>Ga0310040_1000002_pt1 | contig 457974 bp, 384 predicted proteins | sample EPASupsiteHSE623_FD_200237 | JGI IMG/M metagenome (GOLD analysis project Ga0310040, IMG submission 200237) | Bioremediated contaminated groundwater from EPA Superfund site, New Mexico - Sample HSE6-23 (v2) (version 2) | ecosystem: Environmental > Aquatic > Deep subsurface > Groundwater >...
ACGTTGCAGGCTTATTGCCTAAGGGAATGGACAGATTCACTCTCACTGACCTGACCGGTGTCCTTGTCTCTTTAGCATACCCCTAATATACAAGGGGATGGGTTCCACCCCATCCCGCATATGTGGTTGAATAAATGACAAATTTATTCTTTTGAGACAGCCTCACTTGAACATACATGCGACATTTTCAATCGCCAATTTGCAGTTTAATATGGGTTTATGTGCAGCCAGCGGGCTGCCCGCAGGGCACTCTGTGAGTGAGCTTGTCGAAGCCGGTGGGCTTGCTGGCAGTAGATGCTGTCTTGATGTTGAACGGTTGGTTTTCTGGCGCTTTAAAAATTCAGGTGACGAATCTGGATTAACCCCTCACCCCCGAAAATGAATTTTGAGTGTTTTTGCGCCGCCATGGCGGCGCAAAAACACTCAATTAAGACAAACCCGCCCCAAGACTGGGGCGGGATGGGTGGGGTTGATGACCTTATGGCAAACAGAAACCAATCAGAACAAGATAAAAAGGGCACGGGGATTTTCAAATTACGGAACATTGGAAGCGGAACCCCGTGCCCCGACCGGGAATCGTTATGGCTTGTGTTTTACTATAATTTCGCTACCGTCGAATGTATCTCCATCTATTTGACCACACCTGGGACTGCCCCGGCAGTTAACCTGCCAGTAATTTATTCACCAATGCCGGCATGATGCCGCCGTTGCGGTAATAAAACACATCCAGGGCAGTATCCAACCGCAGAATGGTATCGAAATGAATTACGGTCCCGTCGGATTTGATCGCATGCACATGAATATGCGCGCCGGGTGTCAGGTTATTTTGAATATTGTGAATTTCGAACACCTCATCACCGGTCAGGCCGAGTGCGGCGGCATTTTTACCGGGCAGGAATTGCAACGGCAGCACGCCCATCCCGGCCAGGTTGGAGCGGTGAATGCGCTCGAAGGACTCGGCTATTACGGCTTTGACGCCTAACAGCAGTACGCCTTTGGCGGCCCAGTCACGTGAGGAACCGGTGCCGTATTCTTTGCCGGCAATCACAACCAGTGGAACGCCTGCTTCCTGGTAGCGCAGAGAGGCATCGAAAATGGTCATCGTTTCGCCGGTCGGCAGGAAGCGGGTGAAGCCACCCTCGACGCCTGGCACCATGAGGTTTTTTAATCGGATATTTGCAAACGTCCCGCGGGTCATGACCCGGTCATTGCCGCGCCTGGAGCCATAAGAATTAAAATCGCTGGGTTTTACGCCGTGCTCCATCAGGTATTGCCCCGCCGGACTGTTGACCGCTATCGAACCTGCGGGCGAGATATGGTCGGTGGTGATCGAATCTCCCAGCACTGCCAGCGCACGTGCGCCCATAATGTCCGGGACGACCCCGGAGGTGCCGGCAGAAGTTTCAAAGAAGGGTGGCAGTTGGATGTAGGTTGATTCTTCGTTCCAGTCGTAGAGATCGCCGTCGGCGCTCTGAATGTCGTTCCATTCCTTGCTCATGGAATATAACGACGAATAAGCTGAAGTAAACATTTCTGGATCGATATTTTGGCGGATTGCCTCCTGCACTTCGATGGAGGTTGGCCAGATGTCTTTCAGGTAAACAGGTTTGTCGTCTTTGCCAACGCCGATTGGATCATCAGCAAAGTTGATGTTCAACGTGCCGGCCAGAGCATAGGCGACCACCATTGGGGGCGAGGCCAGGTAGCTGGCGCGGGTGTGGGGACTGATGCGCCCTTCGAAATTGCGGTTCCCCGAGAGCACCGACCCGACCACCAGATTTCCGGCTTTGATTGCCTCCGCCACCGGCTCGGACAGCGGACCCGAGTTGCCAATGCAGGTGGTGCAGCCGTACCCGACAAGGCTGAAGCCAAGCGCCTCCAGCGATTTCATTAATCCGGCTTTTTCAAGGTAATCGGTGACCACGCGGGAACCTGGCGCCAGGCTGGTCTTGACATATGGCCGGGTTTTGAGACCTTTCTTTACCGCATTTTGCGCTAAAAGTCCGGCTGCCAGCATAACAAACGGGTTGGATGTATTGGTGCAGGATGTGATTGCGGCAATTACGACCGAACCGTGTCCGATTTCGGTGGAATGACCGTTCAGTTTTACAAGTTCGGTGCGGTCTAACTCATCGCGGCTGATGCCAAAACCATTTTCTGCGGGCGGCAAGGTCAAGGCCTGTTTAAAATTATCTTTGACGTGCTTCAGCGAAACCCGGTCCTGCGGGCGTTTCGGGCCAGCCAGACTGGGTTCGATCGCACCAAGGTCGATATCGAGAACGCGGGTGAACTGGGGGTTTGGCTGGTTGGTTGAACGCCATAAGCCTTGTGTTTGATAATAGGTCTTGACCAGATTTACCAGCTCCGCCGGTCGTCCGGTCAGTTGAAGATAGGTCAACGTTTGTTCGTCCACCGGGAAGTAAAGCACCGTCGCCCCACATTCCGGGGTCATATTGGCAATCATCGCCCGGTCTGCCAGGGTGAGATTGTCCAGCCCTGGGCCGAAAAACTCGACGAATTTATCCACTACACCCAATTTGCGCAATTGCTGGATAACGGTGAGAGTCAGGTCGGTGGGGGTGACACCTTCCGGCAGTTTGCCGGTGAAATGCACACCGATAACTTCCGGCGCGACCATTTCGATCGGCTCGCCCAGCATAGCGGCAACCGCTTCGATCCCGCCGACGCCCCAGCCTACCACCCCCAGGCCGTTGATCATGGTGGTGTGAGAATCGGTGCCTACAAGTGTATCGGGGAAGGCAATTTTTTTGCCATCCCAATCCTCTGTAAGTACGGCTTTGCCAAGATATTCCAGATTAACCTGGTGCACGATCCCGGAGGCGGGTGGGACAACCTTGAAATTGTCGAAAGCCTGCTGCGCCCAATGCAAGAAAACGTAACGCTCTTGATTGCGTTGAAACTCTACCTGGGCATTAAGCCGGTAGGCGTCTGAAGTGCCGAAGTAGTCCACCTGGACGGAATGATCGATTACCAGATCAACCGGCACCACCGGATTGACCGCTTCCGGTTTTCCTCCCCTTTTCACCAGCGCTGCGCGCATGGCGGCCAGATCATTAACCACCGGGACGCCGGTGAAGTCCTGCAAAATTACTCTGCCGGGGAACACCGGGATGGTCGGACGATGTTCTTGCTGAGGCTGCCAGGAGAGCAAGTGATTAGCGTCATCCAGAGTTGCCTTCCCCCGCGCGGCTTTCCGTAAAACACCCTCGAGCAGAATACGGATCGAGATCGGCAGGCGGTTAAGCCGCGCTGCATCTGCTCCCGGTGCATCCTGCAGATCGTAGTATTCGTAAGACCGGTCGTTGGCGGTTAAAGTTCGGGTGGGGATTATCGGACTGGCGGACATGGCAACCCTTTCCGGATTGGTGGAGGATGGATAATCGGATATCGTAGAATTATAATCTCAACAATTCGCTGCTTCAAGCGAATAATAAGGATCGGCAAGATTTGTTGAACGGGTTAGGAAATAAGTAATACACGGCTATAATAGAGCATGAGTTTGCCGGAAACCAATCGAGGTAAATCTTTCCAAACACTGCGCATAGCAATCATCCAGGAGGGTACTTTGGATCTTATTCAAAATATTTACCATGAAGTTGTCGAAGGCAATCAAAAAGCTGCTAAAGTTACGGTTCAAGCGGCAATCGATGCCAATATTCCCGCTGATGTAATCCTTTCTGAGGGAATGATTGCTGCCATGGGTGAGGTAGGGCGTTTGTTCGAGCAGGGTGAATATTTTGTCCCCGAGATGCTGGTCTCCGCCCGGGCGATGCAGGAAGGCTTGAACTTGCTGCGTCCTTTCCTGGTTGCTCAGGGGATCGAACCCATAGGCAAAGTGGTTATTGGCACAGTCAAGGGCGATTTGCACGATATTGGGAAGAACCTGGTCAGTATGATGCTCGAAGGCGCCGGGTTTGAGGTCATCGATCTTGGCACCGATACGCCGCCCGACAAGTTCGTCAATGCCATCCATCAGCACAGCCCGCAGCTCATCGGCATGTCTGCCATGTTGACCACCACCATGCCCAATATGCGTCACGTCATCACTGCCCTGGAAACAGCCGGTTTGCGTGGAAAAGTGCGGGTGATGATCGGTGGCGCGCCGGTAACTGAAACCTTTATGCAGCAAATCGGCGCGGATGGATACGCTCCGGACGCCAGCCGGGCAGTCGAATTGGCGAAAGGCCTGCTTTTAGCGTAACCCGGCGTTTTTTCATAATTAATGCACGTTGGTTAACAGATACAGAGCGGAAGCCCGCTCTGTTTGTTTTAGTCGTATGGTTCTATCGGTTGAAATCGCTGGAAATCACGATCTGGCGTAAATTATTGAAGCTTTTCAAACTGTTCGCTCTAATCAACGCCTGCCAATTGTGCGCTCCCGGGAGAAATTTGCGGATATCAAAGAATTCAAAATTAATTTAGGTTGCTTAATAACAAAGAATAAATTCAGCTATCCTCTATAATATTAATAATCTTTTCCTGTAAGCCAATCCCAACGTGAAACAATTTCTGCGGTTCTCTCTTGATCGAGACTCATTTGGGGCGACGGATGCATCCATCTTGCCCAGGAGATTGTCTTTGTTCGACCATTTTTAGGGGGGAGATGATCCGCTTTCTTCACGGAAGTTCCAAGCTCAAGGAGGTGATTTCGATGCCAGGCAGATCTATTTCTTTTCGTTTAATCGAATATAGATACATTCCATTGTTGTTATTGCTGATTGGCACCGCATTGATTTTTCTGACCCTTTCCACCAGCGCTTCCTTTGATCGCCAAACAGCCGAGCAGGGGCAGCAGATCTTTCAGCAGAATTGCGCCAGTTGTCATACGGTTGGTAAAGGCAAACTGGTTGGGCCGGATTTGCAGGGGGTGACCGCGCTGCGCGACCGGCAGTGGCTGCAGGAGTTTATTCTGGACCCGACCGCAAAATTTGATAGCGGCGATCCCATTGCAATGCAGTTGTTGGCCGATTACAGCAATATCCGTATGCCAAACATGGGTTTAACCGCCGCTGATGTGGAAGCCATTCTGGTTTTCCTCGAATCCTCAAGTGCGGCAACCCAACCTGCCCCCACAACCGGGGTATCCCAATCGACCCCGGCGGCTCCTGCCGTGGTGGGCAATGCCGCAACCGGGCAGCGTTACTTTACCGGGGAGACCTCTCTGACCAACGGTGGGACAGCTTGCATTGCCTGCCATTCCATCAGCGGGTCAGGCGTATTGGACGGGGGTACGTTGGGACCAGATTTAACCCAGGTAATGACGCGTTATGGCGAACCCGGGCTGACCGCGGCGATTAGCACGGTCAATTTTCCGACCATGATCGGAATCTTTGGCGCCAAACCCCTGACCCCGCAGGAAGTGTCCGATCTGGTTGCCTATTTTACTGCGACCAACACTCAGCCGGTGTCAATTGCAACCAAGACCGGGTTGTACCTTGGTATCGCGGGCGGGCTTGCGGTGATTTTATTTGCTGTTTTATCAATCTTCTGGCCGCGTCAACGCCAGAGTATTTCTGAAAAATTGCGGGCTGGTAAGCTTTAGCCCGCTATCCGGCATAGCTCTGGAGGCTTCGATGACCAAGTGGATAAAAGAAAAAACCGCACCAACCGAACGAAAATGGGAAGAGTTCTATCGCAATCGCTTTCAACATGACAAACGCGTTCGCACCACCCACGGCGTCAATTGCACCGGTTCATGCTCATGGCAGGTGTTCGTCAAAGATGGAATTGTCACCTGGGAGATGCAGGCGACCGATTACCCGGCGCTGGAGGAGGGCCTGCCGCCTTACGAACCGCGCGGTTGCCAACGGGGGATCAGCTTCTCCTGGTACCTGTATAGCCCGATCCGGGTGAAGTACCCCTATGTGCGCGGGGCGTTGATTGACCTGTGGCGCGAGGCGCGTGAAAAACACGCTGACCCGGTGGAAGCCTGGAAACGCATCATGTCCAACCCTGAAAGCCGCAAGGCCATCCAGCAGGCGCGCGGCAAGGGCGGGTTCCGGCGGGTTTCCTGGGATGAGGCGCTGGAAATCACGGCTGCTTCCGTCGTCAATACAATCAAACAGCACGGTCCAGATCGAATTATCGGTTTTTCGCCCATCCCGGCTATGTCGCAGGTCAGTTATGCGTCTGGCACCCGCTTCCTCTCACTGTTGGGCGGCGTGGTGATGAGTTTTTACGACTGGTATTGCGATTTACCGCCTGCCAGCCCGGAAATTTGGGGTGAACAGACGGACGTGCACGAGTCGGCGGATTGGTACAACAGCAAGATGATCGCCGTTATGGGCTCGAATATCAATATGACCCGCACTCCGGATGCCCATTTTATCGCTGAAGTCCGGCATGCAGGCGCAAAGTTAGTGGTTTTCTCGCCGGATTTCTCTCAGGTGGCCAAATATGCGGATTACTGGATTCCGGCCCACGGCGGGCAAGACACTGCATTCTGGATGGCGGTCAACCATGTGCTGCTCAAGGAATTTTATATCGACCGGCAAGTGCCGTATTTCACCGAATATGCCAAACTGAACACCGACCTGCCTTTCCTGGTCGAAGTCAACGAAAAACGTCCAGGGCGCTACCTGCGGGCCAATCAAGTGACGGATTACAGCGCTGTCGAAAATGGCGACTGGAAATTGCTTGTATGGGATAAAAACTCTGAAAAAGCACGGATGCCGCAGGGCACTATCGGTTACCGCTGGCCAAACAAGGACACCGGCAAATGGAATCTAAAAATGCAGGATGGCGCCACCGGTGAACCGCTCGACCCGGAATTATCCTTTGTTCAGGTCCATGACGCCGTGGTGGATGTTGAGTTGGACGATTTTGCCGGCAATGGCGTTATTACACGCAAGCTGCCAGTGCGCTATGTCGAGACGGGCCACGGGCAGGTGGCAGTCACCACCGTGTTTGACCTGATCCTGGCGCAATTTGGTGTGCCGTGCGGTCTGCCAGATGAAACCGCCGTCAGTTATGACGACGACACGCTCTACACGCCTGCCTGGCAGGAAAAATATACCGGCATTCATCGCGACACCTTGATCCGTTTCGCCCGCGACTGGGGCGACAACGGAGAACAAACCCGCGGCAAGAATTTGATCATCATTGGCGCAGGCGCCAACCACTGGTATCACAACAACCTGCTTTACCGGGCCGGCATCGTTGGTTTGATGCTGACTGGCAGCGTGGGGGTCAATGGCGGCGGACTGGCGCATTATGTTGGCCAGGAAAAAGTGGTCAGCCAGGCGTCCTGGAGCACCATCGCCTTTGCCGGCGACTGGGGGCAGGCGCCGCGCCAGCAAAATACGCCTTCCTTCCATTATGTCCACAGCGATCAGTGGCGCTATGAACGCGGTTTCTCGGTCTATGACCCGAAATTGGACGGCGCAAAAGACGATACGAAGCAGCACACCATCGATATGCAGGTTCAGGCGGTGCGGCGCGGCTGGCTGCCCTTCTTCCCACAATTCAACCGCTCTTCGCTGGACGTGGTGCGCGAGGCGGCGAATGGCGGGGCGAAATCCGATTCCGAGGTCATTCAGGCTGTCGTTGACCAGATTAAACAGCACAAATTAGGATTTGCGGTCGAAGATCCCGATGCTCCGGAAAACTGGCCGCGCGTATGGTTCATCTGGCGCGGTAACGCCATCGGATCCAGCGCCAAGGGGCATGAATATTTCCTGCGTCATTACCTGGGCACCCACAATAACGCCATCGCGCCGGAAATGGCAGAAGGTTATGTGAATGAGGTGAAATTTCACCCGCAGGCCCCGGTCGGCAAGCTGGATCTGGTGGTGGACCTCAATTTCCGCATGGACACATCCGCGCTGTACTCGGACATCGTTCTCCCGGCCGCTACCTGGTACGAGAAGGATGACCTCAACACGACCGACATGCATTCTTACTTCAATCCGATGCAGGCAGCAGTAGCCCCGGCCTGGGAATCAAAGCCGGATTGGGAGATCTACAAGGCGATTGCCAAAAAAGTCAGCGAATTTTCCGTGCGCCACCTGCCCGGGACGGTGAAAGACGTCATCATGCAGCCGTTGACCCATGATACGGTGGACGAGTTGGCCCAGCCGGTGATTGCCGATTGGCACAGCGGTGAAACCGAAGCTGTTCCCGGAAAAAGTATGCCCAAATTCCGGGTTGTCGAACGGGATTACGTTCACCTGTACGATCAGATGATCACGCTCGGGCGCGGCGTAGAGAAAAACGGCGTATTTGCCCACGGACTGCCTATCCCGGTGGTGGAGGAATATAAGACCCTCACGCAACGCCAACCGCGAATGTTCAACCAACAGGTTTATCCGTCGCTGGCAACCGCTCGGGAGGCGGTGGAAGCCATCCTGGCGCTCGACCCGGCATCCAACGGCGAAATCGCGCACCGTGCCTTTGAAATCGAAGAACACAAGACCGGGTTGGACCTGGCGCATCTGGCGGACGGGACGCGCTCGACCCGCATTACCTTCGACGATATCGTCGCTCAGCCGCGGCGTATCCTGACTACGCCAACCTGGTCGGGCAACGTCAATCAGGGCCGAGCCTACTCGCCGTTTACCCTGAATGTCGAGCAACGCATTCCGTGGCGCACTTTGACCGGCAGGCAGCACTTTTATCTCGACCACGAAAATTATCTGGCCTGGGGCGAGCACTTGCCTACCTACAAACCACGCCCGGATCACACTATGCTCGACGAGACTCAAAAGAGCCTGGCGGAAGCCCAGGGCAAGCTGCTCAACTATGTCACGCCGCACGGCAAATGGAGCATTCACTCGACCTTCTCGGAAAATGACCGCATGATGACCCTATCACGCGGCGGCTACCCGGTCTGGCTGAATGACAAAGACTCGGCGGAGATGGGCATTGCTGACAACGACTGGGTGGAGGTGTTCAACGATAACGGTGTATTCGTACAACGCGCCATCGTCTCCAGCCGCATCCCAGCCGGGACTGTCTTTGTGTATCACGCCACTGAACGCACGGTTGGCATCCCCAAATCGCCGCTGCGCGGCAAACGCGCCGGCATGAATAATTCACTCACCCGCGCGCGCCTGAAACCGGTTCTGATGACCGGCGGGTATGCCCAGTTTACCTATTTCTTCAACTACTGGGGCCCGACTGGCGTCAACCGCGATACCTTTGTGTTTGTCCGGCGCATCGAAAAACCAGACTTCTAAACCGCAGCAACAGGGATTGATTTACCGTTAGGTGCTGCTTTTCACGGAGGAACAATGAACGTTAGAGCCCATATGAGCATGCTCTTTCATCTGGATAAATGTATTGGCTGTCACACCTGTTCGGTTGCCTGTAAAAATTTATGGACCGACCGCAAAGGCGCCGAATATATGTGGTGGAATAATGTTGAAACCCGTCCCGGGACGGGTTACCCAACCCGCTGGGAAGATCAAGGCCACTACCGGGGTGGGTGGGAACTGAAGGGGAAAGAGTTATCTCTGCGGTTGCATTCGCGGGCTGGCGGTCTGGCGAAAATATTCTACAACCCGGCGCTGCCAACCATGGATGATTACTACGAACCGTTTACCTTCCGCTACCAGGATTTATTCAACACCCCGGCTGGCGACGATCAACCCACTGCCATTCCCATTTCAAAAGTGACCGGCGACCCGTTGGATATTCAAACCGGCCCCAACTGGGATGACGACCTGGGAGGGTCAGGCATTTATGCCAGCAACGACCCGAACCTGGTTGGTGTTTCGGAAGAGGTGCGCCGCCAGATGAACGAACTGGAGCGAGTGGTGTTCAACTACTTGCCGCGTATCTGCAATCACTGCCTCAATCCGGCCTGCGCCGCAGCCTGTCCATCGGGCGCGATTTACAAGCGCGCCGAAGACGGCGTGGTGCTGGTCAATGAGAATAAATGCCGCGCCTGGCGTATGTGCGTGGCAGCCTGCCCCTACAAAAAGGTGTATTACAACTGGTCAACCGGGAAATCTGAGAAGTGCATCCTGTGCTTCCCGCGCCTGGAGACCGGTCAAGCTCCCGCTTGCGCGCACTCCTGTGTGGGGCGCATCCGCTATATGGGTGTGCTGCTGTATGACGCAGACCAAATTCCATCCGCAGCCATGGTGCCCGATGCGCAACTGGTCGAAGCCCACCGCAACGTGATTCTCGACCCATTCGATCCCGAGGTGATTGCCGGGGCGCGCGCAAATGGCATAGAGGACAGTTGGATCGAAGCCGCGCAGAATTCGCCGGCTTATAAATTTGTCAAAGAATGGGGCATTGCGCTGCCGCTGCACGCGGAATATCGCACCATGGCGATGATGTACTATATTCCGCCGCTCTCGCCGGTGGTCAGCGTGATCGAGAACGAGTTGTTCAAACTGGATCTGGCGGAGGAACGCCATGATTTCGAACTTTTCCAGCGGCTGGATGCAGCCCGACTGCCGGTCAAATACCTGGCCAACCTGTTTTCCGCCGGAAACGAACAGGTCATCCGGGAAGTGATGCATAAACTGCTTGCGGTTCGTTTGTATATGCGGCATAAGACTGTACGTGGCGCGGTAAATAGCGATACGCTGGGTTATCTCAGTGAGGCTGGCCTGACGGTCGAAAAGGCCGAGGCGATCTACAAATTAACCACCCTGCCCAACATGAAAGAGCAGTTTGTCATCCCGCAGTACCATCGAGAGACTGCTGTGGAAGCCTGGAAGGATCCGTTGGCGCACAAGGGCGAAGTCGGATTTGGCGCCATCCAGCCGCCGCAGAGAGGGGAATGACATGGGACAGTTAGGACTTCTTGCGGAAGCTTTGCGCTACCCGGCTCCGGGCAGACTGGATCTTCTTCGGCAGAATGGCATGGAACTGGTAGATGAGAACTGCAAATCTGCGTATAGCCACTTCATTAATGGGATTTCCCGGTTGAGTCTGGGTGATTGGGAAGAACTGCACACCCGGACGCTGGATTTAAACCCGCCGGCAGCGCCGTATATCGGTTACCAGACCTGGGGAGACAACTATCAGCGCGGCACATTTATGTCGATGATGAATCGGGCCCTCGCTGCCCACCAGGTGGATAGCGATGGTGAATTACCCGACCACTTGATCCCGGTATTACGGCTGGTCGATGCGCTGGATGAACCGCTTGACGAACTGATCGAAGTCTTGTCCCCGGCGGTAGACCGCATTCATGCCGCAATGGAAAAAGCCGATCCAATCAATCCGTACGTGAATTTAATGAAAACCATCGCAATAACCTGCTCATCAATCATGCGCACCTCGATTCCGACGGGTAACAGAAATTGACGCTACGGTACTTCCACTCAGGAGGGTAGTGACTTATGGACTGGAACACAATTTTCTTCGTCATTTGGCCGTACATCAGCCTGACCATTTTTGTTGTGGTCACCGTTTACCGCTCGATCATACGGCCGTTTTCCATTTCCAGCCTTTCTTCGCAACTGCTGGAAAATAAACAACTGTACTGGGGTTCCATCTCTTTCCACTACGGCATCGTGCTCGTACTGTTGGGCCATTTGCTGGCGTTATTGATACCCCGGTCCGTAGTGTTGTGGAACGCTGTCCCGCTGCGGTTATATCTACTCGAGATCACTGGTCTCGGTCTTGGGCTGTGGTCGCTGGCTGGTCTGCTGATCCTGGTGTTTCGCCGGGTGACGGTGCGGAAGGTGCAGGTTGTTACCACCCCGATGGATGTGGTTGTACTGGCGGCGCTGCTGGTATCGGTTATCAGCGGGGTTCTGGTTGCAACGCTTTACCGATTTGGCTCATACTGGTTCACCGGCGTCTTCTCGCCTTACCTGCTGTCGCTGGCAACCTTTACCCCTCGGGTGGATCTGGTTGCGCCGCTGCCGTGGCTCATCAAGCTGCATGTGATCAATAACTTTGTACTGGCTGTAATTTTTCCATTCTCGCGGCTGATTCACATTTTCACCTATCCCATTGGTTATTTAATTCGCCCATGGCAAATTGTGCTGTGGAATCGCAAAATTCGAACACAAAACACACAGTAGAAAAGAGGGAGCAATGACCCAGGAACCGGGAGCTAAAAATCAGGAAACCATCACAAAAATTTTATTGTCGGTAATATTCCTTATTGGTTTTGGGCTGCTTGGATTTTGGGTGGAACAGAAAGTTGGCTGGATCAAAGTTTTTGACTTATCGGCGCTGGACTTCATTTTGATCGGACTGGCAACTTTTCGGTTAGGCCGCATGATCGCATTCGACCGGATTATGGACCCCTTAAGGGCACCGTTTACCAAAGTTGTGGATGACAACTCGGGCGATGGCAAGGCAGTTGTCCCACGTGGAACCGGATTTCGCCAGGCCATGGGGCAGCTCATCTGCTGTCCAACCTGCGTAGGTACCTGGGTGGCAGCCGTACTGGTCACATTGATGCTGGTTGTGCCAGCCGGTACTCGCATCTTCCTTTATGCCACAGCGGCAGTCGGCGTGGCGGAACTGCTGCATTCGTTGACTGAAGTGTTGTGTTGGAGCAGCCGGCAAGGCCGTACTGCCAGCGGCTACACCATCCAAAAAAAGAAAGCCCTGGCCGAAAAAATTGCCAGTAAAACTGCGCATAGCCAGGATTCATAATCAAGAAAGCCCCTGAGGGCGGAGGGAAAGGTATATGAAAATCAGAGGTACACCCCAACAGGGTTTGTTTGGCGCAACCCTTGGATTCTTTATCGGTTTTGCGGCTGTGGCTCTGTTTGGCCCGACCGCAGCCGCTATTAAGCAAACCCTGGGGTTAACCCCGCTGCAGGTAGGGTTTTTGGTAGCGATGCCGTCGCTCTCCGGGTCGCTCCTGCGTATTCCATTTGCTGCCTGGGTGGATACGGCCGGGGGTCGGAAACCCTTCCTGGTCCTGTTAACCACTTCCATCGTTGGCATGATCGGCCTGGCAGTTTTAATTACGTTGTTTTACCCCAATCGCCTGACCCCGGCCATGACGCCGCTTTTGTTTGTGCTTGGGGCGTTGGTCGGCTGTGGAATCGCTACGTTTTCGGTTGGCATTGCCCAGGTTTCTTACTGGTTCCCAAAAGCCCGGCAGGGAACAGCTCTAGGGACTTTTGCGGGTATTGGTAATCTGGCTCCTGGAATTTTTTCCTTTTTGCTGCCGCTGGCGCTGGTAAATTTTGGCATGAGCGGTTCATACCTGATCTGGTTGAGCCTGCTGGTAATTGGGACGCTTGGTTATGCGGTCGCGGGCAGGAACGCACCCTATTTTCAGGCAATGGCGCAAGGAAACACACTGGAGCAGGCCGTTGAAATTGGCCGGCAGCATGGGCAGGAAATGTTTCCACAGGGCAAGTTGAAGGATAGCCTGGTCAAGTCAGCGCAGACGTGGAAAACCTGGATGCTGGTCGCAATTTACTTCACCACCTTTGGCGGTTTTATTGCTTTGACTTCATGGCTGCCCACTTACTGGCGCGAGTTTTTTGGTCTGCAGGCTGTAACTGCAGGTACATTGACGGCCGTCTATTCGATTACCGCTTCGGTATTGCGCGTTTTCGGCGGGCGTATTGCCGATAAACTGGGTGGTGAGAAGACTACTATCCTCTCTTTATGGGTCATGCTTGGCGGGGCGGTGCTGATGACGTTATCGCAGAATTTTGTGCTTTCGATTTTCGCGACTATCGTCATGGCTGTGGGCATGGGCGTTGGCAATGCAGCCGTATTCAAGCTGGTGCCGCAATACGTACCCCAGGCGGTCGGCGGCGCATCGGGCTGGGTAGGTGGATTGGGAGCGTTTGGCGGGTTCACCATTCCGCCCATTCTCGGCGCTATGGTATCCGTTCAGGGTTCAGCCGGGTATTCAGCCGGGTTTGGCTTGTTCGTTGGTTTTGGGATCGTCGCATTGGCCCTGGCATTTGTGCTGAAGAAAGCATTCAGGCCTATGTCAGCGGTAACCCCAGCCGTTGTCAAGCCTTCATAGGAGGTGACCTGATGCATGACCTGGGATCTTTGCTGAAACAGGTAAGCGCACGCCACAGCCATTTATGCCCCCGTCAGGTACTGGGCGTCCGTATGGCGCTGGCAGGAGCCAGTTTGCTGGGGTTTGATCTCCCGCGCAGCGATAAAGCCATGCTGGTGATTGCTGAAACAGATGGCTGTTTTTTAGATGGGTTGGAGGTTGCGACCGGGGTCACACCGGGGCATCGCACCTTGCGTATCGAAGATTACGGTAAAATCGCTGCCACTTTTGTGGCGGTTAATTCCAGTCAGGCAATCCGTCTGGCGCCGCAGTCCAATGTGCGAGAAGAAGCTTACCGATACGCTCCCGGCGAAAACCGCCATTATTTTGCACAGTTGCATGGTTACCAGATCATGCCGGATGAAGAGTTATTCACCGCATCCTGGGTGAATTTATCTCCTTCGGTGGACCAAATAATCAGCCGGCCTGGTGTTCGCACGCGGTGCAAATCCTGCGGTGAGGAGATTATTAACCAGCGCGAAGTATTGGTCGCCGGTGAACCATTCTGCCGCGCCTGCATTGGCCAGGCATATTATGGGCTCCAGTTCCCGGTCGAGGTGCTGCAGCCCAAACAAGTCGGGGTTTAACTTCACGGGAACCCGTATACAAGTGGCTTCTGAATCCAAAATTCTCTTTTCAGGGAATTCTGTTTCACATGCTGGGGGTTAAAATACAATTGGCCAGATAATAACCATCCCCGCAATCATTAAAGTATGGCTGATAGTGGCTGCCAGGATGGAGCCCGATTCATGCACATGCCAGCCATATAGCAGGCTGGCAACTCCCATCAAAATAATCCCTTGGATCGAATAATAGCTCGAGAACAGCACGGTATAGATAACGGTGGAGAAGATAACCCCTATCAGCCCGAAGGTGTGAACCAGGACATGCAACAGCATACCGCGAAATACAATTTCTTCCAACAGGGCGACATACAGGATGACGACCAGCAGCGAGGCGAAAATCTCAGCCCAATTGAGGGTGGTCACCAGCGGGATTGGGTCGGCAAAATAATATCCCATGATTCCTAATGGGATTCCACTCAAAGCGATAAGGATGTTTTCCCATACCTGTTCCGTTTTCTGGATGGGTGGAAGTTGCAATCCCAATTGGCTCCACGGCAGGGCTGTCTCTCTTAAAATCAGCGCCACGGATAAGAATATCGGAATTCCAACCATCGGGTAGCGGTACAATGGCTCTACCAAACCGACCGGCATGGCCATGCTTATCAGCCGCAGCAAGGGAATGGCAGAGAGTAAGAGAAGTTTGTAGCGATTGGGATCGGCGTTCGCAAAAAGGTAATGATGAAGCAGGATAACCAGGATGAAGCCGTAATAAAACGTACTTAATTTGGGTTCGACCCAGACAGCCTGGAATTCGATAACTGCAAAAGCAATCAGATAAGCCAATATTTTGGCCGGAGTGATGCGGGTCAGAGCATCCAGTTCACTATAAAATGGATCGATTTTGACGATGTTTTTCTTCATCGATGGATAAGCATTTGGAATAATGGGCAGGCTAATTTACGAGGTCAACGATCCGAACGATCATCCAGGTTAGAAATACCAGGACCAATGGCGCCAAAGCGGTTGACAATGCGCGTACTCCAGGTTGAGACGAAGTTTTTCGGAAAGCGCGGATGATTTCAATTTCAAGCAGCAAGGCGATCAAAAAACCGATCGCAATAACGCCAGGCATGCTGGAACTGACAGTCAGTTGAGTTGTAAATTCTGAAACAATCGTTGACATCATTAGCTCTATTCTGATTTGGCGGCAGAGCGGGGCTTCCTGGGATGCGCCGGGACCTTTGTGACGACGATCAACGGCTGCGGTCCCTCAATCCGTTTGAGGAAAGGCTCGAAGAGGGTGGGAATAATTGTGATGGCCGCCAAAATAACCAACCCGGCTTGCCAGGACCAGCGTCCGGAATACAGCAGCGCAATCCCAACCGCTGTATCGATGGCCAGGCTGAAGGCGATCGCCAGTGTCCAGCCAGCAGCCGCCAGCCGGAACCCGAAGACGCGCAGCAGGGCCATTCCTGGACAAACGGCCATGAACCAGAGCGTAATCAAAGGCCGCAGCGGCGACTGCCAATTCTGAAAGGCAGCCAGCGACACCGCAAGAGTCGAAAGTATCAACACCCCCGGCCAAACCCAGCGTTTCCAGTCCCAACCTTTCCAGTTCATGGGATAGCCTCGCGATTGGTAATCTCCAGAATTTTTGCATCCGGGTTGGTGTAGATCACCTTGATTTGCGGATCGAACAGCAATTGGTTCTCGAGTTTCTCGAAATCGATCAATCCAGGATCGTAGTACATTTCAACATACGCTTCTTGAGCACGGGTGAGCAGCAAATAAGCATGATCGTATTTTGGATTCTTCAGCGTGGTAAAAAGCGAAACTATATCGCCCAGAACCAGCTCTTTTTCAAGCTTTATGTACTTATATTTTTCGTAATTGATATATTTATACGGCAGATTCGTCGTTACCGTAGCGATTAAAGATCCAGGTTCCGCATGTTGGTAGGTGAATTCGACCGCATCCACTTCGGCTGGGGTGAAATATTCCATGCGTTCATTACCATATCTGCCAAACCAGAACACCCCCAGTAAAACCGCGCTTGCCAGGCCCACAGCTACTGTGTAGCGCCATGACGGCGGTTCTTTGATGATTGGAAAAATTAGTGCTGCTGCTAGAAATGCTGCCAGCGGCAGCGAGAACATGTAGATGCGCATCAACATCTCGCCGCCGTAGGTCTGCATGATCAGCAGAGGAAAGGGGGCTGCCACCAGCAATGCTGCGCTGGTTTCCAGCGTGCCGCGTATCCATTGCCGGATGAACCCGAGCATGGCTGCCAGCCAGACGCCCAGGGTTAGCCCTAAACGGAGTTGGGTAACGACCATGTGCCCTGGGCTGCCGCTCATTCGATTGACCAGGTTGGCATCCAACGCCGTTTCAAGCTGCCCAAACGCTTCGAGCATGCCTTTCAATCGCCCGGCCATGAAGGCGCTGGCCATGTAGGCGATCCACATTCCACTGAGAACCAGCATGATAATTGGCAGGGCTTTGGGTGTAATTCGCTGGAAGATCAGGAGCAGGAGGACAGAAAACAAAATGGCAAATTGGGTCAGTTGGTGGCTGGTGACACTGACAAAGTAAATCATCACCATCATCAGCAGGAAAAAAGCCTTTTGCGTCAGTGATGTGGGTACGGGTGGCGCCTTCTCACTGGTAAACACCCGCGTAATAACCCCCTGAATTTTCGGTATTTTCTGCAGCAATTTCCCATTTACCAGCCGGGGTATAGTGACTTCCGAAGACCGGAACCAGCGCAATAAGATGGCCAGGATGACCAGAAAATAAAAGAAATTCATTGCCTGGGGCGAAAAATAATCCTGTCCGACCCAATTGACCAGGTAGAAAACCCAGATGCCGAACCAAACCAGCCTCCGCGAACTGGTCAGTGAATTGTAGATCATCCACAGCGGTCCCATATAGAGCAGTTGAAAAAAGAAGGGGGACCATTTGAGGAAATATACGGCGCTATCCAGGCCGGCAATTTGGGTGATCAGACCGCCCATAATGAAGAAACCTGGCCAGTTGAAATACGCATCGATACGGGGATTCACATTTTCGTTGCGTAAGATGTAATCGATGACTCCCGCATGGCGCCAGGAAGGCCCAAAACGCGGCACGGTCTCTACGATTGCGGTTATTCCATACAGCATGAAAACCAGGATGGCCATGTGGAAAAAAATTAAGACAGAATTGACCTTTTGTGCGGTCAAAACCAGGCTGAAGCTGACCGCCAGCAGCGCAAGCGCAATCCAGCCAGTAGGCGGTATGACAGATACCAACCCCAGGTCGTTCATCTGCTCCACATTGACCTGCGACAGGGAAGACGACCAGACCGCACTGCCGATGATCATTAATATTATTGGCAGAACCTGGGAGGGTTGCCATTTTTTTATCCAGGTTTTTACCAGCTCCAGAGCATGAAAAGAAGCTCCCGGCTGGGGCAACCGCCTGAGGCGCAGCGGCTCGGCTGACGCCTGCGCCATTAGCTTTCTTTCCACAGGTTTTTGGGTTTGCTCTGTCATGCTTTTACCGTGTTGCTCGAATAGGCTTCGCAACCTTCTTCGCGATTTGTGCCGAAATCTTTATCCAGTAAGGATGGTACTGAGTGTGAAACATGTAGACCAGAACAGGCCTGGTTAAGTGGGACAACGTACAGCTCTGGTTGCAGTATGCGATACTCTGGCTGCTGAGATAAGTGTAACATGGGCTTTAGGTAGAGTCCCCATGTCACCTCATGATCAACGGCAATAACACCTTGTACTGGGTAAACGATGGAGCAAGATCGATAACATTGTGATAATACGATTTTTCAGTATCATCACTTGCAATGACCAACAAATCCATCGTTCCATTCAAGACCTGCTTGGTCGAGGAAGCATTGTTGATATGCGTGTCGTTGGCAAGCGCAATAAATGGCGTCCCTACGCCGTCTGGAAATTGCGTGCCAGGGACGTCCAGGCTGGCTTGTTTGTAATAAATATGCCCGGTCGTCTGCGCTCCAATTAACAAAGTATAGAAAACGTAAATCTGACGGTTTTGTTCGTCGATCAGGAGGATCGGACGGGTGTGATTGTCCTTTACCTGGCTTACCGTGCGTCGGCTCCAGCTTCCACTATTTTCCAGCGTTAGCAAGATAATCAACGGCTGTCCAGGATCAGGGACGGAAACGGAATTCAGGGATGTTTTCACTACCGCAAATACCTGTCCGGCAGAATCGGCTTGCAGACTTTTGATGTTTAAATGGTCATCGGCATAATTGGGGCCGGAAAGCGCAGGGACCATCGTCCAGATTTGATCATTGTTGCCATCGATATGAGAGGCGAAATACACGGCGTTATTCGTCTGGTTGCTCCACATCACACCAATCTTCGGCTTTGGCGGAGCCCCTGGTTCGGTATAGGCAACCAGAGTTGAAATATCGTCATTATTTAAATTGTCGGCTGCCCCCGGGGTGACCGGTAAAACGTAAGGCGTTACCCAATTCGGTGTATCTCCGCTGGTGTGTGTGACAAACACATTCTTATTCAGGTTGGAACCGATGTCCGTGTAAGTGAGCCAAAGCCTGCCGGTGGTGTCTTTATCGATGACCACAGCTTCAAGGGCGTTGCTTGCGATTTCTTCAGTATTACTTAGGTCATATGTCTTTAGAGTAGGGTCGTACAAAAAGGTCTGAATTTTAATATACGTTTCTGTTTCGCTCCCAAGAATATCGGCAGCCGATGCGATATATAAAGTATCGCCATCGGAAAGAACATCATAGGTCACGCGCAACCGCCCTTCCACAGCAACATTCATGCTGGTCCAGGACTGATTGTCCCAACTAAACCGGTAGATTTGATGCTGCTTTATCGCGGGCGTGGAATTATACAGCACGCCCCACCAGGTTCCATCGTGATACCACAATTTGCTCTGGGGCTTATCGGCAGTTGGGGCAACGGCTGTGCCGTAACCAAAGTCTTTGTAACCAACATCACCCTGGGCAGATGTTTTGGTTGGAGCAGTAAAGCCAAGCGCCAACAGGCAGGTGCTGATGATGAGTGCCCGTAACAATTTTGTTTTCATCGTTACAATCTCCCGGTAATATTAAAGTATCTCGGTTTGGAAACGAATAAAGGATGCTGGCCGGTAATGGAGGGACTGCTTCCACCCCGACCTTCACATTTGCGCGCATTCAGACAGGCTGCCATATCGATTTTCCTCGCCCTCAACTGCTGCTTTGGGACGACGAATCGGGTGGATTCTCGGTCCTGGCAGAGGTTTGATCTGAGTGGCGCATAAGTGCGGCAATACGAAACCCGGCCCAAATGGCTGCAATCGATTGAGTTGTCAGCCAGGCGACGGCCATGCCGCTCAATCCATATTGGATACCCGCTAAGGTGGCAGCAGCAATGCCCGCTGCGCCGCTGGCGAGTCCGGTGATGGTAGCTTCCCCCAAACGTTGAGTACCCCTGCATACTGCGTAGTACATCTGAATCACGGTAATAGGTAGGATTGCCAGCGCCAGAATGCGTAGCGGGGTTGTGCCGGCGGCCGCATAATCCTTGCCGAGCAGACCGAGCATGAAAGGCGCTAAAACGATCACCAGAATGGCCGCGACCAGGCCACCAACCAGTGAGTTGCGAAAGCTAAGGCGTAGTGGGCGGCGGAATTTCTCTGGCTGGTGCGAAATTTCAGCGAACAAATTCTGCCCGACTGAGATGGGTACGAGAAATACGACCCAGGCCATCATCCAAACGGCGTACCAGCGCGCATTTTCGACCGGTGAGAGCATTTCGGTGATGATGATTGGCAGAATCCAATTGGGCGCCCTTTCCGCCAGCGTCAACAAGTAGTTGGGCAGGCCAATTCCGATTAGTTGTCTGGCAGTCTCCTTTTCGATCGCCGGTGTGTAACTGTAAGACGGGATTGAACGGAATATTTGAATGGCGCCGATAAGGCAGGCGAAAAAGCCTGCAGCAGCCCAGGCTGAGACGATGGCGATCGAGGTGGTCGTTTCCGCCAGAAGCGGTAAAGCTGCCACTCCAGCAATCGTGACCAGGCCGAAAAGTACATTGCGTGTCAGGACCTGATCGCCGCGTTTGATTGCGATGGAGACATGATCCATCAACACATTAATCGCGCCGAAGATATTGATTCCAAGAAAGAGAAGCGCATATAGGGGGAGTGCGCTGACGACGTTAAGTTCGTTGAAAAAGACTCTGGCAAAGATCAGAAATAACGCGGCAGTTGCCAACGACGCCGCTGCGATCAAATTAAGCGCCGTGTTGATCATTTTCGAAGGGGATTGGAGGTGGAGCGGATAAGTTTTGATGACCGCTGCCCCAATGCCAAACAGGGCCAGTTGGACGCATAGCATCATTGCGGAGACGATACCGGAGGCAATGCCGACCTCGCGGGCGTCAAACAACCGGGCGGTAATCAGCCAGGTGAGGTAGCCCAATCCCGAGGCGGCCACACGACCCAATATGAGCGTGCCGGAGTTGTAAAATCTAGAATATTCCTCCCGTTTCTCCAGGTTTAGGTTGTCCCATAGCTTGAATAAACCCCGGGCGCGCCGGGTTCCGTTTTGCGGGAACTCATGGGAGGCGCTTAGATTATTCATCCGTTTATGAATTTGGCCGGTTTTCATTGACTGGCCCCGGATTGCATCCACAATTCTGGTTTTATCAGGCGTTCTGTCAGGCCGCTGAAGATGGAGGTGTAGTTATACAGGAAGTAACCCAGGTAATACAAAATCCATCGAGGCTGGAGGTGTGTCAGGCTCAACAAAATTCCCCGCACAGCGCCAACCAGCGGAATGCCAATCAGAGGGAGGGCACGCAGGCCGTACTTGACAACCATTCGGCCAAGACCTTTCCCGTCTTGCAGCCATTGATCCTTGGCGAACTCATAGCTGTCGCCAAACCAATGCTGGACGGTGGTTGTGCTGGATACGCCCATCTTGTATCCGGCATTCTTTAGCCGCCAGCGGATTTCGATGTCCTCACCGGAACGAAAACGCACATCGAGCGGATTATCGAGCAGCACCTGCTGCCTGAATAACGACGCCATCAAACCTGGCCAGTGCTTGCTGCGCCCGTTATTATGGTGATTGACCAGCGCTCGCCCCCAGTACCCCTGGCCGGAATAGCTGATTAACCCTGCCTGGAGAGCATCGTATTGATCTTCATAAAATTGTTTATACAAGTTTTCCAGAGCACCATCAGGAATGCGGATATCGACGTCAAACAGCCCGATGGTTGGGTTGCTAGCCGCGCGAACTCCCATCATACGCGCGGCTGGAACCCCTTGGCCCCCGTCAGAGATGATAACGACAGGGAATCTCTGCGCAATTTCCAGGGTACGGTCGGTCGAGAGGCCGTCAACTACAATGACTTCCGCCGGATTGGCCTTGAAGATCGATGTCAGGCAACCTTCGACCAGATGCTCTGAATTACGGACCGGCACAATAACAGTGATGGGCAGCATAGCGCCTCTACCCGATCCCGGCTGCTTTGACAACGTTTTTGATTGTTTCGACGATGATGTCAGATGCCTGGTCGGGTCCAAAAGCGCGCGGGACGCGCAGGTAGAAAGCAGGTTTTCCAGCCAATGCCTGTAGCAGAATATCTTCTTTCTCGCCGAATGATCGTTCAATGGGGATGATGCCTGAAGCGCCAAGGGTGGTCATGACCAACCTTGAATAACGCGGCAGTTCCGAGAAGAAATTCCCAATCAGCTTGGTAGTCATCCACCTTGCATCTTTTTCGAAGAATTGTGGTTCTGTGGAGTCGCCCTCGAACCGCTCGACAAACAATGATGCTGCCAGTGGAGCCCCGCTAGAAATTGGGGAATTCGGGAAGGCTTGATCTGGATGAACCATCATGTGTTCAGGCGACCATTTGCGGATCAAGGAAGCCATGTGCGGGAAACGGGTAATGTAAGGATGAATGCGGGTGGTCAGGCGCGAGATGGGCTTTGAAAGCGCCACAGGAACCAAAGGCTTGTGTGTCTTTGCAAACAGGTGGGGATATAGTGTGCGATGGTACGGTTTGATGAACAAGGGTTTTGCAAAGCCAAGCAAATTGCTCTGGCGTGTGAGGAACGTCCAATCGTCACCCATGAAGGAGAACCCGGGGGTCTTAACCAGCTTCGACATGGTGCTGGTCTTGCCGGTGCCGCCCCAGGCGGGCATGAGAATACCGTGGCCTTTGTAATCCACCGTCATGGCATGCAGCATGGCTGCACCGTGCTGCACCATTATCCGGTCAATCAGCGGCACTGCCATCACCAGTAATTCACCCTTGCCGTGCAAGCGCATACTATCTTCATCCACGAAAACCTGGACATCCAGATTTTCGATATAGACGCCATGGTCGTTATAGTAAAAATCGGATTCGCCGTGGGCTTCCCCGTAGGCCGCGTCGATCAACGGTTCAAAGGCTTCGCTTATGGTTAGATCGAAATGTTCCAATCCTTCTGACAAGAAGGGGCGAAACATGTCCTTGAAGAGGGTCGCAATCCCCGAGGAAGCTTCCACGCGAAATGCACTAACTCCATGAAGGTCAAATTCACACCATTTTGGCGCCAATGCGTTCGATGGGGCGTTCGGTTTATCTGGCATGCTGATTTCAATCTGGGTATCGTTGCTTGCTGTGATGGTCATGGATCCAAAAACTCCTGAGTAATTATGCCTGATCTAACGATAAATTCTGCGAAGCGATTGATCTGTTTTTATTTCGCAACAACATCAGCCGCCCGGCAAGATAGCCTGCAGTGGTAAATCCCAGACCGATAATGATTGCTCCAGCCCGGCCAAGACCGGACCATTTCCCATGCACAAACGCGTCCTTCAGCCCGCGCAGCACCCCACGAGGGAGGGTATTGAAAGTATAAGAACGCTCCGAAGAAAGCCCGTCTTGAGCGCCAACCAGACGTGAAACAAGGGCCTTGGATAACCCTTCGGCAAAACATCGGTCGGTGAAATACCGTAAGCTGGTGCGTGCTGCCGGTACTCGATGGTGTACCTGTGCATGTGGGTCGTAGAGGAAGATGTGGCCGGGTAGGATTTGGCTTGCCCGGATGCACAATTCGGTCTCTTCACATCCGGCCGGAAAAGTACCAACGCGCCCGATCTCACCGCGGAAACCGCCGGCCTGGCTAAAAACTTCACCGCGAAAAGCCATGTTACAGCCGATTAAATTGCGAACCGGACTGGCAATCTCGGGCATACCGCGATAAGTGCAGCCAACCACCCAGTTGAATTCTTCAGGAAACCAGGCGGGTTGTTTTGCTATCCACCAGGGAATGATTGCGCCGCCGACTCCAATGACTTTTGGGTCCATGAATCCAGCGTTCAGATGTTCCAGCCATTCAGCATCAGCAACCGCATCTTCATCCATAAAGGCGATCAAATCCCCGTGAGCAACAGCGATCCCGCTATTGCGTGCACCGGATAAGCCTCGTTTTTCAGTATTTGTCACCACGGAAAGATCCGGAAACTGAACCTGAGCACGTTCATGTAAGGCTGGATTATGATCAATCACCAGGATGATTTCACTGGCAGGATGCGTTTGCACACGCAGCGAGTCCACTGCGGTGAGCAAGTCGTCCCAGCGCAACTCGGTATACGCACAAACGATGACGGAAATTTGATTTATAAAAGGATTCATGATCTCGGTCAATAAATCTCTGATTATGCTGGCATTGCCAGGCTTTCCAGTATTTTCAGATCATCCGTTGTGAACTGATGTTCCTGCGAGCGTACCAGCGTTAAAATGCCCAAACGGCAGTCTTGTAGCGCGACCGGGACTGCTACTGCCGAGCGCGGCATATCCTGTTCCCAGGTTCGCGGCAGCCAGCGGGGATCTTCGTTGGTATTGGCTATGAGCGCCAGCTTCCGATTGCGCAAGACCCAGCCTGCCACACCCTGGTCCAGCAATTCAGACACGTTTTTTTCTGATGCGGATACTTTTTTGTCGCCGTAAACCATACAAACATCCGCCACCTGGCCATTTTCATCCAGGATGAGCAGACTACCGCTTACAGCGTTCATCGCCTGGAGCGAAAGGTGCAAAACCTGTGTCATGAGCTCATTCAAACTGTAGCCGGCAGATAAGATCATTCCAATGGTGCGGAGCAGTTGTAAATTAACCTCCGGAGCGGATATAGCGTTTGGCGCTGCGGCGTAATCCAAAACTGGCTGGAGTCCACGGAATCCCAGATAACGGTTGGATTCCGGTGTGCGTCTTTTCTTCAAACGTTCGTGAACAATCGTTTTTAATACCCGCCAACCGTCTGGGATAGTCTGAAGTTTACCGATCCCGAAAAAGCGGTAGCCCTCGAAGCTTGGTACTTCGGTCACGTGCAATTGTTCGCGCGCAGCCCGCAGGTAAAGTGCAGTATCGATCTCGAAGCCAGGCGTGTCTGAAACATCCACAACCTCCAGACAATGTCGCCAGAATGCATGGTATCCATAGCACAAATCTGTCCAATGGGTGCCAAACAGTACATTGCAGGTGATGGTGAAGAAACGATTGCCGAGCTGCCGGATGAAAGGCATATCGGTGGTGCCAGCCCCGTGTGCAAACCGGCTGCCTTTGACCATATCGGCTCCCATCATTAGAGCCTGGACAAAACGCGGAATCTCGCGAGGATCATTGGAGCCATCAGCATCTACCACAATCAGAATTTCACCGATCGCAGTCCGGTAGCCGGCATTCATGGCTGCGCCTTTACCCTTCTTTTGCTCCATCACAACTTTAATGGCAGGAAGCAGTGTGCGGGCAACCTCTACGGTGTTGTCGGTGGAGCGGCCGTCCACCAATATCACCTCGTCGATCCAGGCTAATGGTAGATATGGCAAGACCAGCGGTAGATTCTTGGCCTCATTTAATGTTGGAATTATGACAGAGACACGCGGGCGCTGCCGATAAATATTAAGAAGCCCGCTTTCAAGGGTAGCGCCATCAAGAAATGATGTGCTATTGGACAAATTAGCCTTTTGGGCTAATTGGTTCTGAATATTAATCAAGTGTTCCATATCACCCTCCTAACATCCTTATTACTCATAATTAACGATAAAGTCCGAAATCCTGCTTACAAAATTCTCCCGTCCTACAAGGTGTTTTGCTCCTAAACCCCGGGTTTTACATTTTTGCCAAGCAGATCAGGTGTAGCGGTGGTTGATTGGGTGACCTGTAAGGTTTCTTCTTGCATGGTCGAAAAAAATCTCGAAACAAAGTCTTCCATCTGGCTTAAGGTAAGGAAATAACAACCCTGGCGGCTTTGAATGTGTGTAATATGACCGCGCCAGTGACCGCGATCGTCATCATTCCACAATCGAATCACAAAAGAACTTAACTCATGCTTCGATAAAAATTCCATAAGACACCCTCTCTACTGCCTTGTCTATGTAAGCATAAGCGGGGAGGTGCAAAAAGACTGCAAAAATCAGTAAAAAATTGATAAAAGAGATTGATGATTGTAAATTTGCAAGGCATTAATGTTACAATTTGATTAACAATTGGTAAAAGTCAGGTCAGGATAATTATTTCTTGGGATCATAGGGTAAACCCGTGCTGCAGATCCGGTTGTTGGGAATTTTACAGTTATCCGTCGCCGGAAACATATTGCCTGTCTTGCCGACCCAAAAAGCAGTGGGGCTATTGGGCTATCTGGCCGTTCATTCTGGAAAAGAATTGAGCCGGGAGCACCTGGCTGAATTATTTTGGCCAGACCGTCCGCGTGTCAATGCTCGCCGCAGTTTGCATACAGCACTCTGGCAAATCCGATCAGTCTTGAAGGAGACAGGTCTAAACCCTGATGATTTTTTGGTCACGACGAGCAGCACAGTCACCTGGGCGCCGCAGGTGGAATGCTGGATGGATGTGCCGGAATTTGAAAAAGCAGCGACTCAGGCATCTCCGCAGATGTTGCAGAACGCTATCGACCTGTACCGTGGGAGTTTTCTTTCCAATGTGTATGAAGATTGGTGTCTGGAAGAACGCTACAGGCTGGAAGCTTATTATTTAAGAGCGCTGACCAAACTTATCACCCATTATTTGAGCGGTAATCGTTTCACCAGGGCTATGGAGACCAGCCGATTGCTATTGAAAGCTGATCCGCTGAATGAAATCGCTCACCGGGCAATTATGACTGCCCATTACCACCTTGGGAACCGATCGGGGGCGATTGAACAATACAATGATTGCGTGCGCCTGCTCCGCAAAGAATTAAATATTGATCCATCGGAAGAAACTCGCGGTCTATATCAATCCATATTAGATGAAAGGATCACATACACTGAGCCAGTTACCGGGTCCTTATCCCCTGAGACATTAGAAAAGAGCCTGCGCCACCAATCCATCGCCAGTGAAAAACATCTCGAAGACACCGGTTTATTTGGGCGGGAAAGGGAATATCAAAGCCTGACGGAGTGGTGGGAAAAGGGCAGTGAAATGGTGGCTGTGCTTAAAGGTGAACAGGGGGTTGGCAAGACCCGTCTGGCCCAGGAGTTCGTACGGCGGTTGCAGTCAACGGGGGTTTCTATTGGTTGGGGTCGTTGCTTACCGGTTGGGCAGGGCGTACCTCATTTTTCAATCCGGATGGCTTTATTGGATCTGATCTCCAACATCCCACCTGCTGTTCGCACCTCCATTCCGGAATGGCAAGCGGCTGAAATTTCGCGGTTTGTGCCGGAATTGGCTGATGTTTTTAGGATAAAGACCATCTCTGGCACGCAACAGTTGGATCAGAATCAAATATTTTCAGCAATTTGCAATGTGGTCAGTACCATCAGTAAATCAGTCTCCATTCTGTTCGTTTTGGATGATATCCACTGGGCGAGCAAATCCACTTTTCACTTGTTGGAATTTCTTGTGCGATATTTGCTGTCGGTTCAAACCGGCGCCAATCAGAAAGTATGCATTCTAACCATCTCGTCGGACACGACGCAGTTGATCAATCAAACCATTTCGCTTGTTCGATTGCGCCGCGACCATCTGGTTCGCGACATAATGATCAGCAATTTATTGCCCGAAGATGTTTCTCAATGGATCATCTCGGCTTCGGGCGGGGCAAAAAATGCAAAACGGTTAGCGGATGCGCTTTATAACAAAACTCTGGGGAATCCTTTGTTTATTCGTGAAACATTGGGCGCGCTGATTGGCGATGGGAAACTGCGAACAGATAATGTCACCTGGGAAGGGCCAATCTTGAAAACCGGTCCACTGCGTCTGCCCCTGGCGACCTCCATTCAACAACTCATTGAAGCGCGCCTGCAGCCGCTGGGCGCAAAAGCGGTCGAAACAATCCAGGCAGCAGCAGTGATAGGAACCTACTTTGATGTCCATGAGGTCCAGTTGATCCTTGGCCGTGAAGAGCAGACTATCTTCAAAGATCTTGAGGAACTGGTAGCCGCGCATATTATCGAAGTCAATGCACCTCCTAAAAAACATGAATTTGAATTTAGCCATCACCTGATTCAACAGGCGGTGTATGAAATGATTTTGCCCCCGGCTCGGGCGCTGTTGCATCGGAAAATGGCGCGTAAATTGATCGAGGAGCGCGGTGAAAGGGCAGCTTCCCGGATCCTTTACCATTATCGCAATTCTAGCGATTTTGAAGCATTCGTCCGGTGGGCGGTAATTGCTGCCAGGCAGGCGATCGGTCTATCGGATTATGCCACGGCGGCTGCGGTGTTGCAGGAAGCCGAAGAAATTGGTGCAAAAATACAAATTCCAGCAGTATCCATGCTCGAAATTATCCATCTGCTTGGAGAAAGTTACACCTTCATTCATGACCGGGAAAAGATATATGCTTACGCAAAGATCTATGCTGAAATGGCCCAGCAGATGAACGTTTCCGGCTGGCAAGAAACATCAGCACGTTGGATGCGCATAGCCAGGCTGGCTACCGGAGAATTGGCGCAGATGTAAGTGCGAGAACGATAACATTCCCCCTGTGGGGACCGGATTCGAATAGGCACGTCCCGGCCTAATATGTAAAAAGACCTCCGGGTGGAGGTCTTACTCGGAGCGGGAGCGACGGGATTCGAACCCGCGGTCTCGGCCTTGACAGGGCCGCATGTTAGCCGCTACACCACGCCCCCCGAACGAGCGATATCTTATCATGATCCTGACAGACCGTCAAGTATTCCACTTAAAATTTAAGAGTATAAAAGGCTTTACTATGGCCAGTCCTTTTATACTCGATTTGCACCCGGTTAATTGCCTTCAAAAATCCAGGCGTCGGTGGGGCGCTGCCAGTTGACCAACTCTGTTTCGGTGAACCACAGACCGATTTCAAAGGCAGCGGTTTCCGGGCTGTCTGAAGCGTGGGTTAAATTTCGACCTACCGACAATCCGAAATCATGTCGAATTGACCCTGGCGCTGCCTCGACCGGCCTCGTAGCTCCCATAGTCTGCCGTACTGCTGCGATGGCTTGAGGACCTTCCCAGACCATCGTCATAACAGGTGCAGAAGTGATGTAACGAATCAACCCTTCATAAAATGGCTTGCCCTTATGAACCGCATAGTGCTTTTCGGCCAGTTCGCGGCTAACCTGTAAGAATTTTGCGCCGACCAGTTTCAGGCCGCGCCGTTCAAGGCGGACGATGATTTCACCGACCAGACCGCGCTGAACGGCGTCGGGTTTGGCTATAACGAAAGTGCGCTCCAAAATAATCCTCCGGGCTGTATGGTTGAGTATTAACGCAGCAATTCTTCTGCTTTAGTGTAGGCGTCCAGCGCTTCTTGCAGCTGGTTGCTGCGCGCATAAGCATCGCCTAGCGCCTGCCAGATCGAAATGTCGATGGGATAGCGATACAGTGCATCGCGTAAATCGTGAATGGTGTCTTCGAGAGCCTCCCCCCGGCTTATGAGTGTGTTGTAGTGTTCAAGTGCGCCTTCAATATCCTGGCGGTTGAGCGCTGCCTGGGCGTTGTAAAGATCGCTGCTACTGGATGCCGACGTTGCAACAGGCGATGGGCCGGGACGCAGCGGGCTGGTATCATCCACGATCCCACCTTTGGATATTTCTTCTTCTTCAGCCACCCAGGCCGTAGGTTCTGCAACTATGTCAGGGAGCTCCTCCGGCGTCTGTTCAATCCCTTCGCTTTCCAATTCCTTCAACCATTCAGGCGGTGTCTCTGCATTGACCAGCATGCCTGTAACTTTTTTGGGAGGCTCTATTGTCAGGCCTTGCAGCCATTCAGGAACCGCTTCAACTTCGCCTTCTTCTTGTTGTGCCGCAGGCTCGGCCGGTGGCGGTGTCTTAAGTTGCTCAGCCAGTATTTCAGCCGGGGCTTCGATGCCTGTCGGTTCTTCCGAGAGAGATTGAATTTCGGCTTGAGGTTCAATTTCGGCCGGAGGTTCTTCTGCTTCGCCGGTCACCCATTCGCTAACTCGGCGGAAGATACGCGGTTCAGGGGTTTGTTCGACCTCTTCTTGTGGCGCTTCCTGTTCCGTTTCCAGCGTCTCTTTAAGCCACTCCGGCAATTCTTCGTGATCGGGCTCCGCTGCTACAGGTTCAGTGGTCTCCAGCGCTGGAGCGGGTTCTTCTGCAGAAAGTGCTGCCGGTTCCACTTCTTCTTCTTCGACAGTTGTTTCTTCCAGGGTCGGGTTGAAAATTATCTCATCGCCTGCACCTTCAATATCACTCATGTCCATCGTAGTGGCTGGCGTGAGATTGTCGGCTGATTCGGGTTCGAGGGACACTTCCAGTTCCCCTGCTGGAACTTCGGATTCGAACTCGTGTTTCTCGATCTCAGATTTGACCCAGTCAGGGGTCTCTTCTATCCGGTCTTCTGCAGCAACCTGAAGAGAATCTTCATCCGCTCCCTGGCGGGCTGCCAGAGCTTCGAGCCAGGCAAAGGCCGCATCATCGTCCACAGTTTCGTCAAGACTGCCCGTAGCCGCGATCTCTTCTTCTATTTGGCCGGCTGACTCCGCGTCGGCGGTAACCGTTTCTTCAAGTGCTGTTTCTCCGGTCGAAAATTTGCTTTCACCGGTTTTTGTGTCCAACGATTTCATCAGCCAATCAGGCACAGCCATTTCTTCGGCTTCTTCCAGCCCTGTCGATATATCTTCTGCAACAGGTTCGCCTTGGTGTTCGGTTAAGCCAAATTCCAGGAAATCGTCTTCGCCAGGTAAAGCAGAAACTTCTTCTTCATTCGCTTCCTCTGGGCGTTCAGTGAAAGCACTTTCCACAGAAAAAGGTTCAACTTCTTCGTCGGCTTTTGTTTCAACATCAAAATCCTTGAAGACTGGTGCGAAAGGAGCGGCATCAAATTCTGGAGTATGGACGCGAGTTGGCTGGGTTGCATCCGCTTCAGGAGGAGTTTCTTTTTCGGCATTAGCAAAAAAGTCTCCCAAATCCGGACCTTCTTTAGCGGCTCTTTCATCCTTCGGCTGTAAAATTTCCAACCAGTCGTCATCATCCGTTACTGATGAAGGCGATGTAATCGGTTCTTCACCAGGTTCTTCCTCCGATGCCAAATCCGTCAACCATTCTGGAATTTCAGCAACGCCTGATGATGAAAAATCTGCTTCAATCGCCTTCGCAAAATCCTCTTCGCTGGCCAAATCTGGCGACTCTATACCGGCTTCGGCTGACTCTTCTGCCTTATCCAGTTCCGTCAACCAATCTGGAATTTCGGTAGCGTCTGATGAGGGAGTTTCTGCCTCTTCGCCGGCCAAATCCGGCGACTCTACGCCGGCTTCGGCTGACTCTTCTGCCATATCCAGTTCCGTCAACCAATCTGGAATTTCGGTAACGTCTGATGAGGGGGTTTCTGCCTCCTCAGCCTTTGCAATTGCCTCTTCACCTGCCAAATCCGGCAGTCCTACACCGGCTTCGGCTGGTTCTTCTGTCGATCTCATGTCCGTCAACCAATCTGGAATTTCCATGGCGTCGGCTGAAGGGGATTCTGCTTCGTCAGCTTTTGCAACAACTTCTTCGCCTGCCAAATCCGGCAGTCCTACACCGGCTTCGGCTGGTTCTTCTGCCGATCTCATATCCGTCAACCAATCTGGAATTTCCATGGCGTCGGCTGAAGGGGGTTCTGTTTCCTCAGCTTTTGCTGCAACTTCTTCGCCTGCCAAATCCGGCTGCCCTTCACCGGCTTCGGCTGGTTCTTCTGCCGATCTCATATCCGTCAACCAATCTGGAATTTCCATGGCGTCGGCTGAAGGGGATTCCGCTTCCTCAGCTTTTGCAGCAAATTCTTCGCCTGCCAAATCCGGCAGGTCCACGCCGCTTTCGATTGATCCGGTTAAGTCCGGTGCTTTCTCCGGTGAAGTAAGATCGAGATCCGGAATTGCGTCAGCTTTTTGCTCGGCATTAGCAAATATGCTATCCAACCAGGCGTTATCTTCCCCGTCAGCGGGTTCTTCTTTTTTCCCGGCAAACGATTCTGTTTCCTCCCCCGGGGCAATCTCTTGCAGCCATTCAGGGATCTCAGCTTCATTGGCGGTTAATTCTTCGACAATCTCATCAATTTGTTCTTCGTCAGGCGCTTCTTCGGTGGCATCGCCACTTGCAGTTTGCCAGCCAGCGGCCTGCATCCAGTCCGGTAATTCTTCCTCTGGCTTTTTCGTTTCTTCGTCCGGGGCAATGTCCTCCGGTTTGGTTTCGATTTCTATCTTCCCCCAATCTTTTTCTATCGCGCCCTCTTCCGCCGGTGTAACCTCGGGCTGCTGTTCCTGAGTCTCAACCGATGTCAACCAGTCTGGCAGGTTTTCTTCTTCGTTTATTTGTTCCAGTTGTACTCCGGCAACCTGAGCCCAATCTGGTTGAGTCCCGGGTTCCTCTTCCAGTTCGCCTTCAAATTTTTCAACCATAACCGATTCTTCAGGTACATCTGCACTGGATTCACTACCAACAGGCAGATAAGCCAGGTACGGATCCAGGGCAAAAATCCGTTGTTTATAAATATCCGCATCTTCTGCGCGGGAGGTGTTTGGCAATACCTCGGCCAGAATTTTATTGGCCTCGAAGCAATAAGGGAGTTTTTCGACCAGGCGGCTACTCGCCTCGGTGGCCAGCGCCTTTTGACCAGAAAGAAAATACATGCGCGCCAGTATGACTTCAAGATCAACCCGGTCTGGTTGTTCTGCCAGACCAACACGCGCCTCAGCAATAGCCTGCTGGTAAAGATCGCCGCGCGCATACATTCGGACCAATGCGCCACGAGTCAGCCGAATTTTAGCCGGAATAACACCATCGCGGCGGCCATACAATCGCTTTAGTTCGTCCTGTACCGCCGTGTTGGAAGGCTGCGCTTCGAATGCGCGCTCCATATGGTAAATCGCTGCATCCAGATTGCCTTCATCTTCACGAATCATGCTCATGCCAATTTGGGAGATAAAATCATCTGGCAATGAGGAGAGGACTCTTTGCAGCACATCGGCGGCTTCAGTAAATCGCTGTGTTTCCAGGTAGGCCTTGCCCAATAAGCGATAGGTTTCGATATGCTTTGGATAAAGACGTAAAATTTGCCGGCAATGGGCGATGGCTTCTTTCACCTCTCCATTGTCGATCATTGCATCAATTTCTTTGTTATACGCGCGCAAAGAGATCGTGGCCATGTTTATTCTCCCGGCATTTAGTATGCACTAACTTGTTTAATATTGCAAGTATTTTGCCAGGAGACGCTTTAATAAATGAAAAAGACCGCATTTTCCGAAGAAGATGCGGTCTTAGAATCAAACGGAGAAGTTATTCGCCCAGATAGTCGCGCAGCTTCCGCCGGATAGTCGGGTGTCGCAAACGGCTAAGCGCCTGGGCTTCGATCTGGCGTACCCGTTCACGGGTGACGCCCATTTTACGGCCGACTTCTTCCAGTGTGTAAGCCTGGCCATCGAGCAATCCGTAGCGTAGCTGCAGAATGCGCACCTCGCGCGGCGGAAGAGAATTCAGAACCTCTTCCAGGTGTTCACGAAGCAGGTTATAGGTTGCTGTGTCATCCGGCGGAGGGGCATCGTTATCCTCGATGAAATCACCCAGTACGGAATCTTCTTCGTCATCCGTGGGAGTTTCAAGTGATAACGGCCGGCGTGCTACCTGGATCATATTTTCAACTTTTTTGGGCGGCACGTCCAATGCCAGCGCTAACTCATCCACCGATGGCTCGCGGCCAAGGCGCTGGGTCAACTGGTGCTGCGTGCGCAGAAGCTTGTTAATCTGGTCACCCATGTGAACCGGAACGCGAATGGTTCGCCCTTGATCGGCAATAGCGCGCGTCACCGCCTGGCGAATCCACCAGGTGGCATAGGTGCTGAATTTGTGCCCACGACGGTAATCGAACTTTTTTGTGGCGCGGATCAGGCCGATGTTGCCTTCCTGGATCAGATCCAGGAAGGGTACCCCACGCCCCATGTACTTCTTGGCAACGCTGATGACCAAACGGGAATTGGCGGTGATCAGGTGTTCGCGGGCAGCCCAACCGTCTTCGATCAATCGCCGCAGTTCATGCCGCCGGCGGATGCTGACATTGCCGCGAGCCAATTCCTCGCGGGCCATCCGGCCGCGCTCAATCCGCTGCGCCAATTCGACTTCTTCTTCAGCGGTTAGCAGGGGAACCCGGCTGACCTCCTTGAGATAAAGACCGATGGTGTCGTCCGTGTCGATGTTTTGAAGATCGTCAAAAACGATCTCTGGACCTGTTTCTTCGGACTCGTCCTCGTCGAGATTGAGCTCGTCCTCACTCGGTTCAGGTGCCAGCGATTCATCCTCAAGGTATGGAATCCCGGCACTCATCAAAGCCGCAAAGGCTTCCTCGAGCTGTTCTACATCTTGCTCGGCATCGGGGAAGAAATGCAGAATATCATCGATGGTTACGTACGTTTTCTGACGTCCAAGCTCAATTAACCTTGCAATCGCAGGGTATTCTTCATCTTCGTCGTCAACAACATTAATTAAAGGGTTATCCATTCTGCTTGCCAATTGCCTCTTATGATAGAAGGATTTCAAAATCCTCCGAATTTTACGATTATCCAATTCCATCGGTCGCCTGCCTGGTCAGGTTGCCATTTCAGAATACACTTTTTACGTCTGAATTTCAATACCTGTTTCGCCACCGTAAGCGCACCTTATGAATAAAGCCATCCGGTGATGATCATCATGTTTTTAATGGACACACAAAACGAGCGGAATGCAGATTCCGCCCGCGAAGCCTCACAAGAGCGATTTTACGCTCTGGAAAACGGCCGCATAACAATATACAACAATCAAAAATCAAATACAACTAGGTTGTGAAATTTCTAATGAAATACTAATGTTTCACATTATTATTGACAATTTTGCGCTTATATATACAATAGTGCTGTTCTACGAGCACCCCCTGCCACTACCAGGGGGTATATATCCCTCTTTTTCTATATTTTAATACCTGGAGGCAACATGGATATCTTTGGAATGTCCAGGCACGGGTTGACAACTGCATTTGAGCAGCTTGCCGTGCTTGGGGTATTGGTGGTTGCATTTTTGAGCTTGTTGTACGCCTGGTTCTTACGCGGATCGGTACTGAAGAAGGATAAGGGCACCGAGAAAATGCAAGAAGTTTGGGATGCGATCCGCGTTGGCGCCAACGGTTATCTCCAACGCCAGATGAAAACCATCCTTCCAGCAATGGCAATTTTGACAGTCGCACTCTTCCTGAGTGTCATCACTGCCAAACCAAGTCTGGAAGCCCAACGCGAGTTTGGCCACCTGGGTGAGCAAGCAGTTATTCTAATTGTCGCCTTTGGCCGTACGATTGCGTTTATTTTGGGCGCCTCATTTTCGCTGATTGTTGGTCAGTTGGGCATGCGCATGGCCATTCAGGCCAGCGTACGTTCAGCGTCGGCTGCCCGGCGATCGTTCAACGAATCACTGTCCATCGCTTATTATGCCGGCACAATTACGGGTATGCTCACCGACGGCCTCGGTTTGATGGGTGGTACTGTTATCTTTATTATTTTTGGCCGGGCCGCGCCTGATGCACTGCTGGGATTCGGTTTTGGTGGAACGCTGCTGGCTTTGTTCATGCGGGTTGGCGGCGGTATCTATACCAAAGCTGCGGATGTTGGTGCCGATCTGGTTGGCAAGGTTGAAAAAGATATCCCTGAGGATGACCCCCGCAACGCTGCGGTTGTGGCTGACCTGGTAGGCGATAACGTCGGTGACTGTGCCGGTATGGCGGCAGATATCTTCGAAAGTTATGAAGTCACCATTGTTTCCGCGTTGATCCTCGGTCTGGTGCTCTACGAAGCCACCGGCCAGATCGTATATATTGTTTACCCGTTGATCATCCGCGCCATCGGCGTAATCAGCTCTATCCTGGGGACGTTCGCTGTGCCGATCTGGGAAAAATTCCCGATCAAGTTCTTGCGAGCGCACGATGCGGAAGAGTCCATGTTCCGTTCATATGAAGTTTCCAGCGTCAATACGGTTGTATTTGCCTTCCTGCTGGCGATCTTCTATGCACACGATTGGCGGTTAGGCGCCCTGACTGCTCTGGGCGTTGCTCTGGCAGTGGCTTTCAACCCGTTGACCTCATACTTCACGGCTACCAAGCGCGCTCCGGTCAAGGAAATTGTGAAATCGACAAAAACTGGCCCTGCGACCACCATCCTTTCCGGCCTTTCGGTCGGGATGGAATCCAGTGTATGGGCAGTTGTTGTGATCGCCATCTCTTTTGTGGGTGCGCTGCTGCTGTACCAGGGTGATGGCCCAACCTATGTGCTGTACGCTGTAGCCATGATCGGTATTGGTATGTTGAGCCACACCGGCAACAACGTAGCCATGGATTCCTATGGCCCAATTTCGGACAATGCCAATGGTATTGCTGAAATGGCCTGGCAGGGAATGACCGATCCGGATACATTGCGCGCTCGCCAGATTATGGCGGACCTGGATGCGGTCGGTAACACGACCAAAGCCATCACCAAAGGGGTGGCTATCGCTTCGGCAGTGATCGCGGCGGTCAGTCTGTTTGCCTCCTACATCGCTGACGTGAACCGCGTCAAACCGGGGATGCTGGATGCAATCCGCATCTCGGATACCACCGTATTCATTGGCTTCCTGCTGGGCGGCGCGCTGCCCTGGTTGTTCTCTTCCCTCTCCATTCGCGCAGTCTCTCGCGCTGCCAGCCAGATTGTAGAGGAAGTTCGCAAGCAGTTCCGCTTGCCTGGGATCATGGAGGGCACCGTCAAACCGGATTATGCCCGCGTGGTATCCATTTCCACCCGCTCCTCGCAAAAAGAACTGATCCCGCTGGCAGTGATTTCGATTTCGATGCCGCTGGTTGTTGGTTTGGTGCTGGGCGTCGAGGCGCTAGGCGGTTTCCTGGCCGGGGTCATTCTTTCCGGCCAACTGCTGGCGGTCTTTATGGCCAACGCCGGCGGAGCCTGGGATAACGCCAAGAAATCGATCGAAGATGAGCCGCGCGACCTGGTTGCCAATACCGGCAAAGGTTCTGAACGTCACAAAGCCGGCGTGGTCGGAGATACCGTTGGCGATCCGCTGAAGGATACTGCTGGTCCGGCTCTCAACCCGATGATCAAAGTGGTCAATCTGGTCAGCCTGCTGGCAGCCCCGATCCTGGTCAACTTCACTTTGAAGAGTCCGTTAGGTATTTTGGCCGTGATCGTGCTGTTCGGTGGCTTCCTCTGGGCGGTCTGGCAGAGCAAGCGCCCGGTGCCTGAACTGGAATAAACCTGAACGATATTAAAGCGAAAGGTGGTCAGTTGAGAAAAACTGACCACCTTTTTTATTATTGGCTCAGAACTGCCAATCTGTTTCTATATTGCTCCAACAGTGTGCATGGATGGTGACGGGCTTAAAGGGCTGGTGCGCCAGGCAATGGGATTAATCAGGTTTGATGAAAAAGCTCACTGCGATTACCCCCGGGCCAGCATGGACCAGAACAGCAGGCGGGAGATTGAAAATTCCCGGACGTGGCATTCCGGTTTCGGCTGAAATTTCATCGGCAATTGCATTGGCTTCATCCAGGGCGTCACCATGCATGATGGTGAGACAGGCGCTGTTGTCCCGCGGGCATTCGGCGGCAACCAATTCTTTCAAGCGGGCGATCGCCCGGCGTTTGGTGCGCTGATTTTCCAAAGGCTCGATGTGGCCATCTGTCAATTGTAAAATGGGCTTAACCTGCAGCAAACTGCCCATCAGCATTTTTGCGCCGCCAATCCGGCCGCCTTTGTAAAGATATTCGAGCGTATCGACGATAAAATAAACCCTTTGCCTGCTGGCCATCGCTTTCACTTTGGCGACCAGTGTATCTGCATCCATGCCTTCTTTTGCCCATTGATGCGCCTGAAGAACGAGTGACCCTAATCCGGAGCCGACAGTGCGGGTGTCAATGATTCGGATATCTCTCCCTGGGAAATCTTCAGCGCCAACGGTTGCGCCGCGCAGCGTGCCGCTGACATCGCCGGAGGGGGCAATCACCACCACGGTATTTCCGTCAGCGGAGAATTTTTCGTAAAGCGGGGCATACATGGCAGGCGATGGCGCAGCCGTTTTGGGTAATTCTGAAGATGCACGCAAACGTTTGACAAAGGTCTCGGTGTCCATCTCGTAGTCGTCTTTAAAAGATTCGCTGCCGAAAATAATGATTTGCGGGACGTAGGGGATTCCCATTTCAACGGCCTGGGAGGGTGGAATGCTCGATATTGTATCTGCGATTATGGTGATCATTTGATTATTCCCTTCGGTGATAAATATTTGATGAAAACAGCGAACTGATCACATTATCTCCGTTTATTATACGGAAAGGTTGGCAACAGCCCTGCCCGTACCTGGTGGAGTTTTACTTATTTCCCGATAACGAAGAAGGTGCTCAATTAATCGATAAATCCAAGCGAGCGCGCTGTCGGCAGACCGCCAGCCGGTTCAGCAGCCAGAATGGCATTCAAAATTGCCCGCGCAACCACTTCCGGAGCAAAGGCCGCCACAATATTGACGTCCGTGCGACGCTGGTTGGTGGAGAGCGCGAATATCGTATCGCCATCGAACATGGTATGCGCCGGTCGAATGGTTTGCGCCAGACCGTTATGGGCAGTCTGGGCGACCTTGTTGATCTGTTCTTTATTCAATTTGGCGTTAGTCGCTACCACGCCGATCACCGTGTTGTGGCGGCTGCTGAACTGGAGAACTTTACGCCCCATGAATGTTTTCATGGTCGCCATGGTGCCGGCCAAAACGCCATTTTGGCCCAGCATGCCGGCGATTAAACGGTTGGAGGCAGGATCCAGAATATCGCCATAAGCATTTACGGCTATCAGCGCGCCGATGACCACTCCGCCGCCCAGATCCATACTGGCAGTGCCGATCCCACCCTTCATTGCCCGTTTTACCCCAAACATTTTGCCCACCGCAGCGCCAGTGCCCGCGCCGACATTCCCCTGGTCAACCATCGGTGACGCCGCATTTTGGCAGGCGCGGTATCCCATGGCTGCGTCCGGGCGCACTGTAGCGTCGCCGACTTCCAGATCAAATAAAATTGCGGCCGGAACGATGGGAACATGGGCAACCCGCACGTCGAAACCGATTTTGCGTTCCTCAAGGTAGCGCATGACGCCAGCGGCAGCATCCAGGCCAAAGGCCGACCCACCTGCCAGCATAATGGCATGCACTTTCTCGACCAGATGCATCGGGCGCAGCAAGTCAGTTTCGCGGGTGCCGGGAGCGCCGCCGCGCTGGTCGATCCCTGCAATGGCGCCGCTTTCACACAGCACCACCGAGCAGCCTGTGAGGGCATTCAGGTCCTGATCGTGCCCGACTTTTATCCCGGGTACATCAGTAATCGATCCTGGAAAAAGTTTCATAATGGGAATAACATTTCAGGCGTTCTCTGATATGATTCTCCCATTATAACCGGATGATCCATCAGCGGGTCATGGAGTTGGTGACCATTTATGCGCGATAACAAGGAAAAACCATGAATGCAGATCATGTGAACAACAACGATTCGCCTCTGGCAATCATTATTTTTGGAGCGACCGGCGATTTGACCCACCGCAAGTTAATTCCGGCGATTTATGAATTAACAGAGGCCGGCAAATTGCCGGCGGAAACCTATATCATCGGGTTTGCTCGCCGGGAATGGTCAGATGAAAACTTGCGCGAGGCCTTCAAAGCGGGGATTAATGAAGATATTTCCCCCAAGAAACCGGCCAAAGACCCGATGAACAAGGTCTTGCAAAATTCTTTTTATTTGCGCTCTACCTTCGAGGATCCGGATGGCTACAAACGCCTGTGCGACAAATTGGATGCGCTGCAGGTAAAAAACATTCTGTATTATTTGGCAACGCCGCCGGAGGAGTATGCCACGATCATCGCGCAGATCGGCGCTGCGGGGATTAACAAACAGCCGCGGGGTTGGACTCGCATTATCATCGAGAAACCCTATGGTCGCGACCTTGAATCCGCCATTGCGCTGGACACGGAAGTGCATAAGGTGTTCGCTGAACACCAGGTTTACCGGATCGACCACTACCTTGGCAAAGAAACTGTGCAAAATATTCTGGTATTCCGTTTTGCCAACGCTATTTTTGAGCCGCTTTGGAACCGGCGCTATGTCGATCACGTTCAAATTACTGTCGCAGAGACAATGGGGGTTGGTACTCGCGCCGGGTACTACGACAATTCTGGCGTTATTCGAGATATGTTCCAGAATCACCTGCTGCAACTGGTCACATTGACTGCCATGGAAGCGCCGGTCGGTTTTAATGCAGACGCAGTACGCGACGAAAAAGTAAAAGTCCTGAAGGCATTGCGGCCAATACGCGATCAGGAAGCGATCACGAATACATTCCGGGCGCAATACGTCTCGGGATTGATCGACGAAAAACGGGTACCTGGATATAAAGACGAAGATGGGGTTCCGGCCGATTCAGTGACCGAAACTTTACTGGCAGTTCGCATGTACGTCGATAACTGGCGTTGGGCTGGCGTGCCATTCTTCGTACGCTCCGCCAAACGCATGCCAGGCCGCATGACCAAGATTTTGATTCGCTTCCGGCAAGCCCCGCTCTCATTGTTTAACTGGACCAATCTGGCAGGCGATGCGCCCAATACCTTGATTTTGAATTTACAGCCCAATGAAGGGATTCGATTGGAGTTTGGCGCAAAAGCACCCGGCCCGGTCAATGAGATCTTACCGGTCAATATGGAATTCGATTATGACGAAACCTTTGGCAGCGAGCCGCCTGACGCATATGAACGCCTGCTCCTTGACTGCATTATGGGTGACGCCACATTATTCACCCGCGCAGACGAAGTGCGCGGGCAATGGTCTTACGTAACGGATATTATTAATGGTTGGAAAAACAATCCGGTCCGCAATCTGCCGGTTTATGAGTCTGGAACCTGGGGGCCGCCCGGATTAGATGAATTTATTCATTTGAACGGACTTACCTGGCGTTAATCGGCCGGAAGATTCGAGATTAACCGGGCAAATTCCCTGTTTCAGAAGGGCAGCAGCGTGCCGCAGTTTGGGCAGCGAGCCGTGCGGGAGGTGGCGACAAACCCGCATTTGGGGCAGGCCAATGGCTGGACGCTCCCCAGGGGAGCGCCGCAGGCAATACAACTGGGTTCGCCAACCGGATTAGGTGTGTCGCAGTAGTCGCACACCAGCCGCCTTAGCCGTTCCGAGAGTTCATGCCCGGCCTTTAGGGAACGAGCGGTTTGATCGATCACCTGCCAGACCTCGTCGGTCAATTGAACGTACTCGATATCCTGGGCCAGGTCATCCATACGGTAAAGCAAGGATAACGGGTTCCGCAAGGCTGCCAGCGCAGTCATCCCCAGGCTGGCGGCCACGCCCAGCCAAGCCTGTTTGCCAACTTGAACGGACACACCGTCCTCGACGGTTTGCATCATGATCCCAAGTGCGGTTTGCCCGCCGGATTCCGCCCCCTGACGGCTGGCGATTTGAACACCTACTTGTTGACCGCTGCCGACTTGCTGTACGCGTAAATTACCGCGGTTAAAATGCGCGATCAAACTCTGGGCAAAATCGTGAGGGGATATTTTCCCGTGGTAAATACGTTGGTCCATAGTCGGTTATAATCGGTGGCGAGGTTGGATTTTATGAAAATTTCTGGATTGCGAATGCGCCGTCGCTCCGCGCAAAATCTGTTGTATTCTATCATTATTACGAGTCTTCTGGCTTTTGGGTTGCTTTCAGCGGGAACCAACCCGGCAAATGCGCAGATTCCGACCGGTTCGATCCCAACGGTTACCGGTACTCCCCTCGGGGTGATGGCTACGGTCAAGAGTGGATTAAATGAAGACACCATCAATGTGCGTTCCGGGCCGCATGCCCTTTATTACCCGAAAATCGGCGTGCTGATGGAAGGCCAGAGTGTTCCAGCACTGGGCCGGTCGACTGGGTCGGATTGGATTTTGATCAGCTATGCCGGCGTCCCGAGCGGGCAGGGCTGGGTTTTTAGCAAATATGTCGATCTTTCGGCGGGTAATTTGCCCGTTGTGCAGCCGCCCGCCAGCCCAACCCCGGAAGTGACACAAACCATCAATCCTACCCTGGCGGCTCAATTTATCGTTACCGCAGCGCCGACCCGACTGCCAACCTTTACCCCGCCGCCGCCTTTGACCGTGCCAACTTTTGCGCCATCGAATAGTGGACAGGTCCTTTCCGGCGTACCGATGGGATTGGTGATCCTCATTCTGTTCAGTATTGGGATTTTATTGGGTGTTTTCTCGTTTATCCAGCGGCGCTAACCATAAACCCAGGGGTAGTGAGAACTATACCGGGTTTTTGAAGAAATCGGCGAACCCTTTAAAGCAGTTCGCGCTCAACCGGTGGCCAACCGGCGCTTCACAGAAGATGACCTCGGCGCCCCATTGTTCCAGCCAGGTTGCGGTTTGCTGTGCTTTAGTAAGTGGGACAGTCTTATCCTGGCTGCCGTGGGCAACAAATACCTGCTTACCTTTTAGTCGACCCTGCGGTATAAAATTCGGCGTATCGTCGGGTAAAAAGCCGGATAGAAAAGCCGCCCGGTTAACTTCCTGCGGATATAACAGCGTGTAACTGGCTGAAATCACTGCCCCCTGGCTAAAACCAATCACATCAAGAGCTTGTGCATGAATGTGGAATAATTTCATCCAACTACCTAATGCTTCGTGCAGTTGGAAGGTTGCCCGTTGAAACTCCGCAAATGATGCACTCATGCCGTTTTTCGAAATGATCCATTTGAAACCGCTCTCATCCGCTGGATTTGGCGCCCGCGGTGAAAAAATCCAGGCGTCGCGAGGTAGATTACGGGTGAAGACCGTCATCGAATTTTCGTCGCCGGTAAGGCCGTGCAGCATCAGAAATACTCTGTCATTGCCCCGGGTCAGCGGGGAGCGAACCCGAACGATCCAATTGTTTAGCAGCAGGATCTGGGCATCATTGCTCTCGGTTGCGTTCAACAATCCACTCCATGATTCCTAAAATCAAGATAATCATACCAACCGGGACCAGCCCGATCAGTATACACAAAATGCCAAGAAAGGCAGCTCCGGCGCCGTAAATCCAATAAATCAAAATTCCACCGACGGCAATCAGCAGAATCAATCCACCGGTAATTAACCGGCGCATGGTCTGGCGGGAGTAACGACGCAAATCAGACATTTCCGGAAGGCAGTTTTTTAGTCTTCAAACACCTTGCTCGGCGGCTGCGGGTTCTGAAACTGCCTCCCCAGTTTATGCCGCCAGGTTAACGAGTGCCGAATCTCCGGGAGGTGTAGTTCCACTGCTTTTACACCAACCTGAATTAACTCGTGCGGGTCGCCCGGATCCAAATAACCAAATTTCAACACATCCGGGCGGATAATTACATCGGGTTTTTCGATTTGAAGCCTCAGTTCGGTAATCATCCGGCTGGTGATGTCCATCGAATCTGCAAAAATCCGGATCGCCTGACTGATTCGCATGTTTACAATACGGCTGAGGATGGGCTTTGGGATTCTTGTGTCCAGCGGCAGGCTGATTTCAGGAATTTCCCGCCATTGCTCCGGCACCGGGCTCAAGCATACTGCCACGATGGGTAGTTTTGGCGCCAGCCAGCGCGCCACTGCCACCGGTACCGGATCCAAAACACCGCCGTCAATCAGTTCGGCCTTGCCCATTTTAACCGGCGGAAAAACACCCGGTATGCTGGATGTTGCCACGACTGCATCGATCACCGGGCCTCGGTTTAAGATGAACTCCTGTTTGGTGAGAATATCAACAGCTGTGGCCGCAAATGGGATTTTCAAGTCGGCGAATGTTTTGTCTTTCAGGAATGGGGAGAGCAGCTTAACAAGACCGGACAGACCTAAAAGAGAGGGGCCATCCTGGTTGCGGTGGGAGAAGAAGTTATGTCCGCTTAATTGCGCAAGCACGGCCAGAATTTCCGCTTCCTTGGCGCCGGATGCGATCACTGCGCCTACAACGCCGCCCGCGCTGGTCCCGGCAATTGCTTTTATTTTATAACCTGCCTCCTGAAGGCGGAAAATGACTCCCAGATGGGCAACCCCTTTGATGCCCCCGCCGCCGAGAGCCAGGGCTATTTCTTCCATGATGTCCCCTCCTCAGATGATGACACGGTGAAATTACGCTTAGCACGCAATAAAGTTTTTAATGCCTCTTCCAGCGCTAAAACATCCTTTGCACTGTTATAGGCTTGCAGCGAGAAGCGAATTAATTTGTAGCCGTTCCATTCAATGAGCGGCACCTCGATCTTGTATTCATCATACAATTTTATCTTGAGGTTGTTAATGTCTACGTAAGATGGCAGCGGAACGGTTCCCATTTGGCGATACCATTGCGGTGAATCGGGGTAGAGTGCTTCAAGGCCGGTAATGGTGGTGATACGCTGCCGCAGCTCGGATGCCAGCTTGTGGCAACTTTCGCGCACAGCCGGCCAATTGTGTACCGCCTGGAAGTCGATGGCATCGGGGACAGCCAGAAAAGCAGATATATCGCGCGTTCCGGTCCATTGCTGCCAGTCGACGAAAGGGGATGAGCCGGGGTTGTCGCTCTGCCAACCCCAGGACACGATCAGCGGCTGAACCAGGTGCTGAACTTCAGGCCGCGCCTTTTGGTGCGCATAGCCATTTGTGCAAGTTGCCGGTATAGAAATCTGCGCCTGCCACGTCGAGCGCCAGATCTAACTGCCCAGGGGCATGTGCGCCATCGATCACAGTCAGTATGCCGTGCTGGCGGGCGCGGCGGCAAATTTCCTCCACCGGGAAGATCATGGCGGTGGGTGAGGTGATGTGACTCAGGAAAATCACGCGGGTATGAGGGGTAACCGCATCCCAAAATTCCTCAACCCATTCGTCAATGGTTTTGACTGGCACAGATACCCGGTGATTGATATACTTGAAGCCGGATTGTTGCGAGAGAAACCCCCAGGTACGGTCTAACGCTCCATATTCATGATTGCTGGCGAGGACTTCGTCGCCCGAGCCTAGCGCAAGGCTGCGAGCCATAATGTTGATGCCCAGGGTGGCATTGGTTACGAATACCAGGTTATCGCGGCTGGTACCCAGGTAGGCAGCTAACCTGCCCCGGGCGAAATTGAGCAGTTCGTCACTCCGCCTTCCTAAAAACTCGACCGGTTGGCGTTCCAGCTCACGCTGCCAGCGTTGGTAACTCTCGAATACCGGACTGGGGGTGGCCCCAAACGAGCCGTGATTTAGAAAGGTAACGTCGGGATCGAGCAGGAAGAGTTCTTTCATAGTTCAGCCTTGCACCTTTCACGGGCTAGATTGTAACATTGCATCCCGCTAGATGACTCCTTTGTTTGCCAGAATCCTTTCGCCCATGCGGTTGGTACCGCCAGAATATCGCCGGAATTTTTGGCTGCTGTTCAGCGACATCGGCTGGTTTGGCGTCCTTTCCGGCAGCACGATTTCTTTTCTGGCTATCTATGTTGCGCGCCTGGGAGCAGGTACGGAGCAAATCGGGCTGATCAACGCCGCCCCAGCCTTTGTCAGCTTGCTTTTTTCGCTGGCCTTCGGCGCATGGATGTATGGCAAGTCCACTCGTCGGGTGGTATTGATCAACGCCGCCTTGATGCGGATTTATTACCTGCCGCTTATTCTGTTACCAGTAATATTATCCGCACCCCTCCAGATCTGGTTGATCATCATTATGGCGTTTTTGATGAGCATCCCTGGCGCCGGAGTGCAAGTTGGGTTTACGGTTCTTTTTGGAGAAGCGGTTCCCGAGGAATGGCGGGCGTATGTTGCCGGGACGCGCAATGCCATTTTTGCCGTTGTCTGCATTCTGACCGCGCTGGTTAGTGGCTTCATTCTGAAATCCACCCCATTTCCAGGCGGTTACCAGATTGTATTTGCGATCGGTTTCGTCGGGGCTGCCTTGAGTGTGGCTTCGTTGTACTTTGTGCGCCCGCTACCCATGGCAGTTGTTCAAGCGAATGAACTTGCCCATGCCACGGGTAACAGCTCTGATGGAATGCTCGCTGGTTCGTCTTTGCATGTAGGCCGCAAACCGCAAGGCAGCCTGGCCGCACGCAGCGAAAATGATCGGCTGCGGTTTGATATTGTACAGAGTCCGTACAACAAGGTACTTTTGCTTATTTTTGCTTTTCACCTGACGCAATACTTACCCCTGCCTCTGTTCCCCATCCTTTCCGTCAAAATCCTGCATTTGTCGGATCAGATTATCAGCATCGGCAGTGCTTTGTTTTACCTGTTTATGTTCATGGCTTCCACTCGTATCCCCCAAATCGCCGGCCGGTTTGGATATCGCCGCACCACGGGAATAGGCTTGATCTCACTGGCAATATTTCCAATCTTTCTTGCAGTCACCCGGGATGAGTGGCTGTATCTGGCAGCTAATATATTTGGCGGCACCGGTTGGGCGCTGGCCAGCGGCGCGATGTATAACTATGGGCTTGAAAAAGCTTCCCCAAATCCGCCAGCCCCATATCTGGCCTGGTTTACATTGTTTGCCAATGCCGGGATGCTGCTTGGCGCGTTGATCGGACCGCTGGTTTCCAACTGGGTTGGTATCCGGATGGCGCTGGCTGTATTTGCGGCAGTCCGATTAATTACAGGCATTATCATAGCTCGCGAGAAGTAGTTATGTTAAAATGCTCCCTATGAACGTCAAGGTTGTTGCCACCAATCGTAAAGCGCGTTTCGAATTCTTCCTGCTGGAACACTACGAGGCAGGAATTTCATTATTTGGCAGCGAGATCAAATCGGTGCGCGCCGGCCAGATCAGTCTGGCGGAGGCATTTGTTCAAACCGACGGCGTCGAAGCCTGGCTAATGAATGCGCACATTGCGCCTTACGAGCAGGCCAACCGGTTCAATCATGATCCGAAACGCCCGCGAAGATTGCTGCTTCACAAACGCGAGATTCGTGAAATGTGGGATGCGGTACGCCAGAAGGGGATGACCATCGTTCCTGTGCAGGTATACCTGAAAGAAGGCCGCGCAAAGGTCGAGATTTCACTGGCCAAAGGCAAAAAACTGTACGACAAGCGCCAGGATATCGCCCGCCGGGACCAGGCGCGGGAATTGGAACGCGAACAAAAAGAGCGTTCCTGAAATTATTTTCTTCCGATTGGAATAAGGATATGCTTGGTAGTGACCTGCTCGCTCTTGTGATCACCCTGGTTGCCGCATTGGCATGGCTGCGAGTTAATGATTTCCTGGCGCACCGTGGGATCATCAGCTCAGCTCTGAGCCGAAAAATTATTCATATTGGCACCGGCCCTATTTTTGTTCTGTGTTGGCTGCTGTTTACCTCGGCGCCGTCAGCGCGCTTTGTGGCGGCAATCGTCCCACTGGGGATTACCCTCCAATTCTTTATGGTGGGCGCGGGAATCATAAAGGATAAAGCGGCGGTGGATGCAATGGCTCGCAACGGCGACCGGCGCGAGATTTTACGCGGCCCGCTCTATTACGGCATCGTCTTTGTCGTATTGACTTTGACCTTCTGGCTGGATAGTCCAGTCGGTATTATTGCATTGATGGTGTTATGCGGCGGCGACGGCTTCGGTGATGTGATTGGCAAACGAATCACCTCGCGGGCGCTGCCGTGGTCCCCGCGCAAGACCTGGGCGGGTTCTTTGGCGGTGTTGGTGGGCGGTTTCGTTTTTTCCTTGCTGGTGCTGGCAGTTTTTATCCAATTTGGCGTTTTTAACCTCCGCCTGGGTGAACTCCTTCCCAGGCTGCTGCTGATTTCGGTTGTCTGTGCAGCGGTTGAATCGTTGCCAGTGCGCGATTTAGACAATTTGACTGTCCCCTTGGTTGCAGTTGCGTTGGGTTTACTGTTATTTTAGAGAGGTATTGGATGATCTCGATTCATGGTCACAACCTGTGTATTGAAGATGTCGTCGCAGTTGCCAGGAAAAATGAACCGGTTGAAATCTCACCGGAAGGCCTGACTAATATCGAACGCGCACGCGGATGGCTTGAAAACGTCCTGGCCACCGATCTGCCGGTTTATGGCATCAACACTGGCTTTGGCATTTTCGCAGACCGACACATAACATTAAAGGACAGCAACCAGCTAAGCCGCAATTTGATCCTCAGCCATGCTGTCGGCACCGGGCCTGCTCTGGATGATGAAATTGTGCGTGGGGCAATGCTGGTGCGCGCCAATACCCTGACCAAAGGCTATTCTGGCGTCCGCACCGAGATCGTACAGACCCTGCTGGATATGCTCATGGCCGGCGTAACTCCCATAGTTCCGTCTCAGGGTTCATTGGGATCGTCTGGCGATTTAGGTCCGCTTTCCCATCTGGCGCTGGTCATGACGACCGATGCGTTGGATCGTGTAGAGGATTCCGGCTGGGCAACCTACCAGGGGAATATCTTGCGCGGCAAGGATGCCATGGCAAAGGCAAATTTGCAGCGGCTGGTGCTTGGTCCCAAAGAGGGATTGGCGCTCAATAATGGCGCGACTTTTTCAGCCGCCATTGGCGCTTTAGCCGTTTATGATGCTCGCAGCCTGGCGCATGTGGCTGAACTGGCGCTCAGCATGACTCTCGAAGCTTTAATGGGTACCAGCGCCGCCTTTGACCTGCGTCTGCATACTGTTCGTGAACAGGCAGGCCAGTTGCGTGTGGCCAAAGCCATAAACGAACACACCCGCGGTTCCACGCTGATGGATGGCGCAGGGCGGGTGCAGGATGCCTACTCGCTGCGCTGCGCACCTCAGGTGCAGGGAGCGGTGCTGGATACGATCGAATTCTGCGCTCAGATCATCGAGCGGGAAATCAATGCCGCCACCGATAATCCGTTGCTTTTTTCGCCGTTGGATATTCTCTCTGGCGGTAATTTCCATGGCGAGCCTGTAGGCCTGGTGATGGACTACTTAGGCATTGCCCTGTCAGAACTGGCTGCCATATCAGAACGCCGAATTTTCCGCATGACGGATGGAAATTTGAACACTGGGCTACCGCCCATGCTGGTGGATCACCTTCAAGCAGCCGGCTTGAACTCGGGATTGATGATGCCGCAGTACACGGCTGCATCGCTGGTGCTCGAAAACCAGACTCTGGCTCACCCAGATAGCGTCCACTCGCTGCCAACCTCCGGTGAACAGGAAGATCACAATGCCAATGCCATGACGGCTGCCCGCCACGCGCGACAGATATTGAATAATACACGTCATGTATTGGCAATTGAATTGTATACTGCGGCCCGGGCGTTAGACCTGCGCTTGAAGCAGCAACCAGAGGCGCAATTAGGGGTTGGCACTCGCAAGGCATATGACGTCTTGCGGACGGCCGTTCCCTATCAGGCCGGCGATGCGCTATGGGGCCCCGAGATCGAGACAGTTGCAACTTTGATTGAAAAAGAAGCATTCTCTTAATCGGGTTTAATCCAGGCTTGATTGACAAAACCTTTTATTGATATTATCCTAATCCGCATGAAATGGATTGATACCTCATATTCCCGCCGCAGTTTCTTAAAATTAGGGGCATTAAGCCTGGGCGCACTGGCTCTGCGCCCCTGGAATAATTGGAGCCAGTTGCTGGACGAATTTCCTGACGCAGAACAGCTTGGACGTATCTGCGTGGGCAAAGTCGATGTCCGCTCTCGACCGTCGGTCGATGCCGAGTCGGTGGGTGTACTGTACGAAGATGCTATCGTCATCTGGCTGCGTGAAGTGGTTGGCGAAGCTCCTATGGGCCGTCAGAGCCGTCGCTGGGTCGAAACTCCAGACGGTTATGTATACGCTCCCAGCGTACAACCGGTACGCAATCAACCGAATGTTCCCGTTACCGATATGCCGCAAAGCAGTCTGGGCAAGGGAATGTGGGTTGAAGTCAGCGTCCCGCAGACACAAATTTTTCTGGAAAGAGATACTGCCGCCTCAGCCTGGTTGCAATATGCGCTGGATTATGGCCTGGTTCCGCGTCTGTACTACAGCCAGGTAATCTGGGTGGATGACATTCGAACCAGTTCTCAAGGGCAGGTTTTGTACCGGGTTAACGAACGTTTTGGTCCGGGGGATTTGTTCTGGGCTGCGGCAGAGGCTTTCCGCCCGCTGACGCTCGAAGAAATTGCGCCTATCTCGCCTGAGGTGGAAAACAAAAAGGTGGTGGTGGATGTAACACCCACCCGCCAAATCCTATCGTTATACGAGGGTAATTCGGAAGTTTATGCCTGCCGCATCTCGTCGGGCGCAAAGTGGAACGCTGAAGGGGCGATTGTGGAAGAATGGGGTACCCCCATTGGCCCGAACCATCGCATCTGGCGAAAAATGATATCCACCCACATGTCTGGCGGTCAAACAGGAACGGGCTATGACCTGCCGGGTGTTGCCTGGACCACCTTGTTTACTGGCGAAGGCGTAGCAGTGCATTCGACCTTCTGGCATAATGACTTTGGCACACCGCGTTCCCACGGCTGTGTCAATTGTGCGCCGGACGATGCCAAATATGTTTTTCGTTGGACGCTGCCGGAAATCCCTTACGACCCGGGTGATATGACCATAGCAATGCCAGGGGGAACCCAAATTGATATTCGTGAAGCGTAACATTTTATTATCGGTGCACCAATGGTAGATTTGACGATCGGGTTGGCTTTTCTGGCAGGGCTGGCGTCTTTTCTTTCACCGTGTGTATTTTCACTGGTGCCGGCGTATGTCGGTTACCTGAGCGGCCGGTCAATTGCCGCCAATCAGGTGGAAACCACTCCCAGCAAACTCGAAACGTTTTTTCACGGGTTGGCTTTTGTAGGCGGTTTCAGCCTGATCTTCCTTACACTGGGCCTGACCATGTCGGCAGTGGGTGGCTTGTTGTACGAAATGCGTTTCTGGCTGTCAAAAATTGGCGGTGTAATTGTGGTGATTCTGGGGCTGCATATGACCGGACTCCTGCGTCTCCCATTTCTGGAATATGATTTGCGCCCACAAACTCAAATGGACCGCCGCCGCGGTTATTTTTCATCTGCCCTGCTTGGCATCACTTTTTCGGCAGGTTGGTCCCCATGCATTGGACCCATCCTGGGCATGATATTGACACTGGCAATCAATGGTGGCTCCGTATCACGGGGCGTGGTGTTGCTGGCATTCTATTCAATTGGTCTGGCCATTCCCTTCCTGCTCGCTGCCATTGGGATTGGTTGGGTAACCACGATTCTAAAGAAGTACAGCAGAGTCATGCACTACATCGAAATTGGTATGGGAGTTATTTTAATTACCGTGGGCATTCTACTGTTCTTTGGCGTGTTCAATACACTCAGCCAATTTGGCTTCTTTGTCGATTTTGGCTTGTAAAGGGTGCTGAGCTTGGAAAGGAAATTGGTCCTGTTTAGCGCAGCCGGGTTGCTGATCAGCCTGGCGCTCGGCGGCTTGCTTTTTTTGTTTTCACCTGCCGAGAATTTGGCGGATGCTAATCAACCAGCCGTCAATGCCGGCGATACCTTGCCAGCGTTTCTGCTTGCAGATCTTAACGGCGATGCACATTCACCCGCCAGCCTGGCTGGCAAACCCGCCGTGATCAATTTCTGGGCGACCTGGTGCAAACCTTGCGAAATCGAAATGCCGCTGCTTCAGGCGACCTCTGAACGTTATCCACAAATTGCCGTCATTGGTATCAACTCTGGTGAGACGGCAGCCGCCATCCAACCGTTTGTAGCCAGGTATGATATAACATTCTCCGTCTGGCTCGACACGGAAAATAAGATCACTGATCGGCTGAAGATTATTGGCCTGCCAACCACTTATTTTATGGATGCCCAGGGAGTAATCCAGGCTGTCCACCTTGGTCAACTTACTCCGACTTTACTTGATGCGTACCTGGCGCAGATAGGGATCGAATCATGATTATTGTTACGCTTTATGTGAAAAAGAATCATGCTGCCAGCGAACAGGTTGAGCAGGATTTGAAATCGCTTGGCAACAAGTATCCACACCAGGTGGCAGTTATCGATGTCGAAACGGCGCCCGAACTCAGCGCCGCATTCTCAGCGCTTGTGCCGGTTGTGCAGATTGGGCCTTACAAGCTGCAGGCTCCGATCACCCGCCAGGAGCTTCAGGTGGCTCTGGGAGCGGCCAGCGACCGCAGTGACCACCTGACCCGCGTTGGGGACGAGAAACACGCCAGAAGGGTCGAACGCGGGCGTAACATATCGGGTAGCGACCGGTTCTCCTGGTGGTTAAGTCGCTGGTACATGGTGGTTATCGCTATCGTTCTGGTCTTATATGTCGGCCTTCCCTTTTTGGCTCCCGTCCTTTCGCGCGCCGGTGCGACCGGGGCTGCCGATGTGATTTATAAAGTTTACAGCCCGCTCTGCCACCAATTACCCTTCCGTTCCTGGTTTTTATATGGTTCGCAGCCCTATTATCCGCGTGAACTGGCGGGAATCCAGGGGGTTGCCAGCTACGAAGAAATCACCGGCTCACAGGTCTTGAACTTGACTGAGGAACGGAAGTTCACCGGTAGAGAAGAGCAGGGGTTTGGCGCCGAGGCTATTGGGTACAAAGTAGCGTTGTGCCAGCGCGACGTAGCTATTTATGGGGCAATGGCGTTGTTCGCGCTCATTTTTATCGCTTCCGGCCGCAGAATCAAGCCTCTGCGCTGGTACTTCTGGTTGTTATTCGGGTTAATTCCGATTGGCATTGACGGCTTTTCGCAATTGCCAAGCCTGATTGCTCAACTACCGGATTGGATGTTGATCCGTGAGAGCACGCCCGTATTACGAACCATTACCGGGGCGCTTTTCGGCATTACGACAGCCTGGTATCTTTTTCCAATGATCGAAGAGAGTATGCGCGAGACGCGCAAGATGCTGGCAGGCAAATTCGCAGTTGTATCCCAAATCCGGCAGGCAAACTAGAGCACATGCCCTATATTCAACGAAATGGTTTGGAATATTTTCAGTTCGAAAGTTTCGATCGCTCCAAGGTTAATCATGGCATTTTTACCCGCAAAGGCGGCGTCAGCCCAACTCCCTGGGTGTCATTAAATCTGGGGGGCACCGTGGGAGATGAACGCGCGAACGTTGTTGAAAATCGGCGGAGGATCTATGAAGCGATGGAACGCAGTGTAGAATCCATTTTCGATGTCTGGCAAGTACACAGCGCCGATGTAATCTGCACCAGCCACCCGCGGCCGCTGGAGGCTGCCCATGAAAAAGGCGATGCAATTCTGACCGATAACCCGGAAGTGACCCTCTTCATGCGTTTTGCCGATTGTGTGCCTATTCTGCTTCATGATCCTGTTCGCCAGGTCATTGGTGTGGTGCATGCCGGTTGGCAGGGGACGGTCAAAAAGGTAGTCAGGCACGCAGTTGAAAAGATGATGGATCAGTACGGCTCGCATTCCGACGATATTATTGCAGGCATTGGGCCATCCATTGGTCCAGATCACTATCAGATTGGGACGGATGTGCTCGAACAGGTACAGACCAGCTTTGGCAAACGAGCGGATGAAATTCTGATCAACACGAACGGGAGAATGCACCTGGATTTGTGGAAGGCGAATGCCATTCTGTTGGAGGAAGCACAGGTTGGTTCAGTCGCAATCGCAGGAATATGCACCGCCTGTGACCTCGGCCGTTGGTACTCTCACCGCGCTGAACACGGTAAGACCGGTCGCTTTGGCGCATTTCTGGCACTTTCATCGTGAGAACCATAATGGATCGCTCTCTTGAAATCAAACAAAATTTAGAGCAGGTTTATGAGAATATCACCTCGGCTGCTTTTCGCGCCGGGCGGAAGCCGGACGAAGTCAGGTTGGTTGTCGTCTCCAAAGGACAGCCAGTGGAAACAATTCAGGCAGCAATTACGGCCGGAGTAAAAATATTTGGGGAAAATTACCCGGAAGAAGCCATAGAAAAAATACAGGCAGCCCCTGCAATGGATGTAGCCTGGCACATGATTGGTCATTTACAGAGCCGAAAGGCAAAATTGGTTTGCAGTCATTTTGATTGGATGCAATCTCTGGACAGCCTGCACCTGGCAGAGAAAATGGAACGTCTGCTCGCGGAACATAACCGAACACTACCCGTTCTGCTCGAGTTTAACGTCGGCGGCGAAGAGACCAAGTCGGGATGGCTGGCAGGCGAAAAGATCAATTGGCCTCAAATATTACCGGACATTGGGCAAATTTTGGAGTTACCCCACCTTCAAGTGCGTGGTCTGATGACCATGCCGCCATTAACCGCCAACCGGGAAGAAGCACGTAGCCACTTCAAAAAACTCGTTGGGCTGCAAAAGACTTTACGAGCGCAATTCCCGCAGGCAAATTGGGATGAATTGTCGATGGGGACCAGCTCAGATTATGAGGCCGCAGTCGAAGAAGGCGCCACTTTTGTCCGGATCGGTACATCCATCCTTGGGCCAAGGCAGCCCAGACATCTATCCCAAACCGCAAATTTAAGGCAGGTATAAATGCTGATTTCTATTTTGATCAATATCATTCAGACTTTAAGTACGGTATTGCTCCTGGCAGTACTCGCTTCAGTGTTGCTATCTTATTTTTTGCCGCCCTATAACAATATCCGCGTGTTTCTCGACCGCATTGTTAACCCGCTATTGATACCCATTCGTCGGGTGGTGCCACCGCTGGGGATGATCGATTTCAGCCCGGTCGTACTGATTATCTTGATTCAGGTAGTCGAATGGATATTGATATCGATTCTCTCCAGGTTGCGATGAAACCGAAACGGCTTATCAACCCCCAATTCCACAACGGTCGCGGCGGCGCTGCAATTGCAGTCCATATCAAAGTCAACGCTGCCCAGGATGGCATTTTGCGCATAAGCCGCGAAGGCAAGGTCTATATCCAGCTTACGGCTAAAAATAAATCGGAAATTGACGCGAACCTGGTTGCTTTTGTGGCGGCATTTTTCAGCGTGAAAACGCATCAGGTGGAACTGCTTGGCAATCCAGCCTCGAATGAACGCCTGGTAACGATTACCGGGTTAACCACAGAAGATCTTCAGCACAAAATTACTGCCGCAGCCGATTAAGTCTGCAATCAGGGTTTATTGCTCTGAATTCTTGCGAGTCAGATTCGCGAACCATAGTGCGTGGTAGGCAGCAACCCGCAGGTCTAGATCGGCAGCGGCCAGCGCAGTGCGGATTCCATTGGCAGCAGATTCATCCTGGCAGCGCGCCAGCAGTTGCACTGCCGCGATTTGTTGATCCGGGTTGCCGGAATTAGCCACTTTTAGCAAAAGCGGAATAGGGGATTCGTTGCGGGGGATTCCATGCCCGTTTTTGGCGGCATAAGTAATCAGCCATGGGGTTTCGGTCGGTGGACCCAGCACGACACGGCTTTTGTTTCGGGCACGCTGTAAAAGCTCAAGGGCGCTTCCGGCCAGATTTCGCACAACAAATTGGCCATCTTCTGTAGCTATTTTTTCAACCACCTCGGCAACCCACGGCGCTTTGATCTGCATCAGGCCGTAAATCGCCGCCCGGCGGGTCAAAATATCTGCGGAGGCTGCAGCCTCGCGCAGCAACTTGTGACCCCAGGGAGGTCGCAGAGCCACTGCTTCCGCAACTGCCAACCGCATGTGCTCGTCGCCTTGATTGATGGTGCTTTCGAGGGTCGCTTGAGCTTCCGGTGTCTCCAGGGCGGCAATCGCAAAACACGCAGCAAAACGAACCAGCTCTTGTTCATCCGTGCCGGCAGTGGTGAGTTCCGTAATCGATTTCGGCTCGCGCAGGATCCCGGTGCAGAGGGTGGCGATTTGCTTCAATGGTACAGAGGGAGAGCTTGCCAGTTGTTTCATTAGAAGGATCTGCGCCGAGTCATTGGACATTGCAGCTGCGCCTAACAACCCGAGCCGGGTGGGATACGGCAGGGATTCTAGCTGGGTGAGCGCTAACAAATGACGCATGATGAAGGATCGATTAGCACTGCTGGGAGTGAGATCGCGCATCCACAGGGCAACTTGCGTTGTCCGCCAATAAAACGGCGCCTTGTCTTCCGCGAGATACGGCTTAAGCCACTCTGCGGGTGTACTGGACATCAAATAATGGAAAAATTCAGTTTCGGCGCTCCAGGGATCATCTTCCGGCGATTTGGATGACAGATCATAGGTGTAATTGGACAGCGAACCGGCGTATCCCCACAGCACTGGACTTGAAAAAGAAAGCCGGTCATGTGGATGCTCGCGCAGGATTCCCATTTCAACCAATTTATCGATGCTTTTTTCCTCATCGGTGGCGATGCGCAGTTTTTTATCCAAACCCAGGGTTTCCAATGGAATCTGGATCATTGGGGCTTGCGTTTCACCCTTGTGCGTGCGTTCGTCGATAAAGTTGTTGTAAGAAGTTCCCGAAGTTGAGAAATCTTTTTCAGCTTCGATGTAGGTTGTGTAGCTCTGTTTCATCGAGATGAGTCGATCGGCCAGGCTGGCCAGAGTTTGTAGATTGATGCCTTTGCTCTCAAGTCGACTGAAATAGGCCGATATGGCATCCACTCCGCGCATACCAAGTAGATCTCCTGAATATACTCCCCACAGCCGGCACGTTAATTCGATGGGTGTATAAAAATCACCTTCAGCCGCCTGCCAGGTACCGATCAGCAAATCATCGATGGAGTCGACATTGTTCGCGGCGGTCTGGGGGGCGATACGGGTGTTCCATAATTTGCCCCACCTTTTCGTGAAACTGGTGATATCGCTCCGATTCCACCCCGCAATCGGCAATGGTTCGATGCCTAAATCGAATAAACCTTCTGCGCGATCGATTGCAGCGGTTGTTACAATGCGTAATTTAGGCTGGGTTTTAATCAGGCGGGTGAGGAACCCAACCGCTTGCCGGTAGGCATCAAAAGGAATTTCGTCCAATCCATCCAAAAGCAATATCGCTTTTTTGGCGGCGATAGTTTTCCGGATGAACCCGGACAACTGAGGGCGGTTGCTGGTAGATGTGTGCCATGACAATGCTTTGGTGAGGATATCTACAGCATCCTGATTTGAATCCGTCGCGTCTTCGATGTCGTTGATATGAAGATAAATAGGGAAATGCTGGGCTATCGAGCTAAGGGACTCATCTTTTCGAGCAAAAAGTGTTGCCAGATAAGCCAGGGCAGTTGTTTTTCCTGCACCGGGATGGCCGATGATCGCGAGATCCACCCCAGACCGGATGGTTCGTACCAAGGACAGGCTATCTCCATCGTATTGGGCGGAAAACTGTGGGACGTATGGAAGGTTCGGAATAATCGGCGGACGGAAACTGCCAAACGGGTCCGGGTTATCCGGATCGACCTGCGGAGGAGGGGCCAGGAGACGCGGAACAACCAGGATTTCGTCTAATGAAAACAGAGGACTGGCTAGATGGTTGCGCTGGGCTCGTTTGAGCACTTCGCGGCGTAATGCTCCATCAATTCCTGCAACCTGGCGGGCACGTAGATTGGTAAAACGATTTTTTAACTGTTCCTTCACCTGAGGAAATTGCCGCCACAGGCGAATAGCGATCCACCAGAATAAGCTTGCAGCTAAAAAGCCCAGCCAGAAAGAAATTTTGTCAAAGTTTTGTAACATATTTTGGCCTAACCACCATAGAGAAATCGCCCACAGGAGGGGCAATGAGAAACCTGGATGGGTGAACGAGCGTTTTGACGATCTGCGGCGGTGAGGAGCGAGCCGCAGGCCGAACAAGTGTCATCCGTTAAGGTGGCTACGGCTACACCACGCTTATTTTTCCGCAGTCTTGCATATTCCTCAAGGTAAACCGGATCAACCTGATTGACAACTGCCTCGCGTTCAACCTGTAAGCGCGCTTTTAAGGCTGCCAGCATGCCGCTTTCACCCATCAATACCGCATTTTCACCGGTGGTTACACCTTGCACCCGAAGCAAATGTTTTTGCGCGGCATCGTAACCCATCTGTGCTTCTTCGACCTGCATCATGGCTTCAAGTTGTTGATCTTCCAGCCCCGTAATGATACGTTTGAGGGAAGCCACCTCATTTTGCAAATCCTGCAGTTCTTTGGGTATTTTTACCTTTCCCCCATACAAGGTTGATTCGCTCTGTTCCAGCTTCATCCGTTTAGATGTCACTTCTTGTTCGATTTTGGCCAGGCGTGCTTGTGCAGCCTTCAGGTTTGCCAAACTTTCTGCAACCTTTGTTTCTGCTTCCGGCACGCGCTGGTCACCATCGATCTTTGCCTGGATCTCCAGAATGCGTGCCGTCCCCTGGTCGAGTTGCGTATCGATTTTTTGGAGCTGGAAAAGGTGAAAACTGTGGCTCATAGTTTAGATTATAGGTTATTTATCGAAGAGGGTTTGTCAACAATTATGTAAGGTGCGCGCGTTGCGCCTCTTTTTCTTCTCAAGTATACTTTAGTTCACACTTCCCATGTCAAAGCGCAGCTTTATCTTCTTAACTTCACTGACGATCCTGCTCGTGACGATCCCCTACCTGTTCGCGGCTCGTAGCGGGGGGGACCGTTTAATCTTTAATGGATTTTTATTGAATCCTATTGACGGTAATTCCTACCTCAGCAAGATGCGAGAAGGCTGGCTGGGCGAGTGGCAATTTTCCTTGCTGAATTCCAGTCAGGCGCCGGAGGGGAGTTTTTTATTTTTATATTATATTTTTCTCGGACATGTATCCCGTTTGCTGGGGTTACCGCTTATTTTTACGTTCCATGCTGCCCGGGTGATGAGCGCTTTTCTACTCTGTTTGATGCTATACCGGTTCATTGACGTTTATCTGGCAGAGCGCAGCCAGGGGACAAAAACGATTGCCTTTGCTCTGTTGTGTTTTGGATCTGGTTTGGGCTGGTTGTCCGCCTTTTTTGGTGGCTTCACCGCCGATTTTTGGGTAGCTGAGGCCTACCCCTTCTTAAGCATGTATTCCAACCCGCATTTTCCGCTTGGGCTGGCGTTGATCCTCGACTTTTTTGTTCAAATGCGCAACTCGGTCACTCGAAACGGCTTTTTTGGGCTAGTCTTTAAGGGAATTATGCTGGCAATCGTGATGCCGTTTGGAGTGGTTGTAGCTGGTCTGGTGGCTGGCGGCGTGCAATTGTGGGAGATCATCGAAAAAGAGTCCGCGATACGCTGGTGGATGCTTGGATTCCTAGTCCCAGGGGGGGTATTCCTCGTTTATCAATACATTGTTATTCAGTCTGATCCGGTTTTGTCCGGGTGGAACACCCAAAATTTGACCCCTACTCCGCCTCTTTGGGATATTCTGATCAGTTTTTCCCCTGCACTCATCCTTGCCGTGGGTGTTGTCATCTGGGGGATCAAGTCTGGTGAAGTGGCAAATTACAAACTTCCGGTTGTTTGGTTGGCGGCTGGAATAATTCTGGCTTATGTTCCATTTCAACTCCAACGCCGTTTTTTATTCGGTTATTTCATTCCCGTTACTTGCCTGGCAGTGATTGCGTTTGATCGGCTGGCAATTTCAGCGCGGCGATGGTCGCGGATCGGCGTAGTGGCAATAGTCGCTGCTTCCCTTATCAGTAACCTTTTTATATGGATCGGAAGTGTTTCCGCTGCCGCCAGCCACCAACCCGAGTTGTATTATCCAGGGAGCATCCAGGACGCATTTGATTGGATGTTGGTCCATCGCCAGGATAACAGCGTTGTATTAGCAGCCCCAGGTACCTCGTCACTTATTCCGGGCGCCACCGGTTGGCGGGTAGTTTATGGCCACCCTTTTGAAACCCCGCATGCGGACCAACGCAAGCGGGAAGTCGAAGATATTTTTTCTGGTGAAATGAGTCTGGTTGATATGCAGCAATACTTCGAGTCGCTTGGAATCGATACCATATTCGTTGGACCGTATGAGAGAGAGTTGGGTGGAAATTTAGCCTGGACTGATGCCCTTGATGTGGTCTTTAATGGCGGTGGTGTTACGATCTTCAAAACCAGGGTGAACCCTTGAAATACGCGGTTTTGGGTTTACTCATTTTTATAATTGCCCTCCCATTGGTGATTGGGGTGGCGGCAGCCAGTGACAATCTGGTTTTCAATGGTTTCATCATAAACATACCCGATAATTATTCATATATTGGAAAAATGCGCGAGGGATGGCTGGGATCCTGGCAATTTTCCATGCTCAGCTCCAGTATTCCGCCCGGAAAAAATTATCTCTATTTGTTCTATATCTTCCTGGGTCATGTTGCTCGTTGGCTTGGATTGCCGCTGATCCTCACCTTTCATGCAGCACGCGGGTTTGCCGTGATCTTGCTCTGGCATCAATTATGCCGCTTCGTTGACGTTTATCTGGAAAGGCATGATGCAAAAACGAAAAATATCGCCTTATTGTTGCTCTGCTTTGGATCAGGTTTAGGCTGGGTGGCAGTGATGTTTGGTGCGCAAACTGGAGATTTTTGGATCCCGGAAGCTTATCCTTTCTTGTCCATGTATACCAACCCGCATTTTCCACTGGGTATGGCGCTTGTTATTGATTTTTTTGTCCAAATGCAAATACCTTTTGCCCGGCGGCGTGGCGTCTTCCTGGCGTTGAAAGGCATGATTTTGGGGATCAGCATGCAATTTGGAGTCGTGATTGCCGCCATTGTGGCAGCCATAACACAGCTTTGGGAGGTGCTTAAAAAGCAGCATCCCATCCGCCGGTGGATGCTTTGGTTTTTTATACCCGGAGGATTAGTTCTTATTTATCAATTCATAGTGCTCAGGATGGATCCGGTTTTACGGGAATGGGATGTACAAAACATAACGCTGACCCCACCAATCTGGAACATTTTAGCAAGTTTTTCTCCCGCGTTGCTGCTGGCGATCGGCATGATCATTTATTTAATCAAATCCAGGCAGGTTGCGGAATATAAGCTATTAGTGGCGTGGTCTGTTGCTGGATTAATATTGGCATATTTTCCTTTTCAGTTGCAGCGGCGCTTCCTGCTGGGTTATTACATTCCGGTTGCCAGTTTAAGCGCTATTGCCATCGGGTGGGCTTATCGACAGAAAAGGAAATTGTTTCACACAGCTGCAATGTTAGTCATTACCGCCTCATTCATAACTAATCTGGTTGTCATCAGCTCGACGGTCAAGGAAATTGGAAAACGCAATCCAGATTTGTTTTACCCTGACTCCATGCAAACTGCTTTCGCATGGATGTTAAATAACCGACCAGCAGAGAACGTAGTTCTTTCATCTCCAAAAACCGGGGCTTTCATCCCGGGTGAAACGGGATGGCGAGTCGTTTTTGGACACCATGTAGAAACTCCGGATGCATATAATACTCAATTAACCCTTGAGCAAATATTTTATGGTATGAAAAGCGTCGACGAGATTATGGCATATATCGAAACCACCGGCGTTGATTATATCTTTATTGGCCCACTCGAGCGTGGATTTGGGGGTGAATTGATGTGGGTAAACAGGTTTCCGGTAGTGTATGAAAATACTGAGGTAACCATTTATAAGACCGGAGTAGATTCGTGAAACGCTGGGCGTTGGTTATTCTGGTTTTGCTGCTACCGCTTCTGCCGTGGATAATTCAGTCTGGCAATTATTTTTATAACATCAACTCGGAATATTCAGATCTGGTTGTCAGCCACTTTCCAAACGCCACTTATTTGCTCCGTTCGCTGCGTGAAAGCGGCGCGATACCCCTGTGGTCAAGCCTGATCCTTGGCGGTGCGCCTTTTGCTGCTGATCCCCTCTCAGGATTATGGTACTTGCCGGGCTGGCTGGCGTATGGCTTGCCGCAACCCATTGGTTTTAATCTTGTTTTGCTGCTGCATGTTCTGTGGGGCGGGCTGGGAACGGTCTGGCTGCTCAGCCGGCTTGGGCTGCGCCGGGAAGCAGCCTTGTTGGGAGGCATCGCATTCGAATTGATGCCGAAATTGTTTGCGCACGCGGGCGCCGGGCATATCACGCTGGTTTTTGCAGTTTGCTGGACGCCGTGGCTTTTCCTGGCTGAGCTTCGCCGGCAGCAGCTTGGAGAATCAGGGTTTACCACAACCTTCCTTCCTGGCCTGGTGATGGGCGTGACCTTTTTAGCAGATCCACGCTGGGCGGCCTATGCCGCTGGCGCCTGGATCCTATGGGGACTGTGGCGAACGCGGAGAGCGAATTCATGGAACCATTTATTGCGCTGGCTGCCTGGGGGTATTTTGCAGGCGCTGATTGCGTTGGGGGTGTCTGCAGTATTGTTGCTACCCATGGCACAGTTTACCCAGCTTTCCACCCGCTCAGGTCTGACTGCAAAAGACGTTTTAACCTTATCTCTGCCACCTGTCCAATTGGCGGCGCTTATTTTTCCGAATATTGGCGGGTACGCGGAGTGGGTGGTCTATCCGGGGGCAGCGGTAGTGCTGCTGGCGATTTATGCCCTGGCTGTAAAAAGAGTGCGCCAGCAAGCGGGGTTTTGGCTGGTAATGGCATTGACCGGGACAGTTATCTCACTTGGATCCATGTGGCCTGGCGCTGAGATGATTGCAAGGCTGCCGCTGATTGATTTATTGCGTGTTCCCAGTCGGGTCTGGTTTCTCGTTGGCCTCCCATTGGTGATCGTTGCCGCGTACGCATTCAATGATTTGTTTGAAATGACCACCCGGCAGGAAAAACCCCGGTGGATATTGCCCATGGTCGGGCTGACTGCACTGAGCGTCTTTATCACTGCTGGTTTGGTCATGATGGGTGGAACGTTGCCAACAGGCATGATCTGGGCAGCCGTGACATTTCCCCTTGGGTTGGCGCTGATCATTTTAATTAACCGATTTGGAACTGCCAAAAGTGGTTGGGCAGCGAGTCTGGTGATGCTGGTCGTCGCCGATCTGAGTGGCGTCAATTTGTCAGGCATGCAATTTCGCTCGAAGTGTGATGTGATGAGTGAAGGAGCGGAAGCGGCGCTCTATTTAGCCAACCAGGCCGGAGAATTTCGCATTTACTCACCCTCGTATTCCATCCCGCAGCAGACCGCTGCGGATTTAGGACTCGAATTGGCCGACGGCGTAAATCCAATGCAACTGGCAAGCACGGCCAGATTTATGGAAAGGGCCAGTGGTGTGGCATCTAATGGTTATTCGGTTACCATCCCGGCATTTGCCAGCGGTGATCCGAATGTCGATAATGCCGGTGCAATGCCGGATACTGTGCTTTTAGGTCTGCTGAATGTCAAATACATCGTTTCCGAATTCCCGCTAACAGGTGTGCTCCTGAGCGAGGTATGGCAGGCGGGTAGCACACACATTTATGAGAATCCTGACGTGAAACCCCGGGTGTGGGTTCAACCGGCAGCCGACGCGGTGGGAACTGGACGCATATCGGCAGGTCGTATTATTGTGAATGAACCGAATCAGCTAAAGGTTGAAGTAGATGGTCCAGGGTTGGTGGTCTTTTCCATGGTAGATTACCCTGGATGGAGCCTGATGGTGGACGGGAAACCCGCAAATAAACTGCGTATAGCCAATTTATTGATCGGCACTGAGGTTGGTGCGGGCCTGCACAAAGTCGATTTGACTTTTAAATCCCCGCTGCTGACCTTTGGACAGGGGATTTCTATTCTGACCTGGTTGATTGCTCTGGGAATTGGCTGCACTTCATTTCGAAAAAACCGGCTGGGGAGTCAGAATGGCCAGGCGTAGAATCGAAATAAGGCTTACGCCAACATGGTGGGTAAGCGCTGCGCCTGTCCTCCTCTTTTTGCTACCTCTACTTTTCGGCCGGGTAATCTTCTGGGGACTGCCAAGCCTGCAATTCATTCCCTGGCGGCATTATGCCTGGATTTTGCTCCGGGAAGGGGTTTTTCCACTTTGGAATCCGCTTAACGGCCTTGGCGCTCCACTAATGGCCAATTATCAACTGGCATTATTTTATCCCCCCGCATGGCCATTATTTTTGCTGGATGAACTCTGGGGTGCGGCAGGTTTGGCCTGGGGGTTTACCTTATTAGTACCGCTCCACCTGGCCTGGGGCGCTGCCGGGGTGGTGCGGCTGCTGCGTGGGTTAGGCGTCCGGCAGCGTGGACAAATTGTTGCCGGGCTGGCATTCGGTATGAGTGGCTATCTGGTTACTCGCGGAAGTTTTTATTCCATGATCTGGACAGCGGTCTGGCTGCCATGGATTCTGACTTCCGTCGATGGTCTGCTGGTGAGCAAAAAGAAAACCGAAGTGCTGCGAGGCGGGCTGAAGATGGCGCTCTACCTCTCCATGCTGCTGCTTGCAGGGCATGCACAGGTGGCCTGGTATGCGCTGCTTTTTGCCGGATTTTGGGCGTTGGTCAGGGGCTGGCAGCTTGGCGGTTGGCAATTATCGCTTCGATGTGCCGGTATCTTTGTAGGCTGCGGTATTTTTGCCGGGTTGCTGACTGCGGTTCAACTGGCGCCTACTTTTGAATACCTGCTTCAATCACAGCGCGCTGCGGCCTACGACCTCGAAACTGCCATGGTTTATTCGTTTTCGCCGTTGCGGCTGCTCGGCTTTCTGGTGCCGGACCTGTTTGGCAACCCAGGGTATGGTGATTTTTATGGCTACGCAACCTACTGGGAAGACGCGGTGTATATCGGGCTAATCCCGTTTATCCTGGCTTTAACCACGCTTTCCTGGTTGTTTCGAAAAAAGCAGCAGGCGGATGGTTTCCACTATCTGGCTGGATTCCTGTGGATAATTGCTATTGTTGGAATTTTGCTTGCGCTGGGTGCGAACACGCCCCTATTCCCATGGTTATTTCACCATATTCCGACATTCGAGATGTTCCAGGCGCCTGCCCGCTGGATGATCTGGCCAACCTTCGCGCTGGCGCTGCTGGCTGGGTTGGCTGCTGACCGATGGACTCAGCCAGGGAAGAAAGGGAGGGTGGCGTTCAATTTGATCGCCTTTGGCGGGTTGATCCTGGCCGCAAGCACCGCGTTAATCTCGTTCTCTCTGCCCCAGGTGGAGCAGGGAATGGTGCGCGGTTTGATCATATTCGGTTTGGCAGCGACAGTCAGCGCTTTTATCGCCAGGCGTCTGGTGACTGCGGGGCGGTTGAGCGGCTGGGGATATGTTGCCGGCGCGTGGATTCTGGTTGATTTACTGGTCGCGCAAGCAGTTGTCAACCCAACAATCCCGGCCAAAACATTTAATACTGCGCATAGCCAAATAGAACAAATTAATAAGACGCGTGAAGGCGCGCGCGCGTGGATCGATCCCGATGTCCAGTATGAAACGGTGTATAACCGATTATTCGATTTTGCGGATTTTGTACCCGGCAAGGACTGGAGCGGATTGCGGGACATTCTGGTCCCCAACCTTAATTTGTTGGATGAGATCCCCATGATCAATAATTTTGACCCGCTGATACCCGTGCGATTTGCGACCTGGTTTGATCAGATGGAAAATGCTCAGCCTATAATTGTGCATCGATGGCTGGCGATGATGAATACTGGCGCAGAAGTCGTCGCCGACCCTACTGGTTTGCAGCGAACGAGATTGACGCCGCTGAAAGCAGGTCCGCGGTTTAGTTGGTCGAATTGTGCGGTATGGGCCGGGTCAGCGGATGATGCCTTCGAAATGACCAGCGATCATCTGGCTGAGGACGCGATATCAGGCTGTGTGGTTTTAGAGTGGGACAACCCAATTGTCACAGATAGCTCAAGTAATGGACAGGAAAGTTTGACAGTCCAGACAGATTCGCCTAACCGTATTGTACTTACATCGAATAATTCCAATGACGGCTGGGTAGTGGTTCGGGACACCTGGTATCCGGGTTGGGTGGCATTTGTAGATGGTGTACAAACGCCAGTTTTACGAGCAGATTATCTGTTCAAAGCAGTCAGCGTTCCGGCCGGGTGGCGTCAGGTTGAATTAGAATATAGGCCTGTTAGTTTTACTTCAGGATTATGGATTAGTCTGGTATCATGGATTTTCATGGGACTGGTCTGGCTGGCACTTCGACATAAATCCAAATAACCTTTACAGACGAAACAACCTGCACATTGAAGGAGCATGAATGGATAACCCCGCGCCAAAGATCCAGGGCTTTTCGAAACGAATCATTACCAACTTGGAAAAAGTCATTGTCGGGAAAAACCAGACGCTCGAATTAGTTGTTGTTGGTCTTTTATGCCAGGGACATTTACTGATTGACGATGTACCTGGGGTTGGCAAAACCGTTCTGGCACGTAGTTTAGCCAAATCGCTGGGGTGTGAATTCAGCCGCATTCAATTTACGCCAGACATGCTGCCAAGCGATGTAACCGGTGTAGCTATATTCAACCAGGTCACGCGGGAATTTGAATACCGACCGGGTCCGATTATGGCGCAAATTATCCTTGCGGACGAAATCAACCGGGCTACGCCAAAGACCCAATCGGCGATGCTGGAAGCCATGGAGGAGCGCCAGGTAACGGTGGATGGCGTGACTTACCCGCTGCCAAAACCATTTATGGTGCTTGGCACCCAGAACCCGATTGAATACGAAGGAACCTTTCCGCTGCCCGAAGCGCAATTGGACCGGTTCTTTATGCGAGTGCGCATGGGTTACCCGGCTCTGCTGGATGAAATTCATATTTTAGAGCTGCAGCAGCTCAGGCATCCTATCCTGGATCTCAAATCTGTAGCTGAAGTTGGGGAGCTGTTGGAAATCCAGGAGTTGGTAAAAACGATTTTTGTTTCTCCGCCAGTCAAACGGTACATTGTGGAAATCGTGCGTGCGACCCGGGATAACTCGGATGTTTACCTGGGGTCAAGCCCACGCGGCAGTCTGGGTCTTTTCAGGGCGGGGCAGGCAATGGCTGCCATGCAGGGACGCGATTATGTCCTGCCAGATGACGTCAAGTTTCTGGCGGAGTATGTTCTGGCGCACCGCATGGTGGTGCAACCCGCGGCCCGCCTGCGCAGTCTTTCGGCCGACCAAATTGTGCACGAAGTAATGGCGAATTTGCCTGTACCAGGTGGAGACCTGAGCACAAAAACCGAAGCGGAATGATCATTCGGCGTACTTTTTTAGTATATTTGGTTTTGCTGGGGGGCGTGTACCTGGCTGCCTATTTGTCCGAGCCGCAAAACACCTATGTATATTACCGCGTCGGTTATTTGTTGATTCTGGTGGGCTTGGTGTCCCTTGTCTGGACGGCCGCATCGCTGCGTGGACTGGAAATTCACCGATCTTCTCGTGTACTCCGACAGCAGGTTGGGCAAATCTTCGAAGAACGCTTTGAGATCATCAATCTTTCGCGCCTGGGCCGCCTCTGGTTGGAAGTACGCGACCTGACGGATTTGCCTGGAAAACGTGGCTCCAAAGTGGTTGCCAATATCGGCCCGCACCAGTACCGCTCATATTACTCGCGTACTCTGTTGACCCAGCGCGGATCTTTTCTACTTGGCCCGACTATGATTTCATCAGGCGATCCATTTGGACTATTTGCCCTGGAGAAATTATTCGAATCAGACCATAAGCTGGTGGTGCTGCCTTTTATGGTAGAACTGGAAAAATTTCCCGGGCCTACAGGGCGCTTGCCGGGCGGGCGAGCGCTGCGGCGTAAGAGTCTGGAGGTTACGCCGTATGCGGCAGGTGTACGCGAATATGCCCCTGGCGACCCGCTGAGCCGCATCCACTGGCGCTCCACTGCTCGCAAGGACCGCCTGATGGTCAAGGAATTCGAGCAGGATCCCCAGGCCGATGTGTGGGTTTTGCTGGATGCATTGCAAGGTGTCAACCTGGCGCTGCCTTATGAGCCTTACGACCAGTTGCAGCGTGAACAATTCTGGGTGCTGCCGCACAAGGTCGAGGTTCCGCTTCCGCCGGACACTTTTGAATACGCAGTCTCTGCTGCGGCTTCCATCGCAAATTATTATATTTTCGAAGGCCGATCGGTCGGGTTTGCCAGTTCAGCTGCCCAGCTCAATTTAATTCCGGCTGAGCGCGGCGAACGGCAATTGGGAAAAATTCTTGAAGTCTGCGCTTTCCTGAAACCAGAAGGTAAGCTTCCATTGTTAGGGTTGATTGAAGGGCAGGCCAATCAAATCGTTAGGGGAAGCACCGTAGTGCTGGTCACAGCCTCCAATACAGAGAATATGGTTCTGGCGGTTGATATCTTGCAGCGCCGTGATTTGCAGCCGGTGGTTGTGCTGATTGACCCTCGCGGCTTCGGTTCGGCAACCAGTTCCGACGAAATTGCTGAGAAAATACGCCAGTACAATGTCCCGGTTAGCCTGATCCGGCGGGATGATTCGCTGCAGGCCGCCCTGGAACTTGAAAAATTACCCCGTGGTTCGGTGTTGGAGCCGCCCAAAAACGGCGAATGAGTTTATACGTTTAACTTTCCATGCCCTTGTTCGGCCCGCGGGTCGTCCTTTAGCAGTTCAACCGCGTGCGGCAGCACAGGCAGCAGGTAATCCAGGATCTCCCGGGAAGCTTTTGGGCTGCCCGGGAGATTAATGATCAATGTACGACCGCGAATGCCAGCAGCATTGCGGCTCAGCATGGCGTGCGGCGTCACCTGCAAACTGAAAGCCCGGGCCGCTTCGGCAATGCCGGGAGCCGGTCGTTGAATAACCGCAGCGGTAGCTTCAGGCGTGACATCGCGTGGGGCAAAACCTGTCCCGCCCGTAGTCAGAATGACATCGGTCTCACCGGAGTCGCACCAGATGCTCAATATGCGGCTGATATCGGTCGCTTCATCCGCAACAATCGCAGTGTGGACGATTTGATGACCGGCAGCCTTGATTTGTTTAACCAGCGCTGGACCGGCTAAATCTTCCCGCTCGCCGCGGGCCGATCGGTCTGACACGGTGAGCACGCTAAACCGGACGGTCATCAGCCTTCATCCTCGCCGATCAAATGCTTCCAGCCGCCGTGAATGCCGTCAGCAGTGACGCCAAAATAGAAGCGATAACCGCCAGGGGTACGTTGAATCAGGTCGTAGCGCACCGTACTGCCCTGTCTGACCTGCCCGATAAAACCCAGGTCTCCTTGCCAGGTGATATGCGTTTTATCTAAACTGGGCGCCAGCTCGTTATAGCGATTGATGGCGTAATGCCACAATTTACGTGCGGATGCGCGGGTGACATTTTTGACCATGTTGCCATTACGCAAATCCCGCATGGTGAAGTAGGTTTTACCCTGCCGCTCTTCGGGATTCAACACTTCCACGCCGGTACGCGGCGCATCATCCATGTCGGCTTCTTCTTTGACTGTCACCTCGGCATGAGGTACCGGTTCGGTCGGACTGGTCGGTGGTTGAGGTACGGCGTGTGGTTCACGTTTGTTGCGCAGCACCAAACTGACAATTTCGTCGCGCACAGCCAGGCCGGTTTCGGCTTCATCGCGCACATAAATCTTGTTGTCGTCCACGGCGTAAGGTGGTTCATCGCCGCGCGGCACCAACACCCGCACCAGTTTCTTGCCGCGGTAGTCGTGAATGTCCATCTGACTATGGAGCGGAGGACTGATTCGATTGTTGATCTCTTTTTCGATTTGCTGAATCGCCTGCTCCGGGTCCGGGATGCCCACTGGCGGCTTTTTGACATCTTCGCTCACCCCCAGGTAGAGCGTACCGCCGTTGGTATTGGCAAAGGCGCACACATCTGCCAAAATATCGTACAGTTTTCCGCCGCGGACGGTGATGCTGTCATGGAACTCCGTGATGATATTCGAGCCTTCTTCGACTGCGGATTGAATGAAGTCATACGCCTGTTCTTCAGCATGGCTGTGAGGGCGTGTACGCGAAAAGTCGTTGCCAAGGAAAACTTCCTTGAGCGCTTGGAAGGTACATTCGGTCATCAGCACATCGGTTGCCCGGTCACCAATACTGAGATTTTTCTTGCGCAAAGGGTCAGCCGTTACCCGGTGGGCATCGGAACCCTGGATGCAGTGCATTCGGCGCGGGTATTCCGGCTTGGTGCCGTTAAAAAATGCCGCCGTGCTGCGCGGTCCCTTTTGTTCCAGGTCAGTTACTTCCAATGCGTGCAAATTGATATCTTGTGTAAAGGCGATCTTGGTTTGGCCGCCAAAATTAAAGCCACGCATGGCAACGCCGTTGCTTGAATTGGCGTGTGCGGCGATCACTAGACCACCATGCTGGTTGACCACCCGGTAAACTGTAAGTGCATCCGAGGTGGCGCCAACCGTTTGAGAACCCTCGTCGATGTGTTCCGGAGGGATATTTAGCGTAAGCAGCAGATGCTCGAGTTCGCGCACAGGCTTTTCCGGTGGAAAAATGCACAAGATGTGGAAACCAAAGGTTGCGGTGAATTCGAATCCGGGTAGCACCAGGATTTTGGACATCAACCGCCGGTATTGGTCAAGCCGTGTGCGCTCTTCAGGCAACAGCCGTCCTAATTTTTCGAGCAGCTCCAACTGCTGAATCTCGTCGCTGAGTTTGCGATAGCCGGCCACCGTATTATGGTCGGTGAAAGCGATCATATCCAGACCGCGCGATTCGGCCTTTTCTAAAATGTCGATGTAAGTTGCATCCGGTTGCTGAAAATCAGTGGATGCTGGGGTGTGCAGGTGTAAATCAACGGTATACCATTGATTCGCAGCCTGGTTTTGTTTTCTTGCCATAGGTATGCTCCTCAAATTTAATTGGAGAGCGACGAATCCTTTGACCGCAGCCAGTTGAGTAAATCTGTGGGTGCATAGGGTTTGAGGAGGAATCCGTTAGCGCCTGCTGCCAGGCAGGCGTCCTTGCAATCCTCGCCAGAAGTCATCAAAATTTTGAGGTCTTTTAACCCCTGTTGCTCTCGGAGAGATGTCAGTAACGCCAGACCATCTGCTCCGTTCAAGTGGACGTCCATTAGCAGGAAATCCGCCTGGCTGGACTGCAACTCTGCAATGACTGCATTCGGCTCAAAATGGTCGATGAGCGTGGTCTTAAATTGCTCCATCTCTAAAAATAATTTGAGCAAATGCCGCATGGACGGGTCGTCTTCGATCAGCACAACATGGGTCATAAGGATTATTCGCTTGAATGGGTTGCGTCTGAGGTTTTAAGCGGGTCGGGTTGAGGGAGGGGTTCTAATGCCTGGCTAAGTACCTCATCCATAGTATCGACCAGAATAAAATTAATCGCCTGGTGAACTTCCTCAGGTAGTTCCTCCAGGTCCGGTTCGTTTTCGCGCGGCAGGATAATCGTTTTAAGCCCGGCGCGGTGGGCTGCCAGAATCTTCTCTTTAATGCCGCCAACCGGTAACACCTGGCCGCGCAGGGTGATCTCTCCGGTCATCCCGACATCCGATCGTACCAGTTTACCGGTCATCAACGACACCAGCGCGGTAGCCATGGTGACGCCTGCCGAAGGACCATCTTTTGGCTGAGCGCCTGCCGGAATGTGCAGGTGAAGATCGGAACGCTCAAAGGATGCATCATCGATGCCTAAAATGGATGTCCGCGAACGGACGTAGGACAGCGCCGCCTGAGCTGATTCCTGCATGACCTTGCCAACCGAACCGGTGGTCATAAATCCTTTGCTGCCCGGCATGCGCGTGGCTTCGATGAATAAAATATCTCCGCCAACCGGCGTCCAGGCCAATCCGGTGGCAACCCCGGGAACTTCCAGGCGGCGTTGAATTTCCTCGGTTGCCAAATATTTCGGCCGGCCAAGCAGCTCGCGTACCATATCCGTGTCGATCACCACTTTTTCGATCTTGCCTTCTGTAATACGGGTGACGATCTTTCGACAAATTCCACCGATTTCCCGCTCCAGGCTACGTACGCCCGATTCACGGGTGTAGCTGCGGATAATGGCGGCAATCGCTTTATCGCTGAATTCAATTTCACCTTCGCGCAGGCTATTTTCACGGAACTGCCGGGGTATGAGGTACCGCTTGGCGATTTGCAGTTTCTCATTTTCGGTATAACCGGAAAGTTGAATTATCTCCATGCGATCGAGAAGCGGCCCGGGGATGGTCTCCAGTTGGTTGGCGGTGGTGATAAACATCACCTGCGAAAGATCGAAGGCGACCTCCATGTAATTATCGCGAAATTCAACATTCTGTTCCGGGTCCAGGACTTCCAGCAAAGCCGAGGCCGGGTCGCCGCGGAAGTCAAAACTTAACTTGTCGATCTCATCCAGCATGAATAACGGATTATGCGTTTCCACCCGCCGCAGCGCCTGGATAATTCGGCCAGGCATTGCGCCGATGTAAGTCCGGCGATGCCCGCGGATTTCAGCTTCATCTCGCACGCCGCCAAGCGAGATGCGGATAAATTTACGCCCCATTGCCCGGCTGATGGACATGCCCAGACTGGTTTTTCCGACCCCGGGTGGGCCAATAAAGCACAGGATGACGCCTTCACGTTCTTTACGGATTTTATCTTCGCTGGGAGAACTGGCAAATTCTTCCTGCCGTTCCTGACGCAGCTTGCGGATGGCCAGATACTCCAGGATGCGTTCTTTGATGTCCTCCAGACCGTAGTGGTCGGCGTCCAGCACTTCGCGCGCATGCGCGATATCGAGATTATCCGGGGTACTGGTTGACCAGGGGATCGAAACCAGCCAGTCAAGATAGGTCCGGATGACGCCGTATTCCGCGGCTGCAGTTGGCAGACGGGAGAGGCGTTCAAGCTCACGCCGGGCGAGCGTTCCGGCTTCCTCTGGCATGGTTGCAGCTTCGATCTTCTTGCGAAATTCTTCAACGTCTGCGGCTTGCTCATCCTCCTCGCCGAGTTCGCGCTGAATGGCTTTGAGTTGTTCGCGTAAAAAGTACTCACGTTGAACCTTGTCAATTTCTGAGCGCGCTTCCTTTTGGATTTTTTGGCTTAACTCAAGGACCTCACTCTCCCGGGTCAACAAAGTGACCAGTTTGTGTAGCTTGGCACTGATCGAATCGACTTCCAGAATTTCCTGGGCGTCTGCAATTTCCATCCGCTGTAAATTGGCGATGGAATAAACCGTCGCCAACGGCTCGGTAAGGCTGGCAATCGAGGCCACCAGTTCGCGCGGCATCGAGGGGATCATCTCAGCGATGTGACCAAACTGGTCGCGCACATTGCGCGCCAGGGCGTCCACCTCGAGCCCTTCCTCCTGGGTCTCGGGATACGCCTCCACTTTTGCCTGCAAATACGGCTCGAGCGAAGTATATTCAGTTACCTTAAAGCGGGAAATACCCTGCACCAATAGCCGAATTGTCCCGTCTGGAGCACGGAACAAGCGGTGGATCAAGGCTGCTGTGCCGATCTGGTAGAGATTTTCTGGACCGGGGTTTTCCTGTTCTGGATCCTTGGATGCAATCAACCCGATCATTCGGTCGCCAACCACAACATCATCCACCAGCCGGATGGAACGCGGCTGACCGATGGTGAGCGGCACGCCTGTTTGCGGGTAAACCACCAATCCGCGCAGAGGCAGGATAGGCAGAACGTCCGGTAGTTTTACCGTGGATTCTTCGACAAATTCTGGCGCAGGACCGGCTTGCTCTTCGATCAGTCCTTCAAATTCCGATTCAGTGGAGCCAAAATAGATTTCCTCGAAATTTTCTTCTTCCGTTTCGGCTTCATATAACATGTGGTTAAGATCGACATTCCACCTGGATGCTGGCATGGTTGCTCGTTATTCTCTCGTAAGATCGATGTGTTTTGGTGGTTCTTTAGGCAAGGTGATGGTCAGAAAACCGTTGTTGTAAGTTGCGGTTACCCGGTGCAAATTCACTTCCATCGGAAAGACGATTTCGACTGAAAATTCACCGAATGGGATCTCCATTTGGTGTACTGCACGCCTGTCTTCCATGGGGGAATTGCGAAGTCCCTGTATGTTGAGTACATTCCGGTCCATACTGATCGAAAAACCATCTTCGTTCATTCCGGCAATCTCGACCAGAACAATAACGTTCTCTTCCGTTTCGTAGATATCGGTCGCGGGGCGCCAGGCCCGGGTTTGAAAAGTAGGTCGATAATTGCGATTTCCGGAGAAATAGACCAATGGATCCTCGACGATCGAATACCCTGGGCGAACCTGTCTGGGTTTAAATATTACAGTGATCATCCTGCCTCCACCAATTTCCCGCTAAACCTTGAATCAGACCAGCTTTCGGGCAGCAGCGATGACTTCCTCGTAATTCGGTTCATCGCCCAACACTGGCATATAAGCTGCGTACGTAATGACGCCTTTTTTATCGACCACAAAAATCGCCCGGCGAAAAACGCCAACTTCTTTCAATAGTACGCCATAGTGGGGGCCAAACTCTTTGTTGATCGCGTCTGAGACCACAGTTACCTGGTCGATGCCTGCCGCGCCGCACCAGCGTTTTTGGGTGTACGGCAGATCCATGCTGACCACCAGGACAACGATATCTTTGCTCAGATTGGCGGCTTCCTGATTAAACCGGCGGGTCTCGCGGTCACAAACCGAGGTTTCCAGAGAAGGAACGGCGGCAATGATGCGCACCTTGCCGGCAGTGCTTGCCAACCCTTTAATGGCTTCAAAATCCAGGTTTAATACTTCAAACTCGGCAGCCTGGTCGCCCGGTTTAACATCATCACCGATAACGGTTACATCACGGTTACGAAAGGTGAAAACACCTTTTCTTTCAATCATGGTTATCTCCTCTGAAAGAAGGATGCAGCGCCCCTGGTGAGACTCGAACTCACAACCATCGGATTAGAAGTCCGGTGCTCTGTCCATTGAGCTACAGGGGCGTACGAAGCGGGTTTCGACGCCTGAAAATTATTATAGCACATGTATCTTACCGTCAATTTGGCATTGTAGGAGCTGTCTCAAAAGAATAAATTTGTCATTTATTCCGCCACATATGCGGGATGGGGTGGAACCCATCCCCTACAGGTAGGGGCGGGTTTCCACGCCCGCCCGCTTTCGGGACAGCCTTTACTTTGATTGAGACTACGAGTGCGCCGGTCGAATGCCCTGATAAACCCGCGGGCCAGAAAGAGTCCGCAAAATGGTTTCGGCTGGCTTGTTGACGCGCTCTGAAAGTTCAGCCGGCGAAATGGGGGTGTTGCCATTGGATAGCAGAACGCGAAAAACCGCATCGACCAGGGTGGTCGTTGAATTTACGAATTCAGGTTGGAGCGCGCAGTGGGTCATCAAAATGTGTTGCAGACCGTCCACCTGGGTGACTTCAGCAGTTTCCGGGTCGATCCAATCGATCCAGGCCTGGTCGCCGACATTCTCGAACACTTGCTGATGCTCGGCGCATAAAAAGCTGAAAAGATAAACCCGCCAGTTGTGGTCATGTGTTTTCCACCATTCAAAATCGATTTTGAATGGTGTGTCAATGGTAGGTTTTACCAGGCTAAATTTGCCGGAGGCAATCATGAACTTACTCCTCGGAGGCCGTCTCGTCCAATTTGAAATATAAGTCCCCCAGGTGAGATACCTGCGGTTGATTGGCGAGAACTTGCAGGATGATGCCGGGCGGGCAGCGGCGGAGAATATTAACGCCCGCATAAAGCTCCTGAGCATGAACATGCCCCTGTGGAGACAGTTTGATCAATTCGCGCATTGTATTGATGATGGAAACTTCCAGGGTCCCGCGCGCCTTTCCGGTCTGTTCCCACAGTTTGTCGATCGCCTCAGGGTCGGGAACCATGATTGCCATGCGGTCATCCAGGTCGTTGCTGATCTGTTGTTTGAGCATGGTAAATACAACGCCCCCGTCTGTACCAACCAGAACGGTACGGATCCAATCTTTCGTAGGGCGTTTTTTCAATGCCTGGATTAATACCTGCCCGGGTATCTTGCCCTGTTTGATGACGAACAGAGAACCGGGGATCAAGGATTTTTCCTCGTACCATTCCTTGAGGCCGTAAACATAGCGATGTGGGCGTACCACCCAGCCTGGGAATTCCTTGCTGGTATCTTCATCGACGAAGGTGAAGTTGACGCGGGGGGCTTCATAGGCGGTGGGCAGCAGGCGGGCAATGCTTTTCGAGAGCGGGATTGTGCCGCTGCGCCAGTGCGGGTAAATCAAACTGACCGTAATGTGGTTTCCGCGCGACGGCTGGTCACCTTCGGTCTCAAGTTCGTCAAAGACCATGGAGTTGAGGGCAGCAGCCAGATCCGTGTTTTCCATTGCGGCCATATTTGCCGGGGTCTGATAGCGCAGGTGGAAGGGTATAGTCCGCACCCCTTCAGGTTCCAAACGCTGCAAGAACCATAAGGTTTCACCGCTAGGGCCGACCTCATCGAAACGCTCGTCTTCCTGGAGCGCCAGATTCATCGAAAATTCGGTCAATTTGAGGTTGACATCGGTTGGCAGCTCAATTTGCTCCAGGATGGGGCGAGTGGGCAGCGGACCGCCATCCGCCATTTCTAAAACAGCTTCGGCCAGGTTGAGGTGTCCGATGTTGACGTCCACCAGCAATGAGCGCGGGAACCATGCACCGGCAATTTGCACAAGATCGGGCACAGTTTTAAATTTTTCGGCCAGCTTGGTTTGTATCGATTTAGAGTGTTGGGACAACACATTTTGCAGGTCCAAATCGGGGGCGTCAGCGTCCAATCCAATGGGGGCGTTGAGTGGATGGTTTTCAACACCGGAGGCAAACGCACGCTTGCCAAGGGTTTTGAATTCGACTTCGATGACTTCAAAAGGGTGATATTCGGGGTTGGTGCCAGGCCGGATACCTGCGATTTTTCCCTCTTCCCACTTTAACGCTGGGAAGCGGATTTTTTCCCCCACCTTGTAATGATCTTTTGGAAAATATGTCGCCCCATTGCCAATTTGCTTTTTGATCTCTTCCGTTTCGAACCGGATGCGTTCTTTAACCAGCACCTCTGCCAACTCACGCGAGGTTAGCGGCGTCTCGATTTCCAGCAAATGGTTGTAAAGGTATTCCAGGTCTTCGTCCTGGAGTTCAAAACTTTCCCAGTAGTTCGCTTGCAGAGTTAATGGGGCAATCGACATCTTAATGCAGTTCTCACCTTGTTAATCGAATCAGCCGTAAGCGCAGGCTGTTGGTACATCACTCGCCCATTATACCTTACCTTTAGGGCGTAGGCAGAAAATCTTCGGGATAAAGGTGATCCAGCCAATCTAACGGCTCGACCTGTACGCCATTGGCAAAGAGATCCCAGTGTAGGTGTGGACCGGTCGCGCGGCCGGTTCCCCCAATTTCACCAATCAGTTGTCCGGCTTCTACAAAATCACCGGCTTTTACCAATGATTTGGATTGATGGTACATACCACTGTAAATCCCCCAGCCGTGATCAATAATGGTGGCAACCCCGCGCACGGTTAGCTCGCCGCTGAAAACCACCCGGCCGGGGGCGGGAGCGTAAATATTCAAATTGGCGCAGACACCGTAATCGACACCCGAGTGGAAATAAGTGAACGGACTGCCGTTGTACGAGCGACGATTGCCATACCCGGACTTGATACACCAGGGCTCATCAACTGGTCTTTTAAAAATTTCAGTCCAATAGCGTTCCTGGGTTGTCGAGGTAGTGGCTTCGCGGATGATTTCGTCCTCTGGCTGGGTAAATACCTCATCAAGTGTTTCAGGATCCACATATAGCGGCGGATCTTGTGGATAATACTCGGATTCAACCAGGATGGATTGTTCAATAGTAAATGGATCAGCATCCGGTGCCTCTACCTGAACTTTAATTCCGGTCAGGCCGGGCTGCGCCATTGAATGAACACCCTGGATTGCGGCGTATTCATTGTCTGCAACCTGGAAAAAATTCAGCGGCATGCCATTGAGTTCGCCGCTCAGGCTGGCGGGGGCTGTGGTTTTGACGGTGATGACCTCGGTTTTTCCTTGCCGCAGCGGCAGTGGATTGATATCGACAGATTGCACCAGGTCGGATCCTAATATACTGCCTGTCTCAGCTCCTTCGGAAGATACCAACCGTTCGAGCGGTAAAAGCGCAGCAGAACCAGGGGCAGCATTGGTTTCGAGGATGACCCACGGGTTTTGATTCTGCTTGACGGCAGTCTCGAGGAATGAATCGCCTGTGTGAATCGGGGTAGCCGGCTGCATGGCAGTCGTTTCTTCCAGCAGGGGGAGCACCAGCGTTGAGCCTACATAAATCTCGGCTGGACTGGTAATGCGATTCAAGTCGACGATAAGATCTCTAGAAAACTGATACTGGCGGCTCAACCCGGTTAATGTGGCACCCAACCCCGCCACATCGGTGGTAAGGGTGCCGGAAAAGCCTTCCAATCCAGGAATGCGCAGCGCAGTGCCAACGTTCAGTACATTCGGGTCGGCCAGGTCATTGGCTGCAATCAAATCATCAGCGGAGATGCCAAAACGGACAGCGATTAAGTTTAGTGAATCTCCAGGCTGAACAATGTAGACCGGCAAATCACCGTTGGTCTGAGCAGAGGCAGATGAAAAGTATAAAAAAAACTGAGTTATGGTGAGGAATATAGCTATTAGTCGCTTAATCATAGGTAATTGAAACCTGGTCGCCAATTCTAAAATACTTCGCCTGGTTTACATGTGCTTCGAGTATATAACGGGCTGGTTTTGCCGGCAGGTAAGCCAGTCGCCAACGGTGGGCAACTTGCACGTCCACAACCTTCATATTCGAGTCGATCCAAATAGCCGCGATGTCGAAACGCATGAACAGCATATGAATGGATGCATTCATTCGGCTGTTTTTATCTTCTGCAAGGAGAGCGCCGCCGTCGAGCGGGATGGATTTTTGCAACATTAAACCACGAAATTTACTCCAAAAATCAGCGCAATTTTGCGCGTGAATGGGAGCGGTCAATGGTTTGGTGCGATTTTGGATTGTCGCGATTCTGGTCATGTGCCAGTAGAGGTATCAGCCCGGGAGGATCAAGCAGCTAGCCCTGGCCGTAGAACCTTGTCGATGCTATCAAGTAGTTCTTGCGGTCGGAAAGGCTTGCAAATATAGTCATTGGCTTTCGCAATATGCAGACCCAGAACCTTATCAATTGCCTGGGCCTTTGCAGTGATGATAATCACCGGAATAGCGCTCGTTTCTGCGCGCGAGCGGATTTGCTGAAATATATCCCACCCATCAATATCTGGCATCATGAGATCGAGCAAAATCAGGTCGGGTTTTTCATCGATAATGGCGGACAATCCGGCGCGGCCGCCCTGGATACCCTTTACTTCATACCCGCGCCGGCTTAAAATCATAGCGACCAGGTCGATCATTTCCTGGTCGTCTTCGATGTAAATGATGCTGCGCGGATCGGATTGGAGCATATCTCATCCTGTGAGAATTTACCTGGGTGATTGAAGAGCGCAAAGTAACCAACCAAGTATAAATTAAGTTTACCACAGCAGAGGAAAAAAACCTAAAAACAAATATGAAAATAACCACTTGGAATGTCAACGGTTACCGGGCAGTATTGAAAAAGGGTTTTGCTGATTGGTTGCGGCAGGATGTTTCCGATGTAATTTGTTTGCAAGAGATAAAAGCACGCCCGGAGCAAATCGAAGAAATATACCGTACCTGGGACGGTTACACCGCTTTTTGGAATCCGGCGGAACGTCCGGGGTACAGCGGGGTTGCATTATTTACCCGTGTTCCACCGCTGGAAACCGGTTTTGGGTTGAATGATGCTCGTTTTGATTCGGAAGGCCGGGTAATTTGGATGCGCTTCCCTAAATTTATGCTATTCAATATTTATTTCCCCAACGGACAACGCGGGCAGGAACGAGTCGAGTACAAACTGGATTTTTATGCCCGGCTGTTGGAATTGTGCGGTGATTTACACAGCCACGACCAAAGAATCATCATCACCGGTGATTTCAATACCGCTCACCAGGAGATCGATCTGACCCATCCCAAACAGAACAGCAATACATCCGGCTTTCTGCCTGAGGAACGCGCCTGGGTCACCCGGTACCTTGAAAATGGTTTTACGGATGCCTACCGGAAGTTGTATCCCGAGCGCATCCAATATACCTGGTGGACGTACATTTCCAACGCTCGCGCCAGGAATGTCGGCTGGCGTCTGGACTATCACCTGGTTTCCAACACATTGATGGACAGCGTTCGAGCCGTTACGATCCAGGATCAAGTGATGGGGTCAGATCACTGCCCGGTAACTTTGGATATCGACTGAATTGCGTGTAGTCTTAAAAGAATCGAAGATTAACCCAGACAAACTCTGATATACTCACAGTTGGAGACAATGACCATGGCAAAACAGCGCATCGTATTGGTGGACGATCACGAGGTGGTTCGACTGGGATTAAAAGCTTTGCTCGAGCATCACCCCAACTTTGAGGTGGTAGGCGAAGCGGGAACCGCTAAAGAAGCCCTCGATCAGGTTGCGCAGTTGCGGCCAGATGTGGTCTTGATGGATATTCGACTGCCGGGTACTTCCGGGATCGAGGCCTGCGAAGAGATTACCCAGAATTACCCGGAAACCAGAGTTATTATGCTTACCTCCTACGCGGAAGATGAGATGCTGTTTTCAGCCATCCGCGCCGGGGCTTCGGGGTATGTACTCAAGCAAATTGGCGCCGAAGACCTGATTCGCGCCATCGAGGCAGTAGGGCGCGGTGAGGCGCTGCTGGACCCAGCCGTTACGCAACGGGTGTTCCAGGAAGTACGCCGGGCTGTAAAAGAAGAAGAGGCTTCAGCCTTTGCCAACCTGAGCCAGCAGGAAAAACATGTACTGCTGCTGGTTTCTGAGGGCAAGACAAACAGGGAGATTGCCAAATCCCTCTTTCTGGGTGAAGGCACAGTGCGCAACTATGTCAGCAGCATTTTGTCCAAACTTGGTGTCAGCAATCGCGCTGAAGCTGCGGCCTACGCAGTGGAACACAACCTGCGCGAATATCTATAGCCCGTTTTCGGGCTTGTTTACAGGCTTTCCCAGACCTGTTTCATGTACAGTGCATCCTCTTCCAGTATCGGGCTTTCGCAAAGAATTCGCCCGGCGCATCCGGCATTGGCCAGCGCTTTGAACAATCCGACCAGGTCGAGATCGGACTCAGCTACAGGCAGGTGATTCTTTTCGCCTTTGGTTCCGTACTCGATGCCCGAAAGGTGAATATGCAAGCGCTGGAGGGATGTTTCCCCCAGAATTTTTGCGTATTGTGAAAGAACTTTGGTCCATTCGGCCAGCGAATTCATACTGCCGTCGCCGGCGCGGGCGTGGAGGTGCGCAAAATCCAGGCAGGGTTCGACCCCGGGAATTGCCTTGCTCATCGCCAGAGTATCTTCGAGCGAACCAAGCATGGCTGATTTTCCCATGGTTTCCGGCCGCAGGGTCACCGGATTTTTGTTGGCACGCAATTCTTCGACGCACTCCCGTAAGCGTGGAATGGCTATGCCAAGCACCTGGTCGGGCGGGCTGGCGAAATATGAACCAGGGTGAAAGACGATGTCTGTGGCACCGGCCAAATTACCGTAATGGGCGGCATCCATTAATCGCTTGCGCGACTTTGGCCATTCTTCGTCAGTTGCGTTCAGATTGATAAAGTATGGAGCGTGAACGCTGATCGCTACCCCTGCCTCTTTGGCGGTATTTTTTATGGCAGCGCAGGTCTCCTCAGAGACGCGCACGGATTGAACCCAACCCAATTCTAACGCTGCCAATCCGAGTGATGCCATTTGTTGCACCGCACCAACGCTTCCCCCGGGCTTTTTGGGTGTCGAGATGGGAGAGCCTACCGTTCCGAATGCAAAGGATGCCATTCTTTCCTCCGTATCGTCTACTTAAGAATTACCTGACAATTTTTTCCACCAGCGGCGGAAGTAAAATCAGTAAACCAATCATGATGCTGATTATTGCGCTGACCAACACGGCTGCTGCACTGGTGTCCTTCACAATTTTTGCCAAAGGATGCGGTTGCGGGCTGACCAGGTCCACCAGAGCTTCCAAAGCCGTGTTGAAGATTTCCGCTGTCCAGACCAGACCGATGGCAAGCAGCAGCAATCCCCAATCCTGCAAGGTCAAGCTTAACATGGCAGCTAAAATCACGACCAGAAGGGTAACCGCGGCGTGAATCCAGGCGTTGCGCTGAGAGATGATGACGTACCGCAAGCCTGAAAATGCGTATTTGAACGAGAATAGGCGGCCACGGGTGAAATTTCGCATGAATTATTCTGGGAGCTGCTTGATCTGGACACCCAGTTGGTCCAGGATTTCTGCCTGGGCGGCCCACATACGGGTTTTCCCGGTTGAATCTGCATGATCATGGCCTAACAGGTGCAAAATACCGTGCACCACCAGCAATTGGATCTCGTTGATCACCGGATGCCCGGCATTTTTAGCCTGAACCTCAGCCCGTTGGAAAGAGATAATTACATCCCCGATATACACGGCTTGTTCATCGGGGTCAAATTCATCTGATGGAAAGGAAAGTACATCGGTTGGAGCGTCAATGCCGAGAAAATCACGGTTGAGTGTTTGTAATTTTTCATCGGAATCGATCACAATGCTCAAATCGGTATTTGGATCGGCTCCTTGATGAGTAATAACTGCCGTCCCGGCTTTCTCAAGGGTTTCCGCCCGCACCAGATTTTCGTAGGCTTTCTCAATGACAATATGGATCATTTTTCATCCACTTGCTGTTCGATTGCAGGCCGTTGAACAGGCGTGGTATTTTGACTATTGCTGCCATCCTCCTGGACTTTTGCCGGGGCTATTTCAGGGTAACGGATGCGCGGGTGGTAAGTGGTGAGCAAAGTTTTAACAAAGCTTTCTGCAATGGTATTCAGATCGCGCAGGGTTAAATTTGTCTGGCTTAACTGGTCTTCATCCTGGCAGTACGCGATGACTTTACGGGCGATGCTGCGAAGTTCGTCTTCATTCTTGGGGAGTTCCGAGCGGGAACGAGCTTCCATGCCATCCGCCAGCATCAGGAGCGCGGTTTCGCGGGTGCGGGGGCTGGGGCCTGGATAACGGAATTTCTCAATGTCGACCGCAGCCGGATCGCCGCCGGCAGCTTCTACCGCTTTGGAGTATTGGTAGCGGGTTATCAAAGTTCCGTGGTGTTCGCGGACAAAATCCTGGATGCGGGGCGGCAGACGGTATTTTTTGCACAACGAAACCCCGTCGTGGATGTGTTGAATAATGATGGCTGCTGCTTTTGCCGGATCGAGCTCATCATGTGAATCCAGTTTCCCTGCAACCTGGTTTTCGATGAAAAACGATGGGTTCATTCCTTTACCGGCGTCGTGGAAAATCGCCCCAGCGCGAGTCATCAAGGGGTCGGCGCCAATCGCTTCGGCTGCCTGTTCGGCCAAATTTGCCACCTGCAGCGAGTGCTGGTAGGAACCGGGCATGTTGCGCAGCATAAATTGCAGCAAGGGGTGATCGGGCCGCAACAGATCCATCAGTTGCAAAGCGGTTGTTACCCCCAGCAGATGTGAAAATAAGAATTGCAGCAGCAGGGTCAGGCCAGCAGAAGCAAATCCATTGAAGAAAGCCGTTCCCATCAAGGTCGCCAGACCCAACCAATCTGTAATCGCATCCGGCAAGCGGTACGCGAGAATGACTGCGCTTCCACTTACACCGATTGCCAGACCGGCCCAAAAGTAATTTGCAATCCGCCGACCATTACCGAGAAAGAGGACGCCCACCATTCCGGTAATGATGTAGAACATCGTTAAATCCAGGCTGTTCGGTAAGCCGTAGGCAGCCAGAACGCTCAAAACCAGAGGGAAGATCAGACCCGCTTCCAGATTGTACAGACTGGCCAGGGTCAATGCAAAAGCCGCAATGGGGAAAAAGTACGGTATGATCGTGCGGTTTGGGATGACTACTCTTGCCCCATATAAAAACACAAGAAAAGTGATTGACAATACCACCAGCGCACGGAAATTATCGACCGGCGCCATGCGGCGACGGTAAAAATAGAGTAGTAAAAATACGCTCATCAATCCAATCAGCGCTACCGCGGCCCAGATCTCTTCAATTCGATCATCGGTCTCGATCAAATCGAAAGCGAGCAAGGCCTCCCAGACGAGCGGCGTAATGATTTGCCCACGGCGGGTAATGGTTTCACCGGAAATAAAAGTGCGGCTGACGGGTTCGATGGCTGCGGCCGCTTCCTGGCGAGCTTTGTCGGTTAATTCCTGACTGTAGAGGCTATTGGCCTTGACGAACGGCTCAACGATTTCGGTGACAATTGCTGCTTGATCTTCTGGCAGGGAAAAATTAATCAGGGTCGGAATGCTGCGGCGTGCTTCTCCCACGCCATCTGTGCGAATCGTGCGGCGCATTACCTGTTCCAGCACAGAAAGCGATTCCTGTTGGATCGTTCGCCAGCGGCCGTCGCTCAGGTTCAAAATGGCCGAAATCGTTTCTGGTTCGAACGCCACCTCTTCCAGCGCATTTAAATCTTGAATCTTCTGTTCCAGGGTGGCAAACGAGTCAAAACGCACGACCGTGATGTAATTATGCGCGACCCGCAGTTTTTCGATCTGTGTCCGGGTAATCGTCGGATCAGTTGGCAAGTAGATAGGCTGTACCCGCGCGCGCGCGTCTTCTTTCGCCTGATCGGTAAGGATCTGGCTGGTGTAAGTGAGGTCACGTGGCGCCTGGACATCCTGGTTGGCCACATCGCCCTGAGCTATGCTGACGGCGGAAGGACGGATCGCGATCGGGAGCACCAATGCGCCTAATGCCAGGACGCTGCAAACTGCCAGCAGACCTAACCGTGGAAGGGTGCGGGTAAAACGGTCCCAGAGCTTACCCCAGAATCCTTCTTTTTTCATGCGCGTTTTTGCAGTACCTGCCGGACAATAAGGCTGACTTTGTCGCCAGCAGCGCGTCCTTGTACCTTCGGCATGAGGGCTTTCATGACCTTCCCCGTGTCGGTTAGAGTGGTTGCCCCCACTTCATCGGCTGTTTTAACTGCCAGAGCGAGCAATTCCTCGTCGCTCATCTGCTTCGGAAGCAATTCCTCCAAAATGGCGATCTCAGCCAGGCTTGCGGCAACAAGGTCTTCGCGTTGTGCGTGCTGCGCGCCTTCGATCGATTCGCGGCGAATCTTGACCTCTTTCTGGATAATCCCCAGCAAACCGCTGTCATCCAGGTTGCTGCCTTTCTCGACCTCCGCAAGTTTCGCGGCTGCTAGGATCAGGCGCAGCACCCGTTTCCGGTCATCTTCACCAGCTTTCATGGCGGCCTTTAAGTTAGCTTCGATAGTTTCTTTCAGGCTCATTTAGGCACCTATTCTGGCTGTCTTTAAGGAGCGCCAGTTACTGTGATCAAATCTTGAATATTTTCAAAAATGGCCGGTCCAATACCAGACACATTTTGAATATCTTCTATTTTATCAAATGCGCCGTTCTTTTGCCGGTATGCAATAATTTCGGCTGATTTTGCCGGGCCAATCCCGGGTAATTGGTCAAGCTGTTCGGCGGTAGCAGTATTGATATCAATCAAGCCGGGTAATTCTATCGTTGCTGCCTGTTCGCTGTCCGCTTGAACAAGCGTTTTCTCGCCAATGGCTTTTACATATACTTTCTGACCATCTGAAAGCAACGCTGCCAGATTGATGGCTTCATAATCGGCATTGGCAGCCCAGCCACCAGCAGCTTTGATGGCAGAATCGACCCGGCTGCCGGATGGGAGTTCGAAGACCCCCGGATTCTGCACTGCTCCAGAGACGAAAACGGCGAGGTTTGCCGGAGCTGGACTCGGAAGCAATGTGATTGGGCCTGAACGGGGAGGCGCTGCAGCGATAAAAATCAAGGCTGCTGACAACAGCCCCATAAGAATTCCGAAGCCGATGTAGGTTAATGTATTTCGCATAGCCAGGTGAAACTCCGCTACCTTTAAGTGTATATCCGGCCGGGGAAGCGTGTCAAGCGGAAGATGTTACCGGATATGAGAAGTTTGTTTCCACCGAAAATGTGAGCAAAGCGAAGCAAATTTCGCTAAGCTGCCAAGTAGAAATGCTTACGGATAGGCGCAGATTGCTTAGTCGCACGGGGGGACCGACCAGTGTTCCTTCGCAAAGACAAAAAGGTGAGGTCATTGCGAGCAAAGCGAAGCAATCTTAGCTGGGTTTGCCAGACAGAAATGCTTACCGATAGGAGCAGATTGTTTTAGTCACGCTGGGGAGACCATTCAGTGTTCCTTCACAAAGACGCCCTATTAATTTCTTTGTATATAAGTGCTTCGTCGAAAGTAACTAGAAATTTGATGTCACTCTGAGGGAGCGAAGTGACCGAAGAGTCTCGTTGTAAGCCGGAAATACGCTTGATTTATAACGCGATGCTTCGCTTCGCTCACTCGCAGAGTGCCCCACCCAAGGGGTGCTCTGTGAGTGCGGGCAGCATGACACGGTGGAGTTTGTAAAATAACTTTTGACGGTTTACTTAACAACGTCCGCAGTTAAAAATCCACCCCTGCTGGTTGGCAGGGGTGATCGTGGCATGCAATGGGCCCTGTTTATTGTTCGATTGCCGCGACAGGCTGCGGTTCAACCAGGCTGGTGATTTTCTGTGAGGCGCCAGAAAGCTCAGTTTCCTGCGCCATCATCGCATTAAAAGAAGCGATGCTAACCTCCAGGATGTCAAGTGACGGTTCACGGGTGGTGAGTCGCTGCAGCGCCAGGTTGGGTTTAATCATCCACCGGATGAGCCAGTTATCCATGTGATTGGCGGTAAAACGGATGTATTCATAAGCCAGCATTGCCAGAGCTGGGATCAAGACAATCCGGCTTAGAAGCAGCCAAACGGTGGGCAGCGAGCCGATGATGGCGAAGACCACGATGGAAATGACGACCAGTGATAACAGGAACGACGTGCCGCAGCGGGGATGTTCCAGTGGAAATCGCTTGACTTCGACCGGCGTCAGTTCTGCGCCCGCCTCGAAGGCATTGATTGTCTTATGTTCGGCGCCGTGATAGGCAAACACCCGGTCGATATCTTTCATCTTGCCGATCGCCCAGATGTAGAGCACAATTCCCGCCAATCGGATCAGGCCTTCGAGCACGTTCATGGCAAAAGTGGAAATACCGGTCCAGTTCTGAATGAGTTTCCCCAATGCAGCCGGACCGACAAAAAATAGCAGTACCGCGATCAACAAGGAACCCGCCAGCGTTAGATACAGCATTGGCCCTTCGATTTTTTCGTCTTCGCCGCCCTGCAAGTTGGCTGACCGGGTCAGGAAACGGGTGCCCAGACCAAGCGAATCCCATAGCAGCACCAATCCGCGCAAGAATGGGATGCGGGTGAGTTTGCTGTTGTAGATGCCGGTCAGCGGTTCTTTGTCAATGACAATCGCGCCGTCCGGGGTGCGGAATGCTGCGGCCACGCCGAACTTTCCGCGCATCAGCACGCCTTCGATCAAAGCCTGGCCGCCGTAGGACGGCATTTTTAGTTTATCAGTACTCATTTACCTTCCTGATCTTTCCACCGTTAAGCTTGCCCGTAGTTGTAGAAAAAATGAATCAATGATTGGATGCCTTTATACCAGGTCGGCAGGTGCAGTTTTTCATTGGGAGCGTGAATATTGTCATCTGACAATCCGAAACCGGTTAGCACGGATTCCACGCCTAGAATTCGCTGCATATCACCAACAATCGGCACGCTGCCACCCTCACGCTTGTAAAGCGGGGCGGTGTTCCAGGCTGCTGCCAGACCATCAACCAGTGACTTGACGGCCGGGTGATGGATATCAGAGATGGAGGCTTTACTGGAGGAATGGTTGATCAATTCCCAGCGTACTGTTTTTGGAGCTTTGGCGTTCAGGTAGGCAATCAATTGCTCCTGAACTTCGGCTGGGTCCTGGTCGGGGACCAGGCGCATGGAGATCTTCGCCATTGCATACGCAGGCAGAACTGTTTTTGATCCGGTACCGATGAAGCCGGAATACAGGCCGTTTACATCCAGCGTGGGACGGGCGCCAACCTGCTCGACCGGGGTGAACCCTTTTTCGCCAAAAAGCGCTGAAACGCCGGTCATGGCAAGGAAGTGAGCTTCAGACAAAGGCAACCGGGCGAGCTGAGCGCGTTCTTCCGCATCAAGGGATCGCACGCGATCGTAGAATCCGGGCAGGGTAATGCGACCGTTTGCATCGTGCATGCCGGCGATCAATTCAGCCAGCACAACCGCCGGGTTATGCACCACTCCGCCGTATAAGCCTGAATGCAGGTCGTGCTCCGGGCCATAAAGACGCAGCTCGAAATAAGCCAAACCGCGCAGCGCGTAAGTAATGGTGGGGGCATCCGCGCCGATCATGCCGCAGTCCGGATTGAGCGCCACATCGCAGGAAAGCAGTTCCCGGTGCGCCTTGATAAACGGCACCAGATTGGGTGAGCCGATTTCTTCTTCGCCTTCCAGGATGAATTTGATGTTGACGGGCGGCTCTCCGGACATCATAATGGCTTCGACGGCATCGATGCTGGCCATCACCTGGCCCTTCATGTCAGATGCACCGCGGGCGTACAGGTTTTCACCGCGCTGTTCGGGATTAAAAGGTTCGGCTGTCCATAACTCCAGCGGATCAGCCGGCTGCACATCGTAATGTCCGTAAATCAAGACAGTCGGGGCGTTATCCCGGGCGCAAATACATTCACCATAGACCACCGGGTGCCCGCCGGTTGGCAGGATTTGCACATTCTTCATACCAATCCGGGTCAGCTTGTGCGCCAGCCACTCCGCAGTTTTTTGCACATCGCTGTTATTTTCGGGTGCCGTCGAAATCGACGGGATGCGGATCAAATCTTTGAGTTGTTCGAGGAATTCAGCTTGATGCGAAACGGCATATTCGAGCGCTTTGCTACGCGGATCCATGGGTTGTCTCCAGAATGCTGTATTTGGCATGATTATATGCGCATTCGGAATAGATTTCCAGTTGACGGTTTTAATTGTGGTGACAACAATCGCTTTATGCTAAAATAGTGGCAGGGTTCGGTGGTCAGTTCAAGCGATTGCTTGGCTGGCGTCGGGCCGGATGAGAAGTGCCCGTCGAAAAGCGCCGCCTTCCTTCTCCACCGATCCTATGGCAATCAAATTCCCCACGTTCTTCTCTGGTTTGGCCTATCCTGGTTCGCCTGGCGCGAATTGCAGGTCGTTTAACCGAAAGGTTTACCTTTCGGTTTTGCGTCGTTAAATTACTGGACATCATTTCTGGAGGGCAGCCATGATCCTTACCAACGGAAAGATTATTACCTGGGAACAACCGGGCCGCATTCTTGAGGGGCACGCGCTGCGAATTGTGGGAAATAAGATTGCTGAAATTGCCCGGCAATCGGAAATCCTCGAAAAATACCCGCAGGAAGAACGCCTTGATGCGCATAGCCAATATATTATGCCTGGAAATATCTGCGCGCACACGCACTTCTACGGAGCATTTTCGCGGGGTATGGGAATCCCTGGCCCGGCGCCCAAGGATTTTCCTGAAATTCTGGGTAAGCTGTGGTGGTCATTGGATAAGGCTCTCACATTGGATGACGTTCGCTATTCAGCGCTGGTATGTCTGATCGATGCGGTTAAACACGGAACAACCACGCTAATAGACCACCATGCTTCACCTCATGCAATCAGCGGTTCACTGACGGAAGTAGCGCTGGCAGTCCAGGAAGCCGGGGTGCGCGCTTCGCTGTGTTATGAAGTCACCGACCGTGAGGGGGATCAGGGGACAAAAGACGGCATTGCCGAGAATGTTCGCTTTATCAACGCCGTAAAGGCGGAAAGAAATGGCAAGCTGGCAGCTACTTTCGGCCTGCATGCCAGCCTGACCCTGTCGGAAAAGACCCTTGAAGCCTGTCGGGATGCCTGTCCGGATGATGTCGGTTTCCACGTTCACGTTGCCGAACATCCGGTGGATGAATACGACAGCTTGCAAAAATGCGGTGAGCGGGTAGTGGACCGCCTGGAACGGCACGGCATACTTGGTCCGCGCTCGATAGCGGTGCATGCCGTGCACGTCGATGTCCGTGAAATCGAATTGCTGGCAGCCAGCCAGACTTGGGTTACCCATCAGCCGCGGTCGAATATGAATAACGCGGTTGGCATGTCTCAGCCGGAAGCCATGATGCGAGCAGGAATCAAAGTCTGTCTGGGGAACGACGGATTCTCCAATCAAATGTGGGAGGAATGGAAGACTGCTTACCTGGCGCATAAACTATGGAACCATGACCCGCGTCGGATGTCGGGCACTGATGTGGTGCAGATGGCGGTATACAATAACGCCTTCTTGGCAGAGCAGCAATTCGGCGTCGGGCCGATCGGTATTCTGGCGCCAGGAGCAGAAGCCGACCTGATTTTTGTCGACTATCATCCCTTCACGGAACTGACCGCCGGCAACTTGCCGTGGCATATTATTTTTGGCTTCCATGAGAGCATGGTGACTACCACCATGGTTGGCGGGAAAGTACTCATGCACGACCGGCATTTGCTCACCTTGGATGAAGAAAAAATAACTCACGAGGCGCGCCGGCTTTCTGAAGAAACGTGGAAACGTTACAACGCGATCGCTCAAGATCACTAACCCCCCAGGGAGAACCCATTATGACTGACACTGCTGCAGAAAGATATACGATTGGAATTATTGGTGGTACCGGAAAAGAAGGTAAAGGGCTGGCATACCGTTGGGCAAAAACCGGGCATACGATCATCATCGGTTCGCGCCAGGCGGAAAAGGCTCAGGCTGCGGCGGATGATGTGAACTTAATGCTTGGCAATCAGAATGCAGTGGTTGGCCTGGAAAATGAAAAGGCCGCGACCCGCGCTGATATCGTCGTTTTGACGGTTCCCTTTGGCGTGCATGTGGCTATGTGTGAGCTCTTAAAACCCTATGTACAGGGTAAAATCTTTATCGATGTCACCGTACCACTGGTTCCCCCCAAAGTGGCCAGGGTGCAGATGCCGCCAGAAGGCAGTGCAGCGCAGCAAGCGCAGGCGATATTAGGTGAGAATGTGCAAGTTGTATCCGCGTTCCAAAATATTTCCTATGAACACTTGATCCATGACGATGAAGTGGCCTGTGATGTCTTGGTTTGCGGCCCTAAAGAGGCGCGAGAGAAAGTCATTGGCCTGGTTAAAGACGCTGGTCTGGTCGGCTGGAGCGGCGGCGTGATTGAAAATTCTGTCGTAGTGGAAGGGTTGACTTCGGTCCTGATCGGTTTAAATAAACAATTCGGCGTCCAGGACGCCGGCATCCGCATCACCGGTTTGCCGCGTCAATAGTCTACCTACATAATTTATGCCGCCCTTGATTTTTACTCCAATTCCCGAAATTCCGCTCATCCAACCAGGTGACGATCTGCCGGCCATCCTGCTCGAGAAAATGGCAGCAGTCGGGCTGAAGCTGTTGGATGGCGATATCCTGGTGCTGGCGCAAAAGATCGTGTCCAAATCCGAAAACCGCCTGGTCAATCTGAATGAGGTTAAACCATCGCCGCGGGCGATCGAACTGGGTGCAGCAGCCGAAAAAGACCCCCGACTGGTAGAGTTGATGTTACAGGAGAGCCGCAGCGTGCTGCGCGTCCGCCCGGGTACCATAATCGTCGAGCACAAGGCCGGGTTTGTATGCGCCAATGCGGGCATCGACCATTCCAACGTCGAGGGACGCTACGGCAATCCGGATGATTGGGTCTTGCTGCTGCCGGAAAACGCTGACGAATCGGCTGCCCGGATTCGTAGTTCGATTGAATCGCAGACGGGTGCGAAGATCGGGGTAATGATTATCGACTCGCATGGGCGGGCCTGGCGAATTGGCACAGTTGGCATCTCAATCGGCTTCTCCGGAATACCAGGATTGGTTGATTTGCGTGGTCATCAGGATATGTTCGGATACACCCTGCGTGTAACCCAGGTTGCGGTAGCTGACGAGTTGGCTGGTTCGGCGTCTCTTGTTATGGGACAGGCGGATGAGCGCGTGCCGGCGGTGCATGTCCGCGGCTTTCCATTCCCTTTGCGCGAGGGAAAATTTGATGAACTTCACCGGCCGATAGAACTGGACATGTTCCGCTGAGGGCTTCTGCGATGCATGCGATCATTACTGAACTGGCGAGTGAATCAGCGCGTGAAGTGGAGCAAATTCGGAGTGCTGCCCTGGTCGGTTGCGGACCTGACCCTGCGCCGCTCCAGTGGCCATTGCACCTATCGTGGCAGGGCGCCGAATCGTATTACCTGGATGAGGTGGAGCTGCGAATGCGCGCAATCTCCAGGACATTTGGCCCTGTTTCCACTCGCATCGACGGGGTAGGCATCTTCACTGGCGCTGAACCAGTCGTTTATCTGTCGGTAACCCGTACGCCAGCGTTATCTGCCCTGAACGCAACCCTTTGGGAGGCGTTATCCCCTCTGGCCAGGTCTGTGAATCGCTATTTTTCCCCGGAAGAATGGGTGCCGCATATCTCTATACTGTACGGCAAAGCGGAGATGAAGGAAGCAATCGCCTGTTTGGTTGCCAACCTCAGTACCGTGGCACTGCGGATTGAAATTAAGCTGGATCACATTTATCTCGGGTATTTTCACGGCAATGAGCACGGAGGCCTGTATCATTTTCCACTGATTGGCAGCGGGGTATGACCCCCATTCCCGGTCGAATCGAACCTTACGGTATAATTAAAGGGAAAAATCTGCCGACTGAACTCACCTGTTTATTGTTTACAAATAAAGATCCTGTTTGAACCTGGAGGGTATACACCGTAATGAGCCTTTGGGCGATTGTACCGGTAAAACCGCTGCGAAAAGCGAAATCTGGTTTATCAGACGTATTAACGGAAGATGAAAGAGCATTACTGATCTTTACCATGTTGAGTCAAACCCTGAGGACTTTGAAAGAAGTCCCGGCCATTGATCACATCCTGGTTGTCAGCAGCGACTCGGCTGCCCTGGCGATGGCCAGAGAACACGGAGCGCGCACCCTCCAGGAAGATGGGCAGCCTGACCTGAAAATTGCACTGAAGAGGGCGGTGGTGGTGGCGAAGATGTACAATGCCGAGAGCTTGTTAATCCTGTCCGCCGACTTGCCACTTGTCTCCCGCCGGGACATCGAAAAGATGCTGTCGCTGGTAAAAGGTACGCCAGCCATAGTTATCGCTCCCGACCGGCACAACGACGGCACCAACGCCATCTATATGAATCCGCCGGACATCATCGATTGCACCATTGGCTCCGGTTCGTATGAAAAGAATTTGAAGAAAGCCCAAAGTAAGGGAATCCAGGTTGAATTATGCCATCTGACAACCCTGGGTCTTGACATCGATAAGCCGGAAGACCTGGCTTTACTCCGACAAATTGAAGCTTTCCAGGTAGATTCCTAGCCAAATTCTACCGCTGCGACCTAAAATCTCACCCACAACGCACAACACCCGGAGGTACCATGAGTGAAAGAGTAGCACTTTATCTGCAGGATGCTCACGATCTTCGTGACGGACTGGACTACGTCCGTTATGCCGAGGAACGCGGTTTTGAAGCTGTCTGGCAGGCCGAAAGCCGGCTGGTCCGGGATGCGATCGTCCCTATGGCCGCTTATGCAGCCGTAACGAAAAAATTAAAAGTTGGTTCCGGGGTCATCAACAACTGGACGCGCAATGTCGGTTTGTTGGCTTCGACCTTTTTGACCCTGGACGATCTGGCTCCAGATCGCATCATTTGTGGTATTGGCGCCTGGTGGGATCCGCTGGCTAAGAATGTGGGTATCGATCGTAGAAAACCGCTGACCGCCATGCGCGAGACGGTAACTGTGCTGCGCCGGCTGCTGAATATGGAACGAGTCACCTTTGACGGCGAGTTTGTCCATGTATCCGGTATCGAGCTGGATGTGGTTCACGGACGGCGCGAACCGCGCAATGTGCCGATCATGATTGGCGCTACCGGCGACAATATGATGGAAATGACGGGTGAAATTGCTGACGGCGTGGTATTGAATTATTGCGTCGAGCCAAGCTACAACAGTAAAGCGCTCGAACTGCTGGATGCCGGCGCCAAAAAATCCGGCCGTCGGGTTGACGATATGGATCGCCCGCAGTTGATCGTGTGTTCGGTGGATCTCGACCATGATAAAGCGATTGACTCCACCCGCGGTCTGTTAACCCAATACCTGGCCCAACAGCCGCACATCGCGAAAGCCTCCGGCGTGTCGATGGATGTGGTTGCACAGATTCAGTCTATTTTAGGCTGGCCTGCCACCAAAGAACAAATCGACAGAGCCAAACATCTGGTACCAGAGGACCTGATCACCCGCATCACTGCCTCCGGAACACCCGATGAAGCCCGCGCCAAAGTGGCTGAATATCGTAAAAACGGCTGCACCTGCCCGATCCTCTATCCGGTCGGTGGGGATATCAAGGTGCTTATCGATACCTTTGCGCAGCTATGAGGCAAAAACAAGCCAACGCTCGCCATTGCTTCGTTTGCGGGGTCGATAATCAATTTGGATTACAACTAAAGTTTTACGATACCGCTCCCGGACGTGTCGAAGCCGACTGGATGGTTTCAGAGCAATTTCAAGGGTTTCCTGGGATTGCTCATGGAGGTATTCTGGCTTCAGTACTCGACGAGGCTACTACTCGCACGGTGCTGGGAGCCAATGGCTCCCGCCGGATTGTAGTAACTGCATCGCTGGAAATACGTTACCGCAAACCGGTGCCCCTTAATACTCCGCTTAAAGTGATTGGCGAATTGATCGAAGATAAAGGTGAAATTATTCACGCAACGAGTAAAATAGAAAATGAGCAGGGACAGGTTTTAGCCAGTGCACGCGCCCTCCTGATGGAGGCGCCTGCAGAACTGGCAGGCAAGCTGGAATTGGACCCTGAAAATTGGAAAGTTTACGCTGATGGAGATGGTGGATGATTAAAGCCTACTATCGGCCAAAAGATTTGGCAGAGGCTCTGGAAATTTTGTCGCGCACCAACGGCGAATATCGCCCCCTGGGCGGTGGGGTAACTTTGAGTCAAATGTCTGCTCAAACCATCTCGGTTGTCGATCTGCAATCACTTGGCCTGAACAGCCTGACACAGGAGGGCCAATTCCTGCAAATTGGAGCAACAACCACGTTAGCGTCGCTGGCTAATTTGGACTATATCCAACCAGGCCTAAAATCAGCCATCCGTTTGGAAGCCAACAACAATTTACGTCAGCAGGCGACTGTCGCCGGCACATTGGTATCCACTGAAGGACGATCGACTTTCGGGACCGTCATGCTTGCTCTCGATGCTTTGCTTCATTGGCTGCCGGTCGATCAGGAACAAGGTCTGGGTGAATGGTTTACGCTCCGTCAGGCACCGTCGAAGGCACTGCTCATCAACAAGGTGCAGATTCCGCTCAACGTCAGTCTGGCTTTCGATACTATTGGCCGCACGCCGGATGATTTGCCTGTCATCTGCGCCGCAGTCGCTAAATGGCCATCTGGCCGCGCCCGGGTTACCCTGGGCGGCTTCGGTGCGGCGCCGATCCTGGCGCTGGATGCCCCTGAATCAGGTGGAGCGGAAGCTGCGGTACGAGATGCCTTATCGCGGGCAACGGATTCATGGGCCAGCGCCGAGTACCGGCAAGAAGCCGGAGCCAGATTGGTACTGCGATTGATGGGTCAGTTACAGCCGGTTTAGGCAACATTCGTTTGCAAAATGAAAGAAGCTTCTATGATGATTTACTTCACGCTGAACGGCGATCTGGTCGAATGGGAAGCCGATCCATCCGATACGCTGCTCTCCGTTTTACGCCGGCATGGGATGTTTGGCGTCAAGTCCGGTGGCTGCGCCAAGGGTGAATGCGGTGCCTGCGCCGTTCTGTTGGATAAGAAACCCGTCAACTCCTGCACCTTGCTGGCTGCTCAGGTTACCGGTCATCAGGTGGAGACGATCGAAGCCATGGGCGAGCACCCTGAGCAGGGGTGGAAAAAAACACCCGGACTACATCCGATCCAGCAGGCATTGGTGGAAAGTGGCGCCATTCAATGCGGTTATTGCACGCCAGCTTTTGCACTGGCCGCCCGTGCGCTGATCGAGAAAAACCAGGATCCTACCGAAGCCGAAGTCCGAACCGCCATCTCCGGTATTCTTTGCCGCTGCACAGGCTATTTAAAGCCGGTTCAGGCTATTTTGCGCGCCGCTGCCGTTATGCGCGGTGAAACAGTTCCACCCATCATGGGTACGCCCGAAACTGAGACGCAAGGTTGGCCGGTAAGTATGCCACCCGTGGGTACCCTACCGGAAAGTGGCACCGGGTTGGCTGAGACCACCAGCCAGACACGGGTGATGCCAAAAATCTGGACCTCACAGGATGCGGGCGAGAGACCTCGCACCCAAATTGGCCGTCCCGAAGTCAAAGTGGACGCAGTCAAATTGGTGCAGGGCAAACCAGCCTTTTCTGCGGACATCGAGAAGCGGGGTATGTTGGTGGCGAAAGTGCTGCATTCGCCGTTAGCCCACGCCCGGATTAAATCCATTGACCTGAGCGATGCCCGCGCACTGCCAGGTGTCGCGGCGGTTTTGTGCTACAAAGACATTCCGCGGGTTATCTATTCGACTGCCGGCCAATCTGATCCTATTCCTGGTCCTTTGGATGCCTTTTCGTTGGACCGGAAAGTGCGTTTTGTCGGTGACCGGGTTGCCTTTGTCGCGGCTGAGACCGCTGAAATAGCGGAACAGGCGCTGCGTTTGATTAAAGTCGAATACGAAGAGCTGCCCGCGATTCTTGATTCGCGCGAGTCCATGCTGCCCGGGGCAGTCCGTATCCATGACGAGTCGGAGTATGTCGATTTTGCCGATTCCAATCCGGCCAAAAACGTTGCGGCTGAAATTCGCATCGATATTGGCGATATCGAAAAGGGATTTGCCGAAGCTGACCGGATTTATGAGGAAGAATACACGGTACCCAAGGTGCAGCAGGCACACATCGAACCGCATGTGGTTGTGACCTACTGGGACGAGGATGACCGGCTGGTCATTCGCACCAGCACCCAGGTACCTTTCCATGCCCGCCGCATCCTTGCCCCGGTGTTAGGCTTGCCGGTTAAACGCATCCGTGTGATTAAGCCACGCATTGGCGGCGGTTTTGGCGGCAAACAGGAAGTTTTGATCGAGGACGTTGCGGCCCATTTGACGATCGCCACCGGCCGCCCGGTCATCTATGAAACTTCCCGTGAAGAAGAATTTATCGCCGCACGGTCGCGCCACCCGATGCGCGTTCGCATGAAAACCGGCGTCAAGCTGGACGGCACGATAACAGCCAACGCGATGTATGCGCTTTCCGACACCGGCGCCTATGGCTGTCATGCTCTGACCGTGACTGGCAACACCGGTCATAAAGCCATGGCATTGTATGTCGGAGCCGGGCCTTACCGCTTGGCGCCCAATATTCGCTTTTATGCTGATGTGGTGTATACCAATACTCCGCCAGCCGGGGCATTCCGTGGTTATGGGGTTCCCCAGGGATTCTGGCCGCTCGAACGGCAAATCGAGCACATCGCCCGCGATCTTGGCATGGACTCAATCGATTTTCGTATGAAAAATGCACTGCGTTCCGGCGAATTGCATCCTTTTAGCACAGCCTGGAGCGAGGGTCGTGAACCGCGTCCGGAAATTGTACACACCGTCGGACTGGAAGAGTGCGTTCGACAGGCTAAGGCAGCCATTGGCTGGGATCAAAAATATCCTGACATCGAGTGGCATGTTGTACCGGGCAAACCACACTTGCGCCGTGGAATCGGTGTGGCAACCGTTATGCAAGGAACGGCTATCCCATATTTAGATATGGGCGGCGCCAGCATAAAAATGAACGACGATGGATCGTTCAATCTGTTGGTCGGCGCCACCGATCTTGGCACCGGCTCCGATACGGTTCTGGCGCAAATGGCGGCCGAGGTGCTTGGCGTTCCGGTGGATGACATTCTGGTGTATTCCTCGGATACCGACTTCACCCCCTTCGATAAGGGGGCGTATGCCTCCAGCACTACGTATATCTCCGGCGCTGCGGTGGTTAGAGCGGCTGAAATGGCAGCCGAACGCATCAAATTACGGGCTGCCAGGTTGATCAATAAACTGGCGGCCGGGCCAGAAGTTTCCGAAGAAGATATTTTGTTGGCGAACAAACAGGCGAGCACTCGTGATGGTCGTTTCGTAACGCTTGAAGAAATCGCACTGAACACACTGCACCATGACGACCAGGAACAAATTATGGGCACCGGATCGTACTATTCGCCGGTATCCCCGCCGCCCTTCGCCGCCCAGTTCGCTGAAGTCACGGTCGATGTGGAGACCGGCAAAGTGGTTGTGGACAGGTTGGTCATGGCGGTCGATTCAGGCGTCATTGTCAATCCGATCACCGCTTCTGGCCAGATCGAGGGCGGGATGACCCAGGCGTTGGGTTATGCGGTGTGCGAGGAAATGGTGTATGATGAAAAAGGTCGGGCGCGTGAGACGGACCTGGATGATTACCATATCTTTCGGGCGGACGAAATGCCGGCGCTCGAGACTATATTTGTCCAGACTTACGAACCTTCGCACCCATTCGGCGTCAAAGCCGTTGCTGAAATACCCATGGATGGTGTAGCGCCCGCAGTGGGAAACGCGATTTTGGATGCCTGCGGTGCTGAACTGCTTGAAATTCCCGCCACACCGGAAAGAATCTGGCGTGCTTTGAAAAAAGTCACCCCATAAGTGCTGAAAGAGGTATTTGCAGAATGGTGAATATTTATCAAGCGATTCTTGAATTGGAAGCCGATCATAAAGCTGGGGCGTTGTGTACGATCATCGACGCCCAGGGCTCCACACCGCGTCACGAGGGCAGCAAGATGCTGGTCTATGAGGATGGCAGCTTTATCGGCACGGTTGGGGGCGGCGAGGTCGAAAACCGGGTCAGGAAAGAAGCGGCCGAATCAATGGTAGATGGCAAAATCCGGTTATTGAAATATCGAATGGTCGATCCAAAGTCAGGCGATGCAGGGGTGTGCGGTGGAACGATGGAGGTGTTTGTGGAACCGATAATTCCAAGCCCATTGATCGTAGTAATCGGGGGCGGGCACGTTGGAAAAGCTGTTGCGACGCTGGCAAAAACGCTGAAATTTCGCGTAGCCATATCAGATGACCGTCCCGAATTTTGCACACCCGAAGCCAACCCGGATGCCGATGAGTTTTATTGTGTCCCGATGGAGAACTTACCTGAAGCGCTGGATATCACACCCCAAACTTACCTGGTTTTAACGACCCGAGGCAGCAATGTGGATATTCAGGGATTAGCCCCGCTGCTAAAAACCAGAGCAGCTTATATTGGCATTATTGGCTCAAAACGCCGTTGGTTGGTTACCCGAAAAGCCTTGTTAGAGCAGGGCGTCACTGAAGAACGGCTGAATCAGGTTTATTCGCCCATTGGATTGGAACTGAAAGCCGAAACACCTGAAGAAATTGCGGTTAGCATTATCGCCGAGATCATCATGGTCCGGAATGGTGGAACCGGCGGCAAAATGAAAATTTGATGGAGTAATTATGTGGCATGATATGCTTACCGCAGCCAACATCGAGGATGTTTTAGAGACCCTGCATCAAAAAGGTGAAAACGCCCGCATCATTGCTGGAGCAACCGATTTAATCCTGGAAATGGAGCGCGGTGTGCGCAAAGGGATCGAATTGCTTGTCGATATCTCACGTATCCCTGGCCAGGACCAAATCACGCTGGATGAAGACGGGGTCATCCATTTAGGACCGCTGGTCACCCACAATCACTGCGCTGCATCGAAGTTGATTCAGGAATCGGCCTTTCCGTTGGCGCGCGCTTGCTGGGAAGTTGGCTCGCCCCAGATTCGCAATCGCGGAACCGTGGCCGGCAATCTCATAACGGCTTCCCCTGCCAATGACACCATCACACCGCTGGTGGCTTTGGGCGCGTCAGTGACGCTGCGCTCAAGCTCCGGTACCCGAAGTGTTCCGCTCGAGCAGTTTTACCTGGGTGTGCGCCGAACTGTGATGCAGCCGGATGAAATGATGGTCGATATCACATTCCCGGCCCTTCATTCCAATCAACGCGGCACGTTCGTCAAATTTGCTTTAAGGCGCGCGCAGGCAATTTCGCTGGTGAATGTTGCGGTGATCGTAACGACGAAAAGCGATATCGTTCAGGCTGCTGCGATCACCCTCGGAGCTGTGGCCCCAACCATCATTCACGCAAAAGAAGCCGAGGAGTATCTAATTGGCCAGAAATTGACCCCGGAGGTTATTGCCGCCGCTGCAGCCAAGACGATGGGTGCATCCCGCCCGATATCGGATGTGCGCGGTTCAGCCCAATACCGCCGCCGCATGGTCGAGGTGATTACCCGCCGAGCATTAACGGCGTTGGCAACCGGGCAGGAGAAAATGGAGTTCCCGGTCAAACCGGTGCTGCTGCGGGGTAGCAGTAACGGTAAAATTACTTTCTCCGGGCCGTCCGTGCTGCATACCAGGCAGGATGCCATCGTAACCACGATCAATGGGAAGAGTTACCGCTTTGAAAACGGCCAAAACAAGACCTTGCTACGGTTGCTGCGTGAAGACGCCCAGTTGATTGGCACCAAGGAAGGTTGTGCAGAAGGTGAGTGCGGCGCCTGCACGGTATTTTTAGATGGCGTGGCGGTAATGAGCTGCATGGTGCCCGCGGCGCGTGCGCATGGCGCGGCGATTATCACGGTAGAAGGATTGGCTGAAAATGGCTCCATGCACCCGGTGCAGCAGGCATTTATCGAGCAAGGTGCTGTTCAATGCGGCTACTGCACTCCCGGATTTATCATGTCGGCTGCGAAATTGCTGGAAGAACGGCCAAACCCTAGCAAGAATGAAATCCAACAGGCGCTCACAGGCAATTTATGCAGGTGTACAGGCTACTATTCGATCATTCAGGCGGTCGAGCGGGCAGCACAATTGGGAATAGGGAGTAAATCATGACCAAATTTTCGAACTACAATCGTGGTCGTTCAAGAGAAGAAAAAGAAGTGATTCACCCCATCTGGCGTGGGGTTGGATTTATCTTCCTGATCCTGGCGCCGGTTATGGGCTACTATGGGTCATTGGTCCTGCTTGCAGAGAACAAAGAAAAAGGCTGGTTCAACATTCCATCAGACCTGTTAGCTCCGGGTGCTGACCCTGATTTGTACTTAAAAATAGGTTTGACCATACTATTGGGGTTCCTCTTCTTTTTCATTTTTCAATTTGTGGGAATCCTGATTTACCGCATGGTTGGCCCGGACCGGTATGGGCCCATGGATATACCGCCGATTAGCGGGGGTAAAATCAGAAAGTCTCGCTAATTTTTGAAAATGGTAGTCAAACCAGGAGGTGGATGCCCATGACAACCATCGGGCAATCTGTACCGCGCATCGATGCTGTTGGAAGAGTTAAAGGCGAGACTTTGTATCCAGGTGATATCAACCTGGACAATCAGGCCTACCTTAAAATTTTGTTTTCGGGGCGGCCGCATGCCATCATCCGCGGCATGAACGTTGAAAAAGCCAGGTCATTGCCCGGAGTTCTGGCCGTTCTTACAGCCGAGGACGTTCCGGTAAATGAATATGGGTTGATCGTCAAGGATCAGCCGGTTTTGTGTGGGCTCAATTCGCCTAAGCCTTATGCTGAGAGGGTACGTTTTGCCGCCGATAACATTGCGCTGGTCGTCGCCGATAGTGAAGAAATTGCTGTCGAGGCCTGCAGCCTGATCGAGGTCGAGTACGAAGATTTGCCGGTCATCACCGATCCGCGCATTGCCATGCAGAAAGGGCAGCCATTCATTCATCCCGACCACGGCTCGAATGTTTTTGTCAATTATCGCATTCGCAAAGGAGATGCGAAAGCTGCCCTGTCGAGTGCCGATGTGGTCGTTGAAGGCTATTATGAAACACCGGTACAGGAGCATGCCTACCTTCAACCTGAGGCCGGCATCAGTTTTGTCGACGAAAACGGGGTTGTGACCGTTGTGGTTGGCGGGCAGTGGACCCATGAAGACCGCGAGCAGGTTGCCCATGCGCTCGGCTTACCCGAAGAAGATGTGCGTATCATCTACCCGGCTATCGGCGGCGCCTTTGGCGGTCGCGAGGACATGTCTGTTCAAATTGTCCTGGCCCTGGCTGCCTGGAAGCTGCACCAACGCGGCATTAATCGACCGGTAAAAACTATCTGGTCGCGGGAAGAGTCGATTATCGGGCATCACAAACGCCATCCTTATTATCTGCATGCCATTTGGGGGGCGACCAGGGACGGCAAGGTGGTCGCCGCTGAGGTCGAGGTTATCTCTGATTGCGGCGCTTATGCTTATACTTCCTCCAAGGTGTTGGGAAATGCCACCCTGATGTGCACCGGACCTTATGAAATCCCGAACGTCAATGTAGATGCCTGCACGGTTTACACCAACAACATCCCGAACGGCGCATTTCGCGGCTTTGGCGGTCCCCAGGGTGCCTTCGCGGCCGAATCGCAGATGAATAAGCTGGCTCAGGCGTTGGGGATAGATCCGGTCGAAATTCGGATGCGCAACTTGCTGGACGAGGGCAGTCTTTTATCCGTTGGAACCCCGCTGCCCAAGGGTGTTAGCGTCAAGAAAGTAACAGCCGCCTGCGCGGAAGCAGCAGGCTGGGTGAAGGGTAAAGATGGCTGGACTCGCCCCCAAGGGTATCTCGAAGACGTACCCGGCAGCCCGCACTTGAAGCGTGGGATCGGATTCGCCTGTTCGTTCAAAAATGTGGGTTTTTCGTTTGGCGCACCTGAAAATTGCTGGGCAATCGTTGAATTGGAAGGAAATGGCGAAATTGAGTCTGCCAGGCTCTACCATGCCGGGGCCGAAGTTGGACAGGGATCGCATACCGTGTTTGCCCAGATGACTGCTGAGGCAGTCGGGCTGCCGCTGGAAAAAGTTCAGGTTATTGCCGCTGACACCGCGACGTCGCTCAATTCGGGCAGCGTCTCTGCCTCACGCATGACTTTTATGGCTGGCAATGCCATTCGGGGCGCAGCCGAACGCGCCCTGGAGAAATGGGAAAATGAAGAGCGCCCGGCCCGCGCTGAATTCCAGTACCGCCCGCCGCGAACCACACCTTTGGATCCGGAGACGGGAAAATCGGAGCCTAATTTTTCGTATGGTTACGTCGCTGAAACCATCGAGGTGGAGGTGGATGTCGAAACCGGACAGGTGCGTCTGGTGAAAGTCATCTGCGCAGACGACGTAGGAAAAGCAGTGAACCCGCTGCTGGTGCGTGGTCAGATCGAAGGAGCGGTCGTTCAGGCTGCTGGCTATGCCGTGCTGGAGAACTTTATTCAGCATGAGGGGCAGGTACAGACCAGGACGCTCTCCACCTACCTGATCCCAACCATTCTTGACATCCCTGACAAGGTAGAATCATTGATTTTGGAATACCCGGATCCAATTGGACCCTGGGGCGCGCGCGGCATGGGCGAGATGCCCTACCTGCCATTCGTACCTGCCGTGGCTGCCGGAATTCAACATGCCACCGGGAAATGGTTTGACCAGTTCCCGTACACGCCGGAACGAATTCTGATGGGACTCGAAGAAACGGGCGAATTGAAATGAAACAGGGATTGGTGCAGGTATTATGAGTCTGGTGGTATGTATTCGCGGTGGTGGCGACCTGGGCAGTGGTGCGGCGTTGCGTTTGCATCGCACCGGGATGCGGGTTGTCGTTTGTGAATTGGCAAAGCCCCTGGTGGTCCGCCGGACTGTCGCCTTTGCCGAGGCAATCTATTCAACGGAAATAACGGTTGAAGGGGTACACGCCAAATGTGTGTCCGGTCAATCGGAGATTATGCAGGCCTGGGCTGAAGGCATCTTGCCGGTCACGAATGACCCGAACCTGGCGCTTTTAACCTGGCTTAAACCGGATGTGCTTGTGGATGCCCGCCTTTTGAAAAAGCCGGTGGATTTTCACTTGCAGGCATCTCCGCTGGTTATTGGACTTGGCCCGGGGTTTACTGCCGGGGTAAACTGCCATGCTGTGGTTGAAACCAAGCGCGGTCACAATTTGGGGCGGGTGTATTGGCAGGGCGCCAGTGAGCCCGATTCCGGGGTACCGGAAATGGTGCTCGGGTACGTGGAGGAACGCGTGCTGCGCGCACCAACCGACGGCCTTTTAAAAGGTTTGGTTACGATTGGCCAGCGGGTGGTAAAAGGGCAACCACTGGTTGAAGTCGACGGTCAGTTATTGACGGCCGGATTCGACGGAGTGGTGCGCGGGCTGCTGGCGAACAATGTAACCGTCAAACGTGGCATGAAAATTGGCGATCTTGATCCGCGCTTCGACGAAAATCTCGTTACCCGGGTCTCTGACAAATCTCTGGCAGTGGGGGGTGGGGTGTTGGAAGCTGTGCTCTCCCGTCCGGAACTGCGTGCCAGGTACAGCGGGTAAAGGCTGACCATGCGGCTGCTCGAAGCACTCAGAGCCGGCAGTCAATCCAGAATCGCTTTCGTGGGGGCGGGGGGCAAGACGACAGCCATGTTTTCCCTGGCTCGTCAACTGACTGCCCCTGTAATTTGCCTGAATACCGCACATCTGGCAGTGGAACAGGCAAAACTCGCCGATAGACACCTGATTGTTCAGGATGTAAGCGATGTCGAGAGCATTTTTCGATCCCCGCTGGTTGGTGTAACCCTCATCACTGGGCCTGGCGACAACCGCGGACGGCTGCTGGGCCTGGAACCTGCGAATGCTGAAAAAATTAAATCCTATGCAGATGAATATCATCTGCCGATTCTGGTTGAGGCAGATGGGTCGCGCCTGCTGCCCCTCAAAGCGCCGGCGGCCCATGAGCCGCCCATTCCCGCCTGGGTCGAACAAGTAGTGGTTGTTGCCGGGCTTTCTGCGTTAGGGAAGCCGCTCACCGCACAGTGGGTCTATCAGACCGAAGTGTTTGCGCAGTTAAGCAAGGGGCAGCCCGAGCAGCCAATCCTGACTCGGCACCTGGTGGCAGCCTTGCTGCACCCCCAGGGTGGTTTGAAAAACATCCCGGCAGGAGCACGGCGAGCTGTACTGGCCAACCAATTGGACGCCTGCAGCTTGCCTGAAGATGACCTTTACCAGGATTTGACTGAACTAACCCATGAATTTGATTTGGTCATGGCCGGGTCCGTCCAGAGCACCGCTATGGAGCAGGTTAAGTGGCGTTGTGAGCCTGTAGGAGGCGTTATATTAGCCGCAGGCGAGTCAATACGCATGGGAACCGTCAAACAACTGCTACCGTGGCGTGGGAAGCCTCTGGTGCGCCATGTGGCAGAGAAAGCGCTGGCTGCAGGGTTGACCCCGGTTGTGATTGTCACCGGGGCAGCCGCAGAAGATATTAAGAAAGCAGTGGAAGGGCTGCCGGTTGAACTGGTAAACAACCGGGATTGGAAAAGCGGGCAGGCCAGCTCGATACGCGCCGGCGTTCAGGCTTTGAAAGACCGGTGCGGCGCCGCGGTTTTCTTGCTCAGCGACATGCCGCAGGTTCCGGTGAGCTGGATCGAGGCTGAATTGGGAATTCACCGGCGCGAACCGGTTGAGATTGTTGTCCCACGGGTAAAAGGGCAGCGGACAAACCCGGTATTGTTCGACCGCTCAACCTTTGGTGAACTGGCTGTGTTGGTGGGAGACACGGGTGGCCGAGCCTTGTTTGACCACCACCCACTGCGCTGGCTGGATTTGGAAGATACACAAGCCTTGGTGGACGTCGATACCCCGGCTGACTATCAACAGTTGGTGGATGGGGGTAATAATGGTTAAGGTTGCAGCGATTGTTCTTGCCGCCGGTGCATCCCGGCGCATGAAGCAGGCCAAAATGACCCTTGCATATAAGGGCGGTACTGTGTTGGGGACTGTATTGACCACCATGCACAGCGCAGGGGTCGATCCGCTTATTGTTGTGATCGGCGGCGCAAAAGATGCCGTTGAAACGGCGCTGTCTGAACTGCCTTTTGGGGTGATCCGCGCTTATAACCCGGAGTACGAGCACACCGAAATGTTGGATTCACTGCAAATTGGCATGCAGCGCCTTCCAGATGGAGCGGATGCCTTTTTGATCGTGTTGGGCGACCAGCCGCAGATAGACGCGGAGGTGGTACAGGCGTTGGTGCACGAATACGAAACGACCGGGCAGACGCTGATTATTCCAAGCTACCGGATGCGCCGCGGGCATCCCTGGCTGGTAGGTAAAGACCATTGGCCAGACCTCAGAGATTTACATTCCGGTCAAACCATGCGCGATTTTATCCAGCAGTATCAAAACCAGGTCCATTACCTGTTGGTTGATACACCGGGTATTTTGGAAGATATGGATACCCCGGAGGATTACCAGCGCGCCATTGGTGAGGGCTGAAATTGTTGGCGCAGGCGATCATTTTTATAGAAAATTGCGCATAGCCAACATAGTGACTGTTATTTTATGGATTACTGCGGTAAATCTCAAGCGCAGCCTGGTAATAGTCTGAATCGGCCGGTGTTTCCAGGGTGAGGGGGAAGTCCGGGACGATCCCAGCGCCTGAAGCGAATGCCGGGTTGGAGGGCAAGCTCCAGCGCGCAGACGTGACATGGATAGAAGAACCATCTGTCAGGTCGAATACCAGTTGGATGGTGTCTTTTCCGTATGTTTGTTTGCCAATAATGCTTGCCCTGTCCTGCGCCTGCAACGCTCCAGCGACGATTTCGGCCGAACTGGCCGTATTTTGATTGACCAGAATCAATAGTGGAAGGCTGGCGTATTTTCCGTTGGTAAGGGTGCGGGTGACCTGGTCGACGCGGTCAGGTTGATGCTGGACTATGATCATCGAGCCAGCCTTGGCGAACAATTTCACCACATCCACTCCGGCCTCAACCAGGCCGCCGCCATTGTCGCGTAAATCAAGAACAACGGCTTCTGCGCCCTGTGCCCCGACGTCCTGAACGGCGGCGGAAATTTCGTCCGCGGTGGTTGCAGAAAAGCCGGTGATTTTCACAACTCCCAGGGAAGGCTGCTCGGGAAGAATGAACGAGCTAACAGAGGGGATGCCAAACTCGCGCCTCTCGATGCTGAAACTCACCGGTACGGTTTCAGCTTGCGGAGTAACGCGGATGGCCACCTTGCTGCCCACATCGCCGCGCAGGGCTGAAATGACAGCGTCGTCTGGTGTGTCTGAATCAACTGTCAGGTTGTCCACGCTGAGCAGGATGCTGCCAGATGGAACGCCAGCTTCCGCTGCCGGCGAATTAGGATATGGGTAAACTCGCAGGGTTCCCAGCGTATCTCGCTGGAGTGCTGCTCCAATCCCGCCGAATTTCCCTTCAAGCTGGTTGGATTCGAGTTCATGCTGGGGAGGCTCGACAAAGACAGTGTAAGGATCGTTATATGCCTTGACCAACCCGCGAATCAGTTCATACTCTGTAATTTGAGCTGCCGGTAAAGGTTTAAGCCCGTTCTTTTCCAAAATATTGTAAACCTGGTTGAATAGTTGAAAATTTAATTGCGTGTAGCCACTATTGGAATAAAATCCAACTAGAAAAGCAACCAGTACAACCAAAACTGTGAACAAAACCGCGGCAACAGCCAGCCAGGTGTCGATTTGTCTCTTCATGCATTACCCCAGGTACGTGGATTACGGCGGGTCTTAGGGGAGGAACGAAGTATAATTTGTCGCAGCATCGATGAGGAAAGCATGGCTCCCATTTTATCCTTTTGTTACCTGAATGGCGATTATAGCTCTGGTTTAGCTTCCAATCCATTGGATTCCGACATCACAACGCTTGACCACGCGAGCAATCGATTGCCGGCAGGGGCATACACCACCTTCAGAACTTACCAAAAATACTCTGCGTTACATCTAAATGACCACATCCGGCGGCTCGAGGGGTCCGCTGGCCTGGCCGGTTACCCAATCAAGCTGGACACAGACCAGTTGCGACGCAACTTACGTGCTGCCCTGTCGCAATTTTCCGGTTCGGACGCTCGTGTGCGATTAACCCTGCCTTTTGGCCTGGAGCCTGAAACCATTTATATTCATGTGGATGCATTATCCGTTCCAACCGCAGCGCAGTATGACAATGGTGTCAAAACCATAACCGCCCGGATGCAGCGCAGTAATCCTGCCGCCAAGTTGTCCAATTTTATCCAGTCCTCCCATCAAGCGCGGCAGCGTTTGCTGGAAGGCTTCGAAGAAGTGTTGATGGTCGACGATTCGGAAAATATTCTGGAAGGCCTGACAAGCAACTTTTACGCAGTTATGGACGGAGAAATATGGACCGCCGGGCAGGAGGTTCTTCTCGGCATTACCCGCCAAATGGTTCTGTTGCTGGCTCATGACGCCGGTTTTGCGGTGCAATTGAAAGCGCCAAAACTATCCGATTTACCCCGCTTTACCGAGGCATTCATCACCAGTACCAGCCGGGCAGTTCTTCCGGTTACTGAGATCGATTTTAAGCCGGTCGGAAATGGTAGCCCTGGCTCGATTGCCAAAAAACTGATGCAACTGTATGATCAGAAGATCATGGCTGAAATCGAACCGATTTAACTATTCCGGTTCGCGGTCGTTGTCCTCTTGTTCAGCCGGTGGAAAAGAGTCCGGCGAAGGGTTCTCCAGTTGTCCATCTTCCATTGCGGTCAGCAGTTCGTTGGCAGCCTGCGCCTCGGTTGCCAGCACGAGAACGCGCACCTCGCCGAGCGGCCCTACCGTCAGGCCGTAAACCGCTCCAGCGCTTTCACCCCGGGTAAGCACATGCAAACCAGCCGCCTCCAACATCAGGCGAATCATGTCGGCCTCCAATTGGCCGTTCGCGCTATAGACTTCGACGTATTCAGGACTGGTCATGGGTTTCCTCCACGGTTTCCACTGGTTCGGTATTCGATCCCCGGCTATCCATTTTGCGCTGCAACCGCCCCCGTCTTTTTTGCAGTTCCGACAATGTGATTTTTTTGATATAGAGGGGCAGAACCTGGGTATCCAGAATATCGAAAGCTTTCTGTGTCCAGTATAAGGCGTTTTCGTACTCCCGGGCGCGGTGTTCGTAATATTTGGCCAACTCGATACAGGCGGGCAATTCTTGCAGGTCGGCAGCTTTTTGCCAGAGAGCCATTGCCTGCTCGAAATGATATTCCTTGCGTGCCAGATCAGCATAACGGTAAAGCGTTTGAATAAAAAAAGGACGCGGCAGGCCCAGTGAAAGGCTGTGTTCGTATAACTGAACAGCCTGCTCACGACGCCCGGTGTCATCGTATAACCTGGCAATCGCGATTAAATCAAGCCCTTCAGCAGCCAGCCAATCCATTGGGTTGCTCAAAAGGTTGGATTGGTGCAAGAAAAGCGCTGCCAGCGACAAAATATCCATACGGTTATGGTAAAACACGCCAGCCATGGGGCGGGAGTTGCCGGTTCTGAGGTAATTGAAATACATCTCCGGTATCATCCAGCCAGGAATCTCCTCCTGGCTGCGGGAAACCGCCAAAACGTCATGCTCGATGCTGCCCAGGGAGCGGCTGGGCAGCCGGTTGCGCCAGATACGCCGTGAAAGCGCCAGCAAATCAACATGCTGCATATTCGGAAAAGGCGATTGGAATGCGCTCAACGTATGACGGGCATTGAGAAGCGGAATATCAAATGATTTTCCGTTGTAGGTAACGATGGTTTGGAAGGGCGTCAATACTTCGTCAAGCGCCGCCAAAACCGCAGCTTCTTCGGCTGGTTCGCGCAGGAAGAATTGTTGCAGGCGGAAACCGTCCGACTGCCACCAACCCAGGCCGATCATGAAGGCAAATGTGCCGGTTCCGCCGGCAAGCCCCGAGGTTTCAGTGTCCAGAAATATAAATTGATCGGAAGGTTTTTCATGCAGCGTTGGATAGCCTGCCCATTCACCCAGCAAGCTGTAATCGACCTTCTGGCCGAAGGGGATTAACCCATGTTGATAATCTGTTGAGAATTGCTCATCTGTCAGGAATGCCGACCCGAATGGTGTGGTGTGCTCGGTGCCCGAAAGAACTTCCTCGATGGGAACACGGTCCGAGGGCTTCTCAGACTTTTTTACCTGAGATGTGCCCACCTGGACGCCAAGGGATTTCAGCCGATCGAGCAGGGAATGGTCCATATCCTAATGGGAAATTATACCGGAAGCGGCAGCCCATTCAGCAGGTGCAGGATTGCCAAAGTTTCCTGCTTACCCCCAGCCACGTTTTCACCCGACACGCCGACGCATGACGGACAGCCGTCCTGGCAGGTGCAATCGGACACCAGCTCCAGGGCAGCTTTCATCAATTCCGCATGAATGCGGTAGATATTCTCGCTCAATCCGATACCAGCCGGGACGTTATCATAGAGAATGACCACCGGCTGGTCTTCGGCCAGGTTGGATTCGGGAAGAAAATGAGCACCAAGGTCATTGGGATCGCACATAATGAACAGGGACGCCAGGTGACCGAGCACGTATGCCAACCCGGACATTCCGCTGCGCATGCGTACCAGCATTTCTGCCTGGCGGTGGCAGGTGGGGCAAAGCGTGACCAGATTATCGAGCTGGTTGGCGGTGATAAACGAGGTGAACTGCCGGAAAGGGATTTTATGGTGGACATGGTGCGCAATCCCGTTTTCTGGCCGTCCGCAGTTTTGACAGACATAGCCGTCCCGCTGGCGGGCGAGTGCACGTTGTTGATCCCAATTGTTACCGTAATTATTGGGTGATCCAGTCCAAAGACTGACTTCCTCGAGTTGTTTTACTGCCTCGCGGGAAAGCGCCAGCCAATACCCTACAGTTCGCAGCGTGGTGGAAGGCATGGTCAATTCCTCAGCGCCAAGAGCTTCATTGGTATACCAGCGTGTCTTGCGGAAGCCGGTCACGCGGGTGGTTACTTCGACCTCGCCCAGGTGAATGACTCCTGCTGGAACCGGGTCGCTGCGGAACGATTCCACTTTTTCAATTTGCTCGTCAATCAGCGGTTCCGTGAAGTAATCGCTGTCAACCTCCTTCAAAATGGCCAGACCTTCTTCCAGATCGAGGGATTCTACCCGGTAGGTGCGCGCTTGGTGCAAATAAATGGCATGCGGATGCACCATCCAATGGGCGCTGGCCGTATCGACCATGCCGAGGGTGGTCAATTGGCCATCTTCATCGGTGCGCAGCCGGACAGCTCCCGGGGTGGTGGTGCGCAGGGATACGTTTTGCGCCGGATACTGGTCGGCGGTCCAGAAGTAACGCCCGCCCGACAGGTGTAGCTCACCCATCTGGGAAAGCGCATCCAGGTACTGACCCACAACTTCTGCTGACAGCTTTCCGTACCCTTCATTCAAGTTAAAAGGCAGTTCAAAGGCTGCACAGCGCAAGTGCTGGAGCAGGATCAACGGGTTGTCCGGGTTGATCAACGCCCGTTCTGGTGACCGTTCCAGCAGGTACTCGGGGTGGTTGACCAGAAACTGGTCGATCGGGTTGGGGGTGGCAACCAGCATACCCACGGCAGGTTCCAGTTTGCGGCCTGCCCGACCGGACTGCTGCCGGGTGGCTGCAATTGTGCCAGGGTATCCCAGGATGACCACGGCGTCCATCGAACCAATGTCAACGCCCAGCTCCAATGCATTGGTCGATGCCACTGCCCGGGCCGAACCGGTCTTCAAGGCGTTTTCAATCTGGCGGCGGTCTTCGGACAGGTAACCACTGCGGTAGGCATACAAATCGCCTGAAATCGCGGGATGGTTATCACGTAAATATCGCAGGCTAACTTCTGCTGCCCGGCGTGTTTGCGCAAAAATCAACGTCTGCACCTGGTAAGACAACAGGTCACCGGTGAGCCGCATCCCCTCAGACATCGCGCTGCGCCGGATTCCCAGGTCAACGTTGACCAGCGGCGGATTGTAAATGATGAAATTACGTTCACCGTGCGGAGCGCCGTCCACATCGATCATCGAAACTTTTTCTTCCAACATTTGGCTGGCAAATTCCTGGGGATTGGAAATCGTCGCTGAAGTAAAAATAAACTGCGGGTAGGCTCCGTAAAATGTGCAAATGCGCTTGAGCCGCCGCAGCACATTGGCAATATGTGAACCAAAAACGCCGCGATAGGCATGAATTTCATCGATCACCACGAAATGCAAGTTGCGCAGGTAATCCACCCAGAGGGTGTGATGCGGCAGCACAGCCATGTGCAGCATGTCCGGATTGGAGAGCAGAATGCGAGTATTTTTACGGATAGTCGAGCGTTGGTGGGATGGAGTATCCCCATCATAAATGGATATTTTCGATTTGATTTCAGGAGTTGCCAGTTGCGCCAACGCTCGCTGCTGATCCTGTGCCAGTGCCTTGGTCGGGAAAAGCAACAGGGCTGTGATCGCTTCAGGGAATTTTTCCACATTGTCGAGGATGGGCAACTGATAACACAGCGACTTGCCGCTGGCGGTTCCGGTAGAAATGATCACATGTTTCCCGCCAGCGATCTCACGGTAAGCCAGCGCCTGATGGGCATACAACTGCTCGATGCCAAGCCTGTTCAATTGACTGGCGAGCTCCGGGGCTAAATCGGATGGGATTTGCGCCAGGCTGGCAGGCGTGGCGGGCTGCACCACCCATTGCGCAATGCTCTGCTGAATGGTGGGGTCGGTACGCCAGATATTGAGAAGAGCCTGTAATCGGTTTGGCATACCCATACTTTTACCCCATCTTTTCAAGGCTTTCAAGGGAGCGGATGAATATAATAAATGGATCATCCTTCTGCGGGGTGACGCTATACTTAGTGCAAATCCTTCGCATCCTGATTTAATCGAGGAAATTATATGAAACCAGTTGGTCGATACCGTTGGTTCGTCCTGAGTATATTCTTTGTTTTTATGCTGCTGCATCAAGCCGATAAGCTGCTCATCGGCCCGTTGACCACGCCGATTATGGAGCAATTTCAAATCGACGAAGCCAAAATGGGTCTGGTGTTTTCTGGCGCCATTCTGGTAGGAGCCATTTTTTATCCGTTGTGGGGGTATTTGTATGACCGATTCTCTCGAGCAAAACTGCTGGCGCTGGCTTCCTTCATCTGGGGTGCAACCACATGGATTTCAGCGGTAGCACGTACATTTCCGGTATTTCTCGGGTCGCGAGCCTCAACCGGCATTGACGACTCGTCATATCCAGGCATTTATAGCCTGATTTCCGATTATTTTCCGCCCAAAGTTCGCGGGAAGGTATATGGAATCTTGCAAATTGCCCAGCCACTGGGCTATATGGCGGGCATGCTTCTGGCGCTGATGCTGGTCGGTAGGCTTGGCTGGCAGGGCATCTTTTTCATCACCGGTTCGCTGGGAATTTTCCTGGCCGTGGTCATTTTCTTCTTTGTCAAGGATGTGCCTCGCGGAAAAGCCGAACCGGAAATGGAGAACATCGAGCAAACCACGACCTACAAATTTTCCTGGAAAACGGCGCGGGAATTGTTCAAAAAGAAGAGTCTGTTATTCTTGTTCACTCAAGGATTTGTTGGTGTTTTCCCGTGGCAGGTGATTACTTTCTGGTTTTTTCGCTACCTGGAGACAGAGCGTAATTTTAGCGACAGCCAGGTGATGATCACCATGGTGATCTCGATCCTTTTCCTGGCGGCCGGCTACCCGATTGGCGGCGTGTTGGGCGATACCTTCTTCAAAAAGAACCCGCGTGGACGTCTGCTGGTAAGTGCTTGCGGTATTCTGGCGGGGGCGATTATGCTTGCCGTTTCCCTGGCGATACCTAACGAAAGCACCACACTGTTTACGATTTCGATGGCCATCACCGCGATCTTTATCCCATTTGCCTCGCCCAATGTGTTATCGACGATCTATGACGTCACCCTGCCTGAAGTGCGCTCTACTTCCAATTCCATTCAGTACCTGATCGAACAGGGCGGATCCGCAGTGGCGCCAGCCCTGGCAGGAGCAATTGCAGTACAGTACAGCCTTCACAGCGCTATTCTGTATATTTCGGTTGGCGCGTGGATTCTTTGCTTTCTCTTTATCCTGGGCGCAGCCTATTTCCTGCCAGGAGATATCAAAACACTGCGCGATCAAATGAGCGAACGGGCAGCGCTGGAAGCGAGCACGATATGATTGGGCCGCGTGCTATTCTGTTTTTTCTGGTGACTTTGGTTCTTGGCTGGTTGGCCGGGGCGCTGCTTAATTACCTGGCCGACGTTTTGCCTCAGTCCCGCTCGTTTTCAGCCGCCGGATGCCATTCCTGTGGAACGAAACGTTCATTTCTGGATTTATTGCTAATGTGCCGCTGCCGCTCCTGCCGGGCAAAGCGGACTCGCCGTGCCTGGATTGTCCAGATCGCTGCCTTATTGGCTGTTCCGGTGATTGGGTTTCTACCGCCGCCGGCGCTCGGGTTTTGGATTGCGCTGGTGGTTTTCCTGTACTTTGGGGTAGTTTTTATTATCGATGTCGAACACCGCGCCATCCTGCATGAGGTCAGCCTGGTAGGGGTGCTCCTGGCGATTCCCCTGGGCTTATGGCTCAATGGCTGGGCGAAGACCCTGCTCGGATTTGTGGTCGGGTTCGGCGTCATGCTTGGCCTGTATTATTTCGGCATTCTGTTCAACCGCTGGATGTCGAAGGCCCGTGGACAGGAAATCGATGAGGTTGCGCTGGGTTTTGGCGATGTCAACCTGAGCGGCATCCTTGGTATTGCACTGGGTTGGCCGCGTATCATCGTTTGTCTGTTTTCAGCCATCGTGTTGGGCGGTCTGCTGAGCGGGCTGTATATCCTGGTGATGGTTTTGCGCAAAAGATACCAGGCATTTACTGCTATTCCCTACGCGCCGTTTCTCATCATTGCAGCCGTGGTGTTGCTGTATATGGCGTGATTTGCATGGGTTTCAACGACCCGCCCCGCCGACCCGAATTGATCCGTACAGATTAACGGCGTGGGGCTTGGGTTGTCAGGGCGAGGAACGAAGCCATCTGCGCCAACCTTACAGGTAGATAATCCATGGAAAGGGCTGAGATCGTGTGCCAGTCGTTGCAAGCGGATCTCGTCGGTATGTTGGATCCGAAAAGCCGTTTCTTCTTATTGTCCCAATCAGGCTGGTGAGAATTCGCTGTGGGTCGAACGCACCAATAAGGCGTAAAAATGAAATCGGGGATTGTCGAAGGGCACTTAAGGTAGCGTAAGCTTTCAGCGTGCGCAGGCCGAAGGCCTCATTTGAGCCAGCAGTTGGAGAGTTCTGGACAAGCTAAAGCTTATCCTACAACATTTCTGCGCCTGAAAAATCATTGTACGGAACGCGGCTTGCCCGTTGCAAGCGGATCTCGTCGGTGTGTTCGACCCGAAAAGCCGTTTCTTCTTATTGTCCCAATCAGGCTGGTGAGAATTCGCTGTGGGTCGAACGCACCAATAAGGCGCAAAAATGAAATAGGTGCGTTCACAACCGGAACGCACCCTATCCCTGTCGAAGCCAGCGGGCTTGCCAAATCCTTGTTGTTTGCTACGACCCGCGCGGTCCGTTGACTGCAGCGCCCATGGGCACCTGATCGGCGAATTTTACAAAATTCTTTTCAAAGCGGGCAATCAGGTTTTTAGCCTGGACTTCATAAGCTTTTTTGTCCGCCCAAGTCGATTGGGGATCAAGGACCTCTGACGGCACGCCCGGGCAGCTTTCCGGAATCCATAAACCAAAAAATGGATCCTGATGAAAAGCGACATCGTTCAAACCATGATTTAACGCGGCGTGGATCATGGCTCGCGTATAGGGCAGTTTGAAGCGTGACCCGACCCCGTAAGGTCCACCCGTCCACCCGGTGTTGACCAGCCACACGGTCGAATTGTGGCGGGCAATTCTTTCGCCAAGCAGGTTTGCATACACCTGTGGGTATAGCGGCAAAAATGGTGAACCGAAGCAAGTCGAGAAGGTGGCTTCAGGTTCACTGCCCAAGCCGGTTTCGGTGCCGGCAAGTTTGGAGGTGTAGCCGGACAGGAAGTAATACATCGCCTGATCTGCGGTAAGGCGGGCCAGGGGAGGCAGGACGCCAAACGCATCGGCCGTCAGGAAAAATACATTATTCGGGTGCCCTGCGTGCCCGGCCTCCACATGATTGGGGACAAAATGCAGCGGGTAAGCGCCGCGGGTGTTCTCGGTGATGCGGTCGGAGTCAAAGTCCACCTGACGCGTGACCGGATCATAATCCACATTTTCAAGTACAGCGCCAAACCGGCGCGTAGCAGACCAGATGATGGGTTCATAATTCGGGTTCAGACGGATTGTTTTGGCATAGCACCCACCCTCAAAATTGAAGACTCCCTCGTCAGCCCAGCCATGCTCATCATCGCCGATCAGTTGGCGTTCAGGATCGGACGACAGGGTGGTTTTGCCGGTGCCGCTTAGCCCAAAAAAGAGCGCCGTATCGCCGCTTTTGCCAACGTTGGCAGAGCAGTGCATGGAAAGCACGCCTTTCAACGGCAGCAGGTAATTCATGATGGTGAAAATCGATTTCTTGATCTCGCCGGCATAACCGGTACCGCACACCAGAATAATTTGTTTTACCAGATCAACGATAACCGCTGTTTCGCTGTGGGTGCCATCGATCTCAGGAGTTGCTTTGAAATCTTCGGCCTGAATGACAGTATACTGCGGCACATGGCCGGCTAGCTGGTCCTGAGGAAGGCGGATGAACAAATTTTGCGCAAATAGATTGTGCCAGGCTTTTTCGGTGATCACCCGAATGGGCAAACTATAATTGGGATGCGCCCCTACGCGCAAATCCTGTACAAAAGCATCCCGACCCTGGTAGTAGGCCAGTATCTTCTGGTAGAGCTGGTCGAACTTTTCTGGCGAAATAGGGGTGTTAACCTTTCCCCAGCAAATGGGTTTGTCGCTTAGTTCCGAGTGCTGGACGACAAATTTATCGTTGGGCGACCGGCCAGTATGCTTGCCGGTGCTGGCGATCAAAGCGCCGTCAGCCGATAATTCGCCCTCAAATCTGCTAACCGCTTCTTCGACCAGGCACGCCGGCGAATAATTCCAATATTCGTTCGATAAATTCTTGAGTCCGTGGTTTTCCAGCCCATATTTACTGGGCGTTCCATGGATTGGCATACTAACACCTCCTGAAATTTTTTAGTCTAGGGATCACTGGCCGATAATCTTTGGGAACCAGTACCATAACACATCGGCTGCAGGTTTACCGTGAATTGAGGCCGAGGTATCTTGCAATGCTGCGGGTGGGTAATAGCCAACCGAAACGACTCCATTGATCCAGGGACGGGTAATCATGGCGTTGAACGCGGCATTGTAAATGTCTGCCTGTTCCTGCAGGTCAACTTGAACTTCGGGCAGATCGGGGGTCGGTTGATTGAGTAAATCAAAAGGCAGGCATTGGTCCGAAATTTGAACGCAGCCGCTGGCGGCTCCGTTGGCTGAAGGGTAGTCCAGCGCCAGGATAACGGGTATCCCGCTTTCTTCGACGACTGGCAGGACATTCGCGTCGAGCAAGGCTGCAAAGGATTCCTGCAATTCAGCCTCGGTAGGGTCATTTTTCTCTGTCAGCCGGGCGTTGAACACAATATAGAGGGCATCGAATTGATCCAAATCCTCTGGTAACGGTGTGGCTGGAAAGGGGTAGGGGAGCGCCCAGGCAATTTGACCGGTGTATCGGCCGCGGACTTCTGTAACCAGATTTTGCCAGCGTTCCCCTGCATCCTCAGGCACGCCCGAAGGCTCAACATTTGGCAGCATGCCGTCCGGCAGTGCTGGCGTGATATCCGGGCCGCCGAGAATGAGCATGGAAGCCTGGGTTTGAGCCGCCAGGTCGGCGTGATGCAGCGCAAACGTTCGGTAGCTGCTGAACCATGTCTCCCACCAACCGGCATCCGGGTTGGCCTCGGTCCAAATGTCATTTGCCAGCATGTCTGCCTGGATGCGGGGGAAAATCGCCGAATGCAATCCTGCTTGATTAGCACTTTGAATGGCCGCAGTTATATCCGTCCACAGGGCGTCGCGCCCGGCGACCGGTTCCATGACCGGTGGATTTGCCCGGGTATAACTCCAGGTAGGGGTAAAGATCGCCCAATTCGCACCAAGGGACTTGATATTTTGCAGCCCATTGGCGAAGTACGGCTGCCAAACCGGATTGTAGTTGGGGTTGAGCTCGACACCAGCGACGAAATCAGGTCCAACTGCGGTTATTTCAGGCGCGATTATGGTGGTTGAATTGGTGAAAGAGGACCAATTGGCCCAGGAGTTGATGGTATCCTGAACGTTTTGACCTTCCACGGTGAGCGTGATGGCTTTACCCTGGGTGGACAGATCGTGCGTGCTGCTGTCGTCGGCAACGCCGCACTGATCGTTACGGCAGTAGCGGTATTTTAGTTCACTAAAAAAGTCGAGCGGGCCATTGAGCACGTATAACCACTGATTATTGCCCAACGGCCACATGGGAATTGGCGCTGTCCAGCCGAAGGGATTAAATTGAATGGAAACGACATCCTCTGGCAGAGTGTCTTGCGGCACAGTTACGGTAAACGTTACCGGCGCAAAGGTGCCAATCTTCCAACTTTCAATGATGTCTGTTACTGTCAGATCTGCGTCTGGCACGATCAATTGGCGGGTGCGGAAAGCCCCATCCGTGTAATGCTCAGAATTCCAGAAACCATCTCCCAGCGTGTATTTATAGCGTAAATCCAGTCCAGCAGGCAGTTCCAGCGTTAGCGAGTAGATGTCCTCGGCGATGGTCGGCATAATCGGCGCGCGGGATGCAATCACGCTCATGCCGCCATCCAGATCAGCAAAAGTATTGCCAAGCGCATAACTGGAACCAACCAACCGCAGCGGCAAGCCTTTGACTTCTCCGGCTGGGATTTGCGCCACGAAGGTCACTTTAACCAGCTTTGCCATTTCCACGAACAAAGGCGCTGGCGTTGTCGCGTTCTCCGCAACTACCGCGCCTTGTTGAAAGGTCTTGAAAAGGCCATCCAGGCTGGCGGCGACCAGGTTGTGAGTTCCGGGGATCAATCCTTCCAGCAGGAAAGAGCCATCGGAGGCGGTGAAGGCCTGGCTTCCACCGGCTGTCACCAGCGCTGAAGGGATGGGCGTGTTGGTTGCAGCATCGATGACCTGCCCGGTGATCCGACCGGTGGGGCCGGCATAATGTGCATCTGTCCATCCGGCAATGATATCCTCCACAACCGATGGCCCACTGACCTGGAACATGCGGTAGCGTATTTGCTGCCCGCCGGCAGTATATTCCACTGCGGTCCGTTCACCGGTACGAATGTAGCGGTATTTGACCAGCGAACCGAGCGCGATCGGAATATTGATTTCGAATTGGTTTTCGCCAGAAGGTGCCATCTCATAACGTTTCGGATTAAGCGCCAGGCCGGTGACTTCATCCAGAATTTCCAGTGTGATGGTTTCCACGGCTGGGTTTGCCGGAACATGTGCACGGAAGGTGATTGCGCCCAGCGCTGATTTCGCATCCGGCTGGACGGGCGGCTCTACCGGGGTTTCTTTTTGAAAACCGGGCAAGTTAATTCCGCCTGTGCATCCAGCAGCCAGACTTGTTATTACCATTACAGTTATGAACAACAAAAGGAGCTTTTGGATACGATGATTTTCTCTGAAGTTCATCTTGTTGCCTCTTTGAGAATGGCAAAAGAAAAACCCCCGCTAAGAATGGGTTGACGAGGGTGTGTCTCTTGAGGGGGCTGCGACAAATTTCTGTCGAATTTCCTGTTGGCGGTTGGCCAGGCTGCCTAAAACGCCGTTTACAAAACGCGGCGTGCTGTCAGCGCCAAAATATTTTGCCATCTCGATGGCTTCGTTGATCGCCACTTTAATCGGAGTTGCATCGGCAACCGCAAACTCCCACAACGCAATTCGCAAAATATTTCGATCGATCACCGCGACCTGGTCCATTGGCCACTCAGGGGCGTGTTCAGCAATAAAATGATCCAGGATAGCCGAGATCGGCAGAACGCCCATGATAATTTGCTGCGCGAATTCGACCAGGGCAGGATCAAGTTCGTCTTCAGCGAGGCGTTCTTGAAGCACTATTCCGGGTGGATGATTGGTCAAATCACATTCGTACAGGACCTGCAAGGCAATACATCGTGCCTTGGTTCGCGGTTTCATATGAATATTAGGCTTTATAAAGTTCCGTCGTTATGAGAACTGCAGAACGCAGCTTTAAAACAGTCAAGCCGAACTTATGCTCCGGCTTGAGCGACATAGTCGATGTCTTCGACATGGACATTGACTCTGCCGACTTCCATGCCAACCATCTCGGAAATGGCACGGGTGACCTGCGCCTGGATGTTGTGCCCAACTTCGCGCACGTTGAGATCGGGCTTGAGCACGACATAGACATCAGCATACGCCACGTTGCCTTCTACCGATACTTTGATGCCCTCGCTGGTGTTCTTATTGAAGAATCTTTCTACCTCGGTCGGGTTGGTCGCCAACCGGCTGACGCCAGGGACGCTTAACACGGTCAACCTGACGATGGTGACCAGCACTTCGGGCGCGATAGTGGTTTTTCCGGGCGGTCGGATTGGATCGGTCATTAATCCTCCAAATTGCTCAATGATCGCTCATTTTTTACCATTATAACCCACAAAATTAACACGGTGTAGCCATAGAAAACCCATGAATGATTATTGGGTTACTCGCTGGATGAAGGCCAACGTATCCTGGTAAACCTGGTGATGCTGTTCGCCAAGCAACAAGGTATGCCCTGAATTTTCAAGCCAGATCAACTTTTTATCCTGGCTGCCCAATCGGTCCAAGACGGTTTTTGCGCCGTCAGGATTGATGGTGCCGTCCAGTTTACCCTGAAAGATTAAAGCTGGCTGCGGGACAGATTTTAACCCCTGCCGGCCCTGCTGCTGCAGCCAATAAAATTGGGCAACAGCTGGAATGGGCAAAACGTTGTACCCCTGCCACGGCAGGGTATCAGGAGGAGTAGTAGAGGATTCTTCGTGCAGGTAGTATTTCGGCCGGATTCTGACAAAAGGCGCCAGCAGCACTGCGCGCCATTGACCGCTGACTTGAATTGCCGGTGCATATGTGACAATTCCGCTGATATCCGGGTAAGCGCTGGCCAGGTGCAGCGCTAGCAAGGCGCCCATCGATTCGCCTCCAACCACGACCTTGCGCGCTCTCGTTTTCAAGGACTGGTAAGCCTGGTCTGCGGCACTTAGCCAGTCAGCCTTGCGTACCCTTAGAGCATCCTCGGGACGCGTTCCATGACCTGGCAGCAAAGGGGCTGTCATACTGTAACCCGCCTGGTGGAGAAATTCTGCCAGCGGGCGCACCTCGACGGTCGTTGAGGTAAACCCGTGAAAAAGCAGAATGCCCGTATCGTCCGAACCATTTAGCGAAAAGGTGCTCCCATCGAGTTGGGGATTTTCAATGATAGGTCTGGTCATGTAGGGGCTTCTTAATTGTCAGACAACATGAGATTAAATATGAAAATAGCTGTGCCCGCCGCAGATGTGGCGCGGTTTTAAATCCATCTGGCGTTCAAAAGCTTCTCTGGCTCGTATTTCGTCCCAGCAGTTCGGACCGTGCGCAGGGGAGGGGGCATTCCGGCGCTTGATGATCGAATCGCCTGCGAAAAGAATTTGGCGTTCAGGTTGGTAGAAAGAAAGATGCCCGGGCGTGTGACCGGCTGAATCTAGCACTTGCAAACCTCCAAGGAGCGGCAATATTTGCCTTGGTTCGATAATTTGTGCGACCGGTGCGGCGGCTGCTGCAAACAGGCGAAGAGCAACGCTAAAAAGCAGCCGGTCGAAAGCGTTACGTGCTTTCAGTTCACGGGACATCCTGCCAATACGGATAGCGGCTGCTTCGGGCGCGCTGGCGGCAATCGGGCAGCGGTAAGTTTCCGATAATTGTTTTGCGGACCCGTAGTGATCACCGTCAGCATGCGTGATCAGGATCAGCCTGAGCGCCGCTTTGTGGTCCGTGTTGGTGATCGTTCGGATAAGTGAACGTGAAAACACGAGCAGCCCCGTATCGATCAGCGTGATCTGACCGTTTTCAACGATCAGATACTGGTAGATGGATGCGTTGGAATGCATAAATACGCCAGGAATGATCTGCTGCATGGCTGAATTATAGTTCAAGCCATTTATTGGTAATGGCTGGCAGGGGGAGAGATTACTTTATATCTCGAACGTTCCTCTGAACTTAATGTTCTTCTTCATGGCAATAATTGTGGAAATGATTGGAGAATGCCGCTACATGCATTTCCGCAGGCATTCCCCGGGCAGGGGAGATTAAAATATACGCAATACACATCATGCTTTCGATAAGTATTATTATCGAAAGCATTCAGATATGCGCGTTATACTCCGGCTAGATCACCCCCTGCCGGAGAAATTTTCAGAATTTACTGAGATAATTTGTTGTCGCATTCACACACAATCCTACCGGCAATTCGATTGTCTTAAACTGCATATTTTTGCTAATTAGCAAAACTTGCCCCCTGCTAAAAAACCTTATTTACCGCGCCTTAATTACTCCAGCCAAATGGATTCTATGCCTAAGCGGAGCGAAGGCACAGAATGATGAATGCGCACAACTTTCTTGCATGATGAGTGATGAAATTGTTTTCAACCTGAGCCGCAGGCGAAGGGTCTCGCAAGTGGAACAAGGCACACAGCGGCCTTTTTGTGGTCATTCACATTAAACTATACGAAATTTATGCCCTACCCCGCCAGGCTAATCCCAATTAATCGGCCTATTCCAAATGTGATGGCGGCTGCCAGCAGCCCAAATATCATCATGCGCAATCCTGAATACAGCACGGACCGACCGGTGAAAAGCGTTATGGCGGTTCCGATAAGAAACAGCCCAACGGTACTGAGAATGATGGATGTCAAAATCGCTTGATTGCCAGCCATAAAGATAAATGGCGCAACCGGAATGATCGCTCCAATGGCAAAAAGCACAAATGAGGTTATGGCTGCCGTCCAGGCTGATCCCCCCAGTTCTTCAGGATCGATTCCAAGTTCTTCGCGGGCCATGACATCCACGGCTGAATCGCGATTCGACAGGATTTGCGCGGCCATTTGTTGAGCTTGAGCGACCGGTACACCGCGCGCTTCATAAATTAATGCCAATTCCTCCGCTTCTTCCTCCGGTGCCTGATCGATTTCTTCGGCTTCGATTTTGATCTGGTTCGCATACAATTCACGCGATGATTGTACCGACAGCCATTCACCCAATGCCATGGATGATGCGCCTGCCAGCAGCCCCGCCATACCGGCAATCAAAATACCTTTGTTATCCACTGCGGCGCCGGCCACGCCCATCACCAGGCTCAAATTGCTCACCAGGCCATCATTGGCGCCCAATACTGCTGCGCGGAGCGCATTTCCCCCGGTCGACCGGTGGCGACCTTCCATGAGTGCCAGCGAACTGCCTTCCATCCCTCCGCCGCTCGTTTTTTGAATTTGATCCAGGAGCATCCCGTGGGATTGCTCTTGCATAGCCATGCCGCGTGCCATGCCAACCCGGGAATAGGCTGATACTCCGGTTTTTTCTTTGGCCTGCAGACTCGGCAATATTAGCTCAGGCCCGAGCTGGCGCGCCAGCCAGATTAACATCTTGGTACGCCATTCCGGGACAAATGGCTTGAAGCCCACCCCTGCCTCGGCAAGCAGTTCTTCCCATTTCTCGGCATGTTTAATTTCAACGGATGCCATCCGGGTGTACACCTCTGCGATGCGGGCATCCTTTTGCATTTCTGCCAGCGCGCGATATGTGAATGCGCTGTTACGCTCGTCTTCGCGAAAGTTTTTATACATCTCAATGGTTTTTGCGTCCATAATTTCCCTCCGCGGTTATTGTACCTCCAACCTTGGAATCGTCTGTCCTTGAATAATGTGCGATAATTTCTGTATGACTTCATTCACCATCAGCCAGTCCATCTCTGCCTACCTGGATAGCGTCCGCCTGTCGCGCAGCCAGAACACCTACCGAACTTATCGCAACGGTATGCAAGCCTTTGCGGTGGTCCTGAAAGCAAATGGCATCGATTGTGATAAAGCAGCCATTGGCACCCTGCACGAAGATGCGATCGTTTGGTTTTCTGACGCTTTAAAAGATTTGGCGTCCACCAGTGAGCGGTTGTATTTAACCGCGGCGACCAGTTTTTTTGAATACCTTGCCGCCGAGAATCTGGCGGAGATAAACCTGCCGCGCATCCGCCTTTTGATCCGCCAGCGCGCCAGGCGCCCTGGTGTGCGCTTGCCGCAATTTCCAAACGACGATATCGAACAAGTGCTCAATCATATGCTTGCGCTCGGTGATCAGCCGGTCGCTGATGAGTTACAGCATTTACGCGATTTGCGCGATCGGGCTTTCCTGATCACTTTGGCAGATACCGGATTACGCGTCCATGAGGCCTGCAAACTGGTGCGGGGCGACCTCGACTGGAATGAGCAGCGCGCCATCATTATCGGCAAAGGCAACCGCGAGGACTTAGTGCGCTTTTCGGACCGTTCGATCCAGGCCATCAAACGCTACCTGCAAGCCCGCGCTCGCATCGATGGCGCCAGTGGCCGCGAACTGGTTCGGTTGCCGCTCTTTGCCCGCCATGACCGAGGCGCAGGCGTCAAAACCAAACCGATTACCACCACCACCGGCCGTAACATCGTTACTGAACGGGTTACTCAGGCGCTTGGCCCAGGCGCGGTAGGCACCATTACGCCGCATTCCTTCCGGCATTATTTTGTGACACGCGTACTGCGCAGCTCTGGTAACCTTAAGTTAGCCCAGGAACTGGCGCGCCATCGCAACATTGCCGTCACTCAGCGCTACGCCCACCTGTCCAACGATGAATTGGACCGCGGGTTTCGCGAAGCGATTGACAAAAAATAGGTTTTTTGTTTAAATCCCCCTCCCCTTTCTTCTAAAAATATCCACCCAAATTCGTACCCTAATTAAGTGCCCTGCAATCAGACTTCTTGTATAATTTTTTGTATTCCGATTGGATTTGTCGGCAAATTAGTGACAGGAGAGAATGACTGGCATGGACAAGACTCGTTACGACATTGTCATCATTGGGGGTGGAATTGTTGGGCTGGCGACGGCTATGGCTTTGACTCAGCGAACCAAATCGTCCGTTTTGGTACTGGAAGCGGAAAACCGGCTGGCCTTCCATCAAACCGGCAATAACAGCGGGGTCATTCACAGCGGAATTTACTACAAGCCGGGGTCGCTTAAAGCTGATAACTGCGTGCGTGGCCGCCTGGCGCTCTATAAATTCTGCGAAGGCTACAACATCGCCCACGAACACTGTGGAAAAATTATTGTTGCTCTCCACGACAGTGAGCTGCCAGCTCTGGAAACCCTGGAAAAACGCGGCGCGGCTAACGGATTGGAAGGGATTCGCCGGTTAACAGCCAGTGAAATCAAGGATTACGAGCCGCATGCCACCGGAATTGCTGGCCTGGTCGTACCTCAAACTGGCATCGTTGATTACGTGGCGGTAGTCCATAAGTATGCTGACCTGGTGAAAGAGGCCGGCGGTGAAATTCGGACGAATTCAAGGGTGACCGGTTTCAAAAAGGTTGGCGAGGAATTTGTCTTAACCACACCCTCCGGCGAGGTCACCTGCACGGCACTGATTAACTGCGGCGGACTTCATTCGGATCGCATCGCTAAAATGTGTGGCGTCGACCCTGGGCTTCAGATTATCCCCTTCCGTGGCGAATATTACGATATTGCCGAAGATAAACGTGATCTGGTCAAGAATTTGATCTATCCAGTGCCCGACCCGCGCTTCCCATTCCTGGGAGTGCACTTCACCCGCCGTGTCACCGGCGGCATCGAAGCCGGACCGAACGCGGTATTGGCCTTCAAACGCGAAGGATACAAAATGTTCTCGATCTCGGCTCCGGATATGGCCCAATACCTTTTTTACGGCGGTTTTTGGCGGATGGCATCCAAATATTGGAAGATCGCCATTGGCGAATATTACCGCTCGTTTTCCAAAAAAGCATTTGTCGAGGCGTTGCGTAAACTGGTCCCTGATCTTACGATTAATGATTTAACCCGCGGAGGAGCTGGCGTGCGAGCGCAAGCCCTCACTCCAGATGGCTCGCTTGTCGATGATTTCCGCATTGTCGAGGCTAAGAACATGGTGCATGTCCTCAACGCCCCCTCCCCGGCTGCAACTGCTTCGATCTCCATTGGTCAGTCGATTGCAGAAATGGCGCAAAGGAACTTTGGCCTGAATTAAGCATTTTCTTGACTTTCCGACAATTTTACCGATCCACCTTTTTCCGGATCAATATGACTCCGGCTTTGTTGCTGCTTGGTTCACTGAAGTTGGCAATGTTGGAGTTTCATTATTGGTTTGTAGAAGAAGTTTAAGTTAAATATGTGGCTACACGCAATTTTGATGCTAAATATCACCAGCCGCGGAGTTTCCGGATGCCTTTTGGCTATATTCCTTCCTTTGTGGTTTAATAACCATTATTCTACATTGCTGTGTTGGGAGGGAATTCATGAAATATCGACACCTTGGCAAGGCTGGGATTAAATTGAGTGCGCTTTCTCTCGGCGCCTGGGTCACCTATGGCGGCCAGGTTGGGCAGGAAATTGCCGAGAAATGCATGTCCGCGGCTTATGATGCCGGCGTTAATTTCTTCGATAATGCTGAGGCGTATGCCAGTGGTAATGCCGAAATCGTAATGGGAAACGTCATAAAGAAGTTGGCCTGGCGGCGTGAAGACCTGGTGGTCTCGACGAAGATCTTCTGGGGCGGCAAAGGCCCCAACGACCGCGGCTTATCTCACAAGCACATCATCGAAGGCGTCAACAACGCCCTGCGCCGTCTGCAGATGGACTACGTGGATCTGGTTTTCTGCCACCGCCCCGATCCGGAGACCCCTATCGAGGAAACTGTGCGGGCGATGGATGTGGTCATAAAACAAGGCAAAGCTTTCTATTGGGGCACCTCGGAATGGAGTGCCGGAGAAATATTAAAGGCTGATGGCATTGCCCGGCAGTACGGTCTCACTCCCCCCAGCATGGAGCAGCCGCAATACAACATGTTCCACCGTGATATCTTCGAGATCGAATATGACTCGATTTTTAAGCAATTGGGGTACGGTACCACTATCTGGAGCCCATTGGCCTCCGGTGTCTTGTCCGGTAAATATGCCAACGGGATCCCCGCGGGTAGCCGCGCTGCGCTGCCTGGTTTTGATTGGCTGCAAGAGCACCAAATCACCGCCGAAAGAATCGAGAAAGTTAAACATTTGTCGCTTATTGCCGCCGATCTGGGCTGCACCATGTCGCAACTGGCACTGGCCTGGTGCCTGAAGAATCCAAACGTCAGCACGGTAATCACCGGCGCTTCCCGCCCGGAACAAGTTGTAGAAAATATGAAAGCGATAGACGTCGAGGATAAATTAACGCCGGAAATCATGGAGAAAATCGAACTCGTGCTCGGGAATAAACCCGAGCGGTATGTCGCTTAACCCGTACCCGCTTCGCCGTCACAAAAAAAAGCGAGACCATTTCTGGCCTCGCTTTTTTTTGGAAACGCGGAAATTTAAACCAGAACTTCTTCCGGAACACGCATGACTTCATTGGCCTTGATAACTTCATCGGGCACATTGAAGTCGAGCTCAGCGCCAGTCATTTGCTTAACGTACTGCTTGACCATTTGGTCCCAGTACTTCTTGGTCACATAGTAAACGCGGGCGCCGCCCAGCTCATGTTGTACATCAGGCCAGGGGTAGGAAGGTTGTGCCATTCCGACACCCCAGCGAGCCCATCCGTTGTAACTTTCGTAAGTGGCCCACCATTCCTTGTTGCCAAGGATTTCAAAGCCGTAGTAGGCCTTCGCGTAATACATGACCGCGCCGATGCGTCCGCCGCGGATGAGCGCCATGGTGTGCAGGCTGATATTGATATCTTCGTTCATCAAACGGCCGTTTGCGAAACCAGCCCACAAGCCGTCGATCAGACCCACCAGGGTGTAGGGGTCCTTCAGGCGCTTGCGGTACCAGCCGAGAACTTCGGAATAAACGCGGGCGCCGACAATGTCATAGAAGTCGTGGTCGACGTCCAAAAATTTCTTCAGATAGTCCAGCATCAAGGGAGCTTCTTCCAATTTCGCTTCGCGAATCAGAAGAGTCCGGCCATCTTTCAACTTGACCTGGCAGACCGGCCAGGGTTTGAGGTTCAGGGCAGGGCCTTGAAGAATGGCTTCAATTTCTTCAGCATCGAACTCAACGGTGGGTTGCGATGCTTTTTCAGGAAGGGGTACACGCATTTTGAGGTCTCCTCTATTAATATTTGGCGAAATTACGCCAGGTTTGCTTTAGAAATCGCGTTGAGGCTCTCAACATGTTTCTGGTTGGTCGCATCACCGAATTTCGTCTTGGGAAGCTCGGCCTTCTTCTTCATCATGTCTTCGTATTCGTCGTCATCCACGATAGCGACGCAGCGGCCAATACTGGCCTCACCATCGACGAAGCGCCATGGGAAGAAACCGATCGGAACGCGGCGGTTAAGAATGAGGTCCAGGTCGCCGCCAATACACTCCGCATGAATGATCCCGTAGGGGAACATTTCCAGATGCATCAGTTGGTATTTCGAATCATCGTAGAATTCACCGATGCTCATGCCCAATTTTTTCTTGAATACTTTTTCTGCCTGCCGCGCCTGCCGGGGCATCCAATCGCGGATGATGGTGTTCATCGGGTGATCAGCGCTGCCGCAGTCCAGGCCAATCCAGCGAATATGCTTTGCTTTGCAAAAATCAGCAAATTCCCGGTCAGGGCCCGGGTGCATTACCATGTAGCGAATTTCATTCGCGGTCGGTTGATCCCAGCCAAAGTGATGGTAACCGGTGTGGATGATGAGAATATCGCCATCTTTTACTTCTACCCGATCAGTGATCATTTTGCTGGTGTAAACGTCATAATCGCCGCACACATCAGAAAGATCAACAACCGCAGCATCATGAACCAGAAAATCCATCGGCAGCGAAGCCATGTCGCGGCCTGGGGTATGGAAGTGAATCTCACCATCCATGTGCGTACCAAGGTGGTTTGAGTGTGTCACGACCTGCCCGTTTGCGCCGTTGGGGGCTAGCCGCTTGAAATATTTGACTTGCAGGGGTTCATAAGTGGGCCACGGCGGTGTGCCGATCCCAAGAGGAATGGTTAAATCAATGAACTTCATACTAAGTCTCCTTTCAATGGACGGAATTTATGTTTTGAAATCCGCTGCGACGTTCTGCGGGGGTTTCCAGTATTAGGTAGAGACTGGTTAACTAAATCTCCCCTGTGTAGACAGTTACAGGGGAGACCGGGTATGGTTCAACAAGGCTGTTTATAGCCGGAATAATCCACAGAGAACATCAACCAGGCGTGCGACATCAAAATCATTCCTCAGGTCACTGGACAGTAAAGTATTTAACAAAACAAACAAAGGGAATTGGTCGGTAAGGCTTTACCTTTAGAAATTATCTTATAAAATAAAGAGCGTGTCAACTGATGAACCTCACATAGATTGTCTAACAACCGGCAGAAACGCACCTGATATTTCTATATCCGCAACTTCCGTTGGCCAGTCGGCGGTTGATGTTTTGGCTCAGGGAAATGACTTTATTGTCCGGGGAGTAACCTCTCGCGGCATCTTCGTCTCGGTCGACGAAAGGACCGTAGTCTTCCTTTCCCGGGAACGCTTCAAAGGGCCTTTGATCGTCAACCTCCCGTGGGATTCGCCTGTTCTGAATCAAATCGCGATTAAGGCGGAAGGGAAAGTCTGCCCGCATGGTTTCAGGTTTCCAAATCCGGATTTGTTTATCAGCGTCTCCTCTGCAAATAAATGGTCCGCGTTAAATCTTTGGAGTCCGATTCCCCTTCCCGGTTCGGCTGTAAACCATTCCCAGATTTCGAGCTTTCTGAATGTTCTCCAATCCAGGGCAAGCGCTCCAAATGAATTGGTAGCGGCTGCGCTCCAGGCCATTAACCCGGATGCCCTGCCCCGCCTGGAAGACGGCGATGAAACCACAAAATATATCAACCAGGTTTACCAGGCTGTTCGAGCCAACGATTTGCCAGCTTTACAGTCTGCGACACATTATTTAGCCGGTCGTGGCCGGGGCCTCACCCCCTCAGGGGATGATTTTTTGCTTGGAGTGGCATACGGCCTGTTCATGCTCCCTTACCGGTTTCGCGCAGTCTTTGAACCGGCTTCAGCCATGATCGTCGCAACAGTAAAAAAACGCTCAACCTTGATCAGCGCCAACCTGGTTGAATGCGCTGCTGCCGGTGAAGTTGACGAACGCCTTGGAGCAGCCTTCCAGACCCTGCTCCACCCCGACCTTCCGCCAGATGCAGCCATCCGCGGGATTTTAGGATGGGGCAGCTCATCTGGAATGGACGCGACTGCTGGAATGGCTGTAATTATGGCTGTTATGAAAAATTAAATGGTTAATATTTTGGCTATACGCAGTTTTAGGGTATTTGCTTAAAATATTTGGCCCGTAATTCACTGAATGGATAGCCTGGCGCATCTGCAAACATCGCCCAGAATGTTTCCGCGTTCGATATTTTTAGCTGCTCCTGTTGCAGGTAGCGCTGCATGATGGCAGTATACATCTCTACCTCAACTTGCTCGCGCAGCTCAAACAAAAATTGAGCCGAACGCAAATAAGTTGCATTCCGATAAGCGATATAAGAAGGATAGTCATAGATGGCCAGATCAATATAGCCAACTGGCTGGTAAAAATTCACCCGGTAAGCCCACCACCAATCAACCTGGTCGGGAAAATAGGCTTCCAGGTATTGCAACTCAGCAAATGTTGCCAATCCTTCGTCCAGCCAGGGTTCGAGCGCCTGATCGCTCCCGACCATCCCAAACCACCACTGGTGCGCCATCTCATGCACAGTTATTAGCGACAAATAGCCGTTAACCGTTCCGTCATACAGGTCGTAGAACCCTTTGCTGACGAAATACAGCCCGTCAAACTCCATGCCATCCAAAAAGTCTGCCTGCACAATGCTGACTTGTTGATACGACAATGGCCCAAACAATTCTGTATACAGAGCGGCAGCCTGGGCGGCATACCCCACCACTGCCTGATTTGGGATGCGGCTGTTTGGAAAAGCATAGGCTTTTATCTTGATACCGGCGGCTTCCGTCTCCAGCACCTCGTAATCCGGGCTGATGGAAATAGCGAACGTACGCGCCTGCTGCAATGTGAATTGATACCGATTTTCCGTGCGGACCGCAGAGCCGCTGGCAGCGACAGTCAGCGGCAGGTCGTTGCCCGTAATTTCCAGATTCACAGTGAAATCCGCCACAGGATAAACCAGCGATTCGCCAAAGATGGGTGGTGTATGAACGAGCCACTGGCGCTGATCATCCAGGGGTGGGACGAAGGCATACCAGTCAACCAGGTTGAGCTGCCGCTCCGTATAACCGTAAGGCTGCGGCTTATACATTTCGGAAGGCGGTGGGATTTCCGGAAGCAGAATGCCGTACTCTAAGCGCACTAGCAGAGGTGCTTCTGATGGTGAGCGCTCTGGCAATTCAAACTGTAGTTGATTACCAGCCAGGGTGAATTCTTCGATCGGAGCTTGATCCACGACGATGCTTTTCAACGTGAAACCATCGGGGTATCGGTTCGGCTCCACTACCAGAACCAACACCTGTACATCTATCGGCAGGGAACTGATCGTGATTGCCTGTTCAATTTCAACGGTTTTGCGGCTGTAATCCAATCGGGCAGTGATGGCATAACTCAGGTGGTATTCAGAAGGGTCATCCGGCATAGGCGTAACCGCTTCTGTCGGCGCAGAGGCTGATGTTTCAACTTCAGTCGCTGTAGGAGAGATTTCGATAATCGGGCTCTCAGGCTGAGGAGCGTCGGTGGATTCGGTCATCCGACCGCAGGCTCCTGTAGTCATAACGATGAGGATCACAACGATGATGTCGAGGAGATCATGCCTTTTCATAGCTGCGTCAGGTAGCCAGTTTCAGTGTCGTATCAAAATCATAATTCTCGCAGCACACAGTATAATTGACCAGTAGAATTAAGTCTAACCACTCCGAGGAATCATGACCGCCCCAGTTTGCTTCGACACACTCATGATCCTGGCTCGCCCAGGTGCAGGCAAATCCGAAATCATCGATTTTTTGAAACGGACCCCGCCCGATCAACGGCAAGAAACTTACCATGTTGGGCAAATCACAGAGTTTGATGACTTTCCAATGCTGTGGACCTGGTTCGAGGAAGATGCCATCCTGGAACGTTTAGGGCATCCCCGCTTGCATACCAATTCGTCAGGTTATTTCATCGGCGTTCATTTGTGGGACCTATTAACCGAACGCTTATGCCTGAATCACGCGAAATGGCTGCGTGACCGCAAACATGACACCCTGTGCCATACTGCGCTGATCGAATTTTCGCGAGGCAGTGAACATGGCGGGTATCGACGCGCCTTCCAACACCTCACGCCCGAGGTAGCCAGCCGGGCTGCTATTTTGTATGTTAATGTATCCTGGCAAGAGTCGCTGCGAAAAAATCGAAAACGATTTAATCCCAACCGTCCCGACAGCATTTTGGAACATGGACTTGAGGACCAAAAATTAGAGCATCTGTACCGTGAGATTGATTGGGAACAGTTAATAGCCCTGGATCCCGGTTTCATCACGATCCAGGGGTTCAAAGTTCCGTATGCTGTCTTCGAAAACGAAGATGACGTGACTACCAGCCGGGGTGATGCGCTGGCAGCCCGTCTAAACACAACCCTGGCGAATCTGTGGGGAAATTGGCGTAAATCCCACAGCGGATAATTTATTCGACTTCCAGCAGTTCTTTTGCCTTTTTCGTCAGCTTCCCGCGCTCTTCGGTATTCAGGATGCGTTTCCGAATGCGGAAGTTGATCGGGGTGATCTCGAGCAATTCATCTTCTGCCAGATATTCCAGCGCCTCGTCCAGGCTCATTTGCCGCGGCGGCGTGAGCCGAACCTCGATATCCTTGTTGGAAGAGCGCATGTTTGTCAGGTGCTTTTTCTTGCAAACATTCACCGGTAAGTCTAGCGGGCGAAGCGTTTCGCCAACTACCATGCCTTCATAAACCTCTACGCCGGGGCCGAGGAATAAAACGCCGCGCTCTTCGGCGTTCTTTAGGCCAAAATTAGTGGTTGTACCCGCTTCCCAGGCTACAATGGAACTCGAATTACGGCCCGGCAGGTTCCCAGCCAACGGGTGGTAGCCATTGAACATCGAGTGCATCACGCCGTTGCCACGCGTTGCTGTCAGGAACTGGTAGCGGAAGCCCAACAAACCACGCGTCGGAATGATATAGGTCAAGTGAACGGTTGTATCCGGGTTGTTTATCAGGTCGACCATTTGGCCTTTCCGGGCGCCAAGCATCTCAACCACAACGCCGACGGTGTCGCCGCTGGTCTCGATATGCACTTCTTCGAAAGGCTCGAGCAATTCGCCGTCGTCGCCCTCGCGCATAATAGCCTCAGGGCGCGATACCTGAAATTCATAGCCTTCGCGCCGCATGGTTTCAACCAGAATGGCAAGATGCAACTCTCCTCTGCCCGACACCAAGAAGGTATCAGCAGCTTCTGTTTCGGCTACACGCAGTGCAACGTTGTTGCGTAATTCCAACAGCAAGCGATCGCGCAGTTTGCGGGAAGTGCTCCATTTGCCTTCGCGTCCGGTAAAGGGTGAGGTGTTGACCCCAAACGTCATGCGCACAGTAGGTTCTTCAACACGGATCGGCGGCAGTGCAATCGGATTTTCAGGGTCGGCTAACGTTTCGCCAATCTCGATGCCTTCCAGACCGGAAATTACGACGATGTCTCCCGCACTGGCTTCTTCAATGTCCACTTTCTGCAATCCCTGAAAAGCAAACAGGTAGCGAGCGCGTTCCGGCACGATCGAACCGTCAATTTTCATGCGCGCCAGCGCCTGTCCCGCCTGCACTTTTCCGGCGAAAATGCGCCCAATGCTGGTTACACCCCGGTAGTCATCATATCCAAGGCTGGTCACCAGGAATTGCAGCGGCGCGTTCAGATCCACCTTCGGGCATGGCACCTGACGTAAGATGGCATTGAACAGCGGCTGAAGGTCAGGCCCCATTTCTTCGGTCAGCCCTGCCTGCCCGGTAATGCCGTTGGCATAAATCACCGGGAAGTCTGCCTGTTCATCGGTAGCGCCAAGTTCAATAAACAGATCGAAGGTGGCGTTCAGGCTGCTGGCAGCATCCGCGTCTTTGCGGTCCATTTTGTTGATGACTACCACAGCCTTGTGTCCCATCTCCAACGCTTTTTTGAGAACAAAGCGGGTTTGCGGCATCGGTCCTTCGGCTGCATCCACCAGGAGCAGAACCCCATCGACCATGTTCATCACCCGCTCGACCTCGCCGCCAAAGTCAGCGTGGCCCGGGGTATCCACGATATTAATTTTTACAATTTGCCCGGTTTCCGGATCGGGGATGGTGATTGCTGTATTTTTGGCGAGAATGGTAATGCCGCGTTCGCGTTCCAGGTCATTCGAGTCCATGACGCGCTCTTGCACGGCCTGGTTCTCCCGAAATACGCGCGCCTGGCGGAGCAAGCCATCCACCAACGTTGTTTTTCCATGGTCAACATGCGCAATAATCGCAATATTGCGAAGGTCCGTTCGTTCGATCATTTATGCCTACCTGTACTAAACTCGCATCACGCGAGAAATATACAAACCCGAAAGCCTGTTTCAAAACGACAAGGTGTAATTATACGCCCTGCCTGCCAAATTGAACAGGCTTATAACTTTTGTCGAGAATTTAGGCGGTCATGGAGGTGTGAAGTCATCCGCGCCTGCCAACAATAACAATCGTGAACGGCACCGGTGTGTTTATTGCCGGCGCAGATTGCCTTACCGCTTCGCGGTTTGCAATAACATTCAATAAGCGAATGATTATCGGTGAATACCTTTACGCAGCAGCAACAGGTAAATACCGAATATGATCAGGCCAATGGAGCCGGTATTGGCAATAAAGGACGTGGCGTTCTTGGGATCGCCGCTAATGTAAAGCCCCCAACCTACCATGGCTAAAATCCCGGTCGGGATTAATGGCCACCATACGAATTTTGAAGTCACTACCCGTGAGAAAAGAATGATCAAAGCCCAACCAATCGCAAAAATGGCCAGCATGATGCCGGTTTTGGCTAAAGGGTTCAACCCCATCGAGCCACCCCAGGCCAGATATATCCCGGGTCCGATTGTAACCATCAGGCTGCCTGGAATGATCAACCCAAAGAGCCGCCAGTAAACGCCCCAGACGAGAAGAACAATTCCGGTGCCCGAAACAACCCAAAGGACAAAATCAATGACGCGTAGATCGGATAGCAAAAATGCGAGCCCGGTCGAAAAAATGATCCCGGCGGGTACCAGCGCCCACCACGCCGGTTTGGCCAACACCTTGCGCGACAAAAAAGCAATTGCGCCCCAACCAGTCGCAAAAAACACCAACAACCAGCCGATATCGTGGGCTAATGGACGGCTGAATAATGAACTCCTTCCGACGAAGCCGCCCAGCCCAGCACCCAGCAATAAACCGCCAATCACCAGGAAGGAAAACCGCTGCATCCGTAACGCTTCTACCAGAAAGAATATTCCGAAAATAGGCGCAAACGCCAATAACAGCCAGCCGGTTTTGAGATACTGGTCGGCCAACACCAGAATACCAACAGCTACCATCACAATGCCGATCAGGTATAAAATCCCGGGTTGAGAATTCTTTGTGTGATTATCAGTTGTTTCGCGTTCCATCGTTTAAGCCTATCATTTAATGCGGTTAAATAATTCCGTACTCGCGAGCTTTCAAGACCGCCTGCATTCGATCGCGGGCTTCCAACTTGGATAATATACTGGTCAAATGATTTTTGACCGTGCCTTCGGCAATCACCAGCATATCCGCTATTTCCTTGTTGCTGGCGCCGGTCGCCACTTGCCGCAGCACTTCCAGTTCGCGGACAGATAGCTCAGATGCCAGTTCAACCATCTGTGTCCGCGGGGTGCGCGTCATGCGCTTGAATTCGGACATGACTTTGGCGGTAATGGACGGCTGCATAAAATACTCGCCGCGTGACGCCGCCCGAATGGCTTCGCACAATTTATCTGAAGTAACATCCTTCAACAGGTAGCCAACTGCACCGGCGCGTAAACCGTCAAACACAGTCTCGTCATCGTCGAAAGTTGTCAGCACGATCACGCGTAAGTTAGGAAACAAATCGCGCATCCGACGCGTGGCGGTAACGCCGTCCATCACCGGCATGCGCAAATCCATTAAGACGACATCCGGCTGGGTTGTGGCAGCCAGGCGCAACGCTTCCTCACCATTGGCGGCTTCGCTAACAACCTGAAAATCCGGTTGGACTTCCAGCAAGGTACGCAGCCCTTCCCGGAACAATGACTGGTCGTCAACCAGTAATACTTTGATGATTTGATTCATGCCGGCACCTTAATGTCGAATGCAAAACCGCCTTTTTTGGATGGTCCAATTTCCACCATCCCGCCAACACTGCTTACCCGTTCCTTCAAACCGAGCAGGCCAAAACCCTCCTTGTAGTCGCCCGGACCAATGCCGTTGTCCTCCACATCCAATATAACGCAATCTGTCTGGGAATAATCTAGGGTAATCCACAGGCGCGAAGCCTTCGCATGGATGCAGGCATTGCTAATACCCTCCTGGGCTGCCCGGTAGAGGGTCCAGCGTGTCTGTGGGTTGAGGTTACGTTCTTCCCCGCTAATGATCAACTCCGGCTCTATTCCGGCGTTCCTGGCGCCTTCCAGCAAGCCGCGGATCATTTCTGCCAAAGGTTTATGTCCTTCTACGGGCGACCGTAGCGCAGCCACGGAATGACGCACATCCGCCAAAGCCTCCTGTGTTAAGCTTTGGGCTTTGGTAAGGATTGCTTTGGCTCGTTTCTGGTCATTGGCTGAAACCGCAGATGCGGCTTGAATTTGCATGTGGATGGTCGTCAAATAATGGCCTAATCCGTCATGGATCTCGCGAGCCAGACGGTTGCGCTCCTTCGCAGTTGCCAGATCCTCCGCTTGCAAGGCATACTCCCTCAGCCTTTGGTTGGCTTCCGTCAGTTCACTCAACAGGCGCTCCACTTCCCGACGCGAGGCTTCTTCGTTCAAAGCCATCTGGGTAAACACAACAATAAACACCACACCGGCCGTAAAAATGGGCAAACCCTGCCATACCACTTCCACAGAACCGCTGTAGGCATACACGGCGGCCACATAAGCCAGCATGATCACAACGAGGGAAATATATCCTGTACGGCGCGGCAGGAGCACTACCGCATGTCCTGCCAGCGGCATGAGCACCAGTGCGTTAAAACCCGCGCCCTTGCCCAGAAAGACGATCAACCCGCCTACGATGATTTGGACAGCAAAATACAGCATAGAGAGCAGAACTGATTTACTCCTCGCGCAAAAGGCATAGCCGTATATTCCAATCGCCAAATAGGCCGTCCCCAGACCAATCAGAATGACGATTTTAAGTGGTGCGGCCTCTTGCAGCGAGCTGAAAGTCGCAAAATAGGATGCCAACACAACGACAGCAAAAGCCAGGTCTGCATCTCCACCTGTCCGAATTATCGATGGGTTGGTACGGTTCATAGGATTAATTATAGCACCCGGACGCCTTCGATTAGGAATGGTAACCCGGCTGCAAGTCCTATTTATTCTTATGACCTGCAAAGCATGAATGGGACTACACCTGTGACCCAGATCACTACTCAGCGGGCCTTGCCGGGCTTAAGTTTTATAGGGGCAATAAACTATCAAATTACCGGGATGGGACTATGAATATTCTAATGCTCTACCCAAAATTTCCAGACACCTTCTGGAGCTTCAAGCACGCAATCGAATTTATCTCTAAAAAAGCTTCAGTTCCACCACTCGGTCTGGTGACGATCGCAGCGATGTTGCCGAAGAATTGGAATAAAAGGTTGGTGGACCTGAATATCCAGGCACTCAGACAAAGCGACATCGATTGGGCTGACCTGGTGTTTATCAGCGCAATGAGTGTCCAGCGAGCCTCCGTCGTCGATGTGGTGCACCGCTGCAAAAGCCGTGGAAAAACCATTGTGGCTGGCGGCCCCTTATTCACCGGTGAATATGACCAGTTCGACGATATCGATTATTTTGTACTGAACGAAGGCGAAATAACTCTGCCTCCTTTTCTGGCGGATTACGCCACTGGGCAGGCAAAAAGAGTTTATGCCACCGCTGAGTATGCTGACATGCAAACCACACCGCTCCCTGATTGGAGCCTTTTGAAGTTCTCCGCGTACGAATCCATGGCAATCCAATTTTCGCGCGGTTGCCCTTACGACTGTGACTTCTGCAATGTCACAGCATTGTTGGGGCATCGCCCGCGTACCAAGACTGCTGTGCAGTTGATCGCCGAGCTGGATGCGCTCTATCAGTTGGGTTGGCGCCGCAATATTTTCATGGTCGATGACAACTTTATTGGCAATAAGAAGGTGCTCAAGCAGGAAATTCTGCCCGCGCTGATCGAATGGCGCCAGGGTAAAACCGGATGTCAATTTATCACCGAGGCTTCGATCAATTTATCCGATGACCCGGAATTAATGGACTTGCTCGTCAAGGCCGGCTTTATTTCCGTCTTCATTGGCATTGAGACCCCTGAAGAAGCATCTCTCAATGAATGTAATAAAAAGCAAAATCAACACCGTAACCTGCTCGATAGCGTACATAGAATGCAGAATGCCGGCTTACAGGTGATGGCAGGATTCATCGTCGGGTTTGATAATGACAATCCCGGTACTTTCCAGCGCCAGATCGATTTCATCCAACAATCCGGAATCGTCACCGCCATGGTCGGTTTACTCCAGGCGCCATTTGGTACCCGGCTGTACAACCGCATGGAGCAGGAAGGGCGATTGATCCGTGAAATGAGCGGCGATAACACCGACGGTACCTCGAATATCGTGCCACGCCTTGATGTTGACATCTTGCAGCGCGGTTACCGCAATGTGATTCAATCCATCTATTCATCCAAGATGTTCTATGAGCGGGTCAAGACCTTTTTAACCCATTACCAGCCGGTAAAATCACCGGTAAACCTGCACATCAACGAGGTTCAGGCGTTTTTCCGATCCATCTGGCGGATTGGCATACTCGGCCCGTCGCGTAAATACTACTGGAACCTTTTCTTTTGGACACTAACCCATTACCCGAAAAAATTCGCCCTGGCGATCACCATGACGATTTACGGCTACCATTTCCAAAAGATCAGCGCAAAGGCAGTAACCCGGACTATCCATCAACCCATCAGCCAGCCGGCATAAAAATTGCCAACATAAATCGCAATGGGTAAGGAACGGCGCTCTTACCGTTCTTTCCTGTTGGTTCCCAGCGCCTGCTTTCCCGCCAAGGAAAAAGTTCCTCTCCCCGTCTTCTTGTCGACGGGGAGAGGTTAGGTGAGAGGTACATTAATCTTGCAACAAACTCGTCAAACGGGCAAGAACTTTTGGCACACTTTATATGGCCTTTTCGCGCAGTCGCGAACTCAGGTAGTCCATCGAGGCAACCACCAGAGCTATGGCCAGCATTTGCAAGCTAGCGCCGCGATAGTTAAGCAGGTTGATGTTCTGGTAAAGCAGGAAACCAATTCCGCCGCCGCCTGCAAAACCGATGATTGTGGACATACGGACGTTGATATCCCAGCGGTACATGGTGAAGGAAATGTACGGCGGAATGATCTGCGGGACTACAGCGTAAACGATGGATTGCAGCCGGTTCGCGCCTGTCGCAGTAACAGCCTCCATCGGACCAGGCAGAATGCTTTCGACCTGTTCGGAATAGAGCTTGGCTAACGCGGCAATAGTATGCAGCGAAAGCGCCAAAACCCCTGCGAACGGCCCGATACCGACCCATACAACAAAGACAATTACCCACACCAGCGCCTCAATCGACCGCAGGGCATTGAAAACCGTGCGTGCGATGTAATACAGTACGATTCCAACCGGCAAATCATCCTTCGGAGCCATTCGCACCGAGGTAACCAACCCAATTGCGCCGCCAATAACAGCAGGCCAATAGATCGTAACGGCCAGATTATCGAATTCGTAAAACCAGTTTAAGCTTTGCATAACCAAAACAGCTAACAAAGCCCCAGCCAACATCGAAAGCAGCATACTAAGGGCTTTTGCTGCCGGTTTATTTACATGCGAAGTGATGAGCTTCCCTGTCCGATCTCCGATGGATGAGAATATCCCGGCAGCCAAAGCCGCGGTAATCACCACAATTGACATACCCAGGATGTCACCCATGTCAGAGATAAAGGTTCCCAAAAAGGTAAAGGAACCCAGTTTCGGAGCCAGAAAATCGCCTAACTGGATAACAATTTTTGCCAGGAATTGCAGCCCTAATATCCCGATAAGCACGGAAACGATCAAGCCCAGCGTGCGCAGGATGCGGGTTTTAGGGGACGGTCTGGTAAGTTCGGCCTGCGGCAACGCCCAGCGCACCAGCGGGACTGCAATCGCCGGCGCAATCACCAAACCGGCAATATTCCCGACCACGCTGCGCGAAATCAGATCCGCGATCTGGCTGCCGTAATTTGACAGTTGGATGCCCACGAAGATACCCAATGGAATAAGGAGCAAGTTGAGCGCAATCGAAATCAAGGGGCTCTTTACATCCTTCATCAGGTTCTTGGCAGCGATGAATGAAAGCGGAATGGCGAATAAGGTGCCCAGTGTCGTTGCCAACAACGCCAGAAACACAGTTTCGACAATTTTGTCCCAGGTATCCACCGCCGTTTGAGAAATCTTTGGAGCGCCAATATTGGTTCTGGTTATGGTGCGGATGGTCTGCACAGCAGAATCCGGGCGCGCCGGTATCCGTATTTCGGTTGTAAATTCCCCATTCGCGTCCGCTTCAAAGTCTCCGACTCCCAGATTCACCTGCGATGTCGGGATAAAAGCGATTGGTCCGGATGAATTAGGTTGGAAATTGAACCCCTTTACCGTGACCATTGACCGCGGATCAGCGCAAGCAGGTTCAATGGTGATATATGGGCCTGACCGATCTACATCCAGGGTAGTAAAGCCTCCGTCCGGACACGGCACCATGAATTGCTGAGTGACAATGACTTCCTCTTTTTCATATGTTAACAGATCGGGCTTGGCCAGCGCGCGCAGGATGCGCGTCAATTGCTGCTGCCGGCGCGGGTTACGCGTTTCATCCAGGTTCACCTTGGTAACCTGAAAGCCAAAGGCATAAATGATAATCACGGCAATAACCGCCAGCCCAACACCCAGCGAACGTAGAATTGGTTTTAGATTTTTCATGGTGTCACTCACCCTACCCGCTCAGCGTCGCGGCCGTAAATGTCTTTAAATTTCTGATCATCGATCTCCTGCGGAAGGCCATCGAACACAAGGCGACCCTCGTTCAGGGCGATTACCCGGTCGGCATAGCGGTGCACCAGGTCCAGGAAATGCAAACTGCACAGCACCGTCACCCCCTCCTCTTGATTAATTTGCTCCAGGTAGGCCATAATACTGTGCGCCAACACTGGGTCGAGGCTGGCAACCGGCTCATCTGCAAGGATCATTTCAGGATCTTGCATCATCGCGCGGGCAATGCCCACCCGCTGCTGCTGACCACCGCTGAGTTCATCGGCGCGATATTGGGCTTTATCTGCAATACTAACCCTGCCTAGTTCGTGCATTGCCTTGTCATAGTCACTTTTGGGAAATTTATTAATCAGGCTCCAGAACGGATTGACATACCCCAGTCTGCCGGCCAGGACATTTGTCAAAACACTGGAACGAGCAACGAGATTGAAATGTTGGAATACCATGCCAATTTTTCGGCGGATAAATCGCATATCTTCTTCTGAAGCCGCAGTTACATCAACATCATTCCAGAATATTTTCCCGCCAGTTGGCTCGACCAGACGATTGATGCAGCGGAGAAGCGTTGATTTGCCCGAGCCGCTCAAACCAATTACAGCTAAAAATTGACCTTTTGGGACCTCAAAGCTGACGTCCCTCAATGCCTGTACACCGCCCTCATATTGCTTGGTTAGGTTCTGAACTTTTAGCATGAAGTTGTCCTTCGAAGTGAGAAATTTATACGCTATTTTACCCTACAATTTCTTAAACAAATAACGGGCAGAATAAGCTCTGCCCGTTATTTGAAAGGCACTACATGGATTATTGACCGAGGCTTTCGAAGGTGATACCGTTCGCCTCAACCATCTGGCGAACAAAGTCATAGTCGGCGTCCAATGCGGCGCTAAGGCCAGACCAGCCGTAGAAATCCTCAGATCCGATGGATTCTTTCCAGCCATCGGTTTCGGCGAAAGCAGCCAGAGCCGCTTCGATGGCGGTGCGTGTCTCAGCCGGGAAATCCGGGCCAAAGGACAGGGTGTCATTCGGGATGTCGGGGGACAGTGTCAGGATGCGAACTTTCTGAACCACATCCGGTGCTTCCTCGCGGATGTTATTGCGAGCATCCAGCAGTACGTATCCGTCACAAACGATGTTCTTACCGTCATCACTCAGCTTGCAGCTCTCGATGACCTCATCGGGCATGTCGGGGGCATCGCCCTTTTCCCATTTAGCAACGCCTTCTGGAACAGCGTAGGGGCTGTAGAAGGTGGTCGCAAAGTCAACTTCGCCGTTATAGACGGCTTTTACTGCCTGCGGATGGCCGCCAGTCGCAATTGATTCGCTGGGTTCAATACCGGCTTCTTTGAGCATGGCCAGGGGGAACATATAGCCAGAGGTAGAACCGGCATCGGTATAGCCCCATTTCTTGCCAGCCAAATCCTCGATTGATTGGATATCGCTGTCGCGTGCAACCAGGAATTGAGCCCAGTACACATCCCAGCCGCGGCGGACCGCTTTGAAAGCAACGTCCACACCGCACAGCTCATTGGCGAAGACATAGCCAAGGGCGGGGATGAAGCCCATAGTGTCAGCCGGGGAAGCGCACATCTCTTCGATCGTAGCTGCATAGGAGGTAGGAACGCTAACTTCGAAGGTCAGACCCGTAGCCTCATTCAAGGCAGCAGCAAGCAATTCACCGCCGGTGACGATTACATTTGCATCAACTGACGGGACGAACAAGACTTTGATCGGGTGTTCCGGGCTGCCAATGGCAGGTTCCGGAACAGCGGTCGGTTCAGGAGCTTTGGTGGGAATGAGAACGGGGGCGGGCTCATCAGTAGGGGCTACTGTAGGCGTCGCGGCCGGCTGGCAGGCAGTCAATACGAACGACGCCAACAACAGCAGGGAGAGCAAAACATACAAACTACGGCGAGTAATGTGCATCTATTCTTCTCCTTATGGATGATTGGGAAATCCTGTCTTTGACAGGCTTGATAATTTACTATACTCGCTTTTCTAAAACATGTAAAGTTTGGAGAACCTTAAAAATTTCGGCGAAAATCTTAAAATAGCAGGCCGGTGAGCCGGCCTGCTATTCGAAAACCGTTCAGGCTTTATTTGATCTGAGCCAACTGGTCGGCCAAAATCTCATTGGCTTTGATATTTACCGCATCCAACAGCGAGACAACATCGCCGCCGTCCACAATCGCAGCCATGGTAGCCTCGATCTCATCGCGGACAAAGTCGTAGCCGGGCACAGGCGGTTCGAAATGCGAGTAAGCCAGCATATCAAACGCCGTCTTGTAGGCCGGATCGGACGCAAAGTAATCAGCCATCTTGTCAGCAACGCTGGCGCGAACCGGGAAGTACTGTGAAACCTTCGCCCATTTAGCCTGTACATCGGCGCTCGTGTAGTACTTCAGGAAAAGGAAGGCAGCCAGTTCGCGTTCGGGGGTGGTCCTGGGAACGGAGACCGAAGCGCCATATACATTCATGACCGGTTCAGTAGTGGTATGAGGGATGGCCGCAACCGACCAGGCAAAATTAGCCCCTTCGCTGGCAGCCTGAGCGTAGAATGGCAATCCGGAGCTTGACCCGACGGTGAACAGCAGGGAGCCGTTGCCAAAGTCGGTCTGATCGCCGTAGGCTTCGGTGACCTGGCGGGCGCAGCCGCTGTCAAACAGGTCTTTGAGGAAGGTCATAGCAGCCACACCGGCATCGCTGTTGTACGTGAAGGCATTGCCCTCGTAATCATAAACATCACCCCCGAAAGCAAAAGTCCAGGAAGCGAAGCGGGAAGCATCCACCGACAGCTCATAGCCGATGCTGCCTTCAACAGTCGCCTTTGAGAACGGGGTGGTCGATGCTTTACAGGCCATTTCCTTGAATTCTTCCGGAGTAGCCGGGGGAGCGTCGTAGCCCAATTCCTTCAGCCAGTCGCTGTTGTAATACATGACTTCCATGGAGCGGTTGGGGGGCAGCGCCAGGCGGGCATTGTCAAAATTGGGGAAGACATCCTGCGCCCAAAAGCCCGGGAAGAAGTCCATCTGGTCTTCCTCGGAAATACCCCATTTAGGGCTATTGACCAGCGAATTCAGGTCAAGCAGCCCTTCGGTAAGCTGATAGGTTGCGGCCTGGTTCTGGTAAGCCACTACCAGGTCGGGGACATCCGGGGTATTCAAGATGGGAAGCATCTTGGTGAAGATGTCTCCATATGAACCTTGATACTCAGCGGTAACCGTGATACCCCATTCATTGGTTGTGTTGAACTCGTCCACAATTTCCAACAACGCGGCCTCACGGTCTTTGGTGTGCTGATGCCAGAAGAGAATCTGCTGGCCGCTCGGGTCCACATCAGCCCATTCATCGGCGGGAGCAGGCACCTCGGTCGCAGCAGGCGCTTCCGCCTTGGTAGGTTCAGCCGCTGGCGGCTGAACTTCTTCCGTTGCCACGGGCTCAGGCGTCGTTGTGGCAGCCGGTACACAGGCGGCCATTACGAAGGCAGCCACCAATAGGACTTCGATGATCGCAAAAAATTTGTTCCTCATCTTTTCCTCCATAAAAAGTGTAGAGATTGGATTTGGTAACGGAAAAGGTTCCGTAAGCCACAAAGAAGCTTCATCCCTTCAATCCGGTCGTCGCTATTCCCTGGGTAAACTGCTTTTGTGTCAGGAAATAAATGACCAGAATAGGGATGAGGGTGATGACCGCGCCTGCCATGAGCAGGTGCGTTTCCGGCCCGGCTTCAGAGACAAAAGTCCACAGGCCCACCATCAGGGGACGCCAGGTCTCACGAGTGGTGACCAGCAGCGGCCAGGCAAAGGCGTTCCAGGAACCGATAAAGCCAAACAGCAGCACGGTCATGATCGGCGCCTTGGAAATCGGCAAACAAATCTGGGTCAAAAACCGGAAATGGTTCGCCCCGTCGATTTGGGCAGCATCCCACAATTCATGTGGAATTTGCGCAAAGAACTGTTTCAGTAGAAAAATGCTGAAGGCGTTAGCCATAAAAGGAACAGCCAGCGCCTGCAGCGAATTGAGCCAGGACCCGCCCGGCAGCGGGATGATCGTGCCGCGCACCAGCATTAAATTGGGCAGCCAGGTAATGGTTTCCGGAATCATCATGGTGCTGAGCAAAATCGCGAAAATGGCATTCCGGCCCTTGAAGTTGATCCGTCCAAAAGCATACCCCGCCAGGATGGAGGTGGTTAACAATCCAACCAGTGTTACGGCAGTAATGATGACGCTGTTCCAGAAGTACCTGGCAAACTTGGCTTCGTTCCAGGCTTGAATGTAATTGGCTACCTGCGGTGCGGCTGGAAGCCATTTACGGTTGATGGTTTCTCCCAGCGTCATCAGGGATGTCGAAATCATCCAGAAGAACGGGACGAGGGCCAACACCGCTCCGATGATCAAAATAACATAGACCAGACTTTGATTGCCAGTCCGCGATCTACGAGTGAGCATTCGGACGCTTTTGCCCTCGGGCTGGGATTCTTCAAGGCCGGTTGTGAGACTAGCCATAAAACACTCTCTCTCCCAGAATTTTGTTTTGGGCAACCGTTAACCCCAAAATGATTAAAAACAAAACAATCGATTGGGACGCAGCGTAGCCAAAATTATTTTGCGCATAAAAAACATCGAATATCTGAACGCTGGCAGTGACTACTGTGTTTTGCGCATTGGGCGTCGCCATGACATACAGATGATTGAAGGCTTTAAAGGTGCCAATGAACGACACCAAAAAAAGATAGAAAGATACGGGCGAAAGAAGCGGGATCGTCACATTTTTGAATGCGTTCCATCCGTTCGCGCCGTCGATTTCGGCAGCTTCATACAATTCTTTGGGAATGCCCCCCAGCCCAGCCAGAAATATGACCGTGTTATAGCCAAAAAACGACCAGATTCCAAATAGGATGATCGTCCCGAGCGCCAGACTTGGACCGGCAGCGATGCCCTCCAATTTCAACCCTAAAAAAACTTCCGACATCGCTCTGGGTTCAAACAGCCATTTCAACGGACCGGCATTGAACCAGGAAAGGATGATATTTGCCAGCGATGTCTCCCTTGACGAGAAAATGGTGCGAAAAACAACTGCCGTAGTCACTACTGGAGTGACATACGGCAAAAAATAAATCATCCGGAAGGCTTCTTTACCCCGAATCTTTTGGTAGAGCAGGTAAGCAAACACCATGCCAATTGCCAGTTGAAGCGGTACCGTCCCTACGGCATAAAAGACAGTAATAATAAGTGAGTTTAAAAAGTCTTCGTCGCCCACAGCAACCATTTTGCCCCACCCCATGGACATAATGGTGCCAGCGACAATCAACACCACCGCCGCGCCAATTTGCAGCGCGCGCATTGGGTTGGAATTGGACTTAAAGGCGCGCGTCCATAACCAGTAAGCCAGTCCAAGTAAACCTAACCCGCCCATAAAAATGGCGAAACCGCCCCAATCACCAAAAATTTTGGTGTAATTAATCAAACCGGTGAAATCGCCCTTGCGAATCCGCCAGTTGAACAGGCTCATATAGAGCGAATAGACTATTGGAAAAAGTCCAAAAATCAGAATGATGATAACTGCCGGAGTAACGAAGGCATACCCCGTGAGGTTTTCTTGCAGCGCGCGCAGGGAATATGCTTTCCTCTTTTTGTCTATCGAGGTCACCTTGAATGTTGGCGCCACTCACACACTCCTGATTGCACATAGGCAACTTTTTCCATATTATGACAGTTTTTTTAAATCACCCAGCAATATTTGGTTAATAAATTGTTATTATTTTTGTAACCTGAAATACGCCAGCACCGGGTCGTGATCGCTGGTTCGTTGGTTTTCCAGGAATTCAGCGTTCAAATGCACGATGTCAACCTCACTTACCTGTTTCGCCAGCGACGTGGACACCAGAATATGGTCAAGCGCCTGAGAATTTCCTTCATAAACGTAGGTATATTGCTCCGCAACGGGCAGAAGTTCAACCACATCTGTCAGATTACTCCCCTTCAAGGCTGCCAGCGTTTCGGAAAACTGGAAATCATTCATATCACCCGCAACCACGACCAGAGCATCCGGATCCAATCCTTGTAATTGCGCGACATATCGCTGAATGATATTTGCCTGTTGAATCCGCTGCCTTTCAGAATCCAATCTAGGCGGTTGATACAGCCCGTAAAGAGCAGTATCGCCGCTTTTTGAATTCAAATGTACGCCGATGATGAAAATCTTCTGGCCATGGAAACTAAATTCGCCGACCAGCGGCTTGCGGCTCTCATAAAAAGCGCCGGCATTGGGTTGGATCTGACCAGGCGATTGGCTCAATACGATTTCCCCCGCGGTCGCTACAGGTTCCGGTGCCGCGGATGGATTTCCCCCGCGGTCGATAAATTGCAGGCCACGGTCGGTACGGAAAAGAAACCCGACCCGGATATTTCCACCCAGTTCGCCCCCATCCCGGTTGTCCAGCGGCGGGACATCGCGGAATTGATATTCAGGTCCGCCGGTTTCCACAATCGCATCGATCAATAAGCGGTAGGTCTCGTTGGCATCCACGGTGCCATCATTGAGAATCCCGTTGTTATCCTGAACTTCTTCCAGAACCAGAATATCCGGAGACTTCAGGTGATTAACAATTTGATTGGCCAATTCCGAGAAACGATTTGGGTTATCAAGTGCATCCAGGTTTTCCACATTGTAGCTGGCAATGATCAACTCCCCTTCCTGAGCTGGTCGCGCAGTTTCCTTAGCCAACTCCCCGCGGATAAAACTCACCTTCATGATGGGCTGAAATTTGTAATTCCCGAAGGAGTAATCCAATATGCCAACCACAGACGCTGCCAGTTGGTCACCCATCACGGCATCCGGTACCGGCCGCAGGCCATCATCCAGCAAAATGCGTTCTGGATTTTGATCATCTATACGCAATAGCAATCCACCGCGAGCGGTAAACGGCCCCGCATGGCTTATCCCGGCGGGAAGGATGGCAGTTTCCTTATAGGCATTGGTTGCCGCTACTACCACCGCCGAGTCAATTTGCAGCAGCATGGACTCCAGGCTTTCATAAAAATCAAGGCCATCCTGCTGCTGCTCAAATTGTTTCCCGCCGTCATCATCGATCACCTCAGTTGGCGGAACGCGCCCACCCTCTCCAATCAAAACTGGCGCAGGCAACACGTTCCCGGATAAAATAATGTTCACTTCGGGATCAACGATATGAGTGATGGGCTGGTTGTTACTCTCCAGCCCAGCCGGATAAAACTCCTCGACCAAACCACTGACCCGTACCTCGTCGCCCGGCCTTACTCGCGGCACCACACCCGTAAATACAAAAATACCCTCTGAGGTGCCTTCGTCCTCATCCGGATCAGGATCTTGCATGTAAAAACCATCCGCCCGAAAAGCGGTGACGATCCCCGAGACATTGGAAACGGTTTTTCCTTCCAGTGGCGACCGTAACCCTGTGCCCTGAATAGCATGAATCCGATCTCCGCTGATAATCACAGGTTGTGTTCCCACGACCGCTTCTGAAATGGTTTCAGTAGTGACAGGTGCTAGCCCAGACATGGTACAGCCTGCGACCATAGCCACCAAAAACGCTGCTGGCCCCATCCTTCTCAGTCTTTTAACCGGTTGGGTCATGAATCACACTGTATCCCCTTCACTTGATATCCATTCTAGCAAATTCGGCAATTGTGCAAAAGTAATACATCTCGCGTTGAACTGATTACATTATTCCGGTTTCCACATTTTCACCTTCCTGTAAAATGAGATGTGCTAGTTTGCGTTCGAAGAGGCGTCATGAATCCATTAATCGCGGCCATTGACCAGGGTACCACCAGCACGCGCTGCATTTTATTCGACGCTGCTGGAAAAATCGTCGCACAGGAACAAAAAGAACACCGCCAGATATATCCGCGCCCGGGGTGGGTCGAGCATGACCCGCTGGAAATCCTGGAACGCACCCAAGAGGTTGTCCTTGCCGCAGTCGCTAAATCCGGTTATTCCTCAACCGACCTGGCGGCAATCGGCATAACCAACCAGCGAGAAACCACAGTGGTCTGGGACCGCCGCACCGGAAAACCATATACCAACGCCATAGTCTGGCAGGATACGCGCACGGCAGAGGTTTGTACCCAACTGGCTGCAGATGGCGGGCAAAACCGCTTCCGCGAAAAGACCGGCTTGCCGTTGGCAACCTATTTTTCCGGACCGAAACTCCGCTGGATATTGGAAAACATCCCCGGGGTGCGGTCAGACGCAGAACGAGGTAACGCCTTATTTGGCACGATTGATTCCTGGCTGATCTGGAACCTGGCCGGCGGACCCGAACATGGGATGCATGTCACCGACGTGACCAACGCCTCGCGTACCATGTTGATGGACTTGCGCACGCTCGACTGGGACCCGGAAATTCTCGAAATTCTGGACATCCCGCGCAGCATGTTGCCAAAAATCGAACCCTCGTCCCAGATTTATGGCCATGCTGATTTCCTGAACGGAGTCCCCATCGCCGGCGACCTGGGCGACCAGCAGGCTGCCTTGTTTGGGCAGGCCTGTTTTGCCCCCGGTGAGGCCAAAAACACTTATGGCACCGGCTGTTTTATGCTGCTGAACACCGGTAACGAGATCATTCCGAGCAAAAGTGGACTGCTGACGACGTTGGGCTATAAGATAGGCGCTGCGCCGGCAGTTTATTGCCTGGAAGGCTCGATTGCCATCGCCGGCGCACTGGTGCAATGGTTGCGGGATAATTTGAAACTTATTTCATCCGCCGCTGAAGTTGAAACTCTGGCCCGCAGCGTTGAAGATAACGGCGGGATGTATATCGTGCCAGCATTTTCCGGCCTGTTTGCCCCTTATTGGCGCAGCGATGCCCGCGGAGTGATGGTTGGGCTGACCCAATTCATCAACCGTGGCCATATTGCCCGGGCGGTACTGGAAGCTACCGCCTTTCAAACCCGCGAGGTGCTGGACGCCATGAAAGCCGACTCAGGCGTCCAACTGACCACGCTCAAAGTGGACGGTGGCATGGTCAAAAATGACTTATTGATGCAGTTTCAAGCCGACATACTCGATGTCCCGGTTGTTCGGCCGGTGATCACAGAGACGACGGCGCTCGGGGCAGCCTATGCAGCCGGACTGGCGATTGGCTATTGGAAAGACCTGGATAGTCTGCGCGGCCAATGGAGAGTCGATCGTCAATGGTCACCTACAATGAATCACACTACCCGGAACCATCTTTACATAGGATGGAATAAGGCAGTGACCCGCACGCTGAATTGGATCGAATCATGAAAACCACTCCCCCCAGTGCAATTATCATCGGCGCCGGCTTTACCGGTTGCGCCCTGGCCTACGACCTGGCACAGCGCGGGTTTGCGGTCATGGTGGTGGAACGCGGCGAACTGGCGTCAGGTACCTCGGGCCGAACGCATGGACTGCTGCATTCCGGCGCGCGTTATTGCGTTACGGATGCCGAGGCGGCCATTGAATGCATCCAGGAAAATATCATCCTGCGGCGCATTGCCAAACAATGCATCGAGTACAACGGCGGCTATTTCGTCGCGCTGGATGATGCTGACCTGGGGTATGCGCCGTCTTTTTTCCAGGGCGCTCAGAATTGCGGCATTCCGGTGGATGAAATCAGTGTAAAACGCGCGCTTGAAGCTGAACCTGCCCTGAATCCCAAAATTTTAACCGCATTCCAGGTGCCTGATGCAGCTTTCGATCCTTTGCGGCTGGCTATGGCTTTTGCGGCCAGCGCGCGCCAACATGGAGCGAAGTTTAATACTTTCTTTGACGTGGTAGGCTTCTTGAGAGACGGCCAGGGGAAAATCTGCGGTGTTTCCGCAATCAACCGGCACTCTGGCAAGCCGGTTGATTTCCATGCTGACATCACCGTCAATGCTACCGGCGCCTGGGCGGGTAAGGTGGCTGAGTTTGCCGGGGTTACGGTGCCGGTCCGCCCAACCCCCGGCGTGATGGTGGCTTACGAAAAACGCGTCACAACACGGGTGATTAACCGCCTGTGCGAACCGGATGATGGCGATATCTTGCTTCCGCAGCGCCGCATGGCGGTGATCGGCACAACCTCGTTCGAGGTCGAGGAGGCGGACTATATCCCGGTTTACCCAGATCAGGTCAAGCAGATGCACCAACGAGCCGCGTTGCTGGTGCCTGAATTAGAGAATATCAAGATGCGGGGAGCCTATATGTCTGCCCGCCCGCTAATTGGAGGGATGATGAGCGGGCGCAGCCTTTCACGTACCTTCAAGTGCTACGACCATCAAACGGATGTGGGGATCAACGGCCTGGTTACGGTAACCGGTGGTAAAGCTACCACCTGCCGGGCGATGGCCGAAAAAACGGCAGATCTGGTTTGCCAGAAGTTAGGCTGGCAACGTGTATGTGAAACGGCACAGTATCCACTGGCAGATTATCACCTGTATTATCAAGCCAACGAGGCGGCAGCATGACCAACCAGCCCTGGCAAGTTCAAATCAAAATTCAACGTCAAAGGGCGGGCGAAAAACCGTATGTCCAAACCTTTGCCCTCGAAGTCGATCCGGATGAATATGTGTTGGATGCAGTGGAACGCATCTGGGCTTTCCATGATCGTACTCTCACCTACCGGCATGCCTGTCATCACTCCACCTGCGGCGCCTGCGGCATGCGCGTCAACGGCCGCGAAAAGCTGACCTGTATCACAACCATCCGTTCAGTGACCCAAAACGGCGGTACCATTCACATTGATCCGCTGCGCAATTTTCCGGTTGTCAGCGACCTGGTGGTAGATATGGGCGATTTCTTTTTGCGGATGAACAAGTCGGACTTCAACTCTGTAGCCCCGGACAATGCAGCGCGCTTGCCTTACGAGCATCCAAAAAAGCTGGAGACACAAACCGAAGGAGAACCTGAGCGGCTGGTCGATTGCATCGAATGTGGCCTGTGCATTTCAGCCTGCCCGGCAGCTAATACCGACAAGGAATATGTTGGACCGGCTGTTCTGGCTGCCATCCATCTAATGTATACTCAAAACCCCTCGCAGAAACTCATCAACCAGGCGGACGACCATAGCGGGCTCTGGCGCTGCCACAGCGCCTACGAATGCACGGAGGTTTGCCCTTCAGGCGTCAATCCCGCCTGGCGAATTATGGATATGCGAAAAACAGTGTTCAAAGATCGAGTTAAATCGATCATCAAACCGCGCTTACCGGAGAAGAAAGATGCCTAACCAGCCTGATTCAAACAACTGGCCGCGCTGGTTCGACCCGCGCAGCCGATCGCTGGGCACCTTTGGCTATATCCTCAACCGGGTAACCGCACTGGGGCTCACACTCTACTTGATGATGCATTTAGTCGCGCTTGGCCAGCTCGCCAGGGGAGCTGACGCCTATGATGGATTTATCGCCCTGGTCAAGAACCCATTGTTCAAGCTGGGTGAGTTGCTGGTCATTGCTGCCGGCGTCATCCACGGCTTGAACGGTATCCGCATTGCGCTCAATAGCTTTGGCATCGGGGTTCGCCGCCAGAAGAGCACTTTCATCACCCTGATGCTGATTGCAGTGTTTATTATTGTCTTCTTTGCATTCAAAATGTTTTCTGAGGGGTGAGTTATGCGTGAATCCTTGTCACCAAAAAGGCTGGAAGGCAGTGGCCGCTGGCTTCTCAAAATCCTCACGGGGTTGTTGATTGTAATTTTCCTCGGCATTCATTTTGTGGTCAACCATCTGGTTGCCCCGGGCGGGTTATTAACCTATGCCGACGTGGTTGCTTATTTCCAAAATCCTGTTATTGTGGTCATGGAAATTTCCTTTCTCGTTCTGGCCGTAGTTCACAGTTTTCTTGGGCTGCGCTCCATCCTGTTGGATCTCAATCCTTCCCCGACAGTACTTCGGATGGCTAACTTTATGCTTGTTGTGATTGGTACTGCGGCAATAATTTATGGTATCTGGCTGGCGCTCACCATCGCCAGCAGAGGGTAAAGAAATAGCATGTAGGGAGCTGCTCGCGAGCAGCCTCACGAAAGTGCTGTAGGTTGGATTGAGGGCGTGCAAGAGGTTTATGTGCTGAAGAGATATTTGCAGCCCTCAATCCAACATCTCGTTAACATTAATTATTGTTGGGTTTCGCGGCTGCAAAACGGATTTTCCGTAAATCAACTTTCGTCGCCCCTCACTCGCAGAGTGCCCTGCCCGCAGGGTACCCTGTGGGTGCGGGCAACCCAACCTACAATACTCGCGAGCAGCCCCTGCTGGTTCGTTATTTCTTTTGTTAACCCAAAACCTTGACGCTGTCTCCCCTTCCGACTAAAATACAGGGTCGCTGGGACTGCCAGCACAATCAACCCTCAGGTGTAAGCCTGTACAATCAAATAGAGCGAAGGTAACCTCGTTCGAGGTGAGAGGCGCTCGAAGGATGATGAAATGGAAAAAGTTTTAGTCGAAGCGGCCCGGCGTACTGTTACCGGGAAACAGGTTGGGGCTTTGCGCCGCGCTGGCAAGTTGCCGGGCGTCATGTACGGCCATAATTTTGAGCCCGTTGCCATTGAAATGGATTTTCGCAACGCCTCCCGCGTTCTAAAGAAGGCGTCGCAATCACAAATCGTGACCATCGTTCTCGATGGCAAAGAACTGGCGACACTGGTGCGTGAACGCCAGATGGATTACATTCGTAATGAATTTCTCCACGTTGATTTCCAGGTAGTTTCTTTAACTGAGAAGATCCGCTCCAAGGTCTCTATTGAATTGGTGGGCGTTTCTCCGGCCGTCAAAGATTTGAACGGCGTGGTTGTCCATGAAATGACCGAAATCGAGGTCGAAGGCCTACCCCAGGACCTTCCAGAAAAGTATTCGGTGGATATTTCCGGCCTCACCAACATCGGCCAGTCCATTCTGGTTAGCGCATTAAAGGTTAGCGACCAGATCGAAATACTTCACGATCTAAACGATGTCGTAGTGGTTATCACCGGCGGCGCTGTTGAAGAAGTGGAAGAGGTTACCGAAGCTGTAGCTGAACCCGAAGTGATCGAACGTGGTAAGAAGGAAGAAGAAGTCGAAGACTGATCTTCGTAAAAACAAAAAGAGGCTGTTCCAGAAATTGGAGCAGCCTCTTTTTGTATGGCTCACAAATGCCTAATAACCATTTTCCAAAAACCCAAGCACTTTAAGCAGCCGCACAGTTATCCTCGCAGTGATCCCCCACAATATTTCCCCGTCATACGGTGCGAAATAAAATAAGCGAGTGGTCTGCCCATCTGAGAAGGTGTGGGTACGAATTTCGATGTTTGCTCGATCTCCCAGGAAGCTGAGCGGTATGGAAAACACCCGGCTGACTTCACTGGAATTGGTGTGGATGGGGAACGGCCAGTTTATGCGTGCAACGATCGGTGAAATGACAAATTGGGAAATGGTGATGTAATCTTTGAGCCGCCCAAGAATTTCCACGTCCGCTGGTTCCAACCCAATTTCTTCATTGGCCTCTCGCAGCGCTGCCTGAAACACATTCCGGTCGTCGGCCTCGACTGCGCCACCTGGAAAGGACACTTGCCCCTTATGATCGTTCACACCCTCCGAGCGGCGGGTAAAGAGCACATGCCATTCGCCGCCATACCAGTACAAAGGTATCAAAACTGCCGCCTTACGGCCGTCGTACGCTTCTCCGTGATCGGCCATACCGCGGCAATAGGTTTCGAGACGCGAACGAATATCTTCGGAGGTCAGCAACACGGAAGAATTTTCGAAATCGCTCATCCTCTCAAATCCTAGATTGGTCAGTCAGCTTCATCCGCGCTATCGATTTCCGCATCCGGCTCAGCGGACTTCAGCGCGAGGCCTGTCTTTCGGCCTTCGATTTCCAACAATGTCGTCTGGTCATCTTCCTGCTCGATGATGACCGGTCGGGCGAACAGCAAGTAGCCGGTATGAGCGATCATCCGATCGACCGGCCGGAAACGTTCTGGTTCCGCCTTGTAGTAGCGCAGCAGAAGCTCGCAAATGTCTATGAATGCAAAATTATTCTGCCGCAAAGCCAATACCAACCTGCTGACCTGGTTGGCGGTCGGCAAAATGGCGCCAAAGAAACCGCCAAATTTAAGCGCAGTTTTCACCTGTGCGATGAAATCATATGGATTCTGCACATCCAGGAACAGGGCATCCACGCCGGTTTCATCAAAACCCTCGCTAATGTCGCGCAGCTTGAACTCGACTCGATCGACCAACCCCAGCCGGGTCAAATTTTTCATCGCCAGGGCTTGCATTTCCGGGCGAGCTTCATAACTCACCACCCGTCCAGTTTTGCCGACGGCAAAGGCCAAAGCAGTAGTTAACGCGCCAGATCCGGTGCCGGCTTCCACCACCAGTTGTCCTTCGCCAATCCCCATGTTGACCAGAATAAAGCCGATTTCCTTTGGATACATAATTTGCGTGGTGCGCGGCATTTCTTTAAGCAAATCGCCCAATGCCGGTTGCAAAATAAAGAATGGGTTGCCCAGGTGACTGGTGACCTTGGTGCCCCAGGGTTTACCGATCAGGTCATCGTGCTTGATCACCCCGCGGTGCGATTCCATCTTGCCGCCAGCAGTGACCCGAATAATAAAACTCTTATGACGCAGCCCAACCAGTTGAACCAGGTCGCCATCCTCAACGTGGGTGCCGTGAAGGTTCCAACTCACCGGCGCACGCTCCGGGTGGGTCGTTTTGGCCGGGCAGTTTCAGCCTCCGGCTGTTTAAAACTCAACCAGTGTCCCAGCAGCATAAACAAAATAGCGCCGATGGTTCCGATTCCCATCTGCAGCGATCCAACTTTCAGGAATTCCCAGCCCAGTTGGGTCCCGGCCATGTGGCCCAGCCAGAAACCAGCCTCAGCCAGCAGGATGTACAATCCCAACCGCCAGGTTGCTCCCCCACGCCAGAGATGAAATACTGCCCCCAAAAAAATCGGGGCAAAAATGCCTAACAAAACTGCCTGGATCGTCATGCTGGTTCCTCGATCGTGTTGAAGGATGTCTGGATGGTTCCCCCGCCCCGAATCACCTCCCCATTATAGATAACAACCCGCTGTCCAACGGTAATATCGCGCATTGAATTTTTGAAATGGACGGTAATCTGGTTATTGCCTTGCGGAGTAACAACTGCCGGCGCCAGAACGGCCCGGTAACGGATTTTTACCTCAGCTTCAAAAGGCTCTGCAGGAGCCGTTCCGGAAACCCAGTTCATCCCCCCGGCTGTCAGGCCACTGCGACCGAGATGAGCTTCATCACCAACCACCAGTTCGTTGTTCGCCAGGTTTTTCTCGAGAACATACAATGGCCTGGAAGCCGCAACCCCCAGCCCCTTGCGCTGACCAATGGTGTAAAACGCCAGCCCCTGGTGTTCACCAACATGGCGGCCGTCCGCCTGGACAATTTTTCCAGGCTGTACAACTTCCGGGGCATGTCTCGCCAAAAAACTTCGGTAATCCTGCCCGGCTAAAAAGCACAAATCCTGGCTGTCTGCCCGGTCAGCGACGGTCAGACCAAAACGCCGGGCATGTGCGCGCACTTCAGGTTTGGCCATGCCGCCGACCGGGAACAAGGTGCGGCGCAATTTCTCCTGGGTCAGTACGCTCATCACGTATGACTGATCCTTATCAGGGTCCAATCCGCGGCGCAACTCGACATTGCCGTCAGGCTTTGAATGGACCTGCGCATAATGCCCGGTTGCCATGAATTCTGCGCCCAGTTCTTGCGCGGTTTCGTACATGAAACCCCAGCGAATGAGCTGATTGCACAATATACAGGGATTGGGGGTGATGCCGTTGCGATAACCTTCGATGAATGATTGTACAACCACATCGTGGAACAAATCCTGGCTGTTGAGCGCATAGAAGGGGATGCCGAGTTTGGCTGCAACCCGCCGCGCGCCCGCCATAGCGTCCGGGGTGCAACAGCGGTTGCTATCCTCTTTGCCGGGTTCAGACCACAGGCGCAGCATCACGCCGGTTACATCATAGCCCTGCTCCACCAGCAATGCTGCAGCCACCGAACTATCCACACCGCCGCTCATGGCGACGACTACGGACGTTCCCTTTTTCATGGTTGAACCACCCTCACGCAGCGCCGCGCACTTTGTTCACCAGTGAGGGCAGCACCTCGATGAATGATTCAATTTGATCAAGTGTGGTGCTCTCACCCAGAGTCACGCGCAGCGAACCGAGCGTCCAGGCCTGCGACAGACCAATTGCGTTAAGCACAGCCGAAGGTTTAGGATCGCCGACTTTGCAGGCTGAGCCGGATGAGCAGGCAAAACCGGTCGCATCCAGCAAAGTAAGCAGGTGATTTCCATCCAGATTTTCGAAGGCAAAGCTGGCGTGGTTTGGCAATCGCTCGGTGGGATGCCCGGTCAGGCGTGAACCTGGCACATTACCTAATACGCCGGCAATCAAATGGTCGCGTTTGGCGACATGTCGCCGCCGGCGAGCTTCCAAATCATCTACCGTCAATTTCAAGGCTTCGGCCAGCCCAACGATATACGGAATATTTTGAGTTCCCGCCCGCCGCCCATCTTCCTGACCGCCGCCGGTCTGTGACGGGTGCAGTCCAACATTTTTACGCACCGCCAGCGCCCCAACGCCTTTTGGGCCGTAAAATTTATGCGCCCCGATCGCCAGTAAATCGATCTGGTCGCGCACGACATTCATGGGCAGGTGGGCCGCGGCTTGCACAGCATCCGAATGCAGCGGGACGCCACGCTGCCGGCACAACTTTCCAATTTCTGCCATGGGGTTGATGGTGCCGATTTCGTTGTTGGCATACATGATACTGACCAGCGCCACATCGTCGCGCAACGCATGGCGCAAATCTTCAGAGTCAACCATCCCGTACTGGTCAACCGGCAGCAAATCCATCTTGAAGCCGTTTAGTTCCACCAATTGTTCGACGGTATGGAGGACTGCGTGGTGTTCAACAGGTGTGGTGATGATGCGTTGCGCACCGGTTTTTTCGCGCTGTGCAAAAGCCATCCCGCGAATGGCCAAATTGTCGCTTTCCGTCCCGCAACTGGTAAAGACGATTTCTTCCGGCCTCGCACCCAATGCACCGGCGACTGTCTCCCGGGCGCTCTCCAGGGCTGCTTCAGCCTGCTGCCCAAACCAATGAACCGATGAAGGGTTGCCAAAAGTACCACTAAAAAAGGGTAACATGCGCTCAACGACCCGCGGATCAACCGGGGTTGTGGCGGCATAATCCAGATAAATTCGCTCTTTCACTTTGTCATTTCACCTTTCAAATCAGACCGTAACGGTAAATTATAGCATGGTCTTTTATAGAAAAAACTTTCGCCCCCACCCAACCCCTGTTATAATAGGCCATATTGTACTGATTCTCACAGGTAGTTCTGAGGAGCACTCATGCTGCAAAAGATAAAATTCGGGACGGATGGTTGGCGGGGGTATGTTGCCGAAGATTACACCTTTGAAAATGTCCGGCGCTGCGCTCAGGGCTTCGCTGCTTACATGGTCTCCATTGGAAAAAGCGACTCCTGGATTGTGGTTGGCCACGACAAGCGTTTTATGTCTGAAAATTTTGCGCTGGCGGTCGCAGAAGTTCTATGCGCAAATGGCATGAAGGTTTACCTTACCAATGGACCCACGCCGACCCCGGTCATCTCCTTTTCGACCGTCAACCTGAAAGCAGCAGGAGCAGTCAATATTACCGCCTCGCACAACCCGCCAACAGACAACGGCTTTAAGGTGCGGGATTCTTCCGGCGGCGCGATTGACCCGCAGGGCTTGAAGAAAATTGAGGATCTGATCCCCGACTCGAGCGAAGGCGTGAAGGTCATGCCCGCTGCCCAGGCGGAAGCCGAGGAACGCCTGGTTTATTTCGACCCTGCTCCCGCCTACATTGAGCATCTTAAGGATTTGATCGACCTGCAGCCCATCAAGGATGCCGGTCTCAAAGTTATGGTGGACACCATGTGGGGCAACGGTGCGGGTTGGTTCCCGCGCCTGCTGGCAGGCGGTAAGACGCAGGTCATCGAAATTCACAACCAGCGCAACCCGAGTTTTCCCGAGATGAAACGTCCGGAACCCATTCCACCGAACATCGATGTCGGTCTGGCAGAAACGGTCAAGCATGGCGCAGATGTGCTATTGATCACCGATGGCGATGCCGACCGGGTCGGGCTTGGGGACGAGCATGGGGTTTTCATCAACCAGTTGCAGGCTTATGGCCTGCTGGCTTACTACTTACTTGAAGTCCGGGGGGAGCGCGGCGCGATCGTCAAAACGCTCTCCACTACCTCCATGCTCGAAAAGTTGGGCAAAATTTACAATGTTCCCGTTTATGAGACCGGGGTGGGTTTCAAATACGTTGCCCCCAAGTTCTCAGAGACCAATGCTTTGATCGGCGGCGAGGAATCGGGCGGTTATGCTTTCCGTGGCAATGTTCCGGAACGCGACGGTATTCTGGCCGGCCTGTACTTTCTCGACATGATGGTCAAACTGAAGAAATCGCCTTCTCAACTGCTTGCTCAGCTTTTTTCCATCGTTGGCCCGCATTATTACGATCGCATCGACACCCGTTTCGATGGCGATCCGCAGGCTAAAATTGAACGGATCCTCGCAGCAAACCCCGCAACCATTGGCGGCCTAAAAGTTACCGGTTTAAATACACTGGACGGGTATAAATTCTTACTGGAGGACGGCGGTTGGTTGCTGATCCGCTTCTCCGGCACCGAGCCCATCATGCGGGTATACTGCGAAACCACCCACGGGGATCGGGTTGCCGCCATACTGCAGGACGGATTAGCCATCGCAGGGTTGAATTAACCGGTGTTTCTTACTGATACGCACTGCCATCTGAACCTTAATCAATTCAATAATGACCTGGAAGAGGTGTTGGATCGCGCCCGGGTGGCCGAAATAGGCCGGATCCTCGTGCCTGGCATCGACCTGGAGACCAGCCGTAAAGCTGTGGAACTGGCAGATCGCTACCCCGAAGTTTACGCCGCAGTAGGTATTCACCCCAATGTTGGCAGTGACTGGCAGCCCGGTGCGATGAAAGCGCTGGAAGACCTGACCGCTCACCTTAAGGTGGTGGCGATCGGTGAAATTGGCCTGGATAACCATTGGAAAGACACCGATCCGAAGTTGCAACGGGAGATTCTGCTGGCGCAACTGGACCTGGCGGCGCAGGTCGAAAAGCCGGCTGTCCTGCACAGTCGCGAAGCCCTGGCTGACTTGCTGCCCTTGCTGAACAATTGGTCTGAAAAACTGCGTGAGGCGAACTCTTCGCTCGTTGGACGGGCAGGTGTGCTCCATTCTTACGAAGGAGATTTAGCCACGGCACAACAAGCCCGCCGCTCAGGTTTTTTTATCAGTATAGCCGGACCGCTGACCTATAAGAACGCCGTCGACAAACATCTGCTGGCTCGTGAACATCCCATAGAGAACCTATTGATCGAAACCGACTCCCCTTACCTGACGCCCCATCCTCACCGCGGCACCCGCAATGAGCCAGCCTTCGTTGCGCGGATAGCACAGGCTCTGTCAGACCACAGACAGATGGAAATCGAGCAGGTCATCGAACTTACCAGCCGGAATGCAAGCAATTTATTCAATTGGAGCCTTTGATTGAGCACTACCACCTCGTTCTTCGTCCCTGTTCAAGATCAAATTCACCGTGTCGAACACTTGATGCGGTCCCAGGCAGAAGGCCATAACCCGGACCTGAAAGCTGCTCTGGATCATTTGATTTCGTCTGGGGGCAAACGCATTCGTCCCACCTTGACCATTCTGACCGGGCGCATGTTAGGCGCGGATGAAGACCGCCTGGTGACGCTGGCCGCTGCCATCGAGCTGCTACACACTGCCACCCTGGTTCATGACGATTTAATCGACGGATCGCTGCTGCGCCGTGGTATTCCTACCCTGAATTCCCGCTGGTCGCCGGGGGCCACCGTCCTCACGGGTGACTTTTTGTTTGCCCGCGCCGCCAAACTGGCCGCTGACACCGAATCCGTTCCAGCGATCAGCCTGTTTGCCACCACACTTGGCGTTATCGTAAATGGCGAAATCACCCAGCTTTTCACCAGCCGCTGTCGCGCCAACCGCGATGAATATTATCAGCGTATTTACGCCAAGACGGCCTCGTTGTTCGAGACCTGTACCTGTTGTGCGGCATTGATCAGCCCGGTCAGCGCAGAAACGACCACCCTCGTTCGCCAGTACGGCTATGACATTGGCATGGCATTCCAGATTATCGACGATGTGTTTGATTTCACCAGCGACCAGTCCCAGCTTGGAAAACCGGTGGGCAGCGATTTACGCCAGGGCCTGATCACCCTGCCAACCCTTTTCTTCCTGGAAAACCACCCGGAAGATGAGGATGCCCAGGAAATCCTGGCTGGAGACTGCCTGCATTACGATGAACAGGTTTCCCGCCTTGTGGAGAAGATCCGCGCCAGCGAAGCGATCGACCTTGCCATGGCGGAAGCCAACCGCTTTGTCGACCAGGCGCTGGAAAAACTGCAACAGTTGCCCGAGTGCGCCGAACGCCAGCACCTTGAACAATTAACCCTTTACATCACCCGCCGGAATTCTTAAACAAACTTTTAAGCTTTAATCCCACGTTAATTAATTGAGATTTTTACGATGATTCAAACTGGCTAGTTTGAATCATGTATTCGTGTATTATCGAACAATTCCTCTATCTATACTTGGCGTTTAACTATACAAGTACCAATATTGCTGTGACGTAAATTGCTAGGGGCAAATTCGTGCCTCCGGTTATATCATTTAGTGCCCTTTTTTCGATGAGATGGCGAACTTGATGATACGATAAAATATTCATAGAACACCATTTGTAAAATAAAATAATACTCGTTTTCTTCAAACCCATATTGGTATCGGTATTTGAACACCTCTGGGTTTTCACCCCGGATAGGTTCCTGTTCCAATTTTTTTGAAATCATGTCTGTCAATAGCACAACTCTTTCATTATAGCGGGATGGATCTGGCTCTGTGGTTTTGATAGCGGCAGGGGATGATATGTCAAATGATCCGAACCACTGTTTTCCAAAATGATGAAAAAAAATTCCTCTGCTTACCATGTCCATTTCATTGGAAAATCTGTCAATATCCAAATCAAAAGCGCCTGTAAGCTTATTATCTACGCGTACAGGACGTAGATTATTAAAGATTTTAAGTTTTGAGTTCCGCTTCGCAATCGCTCGTAAAACTTTTGTTCTCCATTGACGTAGTCCTATATCATTTGTATTCCAATTTGACACCGTCACGAATAACAAATATTCATCATTACTAGATTTTTTGAGATTATGTTCTTTGCAAGCGGGGACTATGATTAAGTTTTTCCGATAATTAATTCCTGGTGGTAAATCCTTTGATTCAGGAAAGATACAGAGCGGGGGAACATGTTCTTTCGAAACCCCATCGGAATTGCACATATAGCATTGAGTCATTACCCTAATCCTTCTCCATAATTAGCCAATGCACAGGTTTTGTTTCGGCCACAAATTTTTGATAATCTGGATACTAACCTGCGATGCTTATCAATATTATACGTATTCATTGAATTATCATGGACGAAGCATGTCCCGCTATATCCAATTGTAGCGAAACGCCCCTATCAATGGGGCGTTTCGCTTATAATCCGTTCTCATTGGTGTGTGCGCTGGGGGGGACTTGAACCCCCACGCCTTGCGGCACATGGCCCTCAATTAATCTGTTACCTTTTACATGCTTACCAGGGGGTGATTATTGCGCCTGTAGTGCGCAAAATGGGTGCAATTTTACCCAAAATTGACACATCCGTACTATCATTAAAATGTCTTTGCATCCGATTGCAACAATGGGAGGTGACAAAATGCCACTAACCGATAATTATGTTGATATTCATCTACGCGATTACACAGGCGGCACGATCATATATCACGTGAATCTTGCCACTGGCACAATTGACCCTATGGGCGCGGCGAATGTTCCACACGACCCGGCGCTAATAATGGCTTTTGCACAAAACCTATCTACCGGGCGGCCTTTTATATATCAAGGGAAAACCTACCCCGTACAGTTATCCGAATCGGAAGAGATCATAGCTAGATTGCCCGAATTCGAAAAGGAGTTAGCACACAAAATCAGAACAGGGTATCTTAGGGGCAATACCTGGGCTAGCATTGAATCTAATTGCGTTATCTCTCGTTCCACCCTATATCGCTGGCTTAAGCGTCTCAAATTAATAAAAAAATACAAAAGATGAAACTTTTGTGAAACTTTAGCGGAACAAAAAGAAACTTTACCCAGGGCATAATGAATATATGCTCTGGGATTTTTTTTAACCAAATCGCATATTACGAAAGGAACATAGGATGGACAAGAACCGAGAAGGCCATATCAATTTTCGAGTAAGCGAAAAAGAGCGCAAGCTTCTCGAAATAATGGCAGAGCGCGAAAACCGTGACAAGTCCGAAATGTTACGGGAACTTATCAGGGAAGGCGCTGCAAGGCGCGGATTATTTGAGGTTGGGTTGGTGCAATTGATGAGCCGCTATGAGGTGAAACGATGAGTGATAAGCATAACGAAGCCGCCTGGGGGGCAACCCAAGCGGCGGGACAAAAACGAGGCGCGTATTTGTCTGAGGTCAGTATAGCACAATCCGCAAGCGGGGGAAAGCCACCAATTGAATCGCTGCTCAAAGCGTCTGAAGTTGCCAGCGTCCTGGGTATATCCAAAACGGCAGCTTATAGATTGTTAGGGCGGGAAATTCCAGCCGTCCGTTTTGGGGCAACCGTCCGGGTCCGGTTGGCTGATCTAAACGCCTTCATAGAGCGCAGCGTACAAGGGGGCGATCATGCCTGACAAGCTGGACGAAATTCTTGACGACATTCTAATTCAGGCTGAATCTGCATTAGAGCGCCGGCTATCTGGCATTGCGATTTTCCGACCAAAGGAAATCGCTCAGATGAAAACCCGTCCGGAAGTCAATCTTGACGCGAGGGCATTTTTCGCGAAATTCGACAAGCGCCGGGAAGAAATTCTGGCCGCCGATGAGTTGACAGCGATTCGCCTGGCGTATAACTGCTGCACGAATCTTGACGATTTTTACAGATTTTTCGGCAAGTTGGATGACCTGGACACCGAAGCCGAGGCGGCAAAAATCGAACGTCAATTAAATGCAACGCGGTCAGTTAGAAAAGCCATTCGATGGGTAGAGGACTCTAACATTCTGAAAGAGGTCCGCTATGACCGATGACTTCCCGGAATCAATTGCAAACGAGCTGGATAGCGGGATGCTAGAATCGCTTCCACCGCTACCACCCGACCCCACAAAAAGCCGCTGGACCGTTGCGGAACTTCTGGCAGCCGAATTCACAGAACCGCGCTGGATAGTTCCGGGTAAGATACCCGCCGGGTGTAGCTTCCTAGGCGGCCGGCCTAAGCTGGGGAAGTCATGGTTTATGCAGCAAGTTTCCTACACAGTCGGCAGCGGCGGCATGATGTTTGACGTGTCAGTAACAAGGGGGAAAGTCCTATACCTGGCATTGGAAGATTCGGCCCGGCGATTGAAGGGGCGCATAGAGGCAATGGGAATCACGGCCGATTGTGACATTACCTACGCGCTCACCTGGCCGCCACTTCAGGGTAAGGGAATTGACCTGCTAAGTGGGGAAATTGAAAAGAACGGGTATTCGCTGGTAGTGATTGACACTTTCGCCCGCGCTATTCCAGGCATTGACCAGGATAAAGCGGAAGTAGTGGGGCCGATTGTTGCCCGCCTTCAGGTCCTGGCAGGATTGCACAATAGTGGAATTGTCATAGTCGATCATACCCGCAAACCTTCAGGGCTGGCGGCGGACCCGGTGGATGACATTATTTCCAGTACTGCCAAAACCGCAAACGCTGACACGGTTTACGCGCTTTACAGAGAGCAGGGCAAAGCCGGTGCAAGACTGCTAGGACGCGGTAGGGACATCGAAGAGGTGGACATCCGCATGATCTGGGACCGCAATACTTGCGCCTGGCAGAGCCTGGGCGATTCGGGAGAATTGGAAATGACAGAACACCGCGCAAACATCCTCGCAGCACTAGACGAAAGGGGCGGCAAAGCCCAGGCGTCAACGATTGCAAGGGACGTACACCAAGACTTATCTAACACGGTCAAGCGGCTGAATGAATTGGTAAACGCTGACTTCGTTTACATCGACACGGTAGACGGAAAGAAATACTATGCAAAAAATATATAGAAGTATTACTACCAGTTACCACTACTACCAGTACATACCACCTACTACCACATTACTGGTAGTAACTGGTAGCACTTCTCAGGGGGGTAATTAACCAATGAGACGGGTACTCATTAAATGAGTATATATCCTTACGAAACGAGCGCAAGCACATGATTTACAGTCACGTGCGGGCAGAAAAGGACAAATGTTAATGAATCAAGACGAACAGGCAGAACGAATGAAAGGCAATCAAAGCGCGGTAAAACACGGCGCAGAGGGCGCTCTCAGGCGTAGAAATGAGGGAAAACCCTTCATAGGACTGGCAGCCGAAGAGGAAAAAGCCGTATTAGCGGACCTTCAGGAAATGGGAATTGCTGAACTGGTAAAGCGTGATGCGATTCGGTTGCAGACAATCACGAACCTTTACTATGCAGCCGTTCAAAAGGCGGCTGAAACGGGCGATATTATGGCTTTCGATAGATACGTTGCGCGTCTGGGTTGGCTGGCAGGTGTAACCCTTAGAGCCTGGCAGCAGGTCACCAATGACCAAAAGGACGCGGCCAAAAGCGCAGCGGGGATAGTTAACGTGATGACTGCAATTCGGAAGGCGCGAGATGACAAACGAGATAAGTAATCTTGTAACCGAATGGCGCGAAATGGGGCCGGTGGAATGGGCTGAAGGTCCTTACGGCTTCATCATGGAGGACGGGCAGCCGATCTCCCTCACCCCATGGCAGCGAGCCGCCCTGGAGTCCTACTGGCAGCACAGAGCGGAGGTATCCACCTGGGCGGTATCCAACATCAAAAAGACTGGCAAAACCGCTCTCAATGCCGTTTTGACCTGCTGGCGCTGGCTGGCGCTACCGGGGCAGCATTTTGTAGCGGCTAATGATCTTGACCAATCCCAGGCGCGACAATTCGCAATGATAGCAGAGATGGTACGGCGCAATTCGTACCTATCCCAGGTCGTAAAAATCAGCCGGTCAGAGCTGCTATTCGAGCCAACCGGCAGCAAGCTAACGGCGCTGGCTTCAGATGCCACAGGTAATGCCGGCGCGAACTTCTTGACCACTTCCCATACTGAAGCCTGGGGTATCTTGTACGAGAACGCTATCAGGGCATGGGAAGAGAACACCCCCCCACCGGGCAAGTTTTATGGCATGCCTGCTCTAAGAATTGCGGACAGTTACGCCGGTTATTTGGGCGAGTCTGCTACCTGGCATAAAGTGGTTGACCGCGGGCTGAAGGGTGAACGAATCAGCAAGGAATGGCCTATCTACCTTGCGGGTGGTTTGCTGCTCTTCCACATGGAAGGCGAGGACGCGCAGGAACGCTGCTACCGGGGAACGCCTGAAGAGGCGGCGGTTTACTACACAGAACAGCGCGAGACCTTGCGCCCGAATTCTTACGACCGCATGCACGCGAACCAACGGACCGCGGCAGAATCAGCATTCCTACCTGAAGGCGCATGGGCGGCGGCGGAGTCCCGCGAGGTAAAACCTTTACGCCCTGGGGAATCAGCCCGGCTGGTAGTGGGGGTGGATGCCAGTACCACCCGCGATAATACGGCGCTGGTAGGGGTTGAGTACCAGTCGAAAACCAATACTACCGATGTACGGATGGTGCGGGTATGGAAACCGCAAAAAGGTTTGTTACGGCTGGGAAAGCCGACGGTTGACCTGGCGGAGACGCTGGGAAAAGCCGTAATGCAATTACATAAGGACAAACAGCTAACCGCGGTAGTGGCTGACCCCTACCAATTGCACAGCCTGATTATCGAATGGGAAAAGGCCGGGATCCGTGTCATTGAACTGGCACAGAACGCCGGACGGGTTGAAGCAGATCAGGCGCTTTACGATGCGATTGTCGGCGGTAGTTTGCGGCATTACAGCGACCCCACGCTAAACGAGAACATTCAAAACGCGGTAGCAATTGAAACACCGCGGGGTGTCCGCCTGGCGAAGGAAAAGACAAACCGCAAGATCGATGCAGCGGTCGCGCTCTCAATGGCGCATTGGGGAGCGCTCTCCAAGAAAACACAAATGGGGACAGTGACCATCCTGGACGTCGATCTACTTACCCCGCGGTGGTACGACGACGACGGCCCCTATATCAACGAGTTAGGACAAATCGAATCATTTAGTTATGGAGGTAATCAGGAACCACAGAGAGATTACGCATGGGAAGAACAGCAACGGCGCAATGAGCGCACACGTCAAATCTTTTGGAGTCAAGTTAGAAAGCGAAAAGGAGAATAGCAATGCCAAGTCCAGGAATTAACCCATTTGCAGGACAGACCCAGACGGCACGCAATTGGAATACCGCGGCGGTCGAAATTGGGAACGCGCGGCGCGAACTGTCAAAATACGAGTCAATCATGACCCCGTATGAACGTCAAACTATTTCTAAGTCAATCCAGGAACAGGTTGAGCGGGATTACAGCATGATCTACCAGGGTGCGAAAGCCTACCTATTCGAGAAAACGGCTGCTTATAAGAGAGCGGTCGATGGAATCGAATTAGCGCGGCGCGGCGAAATTAACAGCTGGGATAGCGGCAAACTGGGAACCGAAATGCACACCTTCCAGATGCGGATTGACCAGGAAGCGCGAATTAACAACGAAGTCGCCGGACTCTCCCGCGGTCCTGATTTTCCGGCGCGGGTGAAAAAGTTGTACCGCGAAGCGCAGGACAGCGGCGACCGCTATAAAGAGCGGGCAGCGGCTGAAGTATTGCGCGGTATCAATATCGACAAGATGCCAAAGGAAAAAGCGGTCGAAATTCGGATGCTGATTCGCGAGGCTGAAGCCGATCTTGACGAATTGCGGATAACTCCTCAAATGCAGAACGCAGTACAAGAGATTAATAAAGCGGCTGAAGAGTTATTCAAAGCACGGGATATTGTAGTGGGAACCGCTGAAGTCATGGGCGAGGACCCACATAACATTTTTGCGGTTGGCGAACTAACCAAACTGACAAAAACCGTGCAGGTGGACCGCAATACCGGCGCGGTCAAACTTTACGATCTTGACTCGCAGGAAGTAACAGGGGTTTATTGGAAACCCCCCGTCGAAGATGACTCTCACAACCCCCTCACCATTGGAGGTGACTAATGCAATCCACTTACGACAAACCACCAAGAAAAAACGAGAAATATACCCAGAAATGGGTAACCGGACCTGGCGGAATATCAGGACCCGATCACCCTCCGGCGCGTAGTTATGGTAACGAAGTGCGAGCGCAGCAAATCCGCGAACTTCCGGCGGCCGATCTTGCGGCGTTTTGCTACCCGGCCGAGTTGCCCGGTGAACTAAGCCGCCGGGCATATTGGGGGCAAATGGACCAGACAAATCTGGAATTCCATGCCACTTACGACCCGGACGCAGCCGCTGAAGTCAAGCGGCGACTAGGCGAATTACCCAGGTAGCTTTTATCCTGCCATCTCACGAGGGGCGGTAGCAATGGGGTTACCGCCCCGAAAGGAAAATTTGTTAACGTGTTGTTAACATTGGAAGTATTGCAATTGAAGGTCATATGTTCTAGACTAAGGTTGTCTAGGGAGTTTGAGGTAGTTTTTAATTCGCCTGCAAAGGGCCGTTATTCTGCAAACTACCCACTCCCTAGACAAGAGCTGGCGAAAGCAGGATAGCGGCCTTTTGTTGTTAACAGGGGCATAGCGGGGTACAACCCCGATGATAAACCGGCACAGCCGGACTTACCAAATCGGCATAGACCGAGAAAGGAAGCAAAGAACATGCATCCCCCAAAAGACTTTGTGAGAATTATCAACAAGAAGCGATACAGCGTTGCGACATCTACGCTTATTGCTCACGATGCATACTGGGACGGACACAACTTTGAACGGTCAGGGCGAAATGAATTTCTCTATCGCACCCCGAACGGGAACTACTTCACGGTAAACCTGACGTGCTGGCAGGGTGAACGCGATACATTAACGCCCGTCAGCCAGGATGAAGCCGTTGAACTGTTCGAGAGCAACCTGCCCGAACATGAAGTAAGTTATGCTGAAGCATTCCCCGGCGTAACAGTAAAGGACGCATAAGAGCGAACGCCTGGATTAGGGCCAGACGTTCGCAGTAGCAGGACAGGCGCCCCGCTATGCCAATTTTATCAAAGAGGCAAAAAATGAACAAACGAAGTCACGGCGAAGGGTCGTTAACACGGCGGAAGAATGGTACTTTTCTCGCTCAGGTATCCATCGAAGGGCGGCGTGTATCTAAGACCTTCAAACTCCGCAAGGAAGCCCAGGAATGGATTACCACCATTAACGGGCAGGTGCGGCAGGGGTTGACCTATAACAGCGCTAAAACGTCCGTAAACGAGCTACTTACCGAATGGCTTGCATTGAAGGCTACTATGTCACGGCCGGCAACGCAGGAAAGTTACCGGCGCATGGCGCGATTGTATATCCTCCCCTCAATGGGAAACCTAAAACTCCAGGAACTTACAGCCGCGAAGATCCAGAAGTTCTACAGCGACCTTCAGAGGCGCGGTATAGGGAAACGCACGATCGAACATACCCATACCGTCCTACACGGCTTCCTGGGGCATGCCCAGCGTCTGGGGCTGGTTGCGCAGAACTGGGCGGCATTGGTGCAAGTCCCGCGTCATGACAAGCGGGAAATGCTGGTATGGGATGAAAGCCAGGTGTCTCAATTCCTGCAATTCGTCAATGCGGATGTTTTCTACCGGCTGGCGTTTTCAACCGGTATGCGCCGGGGCGAATTAATTGCCCTCCAATGGAAAGACATAGATTGGAATACCGGCATGCTGCACGTTGCGCGGCAGGTTTACCGGCCTGAAGGCGGCGGCTTCATTTTCCAGACACCCAAAACAGACCGCGGAACCCGTAATATTCGGTTGGGACGCGGCCTGTTAGAAGCCCTGAGAATCCAGTACAATCAGACCATCCCACTTATGCAAGCTATCGCAGGCGCGGACTGGGAGGAATACGATCTAATTTTCCCCTCTTCCAGGGGGACTCCGCGAGACGGTTACAACGTGTCAAAAGAATTCCATGAACTGACCATTCAGGCGGGGTTACCCATGATTCGGCTGCATGACATCCGGCATACGGCAGCTTCAATCATGCTGCTGCATGGAGAACCGCCAGTCAGAGTAGCAGGGATTCTAGGCCAGACTGTTCAGGTTTTATTGTCAACCTACAGCCATTGGATACCGGACAATCAGGAAACAGCGGCAAATCTCATGGATGCGATTACCACCCCGACTAGCATTACATTTGAAAACTCATCATCATTGCAACAGATTGCAGCAGAAAAACGATGATTCAGACAGGATATTACCCCAGAAAGCAAAACAACCCCCACATCTGGCGGTTGTCAAGCGTGAAACCCGTACATATTGTGGTGCGCTGGGGGGGACTTGAACCCCCACGCCTTGCGGCACATGGCCCTCAACCATGCCTGTCTGCCAATTCCAGCACCAGCGCAAAGGCTTCGCAATTATAATCGGCTCTGGATAGATGTCAAGAAAATTTTCGTCCCCCTCTTTTATCCGATAAATACACGCATAAGGAGCAGCCATGACCATCATCCTCGACGCGATGGGCAGTGATAAGTACCCCGATCCAGAGATTCAAGCCGCAGTGACGGCCGCCGAAATGTTCGGCGAGGAAATCATTCTGGTCGGTAAACGGGAGTTAATTGAGCACAAGCTGAAGGCCCTTAACCCAGGGAATTTACCGGTCGTCATAGAAGACGCACCCGATCTGGTGGAAATGGGGGAAAAGCCGGTCGAAGCCGCCCGCCGCAAGCCGCGCAATAGCATGGCGGTCGGGTTGGGACTGGTCAAATCCGGTCGCGGCCAGGCTTTTGTCACTGCCGGGAATACCGGTGCTGCCATGTTCAACGGCCTGCGGACGCTTGGGCGCATCCAGGGCGTTGCCCGTCCGGGTCTCACCGCGCTGTTTCCGGTCAAAGGCGGGCATTGCGCCGTAGTCGATATTGGCGCCAACTCGGAATGCCGGCCGGAATTTCTACTGCAATTTGCGGTGATGGGTTCACTCTACGTCGAGCGAGTGCTCCACAAGCCTTCACCGCGAGTGGGGTTGCTTTCGAACGGTGAAGAGGCTGGCAAAGGTAACACACTGACCCACGACACTTTTCCGCTTTTGGAAAAATCCGGTCTCAATTTTATTGGAAATGTCGAAGGCAAGGAACTCTTCGGCGGCGAAGCGGATGTCGTGGTGACGGACGGTTTTACCGGCAATATTTTGCTCAAATCATCCGAAGCGGTTGCCAAGCTGTTGATCGATGAGCTGCGAGCCGAGTTGATGTCTTCATTTCCGACCCGGTTGGGCGCGTTGCTGGCCAAACCGGCATTCAAGAATATTAAAAAATTACTGGATCCGGCTGAAACCGGCGCCGCCCCTCTTCTTGGCATTGATGGTTTGGTTTTTGTTGGTCACGGACGCTCAGACAGCCGTGCATTGGTCAGCGCCATTCGCGTGGCTCGCCAGGCCGTCCAGGTTGATTTGCTGGAAGGCCTGCGCCAGGCCATAAAAGATCGTTTAGCGCTCATAGAATCTCCCACCCCCGTAGAATAAGGATTGGTCATGAAAATTGTAAGCAACGAAAAATTAATCAAGCGCAACAAGAAAATTGGACAGATCACCACCATGGCAGCCCTGGCAGTGCTGGGTATTGGCTTATACTTTTCCTTCGCCCAACCCGAGCAAATCACCATCACCTTCGGCGCCCTGTTGATCGGCTTCCTCTTGACGCAGGTTGGCGTCTTCTATGGCAACCGCTGGGGCCGTTCTCCCCGCCCGGATGAACTCATCTCAGCCAGTCTGAAGGGTCTGGAGGATAAATACGTGCTCTACCACTACACCGCCGGCATTCCCCACCTGCTGACCGGTCCAACGGGTATCTGGGCGCTGGTGCCAGCCACGGCTGGCGGTAAAATCACGTACGACGAGGGCAAAGGTCGTTTTCGTCAAAAGGGCGGCAATTTCTACATGAAAATATTTGGGCAGGATAGCATTGGCCGCCCCGAGTTGGATGCACAGTACGCGTTGACCGATCTAAAAAAGTCCTTCCAGAAGAATGTCAGCGAGCTTGACCTGCCAGAACCACGCGCCGTCTTGATTTTCACCAATCCCAAAGCTGAACTGGAGCCATCGGATTCCCCGGTACCGGCGGTTACGGTCGATAAACTTAAGGATTTCATCCGCAAGCAGACCAAAGGTTCATCGGAAGAGTTCGAAGTCATCAAAGGCCTGCAAAAAGCACTGCCTGGCGAGAGCACTTTCGAATAAACTTTTCGAATAACTTCCACCAAACATTCAGTATCAGTTGGTGCTATCTTTCTGCTACGGATATTATTAACCGCAGCGAATAGCAGATGCTTCGCTTCGCTCGGCATGACACCCTATGCCTGTCATCCTGAGCGAGCGGTTTTTGCGATGCGAAGGATCACTCAGTCAGCCAGGAGTTTACGTATTCAGCGAGAGTTTGTTCATAATCTCTGCTACGCATATTATTTTCCGCCGCGAATAGCTGATGCTTCGCTTCGCTCAGCATGACATTATCGGGTGAACCTTCACATCGTTTAGATAATTATTTTGTTTTAACCCGGCTTTTCACTGGTGGTAAGGAACGAGGTTTTTTATCTACTCTGCCGCTCGGGTGCGTCCGTGCATTTCGTTTACTTGACTCATCGGCTGTTCGCGGCCTTGGAGAATACTTCCTAACCGAGCCAGCAACCGGGCGCGGTTTGACTGGTCTATTCTTTTCCGGTCCAGGCGCTGCAGCTTTCAGCGCTCGCACTTCCAATGGCATTAAATCACGCCATTCGCCGGGTTTCAATCCGCCCAATTGCAGGCTGCCGATGCGGACACGCAGGATGCGGACAACCGGTAGTCCGATTTGGGTACAGATTTCACGAATCTGGCGTTTACGTCCCTCATGCATGATAATTCGAAGCCAGGCGCCTTTGCCCGAAGTGGATTCGATGCGCACATCAGCCGGCGATGTTCGGTGACCGTCTTCCAACACCACGCCGCGCCGCCAGACTTCCAACTGTTCTTCATCTGGGCGTTTGGCCACCAGCACACGGTATTCCTTTTCATGGCCGAAGCGCGGATGCGTCAGCCGGTTTGCCAGTTCGCCGTCGTTGGTCAGCAGAACCAGCCCTTCGCTTTCGAAATCCAATCGTCCCACAATGAATAGCTGGCCTGAAACCGGCACCAGATCAAACACAGTTTTGCGCGGGTCGTCCAAAACATTATCCGAAAGGACGAACCGCGGTTTGTTCAATGCAATATAAATACCTGCCGGCGCACTGGTTGGGATCGGCTGCCCATCGACGGTTATCTGGTCTCTTTCAGCGTCAGCCTTGGCTCCCAGTTCCACCAGCACCCCGTTGACACGCACCCTTCCATCGGCGATGAGCACTTCGCTCGCCCGGCGTGATCCAAACCCAGCCCTCGCCAGGATTTTTTGAATTCGTTCTTCAGTCATTATTAATCCTTTAAGAGGCGCTGCTCTTCATCCTGGCTGACGCCTTCCTGTTCGAGAAGCTCGAAAGGCGGTAGATCATCCAGTGAGTTAATCCCAAAATGTGACAGGAAATCCTGCGTCGAACCATAGAGGATCGGGCGGCCAGGACCTTCCGTGCGGCCATTCTCCTGGATTAACCCTTTCGATAGCAGGCTTTTGATCACCCCATCGCTGTTCACACCACGGATGGCGTCAATACCCGGTCGGGTAATCGGCTGGCGGTAGGCGATAATCGCCAGGGTTTCCAATGCCGCTCGGCTCAAGCGGGCTGTGGCTTCCAAACCAAGAAATTTTTCCACTTCCTCTGCCAGTTCCGGCGCTGTAGTCAGTTGATAGCGGCCTTCATGGCGTTGCAGCCGAATACCGCGTGCGTTCTGCAAGGCTCGGTCCAACTGACGAAGGGCTTCCTCGATTTCGCCCGGAGGGGTTGCCAGGGCTTCCGCCAGTTGTTGGATGGAAACGGGAGCAGGTGCGACGAATAAGATCGCCTCGATGCGGGCGTCCAGTGAAAGGGATTGGCGGTAGGGTTCGGAGTCTGTCATGCTATAATTGGCTTGTTAAATTTTCTCGGCTGATTATACTCGATTCATTGGAATCCCCTTCAACCATTATGCAGGCAGCACATAATTCTCACCGGGCTCGTTGGTTTCAGCCCTGGCAGCTATGGATTTTCATTGTTATTATCGTTCTGCTGGCTGCTGGTTGTACGTCACAACCCATCGCCACACCTGACTTGATCCCAGTCGAAATCAAGGATCAAGCAAATACATTGAAAATGGATATCCCTTCCGGCACGAGCGTGCAGAGCGCCATTAAGCAGGCCGGGTTGACGCTTTCAGAATTGGACCGTACTCAGCCGCCGACTTTTACCCTGATCACCGCCCCAGAAGAAATCACGATTTTTCGGGTGTCGGAAGAATTCGAAGTAGAAGAAATCGTAATTCCGTTTGAACATCAAACCGTGCGCAACGAGACCTTGCCCGAAGGCCAAAGCCTGCTGATTCAGCCCGGCGAAAATGGCCTGCAGCAAATTACCTACCGCCGACTGCTCGAAAATGGCGTCGAGGTGGCCAAAACGGTTTTCAAGGTTGAGTTGCACACCGCGCCCACGGATGAGATCATCATGATCGGCGTCCAGGCGCCGTTTTCGCCGCTGCCAATCCCGGGTCGTTTGGTTTACCTCAACGGCGGTAACGCCTGGACGATCGAAAACAATACCGGCAACCGCCGGGCAGTGGTCACGACAGGTGATCTGGACGGCCGTGTGTTCAGACTTTCACCGGATCGATCCTGGTTGCTCTTCACTCGCGCCATTCTAGACGAATCCAGTAGTGATATCAACACGCTGTGGGCAGCTTCGCTGGACGGCGAGACACCTGCGTTATTCGACTTGAACATCCATAACGTCATTCATTTCGCTGATTGGGTCCCATACGCAGTTCAGACGATTTTAGTTTCCACGGTTGAACCACGCGAAGCTGCTCCCGGCTGGCAGGCGAATAATGATTTGCGCCAATTGGTGATTGGCTCCGAGGGAGTGGTTTTGAGCGATGAAACCATCATTGAACCGAATACCGGCGGTATTTACGGCTGGTGGGGTACGACCTTTGCCTGGTCGCCTGATGCCACGCAGTTAGCTTACGCCCGCCCCGATTCGGTTGGCCTGGTGAATTTTGTAGATGGTACATATTATCCACTGATCGAAATTCTTCCTTACCAGACCCGCGCTGATTGGGCCTGGGTACCCGGGATTTCCTGGTCGGCGGACAGCCAGCAGCTTTATACCGTTTCCCATGAGCCGGTTTCTGGATTGAGTAATCCCGAAACTTCACCGCTATTCAACCTGATCTCGATTAACCTGCCTACCGGTCAACAAATTCCACTGACTCAACAGGTTGGTATGTTTGCTCATCCCAGTTTTTCTCCGGTCAGCGTTGAAAGTCCAGCGCGGCTGGCGTACCTGGAAGCAATTTTCCCGGAGCAAAGCGGCTCCAGTCGCTACCGTCTGTTTACGATGGACCAGGATGGCTCCAACCGGCTAAGATTGTTCCCGCCTGAGGGCTCCTCGGGTTTGGATCCGCAAACCGTGGTCTGGTCCCCTTCCCGCCAGGAAAACCAGCCACGCTACATTGCGTTCACCTATCAAGGCAATATCTGGTTGATTGATTCTGAAACTGCAAAAACCCGACAGGTCACCGGTGATGGGTTGGTCAGCCGGCTGGACTGGAAGTAATCTCGTTCAAAAGGATGGTATCGTTTTCATGCGTGTTTTAATCACTGGCGCAGCAGGATTTTTAGGTTCACACCTTTGCGACCGTCTGCTCAAAGAAGGTCATTCGGTCGTCGGCATGGACAACTTCATCACCGGCAGTCCGGATAACCTCGCCCACCTGGCAGGCCACCAGAACTTTCTCTTCATCCGGCATGATGTTGCAAATTTCATATTTGTGCCCGGAAAAGTGGATGCAGTGATGCACTTCGCGTCGCCTGCCAGCCCCAACCCCAACTCACCTTATGGCTATACGAATTTGCCCATTCAAACGATGAAGGCCGGCGCGTTGGGCACCCATAATTCCCTCGGCGTTGCCCGCGCGCAAAACGCTAAATTCCTGCTGGCATCTACCAGTGAAATTTACGGCGATCCCCTAGAGCACCCACAGAAAGAAACCTACTGGGGTCACGTAGACCCCATTGGCGTGCGCTCGATGTACGACGAGGCTAAACGTTTCGCCGAAGCGCTCACGATGACTTATCACCGTACCCACGGAATCAATTCGCACATTGTGCGCATTTTCAACACCTACGGCACGCGCATGCGCCTGGACGACGGCCGGGTTGTGCCCAACTTTATTCAGCAGGCTCTGCGCGGCGAACCGCTCACCGTCTACGGCGATGGCGCTCAGACGCGCAGCTTCTGTTTTGTCGATGACTTAGTCGAAGGCATTTACCGGCTGCTGCTTTCAGACGAGCACATGCCGGTGAATATTGGCAACCCGGCAGAAATTTCCATCCTGCAATTTGCCGAAGTCATCAACCGGTTGACCGGCAACCCGGCTGGAATCGTTAAAAAACCCGACCTGCGTCTTGGAGACGACCCGCAGCGCCGCCGGCCGGACATCACGCGCGCCCGACAAATCCTCAATTGGCAGCCAAATATCCCGCTCGATGAGGGCATCGCGCGCACCATCCCCTATTTCCGCGCCAAATTGGGCCTGCCATGATTCTGACCAACGCAAAAGAACGCAGCCGGTTTATTCGCTTTGCCATTGTCGGTGCCATAGGAGCCGTCATCGACTTTAGCGTCTTTAATTTTCTAACCAACCTGGTTACGTTCTTCAAAGAAAACGTGGTGTGGGCGAGCGTCATTTCATTCATCCTGGCGGTGATTAGCAATTTCACCTGGAATCGCCTGTGGACCTACCCGGACTCGCGCAGCAAGCCGGTCAGCCGTCAACTGACTCAGTTTGTGGCCGTCAGTCTGATTGGCCTGCTCATTCGCACCCCACTTTTTTCCTTTCTGGAAAAAGCTCTGACCCAGTTTTTTACCGCTCGTTGGAGCTTCAAACCTCTCACCCCGGTTATCGTTGCTCATAATCTGGCGCTGGCGATTGTCATTTTAATCGTGATGATTTGGAATTTTATCGCCAACCGCTACTGGACATATAACGATGTAAAAGCGTGATTTCATATGGATGACAAAAATTCACTTTCATCTTCAGATGGCGAACTGGTAAGCACCGGTGTCCGCTCACTGCGGGAATTGATTGAAATTGTATCCGGGCGCTCCCTAAAGGAGCAGATGCCCGCCGAGGATTTTGGCCTTGCCGAAGCCCTGCCTTATCCATTCCTGGCATTGGTTGGGCAGTATGAAATGAAACTCGCTCTGCTTTTAACATTGATTAACCCGGCCATCGGCGGCGTGCTGCTCATCGGTCCGCGCGGTACCGGCAAAACCACGGCAGTCCGCGGTTTGCTGGACTTACTGCCACCGGTCGAACGCAGCGCCTGCTTCTACGGCTGTCTGTCGGAAGACATTGAAGCCGGAGGAATGGACGCGGTTTGCCCGGATTGCGCTCAAAAATATGCCCGCGGCGAACCGCTCACCCGCTCTGATCGGGTCAAACTCATCGAACTTCCGTTAAACGCTCAGTTGGAGGATGTAGTGGGTGGGATCGATGAGCGGGCAGCCATTCATGAACGGATGCGGTTAAAACGCGGTATCCTGGCGCACGCCGACCTCAACCTTTTGTATGTGGATGAAGTCAATATGCTGGAACGGTCAATAACTGACGCCATTCTGGACGCAGCCGCTTCCGGCCGTTACACCGTCCGGCGGGCATCGATTTCCGCAACCTACCGCTCCCGGTTCGCGCTGATTGGTTCCATGAATCCCGAAGAAGGTGATTTACGCCCGCAAATCATGGATCGCTTTGGTCTGCGTGTGGTCGTTGAAGGCCTTTTGGACCCGGCCCAACGCCTCGAAGCCTACCACCGCACTCGTGCCTACCTGACCAACCCGCGGCAGACTATTGCGGCATTCAGCGAGGTCACTCAGACTGCGCTCGACGAAATTGCAGCCGCAAAATCGCTGCTGCCCAAAGTGATCTTGCCGGATGAAGTAGCGCAGGCTGGTATACGTCTGGTTCAATCGCTAAAAATTGACACGCTGCGCGCCGAAGTCACATTGTTTGAGGCTGCCCGCGCATTCGCAGCAGCGGACGGGCGTACCACTGTTACTCTGGATGACTTGCAGCAAATAGCGCCAATGGCTTTGCGCCTGCGTCGCTCTGATTTCATGTCAAAGTTCATAGAATCGCTGGCGCGCGAAGACGAAGCGATTCGCAGCCGGTTCAACCAATGATCGGGGCCAACCTGGCTATCTGACAGTATATTTCTACTTTCGGAATTAAACTGTCTGAGCTGGAGCAAAGCGAAGGCGAAGAATCTCACCACTGATGTAGAAAATATCGCAATGTTAACAAGATCCGTCGGCCTAACGTCCTCACGCACAGAGTGCCCTGCAGGCAGGATGACACACTTTCAGCGAATTAAGGATTAAATCACCCGGTATTTCCAATGAAAGATATTCTAAACGCAAGAGAACGCCTGGAAAAATGTCTCTCCGGTGAAAAAACAGACCGTCCGCCGGTCGCGCTCTGGCGCCACTTTCCGGTGGACGACCAGACTCCGGATGGCCTGGCATCAGCGGTCGCCGCATTTCAAAACACCTATAGCTTCGATTTCATCAAAGTAACCCCCGCTTCCTCTTTTGCGGTCAAAGATTGGGGTTGTCAGGACTCCTGGAAGGGCAACCCCGAAGGAACCCGTGAAATTTCCTATTTTCCGGTCAGACAAGAAGATGACTGGACAGCGTTGAAACCGCTGGAACCCAAATCTGGCAGCCTGGCCGGTCAGCTTGAATGTCTGAAGTTACTAACCCACGAATTTTCTCCTCGAATTCCGGTGATTCAAACCATATTCAGTCCCCTGTCGCAGGCCAAAAACCTGGTGGGCAAAGAAAACCTGCCGGTTCATCTGCGCACCTACCCGGATGCATTGCACTCAGCCTTGAGAACAATCACTAGAACTACCATCGACTTCATTCAGGAATGCAAGCGAACTGGTATTGACGGTATTTTCTATGCCGTGCAACATGCGAACTACGGGCTGCTCGCTGTTGATGAGTTCAATACCTTTGGTAAAGCCTATGACCTGCAAATATTAGCGATGGTGCAGGATTTATGGCTGAATATCGGACATATCCACGGTGACCACATTATGTTCGACCAGGTCGTCGATTACCCGTTGCAAATCTTGAACTGGCATGATCGCCACACGCCGCCATCCCTGGCAGAAGGTTTGCAAAAATTCGGCGGCGCTGTCTGCGGCGGCGTGCGTCAATGGGAGACGTTGGTACTGGGTGACCAGGCCATGGTTCAATCGGAAGCCCTGGATGCTATCCGACAAACAAACGGTAACCGGTTTATTCTGGGTACTGGATGTGTCGTACCTATCACCGCACCAGCCGGCAACATTGCCGCTGCCAGGCGAGCAGTCAACCAGATTCAATGATGGATTTTGGAGCGTAGTGTGGCAAACCCCCGCATCATCGCTGGTAAAGCTCGCGGTATTCGCCTTAACGGCGTACCCGGCGATATTACCCGCCCGATCACCGACCGGGTAAAAGAAGCTCTATACAACATTATTGGTCCCGACATCGTGGGCGCATCCATGCTGGACTTGTTCGCTGGAACCGGTTCGGTGGGTCTGGAAGCCCTTAGCCGGGGGGCGCATTATGTTCGTTTCAATGACCTGCACCGCCAGGCAATAGTCACCATCAAGGCCAATATCACCGTTACCCGGCTTGAAACGGGTGCCGAAGTAACCCAACGCGATGCGCTGGATGTGCTTAAGAAGCAACCAGATTACCGTTTCGACTACATTTACATTGCCCCGCCGCAATACAAGCAGATCTGGATTACCGCCCTGCAGGCACTCGATCAAAACCCCGGCTGGCTTTCGGATGAATCCTGGGTGATCGTGCAGATCGATCCGGTCGAGTTGGAACCGGTAACGTTACAGCACCTGGTCGAATTTGACCAGCGACGCTATGGCAGCACAGTTTTAATTTTCTATGAGTTAGCTGCCCCATAGTCAAGCTCCGGCGCAAAGATAATTTGCAGCTTTTGCTCTTCGTCGTAATAATATCGGGCGGCAAATGGGGCATCCTCCGGCTGCATATGGGTAATTTTCGGGATCAGCACATGTAAATCTTCCACCAGTGGATATTTTTCCAGATCAGTCAGCGGCACCCATTCGGTCTCGCCCTCGTGCGAATGCACTTTTGCCTGCCCTGGGGCTTCGCCGCGAAAGACGAAAAGTCCAATTCCGCTGTCAGGTTCAGCATCGACCATCACCGTACCGCAAAGATGAATTTGCGGGACAGCCAGACCGGCCTCCTCCAGCAATTCACGGCGGGCAGCGCTGAGGATGTCCTCGCCGCGTTCCACATGCCCGCCTATGCCGTTGTAATGGTTGGCCCACAGTCGTTTTGTAGGCGCACCTTTGATCAGCAGGACAGCACCCTGGTTAAAAATAAAGATCAAAACACGCGGGATAACGCGATAGCGCTTTAACCCAGCACCTTGTTCTTCAACCGGCATGCAGTCCTCCCAATAATTCGAGGGATGGCTTTCATCCCGAACCAAGCCTGCTGAAAAGTCTTGGATTGCGTTTTATGCCAACCCTGGTTGACCCAAAGTCCAGCCTGGACTAGCTCAAGAACATGGGCACGCCCATGAAATCGCGAATCTTGGGCCGGTAATGCTCGATGTCATAGAACGCCGGCACGTCAACACGCTTGCGTCCCGCCAGCACCATTTCTATCGGAACGGTGGTGTATTTACCACCGTGCAGCGCAACCATTTTGCCCGTCTCGCGGCGCTTGATCAATTGTACTGCCAGCGTGCCATACGACATGGCCACCATGCGGTCGAGCGAATCCGGAGCGCCGGAGCGCATCAGGTATCCCAACTGCTGGTACATGGTATTGGTGCCGGTGCGGCGCTTGATTTCCTCTGCAACCTGTTCACCAATTCCCCCCAGTTTGCGGTGCCCATAGGCGTCTGCTTCCCCGCTTTCCACCACATCTCCGCCTTCCATAATTGCCCCTTCGGACAGGGTCATAATGGCGTAATTCGAGGGGTTGCGCCGCTTATCTGAAACCAGCATGTCAGTCAATTTCTGAATATCAAAGGGCACTTCCGAAATAATTGCGCGATCGACATACGCCAGGTGCGCGGTGATCAAGCTGGTCTCGCCGGAATTGCGGCCAAATAACTCCACAACCCCGATCCGTTCATGTGACCCTACAGAGGTGCGCATGTTGGTAATAAACTCAACGCTGCGTGTGACCGCAGTGGAAAACCCGATGCAGTAATCGGTACCGAAAACGTCGTTGTCCATTGTCTTGGGACAAGCTACCACCGGAACGCCTTCTTTATGCAGGCGTACAGCGAAACTAAGCGTGTCGTCACCGCCAATCGGGACCAGGGTATCGATCCCCAAATTTCCCAACAAATTAAGCACATAATCGGTGTAATCGATTTTGTCTTCTTTTTTCAGTGGTTTTCCCCATTTTGAATTTTTCAGGAAATCAGGCACGTCGCCCGGTGATACTTTTTGCGGATTGGTTCGTGACGTGTGCAAAAAAGTACCGCCGGTGCGATCGATGGTACGCACATCATCTTCATGCAATTCGCGAATATAATAATCCCGCGTAGAAGGTTCGTCAGCATTGTAATGTAGCAATCCGGCCCAGCCTCTGCGAATTCCAATCACGCGATAACCATTTTCAAGCGCGTTCATAACGACCGCCTTGATACATGGATTCAGGCCTGGAACATCGCCGCCGCCCGTTAAGATCCCGATCGTCGTCATAAAACCTCCACATTTATTGCCAGGATTAAAGCCTGCTGGTCGTTTCCACCGGAATCTGGAATGTGATTCGCGTTCCTTGCCCTGGAGAAGTATCCGTTTCCATGGAGCCCCCCAACATTTCGACACGATCACGGATCAATTTCAGACCAAGCACAGGCTTATTTTCAAGTTCAGCGGGGTTAAATCCCTTACCATTATCCGCCACGTTGACTCGCACAAAATTATCTTCGACGGCCATTTGCACCATAATATTCGGTTTGACCGTTAACTCACTATTGTGGCGAACAACATTACCCATTAATTCCTGTACGGCTCTAAAAATCAAGACTTCGATATAGGAAGCCAGTTTTTTATCCCCGCCTTTGATATCAATCTTGGCTTCAAAACCCGTTTCCGCTTTATAGGTCTCGACATACCTTTTTAGAGTTGCCGTCAAACCAAGATCATCCAGCATCATTGGTCGTAAATCGGTGATAAATAACCGGACGCGTTGAAAGGTGCTCATCGCAATCGTTTTCAGGTTATCCAGCTCTTGCTTGGCCCGGGTTGGGTCGATTTCGAGCAATCGGGCGGCGATTTCAGCCTGAACGATAAAATTGGATAATGCCTGAGCCGGACCATCGTGCATTTGACGCGACAGCCGCTGGCGTTCGGATTCCTGTGCAATGATCAACTGCTCAAGAATCGCGGTTCGATCCACCTGGTCGCCTGGTTGCTGATCGGGTTGGTAGCCTTCATCCATCAGTTGTTTAGTCTTATCCAGCAATTTTAAATAACGCGTATGGGCAGTCTGGTCGTTTTGCAGTTTTTCGATCTGGCCGCGCATAACCAACAAACGCTGTTGAACATCCAATGCGTTGTTATAAACAGTCTGGATATCCTCGCGAGGGGCAGTCTCCAGTTGACCTTGCAACTGTTGCAGTTGGGTGTTTGCAGCGGCGCTGCGCTGGGTTAACTTTTCGTACTCAGCTTTGCTCTGTTCCAGCATCAAAGTGACTTCATGCAGCGATTCGCGCGTATGCTCGTAATCCAACAATGCCTGCTGCTTGAAATCTTCCCACGAACCGCCCGGTAGTTCTCTGACATCCATGCTGGAATCTCCCTCGCTGAGCTTATTAGGCCTGGCACTTACACCATGACCAAAAAAATCCGGTTAAGTATAGCATAACCTGCTACTTCGTTAACCAGCGGTAAATGGTCATTTTCTCGCCGCCGGCAGCAGAAGAATATTTCCCATCAGACTGGTATACAATTTCGAGATCAGCGGTTAAGACAGGGTACCAATTCGGAAAGGTCATTAAATAATCCGCCTGTTGCTGGTCAAGAAATTGCGCAAGCTTCGCGTCGTCACGAATAAATGGGATTACTTCAGGCGTGACCAGCCCCGCCAGGTCGATAATTCGACGTTGCGTGAAATACCCGACTGCGCCGATATCATGCACCGCGATAAGATCATCCGGTTCAGTATGGTCATTCAGCCACCTGGCCGCTGCCACCATTTCGGTATTGATGATCGCCACATCCCGGGCATAACTGCTGCCGCCCATAACCAAAAAGGCGACGAGCACAATGGCAGCGGCTCCTGCCCATACCCTCTTGACCACACGCAAGACATAATCAGCAGCTTTCCCGAACCACAATCCCTCCACGCTTCCCACCAGGCCAATCAATAAAAAAACGGGCATAGCAGGTATGAGATAGCGACCATGCTGGTAAGTGACTGGCAAACGCAGCGCATACACCAGCGAATAGCCCACCCACCAGAGGATGGCTGACAACCAATAAACGTCGCAGGTTCGAACACTTCGGTAACTTTTATAAAGAAAGCCAGGCAGCAGCAAAGCACCGGTTCCAACCAGGGGCAACGAAATTATTTTCCCGTAGCGAATCAATAATGGTATTTCTCGAATGGATGCGTATTCGGTTTGCTTGGCATAAAAAGTGTTCGGCCAGATTTGCCCGGAAAGCAAATAGTTGAAGATCAGATACACTGCCAGCGGCAGTGCAGCCGCAGCCAGACTGCCGCCGATTTCCTTCAGCCTAACGTTCCATTTCGACTTCTGGAGAAAAATGATAAAGACCAGTGGGCCAAGCAAAGTAAGCGCGTCCGGCCGGACCCAGACTCCCATCCCGATAATTAACCCGGCCAACCCATACTTGTACCAGCTATTCGTATTTTGAATTAAATAAAAAACCGCAAGAATCAAAGCGGCAAACAGCAAAGTTTCCATGCCCGATGCCCCGGCCCAGACCAGGTGCCATTCCAGGGCCATCAGAACCCCCGCAGGCGGGAAACTTGATTTATAAGCTGGAAATGAACGCCGAAAAATCAATTCCGCAAAACAGGCAGTCAACCACAACCAAATAACCCCCATCAAATAAGTCAATGCAAATGGAGTGTCCTTTGTGATCAGGTGAAACAACGCAAGGATAACCGTCCACAGCGGCGAGGTAGAACCCGCCGAAGGGATGCCTGGGATGAACGACCACTCCCCCAGTTCAGCCAGGTTGCGCGCATAAGTCTGGTGGATCCAGGCATCATCCAGCGGAAATCCAATGGTTTGCGTTCGGCTGGCAAGCCATACATAACCGCCGACTGCCAACAATGCAAGGCCAAGGTTTATCCAGACCCATATCGGCGTTTGTATCTTCTTTACGGATTGCATGCTGGGGTAAATGCTCATTGGCAATGAAAACAAAATATGCGTACTTCTTTTATATCGCCAAGATATCGCAGGTACTTGCTATCCACCGGGTTTTCGTAAAGATCAGACAAGTTCTCCTGCCCCGGCCCCAAAACAAGATAGTCCGCCTTGTAATAATCGGCCGCTGCAATAGCTTGTTCAATTCCCCCGCCGGGAATCACAATCGAGGGCCGTCCCGTCGCCAGATAAAACCCGGGCGGGTTGTTCACCATCACCAAAGCCTGTGGGGAAACGTTAAAGTCCGGTAAACCCTCTCCAACCACTTTATCAATCTGATAACTATAACCCCATCGACTCGAAGGCCTGCCGTCGCCATACACTTTATTCACATAAAACCAGCCGGTCAGCATGGCAGATATGATTACCAGCAGCCCGGCAAAAACCGGGATGGCGCGTTCCGGCTTCCACCCGCGGCGGCGCTGCCCCCAGGCGACAAATCGCTCCAATCCGGCGGGGACTGCTGCCCACAAAAGTATCTGGAAGGCTGACGCCGAATGCAGCCAACCGCCGCGCGACCCGGCAAACGGAAATACCAGCGTCATGAGTGTAAACGTCCCCAGCCACATCAGGGCGGCAAACTGAATTCCACGCCGCTGCTTCAGCGACCAAATACCGGCAATCAATAACGGTAATAAAATCACCAGCCCCTGCACTGCAACCAGGTTTTTCAAATTCAGCAGCAGGGCATTCCAGCGCGCGGTCAGGTGAGTCTCAAGGCCGGCCGACCACCAGGTTGATGCTGTTAGTGCGCTGGCCGGGAAGGCAAAGGTCTGGTTGTAGTCAGTGATCCACAGTGTCCGGTCATTGCCGGCCGGCATCAGGGTTCCAAACAGTTCCAGGTTGCGCGCATACCATGCACCCATCGCCAAGAGATAGCCCGCAATAAACAACACCAGACCAACGATGACTACACGCAAATTCGTAGTTGATTTGAACGCCTTTGGTACCCAAAACAGCCAGAACAATCCCCCGGCTACCCAGATAATGCCGTCTGCCCGGGTCAAGTGCATCAGGCCAACCAGGACTCCCAGCGCCCCGGCCCGAAAAAACCATTTCTTTGCCTGGATGCTTTCCCATTCACCCGCCAAAATGATCGACCACACCAACCCGCCCAACACCAGATAAAGCACGAAGGTCTCGGGAATGGATGTATAGACGATATAGATTCCAGAAAATACGCCAAGCAACCCTGCCAACCAGGCAAACCGTTTGTCTTGTAGAAAGAGGAGCGAAAGATTTGCGCTGAGGACCGGCAGTAAACCGGAAAGTAGAATGAACGGCAAACGCGCAGCCCACAGGCTGTCGGCCCGGAAAAGCTTCATGCCGAAAGCAGCAACAACCGATGCCAGTGGCATCCAATACAGATGGGATGGATGCGGCAGACCCGCGGGATCATCCAAATAGTTCCACAAAAAAGGTTCGCTAAACCCGTTACCGTCTGCAATGCGTTGTCCACCGGCAACATAATACTCTGCGTCCATATAACCCGGTGCGGGTTGACCAAGCGCTGCCAAAGCCGACAACCCGACTCCCAATACATAGAGAATAATAATTAGCCGCTTATTCATCGCTGGTAGGTATAGATCTCAAGATCGCCAAAAATCTCATGCCCGCTTAGGGTAAACCCATCATCATCCAACTGCGCCATTACCGGGTGCTCGACTGCCCCTATATCGCGATACTCCTCAATTGCTCGAGAAAATACCACAAACCTGACCGTGGCTTTGCCGTTGATTGCTTGCGCCAGGCTTTCAGCCGGAACCAGTTGCATCGCAGTTTGGGAAGCCAGGGCATAGGTATCGTTGTGCGAGCCGGGTTCATCCGGCAGAAATTCCTGGGGTAATTCAGGATCGTAATAATGGCTCGGGAAATAACTCAACTTATTATCGTGCAGAATCAGATCCCCTACGGCTGTGGTTTCTCGCAGGTATTCCGTGGCCGCCTTAAATTGCGAGCGGGGAAATCCGGAAAACGAATAATAAGCTGGCAACGATATCAATGCTGCGCCGATAAAGGCGGCCGCCAAAAACGGGCCAATGGATTTTTTCCAGCGCAAGGTGATTATCCAACCGGCAAGAATGGCATATGTCAGCATGGACAAAATTAGTCCGCGCGGCACAAAAATAGGCCGCATGGCATACGACGCCGTGAATAATAAGATTGGTAACCCAAGCGTAAGCAAACTTAACAGGCCCACCCCGGGAGTCTTGCGCTGCTTCCACGTTTCAATCGCAACCAATACTATGCACCAGATACTTAAGAGCGCACCGGCAATCATCACAGCGCCTTCCAGCGGCAAAAAGATATGGGCTTGCAGAATTGCCTGCATGACCTCAACCAGCCCTGGCCGGATTGTCCAGAAAGCAGCTTGAATTTTGTCGATTTGACCTGGAATCATAACCAGCCAGGGCGCTGCCAGCCCCAATACCAGCACCTGGGCAACGGCCAGCTTGCGTAATTCCTTCCAGGCTCGTTTAAGCGCCAAGTAAATATCTGGCAAAATTAATCCAAAAACAGCCAGGTTATGGCTGTACATGGCCATCACCCCGGTGAAAATCAGGCCAACCCAAAGCCAAACGACGCTTGCACCGTCTTCCCGTTGCTGCAGCCTGACGAAGAACCATATATAGCTGACCTGGGCTAACCCTAACAGCGTATACATTCGAAGTTCCTGGGCATGATAAATTTGGAAGGGCGCCACCGCAACAATCATTCCGGCCCATAAACCTGCTTCAATTCCTGCCAGGCGACGCCCTAAATCAATGACTACAGCCAAAGTCGCCAGAGAGAGCAGCACACCGAGCAGTCGCAGCACAAACAGACTCTCGCCAAACTTCATCCAATAATGCAGCAAAAAGTAATACAACGGCGGCATGGTATCCGCCGCTGTGCCGCTAACGATTTGTCCCAGGCTTTGCTTTGCCAAAAAAAAGCTGAAGGCATCGTCGTACCAAATTTCCCGTGTGCCCGCGCCATATAAACGCAGCCCAAGCGCCAGAACAAAAATCGCACCTAGCAAAATCCAATGCCTGTTTTTCATGGATCGCTTCAATGGTTTGAAAGTTGATCGAACCAGACATTCGGTTTGCGAATAGCCCACCACCTTACCCAATAGAGCATGATTGTCAGCAATAATGGTTGTGCAAAGAACAGACCAGGGTTTGCCGAGGCAGGGCTTCCCGCTTTGAGTAAATAAATCAGCCAGATGCCAACCAAAAGCAGCAACGCTGTCACGCCGGAAAGCACAATTCCGGCCCGCGGCCAACGTTCATTCCACAGGCAAAACGAAAGAATGATTACAGGGAATGCGACCAAAAACGCTGCCGGCTCGGTGGGCAAGCCAATCCATGGAGCCAGTGTGAGGGTCAGTAAACCGGTCCAGAGAAATCCGTCGAAGTCAGTCTTTTTGGAAATGAACCATTCCATAAACAAAATCAAACCGGTCAGCGCTGAAAGAATGAATCCCAACCGCTCTCCAGCCGCCGGCAAGAAAGATTGCAGCACAACGGATATGGTTGGGTTGGTTGGGTTAGGTTGAATGATCACGCGCAGATAATCGATGATCCACTGGGGACGAATCAGCGCCACAGTCCCGGACAAAAGGACGATGGTTGCAAAAAACCAACCGGCCAATTTAGCGTGACGATAACGGAAACTCCAGATAATGACAAAGAAGGCAAAAAGCAGCATGGCATGCGGTTGGATGGTTGCCACCCCCAGCAGCACGCCGGCAAATTCATACTGGCGGGAACGGATGGCAAGAAATACCGCAGCGATCAACAAGCTAACCAGGATGGACATATTTCCAGTCACAAGTGGGTACAACCCGTGAAACCACAACAATCCAAAAAGCGCCAGCAACCCCAACAACACTGGTTTGACCCGCCAACGGGCCATACTCAGACTGATAAGCACCAGGCCAATAAGGATACCTTCCGATACCACCATCCAGACTGCCCGCGCCCAGACAAAATCACGCACGAGCGCAAAAGGCAGCGTCAAGAACGCGGCATAAAGCGGCGGCCCATATCGTGCTCCCGGGTCGAGAACCACCCCAACGCTACGCGCAAAACTGACCATTGAACTTTGGGCGGTCGCACTGTAAGGGTTCACGCCATCGATAAACAGCGAGCGCGCGGAAAACCAATCGATAAAAAAATGCTCGCCCCCGGGAAAATTTCGAGTATATTGGTAATTTCCCCAGACCATCACCGCTAACGCAGCGCTGATAAGGACGATCAACAGAATCAAGGTTGTTACCGGTCTGCGCCGAATCATGTGTGTGGCTGCCTGGTGGAAATTGGGATGCAGGGTGACGGCTCTTTTATTACCCGCCAGACCTCGCTAACCATTATAATGGATATCAATATGACGGCAAAAATCGCACTGGCTCAATTCGAAATCGCGCTCGGCAGCCCTGAGAAAAATCTGCATATTGCTTTGACTGCCATCGACCAGGCCGCAGAGCAGGGTTGTCAATTGGTCCAACTCCCCGAACTTTGGTTGAGCGGATATGATTTATCCAACTGCGAGCGTTACAGCCAACTTACCGCGGTATGGATCCAACGCCTGCAAGCACTGGCTGATTCCAGAAAACTGGCAATCGGCGGGACTTTCATCACTGGCCAGAACCAGGAGTACTACAACACCTATCTCCTGTTTCAGCCTGGCCAACCCGAGCCAGCCGGGTATAACAAAACCCACCTTTTTCGATTTTTGGGAGAGGAAAACTATTTTTCACCCGGCAACCATCTGACTGTGGTTCAGCTACCCTGGGGCAAAGTTGGGCTGGCAATTTGTTACGACCTGCGCTTTCCCGAATTGATACGCGCTTATGCTGAACGCGGAATCGTGTGCCTTTTGGTGTCGGCTGAATGGGGGCAAAAGCGCGCTGAACACTGGCGCACCTTATTGAAGGCCCGCGCTATCGAAAATCAGATATTTGTGGCCGCAACGAATGGCATCGGCCCAATTTACGAAAATCAATTGGCCGGCTATAGCGCTGTGATCGACCCCTGGGGAAACGTTTTAGCCGAAGGAGGCCCGGATACACCTGCACTGCTCACAGCCAACCTGGACGTCGCCGAAATCGATCAGGTGCGGCAAATTGTACCCTCCACCTCCGACCGTCGCACAAGCTTATATCAACAGTGGTTCGAGGAATTTCATTCGGACAGGTAACGGCACGGTAACCGTTATTTTTTTCCGAGCAGCACACTCACCTTGTCCTGGAACAGAATTTCCCAATCCGCTTCGATTGCTTTATCAACCAGTCGCACGTTCGGCATCACCAGAATATAATCCACCTGCCAGTAATCCAGCGCCTCTTGCCAGTCGCCCCGGGCATCGGTAGTGTCGATCACTTCCTGAATGATGTCGCCCCCGTATAAATCTGCCCGCCCGTCGATGAAGACCTTAAATTCCCGTAACCGCCAATCGAGATAACCGCCCCAGCCGTAGTCGTTGAAGATATTTCCAGGCTTTGCATATTTTTCGAGGTAATCGACGGCCGCAATCGGGTAATAATTTTGCATGTTGGCTTTAACAATCGTGGGGTGGGTCACATAGATCAACCGGCCGAACGCAATCAGCAGGATCAACCCAACAAGAGTCAGGTTTACGACTTTTCTCACCCTGGGAGATAAGGCTCTCTGATCATGGGTTGACCTTTTGCTTTGCTTATATCCTTCTTTCAACTGTTGCAGTCGAGGTGAAATCAAACCGTTCCATGCGGCAGCTGCATGGTTGGAAAGCACCACCGCGGTAAACAATGCAAAAGGGGCAAAATTGCGCTGGGACAGCAGGGAAGCCACGCCGAAAAGGGTCAACCCCGTAATTTCACTTCCACTGGCGCGCTTGCCGGACCAGGCCAGCGCAATCACACATGCAAACAACAAAGCCAGGTAGGGTAGAGTTTGCGTCATGTGAAAGTCAGGCGACGCCCACTCGATAATGTATTGCACCCCGGCTTCCTTCCCAATGGTCTGGAAAGGAATTTTCCAGGTATTGAAGCCATTGGGGTTGACCACCACCGCCAGCAAACTGATCGCCGTCCAATCGGAGAGCCGGCCAATTTCCGGCCAGGTCAGCGTCGTTACCTCTGCCGGCCGCAACAAGCGATCCAATATCAACCCGCCGATGGTTATCCCCAGTAGCATGAACCCAAGCGAATATCCCGCGTGCAAATTACCCCAAAGGATAAATACAAGCGGCAACGGCCATAATAACCTGGTCTTTCGCTGCATATACCGCTGCAGCCAATAATTCAAGCCGGCGAACAACAGGAAGCTGATTAACTGGGGCCTGGGTGACCATACCAACGCCATCACTGCACTGGTCAAAACAATTATTCCGGCTTTCATAAAAACACCGCCGCCCAGGGTGTGGTACAGCAGCGCCATCGTTGCCACAACCAGCAGTGCCACATACAAGCCAAGCCCGATCGTTCCGCCGTACCGGTAAATGAGGTACAAAACCACCTCAGACAGCCAGCTATGATTCACCCATGGCGCGCCATAACGGGTGAACGTCAGGGTGTCGGTCAGGTAAGGCTGACCTGCGGCGACGGTTTCTTCTCCCGTGCGCAAATGCCACCACATGTCCGGGTCGACCGGCACCCGCGCAGCCATCAGGAAAACCAATGCCAGTGTCAAGACAAGCATCAGGGTTTGAAGGGAAGCATTCGATGAGGTTTGTTGGGTTGATTTCACGGTCCGGCTGGTCCTGTCTTTTGCATGGTCAGGGTTGTCTTGAGTATAGGTCGAGTTCTTCAGGCCGTATAACTGTGGAAAGGTCGTAAAAAACCCGATAATCGCCGATCTCCGCCTCTTTGTAAGTAACATCCATTACGGCAAACTCACGTCTGAGCTGCCGGTCCAGTACCGGGTTCTTACTGGTAATGTAAGCAATGCGCTGGCTGGCCGATACTATACCATCGTACGGCGGATAACGGTCATCACGGGATGTATACCGCAAATCAGGGTGATAGGGCAGACGAGGAACAAAAATTAACTTTTCACCGGTTTTAAAAGCCAGCGGGTAGCTGACCCAGTAATTAGTATATCCGCGTGTTTCTCCATTCTCGTCGAGAAATTGGATCAAATCATCCATGTATTGATGGTTTAACCGCGCAGGTTCGTAGAATTGGGTGGTCAATCCCGGCGGATTTTGCAAGATAGCCTGAATATTTCCCACGAGCTGATAAACCAGCAGGAAAGCAATCACTAACCCGGCAGCAGGTTTATTACCCATCCAGTCAGCGGCAACAAACCCGGCAACTACCGCCAAAGCGATCTGGACCGGTAAAAAATAACGTCCGGAGGGATCAGCCCCAAAGGATGTAAATATAAATGCCGCCGCCAGGGTCAACGCAATTCCCCCATAAATTGCCAGAACTGCGCGGCCCGGAAATGGCCGGCTCACTTTCCGTATACCAGCATACAAAATGATAGCCCACACGCCAACTACTACCGGTATAAGCGGCAGAACATTCCATTTGACTTCCCAGGGCGGTCGCAGCCCCAGGATGGCGCTTAAACCCAATAGCATCAGGCTGGAAATATGATTCAAGATGCGCAAGGCGTAACTTCCGCCTTCGACGGCTATCGCAGAGCCAAATAACTCCCCGGTAAGCGCCTGAAAACCGTTTTGCGCGGCGTACAGCCACCACGGCAGAGCGCCAATCAGCACACCAACCAGTCCAAAACATGTAAGAAAAACCAAAGCAGGCCAAATTTTGTTTTTTACCACTGTATAGAGAACAAAAGCCAGCATGGGGACGGCATACACCAGCGTCAATCCATTGACCCACAGGCCCAGGCCGGTTAACAATCCGAGGATTAACGCCGGTAAAGCGCTGGTTTTTACAGAGGTCTTTTTCTCCTCGATAGATTTCAGCCGGTCTACCAACCAGAAACCGGCAATAACAATAATGTTTCCCAGCAACAGCGCCTCACCATAACCGCCCAGGCTGGCGGTTGTGTACAATGTCATATTTACCGCCGGTACTGCCAGCAGGAGCCCGCTGATCGCCGCTGCCCTGGGATTACCTGCCAGTCTGGCGACAATCCACATGGTCGTCAGGATCGTCCCAAGATATAACAAAGACTGGACCAGACGAATGACCCACACCTGCTCCCCAAATATCCAGAAACCGGCAGCGACCAGATATGCATCGGCGCTGCCCATGTAGACCTGTCCGTAGAAGAAGATCGGTCGTTCTCCCTGCAAGATATGTTTGGCCATGAGTGCCACGACGGCTTCATCGGCATTGAATGGGACTGCTTCTCGGATTAATGCCCAAATTTTTACCCCGGCCTGGAGAAGTATGACTACAATTAACCAGACGGCTGGGTTCTTGGCTTTTACAGAAAAAGATTGCTGATTCATCGCTTCTATTTTAGTCAATTAATACCTAAGCCGGCCTTGCAGCGACCTGTCAGGTTTGACCATGATACGCAACTTTCGCCTTCGAACCCTCTTTCTACCTGCATTCATTGGAATAGCCAGTTTTTTTTACCTGTATGGAATCTTAAGCGTCCCTTTTCACCCTGATGAGAGCACCCAAATTTACACTAGCAGCGACTTCGAGTTTTTCTTTCAGAAGCCGTCCTCCCTTTTCTGGCAACCAATTCCTGCAGACGAACTCCGCCAACATTACCGACTGCTTGATCCACCGCTAACACATACCTGGATTGGTTTTGCCCGCTGGGTAACCGGCCAGCCTGCTCTGCCCGCGGATTGGGATTGGTCAAAGTCCTGGGCGGAAAATTCAGCAGCAGGAGCGCTGCCCGATCCTGGCCTGTTGCAAACTGCCCGGTTGGCAATTGGACTGTTCTTTCCGCTGACGTTGTTTTTTGCTTTCCGCGCGGGAAAAGCGCTCGGTGGCGAACGGACCGGCTGGATCGCGATGCTGTTAACCTGGAGCAATGCGCTGATCCTGCTGCATACCCGACGGGCCATGGCGGAAGGCCTGTTGGTGATGGGGGTGTTTTTCAGCCTGTGGGCGCTTACTTCCTGGAAAAAGCATTTATGGCTTAGCGCCATCCCGCTGGCGCTGGCATTTAATGCCAAATACTCGGCTGCTCCGCTGGCTCTGGTTGGCATGGGCGCCATTCTTTGGGACGCAGGTGAAAATACGATGCCATGGCGGAAAAAATTGATCCGCCTGGCAGGGTTTCTGGCGCTTTTTGGCGGGATCACCCTCCTTCTCAACCCTTTTCTCTGGGCGCACCCTTATCAGGCGCTTACAGCCGCCCTTCAGGCCCGCGTGGACTTCATGGCGGCTCAATCTGCCGATTATTTCTCAACCGAAACCCCGCTGGCGCCTGCGACATTCCTTCAAAGTTTGCTGGCAATGACTGCCCAACTCTTTTTCACCCCTCCCGCTTCAGCCGAGGTGGGGAACTACCTGCCGCAGACCCAAATATTTATCGACCGATACCTTGCTAACCCATTCAACAGCCTGCTGCGCAGCTTTGCCGGCGGCGGTGCGCTACTCGGATTGATGTTGCTAGGTCTGGTTAGTTTGGGACGGAGCGCGGTTTCAAAGATTGCGTCTGACAAAAAAAGAACGCTGATTATATTTATTGGCGCTTTCATCGCTGAATTTGTGTTTATGCTTGCAACCACCAACGTCGCGTTTCAACGCTATTACATGGTCTTAATCCCGCTGGTCGTTCTGGCTTCCAGCGTTGGGATCAACAACCTGGCGGCTAAAATTCCTCTCCCGGGAAGAAAAACACCGGGAGAGGGAGATTAATAAAATTATCGTATCTCGGTTTGATGTAAAAAGCCTGGTATATCAGGCATTTAGCCTTCAACCGGATCTTTCGCGAACTTTCACTCAAGATGGGTCGGCAGTTCAGATGTGTTTGAAGTACACGCGATGGTTCTTGTAGGCCTTACCGCCCATGGTAATCAAATCTTTGCGCATCTGAACCGCTGACTCTGCCACCTGGGTCAACTCATAATGCTCAAATTTATACCCATGAATGGTTTTATCCATTTCCGCATACATCAGCGCATTGCCGCCGAAGCCCTGATATTCCGGCAGCATCCCGGCGCCGTTCAAAGAAACCCAGTTTGTTTTTTTGCTGTTAATGATCAGGTCGATGATCGACCAGGGAGTCAGGCGGCCTTTGGCGCGTTGCAGCGCCGCTGAAAGATCCGGGAAACCAAGCAAAAATCCAACCACTTTCTCTTCATAAAGCACAATTTTGATTAGCTTGGGATCCGCCACCGTCAGCAGCGTTTGCAAAGTGTAATCGATCTCCTTCTTGGTCAGCGGGTAATACTCCCAGTTGTTGACGAACGTGTTGTTATAGGCTTCGCCAATTCGATCCGCCCAGGCCTTCAGGTCTTTGGTGGTTGGAAAAGTTTTTACCTTGAACTTTCCTTTTTCGAGTACTTTCTGCGCCACCAGGTGAACTTTCTCAGGCAACTTGAACGAGGCCGCCGGGATGTAACACGAGACAAAGTCAACCTCTTTTTGGAAGCCTAGCGTTTCCACCAGCCGGACATAATATTCCGGATTGTAGTTCATCATCGTCATCATCTGACGATGTTCGAACCCTTCGATCTGGATGCCATAACCGTCAAAAGGACTGAATCCTTTGGGGCCGACTACCTCATCCAGGCCGCGTTCACGCGCCCACTGGAACACGCGCTCGAAAAGCGCGTTGGCTACTTCTTGATCGTCGATGCACTCGAACAAATAAAACTGTGCGATATGCGTTCCGTGATAAGCATTGAAGGGCTTGTTTTCCATGGCACAGATCCGCCCAACCATCTTTCCATCCCGGCGGGCGACAAAGCACTGTCCATCCGAATGTTCGTAGAATGGATGTTTGGCAGGATCGATCATCGTCTTTATGTCACTCAGGATGGGTGGAACCCACTGGGGAATATTTTTGTAGATCTCAAAAGGAAATTTGACGAATTCATTGACCGCTTTTTTGTTCTTTATGTCTAAAAGTTCAACCGTAATCATATTGGCCTCACATCGGTGCGGAATAAGGATGAGACAGAAAAGTTGCGACCAGTATACTCTCGAATGGTTTATACGCAAGCGAAAGGAGTGTATTTTTTTTCGCCACTGTCAGTTGTTCACCTTGGAGCTTTTCCTACCTATCCAAAAATCTAATTTAATCTCCACAAGAATTGGATCAAGTAGTAAGATAAGCGCTTTGTTTATTACAAGCAGAAAATTTTTATTGGATGGGATGAAATAATATGCCAAGACGCTCACTGGTGCAACTTTATCGGTCAGAATTCACAGGTTATAACTTAGCTAAATTTTCACAGGACGCCCTCGCTGGTGTCACCGTAACAGCAGTAGCCTTACCGCTCGCGCTTGCCTTTGGAGTTTCTTCTGGCGCGACCGCAGCCGCCGGGTTGGTAACTGCCATCCTGGCAGGAATCCTTATTGGCGCGCTCTCCGGGGCGCCCTATCAAATCAGCGGGCCAACTGGCGCCATGAGTGCAGTGCTGATCCTGCTTGTCTCTCACTATGGATTGGAAGGCGTCTGGGTCGCCGGCCTTCTGTCCGGCTTTTTCCTGCTGCTGATCGGCCTTTTCAAATTGGGCCGCTTCATCGCTTTTATTCCTTCGGCGGTCATCACCGGTTTTACCTCGGGAATCGCGCTGATTATTGCTATTGGTCAGATCGACAATCTATTGGGCGTCAAAACTAAGTCAACCGACGCTGCGCTATTCAAGCTGCTGGAATATTTAAAAGGCGGTTTTGCACCCAACTGGCAGGCAATTTTGTTGGGACTCATTGTCATCCTGGCCATGATCTTGTGGCCAAAAAAGCTGAACGCTCGCTTTCCTTCGTCGCTATTGGGCTTGATCGTTGCTACACTTGCCACGGTCTTATTTAAGTGGCAAGTTCCTCAAATCGGGGCTATCCCGCAGACATTACTGCTTAGCGATCGGTTTAACCCATTCACGTTCGACTGGTCGAACTTATCCAACTTTCTGGCACCGGCGTTGACCATTACCGCCCTGGGAGCAGTTGAATCGCTTTTGTGCGGTGCTGTAGCCTCAAACATGACCGGTATCCGGCTCCAGGCCAATCAGGAATTGATTGGGCAGGGCCTTGGTAACCTGATCATTCCTTTTTTCGGCGGCGTCCCCGCCACTGCTGCCATTGCCCGCACCAGCGTGAATATCAAAGCCGGCGGTCAAACCCGTATGGTCAGCATCATTCATGCCATCGGACTCCTGGTATCGATGTTTCTCCTGGCGCCAGTCATGGCAAAAGTACCCCTGGCCGCGCTGGCAGGCGTGCTGATCATGACTGCCTGGCGCATGAACGAGTGGTCAGCGATTCAGTTTATGTTTAAAAAACGTTTCAAAAGCGACATGCTGGCTTTTTCGATTACAATGTTAGCTACCATCACGCTGGATCTGACCCAGGCAATTTTGATTGGCTCGTTGATTGCCGGCGCGGTATTTCTTAACCGCATAGCCAGCCTGGAAGTGGATGTCAGCGAGGTGGATGCCGAAAAGTTGCGTTCAAAAGGCGTCGAAGCGGAAGGCAAGTGCAAGCATGTTCGTGTTGCCTTTATCACCGGACCGTTGTTCTTCGCCGCAACTGGAATATTCAACGAAGCGTTTACCGACCTGGGTGAAACGCATGCACTGATCCTTTCCATGCGTGGTGCGCCGCTGATTGATACCGCTGGCACCGAAGCCATTCATCGACTTAGTAAAAAACTGCACCAACGCGGCGGCACATTGATGTTGTCTGGTGTACACAGCAATGTCCGAGCCATCCTCGACCGCAGCGGTTTAACTGAGGAGATCGGAGAAGATAACATTTTCTGGAGCAGTGATCAAGCAATCGTCGCTGCAGAAAAAATTGGCTGCCCCTTCTGCGGGATCGAAAATGAATCGCTGCTTATAAGTGGAGCAGCCATCTCGTAAATTTTGTTTGGCCGGAGTAAACCGTAATGCAAAATCATTTGGCCAACGAAATATCGCCTTATTTACTCCAACATGTCAATAATCCGGTGGACTGGTATCCCTGGGGACCTGAGGCTCTGTCGCGAGCCAAGGCTGAAGGTAAGCCGATCTTTCTCAGCATAGGGTATGCAGCCTGCCATTGGTGTCATGTGATGGCGCATGAATCATTCGAAGACCAGGTTACTGCGGATCTCCTGAACCAGCATTTCATCAGCATCAAGGTGGACCGCGAGGAACGACCTGACCTGGACAGCATCTACATGGCTGCGGTTGTGACCATGACCCAACAAGGGGGGTGGCCGATGTCCGTCTTCCTTACCCCGGATTTGAAACCATTCTATGGCGGCACTTATTTCCCACCCGAGCCGCGGCACAATTTACCGGCCTTTCGCGAGGTCTTGCGCTCCATACAGGCAGCCTGGCAGCAGGAGCGTGATCAGGTTGTGCATGTTTCCGAGCAAATTCTGGCAAATATTCAAAACAACAGCCAGCTCGAGTTTACCCAACAGAACACAATTCATCCAAAAATCCTTTCTGAGGCGCTCAATGGGCTGCTCTCGCAATATGACTGGGCATACGGCGGCTGGGGGCGTGCACCTAAATTTCCACAGCCGATGTTGATCGAACTGCTGCTGACTCACGCAGCCCATGGCAACCAAGAAGCGCTGGATGCCGCCCGGCATGCTCTGGACGCCATGAGCCGGGGCGGCATGTATGATGTGATTGGCGGCGGCTTTCATCGCTACAGCACCGACTCAGGTTGGTTGGTGCCGCATTTCGAAAAAATGCTTTACGACAACGCCCAGCTGGCGCATGCTTATTTGCATGCTGCGCTCCAGACCGGTAATCCGTATTACCGCATCGTAACCGAGGAAACGCTCGACTTTATGTTGCGGGAAATGCGCCACCCCCTGGGTGGTTTTTTCGCAAGTATCGATGCTGATTCAGAGGGCGGCGAAGGCGCATTCTACACCTGGTTGCCTGCTGAAATAACTGCCTCATTGACCGATCCAGATGATTTGCGACTTTTCACCGAAAGTTATGGCATGCCCGCCGTAGGGAATTTCGATGGGAGACTGATCTTCCAGCGTCTCAAACAGCCTGAAAAGACTGCCGCGGCTCTCGGGATGGATGAAACTGCCTATCTTTTGCAGCTAAAGAACGTTCATACAAAATTACGCCTGACCAGGGATACCCGCTCGCGTCCGGAAACAGATACAAAGATTATTCTTGCCTGGAATGCAATGGCAATCAGTTCGTTTGCCGAGGCCGGTCGTTACTTTGACCGGAGTGATTACTTGCGCGCTGCCCAACAGGGCGCCCGGTTCATTCTTTCAGCGATGACTGGAACGAAAACGCTCTTCCGCTCCTGGCGCGATGGCTATACTACTATTCCGGCCTTCCTGGAAGACTATGCAGCGTTTATTCTGGCTTTGCTTACACTTTATCAGGCTGATGGCGATGGTACCTGGTATCAAGCCGCAGTCAGGCTGACAGATGAAATGCTCGAAAAGTTTCAGGACCCTTCCGGCGGTTTTTTTGACGCCTCCACATTGGCTGGCGACTTGCTGTATCGGCCAAAGGATCTGCAGGATAACGCTACCCCCAGCGGAAATTCATTGGCTACGCGCAGTTTGCTGCTCCTGGCAGCCCTTTCCGGCGAAGAGTTATACCAACAAACGGCTGAGAATTCGCTGAAAGCCATTCAGGAAACCCTGGCGCAGTACCCTACCGCTTTTGGCTCCTGGCTTCAGGCGCTTGACCTCGTGCTTAATCCTTATCGTCAGGTGGCAATCGTCTGGGATAGCGAAGCGCCGGCAGCAAAGATTTCCGCCCTGACAACCGTTGTCGAGAAGACCTATCGCCCACGATGTGTCTATGCCCGTTCGCCGCTACCCATAGCTAGCGATCAACCGGAATTGTTGCAAAATCGGCCTGCTGTGAACAACTCCCCGACTGCCTATGTTTGTCAGGATTTCGTCTGCCAACTGCCAGTAACGGACCCGGAGGCATTGCATCGTCAGTTGGGGTAAATGTTGGCCATAAACCCAAGCAGCAGCCGATTCACCTCGTCCAAATGGTCAATGATCACCCCATGGCCGGCACCGTCGATTATATGGTGCTCCACTCCTGGAATGCGCTCAGCCATTGCCTGCTGCACCCTGGGCAGGATGGTCGTATCGTTTGCGCCTGTGATGACCATGACCGGCATGCAAATCTTTCCTAACTGCCGGGAAACATCAAAACGCGCCAGAGAAAGCATGGCCTGGCGATAGATATTGGGGTTGGAAGCTCGAATCGATTCGATCAATCTCACCCGCCATTCTGCCTGCTCTGGATAAGGAAAAATTCGTCTGGCTACCAGTTCTGCCTGATTGCCCGGACTGGCAATGTATGCGCGCAGACCGCGCCGAACGAAATAGGCGACTTCGGATACACTGGCTGGTCTTAATGCTGCAAATGTATTGATTAAAACAAGTCCAGAAACCCGCCCCGGCCAGGAAAGCGCCATCTGCAGTGCAACTGTACCACCCATGGATAAACCGCACACCACCGTTTGGTTTATCCCTTCCCGATCCAATAGGCGCACCATGGCTTCGGCTGAGGAGCGCACTGACCAGTATCCTCCCTGCCCAGGTGAACTGCCAAAACCAGGTAAGTCGGGCGTAAACGGGCGATACCCTGCCTGAGTTAATGCTTGCGCCTGGTATCCCCAGGAGTCACCGTATACTCCCAGGCCATGCAACAGCAGGATCGTTTTTTCCATACCAGGTGGGGGTAAAGATGATTTCATAGATGCAACCCTTTTCCATAAAGCGATGAACCATAAAATTTGCAAGATATGTGAAATACTTCATTAAAGTTATAATGGTAAAAAATCACCGGAGGTGAACATGGAAAAGTTTATCATCGAAGGCGGAATCCCGCTCATGGGGGAGATCACTCCGGCTGGTAACAAGAATGCAGCCCTTCCCCTCATGGCAGCCTGCTTGCTCACCGAAGAACCTGTCGTTTTGAACAATATTCCGGACATCCTGGACGTCCAGACCATGTACCGCTTGTTCGAAAGCCTGGGCGTGGAAATAACCCATCAGGGTTCCCATTCCTGGCGGTTTCAGGCAAAAGACATTCATCCCGCCACCCTTGATCCGGATATCACCCGGAAAATTCGCGCCTCTATTTTACTGGCCGGCCCGCTTTCAGCCCGCGGCGGTGAGTTTGTCCTGCCGCCTCCAGGTGGTGATGTCATCGGCCGGCGGCGCGTAGATACCCACCTGTTGGCGCTCAAGAAGCTTGGTGCCGAAGTTAATTACGACCGGGCTTTTCATTTCCGCTCGAACGGGTTGGTTGGCGCGGACATTCTCCTCGATGAAGCCAGCGTGACCGCCACCGAGAATGCGATTATGGCCTGCGCGTTGGCTAAAGGCGACAGCGTGATCCGCAATGCGGCCTCCGAACCCCACATTCAGGAATTATGTCACCTGCTCAATCTGATGGGAGCAAAAATCAATAATATTGGTTCCAATACGCTGCATATAACCGGCGTGGAACGCCTGCATGGCACAGAGTTTACCATCGGTTCTGATTACCTCGAAGTCGTCAGCTTTATTGGTGCAGCAGTGGTTACCCACGGCGAGATCACCATTCACAACGCCGGCAATCAGTACCTGGACATGATTCGGCTGGTATTTGGTCGTCTGGGAGTGCACTGGGAAACCCGAGGCGACGACATTTTTGTTCCCCGCGACCAGCGTCTGACAGTCGAAGCTGATCTGGGCGGCGCCATCCCTGAAATTAGCGTTATGCCCTGGCCAGCCTTTCCGACTGATCTAATGAGCATTGCACTGGTGGTTGCCACCCAATCCAAAGGTACTGTTCTTTTCCACGATTGGATGTACCCCAGCCGTATGTTCTTTACGGATAAATTGGTAGGCATGGGAGCACAAATCGTATTATGCGATCCGCACCGCTGCATCGTCAACGGGCCGACCGGTTTCTATGGCGAAAAGATGGAAAGTCCGGATATACGCGCAGGAATGGCGCTGGTCCTGGCGGCGCTTTCGGCGCGCGGAAAGTCGGTCATTCGCAATATTGGCCAGATCGACCGCGGCTACGAAAAGGTCGATCAAAAACTGGCTTCTCTGGGAGCGCATATCGAACGCGCTGCTGAATAAGTGTCCACTGCAATAAAAACAGGGGCTGTCTCAAAAGAATAAATTTGTCATTTATTCCACCACATATACGGGATGGGGTGGAACCCATCCCGTATATGTGGGGGCGGGTTTCCACGCCATCCCGCTTTTGAGACAGCCCCCTCGTTGGGTGCTTTTAACCCCGATTGATCAGCCTGGTTAAGGGAATAAATTACACAAATATCATACGTTATGGGGCAAACGCGCCGATTTTAGGTGAGAGTAATTTTATTAATTGGGCGAAACGGTTTCGACGACATCCAAAAATTCTTTGACCAGATCGCGCAAAATGCCCTCAGGCAAAGCGCCTACCTGGCGGTGAACCAATTTTCCATTGGACACAAACAGCATGGTCGGGATACCTTGAACGCCAAAGCGAGTCGGCCAGTCCGGATTTTCATCGGTATCGACCTTTGCAATAAGCAGTTTGCCGGCATATTCTGCCGCAAGTTTGTCTAGCGTCGGCGCAACCATTCTGCACGGACCACACCACGGTGCCCAGAAATCAACGATAACCGGCAAAGTGGATTGCAAGACCGTTTTTTCAAATTCTGCATCAGTGACATGTACGGGGGCGTTAATCATTCTTTACTCCTTGGATCAATCGCGCTGGATTGAATGGGTTCCTGGTTTTTCAATATCTTTTGATGCAGCCTGAATAAAAAAGTTGCATCAATTTGGATTGCTGATGTCATCCATTTTTTCGCGGACGAAGTCGACAAAGCGGTAACCAACACCGCGTTCAGTCAGAATGTACTGCGGATTAGCCGGATCCTTTTCGATCTTTTGGCGCAAATAATTGATATATAACCGCACGTAGTGCGGTTCATCGCGATATTCGTAACCCCAGACTTTCGAAAGCAACTGGTCGTAAGTCATTACCCAGCCGGCATTCTTGACCAGATGATACAGTAACCGGTATTCTGTCGGGCGCAATTTAACCTGTTTACCACCCACCCAGATTTCTCTACGCTCAAAATCCATTTTCAGGTAGTCATCGACCTCATAAACATCACGGGAGGTAAATCCACCCGCTTCCGTTCGACGTAAGACTGCCCGTACCCGGCTTACCAATTCGCGCGGGCTAAAAGGTTTGGTTACGTAATCATCGGCGCCCAATTCCAGGCCGCGCACCCGGTCATCTTCCTCACCTTTTGCAGTCAGCATAATTACCGGCACCTGGCTGATCTCCCGGATCAACTTCAAAACTTCAAATCCATCCAGATCCGGCATCATGACGTCCAGGATAATGACATCGGGCAGTGAGTCGCGCAGTTTATGGATGGCATCCAGTCCGCGGTAGGCCTCGACCACTTGAAATCCGTCATGCTCAAGATTTAGGCGAATAAACCGCGCCATGCGCTCTTCATCGTCAACGACCAGAATTACCCGGTTCTTAAAAGTATCGTCCAAACTCAGTCTCACTCCCTGACAAATGAAATGATCTCTTCATCTGCGCCGGCAGAAATAATTTCGATAAAACTAATCCGTGACAGTGGCCACACCACGATCATTGCATTTGGCTCCAGGTAAGGGACGTCCTTCCCGTCTTTTTTTCGTGGATTTTTCAAAGATATCAGGGTATCCGTCGCTGTTGGCAGTGTATCAACGTCCCCGACAATCGGATCTTCATTTGAGAAGTGAACAATAATGCTCGGCATTTTTATCTCACAGTCAAATTTCAATCAGTAGAGGTTTGAAATTCAATTTTTAGCTTGCCCAGCGCAATCTGATCACCATTTTTTAACGGGTATTCAACGTTGGGAACCAGTTTTTGACCATTAACCCGGGTGCCGTTCGCGGAAGCAAGATCCATGATTAAAATCCGCAGTGCCTGAACTTTGATTGCAGCGTGCAATCGTGATACACCCTGGTTATAAGCGTCGAATTCAGACAGATCAAAATCCGGCAAAATAGGCTGTCCCCTGGCAATCCGCCCCAGGCTGTATTCAGAGCGTCCAGTTAGGTGCAGAGTACGGTCGGTGTTTACAATGTGCAAGCTGATCACAACATTTTTTACCGGTACAGCCGGACCTTGAGCTGGAACGATGGCTGGACTGCTTTCCTGCTCATCAAACTCCAAAGGCTCGACTGGCTGGTTTGCCAGCGGTGAAGTCAAGGTATCCGCAGTCACCAGTTGAGTACCACATTCACTGCAGAAAAGTGCGCCGGGTAATTCTTGGTGTTGGCAGTTAGGGCATTGAATCATGGTTTTTTTAGCTCCGGGTCGGGCAGTAAAAATAATGACCTTGTCCCGTATTTGATGTCTTTCAAACCTTCATCGCTAAATCGTTGATGTTTTTGTAAATGATCTGCTTCCATCAGAGCAGTTCGTGCTAAATCCTGGTTGCCTTGTGCCATAAATCGCGATGCCAGGTACTTCAGATGCAGTGAAGAACTTTCGATATCACCAGCCACAGCTTCTTTCCGGATTTTTTCCTGTAAGCGGTAGAGTGAAAGACGCGATATGGCAGTAAAAATTGCCGTTGGTGTTTTTTCTTTGACCCAGGTGTTGCGGACAGGCCGTCTTATTTCAACGAATTGCCGCTCGATTGGAATCGTCTTTGAGGGAATTTCGAAATAGACCTTACCATTGGCAATGGTTTGTTCCGGTTCTATCGAACTAAGCCGGTTAATTTTAAATTCTAATATAACACTGGTGTTTCGACCATATTCAAGTGGCCCGAGTTGTATGGGAAAATTAACTTCCAATGGGCTGACATTCGGATGAAATCTGAACGCATAGTTCAAAGTAACATGTTCAGGCAGATCCAGTATCAATTCACTCTTTCGAGCATAATTGATACTCAAGGAGTGCAGGTTTTGCTCGATAAACTGAACCAGATCTTCCGCTGTGGAGATATAAACCGAATTGCCGCCACTTAATGAAGCCAGCCGATCCAAAAAACCGTCATTCCATTCGTGCCCAATACCCAGCGCATGGATGGAAATTCCTTCCACCGCAGCCCGTTCAGCAATCTCGTAACAACGTTCCTCATCTCCGTAGGTATGACCGTCGGTAATCAAAATCAAGTGTTTTAAGAAATTACTGCGTCCGGCATAACGTTTGAACACTTCAAATCCAAGCTCCAGACCCTGGAAGATTTCAGTTGCGCCACCTGCACTGATCCCCATGATCAGCGATTCGACTCGCGCCGGGTCGCTCAACGTAACCGGCTGCACTAACACTTCTGCCCGGTCGCTAAATGTTACAACAGAGAGCACATCGGACGATTTTAATTTGCGTATCAGCCGGACGAGGTTGGCACGCACCATATCCAATCGCTCGCCGCGCATCGACGACGAACGATCCAGGATGACGCAAATATGCGCGGATGGCAAATCAGTGGGATCGATTTTTTTTGTACAGGACAGATCTAATAGAGCATAGATGAGCTGAGGTTCATCCGATCGGTGAATTGTGGAACGACTGTATCGCACCCCAACCTGAGTTGGAGATGCTTCCCGGGCAGATTCAGGCAGCGACCGGTCATATGCCGCGCGTTGTTTATCATCCACCAGCGTTTCATATGCTTGCTGGATTTCAATGAAACGAGCTCCATCATTCTCGCCATTCTGAGCATCAGGATGATATTTCCGGACTGCGTCGAAATATGCAGCTCGTATTTCAGCTGGCGTGGCATCAAATGGCAGATTTAGAACAGAGTAATGTTCCATCCTCATCCAAATACAAAACCTACAGGTATTCCACTATCACCACGCTGATATTATCCGGGCCGCCAGTTTCATTGGCAGCGGCAACCAATTTTTTACATGCCTCCGACGGATTAGTCGCATCGCGAATAATTTTGGCCATATTCATGTCGTTAACTGCACCCCAGAGTCCGTCACTGCAGATGAGTAAATAACCTGGGTGCGGCATTTGAAAAGTCTGGATATCAGCCTTGAAAGGCTCTGGTTGACCGATTGCCCGGTAGAGCACGTTCCGATTTGGGTGAACCAGCGCCTCTTCTTCGGTAATCTGACCCAGTTCCACCAACCGGTGAACGAGGGAGTGATCATGGGTAAGCAGTTCCATGCGCCCGCCAGGATGAACGAAATAAGCCCGACTGTCGCCTACATGCGCGATCGTCACCTGATCGCCAATGAGGACGGCAGCGGTCAATGTCGTGCCGCCGCCCGGGGCGCGCACTCGGACCAATTGCTGCGCCTTCAAAATACCGTTTTCGATGATTTCTTGCAGTGATTCTTGCTGGCCGGCACCTTCAGGATCCACATGCGGCAAATACACATTCGCTAAAATATGTTGAATAATCGACCGGGCAGCTACGCTGCTGGCGACTTCTCCGTATTCGTAGCCACCCATTCCATCCGCGATAATAAACAAGCCAAACTGCGTCTCATTGGCGCCATCCGCCAGAATGGCGCTCATGGCGTACAATGCATCCTCATTGTGATCACGCTGGAGCCCGATGGATTGACCGGTACCAACCACCAGTTGCGGCGGCTTCAAGGGTTCTGCCGGGGCGCTGATGGCTGCCAGTTCAACAGCATCCAGAGGGGCAGTTTTTATACCAACAAGTCTTTTCTCCGCTTCTTTTCCGGAAAATAGTTTCTTAATAAAATTGCGCACAGGTCCTCCAGGAGGCGGAGATTTTCAATATAGTCTAAGCCATTAATGCATAAACCATATGATCCGTGGAGCCAAAATACAGGGTATTGTTGGCAACCACCGGAGTGGATGTTATTGGACCGCCGGTCACAAATTTCCAGCGAACGCGTCCTGTTTTAATATCCAATGCATACATCTTGCCATCTGCCGAGCCACAATAAACAATGTCGTTATTTACGACCGGTGAACCGCTTACCTGATGCCCCGTCTCAAATTTCCAAATTTCCTTGGCCGTGTTTGCGTCCAGACAATAGATATGTCCATCGGCTGAGCCGACAAAAATCATATTTTCAAAGCGGTAAGGAGCGGAAACAGAGCCTTTTAACATCCTGAAACGCCACAAGACCCACCCGCTTTTGGCATCGAGTGCGTAAAGCGAAGCGTCCAGCGACGTGAAATACACAACACCGGCGGTTACCAACGGCGTGGATGTAATCCCTTTTTTAGCTCGATAGCGCCACTTCGACTGCCCGTGGTAATCGATGCAGAAGAAATCGCCTTCCTCATTGCCAAAGTAAATAAACTCATTCGACATAGCTGGCGACGAGCGAACAGCCACGCCTGCGTCAAATCGGAACTCCCGGCGGGTGGAAATAATATTGATGGAGTGCAGGTAACCATCATCGGCCCCAAAATATACGTGGCCGTCCACCACGCGCGGCGAACTGCGGATGGGCTTTTCTACCTGGTGACTCCAGGAAAGGCGGCCGGTTTTAGCCGAAATGGCATACAAGTGCCCATCTTCCGACCCTGCAAAAACCAGATCGTCGGAAACGAACGGCTTTGTGACAATCCCGCCTTCCGTTGGGTATTTCCAGCGAAATTCTCCATTAGCAGCATCGATGCCGTACAGATTGTTGTCGTATGAACCGACAAAAATCATACCAAGGTCAAAAGCTGGCGAGCCACGCACCTCGTCCTCGCAGCGAAATACCCACAAGGGCTTAATCGTCTGGTCGTCACTTACATTGGGGACAACAATCCGGTCGAGCGCGCCAGTTTTCTTAGCGGCCGTCAGCAGCGCTTTTTTCATCTCACTGGCATCCGGGAAACGCTCATCTGCGTTATATTGCAACGCAGTTTGCACGACCGCTTCAAGTTCAGTTGAGACCAGGGGGTTGATTTGCCGGATGGGACGCTCGCCAAAAGAAAATGGTGGTTCCAGCCGCGGGTCTCGCCTTGTTAAAAGATGATGTATGGTCGCGCCAAGGGAATAAATATCGGCGCGTTGCGTGGCATCACCGCGATATTGCTCGGGTGGAGAATAACCCTCGGTGCCAATCATGGTGCCTTTTTGGCCGGTTTGGAACGTTTTCGCAATGCCGAAATCGACCAGGATGACATGTCCCTGGTGGTTGATCATGATATTGGACGGTTTCATATCTCGGAAGATGATGGGCTCCGGTTTATGGTTATGCAAGTATTCGAGCACGTCGCAGATTTCAATCGCCCATCCAACAACCTGATCTTCTGTTAGCATTCCCTGAGTCTCGCCAAGGATAGCCTCCAGGTCTTTGCCGTGAACATACTCCAAAACCAGGTACGAGCGTTCGTCGTGCGAGAAATAATCAAATATTTTCGGAATGGAAAAATGATTGAGCGTGACCAGGATATTGGCTTCGCGCTCAAAGTTTTGGATAATCGTTTGACGCACCAACGGGTCACGGCCCTGGTTGATCATCTCCTTGACTGCGACCAGCTTGACCACGTTGGGGAAATGCATATCCCGGGCGCGGTAAACCGAACCCATCCCGCCAACCCCGATGACGTCCTGAATCAAATAGCGCCCTACCAGCACTACCCCCGGGGCAAGCTGTTTTACAGGATCGCTTTTGCCTAAGTTCTGAGTAATTCTTTGTGTTTCCAGAATTTCCTCCAAAGGTTATCAGGCTCCCCCATGCAGTCCGCCTGGCAGTTATTGACATTCGGCAAGGCGACTGCTGCCGTTAAAACCTTTGTAGATTATAGTGTTTCTCCGTGGATTTGACCATATTATTAACAAAACCGTATGGAATGAAGCCTGTCTTGCTGCGCCGAATAAACTGGACGGAGGCTTCCGTCTCAGGTAGAATATTTGCACTGCAATTATTGATTCAGGGGATCATGGTTTAAAATGATCGAAAAAGGAAATCTGCATGTCTAATTATCCCGGTAAGGGTAAAGTTGCGGTCGTCAAAACTTCTCCGGAAACAGTCCTGGAGGATATCGACCGGCTGATGAAAATAGCTGGCGTGGAAAAAGCCCTCTCCAAAGATGTCACAACCGGCTTGAAGATCAATATTTCCTGGCAAACCTGGTATCCGGCCTGTTCATCCACACCCTGGCAAATCGAAGGTGTGATAAAAACTTTGCAAAGTTTGGGCTACAACGATCTGTTAGGTATTCACAACGATACAGTTGTAGTCGATACCAGCGTGGGTGAAGCCAATAACAAACACAAATTCGTTACTGACAAGTATGGCATTCCCTGCACCTATCTTTACCAGGAGCAGTTCGAGTGGATCGAATACAAGCCTAAAACTCCGTTCCTCGTCCTTGATAAGGTTTACCCGGACGGTGTATTCATTCCCAGGACACTGGTCGGAAAGAATATCATTCATCTGCCAACCGTAAAGACCCATGTGTTCACCACCATCACTGGCGCGATGAAAAACGCCTTTGGCGGGCTACTGCATCGCAACCGCCACTGGACACACAGCGTCATCCACGAAACCCTGGTGGATTTATTGAGCATTCAACAAGAAATCCATCCCGGGATTTTTGCAGTGATGGATGGCACTTTTGCCGGCGACGGGCCAGGCCCGCGCGCCATGCGCTGGCATGAAAAGAATATCCTGCTGGCTTCCGCCGACCAGGTGGCAATCGATGCGGTCTCGGCTAAATTGCAGGGTTTCGACCCCATGTCGATCCAGTTTATCCGCCTGGCGCACGAGCACGACCTGGGCGTTGGCGACCCGAATCAGATCGAAATCATCGGTTACGACATCGAACAGGAGCAGCCCTGGAAATTTGTCCAGGAAGATACCTTCGCTTCGCGCGGCCAGAAAATGATCTATCACGGCTGGCTCAAACCGCTGGAAAAACCGCTGCTGCAAACCCCGATCGTCGGTTGGAGCTATTTTGCCAGCAATTTTTACCACAATGTTTACTGGTACCCCTTCGTGGGACGGCAGCGGGTGCGTGAAGCGCTCAAAACCTCCTGGGGGCAACTTTTCGAAAAATATGGCGATGGGCAAGTCGTCATGCCGGGAATGGAGCCCAAGACGGTTATTCAGGCTGGGATCGCAATTGGGGCGGTTACTGCATTGCTGGTCACAGCCGCGTTCCTGTTATCGAAAAAGAACGGGTCGTAGACCAACTTTCTTTCCAACCTCAAGGAGACAATATGTTCAATTCGTTTGCCGAAGCCGCTGAATATGTGCGGAAAAATAAAATCCGCATGGTTGACCTTAAATTCAGCGATCTGTGGGGAAGAGGGCATCACGTCACCATCTCAGCAAGAGAATTTACTCCATCATTGATGTCCGAGGGGGTCGGCTTCGATGGTTCGAGCGTTGGCTTCAAGAGTGTAAAATCTGGCGACATGATCCTGATCCCGGATCTCGCCACAGCTTTTATGGATCCATTTTGGGATTCGCCTACCCTGGCCTTCCTTTGCAATATCTATGAGGCGGATACCAAAGACAAATTCTTGCGCGATCCGCGGGAAATTGCCCGCCGGGCTGAAAAATTCCTGGTTGACAGCAAAACTGCAGACGAATCTATCTGGGGACCGGAGCTGGAATTTTATGTATTCGACAAAGTGGAATACGAAAACAACGTTCATACCTCACGCTACTCGGTTGACTCATCCGAAGCCAACTGGAACGGCGCTGCCGCCGGCCACGGACATTACAACCCGATTCACGGTGGTTATCACATCCTTCCCCCGCGCGATAATTTCTACAATTTACGCTCGGATATGGTGGAGGTGTTGGAGGATATTGGCGTTCCGGTAAAATATCACCACCATGAAGTCGGCGGGCCGGGTCAATGTGAAATCGAAACACCTTTGATGGGGCTGCTTGCAGCCGCGGATGCCGCCATGCTGATCAAGTATGTGACCAAAATGGTCGCTCATCAGTCCGGCTACACCGTCACGTTCCTGCCAAAGCCGCTCTTCGGCGAGGCCGGCAGTGGCCTGCACTTTCATCAACTGCTCAGACGCGCCGGCAAAAACGCTTTTTACGATGCTGCCGGCCCCAACCTGCTCAGCCAGACCGCGCTGTATTACATCGGCGGGCTGCTGACTCATGCGCCCGCCATCATCGGGCTGACTAATCCCAGCACCAATTCCTACCGCCGGCTGGTTCCCGGCTTCGAGGCGCCGGTAAACACCTTCTTTTCGTCCGGCAACCGCTCCGCTGCCATCCGGGTGCCCAGGTATGCTACCGAACCGGAAAAGGTGCGTTTCGAGTTCCGCCCTCCGGATGCCACCTGCAACCCCTACCTGGCCGAAGCAGCCATGTTGATGGCCGGTATCGACGGCATCCAGCGCAAAATCGACCCGACCCAGGCTGGCTTTGGCCCGATCGACGAGGATATCTTTTCCTGGCCGCCCGAAAAACGCAAAACCATTCAGGCCCTGCCGACTTCACTGGAAGAAGCGTTGTGCGCCTTGCAAGCCGACCAGGAGTTCCTGCTGGCAGGCGGGGTTTTCAGCGCGGATATGATCCACGACTGGATCAAAGCCAAACGCGCCGACGATCTGGCCGTCCGCGCCCGCCCGCACCCTTACGAGATCGAGCTGTATTACGACTTGTAAATAACACCTCCCCTAAAATCCATGAATTTGGATTTTGGGGTCGCGGTCAGTGCACCCTGTGGGGTGGCTAGAGGAGTAAGCGAATGTCCGGAACGACGAGGGCGTCATTCCCTACGGTTCACATCCGTGAGGTTCGGGGGTTCGAGCCCAAAAGCGCCTTATTTCTCACGCTTCGCGCTGCACTCCTCGCACGGGCATAATGCCCGCAGGAAATGCCAGTTGTAAATCCCGGTGTGATGACCGTCTTCCCATTCGAACATCACCGCATAGCTGCCCACTCCTTCCAGGCTGCGCATGCGCGTTTCCGGCTGGTCCGGGAATTCCGTATAGGTGAAAACAATCGGGTCCGGGTCAGCCCGCATATTTTCGTGCCCACCGCGACAACTGGCGCACGGACAGGCCAGCCGTACCAGACCAAAGGGATAGCGGCTGACATGCTGGTCACCCCAGGTGATGGTCAGCACATGGGTCTCTCGATTGGCAGATACACTGATGGGATTTTCAAAATCGCTCATGATTTACCTCTAATTTACGGACTCAATTCGATCACGGTTAAATAATTAGATGCAGCCCAACCGCTGCGATTGGCGTCGTAGGGCGCGGTCAGATACCACCACACGTAGCCATCTGCATCTTGCGGCCCGTCTACCACCTTGAACACTTCGGCTTCATAGCCCATGAACATGACATCCGTGCCCGTGCCCGGCTCCTTACGCAGTCGCAGCCCATCTCCACCGGTGCCGGATATCTGGACGTATATCCCTGTACCGATGCCGCCAAAGGTCGTTTCACCGGGACCAGGCGTCGCAGTGGGTGTAGTCACCAGGGTCGGCAAAACCGGCGTCGAAGTTGGCGCAAAAATGACGGTCATGACGGCTGTGCCATTCTTGGCAACGGCTGGAACGGGTCGTAAAAAGCTGGCGCCCGCTACCAGCAGCCCAAACAAACCTATGCCAATCGCCAGCGACGCCGGGATGACCCATAGAGAGAAGGTGCGTCGGTTTGTGGTCATATTATCCTGCAGCCGGCAGCAAGAAGAAGGAAATGCCGAGGATCGAGTAAACCGCCAGCAGCGCTGCGCCTTCCAGCCAGTTCGATTCACCATCCATGGCCACCAGCGCGGTGATCAAAATGGATGCAGTCAAAGCGATCAACTCATAAATGTTGAAAACCAACGTTAACGGATTGCCCATTGCCAGGCTGATGAAGACCAGTAGCGGAGCCACAAAAAGCGCGATTTGCAAGCTGGAAGAGACCGCTATCTCCACGCTCAATTCCATGTGGTTACGGTAGGCAACCGTCACTGCTACCAGATGCTCAGCCACGTTGCCAACAATGGGGATCAAGATAATTCCCAGGAAAAATTCTGAAATGCCAAATTGCGCCACAACCACTTCCACCGCGCCAACCAGCAATTCACTCGCAATGACCACCCCAAGAGTGGCCAGCGCCAGCACAACGATGGCTTTGGTTAAGGACCAATCCGGCGCAGCGTGTTCGATTTTTTCCGGATTGACGGTTATCGGGCTGCGGGCTGCTTTCAGGCTATAGACCAGCCCGAGCACATACAACACGATCATAACGACTGCAACGCCCAGGCTCATCGCCTCGACCCGCACGCTGGTTGGATTGCCAATGGCCGGGTAAAAAAGCGAAGGGATAATCAACGCCACAACTGCCAGCAGCAGCAGGATGGAATGGTTGGAGATTTGACGGCGGTCAAATGTCTGCAAGCCGTTTTTCGCGCCCCCGACGATCATCGCGATGCCCATCACCAGAAGCAAATTGCCGAGAATAGAGCCGGTTATGGAAGCCTTTACCAGCTCCAGCAGCCCGGCTTTGATGGCGATGAGCGTGATGATGAGTTCTGCGGCATTCCCCAAAGTGGCGTTAAGCAGTCCACCAATTTTTGGGCCGGTATAGACCGCCAGCACTTCGGTGGCTTCGCCAATATATCCTGCCATCGGGACTACCCCCAGGGCAGAGAATATGAAGACATAGATCATGCCCCACTGCTGCCATTCAGCCACAATTGCAAGTAAAAATGCCAGGAGTAATAACGTCAGCGGTTTCTTTTTGATGTAGGCAAGAAATGGTCTCATTGGCGACTCCGTGGAATGATTATATCCGAATGCGCCCCGTAGCACACGGACGTGGGTATGTTATAATTTCAGCAACACGCCCATGGACGAATCGAAAACCGTCACCCCCATCCTTGGCAATCGCTATCAGCTCATTCAAAACATCGGCAACGGTGGGATGGCTGTGGTTTACCACGCCCGTGACTTGATGCTGGAACGGCCGGTAGCGATTAAAGTGTTACGGCAGGATTACTCCCGAAACGAAGCTTTTCGGGAGCGTTTTCGAACGGAAGCCAAGGCCGCTGCCAACCTCTCCCACCCCAACATCGTCACCGTCCACGACTTTGGCTTTGATTCTGACCGGCTCTACCTGGTTATGGAGTACGTCCCCGGCACTGATCTCAAAACCATCCTCAAAGAGCGAGTGCGGTTGCCCGTCGAAGAAGCTGTCAATATCACCATCCAGGCAGCCGCTGGCATTGGCTATGCGCATCGCGCGGGTTTGATCCATTGCGATGTCAAACCGCACAATATTCTGGTGACCCCCGACCAACGCGTCAAGGTGACCGATTTTGGCATTGCCAGGGCTATGGCTTCCATCCAACCCGATGAAAAACACGATGTGGTTTGGGGCTCTCCCCTGTATTTCTCCCCGGAACAGGCTTCCGGGGCGGCTCCCTCGCCCGCCTCGGATGTATACTCGCTGGGTGTGGTCTTGTACGAACTGATTACCGGCCGGCTGCCTTTTCACAGCAGTGATCCTGCTGAATTGGCACGCATGCACCGCGAAGCTGCTCCTGTTCCACCGCGCAGACTCAACCCGGATGTCCCGTTAGCGCTCGAACAAATCGTGATGAAGGTCCTCGCCAAGGAACCTTCCGCCCGTTACCGCACCGCAGACCAACTGGGACGCGTCCTTTCGAGCTTCCTTCAGTCCATGGAAACGATCAAGGTGACACCCCTGCAGGACAGCGGGCTAACCTCAGTTCCTCGCCAGCATGCTGCTCCGAATTCAAATGGGTTCCCCTTGCAGCCGGCTTCTGAGATAACGGAAGTGGAGGAAGAAGAGAGCATTAATATCGATTGGGGCACCACTGGCCTGGCCCTTGCAACTTTCGTGGCAGTTGGCGGTTTAATCCCCTTCTGGTTGTGGATCTGGTTCACCTTCAATCCCCCAACTCCCTGAGCACAATTCATCGATCATGATTCTGTCTGCATCCATTCTCTCAGCTGATTTCACCGACCTGCGCGGCCAGGTTCAGCAAGCCGAACAGGCGGGCGTTGACTGGATCCACGTCGATGTCATGGACGGTCATTTTGTGCCCAACATTACCATGGGCGCTTTCATGGTGGAGACGTGCAAACGCATTACCCGCCTGCCGCTTGACGTTCATTTGATGATCGAAAAGCCGGAGCGACACATCCAGGCGTTTATCAACGCTGGCGCTGATTATATTAGCGTGCACGTCGAAGGCAACCCGAACATCCATCGCACTCTTCAGGCGTTACACTCAGCCGGCGTGCACCCTGGAATTGCCTTGAATCCGGGTACTCCGGCCAGTGCCGTCAGTGCAGTATTACCATTTGTTGATTATGTTTTGGCCATGACAGTGAACCCCGGCTTCTCTGGCCAATCCTTCATCCCACAAGTAACCGAAAAAGTCAGTGAAATTCGCAAAATGCTCGACCAGATGAACCCGACTGCTTCGATCGAAGTTGACGGCGGGATCACGGCTGAAAACCTGCCGGTTATCCAAGCCGCTGGAGCCAATATTATCGTCGCCGCCACTTCTATTTTCCGGCACCCCGAGGGCATCGCCGCCGGGATTCGAAATTTGCGCAATGCAGGGTTAAATTAAAAATGCGGCTTTCGCCGCATATTAATGGTGAATGAAAATGATGTTATGCAGTTTTGACGAGAGTACGAATGCACCGGGTGCACAGCAGCTTGTGGACAGATCGACCGCCTTCAAAGACGCTGGTCCGCTGCAGATTGGGGCGGAAAGTTCGCCGGGTTGCCCGCAGCGAGAAGCTGCGATTATGTCCGAAAGTAGTGGTCTTCCCGCAATTTTCACATTTAGCCATGATAAGATTCCCTTTCCTGCGATAATGCTATTGATTAAGACATCGCTTCAACACGCGACTGCGAATTTTACCACAACTCGTATCTTTTTTCAACAAGGATTGTTTCAAATCCAAAGAGGACAGCAAACATGAATGATTCTAATCAAATGGGCAACATCTTCATATCGCACCGCGCGATTGCCTCCATCGCCCACCAGGCTGCCCTGGGATCATATGGTGTGGTCGGGCTGGCAGCCAAAAGCCTGGTGGAAGGCTTTGCTCAAGTCCTGGTAAAAGATCCAACCCTGGGGGTCGAAGTTGATTTTGCTAATGATGGGATTACAATTGATCTTTTTATCGTCATCGAGTACGGTACTCGAATTAAGAGCGTCGCCTCTTCTGTAGCCGATACAGTGCGCTACCAGGTTGAAAAGACTCTCGGATTGCCCGTCAAGTCAGTGAATGTGCATGTACGCGGGTTGCGCATTAGCGACCTGGATTAAAGAATTATTGGAGCTTTCAGGAGAGTTATGGGCGCAGACGTTCAATTTCCGGCTATGACCGATGGTCGTGAGATTATCAAAAAAACAACTTTAGACGGCCAGGGTTTAAAAATTCTGGTCGAAGCCGGATTAACCTGGCTGAAGGCCAATCAGCAATTGGTCAATTCGCTCAACGTTTTCCCGGTTCCGGATGGCGACACCGGCACCAACATGGTGCTGACCATGCAGGCTGCTTACAGCGAAATCGTTCAATCCAACGAAAGTAATATCGGTAAAATGGCGCACGCCATCGCTCATGGCGCATTAATGGGCGCCCGCGGAAATTCCGGGGTCATCCTCTCGCAGCTCTGGCGCGGTTTTGCGCGCGCACTTGATAATTTACCGGAAATGAATGGCGAAACGCTGATTAACGCACTGACCGAATGTAAAAACACCGCCTATAAAGGCGTTGTCCGCCCGGTGGAAGGCACGATACTGACCGTGGCTAAAGACATTGCAGCGGCGGCTGACAAATTTCGCGGCAAGGATGTTACGCTGGATGTACTTGAGTCCATCGTCGTGGAAGCTGACCGATCTGTAGAAAACACCCCTAACCTGCTGCCCATCCTCAAACAGGCCGGCGTGGTCGATTCAGGCGGCAAAGGGCTTTTTATTATTCTGGAAGGCATGCTGCGGTTTATCAAAGGCATGCCGCTGGAATCAACCGCTGTAGTTCAACCCTTATCGCAGATGGAACTGGACGGCGCCATGGAAGAAGTTGAACCAGGGCAGGACTACGAAGTGGTGGTTGATTTCCGCCCCAATAGCGATTTGAATCTCGAGAAATTTTACAGCGACCTGTCTGAGATGGGCACCTCCATCCAGGTTGGCGAAGGGGACGGCATGTATCGCATGCACATCCACGTCCCAACCGACAAGCGCTATGAGCCAATCGAATACACTATGGGATTGGGCACGGTAACCAAGGTTGCCATCGAAAATTTGTTGGCTCAAATGGAGGACCAGAAAGGCAAGTCCGACGAAAAGATCAATTTCACGCCCATCGAGCCTGGTCAAATTGCGGTTATTGCCGTTTCGCCTGGCGCAGGATTATCCCGGATTTTTGCCAGCCTGGGTATCGCTGCTGTAGTCGAAGGCGGCCAGACGATGAACCCAAGTACCGAAGAAATCATTCATTCTTTCGAAAATTTACCCACAGACCGGGTCATCCTTCTGCCGAATAACAAAAATATCATTTTAGCAGCCCAAAATGCCGCCCAGATGACCGTCAAGAAGGTGGCAGTAATTCCCACAAAAACAGTGCCGCAAGGTCTGAATGCAATGTTACGTCACGATCCGGATGGCGACCTGGCCGAACTGGCCGGGGAAATGGAATCAGCCATTTCGGAGGTGGAGACTGGCGAAATTACCACTGCCACTCGCTCGGTAGAAATCAACGGGGTAGCCGTCCAACAGGGCGAGGTCATAGCTCTCTTGAATGGCACCCTGGTTGCATCAGCCAAAGACATTCAATCCGCTTGTATGGAATTGCTTGAAAAAGCGGATACCGCCGACCGCGAGCGAATCACCCTGTTTTATGGGGAAAATTATTCGCGCCAGGAAGTCAATAAACTGAGCGATGAAATCCGTAAAGTGTACCCGCGACATGAGATCGAGCTCCACGAGGGCGGACAACCACACTACCAACTTATCCTGTCCATAGAATAACTGCATGCTCCAAACTTGCATCCTTACCGATGGCTCGGCCCAATTCCCCCAGCATTCCTTCCCCGGCCAGAACTTGGTGAGAGTAATTCCGCATGATATTGAAATTGGCGGAAAACTTTATCCGGATGGCAAAGATGTCAAAATTGGGGCGTTTCCAACTTCCGCCTTCGATCCGGGAACCCCGCGGCTGGTTCCGCCCAGTCCGGCAAAGTTTGCGGATTGGTTTACTGCGCTGAGCAGAGAGTTCAATGAAATCCTGGTTGTGCTGCATGACAATCATTTTTCGGCTGCATACGACAACGCCCTCCAGGCAACCGTAGAACTCAAGGCCAGTCGATCGATCCAGGTGATCAACGCACAGACTATTTCAGCCGGACTGGGCGTATTGGTTCAGATTGCCGCTGAAGCCTTGCAGAATGGCGCAAGCACGGTGGAGACCGAACATTTGATCCGGCGTCAGATCCCGCACATATACACCGTGATCTGCACGCCCGGGTTGTCCTACCTCCATCAAGCCGGCATCATCGACCGGGCGCAGGCCATAGTTGGCGAGATGCTCAACTTCATCCCGGTATACACGCTGGAGGAGGAGCGCCTGACCCCGCTGGAGAAAGTTCGCTCCTACCGTCAGACCGTTGACCTTTTCGTCGAATTTTTGGAAGAATTCGAAAATTTACGCCACATTGCCCTGGTTCAATCCATCCCGCCGCTGCTGACCGATACCCGCAGCGTCCGCCAGTTGTTCCAGGAAATCTACCCGAATACTTCTTACAGCGAGCACAATATCAATGTCCCGCTGGCAGCGCTGCTGGGTCCGCGGGCGCTTGCCATGCTGGCAGTCGAGAAAATACACTAGAAAACTGGTCTACTGCCACCCTGTAGCGCAGCATGACAACTGAAAAACATTTGTCACCCTGTAGTTCAGCATGACAAATAAAAACTATCTGTCACCCTGGGCGCAGCGATCGCGAAGCATCCTGTGGAAGGGTCTATCAAGAAACTGGTGTCCTCATCGTTACCTTTTGTGCATTTTTGTACAACAATCAGGCGTTAACCTGTAACATCGATAGAATAAGGTAAAATAGCGGTATGCCTTCTCCGCTGGAAAAATTAAGAAAATTTTTAATATTAGAGTCTGAACGCGGTTATGATAATCGCGCAGTCGTCGGCGGCCTGGATAAAATCCTTCCCACCTGGAAAACCGAAGCAGTCTCATTCGGATTGCCGGAAACTACCATCAAACTGGTCGAAAACGCGCTGATCGCCTATCCGCAAATGGATATCCGCGAGCGCGCCGAAGGGATTCGCACATTGCTGGAGCAGGTCGAGGCAGTGAGTGGCGTTGAAATAAAGCCGCCCCCGGCTGCGCAGGAACCCGGCCCGGTTTCACCCCAGCAATTTACCCCTTCTACGCCGGATGAGATGACTGCATCCGGACCGGCCGGCAGCTACCAGCCTGGTCATGTACGGGCAGCCACCCAGAATCAAAGTGGCTTGATCGGCCTGACGGCTGACCTGACCGTTTTGAGCGGCATTGGGCCAAAAACCGCCCAGACGCTGGAGCAGCTTGGCCTGCATACCCTGGAAGATTTGCTGTATTACTTCCCGCGCCGTTACGACGATTATTCTCAAATGAAGCCCATCAACCGGCTGCAGTACGGCGATGAAGTCTCGATACTGGCCAATGTCAAGAGCGCCTTCACCCGCAATATCAAGGGCGGCAAGCTCACCATGACCGAAGCTGTGGTGGAAGACGGCACCGGGGCGCTGCGGGTCACCTGGTTCAATCAGCCCTGGCTCGAGAAATCCATTCGCCCCAATACCCAGTTGGTTTTATCCGGCAAAATCGACATGTATCTCGGCCGGCTGAGCATGAACAACCCGGATTGGGAACCCATCGAGCAGGAACACCTGCACACCAACCGCATCGTTCCGGTTTACCCGCTGACCGCCAAAGTTACACAAAAATCTTTGCGCAAAATGATGCACCAGACGATCACCTTCTGGTCGCCGCGCATCCCGGAATTTTTACCACACCAGGTGATCGAGCAGGCCAACCTGTCCTCCATCAACCAGGCCCTGCTGCAAGTCCACTTCCCGGATAACCTCGACAGGCTGCATGCGGCTCAGGAACGCCTGGCTTTCGATGAAATCTTCCTTTTGCAGTTGGGCGTTATCCGGCAGAAACGCGCCTGGCAGTCCAACACAGCCGAATCCTTTACAGTGACGGATGATTGGCTCCAGGAAAAGCTCACCCGGCTGCCCTACCCGCTTACCGGCGCACAGCAGCGTACCATTGAGGAAATCCGCGCCGACCTGGCTTCGGGCAACCCCATGAATCGCCTGCTGCAGGGAGATGTCGGATCGGGCAAAACCATCGTTGCCGCGCTGGCAATGGCCTTGGTCACCAACGGCGGCGCTCAGTCTGCCATCATGGCGCCAACCAGCATCCTGGCGGAACAGCATTATCGCACCCTCAGTGCTTTGATGAGTGAAAACGGAAGCGAGAGCTCTCTCAACCTTTACCAGCCGGGCGAAATCCGCCTGCTGCTGGGCGATACGCCCGAATCTGAAAAGCAGGAAATCCGCGCTGGCCTGGCCGATGGCAGCATCAAGGTAATCGTTGGCACCCACGCCTTGATCGAAGGGCCGGTTGAATTCAAACGGCTGCAAATCGCCGTAGTCGATGAACAACACCGCTTCGGCGTCGCCCAACGTTCCGCACTACGGGCCAAGGGCGATAACCCGCATCTGTTGGTCATGACAGCCACGCCTATCCCGCGTTCCCTTGCGCTCACGGTGTACGGGGACCTAGATATTTCGGTCATGGATGAAATGCCGGTAGGACGTTTGCCTATCGAGACTCATGTGCTCGCGCCAATCGAACGTGAACGCGCCTACACTTTCATCCGCAGTCAGATCGAACAGGGGCATCAGGCTTTCATCATCTATCCGTTGGTCGAAAAAGGCGAAAAAGAGGATGCTCTGGCTGCCGTTGAAGAACGCGATCGGCTGCAGCGCGAAGTCTTCCCGACCCTGAAGCTCGGCCTGCTCCATGGCCGCATGAAACCCGAAGAAAAAGACCAGGTGATGACTGCTTTCCGCAACCAGGAGACCCAGGTGCTCGTTTCGACCTCAGTAGTCGAGGTAGGGGTGGATATACCCAATGCCACTGTCATGATGGTGGAAGGCGCCAATCGCTTTGGGCTGGCACAATTGCATCAGTTCCGCGGGCGCGTTGGCCGCGGCGCCGAACAATCGTATTGTCTGCTCATCCCCGATAACGATGATGCCGTCGAAAACGAGCGATTGCAGGTGATGGCGCAAACCAACGATGGTTTCGTCCTGGCTGAGCGCGATCTCGAACAGCGCGGCCCGGGTGATTTCCTGGGTACCCGCCAGGCCGGGTTTGCCGAACTGCGCATGGCGAACCTGTCTAACGTGCGCTTGATCGAAAAGGCCCGCCATTTTGCCCATCAAGTGATCGAGAATGATCCGGAATTGAAATCTTCCGAGCATAAAGCACTTCTTTCAACCCTCGACCGTTTTTGGACAAACGGACGGGGCGATATCAGCTAGTTCAAAGGAACATCATGGTTCGTGCAGTATTTCCAGGTACCTTCGACCCCATTCATTACGGCCATATCGACATTGCCCGCAGGGCCTCACTCCTGTTCGATGAAATCATCGTTGCGGTTTACGACCGCCCACTGAAAAATTTGCTTTTCACCCCCGAAGAACGCATTGCCTTCGTCGAAAAATCCTTCGAGAATGACCCTAAATTCAAAGTGATGGGCTATAGCGGACTTACGGTGGAATTTTGCAAGCAGGTCAACGCCCAGGTGGTGGTACGCGGCTTGCGCGTGTTTTCCGACTTCGAACACGAGTTCCGTATGGCGCTGGCGAACAAACGCCTCTACCCTGAAATTGAGATGTGCGCGTTAATTACCTCCGAATCGCACACCTTCCTTTCATCTTCAACCGTGCGTGAGATCGCCTCGCTTGGCGGCGATGTCTCCAGCATGGTTCCTCCTTATGTCCATGAGGCGTTAAAAAAGCGTTTTTTAGAACTGGGTGATAAGCAAAATATTATTCCCAGTATTGCTTTAAGGGATTAATTTACATAATATGGTTTAATAATAATTCGTAAAATGGTCTGATTATTGCACTTGATGGCAGATGAGTAAACTGCGGAGGAAAGTATGGACATCCTACATCTCGTAGACCGGCTAGAAGAACTCTTCAACGAAAGCAAACCCATCTGGTTTACCCACAGCGTGATCGTGGATGAAGACCGAATGCTGGACTTGATCGACCAGATGCGGGTATCGATTCCTGAAGAAATCAAAAAGGCCCAGCAGATTATCATCCAGCGAGATCGGATCCTGGCGCAGACACAGGAAGAACCCAGCCGCACACTCAACATCGCTCGCGAGAAAGCGGATGTCCTGATCGAACGCGATCCGGTCATTCAAGCCGCTCAGGCTCGTGGTGAGCAAATCATCCAGCAGGCGCGCGCTGAAGCTGAAATAACCCGACGTGAAGCAGACGAATATGTGCTGCAAACACTTTCGACCGTGGGCGAAGAGTTGGAGCGTCTGCTCAACCAGGTTCGTAACGGCGTCCGAACACTGCAATCCGAACGCCAGCAGGCTCAAATTCCGCAGCAACCCCCCAAATAAATCAATCGTGATTGATATAAATAAGCCCCCTGTGACTGTTAATATTCAGGGGGCTTTTTGTTACTCGTTTGCAGGTAATTTACTACTTTCCCGCCTTCTCAACCTCGGCTTTTCCATCGGTTGCCAGGGCGGCGCCTGATTTTTCTTCCCTGGGGGCCTTCGCCCGTTTTGGCCGCGATTTCTTCTCGGCGGCCGGTCGCAAAGCCAGCCCCAGTACCTGGTCCATATGGGTTACGGGGACAATTTTCAGGTCTTGCCGAATCTTTTTAGGTAAATCGACCAGATCCTTCATATTACGCTCCGGGATGATGATCGTCTTCAAACCAGCCCGATGCGCTGCCAGCAATTTTTCGCGAATTCCTCCCACAGGAAGCACCTTGCCACGCAGAGTAATTTCACCGGTCATGCCAACTTCTTTCGAGATGCCGCGTTCGGTAAAGGCGGAAATCAACGCGGTGGCGATGGTGATGCCAGCGCTTGGGCCGTCCTTCGGGATGGCGCCTTCCGGGATGTGAATATGAACATCAAGGCGCTCAAACGCATCCGACTCGATGTCCAGTTCCTTAGCCCGCGATTTCAGGTACGATAAACCGGCCTGAGCGGACTCCTGCATCACATCGCCAATCTGGCCAGTGATTTGCATTGCGCCTTTGCCGTCCAGAATCAAAACTTCAACCGGCATTATGTCGCCGCCATTTTCGGTCCATGCCAACGCGGTCGCGACGCCAATTTCATCCTGCATTTCAGCCTGCGTTTGGAAAAACTGCGGCGGTCCAAGAAAGCGTTCGACTGTTTTGGGTATCAGATGGGTCGGGTAATGTTTTTTCTCCGACTTCAATCGCGCTACTTTGCGGGTCATCCGGCCAATTTCTCTTTCCAGGTTGCGAACGCCGGCTTCATAGGTGTATTCCCGAATGATTTTGGACAGCGCCTGTTCCTGGAAAACGATTTCATTGTCTTCCAACCCACTCTCTTCCACCTGCCGCGGGATCAGGAAGCGTTTGGCAATTTCCAATTTTTCCTCTTCGATGTACCCCGGGAACTCGATCACCTCCATCCGGTCGAGCAGTGCGGACGGGATATACCCCAAATAGTTAGCCGTGGTGATAAACATGACTTTCGAAAGGTCGAATGAAAGTTCCAGGTAATGGTCAGAGAAAGCGTGATTCTGTTCCGGGTCGAGCACTTCGAGCAATGCAGCCGAGGGGTCGCCACGGAAGTCAGCGCCCAGCTTATCGATCTCATCCAGCATAAACAGCGGATTGACTGTCCCGGCGCGGCGCATGGTCTGTAGAATCCGCCCGGGCAGCGCGCCAATGTAAGTTCGGCGGTGTCCGCGAATTTCAGCTTCATCCCGCACCCCGCCAAGCGAGACTCGCACAAATTTACGGCCTAAAGCCTCGGCGATTGATCGGCCCAGCGAAGTCTTTCCCGTGCCTGGGGCGCCCACAAAACACAGAATTGGCTGGCGTGGTTTGCGCGGCTTCAGGCTTCGAACCGCAATGTATTCCAATATGCGATCTTTGGCTTTACCCAGGCCGTAATGGTACTTTTCGAGGACAGCAGCCGCATGCGCCACATCCAGGTTATCCTCCGACTCGAATGCCCAGGGCAGTTCCAGAATCCAGTCCAGATAGGTTCGGATGATGCCAACCTCGGGGGCCATCGCTGGCATTTGCTGCAGCCGGTCTACTTCCTTTAGGGCCGTGACACGAACTTCATCCGGCAGTTGCGCGGAGATCACCTTCTCGCGCAGTTCCACAGTCTCCCGGGTAAAAATATCCCCTTCGCCGAGTTCGGTTTGGATGGCTTTCATCTGCTCGCGCAGATAGAACTCGCGCTGGCTGCGGTCCACCTCGGATTGCACACGGTTTTGAATTTCGTCTTCAAGCTGCAGCACGTCCAATTCCTGCGCCAGCAGCCAGTTGACCCGTTTCAGTCGTTCCATCGGATTAACCAGCATCAGCAGCGCTTGCCGTTCGTAGAAGGGCAGCGAAATCGCAGTAGCCACCATATCGGCCAGCCAGCCAGGTTCGTGGATATTGACCGAAAACAGGTGCGCCTCATCCGGCAGGCTGCGGTCAAGCTGGACGCAGCGCTCGAATAGATCGCGGGTCGTGCGCATTAAGGCTTCTGTCTGGCGTTTGACCTCGGTCGGCTCTTCGATCACCCGGGCGCGAACCCGGTAGTGCGGTTCGAGCTGCACGAATTCCAAAATCTCCAGGCGCCGCCGCCCTTGAATCAGGGCCGAATTATTGCCGTCCGGGATGTCCAGCAGCCGTCCGACAGCTATCTCCATTCCGATGCTCAAGAAATCAGCCGGGGTAAGATCTTCTTTTTCCGGATCTTTAGCCACCAGAGCAATCATGGTTTCGAAACCAAACTGCGCTTCCTGAATGGCCAGCAGATTGGGGCCAGGCGTAATAAATATGGGCGCGACCATGCGCGGGAACACGACGATATCCCGCATGACCATCGCCGGGCACTCGATCACGCCGTCTTTATCCGGCACGGCATCCGGCATCTGGTATAGCTCCTCGGTGCGCTGGTGCAGCGCCGAGCTAAATTCTTCGCTGTCGCGGTCTTTCTGAATCCAGTTATCTTTCTTCATTCAATCGTCCAATCGGGTGAGCGCTTGCCCACCAAAGATTTTTCATGCATGTTTAAGAGCAATTTTTTTCTCGAACCAGTATTGCCGCGCGCCAGCCGCTATAAATATGCTGCCCGTGATCACCAGTGCGCCATCCGGCTTCAAGCTGGCAAATGCCTGCTCAAGAGCCGATTCAAGCTGGGGGTCGACTGCAACAGGCAAGCCAAATTTTCGCGCTGCTTCAGCCAATTGTACGGCGTCATAGGAGCGCGGATGCACGGATTGCGTGACCATGACTCTTTCTATCACCGGGGATAAAGCGCCCAGCATGCCGGTTACATCCTTGTCCTCGGACGCGCCAAAGACCAGACTGATAGATCGGCCGGGCAGATAATCGCGAATGGTCTGAGCCAACTTTTCGGCCGAATCGAGGTTATGGGCCGAATCGATCACCACCAACGGATCATTTTGTAATATTTCAAAGCGTCCTGGCCAGGAAACCGCTCCAAACCCTTTCCGGATAGCTGCGCTGCTGATTTTGATGCCGGTTTTGTTGATCACTTTCAAAGCAGCATAGGCAGTCAACGCATTCTGTACCTGATGTGCGCCCAACAATGGCAGACTGAAGTGGCTGGCCTGGCTGCTTCCGTTATTTCCGGCTGCAGATCGAACCATAAACTCTTGCCCGGCCAGCGAATGCCTTGTCAGGCTGGCAAAATAGGCGTCATCGGTGAAAAGAATTGGGGCATGGCGCTCTTTCGCGATTTTTTTCAATACCGCTGCTGCTTCCGCTTTTTGGTGCGCGACGACGACAGGCCTGCCCGGTTTGATGATACCGCCTTTCTCGGCTGCAATTTTTTCCAGCGTATCCCCCAGTACGTTCATATGGTCCAGGGATAACGAGGTGATAACCGACACCAACGGATCGACGATATTGGTTGCGTCCAACCGGCCGCCCAATCCGACCTCAACAACCGCAATGTCCACCTTTTCTTCAGCAAAGAGCAGAAACGCAGCCGCCGTTGTTAATTCAAAGGTTGTCAACCGTTCTATTTTGGCGACTTCAGGTTTTAATCGGGCAACCAACGCTACCAGTTGTTCATGCGAAACCGGCTGGCGATTGACCTGAATCCGCTCGGTGTAATCCACCAGGTGCGGCGAGGTGTAAAGCCCAACCTTATATCCGGCCGTCTGCAGCACGCTGGCAATCATCGCACAGGTGGAGCCTTTGCCCTTGGTGCCGGCTACATGCACAACAGGGTATTGCCGGTGCGGTGCGCCCAATGCATCCGCCAGCGCTACCATTCGCCCCAGATCAAACTTCTCCGGTGAGTAGCGCAAACTGCGGGTCAGGCTGTAATCCACAAAGCTATACAGGTAATCCAGCGTGCTTTGGTAAGCAGCTTCCACATTTTCCATCTAGATTCCGTCCGGCGTGCTGAATAATATGCAGGGATTGTAACCAACCGCACCTCTTTTCGCAAGCGATTGACTCTTTTGCCTTGCCCAATTCTTTTAGACGCTTGACCGCGCGCTCGAGCCGTGTCACAATAACCGGGAACAGGCGGAACCTTATGGCGGTCGGGATTCTCACTTTACACCTGCAGCTTCCGGGCTGTACTTCTCTGAAAGAAAAGCGCAGCCGAATCAAACCGGTGCTGGCACGGTTGCACCGCGAATTTAATGTTTCAGCGGCGGAAGACGGTTTGAACGATCACTGGCAGGAAGCGCGACTGGTATGCGCGCTGGTCAGTAACGACGCCAGTTTTTCGCGCCAGGCGCTGCAAACCGTTCTCGATTTCACCGAAGAACATTTTCCCGACCTGTATATTTTGGAGCATCGCATCGAAATCTTGTAGAGAAGGACCGTGTTATGGATCTCAAACTGGATGGAAAAATCGCACTGGTAACCGGGTCGAGCCGCGGTCTGGGCTTTGCGGTTGCCCTGTCGCTGGCCGGAGAAGGCGCTCAGGTAGCCATCAACAGCCGCAATGACGCCGAAGCCGCCAGCGCTGCCCAGCGCATCCACCATGCGACCGGCGCCAGGGTATTGCCTTTGACTGCCGATGTCACCGCTGCTGCCTCGGCGGACTACCTGGTTTCCGAGACAGTCCAATATTTTGGCGGGCTGGACATTCTGATCACCAATGCCGGCGGGCCGCCGTCCGGATCCTTTGAATCCTTCGATGACGCAACCTGGCAGCACGCAATCGAATCCTCGTTCCTCAGCCATGTGCGCTTGATTCGGGCAGCTTTGCCGCATCTGCGTAAATCTACCACGCCATCGGTTCTGACCCTTGCCTCGTACTCGGTCAAGCAGCCAATTCCCAACCTGGTGCTTTCTAACAGCATTCGCGCCGCCACCGCCGGACTGACCAAAACGCTCTCTCTTGAACTGGGCGCACAGGGCATCCGCTTCAACTCCATCCTGCCCGGCTGGACAGAGACTGAGCGCGTTACCGAATTGATGAAATTCCGGGCCGATTCCAACAGTACCACCATAGCAGAGGAAATTAACCGACAGGCGCGAGATATCCCGCTCGGACGCCTGGCCCAGCCCGAGGAATTTGCCCGGGCAGCCGTGTTTTTAGTCTCACCAGCCGCCAGCTACATCAACGGCGTCATGCTGCCGGTCGATGGCGGTGCAATCCGGGGTGTCTGACAAATACCAGGCGAGCGCGTTATTTCGGACAGAATCGGGTACAATTGGAGCGCTCCCTTTGGCATGGACTTCCCCTTATTTACCGGTATCGCGGAGAAATAATGACATTTGACCATACGATGCTGCAAAAGCAGCTGGAACGCATCCTGCCCACCGTTCAAAAACCCGGTCGTTATGTTGGCGGTGAACTCAACCAGATCGTCAAAGACTGGGACGGCGTTGAGACGCATATCGCGCTCGCCTTCCCGGATATTTATGACCTTGGCCTGCCGAACCTCGGGCTGGCCATCCTGTATCAAACCCTAAACGCCCGCGAGGATGTCTTTGCCGAACGGGTTTACAGCCCCTGGACGGACATGGAATTGGCTATGCGCAAATCGAGCATCCCTTTGTATGCGCTTGAGTCTCACCGTCCAATCGCTGACTTCGATATTCTGGCTCTCACCTTGCCGTACGAGACGCTGTATACCAACACGCTCAACCTGCTCGACCTGGCGGGTATTCCGTTATACGCTGCATATCGCTCGGATCAGCACCCGCTGGTAATTGCCGGAGGGCATGCCTGCTACAATCCCGAGCCTATGTCAGCTTTCATCGATGCCTTTGCCATTGGCGAGGGCGAGGAAATGATCCACGATATCGTAAATGCTTACCAGGCCTGGAAACGCAGCGGTCAGCCGCGCGCTACGCTGCTTAAAGCGCTGGCGCAAGTTTCCGGAGTGTACGTCCCTGCCTTATATGAGCCGGATTACCACCCGGACGGCACGCTGCGTGAGCTTCGTCCGCTTGACCCGGCAGCGCCGCGCAGGATCACCAAGCGCATCGTCGCCAAACTGCCGCCCCCGCCCACAAATTTCATTGTGCCGTCCATTGACGTGGTGCATAACCGGGTCGCCGTCGAGATCATGCGTGGCTGCACCCGCGGCTGCCGCTTCTGTCATGCCGGCTTTATCAACCGGCCGGTGCGAGAACGCCCGGTCGGAGAGATTCTGCAAGCGGTGCAAACCGCTCTCAAACAGACCGGTTATGAAGAAGTTGCGCTGCTATCCCTCTCCTCGTCTGACTATACGCAAATCGTTGACCTGGTTGACCAGGTCAGCAAACATGCCAGCGAGAACCACTTGACCATTTCCCTGCCTTCGCTGCGTATTGAGACCTTCTCAATCGATCTGATGGACAAACTCAAAGGTTCGCGTCAGGGCGGCTTCACGCTGGCTCCCGAGGCTGCCACCGACCGCATGCGCGCAACCATCAACAAACCAATCGCGGCTGATCAATTGCTCGAGACCGCCCGGGCCATTTACTCCCGCGGCTGGTCCACCATCAAGCTCTACTTCATGATCGGGCATCCCTCCGAAACGCTGGATGACGTCCGTGCCATTGCCGATTTATGCAAGGCCGTCATCGCCGAAGGGCGCAAGATCATTGGCAAACGCGCGGTATTGCATGCCGGAGTCAGCACTTTTGTCCCCAAGCCGCATACCCCCTTCCAGTGGGCGCCCTGTGATACACCGGAACAAATCCAGGCCAAACAAGAACTGTTGCGCAGTGAATTGCGCGGGCCAGGCCTAAAAATGACCTGGACCAGCCCCAAAGATACCCTGTTGGAGGCCTGGCTCTCCCGCGGCGACCGCCGTATGGCGCAGGTGATCTACAACGCCTGGCGGAACGGCGCGAAATTCGACGCCTGGCAGGATCAATACCGCTATGAAATCTGGCAGGCCGCCTTCGAACAGGCGGGCATCGAACCGGCATTCTACACGCACCGTATGCGCGCCGAAGATGAAATCTTTCCCTGGAATCACATCTCACCGGGCGTACGCAAGTCCTTCTTATTGGGTGAATACCGCGCCAGCCAAACGCAATCCTTCCGCAGCGACTGCCGCGAGAGCTGCTTCGCTTGCGGCATTCTACCAACTTTTGCCGAGCTGCGCCGCACAAATCCTGGCAAACAATGGATGTGCCCGGAAGTGCCTATCCGGAAGAAAAAAGCGGTGCTGGAACCCGTCGCATCATGATGCGCTGCCGGATCACCTACCGCAAGACTGCGCCGCTGCGCTACACCGGCAATCTGGATATCCAGAAAATCTGGGAGCGCTACCTGCGCCGCGCCGGCTTGCCCGTCGCATACTCGCAGGGCTTTCATCCCCAGCCTCGCATCCAGCAAGCCTGCCCGCTGCCATTGGGCTTCCTCTCGCAAGCAGAACTGGCCGACATCTACCTGGACGATGATACGCTGTGCCCGGATGACATTACCCGCTCGCTGCAAGCCATGCCGTATCCGGGGATTGAGATAGCCGCTGTGAAACAGGTGGATTTAACCGAGGCCACCCTGGCAGGCCGCGTCACCGCCACGGAGTACCTGGCTGAATGGATCGATCCGATCGACGCTGACCAGCTTGCTTCCAAGGTGTTTGCATTACTCAACACGCCGCAGTTGCTGCGTTCCCGCCGTGACAGGGATTATGATCTACGTCCGTTGATCGAAGCTCTGGATGTCCTGCCGGCCGATTCCGCTCACAATACCGGGCTGCGCATGCAACTATCTGCGCGGCAGGGCGCCACCGGTCGCCCGGAAGAAGTCGTTGCTGCACTCGGATACGCACCTTTCGATGTGCGCTACACGCGGACGCGGATTTACTTCACAGACTGACGTCCCAAACACAATGCCGGCATCCGAATCCCCTGCAAAGCACGACCTTCGATTTTTCCAGTGCAGCAACCCGAACTGCTCGCTGCGGTTTCCTGCACCCGTCGAAAAGGCGGGACGGCTACTCTGCCCGCGCTGCAAATCACCGACGCATTTGCTGGTCACCCAGGATGAAGTTGCCAGTCACAATCCACGCCAGGAAGCCGTCAGTCCGCAACCACATCTTGAGGTTCTGCTCGACAACATCCGCTCCACCTTCAATGTTGGCGCCATGCTGCGCACCTCAGATGGCGCCGGGGTCAGTCATGTACATCTGGGGGGCATCACGCCGCAGCCAGATAACCCGCGTATTGCCAAGGTCTCGCTGGGCGCTGAATTTGCCGTCCCCTGGAGCTACCATACCAACGGTTTGGCAGCGGTCCAGGGGTGTAAAGCCCGCGGGCTGCAAATTTGGTCGCTTGAAATTCTCCCGGGGGCCGTTTCGCTTTTCGATATTCCGCCGAAAACAGCCGTTCAACCTGCGCTGCTGGTAGTGGGCAATGAGGTTAGCGGCATCGATCCGGGTATTCAGGAACTCTGCGACCAAAGCTTTTGGATTCCCATGCAAGGTTATAAACGCTCGCTCAACGTTGCGGTCGCCTTTGGTATCGCGGTATACACCTTGCGGCATGCGTATCTCATTCGCGAAAATTCGCTTGACCCCCATCAGGTAAGCACGCTACAATAAACCGTTGTTATTTTTATGCCCGGAGCCCGCCTATGCCAATTTATGAATATGTTTGCCAGGAATGCGGTACGCGCTTTGAGGCGCTGCGCCCAATGAAAGACGCCGATGTAGCCATCACCTGCAAAAAGTGTCATGGTTCGAATACTCAGCGCGCCTTATCGTTGTTCAATGCCACTTCCGGCGGCCAAACGCTCGCTGCATCCGGTGGATGTGGTAACTGCGCGGGCGGGTCGTGCGCATCCTGCGGTCATCATTAACGCTCAAGCCAACCATACCCTATGAAAAATTCATACGTCAATAAACACGTTCTCGTCACCGGCGGCTCGTCCGGCATCGGTCTGGCTGTCGCCAAACTGGCTGCCAGCCATGGCGCCCATGTCACCATTTTGGGTAGGCGGTTGGAAGCATTGGAGCAGGCGCAGCAGAAAATTCAAAAAGCACGCAGCGCTGACACCTTCGTTCAAATCCTGGCGGCTGATGTTTCGCAGGAGCAGGAAATCAGTTCCACTCTAAACGGTTTGATTGCCGATCGGGGATTACCGGATATCGTGGTCAATTGCGCCGGCGTCACCCACCCGGGCGCCTTCCATGAATTACCCGCGGATATTTTCCGTTGGAACATGGATATCAACTATTTCGGCACCGTTTATGTCCTGAAAACTCTGGTACCCGGCATGATCCAGCGCCGCTCCGGCAGCATTATCAACATTTCCTCCGGTGCAGGCCTGTTCGTTTTTTACGGTTATTCCGCCTATGGCGCATCCAAGTCGGCGGTGAACGGCCTCTCGGAAGCCCTGCGGATGGAACTGAAACCCTTCGGTATCCAGGTGTCGCTGGTTCTCCCGGCCGATACCGATACACCGCAACTGGCCTACGAAAATCAATTCAAGCCGGAAATTACCCGCATGATCAATCAGGTCGGCGGTTTGATGCAGCCGGAACAGGTAGCCAAAGAAATATTGGAGCAGGCAGCGCGCGGCAAGTATCTGATTCTCCCGGGAAACGACATCAAATTCCTGTACGTCCTTTTACGGATTTTCGGACGCGGCGCTTTCTATGCTTACTTCGACGGGTTGGTTCGCCGGGCGTTCAAGCACAGCTCGGAAGCCAAACCAGTTCTCGGTCGCCAGGACCAAAGCGGCCCAGATTAAGTCCGACATCACCAGGTGGATCATTTGCAGCCACACAGGCGCCAATAAATAGATGTTAAGGATGCCCAGCGCCAGTTGGCAGGCAAACAGGCCGATCAACAAATTGGTAATTTTGGTTTGAATGGTCATCCGGCGGCCGCTCCTTAACCAGAACACGGCTGCCAGCAGATAAACCCCAACGGACGCGGCGATCACCGGATGCAGAATTCTCAGCCGGATAAGGAAATGGGCAGTAGGAGAGAAATCTTGCTGAATACCTTCAGCCAGCGAGGCAGCCGGGAAAAGGGTATCGCCCAGCGCTGTGACCGCTCCGCTTGCCCCAAGCACCAACATTCCAACCAGGCCCACAACCAGGATAATGCCGTTTATTCCAGGCCATGCCAACCGCTCAGGCTCGCCCCGTGCTGACCACCAGGCGGTTAATGTCAACGCCCCGAGCAACAGGTAAGTATTGACCAGGTGCACCATCATCGAAAACGCGCGGGTGAGCGAGGTGTTTTCTGCGACCAGTTCAAACAGCACCAGCCCTGCGCCAACCAGCGCTTCGGTCAAGGTAAACACGACCGCAAAAACTGCCGCCTTGCGAACCAGACTGCTTTTGCCGAAAGCCCGCCACGCCCAGATAACCAGGATGGCGACCAGCACAAGCGTCAACCCACTCGAAACTCGGTGCGAGAATTCCACTATGGTTTCAATCCGTGGCTCACGCGGAATGATCACGCCATTGCACAACGGCCAGTGCGCGCCGCAGCCTGCCCCGGAACCTGTCGCACGCACATAAGCTCCCCAGGCAATCACCAGCAGGTTATAAAAAAATACGCTCCAGGCATAAATCGCGAATTTTCGTTGCCTCGACACTGGCTCTCCTTGCTTTCGCATCATTAATTTCTCCGATTTCCCTAATTTTACCTGTCTTTATCTGTGTCGTTCAATTCGGCCTTAACTTGCCGACAGGGACGGTTCGCGAACTCGGTTTGCATTCTCGCCCACACCCGCAGGGTGCTCTGCAAGTGAACGTAACGAGCGGTAGCTGTGCCTGCCCTTATCGATTTGTACCAAACAATAGATTTTGATCTTCTCCATGTGCGTTGTGCCCCCGTGGTGATTGTTTTTCGCATTAATCGTTCAGCCAGCCCTATGATATACTACACACGGTAGTACCCAAACCCATCATCAGGATCAGGAGAGATTATGAAAAAGGATTTTCTCGCCGTAGCCGATTACTCACCTGCGGAGCTGCAAGGGTTACTCGATCTGGCAGTCCGCCTTAAGAAAGAGCGGATGAGTGGCGGTAATGCCCCCATACTCAAAGGCAAGGTACTTGGCATGGTCTTCCAAAAGCCAAGCCTGCGCACCCGGGTCAGTTTTGACATGGGCATGCGGCATCTCGGCGGAGACGCGCTCTACCTTTCGCCCAATGAAGTCGGGCTTGGCCAGCGCGAATCCATTGCTGACGTGGCCAGGGTGCTTTCAGGGTATGTGGATGCCATTATGGCGCGAGTATTCGACCATGACCATATTCTCCAACTGGCAAAATGGGCTTCAGTGCCCATCATTAACGGGCTGAGCGATTATAACCACCCCTGCCAGGCGATGGCGGACGCGCTCACCATCACCGAGGAATTCGGTTCGCTCAAAGGCTTGAATATCACTTATGTTGGCGACGGCAACAACGTAGCAGTATCCCTGATGCATATCGCCGCCAGGTTGGGGGCCAATTTCACTATTGCCAACCCGGAAGATTACGATATCATCCCTGCCGCCGTTGACGCGGCAAAGAAATTTGCCGCTGACAGCGGATCAAAGTTAACCTTCCTGCGTGACCCGCACCAGGCAGTCAAAGAAGCGCATGTCATTTACACCGACACCTGGACCAGTATGGGGCAGGAGGCGGAATCCAAGAAGCGTGAACGGGTCTTCCCCCCCTATCAGGTAAACGAGAGACTGGTCTCCGAGGCGCGCAAAGACGTCATTATCCTGCACTGCCTGCCGGCTCACCGCGGACAGGAAATTACAGACGCTGTCGCGGATGGTCCGCATTCACGCCTTTTCCCACAGGCGCACAATCGTCTGCATGCGCAAAAAGCAATTCTGGCTCATTTGATGCAATAGAAATCCATTGGAGCAGATCGTATGAATACCCACGAATTGATCGAAATCGAAGAGAAATACGGCGCGCACAACTATCATCCACTGGATGTGGTCATCGAACGCGGCGAAGGCGTCTGGGTGTATGACGTCGAAGGAAACCGCTATCTGGATTGTCTCAGCGCTTATTCCGCTCTGAACCAGGGTCACGTCCACCCCCGCATCCTGAATGCGCTGAAGGCCCAAGCCGAAAAGGTGACTCTGACCTCGCGCGCATTCCGCAATGACCAGCTACCTTTGTTTTACAAGGAATTATCAGAACTCACCGGCTACGAGATGTCGCTGCCGATGAACAGCGGCGCCGAAGCCGTCGAAACTGCCTTGAAAGTTGCCCGAAAATGGGGCTATGACGTCAAGAAAATTCCACACTACCAGGCTGAAATTATCGTTGCCGACGGCAATTTCCACGGGCGCACAATCTCGATCGTTTCGTTTTCCAGTGAACCGCTCTACAAAGACGCATTTGGTCCTTTCACCCCCGGTTTCCTCTCCGTCCCGTACGGAGATGCGGCCGCGCTTGAGAAAGCCATCACCCCAAACACCGCCGCAGTCATGATCGAGCCGATCCAGGGAGAAGGTGGGGTTTTGATCCCGCCAGCCGGTTATTTGAAAAAAGTCAGCGAGGTCTGCAAGAAAAATAATGTGCTGCTGATTGCCGATGAGATTCAAACCGGTCTTGGTCGGACGGGCAAATTGTTTGCCAGCGATCACGAAGGCGTGCGCCCGGATATGGTGATCATCGGAAAGGCTCTTGCGGGTGGTTTCTACCCGGTATCAGCCGTTTTAGCCGATTCCGATATTATGAGCCTGTACCTCCCCGGCGAGCATGGTTCCACTTTTGGCGGAAACCCATTGGCCTGCGCGGTCGCCCGCGAATCGCTCAAGGTTATCGTGGAAGAAAACCTGGTACAAAATTCGGCCGAATTGGGTGAATACTTCCTGGAACGGCTGGCAGAGATCCCTTCGAAGCACGTCAAAGAGGTGCGCGGCAAAGGATTGTTCATCGGGGTCGAACTCAAAGCGGAAGCTCGCGGCGCGCGGCGCTTCTGTGAAGCACTGCAGCAAAAAGGCATCCTGGCTAAAGAGACCCACTCACACATCATTCGCTTTGCGCCGCCGCTGGTGATCGATAAAGAGACAATTGACTGGGCCATTCCCCGTATCTACGACGTTTTGATGATGGATTAACCGCAAACCAAAATTTTTGACTGACCGCAGGCCGGGACAGTCCGTTCGCACTCAGGCTGTCTCTGGCGACCGGTATCCCGGCCTGCGGCTGTAAAATTCCTTCAATTGCGTCCGCTGCGCAGGCTGAAAAATATGTCCTCCACTCCCGTAAACCGAAAAGCAAAAATCGTCGCTACCATCGGCCCTTCATCGCAGGAAGAACCGGTGCTGCGCCGGTTGATCGATGCCGGGATCGATGTGGCCCGGCTTAATTTCTCGCACGGCACCCATGCCGAGCATCAAGAGAAAATCGAAAGCATCCGCCGCCTTGCCGCAGAGCTCAATAAACCTATCAGTATCCTGCAGGACTTGCAAGGACCCAAGCTGCGGGTTGGTAAGCTGCCGGAGGGCGGTATCGAGTTGGTCGCCGGCCAAAAAGTGGCATTGACTAATGTAGAGACGATAGAAACATCTTCAACAACGACCAGCGAACCGATCACATTGATTCCTATGGATGTGCCCAATCTGGCGCGCGGCGTGAAAGCGGGCAGCCGGATTTTGTTGGATGACGGTAATCTGGAAATGGAAGTAACCGGCGTGGACGGGGATGCGGTTCAGGCAAGAGTAGTGCTGGGCGGCATGCTTTCGTCCAATAAAGGCGTCAACTTACCCGGCGCTGAATTGGGCATCACCAGCTTCACAGAGAAGGATCGCGCTGACCTTGAATTTGGCCTTAAGCAGGGTGTGGATCTGGTTGCCATCAGCTTTGTGCGTACGGCATCGGAAATCGAATCCGTGCGCCAGGCCATGCATGAGTTGGATCCGGGACATCAGCCCATCCCAATTATTGCCAAGCTGGAACGTCCGGAAGCATTGGATAACCTGCATGAAATCATCCACGCCGCCGATGGCGTTATGGTAGCGCGCGGCGATCTCGGAGTAGAGACCTCCCCGGCGCAAGTGCCCATTTATCAAAAAAAGATCATCGACATGGCCAACCGGCATGCAAAAGTGGTCATTACTGCCACTCAGATGTTGGATTCGATGATCAATAACCCGCGGCCAACCCGGGCCGAAGCTTCGGATGTGGCTAATGCGATCTTCGACGGTACCGATGCCGTTATGCTTTCAGGCGAAACTGCCAGCGGCGCCTACCCGGTTGAAGCTGTGGAGATGATGGCATCCATCGTTTGCCAGGCAGAGGCCAACGCCGGCGAATATGGGCATACGCTTTCCCAACCCGACGAACCCTACCAGGACGATGCCTATTCCATCACACAGGCAGCCCGTGAACTGGCTCATGACCGCAATGTAGCCGGTATAACCGTTTTCACCGAATCCGGCCGCACAGCGCTGCTCATGTCAAAAAGCCGGCCGGAGGTGCCCATTTATGCCTTCACGCCCAACTCGACCACCTTTCGCCGTCTGAACATTCTCTGGGGAGTCACCCCGTTTCTGGTGCCATTCGCTTCCACGGTCGAATCGATGATTTCAAGCGTCGAAGCTGCATTGCTGTCCTCCACAGCCGTCGAAACCGGAAAACAGGTCATTGTGATTTCTGGTTTTCCGGTCGGAACCGCCCGTCTGCCTAACTTTGCGCTGCTGTACACCGTAGGCGAATGGGCTTGAACCAAAATAATCCAGCCAAATGAATATCCAACCGATTGACCCGCACAACCGCCGTGACGTAAATCGCTTTATCGACTTCCCGCACCAGCTTTATCGTGACAACCCCTACTGGGTGCCGGAGCTTCACTCCGCTGCCCGGCTGGTATTCGACCAGAAACGCCACCCTTTTTACCGCCATTCCACAGCGCAGTTTTTCCTGGCCCAAAACCAGAACGAGGTCGTTGGCCGGATTGCCGTGCTGCACAATCGCAATTATTCTGATCATTACAAACAGGAAGTGGGCTTTTTCTACAATTTTGACCTGATCAACGACCAGGAAGTTGCCAAAGCGCTGCTGGATGCGGCTGTGAATTGGGCCAGGCAACAGGGCATCACATCCATCCTGGGTCCGCGCGGGTTTCTGCGGTCTCAGGGGTTTGGCTTGTTGGTGGAGGGTTTTGACCAAATCCCAGCGGTCGGCATCCCTTACAATTTTCCGTATTACCAGAACTTACTTGAAAATTACGGCTTCGCCAAAGAAGCGGATATTTTATCGGGTTATATGATTCGTTCTGATCAATTACCGGAAAAAGTATTTGCTGCCGCCGACCGGGTTGCTGAACGCAGCAATTTCAAGGTGCTCCAGTTCAAACGCAAGCGTGATCTGAAACCCTGGATCCCCATGGTCGATCTGGTATACCGCGAAGCTTTCCTGGAAAATCCGAATTATTTTCCAACCACGCCGGATGAATTTGCTTTAATGGCGCAAAACATTTATCAAATTGCCGATCCACGTCTGATCAAAATTATTACTCAGGACGAAAAAATTGCTGGCTTTATTTTGGGGTACCCTAACATCAATCGCGCACTGCAAAAAACTCACGGACGGCTGTGGCCCTTCGGCTGGGTCGTGCTGCTGCGCGCGATGCGCGATACCCGGCATGTGGACTTGAACGGCCTGGGCTTACTGCCAGAGTACCAGGGACGCGGCGCAAACATCATGCTCTATACAGAGGTCGAACGCAGTCTGCGCGCTGTTGAAGCTGAGTACGCTGAGATGATTCAGATTGACGAACGTAATTTCAACAGCTTTTCCGATATGCAAACGGTTGGCGTCCGTGTGCACAAACGTCATCGCCTCTATCGTCTTGTTTTATAATTCCTGCCAGGAAAATTGCCATGACCTCCAACACTGGCTATACGAGTATCATTTCTGCCGAAGAACTCAAGACCTATCTCGGTCAGCCTGATTGGGTGATCGTTGACTGTAGCTTCGACCTTGCCAACCCCGATTGGGGTTTTGGGGATTATCTCTATTCCCACATTCCCGGTGCCGTTTATGCCCATCTGGATTATGACCTGTCCGGTCCCCGCACAGCATTGAACGGTCGGCATCCCCTCCCCGAACCGGATACCTTCCGCGAAAAACTTGGCCGGCTTGGCATCGACCGCAGCAAACAGGTAATCGTCTATGACACCACCGGCGGCAGTTATGCTGCCCGGCTGTGGTGGCTGCTCAAATATTACAGCCATGACCGGGTGGCCGTGTTGGACGGCGGTTACAGCCGTTGGCGCGGGTTATTTGGTTACCCGACTGAAGCCGGCAATCACACCAACTCCCGGGTTCGATTTACCGGCGCGCCGGATCACCGCATGGTGGTCACCACCGGCAAAATGCAGGCTTTATCAGCAGAACATGATTTCCCGCTCATCGATGCGCGCGCGCCCGAACGCTTCCGTGGCGAATTCGAACCGCTCGATCCGGTTGCCGGGCATATCCCTGGATCGGTCAACCGGTTTCACGGTTTGAACCTGGATCGGGATGGCCAGTTCTTACCGGCTGATGATTTGAGCGAAGCATTTTTAACCCTCATGGGCACCACGCCTACTGAGAAAGCAGTAGTTTACTGCGGCTCAGGCGTCACATCGGCCCATCACCTGGTTGCCATGGCGGTAGCCGGTCTGCCCCTGGCGCGGCTGTACGCCGGCTCCTGGTCCGAATGGATTCGCGATCCCTCCCGGCCAGTTGCCCGCGGCAGCGAGAAATAATACAAAAAAAGCGGTCGGCTACTTTTTACGGGAAAACCGACCGCCCCCTTTTTAATAAAACCATTCCCGTGCCCATCGTTTTCTGAGCCTGCCGAAGGGCTATCTTTTTTGGTGCGTCGAGGACACCTGATTTGCCGCTCCCTGAGCCTGTCGAAGGGTACGGCAATGTTATCCTTTTTTTGACGTTCCCTGAGCCTGTCGAAGGGTGCGGCAAGGAAAAACCCTATTGGGCGAAGTTCGCCATCAGCTTATCGAGCGTTTCGGCAGCAGGTCGCAATTCCTCCGGCTTGAGCCGGTTAAGCGGCGTCTCGACCAAATTATGGCCGTCGAACAGCGTCGGCGCCTCTGTCTCGATATAGAAGATGCCGGTAAGCAGCCAGTGATTGCGCTCCGCTTCTTCGATGACCCGGTACGCATCATAGATGTTGCAGGGGTCATATTCTTTTTCCAGCTTTTTCAGCACTAAAGTCGCGCCGTCATGCAGCGTCACTTCCTGGGTGGTTCCTTCTTCGTAATCTTCGATGTAAATCTCGTCCCGCGGTGCAACATAAGAGATGTCATGCAGCGGCGATTCGTGCGCCTTGCCCCAGGTATAAGAGTGGAATGAATCTTCCTTGTTGTGGAAAGTCACGCACGGGCTGATGATATCGATCACTGCAATACCATTGTGGCTGAAGGCTGCCTTGAGGATTTCCTTCACCTGTTTCGGGTCGCCGGCAAACGAGCGAGCTACAAACGTTGCGCTGGATGCCAGTGCCTCCATGCAAATATCGACCGGGCCAAACACATTCCGGCCCTGGCGTTTGAGTTCCAGGCCTTTTTCGGCAGTGGCTGAAAATTGGCCTTTGGTCAGACCGTAAACGCCGTTATTCTCGACGATGTACACCATCGGCACATTGCGGCGAACCATGTGCTTGAAACCGCCCATGCCAATGCTGGCTGTATCGCCGTCGCCGCTGACGCCGATGGCCTTCAAAGTCACATCACCAAACATGGCGCCAGTCGCCAATGCCGCCATGCGGCCGTGCAGCCCGTTGAAACCAAAGGAACGGTTCAGGAAGTAGGTCGGGCTTTTACTCGAGCAGCCGATACCGCTGAATTTCACCACATTTTCCGGGACTATGTTCAGTTCGTACAGTGCTGCCACGATCTGGCTGGAGATCGAATTATGCCCGCAGCCTTGACACAGTGTACTGGGCGCGCCTTTGTAATCATTACGAGTCAAGCCCGCTAAATTGATGGCAGTTTGAGTAGCCATTTTATTTCTCCTCCTCGAGAGCCAGAATGGTGTTGAAAATCCATTCGGCGGAGAGCGGCATGCCATCGGTGTGCGAAACCGGGTGCAGTTTTGCGCCGCAATCCGAGTAATTCATGGCCAGTAGCTGACGCATCTGGCCATCGCGGTTCATCTCAACCACATAAATGCGGTCATAGGCATGCAGCATGTCGCAAATATCATCCGAGAATGGCAGCGAGCGTATCCGCAGGAAATCAGTCGGGATACCCTTTTCGGCCAACATATCTCGTGCTTCCTGGATCGCCGGCCCGGTGGAGCCATACCCGATAATGGCAAATTTCGCTTTGGCCATTTTCTCGACCACCGGTTTGGGGTACAGTTGTTTGTTACCTTCGAGTTTCTTTTTCAGCCGGTTTAACCCGTTTTCCCAACTGTGTTGATCTTCGGTATAGCGGGCCATCTCATCATGACCGGTGCCGCGGGTAAAATAGGCTGCGTGTACATTGCGATTGCCGGGTATGGTGCGATACGGAATGCCGTCGCCGTCCATATCCAGGTAACGCCCCCAGGCTTTTCCTTCATCCACAAGCTTTTGAATGTCCTCTTCCCACAGCACCTTCCCGCGGTCCATGGGTCGATCCGGATAGTCAAAGCGCTTGACCATGTGAGTATTCATCCCAAGATCAAGATCCGTCAGGATGAAGACTGGCGTTTGCAGCCGTTCAGCAATATCAAACGCCTTCCAACCGAATTCGAAACATTCTTTGGCGTCTCCCGGCAGCAGAATGACAAACTGGGTGTCCCCGTGGCTGAGGAAATGAATCTGCGTCAGGTCACCCTGGGCAGTGCGGGTCGGCAAACCTGTAGATGGGCCAACGCGCTGCACATCCCACACGACCACCGGCACCTCAGCATAGTACGCCAAGCCAAGGTATTCGCCCATCAGGGAAATGCCCGGCCCGGAAGTGGAGGTCATGGAGCGCAGACCGGCCCAACCGGCGCCGACTGCCATGCCAATGGCTGCCAGTTCATCCTCTGCCTGGACCACTGCATAAGTTGCTTTCCCCGTGGCAGGGTCAGTGCGCAGTTCCGGCAAATATTCGATCGTGGTTTCAGCCAGGCTGGATGCGGGCGTAATGGGATACCAGGCCGTGAATTGAACGCCGCCATAGATCGAGCCCAGCGCAGAGGCGGTGTTTCCATCCACCATGATGGTATCCTTGAGCGGAGGCATTTTTTCAACATAATACCGGTCGCGCTTTTCCAGGTTCTCCTGTGCCCACTTGGCTGCACTTTGGATAATCGCCCAGTTCGAATCGACCGCTTTTTTCTTGCCCTTGAAGTGATAATCCAGAGTGTCGTAGATTACGTCCATATCAATCCCAACCATTTGCGCAACGATGCCAACATAAACCATGTTGGCGACATAATCGCGCAGGTTAGGCTGCACTTCAGCTTCTTTGATCAATTTACGAACCGGCATGGGATACGCGACAATATCTTCCCGGGGTAGATCCACTTTGATGTCATCCGCATAAAATAACACCGCGCCAGGCACCATGAAATCCAGCTCTGTGCTGATCGTCGCGGGGTTCATGGCGACCACAATGTCGTCTTTTTCGACGCGCGCCAAGTATCCTTTTTTACTCAGCCGGATGGAATACCAGGTTGGCAGCCCCTGGATATTGGATGGAAAAATATTTTTACCGCTTACCGGAATCCCCATGCGGAAAAGCGACCTCAGCAAAATGGTATTGGCGGTTGCACTACCCGATCCATTGATGGTGCTGAAGGTCATGCAGAATTCGTTGACAATCTTCTTGCCCGCGGTTTTTCCGTCTTTCACTGCTGCAGGCTGTAGCTGAGACATAGATACTCCTTAACAGATGATGCGGTGATGTACGCCGTTATTCGAATGCCTGGTTCACAGGCCTTTTTTCGCGCTGATAGATCAAATCCATGTGCTCCATCAACGCCTCATAACCAACTGTGAAGTTGCGATTGCAGATGGCATCGACCATGCGGGCGTGGTAATCCCAAACCCGAACATGGTATTCCAGATCGGAATAGACATTCAAGCCAAACGCTTCGTACACTTCCCAATAAGCTTCCAAGAGCCCGGTTACAAACGGGTTGTTCAGTCGTTTATAGATTAAAAGATGTAGCGCGCGGTGTTCGGCGTGCGGAATTTGGACCGGTTGGCCGTGTAATTTTTCGCGGGCGCGCGCGATCAGACCGCGTAGTTCAGCATGATCGGTTTCATTGAGCGATTGTACTGCTTGCGACCAGTAGGCTGCTTCGATATGATTACGCAAATCCGAGTAGTTCTTGAAAGCCTCAGGCGAAACCACCAGCCCATAATTCAAACTTTGGACTACCGCCGGGCGAAAAGTGTAAGGAAGCTTGCGAATTCCGGTGCGCGGCCGGGCTTCAACCAGGCCCATGGCTTTGGCTACCTCGAGCTGTTCCCGCAAACTCGCTACACTGAGTCCCAGTTCGGTGCTCAACTCTGCCAGCGGCGGAATGCGATCTCCCTGCCCGTTTGAATCATTACACGCCAAGTAACACAAAAATTCAGATAACCGGTCGGATGGAATTTGATCGCGCAGCATGTGAAACTCAGATCAAGAATATAATCATTTGATTAATCAGATTATTCAGACGATATGAGTATAGCACACAGGTTTTTACCAGTCAAGTCTGGTTTTCCTGTGATTTTCCTGCACTTCTTTCCATTCAGCCTGATTCTTCATTACGCGCTCTGCGTGAGCCACGGCGCGCGGCAAAACGACCCCGGTTCACCCGCTACGCTCTCGGAAACCGTTTTTGTCGTTGCGAGACCTCGGAGAGGTCGAAGCAATCTGCGCTGATCCGGGAAGCCAACTTTCCCTTCCACAGGACACCGGTAGTCTCGTAACTCGCGAGACTTGACTAGCTTTTCCCGTTACCAGGCACAAAAACCTTTTTTGAAAGTTTCGCGGCGAACTAAGTGTTTCGTCGAAAGTAACTAGAAACTTGATGTCACTCTGAGGGAGCGAAGCGACCGAAGAGTCTCGTTGTAAGCCGGAAATATGCTTGATTTATAACGAGATGCTTCGCTTCGCTCACTCGCAGCGTGTCCCACCCAAGGGGTGCTCTGTGAGTGCGGGCAGCATGACGTGATGGAGTTTGTAAAATAATTTTTGACGGTTTTCTTAACCTGCCTTAACCCGCCCGGAACACATCTGCCAATTCACTTAGCGCCAGCCCTAGTCTGGTTCCGCACCAGGTGATCAGGCTGCCGTCCACCAAAACGACCTTACCGTGTTTCACAGCCGGGGTTTCAGCAAAGATCGAACGAAATTCTTCCACATTGTGTTGACTATACGCAAAAGGCTCATCCGGTAGCAAAATTGCATCCGGCTGAGCAGCGATGATTTCGCTTTTTGTGACCCGTGGATAACGCCGGTCGTAGGTTCCCGGCTCAACCGCTACGGTTGCATCCAGGTCGGCTGCCAATGGATTACGCCGCTGGCGCTGCGCGAAGCAATTCGCACCCCCCAGCAGCCGTAACAAATCGCTGCTATAGCTTTGCTGATTGTAGGTCATCCACCAGCGCGTATCACCTGCTTGTCCCTGCCAGATCGGGCAAAAATAGCGCATGCCGCTCCCCTCTTCCAAGGTTTCCTCTGCCAGTTCCACTGCAGTTTCCAACAGACGCATGCGCATCAATGCTTGCTGGCTCCTGCCCAGGTAAGCCAATGTCCACAAATCGCGCAACACATCCTGCACGGTGAGCGGAAACGATACCCAAACCTGCACCTTTTCCGCCAACGCCAACACCGCTTCTCGCTCATTTTCTTCACGGTTGGCGATCACCAGGTCAGGGTGCAATGCCAGGATTTGTGCAGCATCAATGGTCTTCGGTCCGCCAATCCGGCTAATTCCCTCCAGCTTTCCCTCTGGTCGGGTGCAATAATCGCTGACTCCCACTACCGCCCCACCCAATCCAAGGTCAAACAGGCTCTCGGTCATGGATGGCACCAGCGAGACGATCCGTTCCGGGGTGTGGCTCAATTCAGTCAGGGATTCCAGTACTGGCATGATTATTCTCCAGCCAGTTTAGCCAGCATCGAAAGCGCAGCCTGGGTGAGAATCCCGGCTGCCAGCGGTAGCGCGTCCTCATCGATATCAAATTTGGGATGGTGGTGTCCAAAGCGTTTTCTGGGATCCACGGGCGCACTTCCCACAAAAAAGAAGCAGCCCGGAACCGCCTGCAAAAATAACGACATATCCTCCGACACACTGGAACGATACGTCTCATCAATAACAATACCTGGTTCGACTGCAAGTGCGGCCTTTTGTACCACCGCCGCAGCGTCGGCTGCGTTGGTCACAGCCGGCGTGTGCTCTACAATTTCGAATTCAGCCGCGCACCCCAGCGAAGCGCTCACACCTTCAATAATGGTCTTCATCCGCCCTATGATAAGGTTGCGTAACTCGGCATCATAGGTTCGAACCGTACCGCCCAGAGTAATCTCGTCCGGAATGATGTTCAACGCCGTCCCGCCCTGAAATTGCGTCACACTGATCACAGCCGGCTGCAATGGCGAGACGTTGCGCGAAACAACGCTTTGTAAAGCATTCACCACCAGTGCGCCGGCCAACAGCGGATCCGTAGTGTTTTGCGGTAGTGCGCCGTGCCCGCCCTTGCCGCTGATTTTGACCCTGAACATATCGGAGCTGGACATAAAAGCACCGGCGGTGATGGCCGCCCACCCAACGGGCTGCTCATTCCATAAATGCAACCCGAGCGAAGCTTTTGGCGGCGGGTTTCGCAATACGCCGTCTTTGATCATGGCTGCAGCGCCGCCAAGCCCTTCTTCGGCGGGTTGAAAAATCAGCTTGATCGTCCCTTGAATGCCCTCCACCTTCTCAGCAAGCAGGTTCGCCACGGTCAAGCCAACTGCCACATGACCATCGTGTCCGCAGGCATGCATTACGCCCAGGTTAATGGAGGCGTATTCAGCCCCCGTCTCCTCCTGGATAGGCAATCCGTCCATGTCAAAGCGCAGCAGGATGCATGCACCCGGCTTTTCCCCCGCCAGAACGCCTACCACGCCGGTTTTCCCGGCGCCGGTTTCGACCCGGTAACCCAACCGCAGCAACTCTTTCGCAACCAGCGCGCTCGTACGCACTTCCTGAAAGCCGAGCTCGGGGTGTGCATGCAAATCACGCCGCCAATCAACCGTCCTGTCTTTAAGTTCCCGCGCGCGGGCAAGGATTGGGTGCATGGTTTGCCTCCCTGGTTGGTTTTAACTAAAAAATGATTCGGCGGAAATGTTCCAGAAACTGCGGATGTTCGTCGCTGCTGTCAGGCGTCCGGCGGCTCCATAAATTCTTGTGCAATTCCTCTACATCTGCAATCTGACTTTTGTGTTGTTTGAGCGCTTCGAATTTCAAAACCCAGGTAGAAGTCACATCCAGGCTGATATCCGCAGCAATAGGCAGTGACAGCCACAGCTCCTTGACGTTATGGGCTTCCAGACCATCCGCGCGCAATTCAGGGAAAAAAAGCGGATTACCGGCAGCCGGAAATACTGCATCGGCCACTATCTGGCCGGCAGCGCGGTGGTCGGGATGATTGATCCGGTTGGCGCGGTGAAAATAGTTGGTCGGGTCGCAGGAGACGACGATATCGGGTTTCATGGTACGGATAACCCGCACCACCTCCCGCCGGGCGTTCAGGTCTGGCGTCAAATAACCATCCTCATAATTCAGGAATTGAACGGATTTCACCCCAAGAACGGCGGCAGCAGCTTGCTGTTCTCCCTCGCGCAATTTTGCCAGTTCTAAAGGATCAACAATCTTTCCGTTTACTCCTTTATCGCCGCGCGTGAACAGGCAATAATCCACCTTGTGACCCATCCCGGTCCAACGCCCAATGCTGCCCCCCAGAAAAAACTCGGGGTCATCCGGATGGGCCAAAATAACCAGTATCTTCTGTAGAGCTTTCCACCCCTCAGTTTCGCCTGCCGCCACGCCTGCGCCTCCCCTGGCGATTGCCGTGTTGCTGTGGGTTGAAAGGCCTGGTCTCACCGGTCGGGGGTTGCCCTTCATTTGGCGTCGAGGGCTTGATCTGAACTGGCGGCTTGCCATCGCGTTCCTCGCCCTCTTCTTCAGCCGCATCAACTGCAGTTGACTCAGCCACACCGGTCAATTCAGCCCGGGTAAATTCACGGATGCCTACTTCGGGGATTTCGACTCGCACCGTTCCTTGCAGAGGAGAAACATCCAGTACTTTGCCTTCGCCTGCCGGCGTCACCACCCGCTTACCGCGTTTAGGCAGGCCCTTGCGCAATTCGGTGTAGGTGCTATATTCATAAATCAAGCAGCAGCGCAGCCGCCCACACATGCCAGTGATTTCTGTAGGACTCAGTGAAATTCCCTGTTCCTTGGCCATTTTAATGGATATCGAGCTGAAATCTGTGAGGAAAGCAGAGCAGCAGCGTTTTTCAAGGCCGCAGGCACCCATCCCGCCAATAATTTTGGCCACGTCTCGCGGACCAATTTGCCGCATTTCCACCTGCGTCGGGGCGTAAAGCTTTTGCATATCCTGGCGCAGTGATTTGAGATCTGCTTTTTCTTCACTGTCCGTGGAATACATGATGGCCAGGCGTGCTCCGTCGAAGCTATACTCAGCCGAAACGATTTTGACATTGTACAGCCTGAGTTCTTCAGCGCGTTTTTTGGCAGCTTCGACCACGTCCAACTCGCGCACCTGCCAGAGCTTTCGCAGCAGCAGATCGCGCGGCGTTGCCAGGCGGCTGATCGCTTTCAGGTCAGCTTCCAGTTTTTCAACCGCCGGATCAACCACCTGCGCCACTTCACCCAACTGCCAGCCGCGCGTGGTTTCTACCACAACTGAATCGCCGGTCTTGACATCCGACAGGTTGCTCGCATCGAAATGATATATTTTACCGACTTTCGAGAAACGGACCCCCACAACACTTTGAACAGACGTCATGCTCATGGCTGATTATCCTACCATCTCGATCTTGACGCTGGTTTGATTCTTATAAGCTTCCACGCTCAACCTGGCGGCTAATTGCTCGGCAATGGACTTGAGCGCCTTGCCGGCAGCAGTATCGGGGCCAGTAACCACAATGGGCTTGCCCTGATCTCCGCCAATACGGACAGCGGGATCCATCGGAATCGACCCAAGGAAGGGCACGTTTTCTTTTTGTGCCATGCGTTCGCCGCCTCCCTGGCCGAAAACATCTACCCGGCTGCCATCCGGCATTTCCAGATAACTCATATTTTCGACCACGCCCAGGATCGGAACGTTCAGTTCCCGGAACATTTGCATACCCCGGCTGGCATCCTCGAGCGAAACCGCCTGCGGCAGTGTGACAATCACCCCACCTGAAAGTGGCAGCGACTGCGCCAGGCTGAGCTGCGCATCGCCTGTCCCTGGCGGAAGGTCGATGATCAGGTAATCCAGTTCGCCCCAATCAACATCGCTCAAAAACTGCCGGATGGCAGAATGCAACATCGGCCCGCGCCAGATTAAGGCGCGCCCGGGTGGGACTAAAAAGCCAATCGACATCATTTTGACGCCGTAAGTTTCGGCCGGGATCATTTTTTCGGTGCGCATGGGCGGCAGGTGATCGACGCCCATCATGGTTGGCACATTAGGCCCGTAGATATCCGCATCCAACAACCCAACCTTGGCGCCGCTTTGGGCCAGCGAGACCGCCAGGTTCACCGCCACGGTCGATTTGCCAACGCCGCCTTTGCCGGAGGCAACAGCAACTGCGTTTTTAACCGGCAGTTGCATCAGGCCGCGGGCACGTCCGTCCGTGGGTACGTTGGCATCCAGTTTGATCGTTACCGATTTAACGCCCGGAATGCCAAGTACCGCCCGGCGCGCATCGGCTTCAATTTTGCCTTTAAGCGGGCAGGCAGGAGTAGTTAATATGATCTCGAATTGAACCGAATGATCCCGAATCTCCAGGTTGTGGATCATATTCAAGGTCACCAGGTCTTGATGCAATTCGGGTTCTTGAACCGTACCGAGAGCAGTCATGACTGCTTCTCGCGTGATAATCTGATCAACCATAAATTAAGGTTCCCTTTCTCAACTGCGTAAGCATAACAATAAGGAATTACGCTTTAGAGAGATGTTGTTCGACATCCTTATAGGCTTGCTGGAATTGACCATCCAGATCGGAATCGCTGCCACGGTAGCGCTTCACAGTCTGTTTTGCGCAGGCTGTACAACCGCGCATCCCCCGAAACGAGTCGACGCTACAACCCTGGCATGCGCTAAGCCGCACCATTAGCAGAGTAAACGCTGCCTGCTCGACCGGACTTGAATCCGCGGCAGAAATTCGTTCGACCAACGCCTTCCACTTTTCGCCGCGCTGCCCGGATAATTGCGGGACTACTCGCAGCGGAAACATCAATTCCGTATCGCTATTATACATGATCCCTCTACCATTAATCAGACCATTATCCTGCACTTTCAGCAGCAGCAGGTTTTTTCGCAGCAGCTTTCAGGGCTTCCTTTTCCTGACGGGCAAGTTCTTCAGCCGCATTATTTGTCGGCCGGATACTGGCATAGTAACTAACCGGTTTGGCCAGCCGTTCAATGTCGTAAATATTGTTCTGGCGGCTGTAGGATGCAATCTCGTAATCGTGATCCATTTTGATGGCGTCGAAGGGGCAATATTCTGCGCACAGGCCGCAATTCATGCAAATATCAACGTCGATGTAGAACTCTTTCGGCTGTGGGATGGGCTTGCCGGTCACCGGATCATTGGTGCGCACAATTGAAATACACTGTGGTGGGCAAACCTTGGCGCAAATACCACAGGACGTGCAGCGTAAATCCTTTTCACCGTTTGGGCCTTCATCATAAACCAAAAAAGGCAAAAAGCGAAACTCTTCGGGGACCGGCAGTTTTTCTTCCGGGTATTGGATGGTGAAAATTCCTTGCACATCCGCTTTGCGGCGGCTTTCGATGCCCTCTTTGGTGTAGTAGCGCTTTTTCCCTTTACGAAAATCCTCAACATAGGTCATGACAAAGCGCTTGAACACGCCGAACAGCATCCTGAGGAAACCTTTACCTGTCATCTCAACCTCCATCCATCCGCTTAGCGGTCCACTTCGCCCAGTACAATGTCAACTGCGCCCAGGTTCAACACCACATCCGCAATCTTTCCGCCGCGGCACATATCTTCCAGACTGGTCAAGTTAATGAAGCTTGGCGCCCGCACGTGATATCGCCAGGGATTCGGTTTGCCGTTGGATACGATATAGAAGCCAAGCTCGCCCTTGGGTCCTTCAACCCGGCCGTAGGCTTCTCCTGCCGGAACGCGTACCTGGTAAGCCGGTTTTCCGGTCATAATCGGACCTTCGGGAATATCGCGGACCACCTGCTGTAAAATCCGGTTGGCCTGACGCGCTTCATCCAACCGTGTCAGATATCGGTCGTACACATCGCCGTGATAATGCACCACCACGTCAAAATTCAGCCGGTCATAGATGCTGTAGGGATCGGCACGCCGGATGTCATAAGGCACGCCAGAGGCGCGCAGGTTTGGGCCGGATGCCCCATTGTTGATCGCCTGTTCGGCTGTCAAAACGCCACAGCCAATGCAGCGGTTGCGGACGATTTCGTTGGTGGTAAGCATTTTGTCAATATCATCCAGCCGGCGCGGCATGCGCTCGAACACCAGCTCTTTAACCTTATCCAGCACTCCCTCCGGCAAATCGCGAGCAACTCCACCAAAGCGGAAGTAATTGCACATCATCCGTGAGCCGGACACAGCTTCGAAGATGTCCAGAACCAGTTCGCGCTCTTCCAGCGCGTAAATCATGGGGGTGAAATATGATCCCAGATCGTTCCATAAAAAGCCAAATGAAAATATGTGGTTCATCCAACGCGTCAATTCCGCCATCATCACCCGGATGTATTCCGCGCGTTCAGGCGGCTTGATTCCCATCAGCTTTTCGACTGCCAGGGCATAAGCGAAGTTGTTGCTCATGGACGACACATAATCTAACCGGTCGGTGAACGGCATATTTTGCAGATAGGTGTTGCGCTCACCGATTTTTTCGTGATTCCGGTGCAGGTATCCCACTACAGGTTTTAAGAAGACAACCTGCTCACCATCCAGAGCGGCAACCATGCGAAAAACGCCGTGTGTTGAGGGGTGCTGCGGACCAAGGTTGACGACGATGGTATCGGTGTGCAGCTCCTCATCGCGGCCAATTTTCTTGGCGCTGGTGTATAACGCCTCTTCGGCTTGCGGAACCCAGGTCTCCGGATCAAAACCATGCGGGTACTGGACGTTGTCGTTATAGGGATTCTTGTCCTCGATACGACCTGTAATCCCTTCCGGCCAACGCGACTTAAACGGTTTAGTTTCTTCCTCGAAATACGGCTCTTTCCAATCCTTGCGCAGCGGGTGACCGGCAAATCCTTCCCAGGTGAGGATGCGACGCAAATCCGGGTGGCCTTCGAACCGGATGCCCAGCAAGTCCCAGGCCTCCCGTTCCTGCCAGTCTGCGCTTTTGAAGAGGTGGAAAAGCGAGGGAACAACGGCTTCATCACGCGGTACCTGGACCTTCAAGACCAGCGCCGGCCCACCAATCGAGCGGTACAGGTGGTAAACCACTTCCATTTTGCCTTCGGGCAGGTAATCTACCCCGGTGACCGATGACAGGTAATCAAACCCAAGCTCGTCGCGCAGGGATTTCACAATTTCCAATAGATGTTCAGCACCTACGATAAACCCGCTGTAACCAACACGGGTATCCTTAACCACGCGGCCTTCGTATTGGAGGGAAATATCCGGTGTTTGAGCAACCGTGATTTGTTCTTCGCTCATCTTACCCTTCCTTCTGCTCAGTTTCAACCGGGGTCCCCGGTTCGATTGGCCGGTGTGTCTGTTCGTATATCAGCGCGTACTTCCGTGGATCCATCAGATCCGGGCCAAGAACAGGCACGGGTACCGCAGCCTCGGGTTCTTTGGCATACCATTCCGAAGTTTTAATGCGCTCTTTATCCACTTTTTTAGTCAGCGCGATCAGTCCGTTCAACAACGCCTGAGGCGTTGGAGGGCAGCCTGGTATATACACATCGACCGGAATAAACTTATCAATCCCGGAGACCACTGAATAGCCCTCTTTGAAAGGACCACCGCCCGAAGCACAGGCGCCCATTGCCACGACATACTTTGGCTCAGGCATCTGGTTATACAGACGCACGATTTGTGGAACCATTTTTTTCGTGACCGTACCTGAAACGATCAAAAAGTCAGATTGACGTGGGCTCGGACGCATAACTTCCATGCCAAAGCGGGCAATATCAAAGCGGCTGGCCGCCAAGACGATCATTTCGATGGCACAGCAGGCCAGGCCGAACATCATCGGCCACATGGAATTTTTCCGCGACCAGGCATACACTTTATCCAGAGAGGTGATGCTTACCGTCCCTTGCATTTCTGGCGGAATTTCATAACTTGAAGATAGCAGGCTATCGTCTGACATAGGAAATTTTCTCCTCAGCTAACCAAAATCGATCTATGCCTTGCCCCCACCTTCTTTATTGTACAACTTTACACAACCCTGTCAATCGATATTTAAGTAAAATTATTTTTGCTTAATTCTGTTTTTCGAGCTACAATAAAGCCATGGAACTGTCCACCAGAGACCAGATTCTGGTCACTTTGCAACGCTTTCCCAACTCAACCGTCGAAGAGCTGAGCCGGCAGTTGCAGCTCACCCGCGCGGATGTGCGCTATCACATCAATGCCCTGCTGAAAGCCGGACAAATAATCCAGATGCAGCGATTTTCCAAAGATGGGCATGCAGCGCGCGGCCGACCGGCAAAATCTTACCAGCTATCAGCCGAATCCCGTCCTGATATATTGACCCACCTTTCCGCCATCCTTTTGGACATGATCCAATCGAACGCCGATGCAGAAGCATACCAGGATGAGCTTGCACGCCGATTAATTCTTGCTCAGGCTCCGAGCGGCGCTGAGACGCATGCAATCGGACGATTGAATGCTGCAATTCAATCGATCAACCAATACCCCTACCAGGCCCGTTGGGAGGCCCACGCCGGCGGTCCGCAGGTCTTTTTCCACAACTGTCCCTTTGCTGCCATCATCCGCAAACACCCTGAGCTATGCCAGATGGACAGACAGATTCTACAAAATCTGACCGGCCTTCCAGCCCACCAGACACGTAAGATCGACCTGGATGGCCCTACAGTCCCGGCTTGTGTTTTCGTTTTGACCCAGAATCGATAGAACCAAAAGAGACTGTCTCAAAAGAATAAATTTGTCCTTTATTCCATCTAATATGCGGGATGGGGTGGAACCCATCCCCTTGGTAGGGGCGGGCTTCCACACCCACCCGCTTTTGGGACAGCTCCTTGATTAAGACAAACCCGCCCCAGGACTGGGGCGGGATCTGATAACATTATGGCTAGCGGAAACCAATCAAATCAAGATACAAGGGGCTGGTTTCCCTGCCCGCCTTTGCGCAACCTATACATCTATTTACTTTCTATTGAGTTGCGCCGGCGTTAATCCACTCAATAATCTTTTCGAGTTCATCCGCTTCGAATTGGCCCGGGTGTTTGCCATCGGCAACTTTGGTCAGAGCCAGACTGTTTTCAGCATCTCCGGCTGTTATAACCGGCCCGGACTTGCCGCCTTGCATCAATGCTTCATAACTCTTCACCGATAGTCCACCCATCGCGCCGTGGCATGATCCGCAGCGCTGCTCGAACATTGCGCCAATACCCGTTTCCCACGTCAAGGGGCCGGCAGGCAATTCCACCTGCGGACCAGGCGTTGCCGTTGGAGCTTTGGTTGGTAATGGCGTCGGCGTCTGAGGAACAAAAATCGTCCCTTGTTCTTCCAGCGGCGGTATGGTTGTGATCGCCGTCTCTTCGAAGGTCACGAATGCATACAACCCGGCCGCCAGGACAATCGCGAGTATTGCAGCAATTGGGTAGTAAATCTTTTTGCGTTTGGAAAGAACAACCGGGGAAATCGGGGCAGCAGTCTCGCCTTTTTCGATTTCCTCAAGCTCCAGCCCATGTTCTTCTTCCATTTCCTCACGGGTTAGTGTACCCTTTACCATGCTCCAGTTCCAGCGTTTGATATGCACATGGTAAAAGTGCCATAAAAGGATTGCCAGCACTGCCAGGACGGCTTCCAACCCGTGAGCCACTTTTGCGGCTGGGATGAACTGCCCCGGTAATATTTTTGTGGTGAAGATTGGGTTCCAGAGCATGAGTCCGGTTAATCCCATCATCACCAGGCCCCAGATTACCGCCAGATATTCGGCTTTTTCAGCAAAGTTATAGCGCCCCATTTTGGGGCCTTCTTTGCGTAGGCCAAGGTTGTGACCAGTTGCCTGGACAGCATCAACCACATCCTTTACGCCGGGAACCATGGTAGCTTTTTTCCGTTGAACATACAGTTGGTAACCCATGTAGGCAAAGTGGAAAATAGCTTCCAGGATGAACATGACGGCGGCAATGCGGTGAATGATCCGTACGATTTGGACGCCGCCCAACAAGGTCACGATGCCAAGTGAGACTGCGTTATTGGGGTATTTCTGGACCAAACCGGTGACGGCAAGCGTGGTAAAGGAGATAAAAAGCAACCAATGTTCGACGCGGCGAATTTTATCGAAACGCATGATTTCATTCTGGTGTTCAGTCATTTCATCTGCTCCTTGACCTACTTTGAATCCTGACTGAAATCGGGTGTTGGCGGTTGTAATTCTTCGATGCCGCCTCCGTTCCCATTCTTTTTGCGTTTCCGCGAGGCCTTGCGATAGATGTCTGTCAGAATAAAGAGCGCCATAGCACCCAACACCAGGGGGATCAGGATCTTATAAACCAGGCCGACGTAATAGACCAGTGGAGCATGATCTGGAGACGGTATGTAGTGGCTTAACCATGAATCCGGGAAATTGGATGTCGCATCCGGGTGGCAGCGTTGGCAGGTGCTTAACAAATTCTCTTTGACTTGCAGACCCTTTTCCGGATCATCCGCCCGCCGAATGTCGTGCACGCCGTGGCAGTCAAAGCAGACAGGCATATTGGTCTGTTGATCTGGATCGACTTTTTCAAAAAGGGTGACGGTTGTTCCGTGGAAGTCCGCAATGTACGTTTTCATAACCTGCGTGGAAATGCCATACTTGTCCATAATGGCTGCATCGGTGTGGCATTTGGCGCAAATGTTCGGTGACGTCAAGCGAAAACTGGCCTCGCCGGATGGGCCGGAAATGGTATGGACGCCGTGACAATCCGTGCAGGCCGGAACATCCGGGTTTTTGTCGATTAAAACGCCCGATCCATGGACGCTGGTAGCATATTCTTCGAAAATGGTGCTATGGCATTTTGCGCAAATACCGGCAATCCGTGCATGTGAAGCCCCGGTCAGACTGCCGTCCTCCACTTTGGCAAAGGGCTTATCGGCATGGGGATTATGGCAATCTGCGCAGGTGGGTGTATCCAGGTTGCCAGCTTCGAACAGCTTGGTATGCGAGCTGTCCATTAATTCAGTAGCCTGGACAGCATGACATTGTTGGCACAGTTCTTTATATTGCAGGGTGTATTCGCGCCCGGTTGTTGCTGTGTTTTCCGGATGCGGGTAACTACTGATATTGGCATGACATGCCTGACAGCTTACCGTTGCATGCATCCCTTCGCCAAATAACTGCGGGTCCACCGACACAGACTTGGCATCGCCATTGGAAAATTCTTTGGCTTGCCCGGGTGCACTGTGACACAACAGACATTCTGTATTGTCGGGCAGTTGTGCTGCAGGCGCAACCTTGCTTTCAGCAGACACGGATTGGACGCTTGACAAAGCAAAAACAGCGCCGATCAGCATTGCGAGCAATAAAATGGGAATGATTGTGGAAGTGTGGGTACGCTTTGACTGTACCATATCTCTGACTCCACTCCTTTTCAGGATAAATTGACTGGGGGTTGGGAAATAAATTCAAACCTGTTATTAAAGACGAACCCGATAGCAAGATTAATTATACATTAATTATTTTTGGCACAATAAAAAAATACCGCCCAAAAAGGGCGGTATTCGTAATGATTTATTGTGACAATCGTCACTTTAGCGCACCGGCTTCAATCCAGGCAATGATTTGCGCTAATTCTGCAGGCGTGAATTGCCCAAAATGCGGCGAGCTTTCCTGCTGCGAGGTAACCAGAACGCTTTGATCAGGTTGGTTGGGTACCACGATCGGGCCATCCGTGCCGCCTGCCATGACCGTTTCATAAGACGTCAAATTAATTCCCTTTTGGCCATTCTCACCGTGGCAGGCAGCGCATTTGCCAAACAGGCTCTGAATAGCGGTAAAGCTGTTGGCAGGCGCCTGCGTCCCGGATGCTGGTTTTACCGGCGTGGAGGTCACGTATTTCTTCAACTCCTCTGCCAGTACAACGCGCAGCCCGGGAGCGTCAAATCCGGCATATTCCCAGGTAGTGCCGTGGCATCCTGAATTGGAGCAGAAAGAGGTGTTGCTGGTACCACCCGGATCTTCCACCGTGTGACAACTGGCGCAGGTCTGATCGAAGAAATCACGGTGCAGCGTGATCCAGTTTGTGCTCTGGTGCGATTCGGGTTCTGGACCGCGGCTGATCTCGATATTGGTCAGGAGTTGTTCTGTTGAAGCAACAACCGGAATAGAATGGCACAGGTTGCATTCCAGACGCACCGACTCACCGCTGGTAGTCAGGTGTTTACCGTCATGGCAACGCAAACAACCGGGCGAGAATTTATGCTGGGCATTATCCGGGTGCGTGTCCCAGTTAAATTTCTGTTCCGGAAAGTTCGAAATGGCAAAGTATTGTTGTAGCTGCTCGACCGCCGTGTCAATCAATTCAGTATTGGCATTGTAATAAATGCTGTAATTTTTGCGGTAGAAATCGGCCAGCTCGGCAATCCCGGCATTCGCCTCTTCTACCGTGGCGTAAGGTTTGCCAAGGTATTCCACGGCGCGCATTTTTATTTCAGGGATGGCAGAAGAGATCGCGCCGCGCGCAAGCATCGAGTCCAATGCCTCGTCAGGCTGTTCGCTGATATGCGAGGTGCGATTATGACAGGACAGGCAATCCATCCGAACAAGCTGACTCTCATCCAGATTGGCGGAATCAAATCCGGCTTCAGTATCCACATATTCAGTATAGCTGCCGTCCTCATTTTGGACGCGAACGTAAGGGATAATCTGTCTTTCTTCATCGAGCGCGATGAATTCAACCGGGTTCTCGATGTGCCAGTGAATGCCGCGTCCCAGCCCCTCGCGCTTGCTTCCCCCGCCTGTCTTCATGATAAGGTAAGTATACGAGAGCGAATTACCCGGATCATAAGCGTAGCGCTTTAGTTCGATCAGCGAATCATCGGATACCACTTCGGGGAAGTGGCAGGTCTCACAGACATCCACTGACGGCCGCATATTCTCAGCCCGGATTGGGTACTCATAGTTTCCGGTCACCATGGCTGAACCGGTTTGCCAGGAGTATGCAATCTTGCGGATGATCTGTTCGCCTAAGTCAGTACGCCCCAGGTGGCATTCCTCGCAGGTGACGCGCACATGCTCAGAATTAATGTGGGTCACGTACTCCGGCGGCATGGTGTGACAGGCTGTACCGCAAAATACCGATGTGTTGGTATATTGCCAGGCGGATGTCGTTCCGAGAGTTAAAGCTCCGCCCAGGATAATAATAATTGCATAGGGTAAAATTCTTCTAACCGGGGTGCTGTCATGAGGTGGAAAAAAAAGGTTTTTTAACCAGCGGCCAATTTTTCTCATCCGATTCTCCGTTGTTTTTAATCTGGTGTTAATTATAACAGTATTTTTAGGGTAATAAATGTGCTATTTATTTACACAAAAATAGTAATTTCATAATAAAGAAATTACTATCGAAAGGAGAAGCCCCCATGGAGGCCATGGGGGCTATCTCAGTTCAGCAAACTTATGGCCGCGTCAATCCGGTCACAGATGCCGGGTTCAAGCTCTGAAGTGAGTCGTACAGAACCTGAATGATGTACTTGCCGTTGTGGGCAAAAGCGCCCGGGTCCTTCACAACATACTGGTAGTTGTAGGCGCTGAAGAGTAACCGCGGAGTCCAGGTTGCGTACTTTTCGGTATCGCCGTCATCCTTGACGCCATCTGCATTCGCATCGATGAAGAAATACGGATACGCAGAGGAGCTATAGGCAATAGCAGTACCGGCTTTGGACTTGGCGTAGGTCTGTACTTCAACCAACAGTTTCTCCATCAAGGTTTCGACCTCGCCAGAGATCCCTTCGCTGGTATCACCGTCACCGTCGTAATCAACGGCCGGATCTTCCATGCGGATCAGTTTGGGATCGTCCACCTGATGGCATCCGGTGCATGCGCCGGTATTGACAGTTAGCGCATGTGGCTCATGGCAGTCAATACAGGTTGAGAAGCCTTCAACGTGCGCGAACTGGCCAAGATATTCCTTATCCTTGAATTCGTAGGCACCCTTGGCGTCGGTGCCAAACAGCGAAGCGCCGGCAGCAAAGTAGTGCACATTGCGGAAGGAAATCTTCTCGTTGACCACATCAAGTTCCATGCCGCTAACAGCCTTGTTGACGCTGGCGGTGGATTCTCGGCCCTGGTGGCAGTTCAAGCACAGATTGGCGTCTGGCTTAGCCTCAAACCCGAGTTTGGCGCCGCTCGGGAAGACGGCGGTTTCCGTCTGGTAACGGGTGAATTCGGAAACGCTGTCATGGCAGGTTTCGCACATCAGGCCGTTGGACGGAGTTGTGGAGAGGACTGCGCCTTCTTTGATGAAGGTTGGCAAGCCCGCAGCGCTGTGGCACTTGGCGCAAGAACCAGGTACAGCGCCTTCTTCATCCCAGTGACGGAACGCTTCGGCGGAACCGGCAAAGTGACCGGCATCTTCGCGATGAACGGCGCTCAAATCAACCGGGGTTGCCAGCTTGGTGTTAAGATCCTCGATGGAGTCGAACAGCAGCTCGATGATGTACTTGCCGCCGTGGGCAAAAGCACCGGGATCTTTGATCGAGGTTTGATAGTTGTAGGCAGCTTTGGCCAGGCGCGGGGTCCAGGAAGCGTATTTCTCGGTGTCTCCCGCATCCACAGCGCCATCAGCATTGGCGTCGATGATGAAATAAGGATAGACGGTCGGCGAGTAAACAATCGGCGATCCGGAAACCTCGTTGGCATAAGCCTGAATGGCCGTTAGAAGCAACGCCTGCATGCCCTCGATTTCGAAGGCGATACCTTCTTCAACGTCGCCATCGCCGTCATAATCAACCATCGAGGATTGCATGCGGATGTTCTTGACCGATTCAGCATCGGTCACGCCGGTATGGCAGCCAACGCATTTATTGACTTGCAATTCCAGCGAGTGCGGGTTGTGGCAGGATTGGCATGTCTGGACACCCTCGACGTGATCGAACATCACATCGTAGGATTTTCCAGGATACTCATATCCGCCTTTGACCTGCGTGCCGTAGCGCGCAACGGCGGCTGCAAAGTAATGGATATTGGTGAAGCCCAACTCGGCGACAACCGTATCATCGTCTTTTGCGCCAGCCTTCTCGATTGCCGCGTCAACCTGGACAACCGATGCGCGGCCCTGGTGGCAGTTCATACAAACGGCTTCCCGGCCAAGACCGGTCAGTTCAGCCCCCGACGGGAATACAACCGAAGTCAGAGCTGCCGTTGTTTCATTGTGGCAAGTGGTGCAATTGATGACGGTCTCGACGGAGGCGGGAGCATCTACAGCATTTACAGCAGTCCCGTCAGCGCCGATCCAGTCAAGGAAGCCAGGGGAGCTATGGCATTTGGCGCAGGTGGCCGGCACTTCCTTGGGAGATTCCTCGTCCCAATGGCGGAAAGCTTCAGCGGTTGAATCAGCATGGCCAGAGTCAGTCCACAAGGCGTAAAAGGGTACCTGTGCGGAAATATCTGCGCATGGCTCAGCAGCCGGGCAGGGTTCTGCCGTCGCTTGATCAACTGGAGCTGGGGCCGGTGTCTCCGTGGTTTGTTGGCATGCTGAAAGTATCAGTGCAAAAACAAGCACCAGACTAGCGATCAGTAAGCCTTTCAGGAGTTTCTTCATATTGTGTTCTCCGATTAGACGAATTCAGGGGATTGGGTGTGTAAAAACGCAGAAAAGGTTTTCTCGACTGGTTTACCCTCCTATTCTTCCTCCAATTATTAAAATTCGATTAGAAAAATTATACTCACGGAACTATATTAATACAATATTAAAAATTGTATAATCTGGGCATAAAGTCTAAAAATAGGATGAATGTCATGTTTATTGTAATTACCCCCAAACAGGGTGCATTACACTGTATTTCACGGGAGGCTGCTTACCATGCCCCAAATCCGCCAGGTCATCAAACGCACCGGAGCAATCGTACCTTTTAATCCAGAGCGCATCACCAATGCGATCTACCGCGCCGCCGTCGCTGTAGGTGGGCGCGACCACCGGACCGCAGAAACCCTCACCCAACAGGTGATCCGGCATTTGGAGGATAATTGCTCGCCAGGGCAAATTCCAACGGTCGAGGAAATCCAGGATGCAGTCGAAAAAATCCTGATCGAAAACGGGCACGCCCAGGTCGCTAAAGCCTATATCTTGTACCGCGATGAACGGGCCCGGGCACGCAAAGAACGAGCATCTCGAGCTGCTGTCTTATCTACTAATATCCCCTGGGAAAAAATTTGGCGTGTGCTGGATTGGGCGGTTGACCATTCCATTCACACCATCGCTGCGCTAAACGAGCGCATCGAGCACAACGAAATTTCAGAAATTGTGCGCGAAAGCGAATCGGCTTATCAGGAGGACATTGACACCGCGGTGGAGCTGATCGCCGCACGCAACCAAATGGTCCGCATGGTCATCGTCTCCGGCCCTTCTTCTTCCGGAAAAACGACGACCACCATAAAACTCAACCAGCATCTGCGACATTTGGGCTACCAGTTGGTAACGTTGAACGTGGACAATTATTTTTACGACCTCTCGCTGCATCCAAAAGACGAGTTTGGCGATTACGATTTCGAGACGCCCCAGGCGTTGGATTTAACCCTGATCAACCAGCACCTCTCGCGGCTCGTTGCAGGTGAAGAGGTGCAAATCCCACATTACGACTTCAAATCTGGCACGCGCACCGCCAAAACAACGCCTATGCGCCTGGCGCAAAATGAAATATTGCTGATCGATTCGCTCCATGGCTTGTATGAAGGGATGACCAGTTCGGTTCCTTCGGAACAAAAGTTTAAACTCTATCTTGAGCCATTAATGCAAATCAAAGACAGTCGGGGCAATTATGCTCGCTGGACGGACATCCGTTTGATCCGCCGCATGTTGCGCGATGCTGCCCATCGAGCTTATGACCCCTCGCAAACCCTTGAACACTGGCATTATGTGCGTTCGAGCGAACTGCGCAACATCATCCCCCGCATTCCGCAGGTGGATTTCATCATCAACAGCGCCATGCCGTACGAACTGCCAATCTATCGTCATAAAATGCTCGACCAGTTCACGCATTGGGCTGAACAATATCAAAATGACCCGCTGCGTCTTGATGCGTACGAGCGCGCAGCGCGCGTTCGCGACCTGCTGTCCGAAGTATTGCCCTGCCCGGATGACAGCATCGTCCCACCCGATTCCGTCATCCGCGAATTTATCGGCGGCAGCGTTTATTCGTATTAGAATAAGATGACCTCTATCGTTTAGGAGCGCTGCCTTGGAAAACCACCCGATTTACAAATCTATTTGTGTTTACTGCGGTTCCGCGGATGGCCTGGACAAAGATTATTTGGATGCAGCCCGCGCCATCGGCCAGATCATGGCGGAACGCGGTATCGAACTTGTTTACGGCGCCGGTAAAACCGGAATGATGGGTGCACTGGCGGACGGCGTTTTGACCGCCGGCGGGCAGGTGACCGGAGTCGTACCGCACAATCTCAACCAGCCGCAACTGATCCATGCAGGCCTGACGCACCTGGAAGTGGTCGGCGATATTCACCAGCGCAAGGCGCGCATGAGCCAACTCGCCGAGGCGTTTATTGCCCTGCCCGGCGGTTACGGCACACTGGACGAATTGTTCGAGACCCTCACCTGGGCACAAATCGGGCTGCATACCAAACCGGTTGGCCTGTTGAATACCCGCGAGTACTTTAGCCCGCTGCTGCAAATGATCGAGCGCGCTCGCAGTGAAAAATTCATCTATGATGAGCACCGCGACCTGTTGGTATACAGTACCGACCCGCAGGATTTGTTGCTTCAACTGGAAAATTTTAAAGTTCCAACCGGCCTGGAGCGCTGGGTCAACCGCTGATATGGCCACCTGGATCTGCCACCTGCGGATTGCTGAGAAGATTGCCGCCGAACTACCCGGGTTGGACAAGGCTGCTTTTTATACCGGCAGCCTGGCGCCTGATTCTGGCATTCCCAATGACACCTGGACTGAATTTACCCCACCCAAAGAGGTCACCCATTTCCTGGTGAAGGGTGAGGGCAATGAAGCCATCCACGACCTGGAGTTCTACCGCGCCTATCTGGAAAAACAGCCCGACAAGTTGTTCGATGCAGATACCAGCTTCCTGTGGGGATATTTCTTCCATCTGCTGACCGACATCTTATGGGTCGATCTCATTTGGACGCCAACCAAGCTGATGTGCGCTGAAATGATCGTTGAAATGGGCAAGTTAGCTGTGGTTGACGAGGTCAAGAAGGATTGGTATGGCCTCGACCATCGCTTCCTGCGTGATCATCCCACCTGGGAACCCTGGCAGATCATACGGTCACTTGAGTTGAACAGCATACCCATCAGTCATATCCCGCTCCCGGCGGTGACTGCGCAGTTGGATACCATACGCAACTATTACACAGAACCTGACCCGGCGCGCGTGCTTGACCGCCTTTTCCCCTATTTGAGTGAAGCGACCATGCAGCGCGCCGTCACCGATTGCGCAGCAGCCTGCCTGAAGCTCTACCAGCGGCTGCAAGCCGGCGCCGGACTGGATGGCGCGCTCAGCGCAACCAGCTGGCTGTCAACCGCAGAACGCCAACCCTATCCTGCTCCCCTGGGGGATGTCACAGTGTGAGAAAGGCAGCCCAATGATGTCTATACGCATAAAGCGCGCTTATGAACCTGCCGCTGCCGAAGATGGCGTCCGCATTTTGGTGGATCGCTTATGGCCGCGCGGCCTCACCAAGGAAAAACTGCAAATTACCGCCTGGCTGAAAGAGGTCGCACCCAGCAATGCGCTGCGCCAACAGGTTCACCACAATCCAGACCAATGGGACCAATTCGTTTCCGCCTACCGCCAGGAATTGGCAGACAACCCCCAGGCGGTGCAAACCCTGCTCGAATATGCCCGCCAGGGCACCCTTACCCTGGTCTATGGTGCGCGGGACACGGTTCACAACCAGGCAGTGGTGCTTAAACAATACCTGGAAGAGAATCTGTAATCGCAAAAGTAGGGCACCGGGATATTTACAAGCCGTCAGCCATAATTGGAGCCGCTTGCCAGTGCAATTCGGCATCCATTTACTGCGGTGGCGGCACGGGGATCTTTATGTTACGCCAATTCAAAGCTCACCCCCATGCCCAGGATCGAATTATTTCCTGACATGGGCACGGGGTTTCTTTATCGATTTACCCCAATTTGAAAATCCCCGTGCCCCTACCGGCACCTGGAACGTGGCACTTGGCACTTGACCCGCGATACGCCTCTCGCTACTCGACGGTCACGCTTTTCGCCAGATTCCTCGGTTGATCGACGTCCAACCCGCGCAGCGAGGCGATGTGATAGGCAAATAACTGCAGCGGGATCACCGTAATCACCGGCAGCAGCAGCCAGGGCGTTTTGGGCACCCAGAAAACGTGATCGGCCAGGGCTTCCACCCGCGTGTCACCTTCGGTGGCAACCACGATCACGCTGCCGCCGCGGGCTTTGGCCTGCTCGATCTGGCTGATCATCTTTTCGTACCACGGATCGTCCGGGGCGATGGCCAATACGGGCATGTCCCGGTCAACCAGGGCGATCGGCCCGTGCTTCATTTCGCCGGCCGGGTAAGCTTCTGCATGGATATACGAAATTTCCTTCAGTTTCAATGCGCCTTCATACGCAATCGGCATGTTCGTTCCGCGCCCAAGATACAGCACATTGCGGATGTATTTCATCTCGCGCGCCACCTGCACAATTTCAGGTTCGCGATCCAGGCAGCGCCCGACCAGGTCCGGCACCAATCGCAGGTCAGCCACCAACTGCTTGCGCTCTTTCTCCTTCAACGTTCCGCGCAAGTCGCCCAGCAGTACTGCCAGCAAATACAAATCCACCAGCGGGGCTGTGAAGGCTTTGGTTGACGCCACCCCGATCTCCGGTCCAACCTGCATGGAGATATAACCGTCCGCTACCCGCATCGCCTGTGACCCAATTGCATTCACAATTGCCCACAGTTTGGCGCCGCGCTTGCGACCTTCATCCATCGCCGCCAGGGTATCCGCTGTCTCGCCGGACTGGCTGATGGCCAGGATGACCGTGTTCTCATCCACGATTGGATTGCGGTAGCGAAATTCCGAGGCAATATCCACCTCGACCGGGATGCGGGCAATGGCTTCGATCAGCATCTTGCCCACCATGCCGGCATGTCCGGCTGTTCCGCAGGCGGTGATGATGATACGGGATATTTTCTTCGCCTGCTCGGTTGTCAGGTTGAGTTGCGGCAGCCGGACGGTGCCTTCATCGAAGTCCACCCGCCCTGCCAGGGTGTCCGTCAGCGAACGCACCTGCTCGTGAATTTCCTTCTGCATGAAATGGCGGTACTCGCCCTTTTCCGCTGCTACCGGGTCCCAACCGATGTTGTGCTCCTGCGGTGCTACCGGACTGCCATCCAGATTCTTTACACTATAGGAGGTTCGCGTCACCACTGCCATCTGGTGCGATTCGAGAAATACCATCGTCCGGGTATGATCCAAAATCGCCGGAATATCGGAGGCAATGAACATTTCATCCTTGCCCAGGCCAATAACCACCCCGCCGGCGTTCCCGATGCGGGCAGCGATCAGCTTATCCGGTTCGAGCGCCGAAAATACCACCACCCCATGCGCGCCTTTTAACTGGCGCAGCGCCTGCCGGGTGGCCTCCTCCAGTGAAATCCCCGTCCCCAGGAAGCGTTCCACCAGCAGGACGATGACTTCCGTGTCCGTGTCGGAGTTAAAAACGATTCCTTCGGCTGCCAGTTCTTCGCGCAGTTCGAGGAAGTTCTCGACGATCCCGTTGTGCACCACCACCACCTGCTTGGTACTGCCCAGATGGGGATGCGCATTCCGCGCGCTGGGTTCGCCGTGCGTTGCCCAGCGGGTGTGACCGATGCCAAGCTTACCGGCGATCGGTGAATTTTCGACCAGAGCGGTCAGGTTGGACAATTTACCGGCATCGCGCCGGACTTCGATGTGCCCATCCTGCAGCACCGCCAGCCCGGCAGAATCATAACCGCGGTACTCGAGTCGTTTTAATCCATTCAGAATGATCGGGGTTGCGTTGCGTTCACCGATGTAACCAACAATTCCGCACATGCAATGCTCCTTTGCAGGGTGGATTCCACGCCAGCCAAAGGCAATATGCTTTGGAGAGCGCGATAGAACTCCGCCCCGGTTTGAAGGGGTTTATTCAAATGCTGCGAACCTGGGTAAGAAACAGATGCGACCGCATCTGGAAGGCATCCGCTGATCTTTCGATTTTCCCGGCGTCCAGGTGAACGGCCTGTTCTCGCCGGTTAACCCTGCTGCGCAGCAGGGAACCTTCATCCTCGTCACTCTGTACGACTCATCGCACAGAACCATGCGCTATTCTTCCCAAATGTCAAGTGTGGTTGGTTCTCACATCTCCTTTGATCAGATTATACCCAAAATATCCTCAGTACGGCGTAACAATTCTATATCAACGCGCCCTGGCTGATGATCCCGATGAATTGAGCGCACTGCGCAATTCGAAGAGCTTGTTGTGCACAGTCGTGTTATCCTTCTCAGCCTGTGGTGCGGGCGCAGCATAATTAATTTGCGCCAACCTGATGGCAGCCGCCGTCAGGTTGGCGCAGGTCAGTTCAAGGAATTTCCCGGCTAATCCCGGCGGGACCGGCCGCTGAGGAGAAATACATAATAAAGCAGCGTGGATAATGCTTGAATCGCGCCGGCCACGTAGGTCCATGCAGCAGCATCCAATACTCTGGCAACCCCTTCGCTTTCCTGGTTGTAAATTATGCCGGAAGTTGCCAGCCAGGTCTTGGCGCGGCGGGTAGCGTCAAATTCGACCGGCAGCGTGATAATGGCAAAGAGAGCGGTCAGCGCAAACAACCCGACGCCGAACCAGGCAACGGTCGTGCCGGCCGTGCCTTGCAGGAAAAAGCCAATCATGAAGATGATTGGTCCAAGCCAGCTTCCTATCTGCACGGAGGGTACCATGGTCGATCGCAGACGCAACGCGGGATAACTTTCCGCATCCTGCAAGGCATGACCCGCCTCATGGGCGGCAATGCCCGCGGATGCCAGGCTGGGGGACTGGTACACAGACGGGCTCAACCGCAGCACCTTGCTGCGCGGGTCGTAGTGATCCGATAAGAATCCCTGTGTCTGCTCGACTTTTACATGGTTTAAACCGTTCGAATCGAGCATGCGGCGCGCGACTTCGGCGCCATTCAGTCCCGTGTACGTGCGGACCTGCGAGTATTTCTTGAAAGCGCCCTGAACTTTTGCCTGCGCCCATAATCCAAGGATTAGAGCCGGCAGACTGAAGAGCAGGTATAAGCCATAACCGCCAAATAATGATCCCATCATCGTTTCCCTTTATTACAAACTGTCAGACTCTCCTCTACGTAGCGAGATATCTGCCGATTTTACATTCAGATTAATTGATAACAAACCATTATTAGTAATCTATTAATATTAGGTCTGAATAATGATAGATCGCAATCGCGGAAAAATTGTGCGCCTGCTGAGACTCGAACTCAGGCTCTTACCTCCGGAGGGTAATGTGATATCCACTTCACTACAGGCGCAAAAAACTGATTTTATTGACGGGTTTTTCTAACCCGCAACCGCAATTCTACCATGCTCACGGCCAGGAGTAAATGAGCCGGAAAAAGTGATGCCTGACTTCAGCCTGGCTGGTACTGCTGGTAGACGCGGCCGATCTCGTCGTGGTCAAACCGCTGCTGGGGACGAAATTTACCTTTTTGATTTACCAGAACTTCTGCCTCGCCGGCAACCACAACTCCAATTTCAGCCGCAGAAATGCCGGCAGCCTTCAAAGCGTGCAAGACTGCCCCACTGCTTGCCGGTTTGACTGCCAGCAGCAGCGCGCCGGATGCGATCGTCCCCAGCGGGTCAAGGCCGAATACCTCACAGATTCTGGCGGAAAGCGGTGGGATGAGTATTCGCGCGGGATCAACGTGGAATGTATGCTGGCAAGCCTGAGCCATCTCCCACAGGGCGGTCGCTACGCCGCCTTCGGTTGGGTCATGCATGGCGGTGACGCCGCCAGTCTTTACGGCAATTTGGGCATCCTTCAGTACGCTGATGCCTGGCGTAAAAAGGTAATTCCGGGCTGCAAGAATTTCTTCCGGGGTAAGATGATCCTTGAGGACCGCAGGAAATTCACGCGCCAGTAATGCGGTGGCTTCGATTGGCACCCCTTTGGTCAGAATCAAAATATCTCCCGGCTGAGCCTGGTCCGTGGTCACCAGCTTATCGCGCTGAATTTCGCCCAACATGGTTGTGACGATAATCGGCCGGTCGAGCCCGTGCGTGACTTCTGTGTGACCGCCTATCAGCGTAATCCCGGCAGCGCGGCAGGCATCTGTCACCTGCTTGGAAAGCGCCGTCACGCTTTCTTCGCTGGTCTTCCTTTCGGGCAGCAAAACGGTAAACATCGCCCAGGCAGGCCATGCGCCAGTGGTAGCGATATCATTGGCGGCAATTTGCACGGCATACCAGCCAATTTCTTCGCTGGCAAAGGTGATAGGTTCAGTTTTGAGCACCAGACAGATCTCGCCAAAATCCAACACCGCGCAATCCAACCCAATCCCAGGCCCAAGCAGCACGCGCGGGCCGGCTGTGGGAGCCGAACGGATGATTTTCGCGAGCAATTCAGGCGGCAGTTTTCCGACCGGCAAGACCGGATTCATTGTTCCTCCGAGTTCTGGTGCAGGTAGGGCGAAAGCATGCTTTGCATGTGTTGGAAATGCGAACCTTTCCAGTAGATTTGGCCGCAGCCGGCGCACCGGGTAAATTCGTCGTAGTATTTACGCGTAAGCGGCTGCAACTGTTCGATGATGTCTTCTTTCTTCACCGGCGCCAACTTTCCGTTACAGCGCGGGCAGCGCTGAAAGGGCGTAACATAATTGTTTAGCCGGTACTGGGCAACAACCTCAGCCAACTGCTGTTCCGGATCATCCGCGCGAACGCAATATCCATCCGTGACGATTTTTCGTTTGAGTAATCCCCGGTCGCGAGTAAGCAGGATGCAGCCGTGTTCGGATGCGTATTGAGCAATATCCTCGTCGAGCCAGTCCCGCGCATAAACCGCGTCGAACCCGAGCAGTCGTAAGTAATCGGTTAATTTGCCCAGGTGATTGTCGATCACGAATTTCGGTCCTTCCGCGTTGTAATGCAACTCGGCCATCACCCTTGGGAAAATATGGACCTGATCCCCATCCTGCGCCGGGTAATTCAGGTCAGCCTCATGCCCATCTACTTGAACAATTCCGACTTCAGGGTGCGGGATCCCGATAACCTCGACGATGTGCTTGAGGGCCGTCTTCTGGTTAAAAGATACTTGAACCGAATTTTCATTGCTGCGGTTCGGCAAAAAATCATTCAATTTCCCGTGGATGGTCAGGGTTATCTGTCCCATTTCGAATGTGGCAGCCTTCAGCAGGTATAATAGCCGGGGCGCGCAGAAGGCTTGCGATTATTATACCTTTTGAGCGTCAGCATAATTGGACTATGCCAACCATTGCCCGAGGTCTTAATGCAGCTTTACTTCATCCGCCACGCACAATCCGAAAACAATCAAAAATGGAGCGATTCGGGCAGTAGCCTGGGCCGCTTCGCCGACCCTGGCCTCACCGATTTAGGCAAGCGTCAGGCGGAGGCGCTGTCGGCATATATCGCCAACTGCCAGTTGGTGACTCCGGCAAGCCCTTACGACGAAATCAACGCGTGCGGGATTGGCTTGACCCATATCTACACCAGCCTGATGACCAGGGCGGTTTTGACCGCAAATATCGTGGCTGAGAAAATCGATTTGCCGTTGGCTGGTCTGGAAGACGCACACGAAGGTGGCGGGATTTACCTGGAAGATGAAGAAACCGGAGAGCTAAATGGACAGCCGGGAAAAACGCCGGAGGAATTAATGACGCTTTCCGGCCGGTTGATACTGCCCGAACTCAACCCGAACGGCTGGTGGAATCGCCCATTCGAGGTACGCGAGGAGCGGGTTGCGCGCGCCAGGCGTCTGCTGACAACTTTGCTCGAACAGCATGGCGGAACAGGGGACAGAATCGCGCTTTTCAGCCACGCTGCTTTCTTTAATTATTTTTTGGCAGCGGTATTCGAGCTGAACCAGCGCCCGCCGATCTGGGTTTATCTCAATAACACAGGCATATCCCGCTTTGATTTTAATGGCGAAGAAAACGCGCTGATTTATTCCAATCGCACCGAGCACCTGACGCCAAATCTATTAAGCTGAAGGCGACGCTTTTGCCGGCAGCTTAATGGCCGGCCAATTGAGCGCAAACATTGCAAAACCGGCAAACTGCACCCCACCTGAGATAACCAGGGCCACCCAAAAACCAAATGCATCGCCGATGGCGGTCGCAACCAGTGGGGACAGGACGGATGAAAAGAACTGCAGCCCTTGGGCAAGCGCTACAAAGGTGGAACTATACTCGGCGGGGACAGTTTTCATCAACTCGTCGAAGAATACCAGGTTCAATCCGGCCTGGAAAATCCCGTTGACTCCGGCAAGGACAGTGATCAAGACAACATCATGAGTGAGCGCTACTGCAATGGGGAAAAGCGCCGACCCCAGCGTATTCCAGATAAGAATCGGGCGCGTACCGTTTCGGCGCGAGCTGCGTACCCAGATCAGATAGCCGATGATCACAATGGCTGTCTGGGACATGCTGATAGCAGCAATCCAACTGTCGGAAGCCTCGACCACCCGCACCAGGTATAACGGCAGAATCGGGATAAGCATAGCTTGACCGGTAAGGAACACAAAGCGTTTGATAACAAACGCCTGGAACGGCTGCTCCTTACTGACTAACTGCATATATTCTTTGAATTGAGCCTTTATCCCCAGCCGTTTTCCTTCACGATGCGTTTGAATGTCATCGAGGTGGATGCGGGACGAATAATAAAAACTAATCAAGCCCCCAACCGACATGCTGATAAATACAATCTGATAATTTACTGGAAAATTTAGCCGGTCCAGAATTTGACCGATCATGAACACAGTTATTGCAGTGGTAAATCCCATCAACGACCAGCGGCGGGTCATCAAGTCGAAGCGGTGGTTGGGACCGGCGACTGCGTTCATCACCACCGAGAAGGAGATGCTGAGCATGGTTTGCGGAATCGTTGCCAATGCCCAGATAGCCAGAACGCCAAGTACCAGGGGACGGTCGCGCATCAAAAACGCCAGCAAGCCGGTAGCGGCATAGGCGCCGACGACACCCAGCCGGGCAGCGCTGAACCAGGGCACAATTTTCCGTTGATTTTGCAGGAATTGCCCGATAGGAATGGCAAGCAGCAAACCCGTCAACGCCGGCATGGCTGTCAACAGACCGACCTCGAAGCTGGAGGCGCCCAGGCGGGTCAGAAAAACCGGTAGGAAGGGGGCCGCTGCATTGGCCAACCCGACTCCTACCGAATCAATTTGCACGTTGCGGAAATTTTTGCCTTGGGCCTCGGTCAGGTCAACCGGCTCAGGCACGAATTTGGGTAATCTCAAAAACACCTCGGGGCTTTAGGAATGGATGAACGAGGATGTCCCATTATAATCCCGCTACCAATATCGGTCTTGCAGGCCAGAGCAGGCGGACACGGCTATCCCAGAAATTGTCTATGCAAGCTGGTGACATTTATCCACTTCAGGCTGTGACAGATGCTGTATGCGACCCGGCGAAGAGTTGGCTATAATAAACTGGCATATCATCGTTTTAAATTTCACAAACCAGTTTTCAGGAGAGCAACCGTATGACCTTGTACACTCCGGAGATGATTCGGGCAGCGCACCAGGTTTTCGCGGAATACCGGTATGAGCTCAAACCGGTCGTTCGCGGCTATGCCAACCGCACTCTGTACGTGAATGTAGGCGATAATTCGATCCAGGCAAAACCGGTTGACCAGAAGATGAAAGACACCTTTACCGGGGGTAAAGGCTTTGGCCTCTGGCTGCTTTGGAATGCTGTAAAGGACGATTCTCAATGGGACAGCCCGGAAAACGAACTGGTGATTGCGGGCGGACCAATCGGGGGCATCACCGCTTACCCTGGTTCTGGCAAATGCACGGCGGTTACCATCTCGCCGCTGACTAAATCCATCATCGACAGCAACGGCGGCGGCTATTTCGGCCCGTATCTCAAGTTTGCCGGTTGGGATGCCCTGGAAATTCAGGGCAAGGCCGAGCGGGATGTCATCGTCATCATCGACGGTGACGAAGGCAAAGTGACCATCGAGGAGGCACCGCTGGATCCGGTCAATACGCACCTGATCAATCGCCTGTTGACCGAGATGTACGCCGATACACCCAAGGACATGCGCGGGATATCCGTGATTTCAGCCGGACAGGCGGCCGAGTATGTGCCGATGTGCGGTTTGAATATCAGTTATTACGATCCGAAGCGCGACGAGGTGCGGATTAAACAGGCAGCTCGCGGCGGCGCCGGGACGGTGCTGCGCAACAAAAAAATCAAAGCCATCGTGGTACGTTACACCAGTTTAGGTGGTGACAGCAACGGCGTAGCCAACATGGATCTGGTACGGGCAGCCGGTACGCGTATTAAGAAAGAAATCACAGCTTTCGATGGTTCGCAAAATGACATGGGCGGTACCGGAACCCCGTACCTGGTCGAAATCATGAACAAATTCGACCTGTTGCCGGTGAAAAACTTCCGCTTTGGGCACCATACCGACGCTCACCGCATCGCCGGCGAAGTCTGGAAACCCATGTTCGATACCCGCGGCCCGGATGGCTGCTGGTACGGCTGCACACTGGCCTGCGCTCATGCCGTGCCGCACTACCATTTGCAGACCGGGCCGTATGCCGGTCAGGCGGTTTTTGTGGACGGGCCGGAGTATGAGACATTGGGTGCATTAGGTTCGAATTTGTGTCTGTTCGACCCCGCTCAAATTCTGGAGATCAATTTCTACGCGGATACCTACGGCATCGACACTATTTCGCTCGGCAATTCGATAGCCTTTGCAATGGAGTGTTATGAGTTTGGCGTCATAACGACCAGGCAAACTGACGGTCTGGAGCTCACCTGGGGCAACTTTGATGTGGTGATGAAATTGATTCATCAGATGGCCAACGGTGATGGCTTTGGCATGGTGGTCGGTCAAGGCGTGCGCGCCATGCGCAAGCTATTCGTCGAACAATACGGCGCAGATGTCAAATTGCTGCGCGACATTGGCATGGAAGTCAAAGGCATGGAAATTTCCGAGTACCTCTCAAAAGAGTCGCTGGCTCAGCAGGGCGGCTATGCGCTGGCATCCAAAGGCGCGCAGCATGACGAGGCCTGGTTGATTTTTATGGAAATGGTGCACAAACAACTGCCAACTTTTGAACACAAAGCCGAGGCGTTGCATTACTTCCCCATGTGGCGCACCTGGTTCAGCCTGCACGGGTTGTGCAAGCTGCCCTGGAATGACATCATTCCGGAAAGCAATAAGACCGCTAAAGAACCCGCCAAAGTTCCTGAACACGTGGAAAATTACACCTGGTTGTATGAAGGCGTCCTTGGCAAGAAGGTCACAATTCAAGACATCATCGAAGAATCAGAGAAGGTCTATAACTTTCAGCGCATATTCAACCTGCGCCTGGGGTTTGGCACGCGCGAGCACGACTATCCGCCATTTCGTGCCATGGGTCCGGTGCTCAAAGAAGAATACGAAGACCGGGCTGATTTGTATGATCAGCAGGTGCGCCGCGAGATAGAGATGGATCCCGGCACAATGACCATCGAGGAAAAGATGGCAGCCGTGCGAGCCTATCGGGAAGGGCGCTACGAGAAACTGGTTGATGCGGTTTACAAACGCCGCGGCTGGACGTGCGACGGCGTGCCAACCCTGGAAACCGTGAAGCGGCTGGGCATTGATTACCCAGACGTGGTGAAACTGATAAGCAAACATCAGGATTAAGTGAAGATTTGTTGCAAGCTGAAGCCTGGCGTCAGGGGGGAGCGCCAGGCTTGTTAATTTAGCCGGCTGTCACCTGGGTGCGGTGCCTCCAAAAACAAACGGCCAGGAAACCCGAAAATACCAATAAAAAAATTACTCATGTAGTTCTTGTTCTTCCTCGCAGAATCCACAAAAACGTTGGTGAATTATTAATCCTACGTGAAATTAACCACAAAACAGATTATTTAATGTAAAATTGTCTCGTATCATCGATTCTCACCCCAATTCATTTTCGTATACCATCGATATAAGCGAGGCATGCATTATGGAAAAATCGATCCCGGACATCGTTGTTGGCAGGCTTCCCCGTTACCTGCGGTCACTGGAATATATGCTGAAGAATGGCATAAAAACCACCTCCTCGCAAGAATTAGGCGAATCGATTGGCATTTCTGCCGCTCAAATTCGGAAAGACCTGTCGCAATTTGGTGAATTTGGTAAGCAGGGAACTGGTTATTCTGTCCGCTACCTTGTGGATCAGCTACAATCCATCCTGCATGTCAACCAATCCTGGGATCTGGTGCTGGTTGGCGTGGGTGATCTGGGTACAGCCCTCGCTACCTATCAGGGGTTCGTCAACCGGGGCTTCCATATTGTCCTGGCATTTGATAATGATCCTGCCAAAACTGGCAAAAAAATCGGGGATGTGACCATTTTGGGAATGGATCAGATGGAAACGAAAATAGCCGAATCAGGCGCGAAAATTGCCATGCTGTCAGTCCCGGCCTCGGCTGCTCAGGAAGTGGCTGAAAAACTCATCAAAAGTGGAATTCGCGCCATTCTAAATTACGCGCCGATGCAATTGATTCTGCCCGGTGATATTCATGTCGAATATCTGGATCCAATCACCAAATTACAGCACATGACATATTATCTGGGGTAAACGAATAAATTGTTACACACAAAACAATTTGAGTAGGGCGTGTTCCGTACTTGAACGCACCGTGAAGGATTTTACCTGCTGTTTTGGTGCATTCGCCCCAAGTCTTTTTAAAAAAGAGGAGACTTGCATCAATGGTTTGAGTTCTCGCTCAGGGCGAACACACTCTACAAGAAATGCAACCCCAGCGCTCCGATTGGTTCACACACAGCGATGGCTGGTTTAGAACCGCATCAGGCTGCGACGCAGGATGTCGCGCATCCCCAACGCCCGGCTGGCGCCCTCAGCAGTGCAGGTCGCCGGGTTATCCACCAGGTAAACCGGGATGCCAAGCGATTTGGTCAGGAATTTATCGATGCCGCGCAGCAGCGCCCCACCCCCGCATAACGCTGCGCCGCGATCGATAATGTCAGAAATCAATTCAGGGGGCGTTTTTTCCAACACCCGGCGCACCAGAGCTACCACTTCGGCCAGCGGATCTTGCAACGCTTCGACGATATCATCCGTGGTCAAAGTAACCGGGCGCGGCAGCGCCGATACCTGGTCCTGCCCCTGAACCTCCAACGAAAGCTGATTGTCCTGAGGAATAGCCGCGCCAATGCGGGTCTTGAGCAACTCAGCCGTAGGCTGCCCGACGATGACGCCATACTTGCGCCGGATATAGGAAATGATAGCCTCATCCATGGCTATGCCGCCGGTGCGTGATGTCTCGGCTGTGACGATGTCATTCATCGCCAGCACTCCCGCCTGATGTGTACCGCCGCCCAATGAGATGATCATGTTCCCGGTTGGGGTGTTGATCGGCAGGTCGATCCCCAATGCCGCTGCCAGGGGTTGTTTGATCAGCATCACGTCCCGGCTGCCGGAACCCAGGCCGGCTTCATGTACGGCCCGTGTTTCGACGCTGGTGATACCGTAAGGCACGGTGATAATTATTCGCGGTCGAAAAATCAACATCGGTCCGCAGGTTTTTTTGATCAAGTATTGCAGTAAATTTTCGGTAATTTCGAATTCGGCAATCACCCCGTGCCGCATCGGGCGTACTACCTCGATATTGTCACCAACCCGTCCCAGCATATCGCGGGCGGATTGACCCCATTCAACCATTTTTTGTTCTTGCACGACCAGGGCAACCACCGTCGGTTCTTGCAGCAGAATCTGATTCCCCTCCGTAATGACGGTGTTCATTGTCCCAAGATCAATGCCCAATTCCCTTGTCAACCCAGGCATATAACGACAAAATCCTTCCTGATATAAAATTCAAATTCCCGGTAATCCGGGTATCGAATTTACAACTTGTTTATCTTGTCCGACGCTGGCGGAAACGCTGAACTGCGGCTATACGCAGAGTAGATCGCTTGAGCGCCAGTTGCAACGCAGCCTGATCTTCAGGTTTGACAGCGCCGGCTTCTTTCAACGAAATTTCAGCGCGTTGCCGGGCATCTTCCGCTCGCTGGATATTGATTTCATCCACATTTTCGGCCGCATTTGCCAGAATGGTAACCTGGCTGCCGGTTACCTCCACCACCCCCCCTGCAACCGTAAAATACTCTTCCTGATTTTTCTGGCGAATAGTAATGATGCCGTATTGCAGAGTTGAAAGCAGCGGCGAATGATTGGGTAAAATGCCCATCACGCCTTCGACGCCCGGCACGACGACGATATCCACGTCGCCCTGGAAGACGATACGGTCTTGAGAAACGATCTCGCAATGGATGGGCATCAAAACTCCTTGTTATGCAGCGGCAAGCTCTGCAGCACTCTTGCGAACTTCATCAACCGTACCGGTCATATAGAAGGCTTGCTCGGGCAGATCGTCACACTTTCCATCCAGAATTTCACGGAAACCGCTGACAGTCTCGCGCAGCGGCACATAACGCCCGGGCCGTCCGGTAAACTGCTCCGCCACGGACATCGGCTGCGAGAAGAAGCGCTCGATCTTGCGAGCACGCGATACGATCAATTTGTCGTCCTCACTCAATTCATCGATGCCAAGAATGGCGATAATGTCCTGCAAGTCCTTGTAACGCTGGAGCACGCGTTGGACCTCGCGCGCGGTGTTGTAATGTTCTTCACCCACAATTTGTGGGTCTAGGATACGTGACGTAGAGGCCAGCGGATCGACCGCCGGGAAGATGGCTTTTTCTGCAATCGACCGTTCCAACGCAATGGTCGCATCCAGGTGGGTGAAAGTAGCCACCGGAGCTGGGTCCGAGTAGTCGTCAGCCGGCACATACACCGCCTGCATCGAGGTGATCGAACCGGTGCGAGTGGTGGTGATGCGTTCCTGAAGTTCCCCCATCTCGGTCGCCAGGGTTGGCTGATAGCCAACCGCGGAGGGCATGCGTCCCAGCAGCGCGGAAACTTCCGACCCGGACATGGTAAAGCGGAAAATATTGTCGATGAACAGCAGCACATCGCGTCCCTGATCGCGGAAATACTCCGCCATCGAAAGCGCTGTCAGCGCCACCCGTAGACGGACGCCTGCCGGCTCGTTCATTTGACCAAATACCATCACCGTGTCCTTCATAACGCCTGATTCGAGCATTTCACGGTACAGTTGGGTGCCCTCACGGGTGCGTTCTCCAACCCCGGCAAATACTGAATTGCCCTGGTGAACCGTTGCAATCGACCGGATTAGCTCCATGATGATGACGGTCTTCCCCACGCCCGCGCCGCCGAAAATACCGGTCTTCCCGCCTTTGGTGAATGGGGCGATCAAGTCAATCACCTTCAACCCGGTTTCGAAAACTTCGACCCGCGTGGATTGTTCAGCAAACGCCGGTGCCGGACGGTGAATGGGGTAATAGGTTTTGGCATCCACCGGACCCTTGTTATCAACGGCTTTGCCCATAACATTAAACACGCGCCCAAGGGTTTCTTGACCAACCGGTACCTGAATCGGTTTGTAAGTCCGGCGTACAGGGAGGCCGCGCACCAGACCATCCGTGGCATCCATCGCGATGCAGCGCACCCAGTTATCGGTCAACTGCTTTTCGACTTCCAGAACCATCCTGTCCTGCCCGTCTTGTTCCACCATGAGCGCTTCATACAAGCCGGGAAGATCGCTGGCAGGGAATTCCACATCCACAACACCGCCAAGGATTTGTACCAGACGTCCGGTTGATTGTTCCATTCAAAGCCTCCAGATATGATGAGTAAAGCGCAGCGGGTGACTAAGCAGATGCCTGAGCCAGAGCTTCAGCGCCGCCAGAAATATCCAACATTTCATTGGTGATGCCGGCCTGCCGGATCTTGTTGTAATCCAATTGCAGCAGTGAGACCAGGTCTTTGGCGCTGTTGGTCGCATTGCGCATGGCAACCATGCGGGCGGCATGTTCACTGGCCAAAGCCGAAAGAATTGCTTTGTAAATTTGCAACGCGGTGAAATCAGGAATAATTTCGTGGAGGATTTCTTCCTGGCCTGGTTCATACGTAAAGACAAACTTGCTTTTGGCCTGAGGTTCAGCCAATGCCGTGTTCTTTTCCGGTTCTGGAACACTGAAGGGTAAAATTTTCCGGATGACGGGTTCCTGCCGCAGCATATTCTGATATTCGGTGTAGGCCACATACACCTGATCCGCGTGGTGTGATAAAAACTCATCCACCGCAAGCTGTCCAATCGGCGCTGATTCGAGGTATGTCGGGTTGGCAGACAACCCACTGAACTCGCCCACCACGCTGCGCCGCCGCCTGAGCAGCATGTCGCGTCCGCGTTTTCCCACTGTAATGTAGGAAACCGGTGTTTGTTGATCGGCAAAATGCAACAGCGCTTCGCGCACAATATTAACGTTGTAAGCTCCGGCCAGGCCGCGGTCCGAACTGATCAAAATGACCAGAATATTCTTGACCTCATCGCGTTCTGCCAGCAGCGGATGCATGCTCTGGTGCCCGGGTTGGCGAGCCAAATCGGTGAGGATGCGCCAGGCGCGTTCAGCATACGGCCGGGTACGGTCATTTGCCTGAATCGCGCGCCGTACCTTGCTCGCACTCACCGTTTCCAGTGCGCGGGTGACTTGCGCCAGATTTTTTACGCTGCGTATTCGCAGCCTCATTTCCCTGGTGGACGCCATAATCCTCCCTGAGGTCTAGGGGTATGGGTTATACCCATCCTGCTTGAAAAGCTTGCAGGGCTTCGCGCAGCTTGGTCTCGGTTTCGGGTGAAATCGCCTTTTTCTCGGCAATCGCGCGCCCAACTTCCGGGTGGCTGGCTTCCATGAAACGCAGGAATTCACGCTCCCAGGCCTTGACTCGTTCTACTGCTACCTGGTCAATGAATCCGTTGACGCCGGCGAACAATGCCATCACTTGATTTTCTACCGACATGGGCTCATATTGGGCCTGCTTGAGAATCTCCTGCAAACGCAGACCGCGGTTTAGCTGGGCCATGGTCGCTTTGTCCAAATCGGAACCAAATTGGGCAAAGGCAGCCAGGTCGCGGAAAGATGCCATGTCCAGGCGCAGCCGGCCAGCCACCTGCCTCATAGCTTTGGTCAGCGCAGCGCCGCCAACCCGGGATACTGAAATGCCAACATTGATGCCCGGGCGAATCCCGGCATTGAACAGGTTGGATTCCAGGTAAATCTGCCCGTCAGTAATGGAGATGACGTTGGTTGGAATATAAGCTGACACATCACCCAGCAGTGTCTCGATAATCGGCAAAGCGGCCGGCGCCCCGCCAGTGCCTTCCACAGGCATCACTTTATATTTATCGCCGTTTTTTAATGCCTTTAAGGCTTGCCCGGCATCCTGCTCAGCGATCGGCCCCATAAACAGTTTGCCATCCAAAGCATCTGCGGGTTTAGCGGTAGCGCCAGCGTAATCCTTACCTACGATCGCAAAGGAAGTTGCCAGGCGGGCTGCCCGTTCGAGCAGGCGAGAATGCAGGAAGAAGACGTCGCCCGGGTATGCCTCGCGACCAGGTGGGCGGCGCAGCAGCAAAGATATTTGGCGATAAGCCCAGGCATGTTTGGAAAGGTCATCATAAATCACCAGCGCATCTCGCCCGGTCTCCATGAATTCCTCGCCAATACTGCAGCCGGAATAAGGCGCAATGTACTGCATGGCAGCGGGTTCATCGGCAGCAGCCATAACCACGATTGTGTGTGCCATGGCGCCGGTGCGTTCCAGCAGGCCAATGGTGCGGGCGATGGCTGCCTTTTTCTGGCCGATGGCGACATAAATACAGATCAGGTTCTTGCCCTTCTGGTTGATAATGGTATCGATGGCCAGGGCTGTTTTACCAGTCTGGCGATCACCAATGATCAATTCGCGTTGGCCGCGGCCAATCGGGATCATCGAGTCGATAGCCTTGATGCCCGTCTGAACAGGAGTATCGACATCCTGCCGTTCCACCACGCCCGGAGCAATGCGCTCGATCGGCCGGAAACGCGTATGCACGATCGGGCCCTTGCCGTCAATCGGCTGGCCGAGGGCGTTGACCACCCGCCCGATTAATCCGTCTCCTACCGGAACCGATGCAATCCGGCCAGTAGAACGCACCTGCATGCCTTCCGAAACGATTGTGTAATCGCCCACGATGGTGACGCCTACCCGATCTTTTTCCAGGTTGAATGCGATCCCCATCACGCCGTTCTCGAATTCAACCAGTTCCTGTGACTGTACGCCTGCCAGACCATCCACCATGGCGATACCATCACCGGCTTCGGTGACCATCCCAACATTGCGAACTTCAAGCGATGGTTTAAAAGCGTCTATCTTTTGCTGCAGGTCTGTGGTCAGGTTCTTGATCAGGTCAGTCATCGAGCCTCCCGGGCGGGCAACAATTGGTGTTGGATATTGTTAATACCCAGATGAAAATATTTTTCAGAATTCTTGGATATGGATTGCACAAATTTCGGGTTAAATCATACTCGAAAGCAAAATGTTTGTCTAGTTTTCGCGCGTCCAATTTCACGAAACATGTGCACGGAGCGCTATTTGTTAAAGAATTGCAGCGCGATGCGCAGGCGATCTTCCACCGTTTTTGGCGCGTCCCGTGGAATGAATTGGATGGCCGTTTGCGCTTCGATCACGCTGTAACCCAGGCCGGTAAGCGCTTCCAGCACTTCGGTATCCACATCCAGAATGCCGATGGTCTCGCGCATTTCGCCCGCCTCGCCAACTTTGCCCTGTAGGTACAGCACAATTTTTTGGGCGGTTTTCTTGCCGACCCCCGGCACCCGCGCAAAGATATCCGCCTGTTCAGCCAGAACTGCCCGGCGGATGACATCCACCGACAGGGTTGACAGGACCGAAAGCGCTAATCGCGGACCAATGCCGTTGACCGCCAGTAACAGGATGAAAAAGTCGCGTTCGATCTCGCGTTCGAACCCATAGATCGCCCAGCCGTCCTCTCGCACAACCAGGTGGGTATGCAAAAAAATCATATCACCTACCGGGCTTTGTTTTGCCAGAACGACCGGAACAAAGACCCGTACGCCAAACCCTCCCATTTGCAAGGTCAGGCTGTCCTGACTGGCGGCTACAACTTCACCCTGTACATGCACGATCATGGCTTTCGCTCCATTTCCATCCAGTTATTGACTATGCGCAGCTTCGTCCTGACGTTGATTCACAATTTCATACACGACCAGCGCAGTTGCCACAGCCAGATTGAGTGAATCCGACGCGCCGCGCATGGGAATCGATACGACTGCGTCGCATAGTGCGTAATGGTGCTCCTGCAATCCCTGTCGCTCGCTGCCCATTAACACAACCAGCCCTTGCGGGTAACGGTAACGATGGTAATCCTGTTGGGCTTTATCAGAAGTGCCGATCACCGCTGCCTCTTCCCGTTTTTTCCAATTGGCGAACATCGGCCATGTTGTTTTAACCAATGGCTGGTCGAATATCGCGCCCATGCTGGCGCGGATCGCGCCTGGATCAAACGGGTCGGTTGACTGATCGAGCAGAATCACACCCTTGCATCCGGCTGCGTCGCTGGTACGCAGGATCGTCCCCAGGTTGCCGGGGTCCTGCACCGAATCAAGTGCAATCCATACGTCCCCATCCGAGAGATGCACGTCCTCTAAACTTGTCCAGCGCTGCCGGACAATGGCGGCAACCCCCTGCGGCCCATCTTTGGCGGATAAACTGCGGAATACATCCGCGGAAACTTCCAGCACATTGCCGCCGGCAGATGTGACATCGGTTACCAGTTGCTGGCCAAACAGGCTGGTCAATAGCTCCGGTGCAATAACCAGTTGATCGATATCCCACTGTTTTTGTGCAGCTTCACCCACAATCCGCAACCCTTCGATAAAGAAAAGGCCGGTGTGCTGCCGTTCCTTCCGGTCAGCAAGCTTGCGGATGAGTTTGATGGCAGGATTGGCGCTGCTGGTAATCATGATTTCAAACTGTTCAAACGCATACTGTGGAGGTGGCAAATAGCTATCGCCAGCGCGTCGGCAGCATCGTCGGGATGCGGAATTTCCGGCAGCGATAGAAGCGCTTTTACCATCAACTGAACCTGCATTTTATCCGCGCCGCCGTAGCCGGTGACTGCCTGTTTTATTTCCATCGGGGTATATTCACCAATCGCCACCGAATGTTGAGCCAGCGCAAGCAGCACCACGCCGCGGGCCTGCCCGACCGAAATTGCCGAGGAGACATTGCGCTGAAAAAAAAGCTTCTCCACAGCCGCGCCCTGCGGTTGGTGGAGAAGCAGGATTTCATTCAATTTTTCCGAAAGCTGCATCAAGCGCAGTTCGGGACGTTCGCCTGCTGGCGTAAGAATAACCCCGTAATCGACGACGGTAATGCCGCTTTCGGTTTCGGCTACCAGGCCATAGCCAGTTGTCGCTGTTCCCGGGTCAATTCCCACAACCAGCATGGGTTATTCCTCAGCCAGGGACGCGAGCGCCTCCTCAGAAATGCGCAGATTGTGGAAAACATTCTGCACATCGTCCAACTCTTCCAGGCTCTCCACCGAACGCAGAACCTGAAGGGTTTCTTCCGTACCGAGATCCATCTCATTTGTCGGAAGCATACGGAGTTCGGCTTCTTCGAGGGTGTATTTCCCCTGGCGCAGTGCATCTGAAATGGTCTTGAAGCTCTCGACCGGGCCGATGATTTCGATATAACCGTCATCGTAGTTGACGTCGTCAGCTCCGCCAAAGACTGCCAGATCAAATATTTTTTCCATATCCTGCTCAGTGCCGGGCACCGAAAAATACGCTGCGCGTTTGAACTGCCAGCCGACCGAACCGGCCTCGCCAAGCGTGCCCCCGGCGCGCGTAAGCACATGCCGTACTTCTGCGACGGTGCGATTGCGGTTTTCGGTAAAGCACTCGATCATCAATGCCACGCCGTGCGGGGCGTAACCTTCATAAAAAACCTGCTCGAACACGCTTCCGTCTTTGCTCTCACCAGTTCCGCGTTTGATCGCCCGCTCGATGTTTTCCTTCGGCATGTTCTGGCTCCGGGCTTTTTCGATGGCCAGCCTTAACCGAAAATTCGAATCGGTATCTCCGCCGCCTTCGCGCGCCGCCATCACAATTTCACGGGTCAGGCGCGTGAACACCTGCCCGCGCTTGGCATCGGCAGCGCCTTTTTTCCGTTTAATCGTCGCCCATTTTGAATGTCCAGACATTCTGGTTCTCCTTCAAATCACCAACTGGTGAGCAGAATAAAAGTCACGCAAATTATACCACAGCGCTAAACCAGGCGTTTGCGAACCCATTCGCGCCTAAACCAGAGCCTTACAGTCGGTTTACAAGGGCTCTGTAACCCTTGTTTTAAGTCATCAAACAAACTAAATTTATATCGTAATTCCACTAAAAAATAACCGATAAATAATGAAACTAAAACTCTCACTTCTTCTTTCGATCACACTGATCCTGACACTGTTCGCCCAACCCGTGCAAGCGGCTACTGGCGCGATTATTCCCGTTACCGGCCCCAGCCTTGAAAATGCAGAAACCGCCAGCTCAGCAGTTGCCGCTTTGGCGCCTTTTGCCGCCTCCGTTGCAGTCAGCGGTAATCCATACCAGGTTGCTGGAATTTTTGCCAGGGGCATTTTTGCAGCTCCGATCGTCCAGCAACCCTCCTCTGCGCCGGGTTTTGTCTCGACCCAACCTGAAGCCGCCACCCAGTTCGGCATGGCTGCCCAATACGGAACGGTTGCCCTTTTAGCGCACAATTACCTGCTCGGTGAGAAATTTTTCGCGGTTGAAAAAGGAAAAATCCTTTCCCTTGTGTATGGCGACGGCCGCACTCAAACTTACCGCGTCAAAGAAGTGCTCAAATATCAGGCGCTTTCCCCTAACAGTCCCTACTCAGACTTCCTTGACCTGAATGACCCCAACGGTGCGCGTATCAGCGTGGAGACTCTGTTTTATAAGGTTTACACGCAGGCAGATACACTGGTGCTGCAAACCTGTATCGAGGCCGACGGAGAGCCGTCATGGGGACGCATTTTCGTGGTTGCACAGCCTGTGTACCTGGCGACAACCGCGCAAGCCAATCGCCTTGCATCTCATGTGACTCAGGTGCTCCACTAACGCAGTCTGACACCACCTGAAATTATTGGCTTGAGATCGGTACACCGGCGGTTGGCGTCGGCGTCACCATAACGGGTTCACCTTTTGGTTGAGCGACTACGATCAAGCGGTGTGTATTGGATTCTGCCGGCCAGCAGGTGATTAAAGTCAACCGCTCATCCTGAGACGGCAGTATCCAGCGCGCGTTTTCTAAACGTGTCGCCATATCAACGTTGCGTTCCGGCAATATCATGACATTGACCACGGTATAGGTGTATCGTACCGAACCACCGTAAACGATGATTTCATCCCCTGGCACGACTTTATTGAGATTCTCGAAAACCTTTTCGAATATATTGTGATGCCCGTTGAATACTGTGTTCCCAATTTGCCCAAGCAGCGCAGACGTGGTATGCCAACCTACGGCGAATTTATCCGGAGCCTTGTACTGTTCAAAGGTATCACTGCCAATCTTAACTTCCGCGGGTTCTGAAGGCACAATGGGAGCCACCAGGCCGATTATCGGAATTTCGATGCGGGTTGGGATGGTGGGATAAAGCGTGGGGGTTGGCACAGCTTCTACCGGTTCAACGGCTGTCGCGCCGGGCAGCGGCGTGGGATAAGGCGCCAAGCTGCGCAATGTCGGAGTCGGGAAGCGCATAGCAGGTTGGTCAGTCGAAGGCTGTGTAACTTCGACTTCTGGCGCAAACTGCCCTTTTACCAGATTGGAAACCTGCACCTCCAAGGGGCTAAAACCCATGGTGGGATCGCCTAATTCGTTCACCAATCCCAGGCGCAGCAACAATGTGCTGTAAATTATTGAGTACTTTCCGGTCACCCCAAGATAAATGACGATCAAACCAGCGGCAACCAGAATATATGGGCTGTATTTCTTCAATGAGTGATCATTCCTGCGTGCAATGGCATGCTAACATTTTACTCGATCGTGATTCTTTGGTGAAGGACGGTCAACCTGCCTGATTGTGGCATTTTACGCTTTCGCCTGCCGGCGAGATAATTAGCGTGGGCGGCCAAAATAGCCGCCCACGCTAATTATCTGATTATAAATGGCGATTTACATGGATGTGACGAGTTTGTAACCCAGTCGGTCAACGTTTACGATCAGGTTTTCAGCTTCAGGATCAACTTGTGCAAATTTTTGCCGCAGCAGGTACACAAGGTATTTAATTCGTTGGCGCGCCTGCGGGAAGTCCCGGCCCCATACAGCCTGGGAAATCTGCTGGTAATGCAAAATTTCCGGGGCATGTTTGGCAAGGTTCAGTAAAACGCTAAATTCTTTCCCGGTGAGCTGTATGCGCGCATTTTTCAGCCGCACTTCACGGGTTTGAATGTCGATCGCCAGACCAACCTGTGGAAATACAAAACGGTTGGAATCACGGGTGGAACGCGACCGGCGAAGCACTGCCTGAACTCGCTCGACCACCTCCCCTTTATAAAAGGGTTTGGTCATATAATCATCCACGCCGCGTTGAAAGCAGGTAACCACATTTTCTTTATTATTAAGCGCCGTGAGGATGATAACCGGGGTATTGCTCACCTGGCGCAGATGATCGATCGTTTCCCAACCATCCATCTCCGGCATCATCAGGTCGAGCAGCACCAGGTCAGGAATGGATAGGTTGACCTTATTGAGCGCCTCCTTGCCGTTATTGGCGCTCAGCACATCAAAGCCGGCATGGCGCAAAATCTGTTTCAGCAAAAAGGCGGTATCCTGATCGTCTTCGACGACGAGTATTCGTGATCTTTCACTCGAATAATATTCGTCGAGATCCGATCCAACTTCTTGAGTCAAAACCGCATCCATTAAGTCCTCCACGAGGTCTGTTAAAAACGAAAAACCGGCAATGGGCCGGTTTCGCTATTTGGCTCCCTGACCACCCGCCGGAGTTCAAGCTCCGACAAGCGACCAATTCAAGTGATCAGATCGACGCCGCCTGTATTGCTAAATTGTTTATGAACAACCGATTAGCTTGTTAAACACAATTATACAGAAGCGTTAAAGGTTTGTCAATGCAAACCAATTGTCAAACCATATGAAAATTATCAGAATTTCGAATACGCCTCTTACCAGAATCAAGGCTCTTCAAGCACCGGGTTGATTAATTCGCCAATGCCTTCGATGCCGACCTGCACCACGTCCCCCGGTGTTAATGAGCCTACGCCAGCCGGCGTTCCGGTCAAAATCAGATCGCCGGGTTCCAGTGTCATAACCGAAGAGGCAAAGGCGATTAATTGTTGTACCGAAAAAACCATATCCCGCGTCGAAGCCATTTGCCGGACATCCTGGTTCACCCGGCAGGTGATCAGTTGATCGTAGGGGTCCATCTCGGTTTCGATCCAGGGACCGACCGGACAAAAGGTATCAAATCCTTTACCGCGTGTCCATTGACCATCTCGCCGTTGCAGATCGCGCGCGGTAACGTCGTTGGCGATGGTATACCCAAAAATGTAATCCCTAGCATCATTTGGGGCGATCCAACGCCCGCGCCGCCCGATGACCCCCGCCAGTTCGGCCTCGTGCTCCACCTGACTGGATTGCGGCGGCAGCAAGATCGGCTGGCGGGTAGCCAGCAGCGCTGATGGCGGTTTGAGAAACAACATAGGCACTTCGGGCACCTCTACGCCATGCTCCTTGGCATGATCGATGTAATTGCGTCCGACGCAAATGATTTTCGAGGGTACGGTTGGCGGCAGGAGTTGAATGGCAGCCAGATCGATGCCAGCTTCCATTCGGCGATACTCGCCAAAAGGCGTGCCGTCAATTAGCCCGACCTGCTCGCCGTAAATCCAGCCATAAGTGGGGACGCCGTTGTCTGTCTGAAATCGCACAAATCGCATTCTGACCGCTCCTCTGCCTGAATGATTTAACCACAATTCGGTATTACGAGAACATCAAAAATGTAGTTTCATGTTGTGTCATCCTGTCCGCAGGGTACTCTGAGAGTGAGCACAGCGATCGCGAAGCATCCTGTGGCAGGGTCTCCCGATGGCTTCACTTCTTCACAGAGACGCCGTCGCAGAGCAAGCCGCGTTCGACGCCGCAAAGGAACTCTACCACCAGGACGCGATGCTTTGGGCTAAAAGTCAGCCATCAGCATGACATCCAAAAGTGTAGCATAGTTGGAAATTCGCGGTATAATTTGCGCCGCAGCAATTACCCCAGGGCGGGTAGCTCAGTTGGTTAGAGCACATCGCTTACACCGATGGGGTCGCAGGTTCGAGTCCTGTCCCGCCCACAAAAATTAAAACTTGCCTTGCATCGACTCAGCGTAGCCGGTCAGTTCCACGTATCCAAAACCACTTACCGGCACGCCGTTCCATTCACCCTGGATCTCGACCGCGCCCTCCCAGTATGTAATAAAGGTATTAAGTTCCTGATCTGGCATTAAAGGTTTGATGGATAACTGGATTTCCTCGTTCAGGATGGTTATCACCCATTCCGACGGGTATTCTGCGCCGCTGTGCGGGCTGCGCCATGTTTCGCGGATTTCGACCTGAAAATCCGCCGGGCTGAGCATGCGCGTTGCGCCATTCGGCTCGATAATGGTTCCGCCGTTGAATGGATCCAGTTCCCCATCTTCCCGTTGCAGCGTAAAAAGCATCAACTCGCTGCCATTATCGAGCTGAAACGCAAACCAGTTCCAGCCAACCTGACCCGCGCTCAATGCGCTGGTGCTAAACTCATGGTCCATCCAGCTCAAGCCGCTCACATCCCAAACATTTTCGCCTATACGCAATTTTCCACTGGTTTCCAGACGAGATTGACTGACATAGTAGGACGCATTGCCGGTTTCCGGTCCTTTTTGGCTGTAACCGCGGTCGCCCTGCAAAACCGGCCCCTTCAAATCTGTTAAATCCAGTTTCAGCTCATAATCTTCCGTGTTCGCGCTCAACGCATATCTGTTATTCCCAATTTGCCGTACTGACCAGTCTTCCAGCCAGACCTCAAAAGCAGGTTCGCTCTGTGCACCTGCCAGACCAGCCGCGCCGCGCGAAAGCAATTCCTGATAGCGAAAAGCCTGTGTTTCGATATCACTGAGGGCAAAATGCGCCAGATAAACCTGATTGGCGCGCCAGACTGATCCATTACTGAGCGCAGGCGGTGGCGTCAATGCGCGCCGGAAAAAGGTCAACTCGTAGCCAAACCTGCTCCCTTCAACGGTTTGCAAATTGCCGGTGTAGTACCACCACTCGGTTTGAAATTCGGGGTGCTGCCCATGGTCGAGCGGAAAACTGAATTCGCGCAAGCCTTCAGCCCGGGCAAATTGCCCTTCTACCGGGATTGCCGGCGCCAGAACCATCGACATCCCAGCTTGATCAACCGGCTTGTCAGGGCTAAAGAACAGCCAGCCCGCCGCTATAAGTACAACCAGAACCGCAACGGCAGCGGCAACCCGAAACCTGGTCTTACTCATAACGGATCGCCTCTGCTGCTTCCATGCGGCTCAAACGCCAGGCTGGCACAACCCCGGCCAACAGTGCAGCGCTGACAGCAATCAACAGCCCCATGGCAAAGGCACCTGGATTCATATCGAATTGCAGCGTCCAGCCGAAAGAACGCAGATTAATCACATAAATGAGGATGAGCGAAAGCGCCACCCCGGTCGGCGCCGCCAGAATTCCGGCGGTCAAACCCATTAACCCCGTTTCGAGCATCACCAGCAGCCACAGTTGTTTACCGGTCAGGCCCAGCGCTTTCAAGACGCCAATTTCACGCTGCTTTTCTAGCTGCAAGAGCAGTAATGTGCTCAGCACGCCAATGAAAGCAACGATCGTGGCCAAAATCTGCAGCGCGGCGGTGATGGCAAAAGTACGGTCGAAGACTTCCATCACATCCTGCCGCAACGACCGGTTGGGTCGAATTATGAGCTGCTGGTCGGTTTGCAGCCCGGATTGAAGCTCGCGTACCACCTGGTCTGGATCGCTGCCTGGCAGCAATCGCAGCCCAATGGAAGTTACCGCAGTGTCGCCCCAAATCTGGCGGAATTGTTCCATCCAGATCAGCAGACTGCCTTCGCTGGAAGCATAATCATAAAAGACGCCTGCAACCGGAAATGCTTTTTCGCCCGTGGGTGTATAAAGAAGGAGGGTGTCCCCGATTGTCAGGCCCAGACGGTTCGCCAGCGGCTCGGAAAGCAACACAGAGCCTTCCCTCAATGCCTGCGTGATCTCGTCTGGATTTCCGCTGCTGGCCTTGAAAAGCCGCTCTTTACCTACATCCGGGTTGGTCGTAGCAGATATTCTCACCTGCCCTTCCGGTGACTCGATCACTGTTGAGCGCAGCCAGTCTGCCCGCGCCAACCCGGGCCAGACAGCTACCTGTTCCATCACCTGCGGATCGATGGAAATGGTGGAGGTATTGGCAGTAAAACTGGGTGCAGAAATATACACATCGCCCTGCAAGGTCTGCTCCAGCCACACGGTGACAGTGTGGCGAAAACTACCGATCATTAAAGACACCCCAATGGTTACGGCCACCGCGACCATCAAAGCTGCCACCGCCACGGCTGTGCGGCTAAGTGTGTTGACCAGGTTGCGCGGCGCCATCCGTCCCAGGCTGCCAAATAACCGCCCCGTCAGCGGTGTGACTGCCATCAACAATCCGCGCATGCCCACCGCAGAGAGCATGGCAAAACCGATCACTACCAAAACGGTCCCAACAAGACCTGGAACGTTGTTCTTCGTGGGAATTTGAAACAGAAGGACGCCTGAGCCAGCCAATAATAAACCCGACAGCCCCATCAACCAGGTAATGAGCCGGGTCTTTTTTTCCAGTCCCGACCGTAATTGCGCAGCTCGCGGTTCTACCAGCGCGGCTTCGACTGCCGGCGGCACCGCGGTTGCCAGTGTGGCAAAAACGCCGATTACCCCGCCTTTGACCAGGCTGCTGACCGGTATTCCGACCCCACGTACGGTGGTCGTGAAATACAGGTCATTGATGGTCTGGCTGACCATCCCGACAGTATTGCGTCCGAGTAAAATTCCAAGACCCAGCCCCAGCAGTGAACCGGCAACTCCCACGATCAACGCTTCGCCGATGACCAGGGCGAACACCTCACTGCGGGTGACGCCCAGGCTGCGCAGCGTCCCAAACAGACTGCGCCTGCGCACGACAGAGAAAGTCATGGTGTTGTAAATCAGAAACAACCCAACCACCAGAGCCAGCATGGAAAGCGCCGTCAGATTCAACTGGAAGGCTGCCGTCATTTGCTCGATCGAACTGTTCCGCGATTCGACCGTTTCCAGCCGTACGCCCGCAGGCAGGTCTGCCTGCAACGCAGCCGCGCGGTCTGGTTCGTCTTCGGGCAGGATCAAGTCGATCCGGTCTATCCGCCCAATTTTACCGGTCAGTTCCTGCGCAGTAGCGATATCCGCGAGCACCACGCCATTCAGGCTGCGCCGGGTCAGTGCATCTGCGGCTGCAAGCGTTCCCGCCAGATAAACTTCGCGCGTCCGCCCCTCGAAATTCAATGTGAAGCTCTCCCCTGGTGTCAGGCCGCTTCGACCGGCCAGTTCGGCTGAGAGCAGCACCGCGCCGGGTCGGGTCAGAAAGGGGGTCAATGCTCCGGTGTCGAGCTTATTGCCGCTGCCAAGATAGCCACGGAAAGGACTGTCGGCAAATGGGTCGATTCCGAGCAGTTGCAAGGGAGTTCCGCCAAGTACCTCAGAACTGACCAGTGCTGTTACGACCGGTGCGGCCAGTTCAACATTCCCATTGATTCTCAGGTTTGTGTAAACCGATTCGTCCATCTCGCCGGATGTGGAAACAACCTGGTGGGTGGCTTTGCCGGTCACCGCCTCAGCGCTGAGCATAAAAGCCCGGCTGGCGCTGGCATTGGCCAGATCGATCGATACCATCACCGCCACGCCCAGCGCAATTCCCAGCACCATCAAAAAACTCTGCCAGGCATGGTGGACAACATACTGCCAACCCAGCCTGACGAGGATGCGCGGATACTGCGTTTTAATCGCCCTGCCAGGAGCTATGCGTTTCATCGAATTTTCCGTCGCGCAGTGTTACCACCCGGTCAGCATACCCGGCAGCCTCTGCGCTGTGGGTTACCAGGATTAAGTTTTTCCCGGCGCCGCGGGTCAGGCCTTCCAGCAGCGCAAGAACGCTTTTTCCGGTTTCTTCATCCAGATTGCCAGTCGGTTCATCAGCCAGCACCACCAGCGGGTCATGTGCCAGCGCCCGGGCAATCGCGACCCGCTGCTGCTCGCCACCCGAAAGGCGGTCCGGGTAGGTATCACGCCGGTCGAGCAGCCCGACCGCCTCCAGCATTTCCACCACACGTTGATGGCCGTGTCCATTCAACATACCGGTGAGGTCCAGCGGCAGCGTCACGTTCTCCCAAACGGTCAAAGTGGGTATCAGGTTGAAAAATTGGAAGATAAAACCGATCCGCTCACGGCGGAACAGTGTCCGCGCTGGTTCTTTTAACCCGGTTAACCTTTCGCCATTCAGGTAAATTTCACCGCCATCTGCCCGGTCGATCCCACTGATCAGATTGAGCAGCGTGGTCTTTCCGGAACCGCTTTTGCCCAGAATCGCTAAAAATTGGCCGCGCGGAATAATCAGGTCGGCGCCCTGCAGGATCATGCGTTCCTGGCCGCCCTCGCGATAATGTTTGGTTAGATTTTCCAATCGGATGAAAGCCGAGGAACGATCGCCCGCTGGCTGCGTAGAGGTTTTCATGTCCTAAATTGTAACCGTCTGCCTGACGGTTGTAAAATTTCCAGTCCAGTCAGTCGTGATTGGCTAAAACCAGCGTCGCCGGATAAAAAGCCAGGTGGTTATACCAATAACCAGCATGCTGATCCCAAGGATCAACTGCCAGGAAAATGACTGGCCGGCAAACGGCAAATCCACATTCATGCCAAAGAAACTGGTGATAATGGTCGGCAAGCTCAATATGATGGTGACGGACGCCAAAAATTTCATTACCACATTAAGGTTGTTGGAAATGATCGAGGCAAAGGCATCCATCATACTGCTCAAAATGTTGTTCGAGATGTTGACCATTTCAATCGCTTGCTGGTTCTCGGTGATAACATCTTCCAGCAAATCTTCGTCGTCAGGGTACTGGCGAAACAACTGGGTCCGCTGCAGCCGTTCAAGCAGCAATTCATTGGCTTTTAAGGCGGTGGTGAAGTACACCAGGCTCTTTTGATATTTCAGCAGTTCCAACACTTCCTTGTTCTGCATGGATAGCTGCAACCGGTCTTCCAAATCCTCGGTGATTTTGTTGATCGTCCGCAGATGGTTGAGAAATTTGTTGGCGTTGAGCAGCATCAGCCGCAGCACAAAGCGGATCCGTTTTCCTGTAGAAAGGTTCTTGAGCTTGCCCGATGCGAATTCGGCCGTCAGGTCATTTTGCCGGCGGCAAACCGTGATAATCATCTGGTCGGTCAGGATCATGCCGAGCGGCAGTGTGCTGTAGGGCACATCCACCGTCTGCCCCTGAAAAAAAGGGATGCGGATCAGAATGAGCATCTTCCCGTCATCCTCGCGCTCCGAGCGGGCGCGCTCGTCCATATCCAATGGATAGGTAATAAAATCCTGCGGAATCCCCTGGCTTGTGAGCCGCTCTATTTCGTCGCTGGTCGGGTCGATCATGTTGACCCAGCAGCCGCTGCTGAAATCCGGTATCTGCTCCAACCCGGTCGCTGAGGATTTGTAAATGGTAATCATTGGAGCACCTCCAGGATGATCTCGGGCGGACCCGGCGCAATGAATTGATTTTACACCTGTTAATCTTTTATATGAAGCGTGAAATTTTTAAGCTCCCGGCCGCAAATCCGGTATAATGTAGTCACCGGGGATGACAGGCTTCGACGGGAGAGGCTGGTCCCGGACTGCGAGCCGAGAGGTACCGACCTCGTAAAATCAGTACAAAAAATCAAGTGCCAATCGCACTCAGTACGCTGCTCTCCCCCTCGCTGCCTAAGCGAAGGTGATCAGCAAATGACCTCCGCGTGAGGTCACGTCCGCCTGCTCCGCCGCCTGACCGGTAGCAGATGCGGGCGCCACAAGGTCAGGCTGCCGCCTCCCACGCCGCGGGGGTTGCGAAAGAGGGCTTTCGGGCCTGAGCGGATAGCAGCTTTCCTGTTCTGCAGGTAATCGGGTCAGTTGCGAGATCAAAGACTTGCTACGCTCGTAGATGTTCGCGGGTCTATTCTTTCGGACGCGGGTTCGATTCCCGCCATCTCCACAATTTCCGTCCCCATTTTCACAAGAAAATGGGGGCGCGAAGCATTCTGTGGATCGCCCAGTATCCTGTGGGGTGTTGGGCAGGGCCCATATTCCTGGTTATTTCTATTTTCTTTGCACTCTGTTCTTTCTCTCGCAGTCCGCGCCGCCTACACCTGCACGATCAGCCCCTTCAAATACGCTCCCTCCGGGAAACTCAACGCCGCCGGATGGTCCGCACCCTGGGTAAGCGTTTGTACGATGCGCGCGTCAACCCCGGCATCCAATGCCGCTCCGGCGACAATTTTTTGGAACAACTCCGCCGAAATCCCGCCTGAACAAGAAAAAGTCGCCAGAATCCCGCCCGGGCGTAACAGCTTGAAGCCCAGCAGGTTGATATCTTTGTAACCGCGCGCGGCGCGTTCAGCCTGGGCAGCGGTAGGAGCAAACTTGGGCGGATCCAGAATGACCATGTCGAAGGAGCGTCCCCCATCGCGCATCGTCCGCAAGACTTTGAAGACGTCACCCTCGATCCACTCCGCCTTCTCCGGCGGCAAACCATTCAAAGCGACATGCCGCCGTCCCATCGCCAGTGCCTCTCCTGACGAATCGACGGATACGACGCTTTTTGCTTCATGGGCCAAAGCGTACACGCTGAAGCCGCCGGTGTAGCAAAAGCAGTTGAGCACTTCTCGCCCGGCTGCCAGCGCGCCCACCCGCTGGCGGTTGCGCCGCTGATCGATGTAAAAACCGGTTTTCTGCCCGTTGACCACGTCCACCTGAAAGCGCAGGCCGTTTTCCTGAATTTCAATTGGCCCTGGAGTTTGGCCGCGCAAAACGCCCGTCCGCGCTCCCAGACCCTCCAACTGGCGCACATCTACATCCGACCTTTCAACGATCACCTGCGTTCCGGTCAGCTTTTCCAGCGAAACGGTGATGACCTCTCGCCAGAACTCCGCGCCGGCAGTCAGAATCTGAACCACCAGCACATCTGCATAACGATCGACCACCAAACCGGGCAGCCCGTCGGATTCAGCGTGCACCAGTCGCACCGCATCGGTCTCACCCGGCAGAACAACTGCCCGCCGTCGTTCGATTGCTTGCCGGACGCGGTTTTCAAAATAATCCTTGTCCACAGTTTCAGCGGGATTAAGGTTCCACATCCGCGCCCGGATCGAAGATGCCGGGCTAAATGCTGCCCAACCCAGCGCCAATCCTGAAGCATCGCGCACCAGAACGCTTTCGCCGCTTTCCGGATGTCCTTCCACCCGATCAACGGCGCCGGAAAAAATCCACGGATGGCGCGCCAGCACTGAACGGTCACGTCCCGGTTTGAGAATTAATGTCTTTTTTGAGTTCTTCATTGAATATTATTGGCTATACGCAGTTTAACGGACGATCAGGCCGCGCAGACCGGCTTCATCGATCACCGTGACGCCCAAACTGCGCGCCTTTTCCAGCTTCGATCCTGCCGACTCACCCGCTACCAGGTAGTCCGTCTTTTTGGTGACACTGTCCGTCACTTTGCCGCCGTACTGCTGAATAAATTCCTTTACCGTCTCGCGCGTGAACCCCTCCAGCGTGCCGGTGACCACAAAGGTCAAGCCGGCCAGCGGCTGCGGACCGGCCGGCGCGGCATTTTGCGCTGCCATTGGCCACACGCCAGCAGCTCGAAGTTTAGCCAGCACTTGCCGGTTTGCCGGACGGGCAAACCAATCCACAATGGCCTGAGCCGTGTTTGGCCCGACCCCTTCGATGCGCTGCAGTTCCGTATACGTCGTCTGACTGAGCGCTTCCAGGTCCCGGTAAAACCGGGTCAAATCAGCCGCCATCACCTCACCCACCCCGCGAATGCCCAGGGCGTTGATCAGGCGCGCCAGTGGCTGCTGGCGGGAAGTTTCGATGGATGCCAGCAGGTTATCGGCCTTCTTTTCTGCAAAGCCTTCCAGACTGAGCAAGTTTTCTCTGGTCAAAGTGTATAAATCCGCTACGTCGCGCACCAGTCCGGCGTCCACCAACTGCTCGACGATTTTCGTTCCCAACCCAACGATATCCATCGAGCCGCGCCCAACAAAATGCTCGATGTTGCGCATCAACTGCGCCGGGCAGGCTGTATTAACGCAGTACCAGGCCACTTCGCCGGCCAGATGCTCCACCGGCTGACCACAGGCCGGGCATACAGTTGGCGGTGCAAATACCCTTTCGCTCCCATCGCGCTGTTCGATCACCGGTCCGATCACGTACGGGATGACGTCGCCGGCGCGTTTGAGCAGCACCCGGTCGCCGACCCGGATATCCTTCTCCATAATAAAATCAAAATTGTGCAATGTCGCTTGTTTGACGATTACACCGCCAACTTCGACCGGTTCCAGATTGGCTACCGGGGTCAGCACGCCGGTGCGTCCGACGTTAACGCCAATACTTTGCAGGCGAGTGGTCACTTCCCGCGCCGGGAATTTGAACGCCAGCGCTCCGCGCGGATCCTTGCCAACCACCCCCAGGTCAGCCGCCAGCCGCAGGTCATTCAACTTGATTACCGCCCCGTCGGCCTCATAAGCCAGCGTATCACGCCGGGTAATCCAGCTCTGACTTGCTTCGATTGCTTCGTCTATATTCCTGACTAAAACTGCCTGGTCAGTGACCGGCAAGCCGAGCTCACGAAGCAGTTCCAGCGTTCCCCACTGGGTGTCCGGGACAGCCCCGTCTGCGCTCAGGATTTGGTAGGTCAACAGCCGCAGCGAGCGCGAAGCCGTCAGCGTTGGGTCCAACTGACGCAGTGACCCGGCAGCCGTATTGCGCGGGTTGAGGTAGGTTTTCTCGCCCGCTTCCAGCAGACGCTGATTGAGCGCGTCAAAATCTCGTAGATACATGAAAGCCTCGCCGCGCACCACCAGCCGTTCCGGTGGCTTGGGCCCACCGATTTGCACCGGGATGGTCAACGGCACCCCGCGCAGGGTGCGTAAATTGGCGGTGATGTCCTCGCCCACCACGCCGTCGCCGCGGGTGGCCCCCAACATAAAACGCCCGTCATGGTAGTGCAGCACTACCGTCAGCCCATCGATTTTTGGCTCGACCACAAAGCCGCTCTGACTGACTCGCTCATCCAGGCGTAGGATGCGTTCATACCAGGCGCGCACATCCAGCGCACTAAAACCATTTGCGAGACTAAGCACCGCCCCAGGGTGGCGCACTTTGACGAATTTATCCAGCACGCCGCTGCCCGCCCTCTGGCTGGGCGAATCCGGTGAAATCCACTCAGGGTGCGCCGCCTCCAATTCGAGCAGGCGTTTGAGCATTTTGTCATACTCATAATCGCTGATCACGGGCGCATCCAGTACATGATAGCGGTAGGAATGATAATTCAAGGTATGGACGAGTTCTTCCAACTCCCCGCGTTCATTTTCGCTGCTCATGAGAGGGTCCTCCTCGGGAAATTATAGCAGGTCGCGCCTGAAGTTCGTAAAATGCAACTCCCACCGATATGCTCCGTATATCATTTTATGTAGGGTGTTTTCGACCGGTGAAAATGATTCGCCTAATCGTAAAATGCACTCCGTACATCTGAATCCCTGGCAAATGGGCCGCAATCAACTCCCCTCCGATTAAATGACCTTTGACAATAGTTTTGCTGGATAATAAATGATACACTACTGAATATTGGAGGAGTCCTATGCGCGCTGGAAAAATTATCGCCTACATCGTGGGGTCAATCCTGGTCTTATTTGGTGTTCTGCTCGTCTGGGGATCCACCGGTGATCAGGGTTCTGTTGGCTGGATTGTGTTTGGCATCATTATCGGCGGCGTCGGGCTGGTGATGATCTACCTGGCAAGCCGGTCTTCCGCCAAAGCAGCCGACACCAACGTAACCCTCAATATCGACCTTCCCGGCAACGTAAATATGGATACGCTCAAGTGTGTGGCGTGCGGCGGCACGCTCAAACCCGAAGATATCAAAATGGTCGCCGGGGCGCCGGTCGTCACCTGCCCCTGGTGCCATTCGACCTACCAGTTAACCGAAGAACCCAAGTGGTAACTTTATAACTTATATCAGGGAGGTGCTTGATGCACAGGATTCGGGGTGGTCTCCTGCTGCTTATCGCGCTGATTTTGCTGGTTAGCCCGTCGACAGCTCTGGCGCAGAATTATTCCTTCGAAGTTCCGGTTCAAAATGTCAGCGTTTTTGTTAATTCGGATGGAACCCTCAGTCTGGATTATGCCATCACGTTTGCCAATGAGCCCAACGCTGACCCGATCGACATTGTCGATGTCGGCATGCCCAATTACGATTATGAGTTATACAGCATTAGCGCGACCATCGACGGCGCGCCGGTTGACCGCATTGCTGACTCCGAATATGTCAGCCCGGGCGTAGAATTCCATCTGGGATCCAATGCGATCCGACCAGGGCAAAGCGGCACCCTGCGCGTTCAGGTGGGCGTGGTGCGCAATGCACTGGGTCCTGGTTCGCAGGAAGAAGCCGAGCCGTATGCCAGTCTGGTGTTCACCCCCAGTTGGTTCGATTCAAGCCTGGTACGCGGTAAGACCAATTACACCTTCAGTATCATTCTGCCGCCCGGTATCGAACCGGAGCAGCCGCGTTACCATACCCCGTCCGGCAATTGGCCGGGTGCGGACGAGCCGGCATCCAGTTACGATGATCAGAACCGGGTGGTGTATACCTGGACTGCTGACAACGCGGATGCATCGACCATTTATGAATTCGGCGCTAGCTTCCCCATGGCCCTGGTGCCGGTCGAAGTGGTCGTAGCGACCGAAACGCCAAACTCCCGTTCCATCTCCATAGATACCCTCTTCCCCTTCCTTTGCTTCGGCCTGATAACCGCTTTTATTGTGTGGGGCGGCATTGCCGGCGCGAAAGCTGCCGAAAAGCGCAAATTACAATACATGCCGCCAAAAATTGCGGTCGAAGGCCATGGCATCAAGCGCGGTTTGACCGCGGTCGAAGCAGCCATTCTGATGGAGCAGCCGCTCGATAAAGTCATGAGCATGATTCTGTTTAGCGTGCTCAAAAAAGGCGCAGCTACTGTTGTCACGCGCGAACCGCTCAAACTGGAAGTCGTCAGTCCACTGCCTGAAAACCTGCAGCCGTATGAGGTGGATTTCTGCAAAGCCTTCGAAACCGAAGACAAAGCTGCCCGGCGCCGCGAACTGCAATCCGTGACGGTTGGCCTGGTCAAATCGATCTCCGAAAAGATGAAAGGTTTCAGCCGCAAAGAAACGATCGCGTACTACACGGCAATCATGGAAAAAGCATGGGCACAGGTCACAGCCGCGGATACTCCTGAGGTCAAATCGGAAACCTACGAGCAGGTAATGGAATGGACCATGCTCGACAAGGAATGGTCCGGGCGCACCCAGCAGTCCTTTGGGCCGCAGCCGGTCTTCGTACCCACCTGGTGGTGGCGCTTTGATCCTGCCATGCGCCCGAGTGGTGGTGGTGGCGGCATGGCCGCAGCCTCGCTTCCTTCCATGCCGTCAACCAGTCAGGGCGGCTCGATCAACCTGCCCAAACTACCGGGCTCAGATTTTGCCGCTTCGATGGTCAATGGCGCTCAGGAATTCTCGGCCAGCGTGGTCGGCAACTTGACAAGCTTCACCGACACCATCACGAATAAGACCAATCCGGTACCCAAGACTACCTACACCCGCTCCGGCGGATCAGGTGGCGGCGGACGCTCGTGCGCCTGTGCTTGCGCCTGTGCCGGATGTGCCTGCGCCTGCGCTGGCGGCGGACGATAAAAGGGAATCTGTTAATGGTAAAACGCATTTCGAATCTGTTCCCGCGCTTTCTTATGAGCGGAAGTGCCCAAGTACCCGGTCTGCCCAAATCCGGGGTTTATCACTACAGCCGGGAGGACCGTGGCGGCAAAGCCCGCATCCATTTGCGCCTGGAAGCGGATGGGCATGGGCTGCTGCTGGTCAACGCCAACCGAGCCTTTCACCTCAACCCCACCGCCGCCCTGATGGCCTACCTGGCGCTGGAAAAAGTCCCCCAGCCGACCGCGGTGCGCGCCATCACCCGTCAATTCAAAGTACCCGGCGAGGAAGCGTTACTTGACTATGCGCAGTTCATCCCGCAACTGGATGAGCTTACTGCGCCCGACGGCGCTTGCCCGGTGCATGACCTGGAGCTGGAAGTGCTGGCGCCTTTCTCGCAGCACCCTTCCGCGCCCTACCGCATGGACCTGGCGCTGACCTACCGCTGCAACAACAACTGCGCGCACTGCTACAATGCCCGGCCGCGCAACTTCCCCGAGATGGATACCGCGGCCTGGAAGCGCACCCTCGACCTGCTGTGGAAAATCGGCATCCCGCACATCGTGTTCACCGGCGGAGAGCCTACCCTGCGGCCGGACCTGCCCGAGCTGATCGCCCATGCCGAGGGGCTGGGCCAGATCACCGGCATCAATACCAACGGGCGCAAACTGAAAGATCCGGCTTTCGTCCAGCAACTGGTGGATGCCGGTCTTGATCACGTTCAAATCACCCTCGAGTCGCATGACCCCGCCATCCATGACGCCATGGTCGCGCCGCACGGCGCCTGGCAGGAAACAGTCGCCGGAGTCCGCAATGCGCTGGCAACCCGCCTGTTTGTCATGACCAATACCACGCTGCTGCAATCGAACGCGCCCTTCCTACCGCAGACGCTCGACTTTCTGGCTGAATTAGGGGTGCCGACCGTCGGGTTGAATGCTTTGATCTATTCCGGTCGCGGAGCGAAAGTGGGTAGCGGCTTGCCCGAGTCCGCCTTGCCGCCGCTGCTGGAGATTGCCCGCCAGAAGACGGATTCCGCTACTCAGCGCTTGATCTGGTACACGCCAACCCAGTACTGCAATTTTGACCCGGTGCAAATGGAACTGGGCGTCAAGGGTTGTTCGGCAGCGCTTTACAACATGTGCATCGAACCGGACGGCTCGGTGCTGCCCTGCCAGTCCTACTATACCGCGCTCGGCAACATCCTGACTGACCCCTGGGAAAGCATCTGGAACCACGACCTGGCGCTCAGCCTGCGCGAACGCCGCAACCTGCCCTCGGAGTGCAACTCGTGTGCCTTATTGGCCGAATGCGGCGGAGGTTGCCCCCTGGCCCGCACCGAACAGACTATAGTCATGCCGGTTTAGCCCCCAATTTTCATCGCCCGGGATGGAGGAAAGAAAAAATGGATAAAATTCGCAGTTATTTGGACCGCTTTTTCACTCAACAGACGCCTCTTCCTCCTGGTGTGCACCACTACCAGTCGCCGCCGGACGTGCCGGTGCCTTTTCGGTTGCACCTGCGCATCGAGGAAGGCGGCGAAGGCATTTTGATCGTCAATGCCTCCACCGTGCTGCACCTCAACCAGACCGCCACCGAGTATGCCTATCATTTACTGCATCAGACACCTCCCGGCGAGGTCGCGACCACGATTGCCAAACGCTACCGCGTACCTGCCTCGGATGCGTTGCAGGACTTCCAGGATTTCTCGCTGCGGGTAGCTACGCTGGTGGAAACACCCGACCTTGACCCGGCCACCTACCTCGATTTCGAGCGCACGGCCCCGCATTCGCAAAAGTTGATGGCGCCGTTGCGTCTGGACTGCGCGCTGACTTACGAGACCGCTGACCGGGAGCACGCTGCCAGCGCCCCGGTTGACCGCGTCCGCCGCAACCTGACCACTGAAGAATGGATCACCATCCTGGACAAAGCCTGGAACGCCGGCATTCCACATGTGATTTTTACCGGCGGCGAGCCCACCCTGCGCCCCGACCTGGTGGAATTGATCACTCACGCCGAACAGCTTGGCATGGTCGCCGGAGTGCTCAGTGACGGCCTGCGTTTCTCCGAAACCGGCTACCTGCACTCCGTGTTGCAGGCAGGTCTGGATCACCTGATGTCGGTGTTGAATCCCTCCGAGGAGCAATCCTGGGAGGCGCTGCGTGATGTTCTGGCAGAAGACCTGTTCGTAACCGTCCATCTTACTGTCACGGAGCAGAACGCATCAAAAATTCCCGCAATTCTGGAACGCCTTGCTGAACTAAATGTCGCTTCGCTGAGCCTGAGCGAGGCTTCTGGCACGCTCAAACTTGAACTTGAATCCGCCCGCGAGCTAGCCGCTCATCATCATATCGAGTTGGTCTGGGATCTACCGGTGCCCTATTCGCAGTTGAATCCGGTAGCGCTGGAACTGAATGAAGTTGGCGAACACATTGCCGGCGCCGGCCGTTCCTGGTTGTACGTCGAGCCCGACGGCGATGTACTGCCGCGCCAGGGTTCCAACGCCATCCTTGGCAATCTACTAAATGACCCGTGGGAGCAAATCTGGCTGCGGGCGCGCGAAGTCGCCCCGGTTTAGGCCAGCCAGTGGACTGGCACGCCCGCTATACCCAGCAGGCCGGCTGGACCGCTCAGATTCGCCGCTATCTCTACGAAAAAGCCGGTCTCGCCAGGACCGCTCGCGTCCTTGAACCCGGCTGCGGTACCGGCGCGGTGCTGACAGATTGCCCCGCCGGAACACTGCACGGCCTGGATTGGGATTGGCAGCATTTGCAGGTCGCACAGCACGCCGTCCCGCGCGCCCGATTGGTGCGCGCCGACGCAGACACCCTGCCATATGCCGACGCCAGCTTCGATGCCTGCCTGACGCATTATTTTCTGCTGTGGGTGAACGCCGCCCGCGTGCTGGCCGAAATGCGGCGCGTCACTCGCCCCGGCGGGATGATCCTGGCGCTGGCAGAACCCGATTACGGCGCGCGCATTGACTTCCCGGCCGAGCTTGCAGAAATTGGCCGGCTTCAGGGATCAGCGCTGGAGCGCCAGGGCGCAGACCCACATATGGGTCGTAAGTTGGCTGCCCTGTTCACCGCCGCCGGGCTGCAGCAGGTCACCAGCGGCGTCATGGGCGGAGAATGGAGCGCCAGGCAGTTGGAAGACGGCTGGGATATGGAATGGGCGGCACTGGAAGCCGATTTGGCCGGCAGCCTGCCCGCCGAACGCCTTGCAGAGCTGCGCCGCATTGACGCCGCCGCCTGGCAGCACGGTGAGCGCATCCTCTTCGTGCCAACCTTCTACGCCATCGGCTGGGTGCCGTAGAATAAAGATTGAACCACCAAACACGAAGCGAAAATTCCTCTCCCGTGGGGAGAGGTTAGGTGAGGGGTTCCATACCTCTGTGATGAACAAGGTCTGGTTTATTAATGAAGATTTTTGCGCGAATGATACGTTTGCCCCACCACGAAATCCTCAAAATAGGTCAAAGCAAAAAATGGAACTCCAACGAGCAGTTATAATATTGGCTCTGCTCATCATTCCTTGCAAAGGAAATTTAAATGGCGCGCAAACAACCAAAAAATCCAACCATTCCGATTATCCTGATGATTTTAGGCTCCGTAATCATTCTGGGCGTCGTCATCTGGCAAACCATCAAGGTGCTCAGCCCGGAAATCCCGGCAGCGCAAACGAACCCTGTCCCAACTACCGAATTTCCATTCCCGGAAGTGGCGCGAATTTCACTGCAGGACGCCAAAGCAGCCTATAATGACGGTTCGGCGGTTTTTGTGGATGTGCGCGACCCGGAATATTATTCAGCGGGTCATGTTTCCGGTGCACTCAACATCCCATACAGCACGGTACGCAGCCGTATGGCCGAATTGGATAAAAGTCAATGGATCATCACTTACTGCACCTGACCGGCTGAAGAATCGAGCGCCGGTGCGGCGCTCATCCTCCAGGAAAACGGTTTCACCAATGTCCAGGCGATCTCAGGCGGATTTGCTGCCTGGCGGGACGCTGGTTATCCCATCGAGCCGTAAAATTTACTTTCTGGCAGTCAGGTAGGCAGGTAACGGCCGTATTTCCCTGCCCGAAAGACGTCCATTCTTGTCCGCTTTTGGTATAATAAATTACGGAATCCATTGAATCGAACTTCAATTCAATATTCCCCTATTTAGGGAAGAGACCATAAACTGGCACCGAAGGGGCAAGGCGATTGGAAGCGCATCCACCGCTGAATCTCTCAGGTAAAAGGACCCTAAACAGAGAACCCTCTGAAAAGCCTGCAAGCACCCAAGGGGCAAGCTCAGTTCTACTGAGCGAATCTCACCGGTCAGAAACAGAGGACACACCGCTCCACGCGTTGTGTCCTCTTTCTGTAAAATCCCCATGTCCATATCCTAAGGAGGAACAAATATGAAAATCCCGGGCAACCTGAAATATTCCAAGACAGATGAGTGGGTTAAAGTTGATGGCAAGGCGGCCACCATCGGAATCACTGACTATGCGCAGTCTCAGCTTTCCGATATCGTCTATTTTGAGTTCAAAGTGGATACCGGTGAAACCGTGAAAAAGGGCGGCACTGCTGCGACTGTTGAATCCGTCAAAGCAGCGGCAGATGTCAACTTTCCGGTATCCGGCAAAGTGGTTGAACTCAATGAGTCGGTAGTTGACGCCTTCGAAGGCATCAACTCCGCACCCTACGATAACTGGTTTCTTAAGGTTGAAATGAGCGACCTGGGTGACCTGAATACGCTCATGGATGCCGCCGAGTATGAGAAATACTGCGCGGAGCGCGGACACTAATGTTTATTCCCCATACGGACTCCGAAAGGGAGGAGATGCTGAAGGAAATAGGCGTGAGCTCGATGGCCGAGTTGTTCAACGCCGTTCCCAAGGATTTCCGCTTCCCCAAATTAAACTTACCGCCAGCCCTGTCCGAAATGGAAGTCCTGGCGGAGTTGACCGAACTGGCATCGGTCAATGAATCAACCCGTGAATTGATCTGCTTCCTGGGTGCCGGTGCTTACAACCACTACATTCCAGCGGCTGTGGATGCAGTCATTAGCCGCGGTGAATTTCTCACCGCATACACGCCTTACCAGCCCGAAGTTTCTCAGGGAACGCTTCAAGCGGTGTTTGAATACCAGAGCCTGATCGCGCTCTTGACCGGCATGGAAGTCAGCAATGCCTCGCATTATGACGGGGCAACTGCTGCAGCCGAAGCCGCGGTGCTGGCATACCATCACTTCCGCGGCAAACGCGCTCGTATCGTGCTCTCACCGGCAGTCAACCCACAATACCGGGCGGTTCTGCGCACCTATATGTCCGGTTATACCGGGCTGGAAATTGTTGGGGATGAAGCCGGTTCTTCGCCTTTCCTTTCGGTTGATGATCTCGCCAAATTGGTTGATATGAACACCTCGCTGGTCATGGTGCAATACCCGGATTTCTTCGGGCGCATCCAGGACCTGACAGCCTTTGCGCAAAAAGTACATGAAGCCGGCGCATTACTGGCAGTTGCCATCAACCCCACTGCTCTGGCCATGCTCAAAACCCCTGGCGAATTTGGCGCCGACATCGTTGTCGGTGAAGGTCAGCCGCTCGGCATCCCGCTTTCCTACGGCGGCCCATACCTTGGCTTGTTTGCCGCCAAAAAAGAACTGGTGCGCAAAATGGCTGGACGCCTGGTTGGCGAAACGCAGGACGAAAAGGGCCAGCGCGGCTACGTATTGACATTGACCGCCCGCGAGCAGCATATTCGCCGTGAAAAAGCCACCTCTAATATCTGCACCAATCAGGGTCTGATGGCGCTGGCTTCCGCGGTTTACCTCAGCTTGCTTGGAAAACACGGCCTGCGCAAAGTGGCGGAGTTGTGTTACCACAAGGCCCATTATGCTGCCGAGAAAATTGGCAAAATCCCCGGGTATGAAGTGCAAACCAGCACGCCCTTCTTCCACGAGTTTGTGGTGAAGACCCCGGCGCCGGTCGCAGATATCAACCTGCACCTGCTGGATCACGGCATTCTGGGCGGTTACGACCTCGGCAAGGATTACCCCGGATTGGACAATCACATGCTGATCGCCGTCACCGAAATGAACACCCGCGAGGATATTGACGTCCTCTGCGAAGTCCTGGAGGAGTTCAATCATGGCTGAACCTACCGTTTATGAACTTTCATCTGCGGGACGAATCGGTGTGCGTTTCCCCGAACCGGATGTCCCCCTGGCAAAACTGCCTGCCGGCCTAGAGCGCGAGACCCTGCCGCTGCCGGAATTATCCGAGCTGGATGTTGTCCGGCATTTCACCCATCTGTCGCAATTGAACTACTCTATCGATGGTGGTTATTACCCGCTCGGGTCGTGCACGATGAAGTACAACCCGAAAATCAATGAAGAAACCGCCCGTCTACCCGGATTCGCCTTCACGCATCCTCTGCAGCCTGCCGAGACCGTCCAGGGCAACCTGGCTTTGATGTACGAGCTGCAGGAATACCTGAAGGAAATCAGCGGATTTGCAGCCGTCAGTCTTCAGCCGGCAGCCGGCGCGCACGGTGAATTCACCGGCGTTATGATCATCAAAGCCTATCATGATGCCATGGGTCACACCAACCGCACCAAGATGTTGATCCCTGACTCAGCTCACGGCACCAACCCGGCAACGTCCGCCATGCGCGGATTCGAGGTCGTTGGAGTGCCTTCTGACAGCCGCGGCAACGTCGATCTGACAGCCCTTAAAGCGCTTTGCGATGACACGGTCGCCGGTTTGATGTTGACCAACCCCAACACCCTCGGGCTTTTCGAGGAGCATGTGGTCGAGGTGCTCGACCTGATTCACGGCTGCGGCGGCCTGGTTTATGGCGACGGAGCCAACTTGAATGCGTTGCTTGGCATCGCTCGCCCCGGCGACATCGGCTTCGATGTCATGCACTTCAACCTGCACAAGACCTTCTCCACCCCGCATGGCGGCGGCGGTCCGGGTTCGGGGCCGGTTGGCGTGGCGGCGCATCTGGTCGATTTCCTGCCCGGCCCTAATGCAGCCATCGTCGAAGAAGGTACCGATGAAGAGGCTCCGCTGTTCGATCTGGCGATGCCGGCCAAGTCCATCGGACGGGTCAAGTCATTCCATGGCCACTTCGGCATGCTGGTACGTGCCTTCACCTATATTTCGATGTATGGCGCTGACGGCATGCGCAAAATCGCCGAACATGCAGTGTTGAATGCCAATTACCTGCTGGCTAAATTGCGCAACACCTACCACGTGCCGCATGATCGTATCTGCATGCATGAATTCGTGATGGAAGGCGTCTTCGAAGATGCTCCCGGCGTCCACGCCCTGGATATCGCCAAGCGCCTGATGGATTACAAGTTCCATCCGCCAACCAACTACTTCCCGCTGATCGTGCATGAAGCCTTGATGATCGAGCCGACCGAAACAGAAAACAAGCAAACCCTCGATGCATTTGCCGATGCTTTGATAAAAATAGCCGCCGAGGCCCACACCCAGCCTGAACTGCTGCATGAGGCGCCGCATATCACCCCCATCGGCCGGTTGGATGAGGTCAAAGCCGCTAAAGATTTGGTTTTGTGCTGCTGGTACCCCGACCAGAACTAGCTCCATCAACTCAACGGGTATAAAATTAGGCGAGAATGAAACCTCGCCTAATTTTTATTTCCATCTGAAGCACATAAACTACCTTAAGGAGAACTCACTTGGCGGCTACCTACACCACCCCAAAACTTCCCTTGACCCTGAACACAGCCGACCTGCCTGCTCCAGCAGACGAAGCGGCAATCCGACTTTTACCCACGCCGGAGGTTGCTACCCTGACAGGACCTCAAGGCCAAACCGGCGAAGTCAATCTGGTGATTGAAAACGATAAACCCGTACTTTTCGTCTCGCTCGGTAAGGCTGATAAGATTATCACCGATACCTACCGACAGGCTGGCGGTAAGCTGGCCGATTGGCTGCTCAAACATCCCGTCAGTCAGCTCGGAATCGATGCTGACCAGGTTGAAGGGGCTGAACTGGCCGCGTTCGGTGAAGGATTGCTGCTTGGCGCGTTCCGCTTCGAACGCTATAAGAAGCCGGAAAAATCAGCCGTACCATGCACAATCACTGTGCGCAGCACCAGCAAGAAAACTGAGATTAGCAAAGTGGTTGCGCATACGAACTCTCTGGTATCGGCCGTCAATCTGCAGCGAGACTGGGCGCACGAACCGGCCAGCGAAATCAACCCGCAGACGCTGTCGGAACGCGCTCAGGAGCTGGCAGCAACTCTGGGGGTCAAATGCAACGTTTTGAATGAACAACAACTGATCGAGATGGGCGCAGGCGCCATCACCGCGGTTGGCAAGGGCAGCAAAACTCCCGCGCGCATGATCGTGCTCGAGTATGCTGGAAAAGGCAAAGGTGTAGGCCAGCAGCCCGTGGCGTTGGTAGGCAAAGCGATCACATTCGACACCGGCGGCTATTCGTTAAAAGACGTAGTCAACATTCAGACCATGAAATATGACAAATGCGGCGGGCTGAATGTGCTGGCCATCTTCAAGGCCGCGGTCGAGCTTGGTCTCGAGACCCCGCTGGTGGGCGTGATTTGCGCGGCTGAGAACATGATCTCCGGTAAAGCCTACCGCCCGGATGACATCCTGACCAGCCTTTCCGGAAAGACCATCGAAATTGTCACTACCGACGCTGAAGGCCGCCTGATTCTGGCGGACGGATTGACCTACGCGCAAAAGAACTTTAATCCGCGCGCAGTCATTGATATGGCGACGCTGACCGGCGGCGTGGTGACTGCGCTGGGACGCGTGCGCGCGGGACTATTCTCCAACGACGACACCCTGGCCGGACAGTTATTCCAGGCAGGCGAGGCAACCCACGAGCGGTTATGGCGCATGCCGCTGGATGAGGATTACCTCGCACAGATCAAGGGAGATGACGCCGATCTGCGCAATTCCGGTGGGAAAGAGGCCACACCGGTTATTGGCGGGATGTTCCTGAAACAATTTATCGAAGAAGGCACCCGCTGGGCGCACCTGGATATTGCCGGAGTGGCTGACGTGCCCAGGGACCTGCCCTACAGCCAAAAAGGCGCAACCGGCTTTGGCGTTCGTCTGATTATCAAATATCTGGAGGGGCTGGAATAACCTTCACAATATTTTCATTCTGCAACATCGCGTAGGGGTGGCTTGCGAACCACCCCTACGAATTCAATTTTGCAATTCATATCTTATTTTAATTTCCAAATTTCTTATCAACCCAGGGCAATACCTGATCCATGGCTTCATTGAGCTTTGAGGCATCCTTGCCGCCAGCCTGAGCCAGATTCGGGCGGCCACCACCGCTGCCGCCGATCACCGCTGCCACCACCTTCACCAGTTCACCGGCATTCCAACCCTGCTTGACCAGGTCATCGGTGATGGCCGCGATCACCATGGGGCGTTCTTCCAGGGCACTGCCCAGCACCACCACGCCGCTGGGGTATCGCTGGCGGAAGCGGTCAGTCAACAAGCGCAGCGTATCCGCATCGGCCTGATTAATCACGGCTGACAACACCCGGACTCCATCCACCTCGCGGGCATTAACCAGAGAGGGCTCAAACTCCGCTGTAGCTAACGCCTGGCGTAGTTTGGAAATTTCTCTGTGCAGGTTGGAAACTTCGCTGACCAGACTTTCGGCTTTGAAGCTGACCTCATCCACATTACTCACCAGAACGTTGGCGGTCAGTTTCATCAATTTAAATCGCCGCTGCACCAGCCGGTACGCTTCGCGTCCGGTGACGGCTTCGATGCGGCGAACACCGGCGGCCGCGCTGCCCTCGCTGGTGATCAGGAATATCCCAATGTCGCCGGTTGAATCAACGTGAGTGCCGCCGCACAATTCATACGACAATGTTTCCTCGCCGCCGATGGTAATGGTTCGCACCGTTTCGCCATATTTTTCGCCGAAAAGCGCCATGGCGCCTTCTTCCATCGCCTGCGCAAGCGGTTTTTGAACGACCCGCAGTCGAAAATTGTCCAGGATGTCGCGGTTCACGCCGGCTTCAATCTGCTCGAGCTGCTCCATGGTCAGCGCTTCCGGATGAGTAAAATCAAATCGCAGACGGTCCGGTGCAACCAGTGAACCTGCCTGACGGGCATGTTTTCCCAGCACATGATGCAATTCAGCGTGCAGCAAGTGCGTGGCAGTGTGGTTGCGCATAATATCCCAGCGCCGCTGCGCGTCGACAGATGCAATCGCCACATCGCCAACTGCCGGCTTACCGCGAACCACCTCGCCAATGTGAGCGATCATCCCGGCAGCAGGTTTACGCATTTCATCAACACGGATCTCCCAGCGCGGTTCATTTGCTGAAACGATAGTCCCTGTATCCGAGATCTGCCCACCCGATTCGATATAAAAACAAGTGGCTGGCAGCACGACCTCGACCAGGTCCCCGGTGATGGCTTCTTTAATGGGTTCGCCGTTCCGGACGATGGCCAATACCTGCCCTTCCACTTCCAGCGTCGAATACGGATCATATGCCACCCCGCCCGCGCTAAGAGTGCCGCGTGTTTTCAAGTCCTGCGCAATAGCGCGGTACACGTCCACCTGATCGCCGCCCATCACGCCAAATGCCTTACCGGCGCCGGAAGCCAGGCGGTGTTCTTCCATGGCGCGGGTAAAGCCGCCCTGGTCAACATCCAGAAATTGTTCACGAGCGACATCGCGGGTCAGCTCAAGCGGCAAACCGTGCGTTGCGTATAAATCAAAAGCCTTTTCACCTTCGAGAACAACCCTGCCGGATTTCTTGACCTCGGTAAGCATCTCTTCCAGGTGTTCCATACCCTGCTCAACAGTGCGCTGGAAGCGGATTTCTTCGCGGGTGAGTGCATCCAGGATGGCTGCCCGGTTACGCTCCAGTTCAGGATAGGCGCTACTGTAATAATCGATAACGACTTCAGCTACCCTGGCCATAAACGGTTCTTTTAAGCCGATTTTGGTGGCAAAACGCGCTGCCCGGCGGATGATCATGCGCACAATATAATTTCGACCGGTATTGCCAGGTACCACCCCATCCGCAATCAGAAAGGTGGATGCACGCGCGTGGTCGGCAATCACGCGGTAGGGGGTCAGATTTTCTTCAAGTTGAGCAGGCGTGTGCCCGGTTAATGATCTAATCTTCTCGAGCAAGGGCCAGAACAGGTCGGTGCGGTAATTCGATGATGTTTTTTGCAGGATGGATACAATGCGGTCCAACCCCATCCCGGTGTCCACGTGTTTGGCGGGCAGCGGCACAAGCTGTGTGGGAGATAAACGGTTGTACTGGATAAAAACCAGATTCCAGATTTCGAGATACCGCTTGCAATCTCCGTTGACCTTGCAAACATGGCCGGGTTCGTCTTGTTTGTCACAGGCCGCCGGTCCCATATCCACATGGATCTCGCTGCACGGGCCGCTTGGCCCGGTATCAGCCATTTCCCAAAAATTATCCTTGCGCCCCGAGAAGACCACGTGCCCGGGGATCATCCCTGGCTGCGCAATCCAATTTTCAGCCGCTTCATCGTCGGTCGGAATTTCATCTTTCTCATCTTTGAAGCAGGTAGCCCATAATCGGTCTTTATCCAGACCCCAGACCTCGGTGAGCAATTGCCAGGCCCAGGTGATGGCTTCTTTTTTGTAATAATCGCCAAACGACCAGTTCCCCAGCATCTCGAAGAAGGTATGGTGAGTATCGTCGCGACCGACTTCGTCGAGGTCATTGTGCTTACCGGCTACCCGCAGGCATTTTTGAGAATTGACAGCCCGAGTGTAAGGGCGCCGGTCAGTCCCCAGGAACACGTCCTTGAACTGCACCATGCCTGCGTTGGTGAACAGCAGTGTCTGATCTCCTCCTGGAACGAGTGACGAGGACGGAACGTAGGTATGTCCTTTTTCTACAAAAAAGTCGATGAATGTCTGCCGGATCATCGCGCCGGTTAATTTCTCATCCATGAAGTCTCCTGGTCAGCCGTCAGATAATCACAAATTATAAGCGAGGGAAGGGCAGGAATCAATAAGACCTGCGATGTGGCCTGATATTTAGCCCTTAACCAGGAAAATCGCGGTCCTTATTTTGTAAAGCAAACACGCAGGTATTACCTATCTTTCTACAGGTAGCCTTCCGGTACAATCAAAGCAGATGGCCCGTTCCTCCATGACAACACTTTATTAAGCAGTAGAGCCGCCTTGCGGCGGCCCTCTGCACACACAGAGACAGGAGGGGGATATTTTCGGAAAAATTATCGCGAGACCGCCATCTTCATCATCTTGCCATCCTTGTTCATTGTGACGCGAGCATAATGAACATGATCGTGCTCGCCCATTTTCACCTGGCGTCTGAAGATGACCACGGTTCGATCGGCAACCTGCTTTTGCGCCTGTTTGCGCCCAAGGTTCAGCCCAATGCCCCGGTGAACCTTGCAATCAACCTCGCAATGCTGCTGGTTGACGCTGACTTGAGCGCGGTCCAGACCCGGCAGGTACGGAGAAACCGCCTGTTTGGCAAATTGCAACCATTTTTCATTGATGGCTTGCTCTTCGTTTTCATCGCTGGCATTATCGCTGATGGTTTTTACTGCCGGATAGTTTTGGAAGCGAACAGCTTTCTTGGGACTGACCTGCACGCCATCGTGGTACACCAGTGGATCCCCGTACAGCACAAAGGAAATAAGCGTTTTCTGGTCTTCTCCGTCCAGGAAACCCTGGCGGTTGGTCATTTCCCGCACCATCGAAACTTTAGCCTGCAGCAGCGCGTCCCCTACCGAATAACCTTCCCGCAGCGCTGACCAGAAATAAAAACCGAGCAAATCGGCCCCCACCAGCGGGGTGGTAACTGAACCATAAGAAATACAGGTCGATCCAACCACCGCGTGTGCGCCAATCGACAGGAAGCGCAGCGCAAGCGAAGTTAATTCGGTTTTCTGCATGGTAAAGCCACCGTAGCAAGCCTCGGTAAAGACCACCTTGGGCGCATGTCCATTTTTCGGTAGATCGGTCAGGCTGAGCGCAACCGGATATTCAGGTCCACTGCCCCGCTCGAGCGGATCACCCTGGCCGTACCATTCGGCTGTATCAGCCAGCCCATGCAAATTATAAAAACCAAGTGGAGAGCCGGTCAGTTTGTTCGAATTGAAACCGCCGCTGTTGCTGGGGGGCGACACCTGCAAGGTGCGACCTTCACCGATCGGACGATAGGTCGCCAGTGAAGAACGACGCCAGACTGACGCGGTGTAACCGAAGGAGCCTACTTTTCCATTGGGTCTGGCAGAAGGCAGGAACCAGCGCCACCAGGTAAACCACTGGGCCACCCGGCGAATAGTCTTTGCTCCCTTGGCCGCCTGGTTTTGATACTTGACTGCCTGGCGCAATTGCTGCAGGAGCAGCCCGGCATCTTCGCCAACCTCGCCCATAATGCGGCCAACCGGCCATTCGGGCACAAAATAATTCGAATCCAACGAAGCATAGGGATTATCCGAAAGGACTTCCTCATCCATGTCATCGGTCGGATTCGGCAGCCGGTGGAATGGAACGACCGAGGGACCGCCCACAATAACCAGTGCACCGATTCGACCGCCTTTTTTGGCGAGAGCTTTATCCAGATCAGTAATGGCTAATTTGAGCTTCCAGGGGTCAACCTGACCGGTGGTATTGATGCCCAGCTTACCGGTAGTCTCAATATCATCCGGGTAAAAAACCATGGAGCCCCAGCCGGCGCGTTTCTTGACGGCGTCTGAAAGCCGGACCATTTCCTTTTCGATCACAGCCAGGGTCTGTTCGCCGTATTGATTGCGCAGTCCGGTGCGTGATGAAAATACCACGTAGATTGGGAAGCGCCCATCGGTTTTGGTTATATCCGGTGTTTTCATCCGTTTGGCCAGGCGCTCGAACTCTTTTTCGGTATTCTTCAACCAGGCGGGCGGATTTAATTTTGCCTGTGCTTGAGCGGCCGCTGCGGCTGCCGCCTTGGCTCTGGCTTTTTCCTGTTCTTCGTACATACTTTCCTGGCTGTACGCTGCTTCAGCGGTTTGCAGGAATGCATCCGCCGCATCAGTCGGGGTCTCAGCGGTGAAGGCTGGAGCCACAGCCCTGGCGGATGACGCCAGGCGGTTCCAACCCATGCTGGTGGCGATGCTGGCCGGAATGGCAATATCCATGCCGATTTCCATATGTTCTGGCCATAAAGGCTTGTATGGGTGATGTTCGCCCCACCAACGCCCGGTTACCTGGCCTGCCGCATCCGCAGCCACGGACTGGTGAAGCAAGGTCACAGCGCCGGCCTCGTCTCCCACTTCCATCTTGGCTTCAGCCAGCGCCAGTTTAAAGATCACGGTTTCAGGCCATTGGCTGTGATAAAGTTCGCCAAATTTCAGCAGGTTGGCTTGGTCGCGATGCGCCCGAATGACTTCCAGATGGGTAACCGCAGCCAGCAGTTGATCCTGCGTCAAGGCCAGCACCTGATAAAGCATAGTTTCTGCGGCGTCCAAATTTCCATCGGCCAGGGCTCGGCGCGCATTCCGAAGAATCGTGCTCCAACCCGGCATAGCAACTGCCGGATCGACTCGTTGACCAAGAACAAAGATGTCTACTAAAACCCGGGTGTAATCCGCCTGGCTGGCTACCCCATAAGCTTTTGCCAGCGCTTTTTGCGCCGTAATGTCTTCCGGATCCATCCGGCACACTTTTTCCAAAATTTGGATTGCCTGTCCGGTTTTGCTTTCCTGGCTGAAAATGCGCGCCAGGAAACGGTTGACTTCCAGGTCGCCGGGATAAATGGAGAGCCAGGTTAAGGTCATCTGACGAGCAAAGCGATATTCTTTGGCTTCAAGCGCCGCATTCAGCACCATGACCAGCGTCGAACGAGTGAGAGAGCGCGTAATCTGGGGATTGTTGAGGTTGGTTGGGTTGTTTACAGGCATGAGTTTGCCTCCTGACAGTTGTGTACCAGGTTCAATGCAACAATCGCGCCAAGCTGCCGACGAATATTGACGTCCGTAGGAGCAAGGTCGGCAGCGCGCCTGAGCATAGTTTCGGCTGCCAGATAATCCTTTCCATCACGCAGGATCAGGCCGGCCTGATAAAACGAGCGGTAATCCTCGGGGGCGGTGCGCATCGCTTGTTGATAAGCGGCCAATGCCTGCGAAAAGTCGCGCCGGATGGTAAAGACCCGGCCGAGGTCAAGGTAGGCATCGGATTGGTTAGGCGCCAGCCGGGCCGATTCAGTCAAATGATGCACGGATTTGTCCAACTGGCCAGAGTCGGCAAATAGCCGGCCGAGTAGTAAATGAATTTCAGCTTTTTGCGGATCGAGACGCAAGGCTAACAATGCTGCTTTTTCAGCTTCAGCAGCCCTGCCGCTTTCGGCCAGCGCTGCAGCATAGGTGCTGATCACCTGGTCGTTATCCGGGTAGCGTTCTGCCAACGGCTGCAGTACTTGAACCGCCGTTTCGGCGCCATGCAACCGATAGATAAGCCGGGCGCGTTCGCTTTCCAACGCCAGCACTCCAGGCATTTCTTCAACCGCTTTAGTGAGCGTTGCAAGCGCTTCCTTGTCCTTGCCGCGGGCTGCAAAGATCTTACTGACCAGCAAGCGGGTTTCCGGGACCATGGGCGCTATTTTCTCAGCATCGCGAGCAAAATCCATTGCCTTGCGGTCATCACCGGCAGCCAGCAGAGCCTCGCCGCTCAGCACCAAACCTTTATAGGCTTCATCCCCACCATACTGAGTCGCCTGGGCAGCCGCTTTGACCGCATCAGCATATTGCTTGTTGGAAAGTAATGCACGGCCGTAATTTAACCAGGCCAGGGCGTGTGTAGGGGAAATTTGAACGGCTTTGGCCAGCACGCTTACCGCTTTGGGTGCATCTTTCAGGGTCAGGTAAACCGCACCCAGCTCGAGCGCAATTTCCTGGCTGGCTGGCATCAATTCCAGAGTCTTTTCCAGGTGTTTTTTGGCAGCTTCCGGCTCATGGATTTGCTGCGCCATGGTAGCCGCCCAATGCTGCCAGCCAGCTTCATTTGGCCAGTAGATCAGAGCGGTTTCAACTGCTTCCAGCGCGCGGCCGATATCACCTGATTTTTCAGAAGACTTCGCCAGGGCGATATGGCATACGGGATTTTTCGACTCAAGAGCAACAGCCCGCAAAGCAGCCTGCTGGTTGTAATCCAGTCGATTTTCAACAGCGACAGTCGCCAGTTGGACGCATACTTGAGCATGATCATTAAATTGATCGCCGACCTGGCAGGCTCCCTCACTATTTCCAGTTCGGTTGAGCGCCATGACCAATGCAGCGGCATCGTCCTCGGTCATGGAAATGGCCGAGAATCCGCGCACACTGGCCGGGGATGGTTCGAATACTGCTTCTCCGCGTACTTTCCACCGTTCGATTTCTGCAGCATTATTCAGCTTGCCCAGTTCGGAAATCAACTGCGAAAAGCGCATGTAGGTTTTCTGGTTGATAACCGTTTCGTCAGGCAGGTGGGCTTCGCATCCCAGTGCCGAACCGGTCAGGTACCATTCAGCAGCCCGAACCATCGCGCGCGATTGGCGCAGCAGAGCCAGCGGTTGGGCCGGCTGCCTGCGAAGGACAGCATCCAGCAACTGGCCGGCATCTGCCCAGCGATAAAGTTCAACCGCAGCTTCAGCTAAACCCAATAGAGTGCTTTCAGGAGTCTGTGATTGGAATTGCTCGCGGTCAACACGGATGGATTTGCTTTTTAATCCTGAATTGACGCGCTTCCAAAGGTCAGCGTAGAGTTCCTCGGCTTCGGCGAAATCGCCAGTGCGGGTCATTACGCGTACACGGGCGGCCAATAATCGGGTTTCATCCGGGTCAAATTTCAGACCTTCATTGATTTTGCGGTAAGCCAGATGTGCGTCACCATGCTCGAGCGCGCTTTCAGCTTGCAGGCTGAATAGCCCACCCAGCCAGGGACTGAGTTTGTTGGGCTCGGTGATATTCGTATCAATAGTTGCCAACGCGAGCGCGCCATTGTCCTGCAAAAGTTTGGCGGCCAGTTCAGCCCCAACAAATTGGTATTCGGCATTCCCGGGTTCAAGTTCAATCGCCTTTTCAGCATGCGCCAGAGCCTCGCTGAGGTTGTCAACCTTTTGCAGTAAGTGAGTAAAGCGCCGGTGGATATCGACCAGGTTTGCCTCCACGGTAAAAGTAGGCATATCTTTGCTTGTTTTTCCGGCTGCCAGGTTACCTGTAGGATTGTTTGCCTCGCTAAGCTGCAGCGCTTGTTGAAGTGCGGTAATCGCTGCTTGCGGCCGATTTAACTGATCCAGCAAATCGGATTGGAAGACGTAATATGCAACCTCTTGGGGGTCAGCAAGGATGGCGCGTTGCGTCAATTCCAACGCCTGATCGACCTTGTGAATGTCCTTATTCAGCACCGCCAGTTCGAAGAGGAGCGTCGCATCCGGCGCACCATTCACTATGGCGGCCTTCTCCAGAGTCGAGAGTGCGCTGGCCTTATCGTCCATTTGCAGGGAGGTGTGCGCCGCTTTGCGCAATTGAGCAACCGTCACGGATGGCTCGGTGACAACTTTGGCAAGTTCTTCCCGGCTGCCCTCCTGGTTGCCGTTAGCCAACAGCACTTCGGCAAGCGACAGGCGTAGATCTACGGTTTCTGGCTGCACCTCGATCGCTGCTCTTAATGCCAGAATAGCTTTATCGAGCATCTGGATCCGCAGCATCAAGTTGGCGTACCAGGTCAAATTGTGGATATCGTCCGGCGCCAGCGTCAATGCCTGTTCCGCAGCGGCAGCAGCAGACTCAGTCAGGTTGCCTTCGGCAAATGCGTCAGCCAGCAGCCAATTCAACCCGAGCGACTCGGGTTTAGCAGTTACCGCATTCTGCAGCGAAGCCAGTGCTGTCTCGATTTGACCCAGGTTTAATGAGGATCGCCCCAGACCGGCCTGTGTGCGCCAGTACCATTCTTCCTGAACCGCTTCGGGTAGATCAATCAACTGGCTATACGCACCAAATGCCGGTTCGTTCTCGCCGCGCAGCAACAAAACCTCGGCATTCAGCAGGCGAGCAGCGAAATATTGCGGTTGCAAAAAAAGCGCTTGTCGCAAGGCATCAAAAGCCCTGGTCATTTTATTGAGGTCAACCACCAATTGCTCATCAGCCAGGTAAGTTTCGGGGTCGCCCATCAGCGACTCGGCGTACAGAACATACCATTCAGCTTTGGGATTCTCCGATTGCAGCGCGATCTCCAGAATCGACAACCCTTCCTCGATTACGCCTTCCCTGAGCAGTAATTTCGCATGCAGGTAAGCCAAACCATCGTGCACGCGCCATCTGCCGCGCGCCTTCACAACCACATCCAGGGCTTCCTGCTTGTAACCTAGCGTAATCAGCGCTTCCGCCAGCGCCAGTGCAATCTGAACCGATTCCGGCGCCAACCGGGCGGACTGCCGCAGGAATGGAAGCGCATCGGACATCTGGTTGATGTCGAGATAAGCCTGCCCAAGAGCGTAGTGCAGATCAGCAGAATCGGGTGCAGTCAGTACCGCCTCTCGCAGCGTCTCCAGCACCCGCTGGGTTTCGCCCTTACGGCGGTAGGCCTCTGCCAGCTCGAACCAGGGCATATATTCTTCCGGGATCAGCACGGTCGCTTTCGACAGGTGTGCAACCGCAGTCTCCAGGTCGCCTTGCGCCAATGCCGCTTTTCCCATCAGGGTGAAGGCCATGCCGTGTTCGGGGTTATCTGTCAGGATGTTTTCGCAAGTTGAATTGGCCTCAGCAAATTTCTGCGCGCCAATCGCTGTCGCAGCCAGCGCCAATTGGTCGTCCACCGCTGGGGTTTGCGTCATCTGCACAACTTTGCGGCGTTCTTCCAGGGCAGCTTCCCAATCTTGCCGGTCTTCCCACACCTCCGCCAGTTTGCGCAGATGCTCCGGTTGATCCGGCTCCAAAAGAATGGCACGCAACCGGAAATTGACCGCTTTTTCATCATTGCCCAATCCATGACATGCTTCTGAGAGCCAGCCAAGCAGTCTGATATCTTCCGGCCGTACTGCGAGGAAACGCTCCCCTGCCTGGATGGCTTCTGCGTGCATTCCCTGACCAGTCAGGGTTGCCAGCAAGCCGCTGGGGTCCCAGTCGAATACATATTGACCTTTCAAGGCGACTGGATTCTGATCGACTTCATCCAGCCAGGTGTTGACTACCTTGCGGACATCAGGCTGTTCCTCGTGATAATCCCCGGCCGCAGATTTTGTTGTACCTTTGCCGATACGGGCGGCGATAGTCCCATTGCTATTAGGCAAACCAGCCAGGCGAGTACCGAGAATGCCGTCGCCTCCAACAAACATGGCATCATTTAATAACTGCGGGGATACCGGCATCTGCGCCATCAAGTCGATGCATTCCTGGTAAACCGCGTCATTCATTTTGCCTTCATGGTCGATGACCGTTGCCATTTGAAGAGTAGCTCCGACCAGCCAGTGCTGTAACAGCCTGCGGGTCTTATCCAGGTAGATTCCTGCCTGCAGCGGCCGGCCAGCGACCTGGTACAAAGTGGCTGCCAGTTGGTTGTCCAGCATCTTACGCGAAGCAGCGACCCATTCAGCATGATCCGGCTGAAAGGGTTCTTCCAAACCCGCAAAATATTCCCGGTCAGTGTCCAATAATTGATCGGCAATTCCGGAAGCCAGCGCAAAGCGGCCTTTTCCGGTTAAATGACGCAGCCATTCCACCTGGTATTCGACAACCAGTTGGCTTGCCAGATCGTGGATCATCTTAACCTGAGTCTGGAGGTCCAGCGGGTTGCTCAAAATAATGTGCGAAATCCAATCAATGGCCGGGTGCATGGAATCTTGCGGCAGCAGCGATTCCAAAAAATCCCATTTGTCCGGGATCATCCCATACAGGCAGGCCAGCGGCGTTTGCCACACTTCGACCAGATTACTGGTAGATTTATTCTGCACCGAAAGCAGCTCGGTTAAAAATCCACGCCAGGATTGCGTTTTGCGGCGGCGTTCGCGCAGCGCCAGTGCCAGCAAACCGGCCTGAGCCAAATTGGCAGGCGGTTGACCGCTGCGCAGTGTATCCTCCAATACTTCCAATGCCTGTTTGCGCAGCGAAACTTCGATCCCGGGAATATGTTCCGCAGTTAAATCTGCAAAACTGACCCGGTTGCCGAGCGGGCGTAAAGCGAGGCTGGCCGGACTCCAGAAAGACGAAATGACGCTTTCATCCGATAGGATTGCCTGTAAAAATTCCGGCTGTTGGAGTGCATTCCACACCAACGCATCTTCTGATAAAGCGGTCAGCACATAGGGTGCATCCGCTGGAGGCAAGACCCGCCTGAGTTCAACCAAAATTTCCGCAGGTTGCATCATCGCTCCTGTTCTCTAAAGGGAGGAAACAATCGCCAATAAAAGCGCTGGCTAACGGAGTTGCAAGGCCAGGCCATACGAGGCAGCCAGCAGCAGCAATCCGATGATGATCAGGAAGACGCCAATTCCGGCGGCTGATTTGATCAGGCCGTTCAACGATTCAACCAGCGTTGACGCATTGCCAACCAGCCCGGCAACTTCTTCCGCGATCCCTTTTTGTGCCAGCGTTGCTGTTTGCTCAGCGATTTTGCGTACATCGCCGCCCAGCACCCGTGAGATCAGGACGATTACCCCGATGATGATCAAAAGGACGCCGATGATCAGCGCAACTCCGGCCAAAATCAGGAAAAACTCTGTTGAAGTCAAGTTTAAAATGTTCATTCCCATCCTCCTATACTCTGTCAGATGGGAATGATGCAAGTAACGTGCCAGATTATTTATTCTGACTAATTTTTATGAGCGATGTCAGATGGTAAATCGGGTAGATCGATGGTTTGACCGTCGCTGAACAGGATGGCATGTTCAATCGCATGGCTTAACTCGCGAATATTACCTGGCCAGTTGTATTTCATCAGGGCTTCCATAGCGCGCGGGGTAATATTTTCCACATTCTGCCCCATTGCGACATTGCGCCGGCGCAGGAAGAATCCGACCAGTTCGGGGATATCATCTTTCCGCTCGCGCAGCGGCGGAAGATGCATATCCACCACCTTCAAACGATAATAGAGATCGGAACGGAATTCCTCGGCAGCGATCATGTCTTTCAGGTTGCGATTGCTGGCTGCCAGCAGTTGGACATCGACTTTGATCAGGGTGGTGCCGCCAACCCGACGGAATGCGCTTTCCTCGATCGCGCGCAGCAGTTTTGCCTGCATGTCCAGCGGCATGGATGAAATTTCATCCAAAAAGAGCACACCGCCATCCGCCACTTCCATCAAACCATGTTTGCGTTTCTCGGCGCTGGTAAAAGCTCCGGCTTCATAGCCAAATAATTCCGATTCAAGCACGGTGCTCTGAATGGCAGCACAATTGATGGCGATGTAGGGCTTGTTTGCCCGCGGGCCGCTGGCATGGATATATTGCGCAAGCACGTCTTTTCCGACACCAGTTTCACCCGTGATCAGAACCGAAACTTGCATCTGACCGGCGCGCTGGGCGAATTCCAGCATCCGCTTGAACTCGGGGTTCTGCCCCTGGACAAAGTCGAGACTGTTTTTCTGCACTTCGCGAAAATGCGCCAGCTCGCGCCGCATCCGGACGGTTTCGAAGGCGCGCTGGATGGAAGTTTCTAGTTGGTCCAACTTGAACGGCTTGGAAAGGAAGTCATGCGCCCCATTTTTCATGGCATCGACCGCCATCTCGATATCACCGTGGGCAGTGATGATAATAATCGGCGGGCGCGTCGGCATATTGGCTGTCTCATAAAGCAGGCTGGGGCCGTAGCCATCCGGCAACGAAACATCGAGTACGACCACATCGCCATCTCCCCGCTGCAGGAACTTGCGCGCCTCCGCCAGGGTGGCGGCGCCCAGCACTTCGTAATTGAGGGGAGTCAAATATTCGGATATGTTTGCGCGGGCATTGTCTTCGTCATCGACGATCAAAACGGTGATAGACATCAGGCTTGGTCCTCAATGGTGGGTAAGGTTACGGTGAAAACAGTGCCGCCGGGGAAGGTGTTGACCGTAATGACCCCGCGGTGAGCGGTAACAATTCGTTTGGTAATCGCCAATCCCAGGCCGGTACCGGTCGATTTAGTGGTGACAAACGGCTCAAAAATTCTCCCCCGAATTTCATCGGGAATGCCGGGACCATTGTCAGAAACTGCAATTTCCACTTGCTTTCGATTGGCACCGTCTGTGGTCACATCCAGTTTTACGGATAGTATACCGCCATTTTGGCTCATCGCGTCGGTGGCGTTGCTGACCAGGTTGGTAAACACCTGCTCCAGAGCCCGCCAATCTCCCATCACTTTCGGCAGCCCTTCTGGTACCTGGTATACCGGTGTCACATTCACCCGCGACATGCGGGGACGCCAGCGTTCGATTACCCGCATGATCAGACTGCCCATTTCAACCGGTTCCTGGAAGGGCTCGTATGGCTTGGCATAACTTTTTAGCACTTCCATTTGATGATGCAGGCGCTGACAATCATTTTCCATGCGGTTAATGAGGTCAATGGAAGGGTGATCTGAACCCAGACGGCGCGCCAAAACCTGTACTCCGGTGGAAATACTGTTGATCGGGTTCAGCACCTCGTGCGCAAAAACGCCCATAAACTCACCAAGAAGCGCCCGCTGCTCCAATTGACGGGTCTGGGTGCGAATTTGTTCATGTTCGCTGATGTCGCGGAAAATCACCACGACTCCGGCAACACGGCCATCGGATTCGTAGGAGAGGACTTTTACATCCGCCGGGAAGGTCTGCCCATCGCGATGGTGCAAAGTAATGCTTTCCAGATTTGGCGTCGAAATTCCTTCCGCCGCGCTCGCCAGGACCGCTGTGATCCGATCCGGGCTGATGAGAACGTTTTCTACCGGCTGCCCGGTAATCTCATGGTCGGTATACCCCAGGATCAACTCCGCGGCCGGGTTAATCGCAGCGATGGACAGGTCTGGATTCAGCACCAGAATGCCATCCTGGACGTATTCATACATGACCTCACGGGCAGTAGTCTTTCGTGAGCTCTCATGGATTTCTTTGGATAAATTTTCACTGCGGATAGAATTCTCGTAGGCCATATTGATATATGACCCAAGCAATTCCATCACCGCAACCAGCAGCGGGGGGGGCTGAGAATCGATCCCGCCAACGACCAGCAAACCGATGGATGCTTTGGGGTCACCCAAAGCCACAGATGCCACATAGAACAATCCACTAACCCGTGCAGAGCGGTGCAGTTCGGTGACCACTCGTTTACCAGGCACCCAGATGTTGGAACCTGCCAGGCGCACCAGGTCGCTGGCTGGCAGAGTCTCAGGGAAAAAGGAAATCCGCTCCTCGCTTTTTACCTTACGCATCTCGGGGGCGTCATTTTGCGCTTGATAAATGCAGACCAGATTGATATCGAACAACTCGCCCGGAATGGCGATCATCTGGTTCAAAGCCTGATCGAGGTCCTGGTCACGGATAATCCCAGGCAAGGTTTTCAGGACATGAATGATCTTTTCCTGCCACTCCCGGGTGTTGGTCTGATGTTCCACCAAAGGGGTTATACGGAGCACATACCATTGACTTGCCGCTTCTACCTGGGTAAACCGCACGACGACCGGCAGGGTCGGCCGATTACGTAATTTGAGCGACAGTTGAATGGCTTCTCCGGTATCCAGAGCCGTAGGATCAAAATCTTCAAAAATTACGACATCCGGAGTGTTGGTTACTTCAGCCGCGGAGTAAGCGGTCAACACCAGGAAAGGACTGTTTGCGTGTAAAAATCGTCCCTGAGCCGCATCGTAAAGCAGCGCAGGTTCCGTCACCAAATCCAATAGCATCCGTGCCAGACGCCCCGGGTCAATTTTTTGTGATGGTTTGCCCCATAAGGCCTGGAACGGAGAAGGAGTTTTTTCTTTCATGAATGGGTTTAACCGGGTAATGAGACTCGGCGCAGGTGCGCCGGTAAAATTCCTTCCATGGCCCGGTACTTGGCAACTGTGCGGCGAGCAACATCATACCCTTGCTTGGATAACATGACCACCAATTGAGAATCGCTTAATGGATTGCGTTCGACTTCAATCAGTTCGCGCAGCGCAGTTCGCACATTCAAACTCCGGTCAAAGAAGGAGGCCAAAGGAATGATGCGCTTATTGGGTAATTGTACTGTTTTATTGGAAACTGCGCGGGAAATTGTGCTCTCATGTACATCCAACTCTACGGATATTTGCGCCCGGGTGAGCGGTTTGATATATCGATCACCGTGCATCACATAGTCACGCTGCAAAACAACCACGTTATGCATCATGCGCTGCATGGTATGGTTTCGTTGCTGAAGGCATTTGACGAACAATGCTGCCCGATCCAACTCGGACTTCATGCCTTCCTTGGCATCTTCACTCGCCTGGCGGGTTGCCTGGCGGAAAAGCTGGTTGATGCGCAGCGTACCGTGAAGCGGCATAATGATCTCGACCACCAGCGGGTTATCGGGAATGTCGTTCAAATAACTGATAATGATATCCGGGTAGTAGTAGGTTTGCCCGCCGCCGGAAGAAGGCTGTCGGACATCACCCCAATGCGCCCGTCCTGGGAACGGATTCAGGTTTTCACTGATGAACTTAACCGCCTCTTGAATTTGTGCTGTTGTGGTTTTCAACATTCGCGCCAGCTCGGGATACTGATGGCGGCTGAGCAGGTCCATACCTTCACGGACAATGGCTCCCGACAGCGCCGGTACATAGCGTGTTTCACTCAGCACATCCAGTTGCACCAGAAGTGCTTCCTGCGGCGTGTAAGAACCAACGCCCAACGGGTCAGCTCTTTGAATTATTTTTTTAATTTGTTCAACCTGAGACGGGAGAATGTGGAAATAGCGCGCCACATCGTTCAGCGGGACGGTCAGGAAGCCGTCTTCATCCAGGTGGGTTAACAGGTAAGCCGCGATTTTGCGGTCATTCACTTCCAGGTCCGACACGATTTGCCGCAGGACGTAGGTCGGCAGGTCTTCGACAGCCGGAGAAAGCGGCTCGTCGGGAATATTTTCTGCACTGCCGGCACTGGATGGGTAAAAATCCTCGCGCGGAGAGACGAACACAACCGGTTCGTCGCCTGCCTGTGAACTCGGCCGGCTGCATACCGGGCACATTCCGCCGCCGGGCATCAGCCGATGGCACGTCGGACAGCGGTGCTCCTCCACCAACTCCAATGCCGGATTGGCCAGTTCCTTCTGAATTTGTTCGTAAAGCTCGTCCACCGTCTGGTTGAGCAGGGTCATCGTCTGCGCCAGATGAGCAGTGGTTACCGGTCGGATTTGGGGGTGCTGGAGTTGAAACATGGCATTTCCCTATTTTCAGGTTGGAGTATACAAGATTACCAGATAAGATGCAAGTTATGTGCCAGGTCAATCCAGCAATCTTCGTGGTAGAATTTTGACCAAAAAGGTAACCCATGAAGCGTTCTTTACGTATCCTTCTCGCAGTCGCAATCGTAGGTATGCTGGCCACCGGTTTCATCTGGTGGACGACAAGCCGGCCAGCCACCTCCGCAGGCTTTAACGGAGAACGGGCTTACCTGGATGTAAAAGCCCAGATCGATTTGGGCCCACGCACGCCGGGCAGCCCTGCCCATCAGGCAGCGATCGAGTACTTTACTGCTGAGCTGAAGAAAACTGGCTGGGATGTTGCGCTGCAGGAGACGAATTACGGCGGTCATCCGGTAAAGAACGTGATTGCCAGACGCGGCGAAGGCCGCTGGCTGCTCCTGGGAGCTCATTTTGATTCACGCTTTGCGGCCGATCAGGATCCTGAACCCGCCAACCGTGCAACGCCCGTGCCGGCCGCCAACGACGGCGCGTCCGGCGCGGCAATATTGCTTGAACTCGGTCGCAGTCTCCCCGTAAATCTGGACCAGGAAATGTGGCTGGTTTTTTTCGATGTGGAAGACCAGGGTGATTTGCCCGGCTGGGATTGGATCCTGGGTTCCTCTGCGCTGGCAGAAAGCCTGCCCGAGACAAAACTGCCCGAAGCGGTTATCATTGTTGATATGATCGGTGATGCCGATCTGAATATTTACATGGAGCGTAATTCCGATGGTGATTTAACCCGTGAAATCTGGAATACGGCCGCAGAACTCGGCTATGCGAAATCCTTCATCCCCGAATATAAATTCGCGATGCTCGATGACCATACCCCTTTTCTGCGGCGCGGCATTCGTGCGGTAGATTTGATCGATTTTGACTACCCGTACTGGCACACAACCCAGGACACACTCGATAAGGTCTCCGCTGAAAGCCTGAATATTGTCGGCGATACGCTCTACCAGTGGATCACCACCCGGTAACCACAACAGAGTTCGCTGGCGGTCCCCTCAAATGCTGGGGACCAACTCATTACAAATAGCAAGTATCTTTACACGGGAATTCGAACACCATGGCTAAGAAATCAACTGAACCAACCACTCCGCCGCGCGAGCGCGCCTTTCTGGTAGGCGTGGAATTGCGCGGAGAACCTGCCCTCTTGCCGCTGGATGACTCACTGGCAGAACTGGCGCTTCTGGCGGAAACCGCTGACCTTGAGATCGTCGGCGAAACCTCTCAGAAGCTCGATAAACCTAACCCGGAGACCTATATTGGCTCGGGAAAGGTGGAAGAATTAAAAATCCTGGTCGAAGAAACCCTGGCAGATCTGGTGATCTTCGATTCCGAGCTTTCGCCGCGTCACCAGCGGGAATTGGAAGAAAAATTCGGCGACCAGGTACGCATCCTTGACCGTACCGCGCTGATTCTTGACATTTTTGCCCAACATGCGGATACGCGGGAAGGGATTCTGCAGGTCGAACTGGCATACTACGAATCCCGGTTGCCGCGTCTGACGCGCGCCTGGACCCACCTGGCGCGCCAGGCAGGCGGCGGCGGTGGCCGCACCGGGTCTACCGGCGGAGTTGGCCTGCGCGGCCCTGGTGAGACCCAACTGGAGGTGGACCGCCGGGAGATACACAAACGGATCACCCACCTGAAGGGAGAACTGGAAAAAGTACGCGCTCACCGGCACCGCTACCGCGAGCAACGGCGGCGATCCAATGTACCGACTGTCGCCCTGGTAGGCTATACCAATGCTGGAAAATCCACGCTGCTCAACAAACTGGCTCGCTCGGATGTCTATGTGGCCAACCAGTTGTTTGCCACCCTCGATCCGACCACTCGCCGCGTAGAATTGCCAGCCGGACACACCGCGCTGTTCACGGACACCGTCGGCTTCATTCAAAAGCTGCCGACGATGCTGGTGGCTGCCTTCCGCGCTACGCTCGAAGAAATCAACGAAGCAGATTTGCTGCTGCACGTGCTGGATGTCACCCACCCGAACGCGCTGGAGCAATGGCAGTCTGTGCAGGAAACCCTCGTCGATATCGGCGCGCAGGAAATTCCAATGGTGACCGCTCTCAACAAAATCGACCTGCTGGCAAGCCCGGAAATGATCAGCGCAGCGCTATCACAACGCACGCCCACCATACCCATATCCGCGCTCACCGGCCAGGGTGCCGAAGATTTGCTGCGGTTGATCGAGGGTCAGCTTTTCGAAAACTACACCCAGGTCACTGTGCATATCCCCTACCGGGACGGTCAGTTGATTTCCTTGTTTCATGAGCAAGGCAAAGTAGAATCGACGAAACCGGTAGAGACCTACATCACCATCAAAGGGATGCTGCCAACCCGCATGCTCTTTCATTTTAGAAATTACATGAAACCGCCTGTCGAATTGGATCAGGGGGCGAAATAGACTCTGGACCACAACACCCATGTGATCGCAAACTGTGAGTAGAATAGCAACATGAAAACCCCCGAAATCATTCGGGGGTTTTCATGTTTTTTGATAAATATCAAAAAATTATGACTTCTTTTCTTCAGTGCCCATTGCCACAATTTCACGGCCCTGGTAGTAGCCGCATTTAGGGCAAACGGTGTGGGAAAGCCGCATTTCGCCGCAATTGCTGCATTGAACCAGATTGTTGGCGGTCAGCGCGTCCTGTGAGCGCCGGCGATCGCGGCGACCCTTCGAATGTTTCCGTTTTGGATGTGGAACCATATTTCAAACTCCTGTCACTTTCATTTCATTCTTTAGAAAAGCCGTCAAATTATAAGAGGGTGCCTCACTTATGTCAAGCCAATCACCGGATTGGAATAACTTTTTCACCTGATCAGCAAGTCACAGTTTTTAAGATATCCTCCAGGCAATCTACCAGCTGTTGAATATTTTCCTTCTCCATTGTCAAAGCGGGATCAAAGCGCAGGATGTTCCCCGAAGGATAATAACCTACCAGGAATCTATTCTTATATAATTCCCGGAACGCAGTTACCGCCGAAAAATTTTCATGTGGTTGGAACTCAACTGCGAGTAACATTCCCCTTCCGCGCGCCTCTTTTACAATGGGATATTGGGAGGTCATTTTTATTAAACTTTCTAAAAAGAACCGACCAACCTCTGCTCCTCTCTCAATCAGACTTTCTTCACGCATGATTTTGATTACTTCTTTTGCAACTGCGCAACCCAGGGGATCGTTTTGGTGTGACTGAGCGTAATGGAAATCACTCTTCTCAAATCTTTCTGCAATCTCACTTTTGATCGCAATGGCGCTTACCGGGTAACCATTGCCCAGGCCTTTACCTATTGAAACAATATCAGGTTGGATATCATAATATTGAAAGCCAAACCACTTGCCTGTTCTACCCATACCAGTAGTGACTTCATTGACTGCCACCAACCCCCCGGATTGCTGGATTCGATTGACAATATTTTGCACCAGTGACTTCGGCGGAAATTTTACAAACGCAGAACCACTTCCACCCGGTTCAAACACGAAACCTCCAATCTGGTCGAATGGAATTTCATCGAGTTTGCGCGTGGACGCTGAATTTTCCTGTGTGCTCCAATCAAACTGGTACCATTCTTCAGGGTTTTTGCTTCCGGCCGAACCGTATGCAGCTAGATAAGAATTCGATAATGTGAGAAGCCATTTTTTTTTCGTAACTCGCCTAATTATCTGCGCTCCAAATTCAACCGCTTCCGATCCTGAACTCAAGAAAACGCATTTTCCTTCCAATCCAACAATATCAAGCACTTCTACAGCAGCTTCATCAACTTTTTGATTCGGATAGCGTGTGCCAAGATGCATGATGTCGTGGACCTGATTTTCGATCACCCGAGTAATACGGGGATGATTGTGCCCAAGCGCTGTGCACCAGATACCGGATTCGAAGTCGATATACCTCCCGCCTAGATCATCATAGAGATAGCAGTTTTCGCCGCGCACAAAGTTATTCCGAATGATTTCATGACATTTCAAAATGTGATCCACATTGCACCTTTTATATTCAAATCTTTAGCCAGAAGATAAGAGAGTCCATCAAAATCGCTGTATCATTTTTTAACAATCTGTCCTGATCGATAAATTGTGCCTCCCTGAAATGATATTCTTGTGCTGCCCGAAGAAGAGAAGTTTGTCAGCTTATGCGAACGCTGCTGATGCTGACCTGGGGCAAGGAAAAAAGCGAGGTTAAACGAATAACACCCGCTTCTTAACGCCTGGCAAACAGACGCATCGAATGATAGCGATATTTTGGGCCAGTGTCAAACTAATTTTCCAACTAATTTCCCATTTTTGTCACCAGGATTGGAAAATTTTTTGCGCCAGCCGCGTTCTTTATTATCATTGGGGTGCCTCCCTTGAAATCCATCCAACCATTCCCGTTTTCCCCCTCGCATCCCGAGCGATTCCCGCCAGCTCCGCCAACCCTGGGAATCCGAACATGCATCCCAGGATAATAAAAATCAAGCTGGTATTCTCCACCCCAAATACATAATTCAAAACCGGCACGCCTGGAATCATCGCCAGCCAGGATAAAATCCCCAGGCCGAATGCCCACGGCCAGGCTTTTGCAAGCACCAAATGCACGTTTTCCGAAAAAAGCTTGCCGACCCAGATGCTGGTTGCCCGGCGGTTCGCTGCGACTGCCGCGATAAGACCGCCAAAAATGGGCGGGAAAATCCCACCGCCAAACAGCAGCATGAGAACAGATAAAATCGTCAATACCCATCCACTGTGTTTATAGTCAATCAACCACACTACCCAGGCTAGATAAGTTAACGAAACCAGGGTAGCCAGAATGCCGGAAACCAGCATGTTGGGCACTATTGTCATGGCCGGCTCACCGCCCAGAATCTGAAAGAAGGCTGAATCAGGCCAGGACAGAATCATCAATCCATTGGGTTTAATGTTACCATGCAGGATTTCACCCAGACCATGTTCCATCCCCATCAGGCCTACCAGCCCACCAAATGTCGAAATCGTCATACGCGTTGCGTTTCTCATATAGAAATTCCCTTAAGCTATAGTTGTCGGCAAATCCAACGGGCCAGTCGCCATTTGTTCAGCCAGGCTGCCGGCCCAGGCGCGGATAGCCTGCCAGTCCCGCAAATCACTGGAGGACATCTGTTTGAGCGCAGGGAGGAGATTCCACGGAAAGCGCAGCCCGGTCGGATCAAATTTGCCGCCAATCACCAGGGTGCTTATTGGCTTCAGCCATGGATAATTAGCCAGGTCTCCATCCAACCGTTTTCGCACTTCGGCCCATACAGCCGCATCCGCTTTGTCAAAAGGGCCACCTGCAAAAATGGCAAACGGCAGTCCTTCATTAAAGGCCCTCTTATGCCGTGACAAAAATCTTGCTGCATCCTTATGCATATGCATCATATACAACGACGCCCCCAACACCACCGCACCGCATCCTGCCAGCGACTTTACTGCTCTTGCTGGTTGAACCTCAACCTCATAACCATGATCTCGCAAAACTGCTGCGACCTCTTCTGCTACCTCTTGGGTTGCACCGTGAGTGGTTGCAAAAGCGACTAAAACCTTCTTTTCCATCACAACAAAACTCCTTTCAAAATCAATTGGGTATTTTTCTATCTGACGCCTGTATCTTACCTGCGGCTGATCTTTCCCGTCATCTATCAAAGGATAGATTCAAGGTTATATTTTCCCCGTCAGAGTAAAATATCAGGGTATGACCGGTACAATGAGTTTTCCGCTGGTTCTCACCAAACTGCTGGTTCCAGCCGTGCGGCAGCGCGTTATTCTACGCGCCCGCCTTCAAGACCTCATTTCTGCTGAAAAACATCCGGGATTAATTTTGCTGAGCGCTCCCGCTGGCTATGGTAAGACGACTCTGCTATCCAGTTGGGCAAAATCGGCAAAAAGCACTGGGACCGCAGTTGCCTGGTATGCGCTCGACTCCTGGGACAATGATCCGCTTACGTTTGGCTCGTATCTGGTTGCCAGTTTGATTCAGGCGCTTGGACCAATTTCAGAGTTGGCCCAAATCACGCAGCGCTTGCGCTCCACTCCTGATATGGACCTGACGCAAGTGCTTCCAGTAGTTATCAACGCCGTTCTTGCTGCGAACAGGGAATGCACTCTGGTTCTTGATGACTACCATCTCATTACATCCAAAGCCATCCACAATTCGATTATCTATTTGCTGGATCACCTCCCTCAAACCTTGCATGTCTTGATCGGCAGCCGTATTGCCCCGCCGTTTCCCCTGGCTCGCCTGCGAGCGCGCAGCCAATTATTCGAGATTCGCGCTGCTGATCTTCGCTTCCAATTGGATGAAAGTGCAAAATTTCTCAACGACATGATGCAGCTCGATCTTTCACCACAGGCTGTCACAGCTCTTGAAGAACGAACGGAGGGTTGGGTCGCTGGCTTGCAGCTCGCTGCCCTCATATTATCCGGCCATGCAGATAAAGAAAAAATCATCGACGATAAGGATTTTGTCACTTCTTTTACCGAAGGCCATCGCTATCTGGTTGAATACCTTTTAGAAGAAGTAGTCAATCGGCTGCCGGAAAGGCACCAGAGGTTTCTTTTGGTGACTTCGATCCTAGAGCGTATGTCTGCCCCATTATGTGAAGCTGTCACTTGCTCCACAAATATTTCAGGGGATGCACAGGATAATTTCCCGCCAGATAGTGCCATCCTGGAACAGCTCGAACAGGCGAATCTTTTTATTATCGCCCTGGATGACCAGGGATACTGGTACCGTTACCACCATTTGTTTCGCGAATTCCTGTTTGCACAGCTTAAGAAGGCTATGCCGGAGAGTATTCCACAATTGCATCGCTCGGCATGTGAATGGCTGACCGCCAACAATTTCTTGCGAGAGGCAGCCAAGCATGCCTTTCTCACCCGTGATTGGGAATATGCGGCTGCCTTCGTCGAGCAGCATAGCTTTACCATGATCGTTCTTAGTGATCTTGCCACGATTTTTGAGTGGTGTTCTGCCTTTCCCGAGAATGTGATGCAGAAGCACCCGTTATTGTGCATGCACCAATGCTGGGCGTTGGCATTAAGTTTTCGCAAACAATACAAAGAAAGAGTAGAAGCACGCCTGCACCAGGCGGAGGCGGCTTTCCTTACCCTGGAAAACAGCCCACGAGTAAGCGAGCTTAAAGAGATTGCGGCCATCATTCGCATCTTTCTGGCCATGGCGCCAGACCGTCTCGCTGATCCACGCGAACAGTTGAAAATCTCTCTGGATATGATTAATGCCTATTCGGATGGCGACCCGGGCCAGTTCAGCGGTATTCTGACTGCCGGATATGCTTATTTGGCGCTCCACGATGCCAAAAATGCCTGTGCTGCGCTCGAAAAAGCCGGGCGCTGCGCCCGCACCGGCCATTTATTTTTCGGTATTGTCGAAACAGCCTTTAATCTGGCGAATTTGGTATCTTCTCAGGGCTGGCTTGACCGTTCGATCGAGATCTGCCGCCAGGCTCAAGTAGACTTAGCGGCTCTTCTGCCGGAACCTAAACAGGCCTTGCCTGCAATGGGCTGCCTTGATGTGATCATCGGCTGCAATTTGCTCGAGCAGAATCACCTGGATGATGCTGAAAGCAGTCTTCTCCGCGGGCTGGGTTTAATCGGCTGGGGAACCAATCCCAACTACCTCCTGATGGCTTGTATCGCGTTGTACCGCCTGCGGGTAATCCAAAACCGACCTGCAGAAGCGCTGCAATTCCTATCGCGTCTTGAAACCTCGTGGCCTGATGTTGCTTTCCTTACACGCGGCCTACGCGTATTGCATGCTGTCCAAAATCAACCGGATGCTTTCCAGATCCGTGTAGAAAGTGATGTCTGGTGCAATGAGTTTTTGCCCGCAAAACAACCGTTCATGCCAGGTATGGGACCATTCGGGGCAGCAGAAGCATTCTACCGGGCATTTCTTATCTGGATAAGTCTGAAAATTGCTGCGGGTGATCTAAACGCCGCCAGTGATCAAATTGGGCCAATGCTCAAACTGGCTGAAGACAATGATCTCGCAACTCGCGTGATCGAACTGTCTCTACAGGAAGTGGAACTGTTTCTGAAAGCTGGTCCAACTGCCGAGAATCACGCAAAGGCAAAGTTCGCCCTAGACCGCGCCTTGTCCCTGGCATCGCGCGATGACTTCATCCGTATCTTCGACCGGGGACCACTATTGACTCATTTGCTGGTTGAAATCTGCCCAAGTAGTCCACATCGCGAATATATTGGGCACATCCTTGCAGTTGTCGCGGCAGATCAGACTACCTCAACCAGCCTGCCTGGCAAAACGCTACCCGAAGGTCCAGATTCAACGCCACGGTCACCCCGCCAGCCTTTTGTGGAACCTTTGAGTGCCCGCGAGCTGGATGTGTTATGCCTGATCGAGAGCGGAGCCACAAATCAGGAGATAGCCAATCACCTGGTGATCACCGTCGGCACAGTCAAAAGTCACATCAACCACATCCTCCGAAAGTTGGGCGTCTCCAACCGCACTGCTGCCATCGCTCAGGCGCGTGAACTTGGCTTTCTTAAGCCATAAATCAGGCAGTATGGTAGGTTCTCCTCATTGCGGGGATTCTGATCGCGCCGGCCTCCCACCCGCAGGGCGCTCTGTGAGGGACCGCGCGCGCAGGCTGACCGAAGGTCTCGCCTTTGCGGATCGCGCTTCTCCTCGTAGGGAACGACCCCTGTGTCGTTCCGTAACTTATCATTTGCATAACTGTATTTACCATCAACTTATTGATAAATTTGTGATGACTTGTCGAATTCTTTCCTTTACTTTCTTGTAATCAATTAAATACCAGTCTTCCAGCGCCGGAATATACTTTGGATCTCCCCGTTTTTCGATCCTATCCAGCAAGAGCCAGATCAGGTCCCGGTTTCTGTCTTTCAAAAAACTCATATTGTATGGCCGTTGGCCATTTGCCAACAGTTGGTCAAAACCTTCGAGCAACTCATCAGAAATCGTTTCTTTTTCGATTTTCCAACCGGCACCTGTATAGGTCAATAGGGGCAAGCGATAATCATACTCAATGCGCAAATAGCCGTTAATAATTACCCAATCGATTCTTGCCAGGACGTCTTCATCAGATAAGTTACGATAGTAACCGTATACGGGGCAATGATTGAGTTCGAGATCCAGCACCTCTTTTGCCTGAGAACCTTTCAGGACTTTTACTAACAGACTCCGGCCGCCCTGCGCAATCATTTCATCTGCGCTCCTTAAGATCGCCTTTATTTCTTCTGGTGGAAGTTTCCGTATATTCTTGGAGTCGAGATGGTATTTAACCCGCTGTACTTTGCGACTCATCTTTCACCGGCCCGAATGGTTTACAAATTAACTCTGCGCGCAACGGAACAATGCAAATTGTGCTGGTCATCCTGATACCTTACTATCTTAATTGTAAACATATATCAGGACAACACATACTTGACACCTGGCACTTGACACGCCCTACCCTACCGCCAGCGCCATACCTGCCACCGTCAGCAGCGCGCCCAGTGCCTGCCAGCGGTTCACCTTTTCCCCCAGCACCGCACCAGAGAGCGCCAGCACAAACAACGGCGAAGTATCCGCCAGTGTCTTGACCACCGCCGGGCTGCCCTTCTCCAGAGCGGTCAGCAGCAACAGCCATTGCGCAATCACAAACAGCAGCCGACCGCCGATCTTGATCGCGCGCAGCCGGCTTAGCCAGCCCAACTGCGGACGCAATGCCAGGCCGGTCAGTACTGCGATGAGCAGCGCGCGCAGCAGGTAAAAGCTGTATGGGTTGGTCCACTGGTTGGCAATCAGCATGCGCACCGGAAACACATTGATGCCGAACAACAGTGCAGCCAGTAATGGGTATGCCAAATGTCGCGCTTTGACTTCCACCCTCTGCCCGGCTACGCCGCCACTCGGACTGCCGCGCGCCAGCAGGATTAATCCGCATACTACCAGAATGATGCCGAGAATATTCACCAGACTAAGGCTGAAACCGGGGGTCAGCCAGGGCTGTAGTGCCAGCGCCGCCAGCGGCGAGAGCGCCATTACCGCGCTGGCCGTCACCGCCGGCAGCTTTTCGAAAGTCAAATAGTAAAAAATGTTGGCTGCCACATCGATCAACACGGCAATCAGAAACAGCACCGCCGCCAGCCAGGAAAATTTGAAGTACCAGAAAAATGGAGCGGCGGGCAGCAGCATCAGGAAAATCATGCCAAAGTTTACACTGATCATGTCGCGTGTAGGGGCCAACCGCATCATGCGTCGTGCCAGCAAGGCTGCAATCCCGCCTGCACCCGCCGATAAAATTGCCACCCAGTTCGCGTCCATACCGGGTAATTGTAGGGCATTTTTTAGTAACGGTGGCTCGCGAGCCGCCACCGCTTTAGGCATCCGCAGCTTGATGATCCCAAAATTGGTATAATGCAACCACTATGGGCACAACGATTTCCCGCCGCGCATTTCTTAAGCTGCTTTCTGCTGCCGGTTTGACCGGGCTGGCTTTTCGTCCTTTTTCAGGCGAAGACAGCAACTCAACTGCCAATGACATTGGCCGGGTGACTGTGCGTTCGGTCTCCGTGTATGCGCGCCCTTCGGACAAGAGCCAGATTCTCTACCAGCGTTTCCGCGACGAATTGGTCAATATTTACTATGAAGTCATCTCAGACGAAGGCCCAGCCTATAATCCGGTCTGGTACCGCGTCTGGGGCGGTTATATGCATCGCGCGAACGTGGTGCGCTCACAAATCAAATACAATCCGGTGGCTGAATTCATCCCGGAAACCGGTCAACTGGCAGAGGTTACCGTTCCCTTCACCCAGGCCATGCGCTATACCGGCTCACAAGGATGGGAAACGCTCTACCGCCTGTACAATTCCTCCACACATTGGGTACATGCCGTTGAAGAAGGTCCGGATGGCGAACCCTGGTATAAGCTGATCGACGAACTTTTGGGAGTTGATTACCACGTCCCGGCCAAACATCTGCGCATGGTACAGCCCGAAGAGTTCGCTCCAATCTCGCCAGATGTCCCACAGCACAAGAAAAAGATCGAAGTGATTATTGGGCACCAGAAGATTATCTGTTATGAAGACGATGTGCCGGTATTCGAGACCAAAGTCTCGACCGGGTTGGATTACTCTCCCCCCAACCAATTGTCGTGGAATACCCCCAAAGGCAGCTTTAATGTGTTTTCCAAGATGCCTTCCAAGCACATGGGAGACGGACGCCTAAGCGGTAACCCCGAGGATTATGAACTACCCGGAGTTCCCTGGACCACTTTCTTCGAGACCAGCGGCGTGGCCTTTCATGGCACCTACTGGCATGATGACTTTGGTACACCGCGCAGCCACGGCTGCGTCAATATGCGCTCCGAAGAGGCTAAATGGGTCTTCCGTTGGACTACCCCAGTCAGCGCCCCGGAAACCGTCGAGCAGCGCGGTTACGGCACGCGCGTGATCGTCAGCTAACCAGCTACTTGCCGCCCACACCGCTGGCTGCCCACAGGGCACTCTGTGAGTGAGCTAGCCGAAGCCAAGGTGTACCGCCCTTTGACAAGTTCAATCGCAGATTGTCTTGCGGACAGGGCACGGGCTTGATCAGCAATCTTAAACTTCTGTTTCCTCTAAATTTACAAATTCAGAGAATACCTGATTGCCAAGCAGCCAGCCGCGGCGCGTCAGCCGTAGGATATCATGATCGCTGCCAGCCCATTCCAGCAGGCTCACCTCTTGCAGATGCGCAATCTGGTGGGGAAAGGCCTGTTCCAGGCTGACTCCGAACCTCTGTTGAAAGCTGTGGTTGGAGACCCCTTCATCCAGCAAGCGCAGCCCGACCATCAGGTGCTCCTGCATCGCCGTCCAGCGGTCGATGGGCAGCGCCGACTCTGCCGCCGCCCCAGCCGGAAAATCGACTGGCCGGCCGGTGTTCATCTTCCGGATGTACATCCGTACGCCGCGCAGGTTGGCGGTACGCACGCCGTTGACATAGCCGTGCGCACCGGCTCCCAGACCCAGGTACGGCATGTTGCGCCAGTATTGCAGATTATGCCGGCAGGCCAGTAACCCATCCGCGCTATTTCGCCCCCAATTGGAGATCTCATAATGACCATATCGGGCTACTTCCAACCGGTCGCAGGCCCACTCGAACATATCCGCTGCCAGGTCATCGTCGGGGGCGCTGACCAGACCGCGCTCCAGCCAGTGCCGGAAAGGCGTTCCATGTTCGATGGAGAGCGCGTACAGTGAAAAATGCTCCGGCCGCAGGTTTATTGCCGTTTCCAATGTCGCTTGCCAGCGTTCGAGCGGTTGAACAGGAAGTCCATAGATCAGGTCGAGGTTCAGGTTATCAAAACCTGCCCGGCGCGCCCACGCCACCGCCCGAATGACGTCCACCGTGTCATGCTGGCGTTCCAGCAGCATCAAATCCACAGCATTGGCCGACTGCATCCCCAGGCTGATCCGATTGAACCCTGCCTGGCGCAGCGCGCGCAGCGACTCAAGGGTCACTGTGCCCGGATTCGCCTCCAGCGTAATTTCAGCACCGGGCAGCAGGTCGAAGTATTGCGCGCAGGTCTTCAGCAATAACGCCAGCTCTTTGACTGGAATCAGGGACGGCGTCCCACCACCCAGAAAGATCGTATGTACCCGCAAACGTTCCCCGGCCGCCTGCCCGGCCCAGGCGGCTTCCTGCCTTAAGGCAGCCATATATTCAGGAATTAATCCGTCCAGACCCGCATAAGTGTTAAAATCGCAGTAACTGCAACGGTGGCGGCAGAACGGAATGTGGATGTACAGACTGGTCGGTCCGGTCATATTCGTAGCATAACACAAACCAGACTGAGGGGCAAAACCACCAAATCCCTTGACGAAATTCTAGTATGTTATAATTTGCGCGCCGGGGGTAGTACCCCGGTTCACTATTGATAAAGCTTATGAGCCCAGAAGATACCTCACAAAAAACCAAAATTTGTCCTACTTGTGGCACTCGCTTAGCTGAAAATGCCACCCGTTGTCTGGTCTGCGGACGCTCCTTCACGGTCGGGGAAAGCAAAGAAAAAAAACCGACTGCCGCTGCCTCGGTACATAGCCCTAAACTTCCCGAAGTCACCCTCTCGCTGCCCATCGCGATTGGTTTGATTCTGCTGATTCTGGCAATCGGCGCCGGGACGGTTTTTGGCGTGCTTCGCGGCTCCGGCCAGGTGATTGAACCCACCGCTACTGCAACTTTAACCCAGACGCCAACCGTCACGATGACACCGACGGCTACCTCAACTCCCACCATCGAAGCCACCTGGACGCCGCTACCCCCCATTGAAATTACCATCGCGCTTAATGATAACTGCATCGTCCTTGCATCGCGCTACAATGTATCGGTCAACAGCATCATCACGATGAACAACCTGTCGGCAGCCTGCGACACGCTGTCGCTTGGCCAAAAACTGCTCATCCCGCAGCCTACTCCGACGGCTTCCCCAGCCCCCACCCAGACATTAAGTGCCGCCGAAGCCACCGATACCGCCTGTGATAAGGTCGAGTACATGGTTCAGCCGAACGACACGCTGTTCCAAATTGCTGCCAATTACAATGTCTCCATGCAGGCGATCCAGAATTACAACGGTCTGGCATCGGATGTCGTGTACGAAGGCATGCCGTTGATCATTCCTTTGTGCGAACGCCTGCCAACCGCTGGTCCAACACCGACCCCCACCAATCCGCCGCCGTATGCTGCCCCCAACTTGCTGCTGCCGGCAGACGGCGCAGTTTTCACTGCCGCCAATGACAGCATTACCCTTCAATGGGCTGCAGTCGGCACGTTACGTCAGAATGAGGCCTACGCAGTGACAATAGAAGATATCACCGAAGGCAAGGGGCGCAAGCTGACCGAATATGTTTCGGACACCAAATTCATCGTTCCCGTGTCCTTCCGTCCCACCGACACCATGCCGCATCTGCTCAAATGGTTTGTGGTTCCCGTTCGCCAAGTTGGCTCTGCCATCGACGGCAAACCGATCTACGAACCGTCCGGTGCTGCCAGCGCAGCCCGTACTTTTGCCTGGTGGAGCACCGGCGGTGCTGCAACCACCCCCACCCCTTAAACGCTAAATAACAACAGAAATGCCGCTCAAAAGAGCGGCATTTTTTATCCGAAGTGACCTCGGGCGTTATTTCTCGACGACAGCCTGTTCAAGGCTGTGTTCTTCCAGAAAACGCCCGGCCTGAATGGCGGCGGCGGCGCCCATCCCTGCCGACGTGACCACCTGGCGGTAATGCGAGTCCATCACCTCGCCAGCAGCGTAAACGCCGGGGACGTTTGTGTTCATTGTTAAGTCGGTCTTGATATAACCCTTCTCGTCCATTTCCACCTGGCCCTTGAAGAGTTGAGTGTTGGGCGTGTGGCCGACAAAAATGAAGACGCCATCAGCCGCAAAGACGGATTCCTCATCGGTAACCACGTTGCGGAGTTTCAATCCTTCCACGCCGTTCTCGCCAATAATTTCTTCCGCCACTGTATTCCAAACGAAGCTGATCTTCGGATTTTCCTTCGCGCGCCGCTGCAAAATCGCGCCCGCGCGTAATTCATCCCGCCGGTGGATGATGGTCACCGAAGACGCATAGCGTGTTAAGAATAAAGCCTCTTCCAGAGCACTATCACCGCCGCCAATAACCGCTAATTTTTTCTCTTTGAAGAACCAGCCATCGCAGGTAGCACAATAGGACACGCCCCGCCCGGTCAACTTGTTTTCACCCGGAATGTTCAGGTGATTTGGGGCAGCTCCTGTAGAGATGATCACCGTCTCCGCCAAAATTGTCTTTCCATAGGTCTTTACAGCAAACGGTCGGTGGCTAAAATCGACCTCGGTTGCCATATCGTATTCGAACCGGGCGCCGAAGCGTTCAGCCTGTTTCTTGAATAATTCACCCAGTTCTGCTCCACCGACCCCATCCGGGAATCCGGGATAATTTTCGATGGTAAACGTCAGCGAAGCCTGGCCGCCCAACTCAGTACCTATTAATACCAGCGGGTTCAACTCCGCGCGCGCAGCGTACAGCGCTGCGGACAACCCAGCCGGACCAGCCCCCAGTACCAGCACTTTTTCAACTTTTTTCTCGGCATCTGCCTGAGACGATGATAAATTTAACTGTAACTCCATGCGTGTTCTCCAATAATTGTTTTTAGGCTATTAATAGGATGCAATGCCGCCGGAAAAGTTTCACGATACAACTGCCCTATCCGCAATTTCCAACGCCTGATCGATCGCGGCAAATCCTTCCGCCAACTGCTCAGGAGTAATGATCAATGGCGGCAGCAGCAGAATGGTGTGCCAGTGGATGGACAAGAACACGCCATGATCGAGCAGGTATTTTTTGACCGCAGTCATGGTGGCGTTGGTTTCATTCCAGGGAGAAAGCGGTTCGCGGGTGGCTTTGTTTTTGACCAGCTCGATGATGCCAAAAAGCCCAATCGAGCGCACTTCGCCGACTGAAGGATGCCGGTCGACAAGTTCTACCAGCATATCCGCCATCACTTTTCCGCTCTCGCGTGCTTTTTCAATCAAGCCATCCGTCTGCATGACGCGAATATTGGCGATTGCGGCTGCCAGCGACACGGGATGCGCGTTGAAGGTCAAACCGCCTTCATAGACCCGGTCATCGAACGCAGCCGCTATTTCGGGTTTCATTGCCACGCAACCCAGCGGTGCGTAAGCAGACGTCAATCCCTTAGCCATGGTGATCATATCCGGCACCACATTCCAGTGATTGACGGCAAACCACTCGCCCGTACGCCCAAAGCCGCTCATCACTTCGTCGCTGATCATGACAATCCCGTAGCGGTCACAAATCGCGCGCACGCCCTGCAGGTAACCCTCCGGCGGGATGATGACGCCGTTGGTGCCGGTCACAGTCTCCATCAAAATAGCGGCAATAGTATTCGGGTTCTCGTATTGAATGATTTCTTCCAGGTGATTAAGATAATCGCGCGCAAATTCCGCTTCGCTGATTTCTGGTTTGCCTCGATGGAAGGTCGATCGGTAGCTGTAGGGGTCGAGAAAATGCACCACACCCGGCATCAGATCTGGCTCCCAGGCTGTGCGGCGAGGGTCGCCTGTCAGCGCCATGGCCCCGGCGGTTGCGCCGTGGTAACTGCGGTAGCGTGTCAAAATCTTGTGCCGGCCGGTGTACCCCCGCGCCAGTTTGATTGCATTCTCATTGGCGTCCGCACCGCCCAGCGTGTAAAGAAACTTCGTCAGACCCGGGGGCGTTATCTCGGCCAGAAGCTGTCCCAGTTCCGCCCGGGCGCGGGTTGCCATACCCGGAGCAGCAAAGGGCAGGTCACGCAACTGCTGCGCCATCGCCTCGATCACCCGTTCGTCGCCGTGACCGATGTTGACGCACATCGTCATGGAATTGAAATCCAGATAGCGTTTGCCGTTGGCGTCCCAAAAATAAACGCCCTTGGCGCGGGTTACCGGGATGGGACTGACCTTGCCCTGGGCAGACCAGGTCCAAAAGCTATGTTCCAGCGAGAGAGGTAATATTTCATCGTCTTGGATGGGAGACATAAATCCTCGGGGCGAGCGACTATTTCGAAAGATGTATAGGAATCCTATCATAAAACCTTTGGTATGACCTGTTTCTTAAGGCAAAGGGATGCCTGTGCTATAATCGCCGCATCCTTGAATGCAGGAAACTTATGCCATCATCCCGGCAGAACTCATTTACTGGTAATAGCAAGGCGCACTGTGTTGCCTGTGACCACGGTGTTTTTCATCCCCAGGCTTTAATTGGGTTGAACCTCTTCAATGCCGGAGAATATTTCGAGGCTCATGAAGCGCTCGAACTCGCCTGGCGTGAGGATAACAGCACCATCCGCGATTTATACCGCGGTATTTTGCAGGTGGCGGTCATGTACCACCACATCCTCCAACAAAACTTTCGCGGTGCAATCAAGGTATATCATCGCTGCATGCCCTGGTTGGAGCCTTTTCCCGCTTATTGCCGGGGCGTGGATGTTGGCAGCTTGCGCCACAACTGTCAGGAAGTGTACGATGAACTTGCCCGGCTTGGACCGAACGGCATCAGCCGATTTGATCGGTCCTACCTGCGTCCGATCCGCTTTTCACCTCCGGTAGAGGGTCAAACACCTTGACCCATCCTTTGCCCCTTCTTGGTAAAGTTGCCTTGATCACCGGCGGCGGGCGCGGCATCGGGAAAGCCATCTCGCTGCGCCTGGCGCAGCAGGGCGCGGATATTGTCGTCAATTACGTGCGTAACCAGGTCCCGGCTGAGGAAACCGCCGAAGCTGCCCGATCGATGGGACGCCGGGCGCTTACGGTTCGGGCCAACGTCGGTAAAATTGAAGATATCCAGCGGCTGTTTTCTCAAATAGAAGCGGAATTGGGCGGCCTGGACATTTTTATCAGCAACGCTGCTTCCGGTTTCAACCGCCCTGCCATGCTGCAAAAAGAAACCGGCTGGGATCACACCCTGAACGTTAATGCGCGCGCGCTGCTATTTGCAGCCCAAAGCGCTGTTCCACTGATGAAAGCCCGCGGGGGAGGCAGTATTATTGCAATCACCAGCCCGGGTTCGCAACGCGTCCTGCCTGATTACGTCGCGGTCGGCGCATCCAAAGCGGCACTGGAATCCCTGGTACGGTATCTGGCCGTCGAACTGGCGCCGGAAAACATTGTGGTGAACGCCGTCTCGCCATCGATCGTCGAGACGGATGCGCTCAAACATTTCGCGTCGCTTTCTGACCCCGAAGTCCTCAACCGAGCCGTCGCCAACACGCCAGCAGGCCGTTTGGTACAGCCCGAAGATGTGGCCGGGGTAGTCGCCTTTCTCTGCTCACCTGACGCTGCGATGATCCGCGGCCAGGTTATCGTGGTGGACGGCGGTTTGACACTGTTGACCCGCGGCTAAACGCGGATAACCGTCCGTTATTACTGTTCGATCAGAACAGTACGCGCCGGGGCGCCGTCCGAACCGCCTAACTTGAGCGGCAGGCATGCCAATTGATACACTCCAGCCTTTATCTGGCTGAGGTTTACACCTTCCAATATCACAATTTTTGCTTTTAACAAGATCTGGTGAGTCGGTTTGGACTGTTTATAGGGCGCAATAGACAGGTAATCGATACCCACCAGTTGAATGCCCTGCTTTACCAGAAACTCAGCCCCGTCTGCAGAGATGCCGACAAATCCGGTCTGGAATTCTGTCTCGCCGCGCGCCCAATATTGCGAATTGCGCGTTTTGAACAACACCCGGGTGACACCCTGGATCAAACTGGCGGATTCGATGACTTCGGCAGTAATCAAATCGACTTCGCTCCCCAGCTCGATCACCTGAGCCGCGCCAAAAAGCACATCCAGCGGTAGAGTTTCGACGGATGCGCCGTCGGCGAGAAAATGAAACGGGGCATCCACGTGCGTCCCAGTGTGCACGCCTATCGCCATGCGGGAAACATTAGCATTTGCGCCATCTTCGATTTTTTCCACCCGCTCCAATTCAACTTTGGGATCGCCAGGCCAGGTGGGTAGTTTTGGCGTTACGGTAAGCGAAATATCATGAATTCTCATGTCTGGTACTCCTCGGAATCCTTAGGGCACATCGCCCCATCGAGTGACCGTGAAAATCTCGGTCAAAAATTCATAGCGTTCCGCAGCAGTCATTGGCCGCGGGCGGGCGTAATCCTCCAGCATGGCGGTGAGGATTTCGGTAGAGATATGCCGATTATTATAAAACACATAGCGGTCGATGAACTCTTTTCGAGTTGCATCTGGAATCAGTCCGCCCTTGTGCATCTGATCGAAGAACAGATTACCCAGGCCGTAGTGAATGAAACTACCCCGGTAAAACTCCATCGCCATGGGATGGTGCGCCTGGCTGCCACTGACGATCACTGCGCCGGCATCCGCCATGGAGCGAAAATCGCGCTCCTCGAACGGTTCGACATAATGGCGGTAGGTCTCGAAATACTGGAACGTAGCGATTACCTGGTAACCTTCGGCGGTCAATTGACGAATGCGCTCCCACATCCATGGGTAATCGCAATTCGCCACCCCGGATTGCGTTTCGGTTGCCCAGATGAACTCAGGCCCGGCCGGGTTGCAGCCAATGAACGCCAGTTTATTGCCGTTATGCTCGATTGTGACGGCCTCTCGCGCCTGGAAAATGTCCTCGCCCGCGGCATAGTACGCCCAGCCGCGCTGGCGGTAGAGATCCAGCGAGTAGGCCAGCGCATCGCGGCCCCAATCCACTCCGTGATTGCCGGTCAATTCGATAACATCCGTGCCGACATCATCCAGCAATTCGATATATTCCGGTTTGCTGCAAAATATGAGCGGTCCAGGATAAGAGACCGGGTCCGGGCAAACCGGCGAAAAAGACACCTCGTTGCTGATATGCGTCAGATCGGCATTGACCAGCCATTCCCGAACGGCCTCGCCCGGGTAAGCCATGCCTTTTTCTTCCATTTTGACCGCCGTGGCGCGCACCAGCGCGGTCACTCCGGTCATGATCAACACTGTCATGCGAGAGGGGTCGCGATTGGAAATAAGCTGCGGGAAGTCTCCATCCACGACAGCCATCTGCAAAGCGGCTAAAGCTTCCTCTTTACCCTGCCAACCGTAATATGCTTTCAGTGGGTAGGTGGTGGCCTGAAAATCATTGCGCACCGGCGATTGCCCGTCCAGTGCAATCACTTTCCAGCGGGGTTCGAGGGCTTCAAAAGGAACCAAAGCCAGCGCGTCCGGTGTGTCCCAGGCAGCGGCTAATAGCTCGTCGTCCGGCAATGCCTGTACATTGCCACCAGGAAGGCCCAGGAGCGGCTCCAGAGCGTGCAGCGTAACCGTATCAAGGTAAATGAGCGGAGAAGGTTCCTGTAAACCCTGCCAGGCGCTTTCCAGGTCTGCCAAAGTCATTTCATCCAGCAGCGAAGAAAAAGGCACTACCAGCGCATAAATCCACTCGACGCCGTCCGCAGGATCTTGCATCAAGCCCAATTTCAAAGCCGCCTCATCCGGGCTGGCAGAAGCCGGGAGCATACTCACCTGGTCCAGCAGCATGGTCGGCAGTGCAGGATCGGTCCATACTGTCAAACTTCGCAGTGGAATAGCGGTCGCTGTCGGTATTGCTATTTCAGTCGGGTCGACCGGTTGTGGTGCAGCTTTCGTCTCATTCGGCGCAATAGTCTCTTCAACCGCCACCGTCGGTTCGACAGGCCTCTGGGAGCATGCGGTTAACAAAAAAATGAATATAAGACCGGTGAAAATCAGTTTTCGCATCGTTAATCCTGATCGTTGATCTGCCAGCCGCTGACCTCAAAATAAGTGGTCAACATGCGGGTGCGTTCATCCTCCGTCATTGGCCGTGGGCGGGCAAAATCCTCCAGTTCAGCAGTCAAAATTTCCACACCAAGGTATCGGCCATTATAGAAGATATGGCGGTCGAGAAACTCTCGGCGGTTGAAAGTGTACATCTGGTCGAAAAATAGATTCCCAAGGCCGTAATGCACAAAGCTGTCGCCAAAGAAGGCAAAACCGTGTGGAAAATGCGCCTGCGATCCCGAGACGATCACTGCCCCGGCTTCAGCCATTTGCTGCATCTCCTGCTGAGCCTGGCGGGAGGGCATGGTATCGTCTAATTCATAATGCTGGAAGGTTACGATAGGCAGGATACCTTCGTCCAGAAAATTCTGGATTTGGGAAGTCATAAGATCCAGGTCGCATGGCGCTGAGCCGGGCTGGTCTTCTGTAGCCCAATCGCCTGGCGGGCCGGCCCGGTTGCATCCCAAAAAGGCAATCCGGTTGCCGTTATGTTCGATAACCAGCGGTTGCAGCGACTCGTTCAGGTTTGCGCCGCCACCGTAGGTCAAAATGTCACGGTCACGGTACATTTCTAACGTTTTGGAGAGCGCCTCACGCCCATAATCAACCAGATGGTTACCGGTCAGTTCAACGATCTCGACGTCGATCTGTTCCAGCAATTCGACATACTTCGGGGCGCTGCAGAAGCGCGTTCCCAGACGCACCTGTATAGCCGGTGGGCATTGATCGTTGAATGAAACTTCATTACTGATGTGCGTGAAATCAGCATCCAGCAGCCAGGGCAGGATATCTCCGATCGGGTAATCGATGCCCATGGTCTCCATGCGCTCCGCCGTTGAGCGGACCAGGGCGGTTACCCCGGTCAGCAGCACGCGGGTGAGCTTACCTTCATCGCGGTTGGTGCTTGCAAATCCCGCATTTCGCAACTCGCTGATCGTTGCCTGACCGGTTGAAGTTTGCCCCACCCAGCTAAATTTCACTGCAAGGGGGTAGGCCGATAAGTCCAGGCCGCGGTCGAAGGGCGAAAGCCCGCCGATCCTGATTACTTTCCAACGTGGGGCAATTTCTTCGAAAGGTACGATCCCCCAGGTGAATTTTTCTGACCAGGCCGTTCCCAAAAGGTCATCCGAATTGACTACACGAATTTTCTGCGGGCTTGGTTCTCCCCAAACCTGGCGGAAGATCGCCAGAGTTGACTCATCCAGCAATATTTGCTGCGGAAAATCGCCTGTACCGCTCCAAATCTGTTGCAATTCGTCAATTGAAATGCCATCTGTTAAAGTTGGGAACGGAGCAACCAGTGCATAAACCCAACTAAAATCCGCGTCAACAGCAGCAATGTCTTCTCGAATCGCCAGATGGATATCTGCGGGATCAGCGCTATTTGCAAGAACGAATGGGGCCGGCAGTTGTTCAGCGGCTGCGATTCCGGTCGGAACCCACTCTGGCAGCCAGACCCGGATGCTGGACGGTGTAGGCGTGACGGTTGCTGTCGGCAGCGGTTGGAAGGGCGTCGCAGTTAACTCCACTACCGCCGGGAGTTCAACTGTGTTGTTTAACCGGCCTGCCGGGGTAAAATTGGGCTGTGCCAGCACCGAGCAGCCAGCCAACAATAAGCCCAGGCTGGCAATAATTATGTTGGGAATCAAAGGGGGATAGGATTTGGGTAAGTTCATGGAAAGCGCGGAGTTAAGGAAAGGATTAGCCGGATTGGCTGCTGAGTTGACCGCGGGTGTTATTATACCGCCCTGTACCTGACCGGAAGAAACCCTGCTCTGTTCAGATTTGATAGGTTGTGACAGCTTTACTGGCTATAATTACGGATGAAAATCTCCCCAGCGAGGATCAAATGCGCGAAATAGCTGTCATTGGAATTGGTCAGACCACCATTGATGAACATTGGGATAAATCCTTACGCGACCTGGCCGGTGAAGCCGCCCTGGCGGCCATGGAGGACGTGGGCGTTCACGGCGTGGATGGGTTGTTCGTCGGCAACATGATGTCCGGATCTGCCAACCACCAGCAACAGCTTGGCGCCCACATTGCCGATTGGATTGGCGTGCGCTACGCCAACGCCATGCACATCGAATCAGCCTGTAGTTCAGGTGCAGCCGCCTTCCGCGCTGCCCTGATGGCAGTTGGCTCCGGCATGATGGAGATCGCGCTGGTTGTCGGGGTCGAAAAAATGACCGACTCGCCGGGTTCAGAAATCACCGCACAACTGGCAACCGCTGCCGATGCCGATTGGGAAGCCAGCCAGGGCGTTTCTTTTATTGCGTTGAACGCGCTCATCATGAATCGCTACATGCATGAGTACGGCTGGGAACATCATCATTTTGCCCCCTTCTCGATCAATGCCCATGCCAACGCGGCCCACAATCCCATCGCACGTTTAAGTTCCGCCATCACCGAAAAAGATTATCTCAAAGCTCCCATGATTTGTCCGCCGATTAATTTAATGGATTCCTCTTCCATCGGCGACGGCGCCGCTGCGGTTGTGATTGCCCCGGTGGAGATGCTTAAAAACTTGCCGCCGCGAACTGAAATACGTGTGCTCGGCTCTGGGGCTGCGACGGATACGATTGCTGTCCATTCACGCAAGCAACCGCTCTGGCTGAAAGCAGCCGAAAAGTCCGCTTTGCAGGCTTATAAAATGGCAGGCGTATCGCCAGCGGATATCGACTTATTCGAAGTACATGACGCATTCAGCATTATGTCTGCATTATCGCTGGAGGCTGCCGGTTTTGCCCAACCCGGGCAAGGGCCGCGGCTTGGTCTGGATGGTGAAATTAGTATTGGTGGGCGCATCCCGGTTTGCACCCGTGGGGGATTGAAAGCGCGCGGCCATCCGGTTGGCGCAACGGGGGTGTACCAGATCGTCGAAGTGGTTCAGCAATTGCGCGGCGAAGCAACCGGCACCCAGGTCCAGGATGCCCGCATCGGTATGGCGCAAAACATCGGCGGAAGTGGTTCCAACATCATTACTCACATCCTGGGGCGCGTGTAATAAGCCAGCGGCTGGCTGAAATATTGGCGCTGCATCGGCCCGCCGCTCATTTCTAACCGCGGTACAATTTGGGCATCCCTGCCCGGACTCCCGCCATGCCTATCCTTGCCAAGCAACGCCTCACTGATTACCGCCGCGATACCTTCCGCCTGGATCCCGCCCGCCGCCTGCGCTCCAAAGAAGAAGCGGTGCAGTTTGCAAACGAGCGGGGTTTTATCTTCTTCTGGCCAATCAAAGGCGTGATGCTGCCCAACCTGTGGACAGCAGTCGCCGGCGACCGCCCGGTAGCAGACGAGCATGACGACCCCGGACACATCACCTGGGGTTGGAAAGACAACCTGCTGGATAAGCGGGTCTGGTATTACGCCCGTATCCTGCGCCGGCGTAATTCGATCCTGTCCCTCGACATGCTGCCTTTCTTTTATGCCCTCTCGCCCAACTACGGCGACCCGGATGAGGACTACCTGCTGCAGTATGAGCAAGGATTGATGACGCAGGAGAGCAAGCTGGTGTATGAAGCCCTTCTCAAGGAAGGCCCGCTTGATTCGATTTCATTGCGGCGGGCTGCCCGCCTGGCCAGTCCGGAGAACGCATCCCGATTTAATCGCGCATTGGACAGCCTGCAATTTGAATTTAAAGTCCTCCCAACCGGCGTAGCCGAAGCCGGCGCCTGGCGATACGCTTTCATCTACGACCTGACTCACCGATACTACCCAAATCTGGTCGAACAGGCCGGCCCGATCAGCGAGCCGGCTGCCCGCCAGCAGTTGTTGACCGTTTATTACCGTTCACTGGGCGCTGCCTCCCGTCAGGAAGCCGGAAAATTGTTCGGTTGGCGTCCGGAGGACCTGGAACGAACCTTCAAGGTTTTATTCGACCATAACATCCTGGTCGATCAGGTTGTGCTGGAAAATTCCACCGTTCCCATAGCTGCACTGGCTGAATTGATCTGATTCTTCCGTGTAAAAAATATTTTTCCGGAACCGGATCACCGGAAAACCTCGGTTCAATAAGTGTATAATCTAAACAGGTTGGGAAACGCCGCACTTCCGCACAAAGACGGAGGGAACATGTTTGAATTTCACGTCAGCAGGCAATCCCGCGACCGGTTTGAGTTTGACCAGTCGCTTTTTACTTTTAACGGCAATGTCATCTTCGCCAATTTTCACGCAGCCCGCATGTTTGCCGAAAAAATGAACCAGAAAAGAGATCTGGTTAATGTTCCGGAACGGGCGGTCAAAGCTGGCCAGATCAACGCCATGGGTCTGCTGGATGAAATTTTACATATTCTGGTCGCCCGCTATCGCGAGCAAAAGAACCCGGGTGTAATGACCCGGGCTTTAAATTGGCTTGAGGAGCGGCTGGGTGCGGATGTGGTGCAGAACGCGCTTCTGGCTTTCACCCAGGAATTCCCTCCTCTAGCGGTCTATTTGCGCCAGGTGGAAGCCGCTGAATACCTGCAAGGCACAACCAACGGACGGCTTCACCGCGCCATCGCCCTCGAGGAACTGCTCATGTTGTGGATTTCCAATAAAAATCCGGCGCTCGAGCCCTATCTCGAATTATTCGACGATGATCACCTGAAAAGCGAAACCGCCTACCTGCCCATCCTGGACGGTCTCTACCAGTTTTTCCAGACCCAGCCAACTTTTGGCCCCAATTCCCAAAACCTGATCGATGTGTTGCGAGCGCCAGCCCTGACGCATCCCTTCTCGCTAGCTGACCAGCTTGAGTACATCCGCCAGCATTGGGCGGAATTTATTGGCAGCTATCTTTACCGTTTGCTTGGCAGCCTGGACTTGATCAAAGAAGAGGAAAAACTGCCTTTCCTTGGCCCTGGACCGGCCACAATCCCCATTTATGAACACGGCGCGCTCGAAGGAGAAATCGAAGCCTTCAGCCAGGACAAAGTATGGATGCCGAGCCTGGTGCTGCTGGCGAAAAATGCCTATGTCTGGCTTGACCAACTGCGCCGCAAATACCAGCAACCTATTTTCCATCTGGATCAGGTGCCGGAAGAAGAATTGCAGGAGCTTGCAGCCCGCGGGTTCACCGGCCTGTGGCTCATTGGCCTGTGGGAACGCAGTCAAGCGTCAGCTCGTATCAAACAACTGTGCGGTAATCCCGAAGCCATTGCCTCTGCGTACTCGCTGTCCTCCTACCAGATTGCCAACGATCTGGGCGGAGAAGAAGCCTGCAACCAATTGCGAGAAAAAGCCTGGCGCTATGGTATCCGGTTGGCGAGTGACATGGTACCCAATCATATGGGCGTCGATTCCTCCTGGTTGATCGACCACCCGGATTGGTTTATCGGTTTGGATTATTCGCCGTTCCCCTCTTACACATTCACCGGTCCCGACCTTTCACCCGACGGACGGGTAGGTATTTTTCTGGAAGATCATTATTATTCTCGCAGCGACGCCGCAGTGGTCTTCAAACGAGCGGACCACCTGACTGGCTCCGAGCGTTTTATCTATCATGGCAATGACGGCACGACCATGCCGTGGAATGACACGGCGCAGCTAAACTACCTCAACCCGCAGGTTCGAGAACAGGTGATCCAAACGATCCTGGATGTAGCCCGGCGCTTTCCGATCATCCGCTTCGACGCCGCCATGACTCTGGCCAAACGCCATTTCCAGCGCCTCTGGTTTCCCGAGCCCGGCACCGGCGGCGCCATTCCCTCTCGCGCTGACCATGCATTAACCAAAGACCAGTTCGACCAGGCCTTCCCGGTAGAGTTCTGGCGTGAAGTCGTTGACCGCGTTGCCAGTGAGGTCCCAGACACCCTGCTGCTCGCCGAGGCGTTCTGGTTAATGGAAGGTTATTTTGTCCGCACGCTGGGCATGCACCGCGTTTACAACAGCGCGTTTATGAACATGCTGCGCAACGAAGAAAACGCCAATTACCGCAAACTGATCAAAAACACGCTGGAATTCGAGCCGGAAATCCTTAAACGGTATGTCAATTTTATGAACAACCCCGATGAGCGTACTGCGGTGGATCAATTTGGTAAGGGAGATAAGTATTTTGGCATTTGCGTATTAATGAGCACACTGCCTGGTCTGCCAATGTTCGGGCACGGGCAGGTCGAAGGATACTCCGAAAAATATGGCATGGAGTTTCGCCGCGCGTACTGGGATGAGCAAATTGACACAAACCTCGTGGAGCGCCACCGGCGGGAAATCTTCCCTCTTTTACATCAACGGGCAACATTCGCCGGTGTCGAAAACTTTTTACTGTATGATTTTTTCACCTCCGATGGCTGGGTCAACGAGGATGTTTACGTCTATTCAAACCGGCAGGGTGACCAGCGCGCCTTAGTGGTTTATCATAACAAATTTGCATCTACCGAGGGCTGGGTCAAGTGGTCGGCGGCGTATAAAGGCCGGGGCGAAGGCGGTTTAAAGCAATTGCCCTTGCTGGAAGGGCTGGGGTTGCACAAAAAGGACAACCTGTTCATTTGCTTCCGCGACAGCCTTACCGGGTTGGAGTACATTCGACCGGCAGTAGAAATTGCCGAATCCGGGCTTCATCTGAACCTCTCCGCATATCAAGCACTTGTGTTCCTGGATTTTCGCGAGGTTGTCGATAATGGTCAGGGTGTGTACCGCGCAATTTCTGATTACCTGAATGGACGCGGTGTCCCAAATATCGACGAGGCGCTGCAGGAATTGCTGCTCGCGCCGATTATGACACCCTTCAATCAGATCGCCAACCGGGATTATTTTGAATATCTGCTCGCTAACAGGCTGACGCCTGAATCTCAGTCGCTTCCCGATCATTTGCTGGACGAAGCTGTGCGGAAAATGACCGTGCTGGTGGATGGTATCCAGTCCAAAACCGGCGCTTCATCCAACCAGTCGGCAGTCATCCAGGGAGTCAGGCGGCAATTGGAATTATTACTGGCGCTCCCTGCGCCGGGTAAATTACTACCCATCCCCACCAGGGGAGTATACAAAGCCGCGCTGAAATATGTCCAGGACGGTTTAGTCGCCCGGAAAGATCGCTGGATTATTTTGCTCGGCGGATTATTCATTCACGACCTTGGAAAATTAACCGGTATCCCGGATTATGAAAACCAGAGCCTGAGTTGGCTGGAAGAATGGCAGCTTACCCGCCGCATCATGGAAGTCGCTCACCAGTTGGGAATCGAACCTGGCGAAACCTGGAAACTGCCGGTTGTTTTACGTGTTGTGGTCGGTAAGCAGCGTTGGTACGAAAAAATGGGTTCGCTGCCTGTACAGCAAATTATGCAAACCTGGCTGACCGATGTTGAAATTCAACGATTTTTGGGTATCAACCGTTATAAAGATATTCTATGGTTCAACCAGGAAACCTACAGGGAATTGGTCTGGTGGATGGTGACGGTATCGGTGCTGCAAGCTTCTGCCGGCCCGCGCTACACGCTGGCTCATTTCCTCGAAACCATCCTTGGCAGCTACGAGATCGCACTGCAACTCCTGGCGGCCGAGGAGGAATCCGATTTTCAAGTCAATAAACTGATTATCGCCCTCGGCACGCCGGGCGAGACCGAAGATAAACCTTAGTATGCGGACTTTTCTGCTCCGGCAACCAATCGCCTCTCAACTTGTATTTGCACATTATTTATCCATGTTGTTATAATTTATTCAGTACACGGGATTGGGTGAAAAGGTTAAAAATGAATAATTTACAATCCGAAAATTGCGTTAAGGTCGGCAAGGGAACCGCTGCGCTGCCGATGAACGAAGCGAGTGCCTTGCTTGCAAGTATCCCTGGCTGGGAAATAACAGACCGCAATGGCACGCCCAGCCTGGTCAAAATCTACAAATTTCCTAATTTCGCCGCTGCCCTCAGTTTTACCAACAGAGTAGGTCAACAGGCTGAAGACCAGGATCACCATCCAGCGATTCTGACTGAATGGGGCCGCGTAACGGTCACCTGGTGGACGCATGTTGCCCACGGCCTGCACCGCAACGACTTCATTATGGCTGCCCGCACGGACGCGGTATTCGAATCCTATTTCAGCGACTGAATTTATCCTGCATTTAGCCACGCAATTGGAGGGAAATTTAATGAGCCACTTCGTTCGCGATTGGATGAGTTCACCAGTCACAGTTGTCGACCCGGACAGCAGCGTCACATTTGCTTTGACCCTGATGCGCCGTCGAAATATTCACAGCCTGGTTGTGGTCCTCCAGGAAGGTCAACAGACCACCTATGGCATTTTGACCACCACGGATATCCGCGACAAAATTATCGCTTCCGACCGAAATCCAGCGGAGACTACCGTCCGTGAAATTATGACGATGCCGGTTTTGACAGCCCACCCAAACTGGACTCTCAAAGAATGCTCCATTGAAATGCAAAAGAAAGGCATCCATCACATGCCCGTGGCGGATGATCAGAACAATCTGGTTGGGTTGATTTCAGCGACCGACCTGTTCATCGCCGCAGAAGAAATTGGCTGGGACGCCGGGTATTAGCCCGGCAGAACATAAATCCCACTGCCCCAGGCGCCTAACGAAGCGGTAAATACGCCTTTATCGCAGCGCCCCGGCCGGGTGTCATCCAGCAAATTTGGAAAGTCTCCCTCAACTGGCATCCCGTTCAGGCCATGTATCGATAAAGTGCTTGCCATATCGGTAGGGTTGGCGGCTACCCATATCGCCTGGCTTCCAGGTAGCGTACGCTGCCAGGCAGAACCGCCTGAAATCTGGCCGGGTGCCGGAAAACTGATCTGGCCGCGCCGCAGAGCGGGATAGGCTTTGCGAATTTGGATCAACTGCCGGATGTGCTCCAGCAGTCCGCGTTGCCAGTCTTTGTCATTCCAGGGAAAAGCCCGGCGGCAATCAGGATCGCGCCCGCCTTCCAGCCCCACTTCATCACCGTAATAGATGGCAGGAATACCCGGCAACCCAAACAAGAGGGTATTGGCCAGGCGCGTTTTCTCGATGGAGCCCCCCATCAATGTGCGGATGCGCTCGACATCATGCGACCCGAGCAGGGAATACATCGCAAGCACATTTTCGTATGGGTAGGCTTTCAGGATGACCTCAATGTCCGCAGCAAAACTTTCATGGTCGCCTTCGCCGGTGAGCAGTCCAAGTATGGCCTTACGCACCGGATAATTCATCAGCCCATCGAAGTGCTTATCTCCAACCCATCGGGGATCGATTTCCCATATCTCACCAATCAGGTATGCGTCCGGATTGGCAGCACGGACTGTATTCCGAAAATCAGCCCAGAAAACATCGTCGTTGATCTCATTGGGCACATCCAACCGCCAGCCGTCGATGCCCTGTTCGATCCAGTAGCGGCCGACATCCAGCAGATATTGCCGCACTGCCGGGTGGTCCGTATTGAATTTTGGAAGGCTCTTGAATCCCCACCATGCGGTGTAATTGGTGGCTTTCCCGCTGGTATATGCCTGCAGTGGAAAACGTTGAACGTGGAACCAATCAAGATAGGGCGAGTCCCCGTCATTTTCAAGGATATCATTGAAAGCAAAGAAGCCGCGACCGCAATGATTGAATACCCCGTCCAGCACCACTCGCATCCCCTTCTGGTGGGCTGCGGTGAGAAAAGACTGAAAATCACGCATGGTCCCCAGTTTGGGATCGATTTTATAATAATCGACGGTATTGTAGCGGTGCGTCGAAGGCGAGAGGAAGATGGGGTTTAGATAAATGGCATTGACGCCCAGGTCGGCCAGATAATCCAGCTTTTGCTGGATGCCCGCCAGATCGCCGCCCTGGAAATGAACGATATCGGGCAAAGTGCCCCAGGCCTGCTTGTTGGGTGGATCGTTCAATGAGTTGCCGTTCGCAAACCGGTCTGGAAAAATCTGATAAAACACGCTGTCAAAGACCCAGGATGGGATGGTCATGAATTCCTCTATGACTACACGAAGTTTATAGGTTCATTGCAAGGCAGCAAGCAGTTTTTCGGGTTGCTTCTCGAACGTGCTGATCGGAATTTCATGAGCAGTCAGGCTCAGCAAGGTTTCAGTCAAAAACCGATTTACCGGGGTTGGCACCCCCAACTGCTCGCCGTGCCTCACGACTGCGCCGTTAAGGTATCCAACTTCCGATCTTGGATTGCCCCCATGCAGGTCGATGTGGAAAGATGGCATTTTATTGCCCCGGCCGCTTCCCAGAAAGCGCACCGCCAATGGTTGCCCTAGGACTGCCGGAAAACGCTCCATCAGCAGCGCCAGCAAGCGCACCGGTGTACCGGGTAAATCGACAACGCGAAGATTCAACTTCGCCATCACCGCCAGCGCTTCCCGCACCTGGCGCGCTTCCATAACGAACAGCCCTCTATGGGCATAGATGGCAGATGGCGGCATATTCAATATGGCAGATGACGCATTCGCCAGCAAATTCGTCAGCAGCTTGGACCATTTCATACTTACACCGTCAGAATAGAGCCGCGCATGCAGCCCCGCCAGGTTGAATCCATCCAAAAGCCGTGCACTGACCGCATGTCCACCAGCAATGCCGATCCCGCGCAACCGTTCAAGCACCGCCGTTCCGGCAGCCGGTTTGCCAATCGCGCTGGTGAGCGTCCCACGGATAATTTTTTCAGCACCAAGCACGTCGCCCAGAATGGTTTCGTTTTCCACCCCGTTTTGCAAACATAAAATGGGAGGCAACTGCGCCTTGAATGGCGTTAACTGCTGCGCCAGCGCAGGCGTATCGTAAGCTTTCACTGCCACCAGAGCAGCATCAAAAGGACCGGTCGCGAGCGCCTCCGGCAATGTAGTTCGAATCTCCGGTTGCATGAAACGGACGGATTGTTCCCCAACGATCAGGCGTAATCCATTTGCCGTTATGGTTGCAGCCGATTCGGGCCGGTCGAAAAACACCACCTTCTGACCGCTGTTCAGTAAGCTTGCGCCAATATAGGTGCCAATTGCGCCAGCCCCAAAAATTAATAGCTTTAAATCAGCCATAAGGTTGCTTTAACCAGCTCCCCTGTCATGATTCAGCCAACCGCGGGCGCCGTTCAGAAATACTCCCCCGGGCATCGGCTTCTTTCCCGCCGGTTGCACTTCCCTTAAAACCAGCGCACCGTCGGCTGTTCCAACGATCGGCAAGCCATTTACGGTCCCATGCTGCGCGGGTTGCAGCTCTGTCGGTGTCAGACTACTGGCGCTCAACACTTTAATTGGCTGTCCCTGCCACTGGAAATAGGTTCCTGGCCAGGGGTTGTACGCGCGAACTTTGCATACCAGCGTCTTGGCGGGTTCGGAAAAATCCAACAGGCCATCTTCTTTTTTTATCATTGGTGCGTAGGTTGCCAGGGTGTTGTCCTGCGGCCTCGGCTGAATCGTCCCATTCAGGTAACGGGGCAATGTCGTCATCAGCAGTTCGGCTCCGGCAGCAGCCAGGCGATCCGTCAAGCTGGCAGCATTGTCGTTTTCAGTAATTTCCTCTGCCTGCTGGGAAAGTATGTCGCCTGTGTCCACTCCGGCATCCATTTTCATAATGGTTACGCCGGTCTGGCTATCGCCATGCAGCAGTGCGGCCTGAATAGGCGCCGCCCCACGCCAGCGCGGTAAGAGCGAGGCATGCACGTTGATGCAGCCGTACTCTGGCAAGTCGAGTACATTTTGGCGCAAAATTTGCCCAAAAGCGGCGACGACGATCAGTTCCGGCTGCCAGGCAGCCAACCGGTCGAAGGCTTCCGGGCGGCGCAGCCGTTCTGGCTGCATAATCGGGATGCCTGCTTCTTCAGCCAGCACCTTCACCGGCGGAGCGGTCAACACTTTGCCGCGCCCGGCCGGCCGATCTGGTTGTGTCACCACGCCGACCAGGTTGGCCTTACCGATCAACGCCTGTAAGATCGTGCGCGCAAATTCGGGAGAACCCATGAAGACCGTTCGCAAATTCACCATCGGCAAGATTTTAACACATTCACGCCAGCGAAACATTCTTGAGATTTTTTATTCGAAAAATTCATCGAGAAAATTAGTAGTATTTAGCAATGAATTGCTATACAATACGCTTATTGATTCATCCTCTATCCCCAAGGAGAAAACCCATGTCAGAATTCCAAACCCCTACTCCCCCGGCCGATGAAGTCACCAGCGATGATCGACTCTGGGCAATGTTATCATATTTACTTACCCCTTTGATTCCCATCATCATCCTGCTGATGGAGGCCAAGAAAAACCGCCCCTTCCTGAAGGCGCACTATATGCAAGCATTGGTACTTGGCGTCGTGCTGGCTGTTTTGGGTACTATCCTTGCGTTCATCCCGATAGTTGGGTGCATTCTGCCGGTTGTCTGGCTGGTCGTTGTCATCCTCTATGCAGTCAAAGCTTACCGCGGCGAATATGTAACCATCCCGGTTATTACCAATTTCGTCAAGAACCAGGGCTGGGCGTAGAACTCCGATTTCTCCCAATAAAACAATCTCGAGGAGCAATCCTTGAGATTGTTTTATTACCGGTTGATGATACTGACTTTAGGCTACAATTGGGCCAGACCAGCATGTTCGATCTCACCATCCAAAACGCTATCAATCTTGAATTAAACCGCGCAGAAACCGCCCGTAGCAGCGCAAATGAAGGAATGGCACGGGTATGCGCCCGCCGGGCGGCAGGCATCGCCATTCGGGCTTTATTCACCGCCGCCGGAGAAGCTATTCTCGACCCGAGCGCTTACGTACTGCTTGCACGCCTGCAAGCCCTGGAATCAACCCCGGCGGAAATCAAAACAATTGCCGGCAACCTTTTGACCAGGGTAAATCCGGATTACACTTTACCATCTCAAACAGACCTGATTGCTCAGGCACGAATATTGATAGAATGGGCCGGAAAGCAAATCAAAGGAGAACATTTTGACTGAACCAACTGCCGCCATCATCATGTACGGAACCACCTGGTGCTTCGACTCACGCCGGGCTCGTCGGGTATTCGACGAACTCGAAATTCCCTATGAATGGATCGACATTGACAAAGATGCAGATGCCCGGCACTATGTCGAAGAAGTCAACCACGGCTTCCGGTCAGTCCCCACCATCATCTTCTCGGATGGCAGCATCCTGGTCGAACCAACCAACGAAGTTTTGCGTGAAAAATTGGCCGAATTAACTCGCGGCTAACTCTGCCGATCGACCGGCCTACTTTTTGCTTTGTCCGCCAAAAACCCGCCAGATAATTAGCCCGGCTAAAAATCCAACCCCTAACCATACCACCCAGTCCGACGATTTAATCGGACGCCCCAGTACGGTTTGATCGGTCCTGGATAGGCGATGGCTTAAGGTATTAATAAACTCCGGATCAGGGTCAATTGGCCGGAAGAAACCGTACAAATCTTTTTCTATCCCGGATATTTGTGACAAGTCTGCCTGCATCATACCCTACCCCCTTCTAAAATCGAATTGACCACAATTCCAACATTTACAGTACCGGGGTGAGCTGCCGCCGGGTTGGATAATACTGTACCTGTAAGTTTGCCATATGGCAGGACCTTGAATTGCGCATACCTGCCAACAGGCCCATTCTTCAAAACAACGGATTCAATCCTCGACATCCATCAATCTCCCTGCAACTTACTGCTTAGGTCATCTCTGAGCGAAAGCAATGTGCGATGGTATAGGCTTTTGATAGCACCCTCGCTGCGGCCCATAATTCGGGCGATCTCATCATTGGACATGTGCTCTACAAACTTCAAAATAATCAACGTTTGGCGCTCTTCCGGCAGCTTGCTGATGGCATCCAGCAGCCCCTGCACCTCTTGATTTTTAACCAGCGCCGCTTCAGGGTGATCACCTTGCCGCAGCGTATGAGAATGATCGTCCAGGGGCACCTCGCGCCTGCGGTGGCTGTCCCGGTGCCAGTTTGCCACCAGATTATGCGCTATGCGGTAAAGCCAGGCTGTGAAGGGCAATCCACGGTCATGGTAATTGTGAATGTGGTTCATTGCCCGAAAGAACACGCGCTCGGTTAAATCTTCAGCATCATGTTGGCTACCAGTGCGGTAATAAATATAGTTGTAAATCCGCTTGACGTAGCGCTGGTAAAGAACGCTGAATGCATTCTTATCGCCCTGTCCTGCCAGGATGATGGCTTCTTCGTCGCTTAGTTCATCCAAGATTCTTCCCTGCAGGTCTTTCTACCCCTAATTAACCCGGATACTTCACAAAAGATGCAATGCCGTTTGAAATTACAGGCTGGCAGATGAAAAAGATGAGTTCGAGATTCCCATTATAACGGTTAACGATTGAATTGCTATTTTCCGATTTTTTCGATCTGGCAAACTCTGATTTTTCGAGTAAACTTGTGTTCTTAGGTCACATTGACCATTATTGTTCTGCTTGAGGTGGTATGCAAAAAATCGAATTTTCCTGGTCGTCGCCGAAAAATATCCCCATTTATGCTTATGAATGGCGACCATCATCACCGGCAAAGGGCGTGATTGTGCTGGTACACGGTATTGGTGAACACATCGGGCGCTACGAGCATGTTGCGCGAATGTTTACGGACAACCAGTATGCCTTTATTGGATCGGATTTAACCGGGCATGGTAAATCGGGCGGGCAACGCGGCCACGCAGATTCATTTGACGACTTTTACAGCCAGATTACCTGGATGCTGCAAGAATCAGAGAAGCGCTACCCGGGATTGCCGGTGTTTCTTTATGGCCATAGCCTGGGCGCTAACCTTGTCCTTGGTTATGTGGAGAAGGGTAGTCATTCTGTTGCTGGCGCCATCGTTACTTCGCCAGCGCTTGCGATTACCCGGATTCCACCCGTGAAACTTGCAGTTGGCAAATTGATGTATGCGTTGTATCCCCGCTTCAGCATGACCAACAGCCTGGACACATCCGGCCTCTCGCGCGATGAAAACATTGTCACAGCCTATGTCAATGACCCGCTGGTGCATCCCTCGGTTTCAGCGCGTCTGGGGCTTGATTTGATCAACAGCAGTCAAATGATTCGCGATCAAGGCGCAAATATCAATATCCCGCTGCTCGTCCTTCATGGAGAATTGGACCGCCTGGTTAACGTAACCGGAACTCGTGAATTTGCCCGCCTGCTGGATGGCCGGGTGAAATACATCGAAATTCCGGGCGGATACCACGAATTGCACAACGAACCCAACCAGCAAGAGATTTTTAATATCTGGCTGGACTGGCTGGATGCCAGAGTTAAAGGCGCCGGCTAGCAATTTTGTTTAACCCGTTACGGTGATGTCAAATATCACTTGACCCGGATATCCAGGCTGAATACAATATAGATGGAATTGTCGCGCCAATTCTGGTTTTTCGTGCGCCTTAATCCTAACATCCCACACATCGAACATCCTAAAGGAGAAAGCTGATGGCTGATTTCCTGACTCGTGGCACGCTTGCTGAGGTCGATCCTGAAGTAAGTGAACTCATCCGCCTGGAAGCAGAACGCCAGTATCGCAAGTTGATTCTGATCCCGAGTGAAAGCACGGCTCCTGTAGCAGTGCGCGAGGCGCTAGGCTCGGTTTTCCAGAACCTTTATGCGGAGGGTTACCCGGATGAAGAAACCCGGCAGATGACCGAAGCTGAAATCCTCGACTACACTGCCCGCCTGACCCATTATCGCCGTTATGCCGATCCGCGCTATTACAAAGGCGTCGAATACGCAGATACGGTTGAATCGCTGGCCCGCCGGCGCTGCGCAGAAGTGTTTGCCACCGAGAAGTTCTCTGCCGATCAGTTCTACGTCAATGTGCAGCCGCTTTCCGGTGCGCCTGCCAATAACGCCGTTTACACCGCGCTTGTAAACCCTGGCGATACGGTCATGGGTATGAATTTGCTGCATGGCGGTCACCTGACCCATGGATCATCGGTTAACCGCTCTGGCAAACTTTTCAAGGCTGTCCATTACACCGTAAACCCGGATACCGAGCTGATTGATTATGATCAGGTCGACGCGTTGGCGCTCGAACACAAACCAAAATTGATCATCGCCGGCTATTCTTCGTATCCCTGGGTGCCTGACTGGGCGCGCTTCCGCGCCGCCGCCGATAAAGTTGGCGCAATCTTCCTGGCAGATGTCTCGCACATCGCCGGTTTAATTGCCGCTGGAGCAATCCCCTCTCCAGTCGGTCATGCTCATGTAATCACCTTCACCACCCATAAAACCCTTCTTGGGCCACGCGGCGCCGTTGCGCTGACCACCGATGCAGCCCTCGGTCGAAAGCTCGACCGGGCTGTGTTCCCCGGCGAACAGGGCGGACCGCACATGCATGCCATTGCGGCTCTGGCTGCCACCCTGAAAATTGCCAAAACTGATTCCTTCAAAAAACTGCAACACCAAATCATTAAGAATTGCGCTGTACTCACCAACCGCATGGCGGAACGCGGCCTGCGCATATCATACGGCGGCACCAATACCCACCTTGGCAATGTGGACTGCAAATCCATCGTTGGGCCGGACGGCACCCCCCTTTCCGGTGACATGGCTGCCCGAATTCTGGATATTGCCGGAATCGTGCTCAATCGGAATACCATTCCCGGCGACAAGACAGCCCTGGTCGCCAGCGGCATTCGCTACGGTACGCCCTGGATCACCCAGCGTGGCCTGGGTGAAAAAGAAATGGTGGAGCTGGGCGACATCATTGCGGATGTGCTGCTGGCTACCACGCCTTACTCATTGGAAACGAAAAAAGGCGATGCCATTCGCGCCAAGGTCGATTTTGGCGTGTTGGAAGATGCCAAGCTGCGTGTTCGCAAATTGGCCGAAGCTGGCGGTTATGACGGCGACACAGCCCACAAATCGGGTTATCCGCATTACTTCTTTATCGATGACAAGCCAGCAGCAAAAGCCGGCTGGGCTGCCTTTGAACTTTCTGGCCACGGCATTCGCACCTTCATGAACACCGTTTTCGCCAGCGATGTCGACTTATTGGCCTCCGGGGAAAGCCAGAACACGCTGCTGCATACACCCAAAGAAACAATCGAAGGCGTAATCACCTGCCTGGACGCTTATAATTTCCAATTCAGCCTGCCAGCCGGCAAGGCCAGTCTGGCAGCCACCTGGCTGCGGGAAATGTCGGATGGCTATGTTTATTTTGACCCGGATTTATTGCGCCGCACACCTGGCCCGATTTATGTACACGAGTCCGGCAAGGCTCCCGTAACCGCAGCGAAGGGTTCGGCTACCGGGGCAGCCAAACCCTTCGCCATCGGCGTAGCTGACAAAGCCGGTGCAGCACTTCCCGATTTTGTCTGGGAAGAGAAAGAAGAAGAACTGCGCCGCACGCCGCTTTACGATACCCATAAAGCGTTAGGTGCAAAAATCATCCCGTTTGCCGGTTGGGAAATGCCCGTATGGTACACCTCGGTGGTGGAAGAACATTTGGCCTGCCGCCAGGCAGCTGGATTGTTCGATGTGGCTCACATGGGCGTATATCAAGCCGAAGGCGCTGATGCGGCTGTCTTCCTGGACAGTGTCTGCGGCAACGACATTGGCGCGCTCGAAATCGGCGAATCCTGCTACTCCCATTTCCTGACCCCGGATGCCAATGTGATCGATGACCTGCTGGTATACCGCCGTGGGTTTGAGAAATACCTGGTGGTGGTCAACGCTTCCAACGACGACAAAGACTGGGCCTGGCTGAATGCGGTTCGCGCAGGCAAGGTCAAGATTGACAATGAACATCCTGGCGCCCGTGCATTCGGGCGCAACGTAGTCCTGCGTAACCTGCGTGACCCGAAAGAAGGGGCGGATATGCGCGTGGACATTGCCTTACAGGGACCGAAATCGCGCGATATCCTGCTTTCGTTAGGCGTGGACGCCCCCACCCGACGCAAGATTATGGCCCTAAAACGCACGGAACTGTGCGAAGCCGTGGTTGGCGGTATCGACCTGGTGGTCTCGCGTACCGGCTACACCGGTGAAAAAATGGCCTTCGAATTATTTGTCCACCCCGCAAAAGCGGTGGAGTTGTGGAATGCCCTGACCAAAGCTGGTGAACCACTGGGTCTTAAGCCGTGCGGATTGGGTGCGCGCGACTCCTTGCGTACCGAAGCCGGTCTGCCGCTTTATGGGCACGAGATGGGCGGCGATATGAACCTGGGCGTGGCTGAAGCCAGTTTTGGCAGCTTTGTCAAAACCTACAAGCCGTGGTTCATTGGCCGTAAAGCCTATCTGGAGCGGGAGGCCACCCGCACTGCTGAAGTAATCCGCTTCCGCTTCACTGAAAAAGGTGTGCGCATGGCGCACAATGCCGATCCGATCATCGACCGCAAGGGTAAGACCGTCGGTAAGGTCACCAGTTGCGCGATCGACTCGGAAGGCTTCTTGACCGGCCTGGCCTATGTAGATTTGAAAGTCGCTGAGGAGGGTACGCAGTTCTTCATCTACCAGGGAGCGCCAAAAACAACCGGCAAAGTCCCGGCGGAGCTGATAGCCGGCGACCGAATTACACTACCAACAGCGGCCGTTATTATTAGCCGCTTCCCGAAATAATATCGAACATCAGGTGTGCTGGATAGCTCGGCACACCTGATGTTTTTCACAATGAACTTGGTTAACCTGAAAACAATTCAAAAATGGATACGAATGGAGATAAACATACCGTAATAAAATAGATAAGGACAACTCAAATCAGCATTACCAGCCGGTCTCTCGTCAACCTGTTCTAAACAGAATTTGAAAAGGAGATGGAAATCATATGCAAACCCCTTGGGATCACCGCTATGCTCAGCGTACCCAAAGAATGAAAGCATCGGCAATTCGTGAATTGCTAAAAATCACGGAAAATCCAGAAATTATTTCATTTGCTGGCGGCCTGCCAGCTCCGGAGGTCTTCCCCACCGAAGAAATTCGCGAAGCCTGCAATCGGGTTCTAAAGGACCAATCTGCGCTGGCATTGCAATATGGAGCCACGGAAGGTTATCTTCCTTTACGGGAGATGATTGCCCGTCATGCCAGCCGTTCCGGAGTGCAGATTCGCCCCAATAATATTCTCATCACCTCTGGCTCCCAACAGGCGCTGGACCTGATCGGCAAAATATTCATCAACCATGGCGACCGTCTGTTGGTCGAATCGCCGACGTACCTGGGAGCGCTGCAAGCCTGGAACCAATACGGCGCGGAATATGTCACCGTCCATACGGATGATGACGGTATGGTGTCCGAAGATATCGAACAGGCGCTGCGCACCGGCCCCAAATTTATCTACGTGCTGCCCAATTTCCAAAATCCAATGGGCGTCACCATGTCGATGGAACGCCGCGTCAAGCTGGTTGAACTGGCCGACCGTTACGGCGTCCCGCTGGTGGAAGATGACCCCTACGGGCAATTACGCTTCGAAGGCGAAAACCTGCCGGGCGTGAACGTTCTGGATGCACAATTGCACGTTCAAAACGGCAGATACACCGGCAATGTCATCTACTTTAGCACCTTCTCGAAGATCCTTTCACCGGGTCTGCGCCTGGCATGGATGATCGCCCCCGACGAAGTCATTTCGAAACTTGCGCTGGCCAAGCAGGGCACCGACCTGCATACCGCCACCTTCAATCAGGTGGTCGCTTATGAAGTCAGCCGGCATGGGTTCCTGGATAACCATGTGAAGCACATCTGTGAAGTTTATAGCGAACGGCGCAATGTGATGTTGGATTCACTGGCAGAGTATATGCCGGAAGGCGTTACCTGGACGCATCCGCATGGCGGGTTGTTCCTCTGGGTGCGCGTACCTGAATCTTGTGATACAACTAAAATGTTCCCGGCGGCGGTGCGCAACAAGGTCGCCTATGTGCCGGGCGAAAGTTTCCACCCCAATGGCGGCGGCACCAACACTATGCGGTTAAATTTCTCCTATTGCAAACCGGAAACGATCGTCGAGGGCATTTCCAGATTAGGTAATATGCTCAAAGAAGAGCTTTGCAGATAATCAGTTAGCGTTTTGCATATTCATATAAAAATGGGACAGCCATGAACTGTCCCATTTTTATATTCAACGCCTGGCCTTAGTGGTTGGTAGTATGATCCCACAACTTAAAGTCTTTCAAACTCGAATCGCCTAAAAACTCGCGCAGGATGGAATTATCCGGGATCAAATGGACGTCAACCGGCATGAACCACTCCAAAAAGGCCAGCAAGCGTTTGGCTTCGATAAATTCACTGGTGCCAAACGGCACCTGTCGCAGCAGCGGTTCCACCCGCTCACGCAGTGCAGAAAGCTCGTAGACCAAAGCAGAGTTGAAAACCTCATCGGCATTTTCTTGAAACGGGAAAATATGGCGTTTTTCCCCGCGCCGCACAGATTCCCAGCGTCCTATTGTGTCAAGCGCCGAATACCCGCGTTCGCGTTGATCGCGCACAATGCGCCGCAACAGCCGGGTGTCGGTGGTTGAGATCCGGTTGTGGCGGTCCAAATTGAGCTGGGTCAGGCAGGATACATACAACCGGAAGGTTGTCTTTTGCGGTACATTCGGCAGCAAGCCGGGGTTCAACCCGTGAATCCCCTCCAGCAAAATAAGCTGGTCTTTGCCCAATTTGACCATTTCGCCCGGGCTGCTCTTGCCCGTTTTGAAGTCATAGCGTGGCAGTTGCACTTCTCTCCCGGCGATAAGCGCGAGCAAATCGCGCTCCAACCGCGCGATGTCCAATGCCTGCAAGGTTTCGTAATCGAGCTGACCATCTTCATCGCGGGGCGTCCGTTCGCGGTCAACGAAGTAATTGTCCAGCTCTAAAGGAAATGGGGAACATCCCTGCGCCAGCAATTGGACGGATAGACGTTTTGAAAAGGTGGTTTTTCCGGATGAGGAAGGACCGGCAATTAATACAATGCGCGCAGCGTTCGAACGATCGGCAACTTGCCTGGCGATGTCGGCGATTTTCTGTTCGTGCAGCGCCTCCGATACCAGAATGATTTCACGAATGCGCCCGCCGCTGATCGCGTCATTCAGTGCGCCCACGTTTTCGATCCCCAGCCGCGACAACCAGTTGCCGTATTGCCGAAATGTACGCAGCAATTTAGGGTAATCCGGCATGGGCAGCAAGTTTCCGGGCATGTGCCGACGTGGGTAAATGATGACGAAGCCATCGCCCAGCAGCTTAAGCCCAAAGCGTTTCAAGTAGCCTGTGCTGGGAACCATGTATCCGTGCAGGTAGTCCTGATGGTCGCCCAGGGAGTAGAGCACCAGGGTATCCTTCTGGCGGTATTTTAATAACTGGACTTTATCGGCATAACCTTTTTGAGTGAATACTTCGATCGCTTCTGAGATGGGGACAATTCGCCGCTCGAAGGGCTGGTCCGCCTTGACCATGTTGAGCATTTTGTTGGCAAGTTGATCCAATACTTCCTGAGTGAGCGGATCGAACCCGGTGACGGTGCAGTAATACCCACCAGAGGAAACAGAATGATCAATGGCCATCGATGCGTGTGGAAATAATTCTTCGAACGCCGCCTCGAGTAGAAAGGTGATGGACCGGCGGTATATTCGCGCGCCGTCGGCGCTGCTCATATCGATCGGCTTTACCTTCGAATCCATGGTGATTTTAAAGGTCAGTTCCCGCAACTCGCCATTGACGATCGCTCCCACGATCTGCGGCTCGTTCCAATTGGGCAGCAACCGTAAAAAATCACCCACCGGGGTGTTGCGCGGCCCACTAAACACCTGCCCACCGGGCAGAATAATTTCGACGGTATCGCGCAGTCGAGTTTCCTGAATGCTTGTTAAGGTGTCGGTCATATTTCCTCTTGCTGGTTTATCTTCAGGCAATACGCTGGCCTGCCTTCAATTTCATGATAAGCCCTGCAATAATAAACCATTTTCATTAATTTTCAACCCGCAGGCAGAGGTTGCTGAGTTACCCATGCGCCCGGCTTTGCGCGTGTGAACGGCGCAAATCCGGTTGTCACTCCCGGGAAAAACGTCGCACTCGATTCCAATAAAGCCAAAAACGAATGCCAGGCAAGGCTCAAAGCCTGGAACCGGCGGGTTTCATCCATTCCGAATTGTAGTAAGTATAATGGAAATATCCTTTGATATTTTATAAGTGCAGAAAGCAACGCGATGGATCCCAACTACCTTGACCTCGATCCCCAGGAACGTATCAACAAAATACTAGCCTTATTTTCAGTTCTCATCGGCACTGCCAGTATATGCGCGGGATTGATCCCGATCTTTGGCGCTGCAAGTTCTATCGCAGGGATTGTTGCCGGAATATTTGGTAGAAAATCTGAGAGCCGGAAGCTGGCAACCGTCGGGATCGTTATTTCCGCATTCAGCTTGATGTTATCGATCGTGTATGCGTTCTTTGTTTACATCAGCATGTAATCAAGGCGGCCGGCATTTCTAAGAATCCAGCGCGCCAAACAGCATCCGTTCCAATAGTGTCCGCTGAAAAATCACAAAAACCAGGATCACGGGGATGGACATGATGACCACCAGTGATCCTAAAATACTCCAGGGTTGGGCATTTCCTGATTGCACCATGGCGTAAATTGCCATGGACAGGGTAACGGTTTGGGCTTTATCCACAAAGAGCCAGCCGATTGCGAACTCAGAATATGCCATCAGAAAAGAAATTAAGGCTGCAATGGCAATCGATGGCAACGCCAGCGGCAAAGTCACATAACGAAAAGTGGACAAATACCCTGCCCCATCCAAAAACGCGGCTTCCTCCAACTCCCGCGGCACAGATTGAAAAGCTGCCCGCATATTCCAAATGCAAAATGGAATCGCAAAAACGGCGTAAACGATCGTCAGACCTAACAAGCTCGTTCTTATTTGCAAAATACTCAAAACGATATACAGCGGGGTGGCAAATGCAATCGGTGGGATAACTGCCGTCAATAACAGGATAAACAACCCAGGTTTACGGCCAGGAAAGCGGAACCGTGCAAACGCATAAGCCAGACTGGCGCCCAACACAAGCGCCAGCAGGGCCGCTCCCAGGGAAACTACCAGACTATTCTTGAGCAGGGTCGTAAAATGGACAGACTGGTAGGGACGGTCTAAAACCGAAAACAAAGGTTCAAGCGAAAATACTTTTGGAAAAAATCTGAATTCGGTCGGGCGGCTGAGCAAAGAGCCATCGAATGCCAGCCGGAGCATACCCCAGATGGGTACTATGACGTATAAGCCAATGATTATGAGAAATATCTGGCCGAGAATTTGGCGGACCCATAAATATTTACGCATAGGTCACCCCCTGGTCGGCCTTACTCCAACGATTGAACAAAATCACGAAACCAATCAAGATCACCACGGTAATGATATTGATCACAGCCGATACGGCAAATTGGCCGTTGATGAAAAACCCGCTGGGATTGAAAAAGTTATAAGACAGCGTTGCAAGCGTACCCGTTCCGATCCGAAACGCTTGAAAAAGATAAAACTGATTGAAGGCAAAAATCCCTCTTATGATAATGGCCGGAATCAATAATGGATACAACAGAGGCCAGGTAATGTACCTAAATGTTTGCAGCGCGTTTGCGCCATCGATCTGGGCTGCATCAAATGATTCCTTGGGCATCATTTTCAGGCCCGCTGAAGCCGAAAGCATCATGAATGGGAATCCATACCAAACGCCTGAAATCAATAAAATGACAAGCCACATGCTTGGGCTGTTTTCCCATCCCAATAAAAATGAGAAAGGCATGGCCGGCCCGTATTTCTGAGCCGCCAGGCTCAACCAGCCAATCTCAGGGGCAAAAACATTCACCCACATTAATGCACCGATCATTTCTGGTATCGCCCATGGCAGGATAAATAAAGATTGCCAGGCCCGTTTCAGTTTCACACCCCGCTGCCAGAGGACCAGCGCGGTGGCCAGTCCCAGCAAGGTTTGTAGCGCAACAGAGACGACCGTCCACAGTATATTATTAAACAGTACCTGTTGCTGCGAAAGATAATCGAAAACGGGCTTAAAGTTCGACAGCCCAAGGTAATGAACTTCCTTGGATCGATAAGGGAAATTCTGCAGCGCTACCCCTATTTGACCGGTTATTCCACCCCATACTTCCCGCCAGATCCCGCCATTCAAGCCGTCTTTGATCGAGACGCTGTTGAAATCCGTCATGGACACCCCTAGCTGGTAAAACAGCGGTACAAGGGTAAAAACTGCAAAAGAAATAAACCCGGGGATCAACCAGGGCAAAGCCTTTCTGAATTCAGACTTCTGGCGGACGATAATCGTATTTTTCCGTCCCATCAGTTGAAGAATCCAGGCGCGGATGGGAGCAATCAGGATGGTATTCAATCCCTCCGAAGCGGAAAGACAAAGAGGAACGCTGAGTGTGACCAGGTATTGCGGCCATTTTGTTGGCCAGATTAACAGGAAGAATAATGCAATGATCAACCAAAGCGCGTAAACTCTGTGTTTTTGCCAGGTGGTAACCAGCCCTAAGGCAGCAAGGATGGCAATAATGGGATCGACCGAAAAATAAAAAGCGTCCGCCTGCCACATGCGCGGAGAGGTACTCAACCATATAAATTGCTGCCAGACTGGAAATTGGGCATTTTCAACTTCGCTTGCCCCCTGAGCGTAAGCCGAATGATATAGGATGGATTCTTTCAATCTACCGATTGGGTCTGACCATAAATACGGATTCAATAAAAAGAAAATGACCACCCCCAATAGTCCCCAGAGTAGAATGTTCCGAGGGGCCTTTTTCCATTCCCCTGCTTTCGCTGCATCGATCCACCAATCGATCAGAATAGCGATTCCAACAACACCATACAGGTACTTGGAGGCAGCAGTGATGCCCAAAAATATCGCCGACATCACCAACCAGCCATTGACCCGGTTTTGTTCCTTTTTCTTCCATAACACATAAGAGAAAACGCAAAGCATGCTGGCGAAAGCAGGCACCGCTTCGAGCATGATCTGGGAAACGTATTTTATCGTCCAGGCATGGACGGCAAGCAAAAGCCCGGCTAAAGGATTTACTAATGCCAATAAGCCGGCTGTGATGATACCAAAGATAGCGTTGGTTACCCGGTCGGTTCGGAGCAGATCTCTGGCTAAGTATTGATTCGGCTCAGCGCTCGTTGGATGATCTGGCGTTAGCGGCTTTTCTGGGTCGCTTAGCAGACTGAGACCCAAAATAATCTTTGCGAAAGGGGGGTGCTCGGGGCGGTAATTGGTTTCCAGAAAACCTGAAAAGTCGCCGCTGCGAATAATAGCCGTGTATTGTTGGGCCGCCCGCAGGTAATCATCCTCGTCATAATCGATGTTTAAAGTGGTGACTGCCTTCCAGCGAGTTGCCCCGGCAACAACCATGACCAAAATAACTGCGAACAGGAAACTCAAAATCCGAAATTTTTTCATTCCCAGCCTGCTGTATTTGCGATGAATATCGTAAAAGAGGAAAAGGTTGGTTACTTCACAATTTCAAATATATAACCAGTGTACGGAGTCAATTGTTCCAGTGGCTGGTACTCTTTAAACCCACCATCCTGAATAGTCAGTGTTGACCCTGCGCTGTTCGTCAGTATATCCGAGACGGTGTACGTCGCGTCTTCTATGGTCGTGCTCGATGCGCTGATTGTATAATCAGCGATGCTCTTTTTCGTCAGATTAACCACCATCAATAATATATCTGAACCTTCCTTACGGATGAATGCATAGATCCCTGAATTCGAGGAATCAACACGGATGTAATCTCCCACTGATAAAGCTGGTTGCGACTCGCGAATGGCGATCAGCTCCTGATAAGTATTTAAGAGTGAATCCGGTGTGTTTTGCTGGTTTCGAACATTTACTGCGACATAACCTGGGTCAGGCTCTTCCCAGGGGACGCTACTGGAAAAACCCCCAAATTGTTCAGAAGACCATTGCATCGGCCGGCGAATATTCTCGTCCGGTTTGCGCCCCTCCATCCCTATTTCTTCTCCGTAATAAATATAGGGAGTTCCAGGCGATGTCAGCAGGATAAATGCTGCATTTTTGGCTTTATCAACGTTCCCTCCCAGCACGCTCATAACGCGGTCCTGGTCGTGATTCGTCAAAAATGTGCCAAAATCCCAACTGGGCATATCTTTTTGGGCAAATGTGACCGCGCTCTTGATGCCTGAAACTGATTCCCCATTGACACTGTTCATCACCCCGCTGGCCATCTCGAAATTAAAAATCTGATCGAACTGGTCGCCAGTATATGTCGAGACAATTCGTGCGTCGCTGCTGGCAACTTCACCGACCGTATACGCGAGCGGGTTTATGGCTTTGTAGAAAGAATAGAAATTCTTAAACCAGGCATGCGTGGCAGGAGAATTGAGCGTAACTGAATCTTCTTCGATCAAGTGTTTAGCGCCATCTACCCGAAAGCCATCCACTCCGATGGTTTCCATCCAGAATTTGACCACCTTTTCCATTTGGGCAGTGACATCCGGATTCAAATAATTAAGGTCCGGCATACAATCGCAAAAATAGCCGTAATAAAACATCGGCTTTGTTCCACCCATAAGTGGATGCCATCCGTCACCTATGTCGGTCGTTGACCAAAGATACCAATCGTGGTAACTCGCCGTTTCACCTCGCAAAGCGTCTCTAAAGAAAGGATGCATCATCGAAGTGTGGTTCAGGACTAAATCAATGATAATCTTGATCCCACGGCTGTGAGCCTCAGCCAGAAACCGCTTGAAATCATCGAGCGTACCGTAGTCGGGATTAACCGCATAATAATTGACAACATCGTAGCCATGATAGCTTGGGGAAGGATGAATGGGCATTAACCAGATTGCGGTGATGCCTAAATCGGTATGGGTACTGGGATCGCCGTCATTTAAATAATCAAGTTTTTGGGTGATTCCATTGATATCCCCAATTCCATCCCCATTGCTATCGTAAAAACTCCTGACAAATATCTCGTAAAATATCGCCGTCTTCCACCAGGGAACGCTCTGCTGGATCGGCGTTTCTTCAGGTGCAGGCGTAGGTTGCGCTGTCGGGCTTACCGTGGGCGCTGCGCATCCAGAGAATAGCATTCCAAGAACCACAACGAATATGATTCTTTTCATCAGCCTTGCACCAGATTGAACCTGACCATAAAGAGAATTTGCAGACTGAAAAGGCCTATAACCTCAGGGCGGCATAAAGGCAGATACCTGCCATCAGAGGTAGGTCCTGCCCCACTGGCTTTTACAACTGACCCGACCATTTTTAGGCAGGAAGAAGCCCTAACCCTTTACGCCGCCAGCGGTCAACCCGCTCACGATTTGCTTCTGCAAAATAACATAAACAATGGCAACGGGCAAGGCAACAATAATTGCCATGGCGGCAAAGCGATTCCATGGAATCGAGTTGGCGTACTGGCCAGTCATGTTGTAAAGTGTCATTGCCAGGGTATAGTCCTCCGGCTTGGTCAGGAACAACCAGGGTAGGAGAAACTCCTGCCAGTAACCAATAAAGCCAAGGAAAAACGTGACCGCCAGTTGCGGAAGGGCCAGCGGCAGGACGATTTGCCAGAATACCTGGTTTGAGTCGGCTCCATCGATGGAAGCAGCCTCTTCCAGTTCCTTTGGAATCGTATCCAGGTATCCTTTCAGGTTCCAGACTGCAAAGGGCAGCGCGGTGGAGATCATGGCGATGCCAACGCCTAGCAGGGAATCACGCAGGTTGAAAATGACTTTCCCGAAAGCGCCTGCATCACAGGCCGTAAAGGGGTAAAAAGCGGTTACACCACCAGGACAATTCACCAGGCGGAAACTGTTCATCAAGAGAAAAAGTGGAGTAGAAAGCCCCACGGCTGGCATCAACAATGGGATAAAAACCATAATCATCAATACCTGGCGCAGCTTGAACTTGAAGCGGGCAAAAGCATAAGCTGCTGTGACTGCGACCAACAAGGATACCAGGCCAACTGTTATCGAAAGCAGCGCGCTGTTTCGCAGCAATGTAATAAAATCCACTGGATTGGCTGTTGGACGTGTAAGGACTTCCTTAAAAGCCACCAGGGAAATCTCCTTGGGAAATAACTCCAGTTTGCTGGGTCGCACCCCTGTCGAACTCAATGACAGGGTTATGATGTACAAGATCGGGAACATGACTTCGATCGTAATAAGAATGCAGAGAAGTTGAATGCCTAATTGGCGGTAAAGCGGCAGTTTTTCGCCGCTCCCTTTGCTCCCCGACGTGTCCATATTCATTAACCGGACGAACCAGTTTTTCTTCTTGACAGGTTTGGTTGTAGTGGTCATTTTATGACTCCGCATAACTTTCTGTCGCCCGGGTCAGTTTATTCGTTATCAGGAAAATTGCGATGGCCACAAAGAAGATAATCACCGCAAATGCACCGGCCACACCATACAATCGCAGGTTCCTGACCAGGTCATAGGCAAAAGTCACCAATATTTCAGTCATTCTGGATGGTCCACCCCCGGTCATGAAGTATACAAAATTGAATAAATTGAAGGACAGGGTAAACCCGTACATTGCAGCAGGTATCATGGCTGGCCTTAACAAGGGCACCGTGACATGCAAGAACTGATAGGTTTTTGAAGCTCCATCGATTTCGGCTGCTTCATATAATTCTCTGGGTATGGATTGCAGCGCACCTGTAGCCACCAGGGTCATGAACGGCCAGCCGAGCCAGAAGTTGGCGATCATCATGGCGTAGTAAGCCAGCGGTAAAGCCCCGGTCGGAAGCAACCAGGGAATGGGCGGTGTGTAGGATTCCAACCAGCGAAGATGAACCACCGTGTCGCTTCCAAACAGCTGAACAATCCAGGTTAAAGCCTGGTTCATTGCTCCATACTGCTCATTAAAAATGTTTCGCCATACCGTACCCACAACAATTGGCGGGATGACGACGGGTAGAACGTAGATCGCCCGGTAAATTTTCTTGAACCAGACGCCTTTGACATTCAAGAGAACAGCAATTAATACACCGGCGGGCACGTGGACCATAACATTGGTAATCGCCCACCAAAGGTTGTAAAAAAGGACCCTGATAAATTCGAAATTTTGAACTGGCAGGCCGCCAAAAATAATCTGCTTATAGTTTTGCAGGCCAATGAATTGGAGTTTGGGAGAGTTCAGACCAAGCAGCAAATCCTTCGTCTGAAAATCTGTAAATGAGATGATGACCTGATAAACCAGCGGGTAGAAGGTAATGACACTTAAAACTAAAAAGGCAGGCAGAAGATAAAGGTAAGGTTGAAAAACCCGTCTTAAATCGGTCTTACGCCTCACGGTAACAGGTTTGATCGCCATGGGTTCCTCGCTCATAATACCGATTTGGGTCAAAGCAGACAGGGCAAACCTGCCTGCTTTGACCATTATACTGTTAGAAAGTTAAATCGATTGGGAAAGCTTCAGCCAATCTTACTTGTTGGCATCGGCAGTGTGAGTGGTAACCCACTCTTGAGCCGTCACAGCGCCTTCGAAGACGTCTGCATCACCGCAGAAGTTTGACCAATAGCGGCCTAATTCTGGAACCTGCGGGCGAATATAGGCACCCGCATTGAACGCATCCACCAGACCCTGGATTAATGGGTCGGTGATTTCAACATCGGTGCGCACAGGAACATGTCCAGCTTCGTTCATCATGAGGGTTTGTGATGCAGCATTGGTCAAATAAAGAGCAACTTCAATCGCTGCTTCTTGAACCTGGCTGTTGGGGTTGATATAGAAACCATCGACGCCAAGGAACGGGGTGGCAGGGCCAGCAGGACCGGCCGGCAGAGCGGTTACGGCCAGCTTATCACCCAGGGCGTTCCGATAATCGCCCATCGCCCAGTTTCCATTGGTGATGGCTGCCATCTTACCTTCGATAAACGGTGCCAAACCTTCGGAGTCGTTCTTGGGCCAGCCATTGGCCTTGGAAATGTCATAGAGGCTCTTGAGATAGTTCATAGCATCTACAACGCCGGTGCCCTGGTCAGCAACGACCTTCCAGTTTTCATCGAAGATTTTGCCGCCAAACGCGCCAAAGAAGCCGAAATCGTGGTAGCAGCCGTAGCTGATGGAAATCGGCGTGCCATCCTGCATGAGTTTGAGCAGTTCATCGGTCGTCGCCGGGGGAGTCGGGAGCAAATCGGTGTTGTACCAGAAAGCGACTGCCTTCATGGATTCAGGAACACCATAGATTTTGCCATCGACCGTCATTCCGTCGATACCAAGCTGATTTACGCCGTCGAGCTTACCGGCGAGCAAATCAGTGATGTCAGCGATCAGCTCAGCGCGAGCGTCGTCACCGAGGCTGTCGTTCGGGGCAATGAACATGTCAGGGCCAGAACCGGCGGCAACTTCGGTGCGGTATTTGTTGTAAACGTCATTGAAGGGCACCTGAAGAACGTTGATCTTCACATTCGGCAAATCTACCGCAGCCTGTTCCAGCAGTTTTGTTAAGGCAATTTCTTCAGCCGAGCCGGTGCCGTAAGCATGCCAGAAGGTCACTTCGACTGGTTCCGCTACGGGCTCAGCCGTCGGTTCTGCGGGAGCAGCAGTGGGCTCCGCCGAAGCAGCGGTCGGTTCGACCACAGGTTCGGGGGTGGCAGTTGCAGCCGGCTGGCAGGCAGCCAGAGCAAATGCGGCGATCAGCAGAATGCTAATCAAGGGCAAATATTTTTTGGTCATCTCAATCCTCCTGATTGATTTGCTTTACACATTTTCCCATTTTCATGGGTTTTTTTGATGGGACTAGAAAGTGTTCACGAGTTTATGGTACGGACTAACCACCTCCTTCCAATCTTCAGACTTGTGCAATTTGATGCAAACTCATCGATAAAGCTTGGACGACCGCTCCCATTGCGCTGGAACGCCTGCCAAGAATTGCTGCTGAAATGCGCACGGCCTGCCATGAAACCTTAAGGCTGCGCTGTTTCACTGTCTGACGGATGGGGTCGAGCAGCAGGTCACCCAATTGCGCAACACCGCCTCCAATTACGACTATGTCAGGATTGATCAGGTTTACCAGGCTGGCTATGGCCGTCCCTAAATGATACCCCGAATCGATCACCAATTGCTGGCAAAAGAGGTCGCCGCGGCGGGCAGCCGCGATAACATCTTTTGCGATGATCGAATTCGCAGGCCCGACTTCTGCCAAACTTGTCCGCCGGCCTTTGCTGATCCCCTCGCGAGCGCGTAAAGCCAGGGATCGCCCACCGGCCAGGGCTTCCAGACAGCCGTGGTTCCCGCAGGTGCAAATAGGGCCGTCTTCAACCAGCGTAATGTGACCGATTTCTCCGGCAGAACCGGTGGTGCCGCGGTAGATTTGCCCGTCCAGCAACAACCCGGCGCCAACACCGGTGCCCACTTTAATGTAAGCCAGATTCTTTTCTCCGCGCCCCGCTCCAAATGCCCATTCGCCCAGTGCACCAAATTCGGCGTCATTACCCAGCGATACGGGGCAGCTAAGGCGTTCCTCCAGCCAGTCGCGGATCGGAAAATTATCCCAACCAGGCATGATCGGCGGCGCGCCCACCTTACCTGCATCGCTAACCACAGGACCAGGGACATCGACAGCCGCGGCTAATATTTCGCTCAATTCAGTTCCGGTATTCGGAAGCCAGCCATTAATTACCTTCGCCACCTGGGGAAGGCATATTTCCGGCCCCTGGGTGATGTCCAGCGGCGCATTGACTTCATCCAACACCTGCGCCAGGCCGTTTGCAAGCACGATGGTCACGTGCGTCGACCCTATATCGATACCAAGTACCCGCCCAAAATCCGGGTTTATTTCGAGATTAATGGGATTCCGCCCGCCGCCGTGCTGGCCGTTTGTTTCCCGTACCAGGTGGGCTTCTATCAAATCACCGACAATGGATGTAACTGCAGCGCGCGTCAGTCCTATCTGTCGTGACAATTCAATCCTTGAAATCCCCCCCGGTGCAAACCGGATTAAATCCAAAGCGGCATGCTTGTTAAGGTTCTTAACACTAGCCTTTGGAATTTGCCAAACAGTGGTTGCCATCGCCTATCCTAACACAGAATAGCATGGCTTATTATAACGGAAACCCAAATAATGTCAAGTGAATTAACATATATAAAGAAGACTCCTTACATCCGTAAAGCAAACATTTCATGTGATCGTGTCACGGTTATGTTGTTCAGACATTATAATTCATTAAGCAAGGGTTTTCCATTATAATCAGCCCTATGGATAATTCCACCTGGCGTTTAATCATCTCTCCACCCTCGACCGGCGCCTGGAATATGTCACTCGACGAAGCCATCATGGAAGCCGTGACGGCTGGCAGCCAGCCCCCCACTTTACGTTTATATGCCTGGGAACCCGCCTGTCTCTCGCTTGGACATGCTCAGCCCGTGGCAGACGTCGATCTCTCCGCACTCGAACAACGCGGCTGGCAATTGGTGCGCCGTCCAACCGGCGGTCGAGCGATCCTGCACACTGACGAACTGACCTATTCGGTATGCGCCCATCAGGAAAATCCGCTGATGACCGGGGGTATCCTCGAAAGTTATCGGCGGATCTCATCGGCGCTTACCCGCGGGCTGGAAAAGCTGGAGATCAGAGCTAACGCCGACAATCACTACGGATTGCCCGATGGGTCCAGCCTGAACGCTGCTGTGTGCTTCGAAGTGCCGTCAAATTATGAAATCACGGCTAACGGCAAAAAATTGATCGGGTCAGCCCAGGCGCGGCGCAGTCTTGGTGTACTGCAACACGGATCGCTCCCTTTGTCAGGCGACCTCACACGCATCACCGAGGTGCTCAAATTTGAGACCTCTGCTGAACGAACTTCTGCTGCCCGCCGCCTGCTCGATCATGCAACTACCGCGGAAACCATTCTGGGAGTCGCACCCACCTGGAAAAATGCCGCCGAAAGCCTGAAACAAGCCTTTCAGGAGCAAGTCCAGGTTGAACTGGTCGAGAGCCTGCCCGGTCCGGCTGAAATCGAACGAGCGCATTGCCTCCAGATCGAAAAATACGCCAACCCGGTCTGGACTAATCGGATTTAGCTGGCAAGCTGCTCAATCATGCACAAAGATAACTTCTTGAAACCCAAGTTGTCGCAGCAAGCGGTATAAGTAGCTTTCCGCATTCTTCTGCGCCGTATCCAAAATCCCATCTGCTACCGCAGCTTTCTCGATTTCTTCTTCGGCTGCCTTGCGCGCCAGACTTTCCAGGGTGACATCGCCGCGCTTTAAAATTCCCGTTTCGCGGTCATAAACATACGAAAGTTGGTTATCCAGCGTAGCTACAAAGATTTCCGCTTCCGGCAAGCGTACCATCAATACGCCATTTTCAACCCACATCTGGTCTGCGCCTAATTTTTCCAGATCGATCCCGGCGATAACCTCGCCATGCGCCACAAACAACAGCCGGTCGCCAAACAAAAAGCCAAGCGCACCCTGTCCTACCTCGGTAGTAATTACCTTTTCCATCGAGTATTGCACGGTTTCCAGTCGCGCTAACGACCGCACCTCGCGCAGGATGGTGACCGGGTCAGGGATAACGGTAGGCGTAGGGTGCAATACGTTGGTTACCTGTGTGGAAAGGTAATTGCTCGCCTGTTCGACCGGTTGCATCGCCTTTTGAGCTCCATTTGTTAAAATCAACCCGGTCGCTGCCAGCAGACCCGCAATGATTAGCACCAGAACGAGCAACGCTACAGTCAATCCTTTGATAAATTGTTTAAAAGTCATCTGCTCCTCACAAGCTGAAATAAATCCAGCAGAAATCTCATTAACCGGCCTGATAAATCGATTTAGACAATAACGATTATAATCAAGCCACGGCCGGTATTTACAATCCGAAGGGAATCATCGCCGTGCCCATTATTAAACACCACCCGATACTCATAGTTCTTATTCTCACTGCCACATTATCGCTGGCGGCCTGCCAGGCAGGCGAGTTAACGCCAACCCCCACCCCCACGGCTGCTCCCCCGCAACCGACCTCCACCCCAACCCCGATTCCGCTGGGTAATCCGGGTAATCCCATTCTGATCGGTTATGTTTATAGCGATCCAGATGCCGATATACAAGCCGCGATCGAAGCGCTGGCGGAAGAGCTGGGTATCCGGACGGGAAACTCTTTTGGGGCGGTGGTTTACCCTACTTATGAACAGCTATTGAGCGAAATGGAAGCCGGGCGTATCCACGCTGCCTGGCTGCAGCCGATTACCTTCCTATATGCCAGTGCACAGGGTATTGCCAGAGCAGCTTTACTTGCCAACCATTTTGGCACTTATTACTATGGCACGCAATTCCTGGCCAACGTAGAAAATGGCTTCACCGTATACTTTGACCCAACAAGCAACGCTTCTACGGCGGATGCAGCGACGGCCCTGCAGCAATTCGATGGTCTGCGACCCTGCTGGGCTGAGGAAGGCTCGATTTCCGGACTGATCTATCCATCAGGGCTTCTAAACCAACTCAACATCAACCAGTTGCCAGGCGCAGTTGTCCAATCCCACACTGCCGTAATTCGCAGTCTCTACATCAAAGGAATTTGTGATTTCGGCGCCACCTTTTCCTACACCGGCGACCCGCGAACTTCCAGTGCAGTAGTTTCAGACTTGCCAGATGTCGATCAAAGAGTAGTCATCATCTGGCAATCCAATCCAGATATTCCCAATATGAATTTTTCGACCATTCCAACCCTGGATCCCACCTTACGCAGCAATCTGATCGGCGCGCTGACCAACCTGGTGAAAACCGATGACGGCAAGGCCTTGCTCACTCAGGCGACCGGCAATTACGATATCCAGGATCTGCGGGTGATCGATGATTCGGTCTATGATGCGCTGCGTGAGGTCGTGCGGCGCTCCGGTATTGACCTGACCGAGTGGCTTGGCCGCTGACAACCGGCTTGGGCGCCGTGGTAAAATCACCGCTATGATTCGATTTCTGCGGTTCACGGCTCGGGCTTTCCTCACGACTGCCGCAGCCTTACTGCTGGTTTTGGGGCTGCCCACCCTTCTGGCAGAGATTTCCGCGCGTAACCGAACTTCCACGGTGGATCAGGCGCCAGACGCTCCGGTAGCCATCATATCTGGGGCTGGATTAAACCGCGACGGCGGGCCAAGCCCGGTGTTGCGTGACCGGGTCAGCACTGCCGTTGATTTGTACTTTGCCGGGAAGGTTCAAAAGCTGTTGATGAGCGGTGACAACAGTCACCTGGATTACAACGAGCCGGGCGCCATGCAATCCTATGCTCTCGAACTCGGCATTCCGGAAAAGGATATTATTCTGGACTACGCCGGTAGGCGCACTTACGACACCTGTTACCGTGCGCTGCACATCTTCGGTGTGACCAATGCGCTCGTGGTCACCCAGGCCTACCATCTGCCGCGGACATTGTTGACCTGCCAGGGTCTTGGTCTTAACGCCTTTGGCGTAATCGCCGATCAGCGAGAATACCACCCCCTTGCCATGCAGCGCTGGCGCATCCGCGAAATCCCCGCGACTCTGGTGGCGCTCTGGGACGTTTATGTCACCCGTCCGCTACCGATACTTGGCAACCCCGAACCCATTTTTACCCATTTCCAAACAGACCCAACTTAATAAATTGAGGCAACAACATGGATCGTGAAATCGCATTAAACATCGTACATGAGAACATCAAAAGTCAAGGTTTGATCAATCACATGTTGTCGGTTGAAGCCGCCATGCGCTTCTATGCTGAAAAATACAACCAGGATGTCGAGCTATGGGGACTTGCCGGCCTGTTGCATGACTTTGATTGGGAAATTCACCCTACCCTGGAAGAGCATCCGACTGCTGGCGCGCCGATCTTGAAGGAAAAAGGCGTTCCAGATGAGGTTATCCAGGCCATTCTCAGCCACGGAATCAATATTGGCGTCCCGCGCGACACCCTTTTTCGTAAAGCGCTGTTTGCTTGCGATGAAATCACCGGGTTGATTACAGCCGTTGCGCTGGTTCGTCCTTCGCGTTCGTCATATGACCTCACATCCTCATCGGTAAAGAAAAAGTGGAAGGACCGCGCCTTTGCTGCCGGCACCAATCGCGAGGAAATGGCTGAAGCGGCTGAAGATTTTGGCGTTGAACTCTGGCAGCATGTGGACAATGTCATATTGGCTATGCGCAGCATCGCTCCTCAGCTTGGGTTGGCAGGATAATTGCAACACATTGTGTGCTGATCCTGACCATCCGGCCGAATAGAGGTGTTCAACCATGTCGATTGAAGGAAAAGGGTTCTTTATCTGGAAAATCCGCGATGCTGAAGGCGGTGACCCGGCAAAGATTGTTTCTGCAGCACAGGCGGGCGGCTTTACCCATGTTCTGCTCAAAATTGCAGATGGACAGTACGCCTATAACCTGGACCGCAATTCCAATTCCGATTTACTTGCGCCGGTGGTGGACGCCCTGCATACTGCCGGAATAGATGCCTGGGGCTGGCATTACGTATACGGTTACAACCCCGCCGCCGAGGCCAATATTGCCATTCAGCGGTTGCAACAACTCAAACTGGATGGCTATGTCATCGACGCGGAAATCGAATATAAACAGCCGGGTCGGGTGAACGCCGCCCGCCATTATATGGCCCGCCTGCGCCGCGCTTTCCCCACCCTGCCGATGGCGCTCAGTTCCTACCGTTTTCCCTCATACCATCCACAGTTACCCTGGAAAGAATTTTTGGACAAGGTCGACTACAACATGCCGCAGGTATATTGGGAAAAGGCGCATAATCCCGAACCGCAGGTGCAGCGCACCCTTCGTGAATTTACGGCCAAATCACCCTTCCGCCCGGTCATTCCCACCGGCCCGGCTTACCGCACCGGCCGCTGGGCGCCTTCGGTGGATGATACCAACAAGTTTATGGATACGGTCAAAGTCAATAACCTGAAGGGCGCCAATTTCTTCTCGTGGGACGAATGCCGGCGTGACTTGCCGCAGGTTTGGGACGCGGTATCCGCTTATCAATGGAACCCCCCGCCGCCCACTGCAGATATCGTCGATACTTATTTTGCGGCCCTGAATTCGCGCGACCCGGTCAAGGTCAATAACCTTTATTTGCCGGGCGCGGTTCACACCACCTTTGTTCACTCTGTGCAGGGTTCAGAGGCGCTGCGTGACTGGTATGCCAATTTGTTCACCCAGCTTCTCCCTGAGCCTACTTTTACATTGACTGGCGCGTCGGGCAAGGGAAATTCGCGGCATTTCACCTGGACTGCATCTTCGACGAAGGGCAAAGTCAGCAATGGCAGCGATACCTTCGGCCTGCTGGACGGCAAGATCGCCTATCATTATTCGTTCTTCCACGTCTCGCGCTAGAATTTTACAGGTGGGGGTGTTGAGCCCTCAATACACCGGCTGCTGAGCCTGTCGAAGCAGCGGTTTCCATGCCCGTCGAAGCCCCCTAAAACCCGGTTGCTGAGCCTGTCGAAGCACCGGGCAATAATAAGCCTGTTGAAGCACCGGTCATTGCCCTTCGACAAGCTCACTCGCAGAGTGCCCTGTGGGCAGGGACCGGTCGAAGCCCCTTAAGACCCGGTTGCTGAGCCTATCGAAGCACCGGGCAATAATAAGCCTGTTGAAGCACCGGCCATTGCCCTTCGACAAGCTCACTCGCAGAGTGCCCTGTGGGCAGGGACCGGTCGAAGCCCCTTAAGACCCGGTTGCTGAGCCTGTCGAAGCACCGGGCAATAATAAGCCTGTTGAAGCACCGGCCATTGCCCTTTGACAAGCTCAAGTCACGACGCAATCGCTATTCTGTAGTGGACTTCGGCTTTTTCACCGGGGTTTTAGGCGCCTTTGTGCTGCCAGCCTTGCTCGTTCCCGCGACCGGTTTTTTGACCGCGGGCTTTTTGGTCGTCCCGGTCGGTTTTGTGGAAGACCGAGTACCAGGTTTAGCCGCAGGCTTAGTTGTGGATTTAGCGGCCGGCCTGGCTGTCGCGATGGTTTTAGTTTTCTTTGCCGTGGATGTTGAAGATTTCACTGCCGGTTTGGCAGCCCCTTTGTTGACCGCCGCAGGTTTAGCAGAAGCCTTTTTTGGCTTCACCGCCGTTTTAGCTGCTTTTTGGGTTGGAGTCTTTGCCACAATCTCCGTTTTCACTGCTGCCGCTTTTGCGGTAACCTTCGTTTTTTTGGCTGCACTTTTGGCAGTTTTAGCCGTTCTGTCGCTCTTCGCTTTATCAGCAATTGTTTTATTCGACGCTGCGGCAGCCCGTTTCCTGCCAGGCTGACCATCCAGCGGCAAGGCCAACTGGTCTGCTTGCGCTTCAGGCACATTTACGCGCCGGACCTTCTTGAGCGCCTTTCCCTGGCGTTTTTCCCAGTAAGCCATTCCATCTTCGATCAAGGTCAATCCGGTGACCTGATCTCCTGGCTTAAGCGCAATCAATGGCTTGCCTGTCGATTGGCGTCTTCCGCCAGGAATCGCGTCGAGGGTTTCGACTTTGTTGGCTGCGTCCTTCAAATGGATCACAAATTCCTGCCCTGGATGACTGTAGACCAGCGAGACCGGTTCAGCGCCAGCCTGTGGCTTGCAGGCAATGGCCCCCTGCCCATACCGGCCCTGCACCGGTAGCTGCGCTGTAGGCAGCCGCCAGCCTTTTCCGTCTCTCCCAACCAGCAGCAGATCGAATTCCGGCAGAATCCGCGCAGCGCCAATCAATTGGTCACTTTGCGATAGTTTGATGCCGTTCACGCCGGCAGCCACCAATCCCATTGGCCGGACATCTTCTTCCGTAAACCGGATCACCATACCTTTGCGCGTCGCCAGCATCAGTTCCGACTTGCCATCCGTCAATACAGCCCACCCGATTTCATCGCCCGGGTTGACTTTTGCCAGCCAAAATAACTGTGTCGATGGCCCGGGAAGGTCGCGAATACTCGACTTCTTCACCAGTCCAGCGCGGGAAACAGTCACGATATAATGCTCTTCACCCTCCTCCAGGCGCGTTGGCGCGGAGAATAGCTGCACTAATTTTTGTTCTTCTTCAAATGGGGAAACCTTGCGCAGCAGAACGCCATCCTCGAAGCGTTCGACCTCTGGCAGCGATTGTACAGAAATGGCGGCTGCCCGCCCATCACTGGCAACCAAATAAAGCGTCTGGTGGGTATTGGTCGCGTATACCTGACGTGGCGCATTCCTGCCGCTCCAACGCGGCAGGGTATCACCGGCAGTCCGCCCAATGAGGCCGTCTTCCGTCACACCCACCCACACATTTTGAGTTGGCATCAGGTCGGTAGTGGTCAGCAGGTTGCGCATTTCAGCGCCGTCTTTGAGGGCTACGATCTGCGTCCGGCGCCGGTCGGCATAGGCAGCTTTCATCGCCTTGAGCTCGTCGCCAACTACCAAACGTAATTTCTTGGCCGAGTGCAGCAGGCCCTCCAACTCGCTAATCTGGTCCTGTACTTCTTTGTATTCCAGTTCTATTTTGCGGCGCTCCAACGCTGCCAGCCGCCGCAATTGCATCTCGAGAATGGCATTCGCCTGAATCTCGGTCAGCTTGAAGCGTTTCATCAGTTTGCTGCGTGCATCTTCCACATCCTGGGCTTTGCGGATCAAATTGATCACTTCATCCAGGTTATTCAGTGCAACGCGCAGTCCTTCCAATATATGAGCGCGCGCCCTGGCTTTGGCCAGGTCAAACTCACTGCGCCGTCTCACAACGGTTATGCGGTGTTCGAGGTAAACCCGCAGCGCCTGTTTAAGCGAAAGCATGTGGGGTTCGCCGTCCACCAACGCCAGCAGCGAGATACGGAAGGTCGATTGCAGCGGGGTTCGACGGTAAAGGTCACGCAGCACATTTTCCGTTTCTGCCACCTTGTTGAGCTCGATGACGATGCGCATACCCTGGCGGTCTGATTCATCGCGTAAATCACTGATACCATCCAATCCGCCTTCCCGGGCCAGTTCCGCGATACGTTCGATCAATGAGGCTTTGTTGATCTGGTAAGGCAATTCAGTGATGATGATCCGGTTTTTACCGCGACCCATTTCCTCTAAATGAATTTTGCCGCGCAGTATGACTTTGCCGCGCCCGGTGGCATAGGCAGCGAGTAAATCCTCGCCATTATTTTCATGCATAATGATGCCGCCGGTCGGAAAGTCGGGGCCTTTTACGAATTTCATCAGGTCGCTGACGGTGACATCCTCTTGAATTTCCCATCTTTCCAGCAAATAATTCAACGCATCGATAACTTCGCCCAAATTGTGCGGCGGAATACTGGTCGCCATGCCGACGGCAATGCCGCTGGCGCCATTGACCAGCAGATTGGGGATGGCCGCCGGCAGGACATCCGGCTCATTGAGCGAATCGTCAAAATTGCGGCTGAAATCGATCGTATCGCGATCCAATTGCGCCAGAATATCCACTGCCGCCGGGGTCAGGCGCGCCTCAGTGTAACGCATCGCCGCAGGCGGGTCTCCGTCCACCGAACCAAAGTTGCCCTGTCCGTCAACCAGGGCGTAACGCATGGAAAAATCCTGCGCCAACCGCGCCATAGCTTCATATACAGTCTGATCGCCATGCGGGTGATATTTACCCAGCACTTCACCAACAATCCGGGCAGATTTTTTGTAGGATGAATCCGCCCGCAAGCCCATATCATACATGCCATATAAGATCCGGCGTTGAACGGGTTTTAACCCATCACGCGCGTCTGGCAGCGCACGCGCCACAATCACACTCATGGCGTAATCCAGGTATGACTGCTGCATCTCCTGGTCTATATCGACGTTCTTTACCAGCCCAATCTCCATAATAAACTCCTGCCGCGCTGCCGTGGCAACGGAAGATAGAATATTTGATCGTGTACAAGTTTATCACGGTTTAGCCGTGAAAAAACGTTCACCACAGCATGCAGTGTGCGCAGAGAGCGCTAAGGCGCGGATGAAATTGTTATTGCACCGATCATTAACCAAAACCCCCGAGGGACATGCCCTCGGGGGTCGGTAATAGATAACGTAGCAGCTTATGAGCTGGTGATATTGGTGATCGATATGCGCGAATTATCCTCGACAAAATCACCGCTGGTGAAGCGTCCTTCCTGGAAGCCCGTGCCAGCCGGGATCAGTTTGCCGATGATGACATTTTCCTTCAGGCCAAAAAGCGGATCGGCTGTTCCGGCGATAGCAGCCCCTGCCAGTACCTTGATGGTATGCTGGAAGGAAGACGCTGATAGCCACGAATCAGTGCTCAGCGAAGCTTTGGTCACGCCAAGTAAGATTTCCACATACCGTGCCGGCTGTTTGCCTTCCGAGACCATTACCTCGTTACGGCGGTGAATTTCCAACCGGTCGACCAGGTCCATCGGCAGATATTGTGTATCCCCGGGGCGAATGACCTGCACGCGGCCTAACATCTTGCGAATGATGACTTCGAAGTGCTTGTCATTGATGTTCTGCCCCTGGGCGCGGTATACCTTCTGAATTTCGCTCATCAAGTACATCTGCGCCGCTTCGCGGCCTTTGATGCGCAGGATGGTGTGCGGATTGAGCGAACCTTCGGTTAGCGGTTGCCCTGCTTCGACGTGCTCGCCGTCTTTGATCAGAATGCGCGAGGTGCTTGGAATTTCATCCTCTTCCGTCTCGCGAAGTTCGTACGATACGACCACCTTGCGGTCTTCGAGGCGCACCTTACCAGTATGCTGGGCTGCAATGGTGGCTTCACCCTGGGTGGCAATCGAATCGCCTAGCGAAACCGCGCTTTCGTCTTTGACGGTGATATCCCAGGATTCTGGAATCTCATACTTGTCGCTGACCATTTCAGCGTGCTCAACCCGAACCACGCGTTGCTCGGTGAATTTTTCCGACTGGAAAATGCGCGCAACGCCGGAAATCCGGGTGATGACCGCCTCGCCTTTCGGCATGCGCCGGGCTTCGAATAGCTCCTCTACGCGGGGTAGACCGGTTGTGATGTCGCCGCCTGCCGCCACACCGCCGGTGTGGAAAGTACGCAAGGTTAGCTGCGTGCCTGGTTCTCCAATGGACTGAGCTGCCACAGTGCCTACTGCTGAACCCAGCTTGACCAATTCACCACGACCAAGGTCCATACCGTAGCATCGCTGGCAGACGCCGTGTGAGAGTTCACAGGTCATGGGTGAACGAACTTTGAAACTCTCGATGCCGGCATTGAGCAGCGTTTTGATAACGGCGTGGTCCAGCAAAACGTTACGCTCGGCTAAAATCTCGCCGGTGCGCGGGTCCAGGATCCGTTCCGCGGTCATGCGCCCGTATAGGCGCACACTCAACGGTTGACCGGCAACATCATCCGCTTTTTTGATGATGATGCCATCACTGGTTTCGCAATCTTCCTGGTTGACGATCATATCCTGCGCAACATCCACCAGGCGGCGGGTCAGATAACCCGCGTCTGCTGTACGCAGCGCGGTGTCTGCCAGGCCCTTGCGGGCGCCGTGCGTCGAAATGAAGTATTCCAACGCTGTCAGTCCCTCGCGGAAGTTTGACTGAATCGGCAGGCGAATGATACGCCCGGCCGGGTCAGCCATAAGGCCGCGCATACCGGCCAACTGCGAGATAGGACCGAAACCACCCTTGGTTGCGCCAGAGTTGGCCATCGTTGAAAGATTGCCATTCGGGTCCATCCCGCGGCGGACAGCATCACCGACATCTTTCGTGGTCTGCTGCCAGATCTCAATTTCACGTTCGTTCCGTTCCTGTTCGGTCAGCAAACCGCGGCGATAAGAGCGTTGTACGTTTTCAACGCTTTCATTAGCTTTGGCAAGAATTTCTGCTTTGTCACTCGGCATAGTGATGTCAGCAACGGCAATGGTAGAGCCGGAGCGCATGGCAAATTCAAACCCGATGTCCTTGACCGCATCCGCTGTTTCGGTCGTGACTTTTTCGCCGCAAATATCATAAACGCTGGCGATCAAGTCTTTCACACCGCCCTTGTCGAGCGCCATATTCTGGAAGCGCATCGCTTCAGGCAAGATGTAGTTAAAGAGCACTCGACCTACAGTGGTTTTGACCAGCATTTTGCGGGCTTCAGGCAAGCGGTTGTTCTTCTCATCGTAGAATGTTTCTACGTTTACCTGAATGCGCGCGTGAATTTCCAGTTGGCCTAGCTGGTAAGCCAGGTTGACCTCGTCGATGCTGGCGAAGTTTCGGTCGTTACCCACATGATCCAAATCATCGATCATGGTCAGATAATACACGCCGAGAACCATGTCCTTGGATGGGCTGATGATCGGCTCGCCGTCAGCAGGTTTGAGTAAGTTACGGGATGACAACATCAGGTTGTTGGCTTCCCAGACTGCTTTTTCGGAAAGCGGCACGTGCACAGCCATCTGGTCGCCATCGAAGTCGGCGTTGAAGGCGGTGGTCACCAGAGGATGCAATTGAATGGCAGAGCCTTCGATCAGAATCGGTTTGAACGCCTGAATACCAAGGCGGTGCAGGGTTGGCGCGCGATTGAGCAGCACCGGCCGTTCTTTAATGACCTCTTCGAGCACTTCCCAAACCTCGGGACGGTTGCGTTCAATAAATCGGCGGGCGCCTTTGACGTTGGCAGCATAGGAATGGAAAACCAGCTTGGCGATCACAAACGGCCGGAACAATTCTAACGCCATGGTTTTGGGCAGCCCGCATTCGTACAGCTTTAAGGTTGGGCCAACCACAATAACCGAGCGACCGGAATAGTCAACGCGCTTACCAAGCAGGTTGCGGCGGAAACGCCCTTTCTTGCCCTTGAGCATATCGCTCAAAGACTTCAGTTCGCGGCGTCCACGGCGGGAAAGCGCTTTTCCGCGTTGTGAGTTATCAATTAGAGAGTCAACCGCTTCCTGAAGCATGCGTTTTTCATTGCGTACGATCACATCCGGGGCGCCCAGTTCGAGCAGACGCTTTAAGCGGTTGTTACGGTTGATCACGCGGCGGTAGAGATCATTCAGGTCAGAGGTGGCGAAGCGGCCGCCGTCCAACTGAACCATTGGGCGCAGGTCAGGCGGGATGACCGGCAAAACGGTCATGATCATCCATTCTGGGCGGTTGTTCGAGCGGCGGAAAGCCTCTACCACCTTCAAACGAGTGGTCGCTTTCTTGCGTTTCTGTTTACTCTTGGAGGTCTTGACCTCGTGCCACAGATCCTCGGCTAATTTTTCCAGGTCGAGGCGGCGCAGCACATCGTAAAACGCTTCAGCGCCCATATCGGCGCGGAAGACATTACCCCACCGCGATTTGAGTTCACGGTAGCGATTTTCGGTGAGGAAGGTGAACGGCCGCAGCTCTTGCAGCTCGTCGCGCTGGCGGGAATTGTTATTTTGCGAGGCGTTGGATTGATCTTCCAGAGCATTGCGCAATCCTTCCATCTCGGTATCAGCCTGAGCACGAATCTCCTCGATCTGCATTTTGAGCATCTCGAGATCGCGCTGCAACTGTCCTTTGGATTCCTTTTCCAGCTCATCCAACCGTTCTTTGACAACTTTTTGAATCTTTGAGATTTGCTGGGTTGTAATCGCCTCGCCGGCGCCGGCAATCTCAACGCTGGCGGAATTGAAAACGATGGCAGTGCGGGTGGAAGTACCCACCTTTTCCTGCAGTTGACGTTCCAGCGACTGACCTTCCTGGATGACCGGTTCGAGCTTTTGCGCAATTTGCTCGTCGTGGCGGGATTCCATGTCCTGTTTACGCTGGTTCAACTCGCCAATTTTATGGTCACGGGCCAGCTTGACTTCCAGAATACGCGCGTTGATTTGTTGCGCTTGCTCGCGTTCCGAGAGATTGATCTCATCGTCCAGGCGTTTTAGCGCCTTCTGGCGAGCATCCTCATCCACGTAGGTGACGATGTACTGCGCAAAGTACAGCACTCGGTCCAGGTTGCGGCGGGAAATATCCAGCAGTAACCCCAGGTATGAAGGAACCCGGCGGGTGTACCAGATGTGGGCTACCGGCGTCGCCAGATCGATATGCCCCATGCGTTCGCGCCGTACTGAAGAGCGCGTGACTTCGACACCGCATTTGTCGCATATGATGCCTTTGTAGCGCGGATTTTTGTATTTGCCGCAATAGCATTGATAATCGCGGGTCGGGCCAAAAATGGCCTCGTCGAACAGGCCATCCTTTTCAGGGCGCAGGCGCCGGTAGTTAATTGTTTCAGGTTTTAATACTTCACCATACGACCAGCTACGAATCGTATCTGGCGAGGCCAGGCTGATACGAAGTGCAACCAAACTTTTCGTTTCCACTAATATGCCTCCTCAGACTGGAACCCGGGGGGTTTAAATAAGAATGGACGCTAGAGAAATCTCTCAGCGTAAAAATCGTTTTAGAGGACTCCCAGGACACACATGCAAACTTGAATTATATCACAAGAACTACATTCTTCAAGAGTTTTTAAGACCAATTTCAAAGATGATTCGATTTCCCCGGATCAATTTGGCAAACAATTCCCTGGAACCCGTGTTCGCGACCAATTATAACCCACTCCTGCCTATTTTCCACCCATTCAAATTATGAATCCTGGCTTAATCCGAGATCATTGCCAGAATCATCTACAAAGTGGAACGAAAAATAAGCATCGGTTTTTGCAAGCGGCAGCCGGGCAACTGAAAAATGATATTCTCCACTGCTCGTGACCGGAAAACGGCTCTCGCCGGAGGTCATGGCCGCGATGGGTTGATTGCTCCGCGCTATGGCAAAGTAATCCACCTCTCTTGCGCTGAAAGATGTCCCATTGATGGAATATTCATTTTCCTGCAGATCCAGATTGATATCCCCCAACACGGGGATGTAGCGGGAAAGTACCACCTGTCGGTAGTAAGAAACGCTTTTTGCTCCGTCAGCAGATTCCGCCACAACGACCAGATATTTGTCAAATTGTGAATAGGCCACCCGCTGTTGATTCTGTTGGGACAGTTTTTCCAGAATCATTTCTTCGGTATCGGTACTGCCGGCAATAGATAAATAAAAAATAGCTAAAAACCCCACCAGGACAACTCCGGCAAAACTGATGAAATAACGGATATCAGCAGGTCTTTTAGCATCCGCTATTCCATCGAAACTGCGGCGAAGGAAGGGAATCTTGTACAGCAACTTGAAAAACCCGTAACCAACCGCCACGCCGATGGTATTGATAATCAGATCATCGATATCGAACACGCGGAAGCGGAGCAGTAATTGAAATACTTCGATCGAGAGCGTAACCAGGAAGCCCGTTGTGACAACGACGGTGAATTTTCTGGATTTGCGGAACAAGAGTGGCAGAAAAATCCCCAGCGGTACCAGTAAGACCAGATTACCCAGCAAATTACGGATGACAAATGGGTTTTCCAGATATCGTAAAAAACGGATCATCTGGACAAGAGGGATTAAATTGGCATCGTTGGGATCAAAACCGTAAAGGACGATATCCATTGGGAAGACAGTATAGGAAAACACGAAGCAAGCGTAAATGAAGAAAAAATTGACCACAATCTCGCGCCCCAGGTGCAGGCCGCCTGCTCGCCTGGCAGCAAGGATCCGGTAAATCACCCAGGCAGTAATGATGATGAGAAAGATGGGTTCGCTGTTTATTGAAATCAATAAAAGTTCCTTCCAGGGTCAGTTTCGCCAGAAGATTATACCCGATGGAAATTGATCATCCCCCACCTGGAGATTCGGCGACCTTTGCGGTTTTAGCAGATTACAAGTGCGATGCACCTGCATGCAAGGTGCGTCGCACTTGCATTTGGGTTACACATGCATTTGACACTTACTCAACAGGATGCGTTGGAAGGGTGATGCTGCCCCCACCTCGCTCTGCAACTGGAACAGCCATGAAACGTACACAAACCCATGTGCAGCAAGGAATGACCCCTGCGGTTTATCACACTGTAAGCTGGTTCTTTCCCACTCGGATTGTCGATAGACCGGTTGCTGAGCTTGCCTGCACTGAGCCTGCCGAAGCGTCGAAGCACGGTCACTGCCCACGCCATAAAAACCTTCACAACCTTTGCGCTCTTTGTGTCCTTTGGTTTTATTGTCGAATGCGGAATGAAATTGAATCTCGCCATCCTGCATTTGTCGGATCACCCTTTGTTCTGCGGCATGCCGACCAGCGGCTTGACCGGCGGATGCTCCTGCAATGGGATTCGAAGCGTAAAGACGCTGCCTTTCCCTAGCTGGCTCTCGACCACTACCTCGCCGCCGTGCCGTTCTGCAATCGACTTGACGATTGCCAGCCCTAACCCAGTTCCGCGCTGCTCGTGCGCCTCGCGCCGTTCGCTGCGATAGAACTTCTCGAACAACCGCGGCAGGTCCAGCGGCGCGATACCAATTCCGGAATCAGTCACCTGGAAAGCAAGCTTATTGTCTTGCAATTCCAGCCTGACGATCACTTCTCCGCCCACCTTGGTGTATTTGATGGCGTTTTCAACCAGGTTGATCAAGGCCTGCTGGATAAGCGCCACGTCGGCAGTCAGATCAGACGGCAATTCCTCTTCGGGCGGTTCAAAGGCTAACCGAATTTTCTTCTGATTAGCCTGGGGGGTCAGTTGATTGATCACCTGTTCGACCAATATACCCGGCTGCAACTGACTTAACTTCAGCTTGATGCCAGAATCCAGCCGGCCCAGGTCGAGCAGGTTATTAACCAGCCGGCTCATATCTTCGATGCCGTGTACCATTTTTGCCACGTAGCTTTTTTGCTGGTCGTTCAATTCACCCACCATGGACATCATGGTAGTGTAACCGCGCATCAACGCCAGCGGCGAGCGCAAGTCATGGCTTACGGTTGCTACAAAGTCCGATTTGATCGAGTCGAGTTCCTTGTAATGGCTGATATCGCGCATTACGCAGACCTTCCCGATTTGTTGGTTCTCGCCCATCACCGGCGCCACCGAGGCGTGGTAAATATTGCCATTGGGCAACTTTACTTCTCTTGTGGCTATGCGCAGTTCTATCGGCCCGGTCAACAACGCAGCCAGTTCCGCTGAAGATACTACTTCCTGCGCTGGCAGCCCCACCGTTGGGGTTGCGATCAAACCCGTCACCTGCAAAGCCGCTGGATTGAGCAGCAGCAGCCGGTCTTTGTCATCGAACACCATAATCGGCTCCGGGTTGGAGGTCAAAACTGCCTCGAGCCGGCGCCGGCCAATTTCAGCCGATGCATACAGGTTGGCATTCGCAGCTGCCACCGCCGCCTCACCGGCCAGGGTGGAGAGGAATCGTACCTCTTCATCTTCGAACTGCCTTGGCTTTTGATAGCCAATCCATAACGCGCCATAATATGTATTTTCGTGATACAGCGCCAGTCCAATCAAAGCCGCCGGATGCAACTGGTGATCCAATGAGGAGATGCGCCGCACCCGGGTCGTATTTTGAATAGTTAGCACTTCCTGTTGGCGCATCAATTCGAACACCTGGCTGTCAAGATGAGAAAATTGATCGGCAACCGGCCCGGCACCGATGGTGACCAATTTGTCGCCGGCAATATCCATTCGCACGCCTTGAATCAGTACCGCCCGGGCGGATATGGCGTCTTCGCTTAATGCCGCTTCCAGGATGGGGTGCACAGCATCATAGATATCCAGTTTGGCTGCCACACCCTGACTCACATTGAGCAGCTTGTTCAACTCATCCAGCCGGGCCTTCAGACTGAGGCGCATTTGTTCGAACGATTTCCCCAGCGCGCCAATCTCGTCCGCACCCGTCACGGGCGCTGCCGACGACAACTCTCCCTGCGCGATCCGGGTAGCCTGTCCTCCCAGTTGTTTTAACGTTTGCGTAACCGACCCAAGAGAAAAGCGCAGCATCAAATAAGCCAGCATGGTGAACAATCCCAAAATGGCCAACAGCGGGACAGCAATTTCAAGCGAAGTTTGCTGTGCCACCCGGGCCGGCATGGTCGCAACGACCGCCCAGGGCCGGCCAACGACCGGCTGGTAGTAAACCAACTGCCGGGTGCCGGTGGGTGAGAAATCCTCGAAGAACACCGGCTGGTCATTAACCTTGTCGATATACAAATCCATGCTGGATAAAGCAGTCGATTCGCTGGTACGGTAAAGGATTTGCCCGGCGTCATCCAGAATGAACCCTTCCCCGCCATCTGCACCCAGGGAAGCCAAAGCGGTCAACGCCGGTTGCGTAAAAGGGTTGATCTTCAGGTCGGCCCTGCCCAGTAAGACTCCCTGGGCAATCCCCGCTTCATCCAGAATTGCAGCGATGAACGAAATATTTCCCCCGGTTTCAGTAGAAGCAGGTGGCACGGTGTAGATCTGTAATCGGATGCCCTTGATTGCCAGCCCGATCGCCAGTTCCTCTTCATCTGTTAAATCATTCAGCGAGAAAGAGGATTGTGGATAACTCCCGCGAATGGCGCCGGCAGCATCGAATAGCGTGAGCTGGTGAAAATAGGATACCGCCTTAATGTTGTAAGCCAGTTCGTCCTCGACGGCATCATCCGGCAAGTTGACCAGGTCCGACGTAGCCATGTTGAGGATAAAGCTCTGCCCGGCCTCAAGGAAATATGGCACGCTTTCCGCCGCAATTCGAGTGGTATTTCCCAGCCGGTCTTCCATCATCTGACGGGCAGCATAACCCGCCACCAGCCAGTCAGCCAGGGTCAGCACCAAAACCAGGATGAGAACCATGGGCAACGTGATCGTCATGAAACGAGTCTGCAAACTGGTTTCAGCAGGCGACGGTGTCAATTTTGCTGGGCGCGGCCACAACAGCGGGAAGATCCAATAAACCAATTGCGCGAGAAAACCGGCTGCATACAGCGGGAGAATTTTGGCGAATACCTGCATCCAATTTTGAGCCAGCGCGTAATCCAGACGCTCAGCCAGGATGCCGGGAATGCTTAAAAAGGCAATCAGCAGGAAAACGGGGATATAAACCAGCGATAGCAAAACCGCTGCGATGAATGGCTGCCTTAACCAGCGAAAAAATCCTGTCCGGTAGCTCTGCCGGACAGCAGCACCATAGATCAACGCCAGACCGGCAACTTCCAGCGGGGTGAAAAGGCTGTGCGTTACAAACATCCCCAGCATAAACCCGCTGGCCAGACCTACCAGACCTGCTCCCGCCACTCCAACCATCCCGCCAGCCATTACCCACGGGATAGCACTGAGCAGGAAAACTAGCGGCTCTTCAGCCTCAATGGGCAAATTGGGAATGGGCAAAGCGCCCGATTGGGGTAAATAGAAATTGAAGATGATCAGGGTCAGCGACGTGGTAGCCATGAGGAACAGCGTCAGCCCCCACTGTCGGGCCGACCTGCCTACCGGGTTTTCGCGCCATTTTAAAAACCCCCACCCAAGAACGCCAGCTAATATAAAAAGGCCAATCCAGTTGCTTAACTGAAAAGGCAAATCAAAGTATGGCTGCGAGGAAAACGGATTGAAATTAATCAGCATGAAATTACACCATGTCAGGCAATGTGAAAATTATAGCATCCTGCAAAGGCGCGGCGTCTATTTTTATGCATTCAAAATATGAACCATAGGGAAACTGTATGGTTACCAGCCATTGACAAGCTGCAATCGCCGTGATTTCCCTCACCATCATGGCTTCCCCGGGGCTTTTTAGATAACCGCTATGCCTTTTCGATCAATGCAAGCGCACGTTCGACGACCTGCTCGATCGTCAAACCTTCCGAATCCAGGACGATTGCATCCTCAGCCGGCTTTAGCGGGGCAAGCTTGCGGCCCGAATCATATTCATCGCGCTTACGCAAAGCTGCCAAAATTTGGTTGTAATCCGCTGCAACGCCGCGGTTGATCATCTCATGGTAGCGGCGAGAAGCGCGTTCCTCTACCGATGCCACCAGGTAAATCTTCAATCCGGCTTCAGGAAAAACCACGGTACCGATGTCGCGGCCCACCATGACCACGCCGCCGCGTTGGCCAATGCGCCGCTGCTGCAGGGTCATAGCCTGCCGTACGCGCGGGTATGCGGACACTTGCGAAACATTGGCGTCCACGTCGGAATTACGGATTTCCCAGGTGACATCAACCCCATCGATACATACATCCGCGCTGCGTCCATCCGCAACTGACGGCGGGCGTACATCAATATTCACCTTTTCGGAGAGCGTGGAAACTTCATCTTCCTGATCCACGCGCCCTAATTTTTGGAGGGCCGCCCACGTAACGGCGCGGTACAGAATGCCCGTGTCGAAAAATAAATAACCGATCCGTTGAGCGAGTCGTTCACCCAGGGTTGATTTTCCCGAGGCGGCTGGACCGTCGATTGCGATGATACTCGGTTTAACCATACAAATATTCCAATCTAAGAAGTTGACTTCAGGGGTTAAACCCTGGTGCATCCGGAAATAAATCAGCACGCGCCCATAAAATTACAATTGTTTTTTCCACCGGTATGGATTTGAAGGCAATCCATTTCAGCCAATCCTTGAAACTTAGCTGCCATATTGGGGTGACCTCCAGGACGAAGTCCTGCCCGCGGTAGGTATCCGCTAATTCAGGTGATGGCTTATCAGCGGTGATCAACAATGCTGGCGTGGACGACGATGCAGTGGTGGTAACAAATCGTGTTTGCCGGTAATCACGCAGCGCCCAGCGCAGCGCCGGGGAATCAATTCCCTCGACCACCAGTTCAAGTTCGCCGGGGACGCGCATTTTCCAGGTCGAAAGGTCATTGAGGGTGGTCTGCAGCAAATCCACTTCATCCACCAAGGCGCCACGCCGCCAGACCTGGCCCTCAGGGTTGGCTCCCAATCCTGTGCCGCCCCAGGCCGCCGCAAATCCCCACAATCCCAGCGCCGCGATTAAACCCCACATTGCCCCCTGCCCGGCAGTTTCCTCATCCCAGAACCAACGGATCACGAACGCAGCGCCTACCAACAGCAACACCGGGAAAAGCGTGCCGGCCATCCTGACAAAAGTCGAAACCTCGGGGCGGTCGGCCCGGAAATAGGCGATAAAGCTGAGCCAGGAAAAGGTTAATAACACGCCCACGATAATGCTATACGCAATCGCTGTCCAGCGAAAACTGATCGCCGTAGTTAAAAATTTTGCCAGTTGGCTTGCTGCCAGCGCCAACATGGGCAGCAATACCCAGCCCAAATCAGCAATCTCGCGCGCAGGGTAAAACAGCGCCAGCGCTAACGCCGCCAGCCACCAGACTGCTAAAAAGGTGTCCAGCGGATTTTTCATCTGAACTACGCGAACAAGACCAACAGCCGCAAACAGGAATCCAAGCGGTTGTGATAGGACAAGCCCAAGCAGCATCCGGCCGGCAGTGACTGTGCTCGCCTGCGACCAGCCTGTCAAATATTGAACCAGCCCATTAGCTATGCTGTTCAAGCCGTCAGGAATTAGAAAAAGCGCCGTACCCGCTACCAAAACAACGCCTATGAACCAGCCTGATGCGGCTTTCCAGTCGAAATCGTCAAATGTACCCTTGACGCCCTCCTCCACCGGTTGACGGGGCTGAAAGACGAAGCGATAGAGCACGGTAGCAAACCCCAACCCAACGGCGCCTTGCCAGAAAGCCGGTCCACCCAGCAAGGCTAATCCGGCAAACAAGCCAAGCAACGCCGGCTTTTTATTCAGCAGGGCAGCCAGAGTCAAGAGTACCCATAGACCTGCCCAACTCATGCCGTTGGCCTGCCGGGAAACCGCGACCCAACCGGCATCAATTGCCAGCCCAAAACACAGCAGCAGGGCTGTTTTTTCTCCCAGGTGTTTGCGGAACAACCACGGGGTTAGCGCCAATGCCGTCCCGGCCAAGGCCGGCCAGAAACGAGCTACAGCATCTCCGGCGCCGAAAATATAAAACCAGACTGAGGTGAGCAGAACGTAACCGCCTTCGCCGCCAATGAAGCGTCCGCCCCCCAAAGCCTGCAGCGCATTGACCGCCTCGCTGTCAGTCAACGGCAATTTGCCCAACAGGACAAATCGCATTAAAAACGCAATAATGCCAGTCAGCAGCAAGGCGATGCGTTGGTAAGGCAGGTTGCGGTCTATGGATGGGTTCATGGCATCCCGTCTTGTGAAAGGATTGGCGGCAGAGGATTATGATCGGGTACTTCGTAGATGGTCGCTGCCGCGTTCTGGAAAACGATTTCTAAATTACCTTGAAATTTGGCCTCATTCACCCGGTAGGTGGTGCGTTCGACTGGCCCGATGTATATATATCGAATATTATAGCGTTCGATCACCGCCGAGGCTTCATCCCAACTATTGGTGGTATACAATAATTCCAGATCGCCGCGCCGCGAGCCGATTTCATCCGAGCCGCCGCGCCATTGCCATTCATGGCCCTCCCAACCCAATAGGGCCGGCTGCCCGCTGTGAGTCGATACCCTTGCAGTGTCGGGATTATAGGATGCGCCAACTGTCTCAGCGACGACGCCCAAAGGAGCCGATTGCAGCCACATGAATGCCGCCCATTCGTCAGGGTTGTACTGCTGCAGGTAGGCTTTACCATCCAGAGTCAGTTCGGACAATGGTTTGGCGGGCAGCCCGGTCTTGGCCGCCAGCATGATTACCGGATAAACAAGCGCAGCCGCTGTAACCAGCAGCCAGCTCGCTTTGAATGCAGCCTGCCGCAGACCGTTTAATTTGCGCCACAGCACAGCGGTTGCATACGCCGCTGCCAGACCCCAGAGTATCCAGGCCTGGAAGTAGAGTTTGAAAATCGTGTTCAAGCGCGTGCCAAAGCCATCTTTGAGATAGAAAAACTCCGGCAGCAGTGTCAACCCGGCGCCGACCAGAATCAACACTGCGACAAAAATGTCCGCCGTACGCTGGGGGTCAACCGCAGCAGAGGACGCATCCGGCGGAACTTCTTCCAGTTCAGGTTGGCGTCGTGCGGCCAATAATACGACCCATGCCAGAGCAATAACGCAGAAAAGCACCAGCCAGGTAACCGGGTCGGTAACCCGCCGCTGTATCGCCGTCTTGAGCAATTCCGCGCCCTGGCCGCCCTGTTTTCCAAAGTATTCGCTCAGGCCAAAGACCAGGGTCGAACCGAATGGTTGAAGAATGCCGCCATTTTGCTGCCACGAAGTTGCGGCTGACAAGGCAGCCTGAAAAATACCCCAGGCTGCAAGCATCAGTACCCACAGCCCTGCAACAACGCTGATGCCGGCCAGCAAGCCGTTCTTGATGTCCTGTCGCCGGCTGTAGCGGGTCTGGTTTCCCAGCCAAAATACGATTGGCAACAGCAGCGGCAGGAACATGACCAGAAAATACACGCCGCGCGTTTGGAATGCCATCGACGGCAGCAATCCACCAGCCTGTGACGCAAAACCAAGGTAAAACGGCAGGTACAGCGCTCCACCCGTAATTCCCAACAGCAAACCGATCTTAAAAAAATCGGCCACCCGCGCCCAGCCCCATCCATTTTGAGAGACGCGCAGCCAGGCGTATACAGCCGCAAACAATGCAACATAAATCGGAAAATCCCAGGTGTTCAGGAAGGATAGCCCGCCCAAAATAACCGCGGTAGGCCAGAAATCGAAACGCCTGAACCATTCCTTGACCTGAATCCCCTCAATTTTCTCAGCCAACCCACGGTATGCCTGGTTAAGCGCCAGGCCAACCGCCAGCAACACAAACGGCATCCCCAGTACATGCGGGTGCAGGTCAGCCAACAGGTAGGAAAAGAATGGAAATTCGTTGATAATTTCGGTGGCAGCACCGGACAGGTTGAAATCCTGCAGCACGCGCGAGCCCATCCACCACAGCCAGCCACCGCGCTGCGGCATCCAACTGTAAGGTTGAATAGGCGCAGTGATAATTTCTTTAATATTCAACCAGGTCCAAAAGTTCGTTAGCGGTTGACCTTCCACACCGCTCACCCAGAACAAGCCGCGAGCGTGCAGTACATCCAGCAATCCGCTTAAATTGCTTACCACCAGAATAAAAAGCGGGGCAAGCAGCGCCCATCCGGCAGCATTCCGGGTATGCGGGTCTTTGTCACCCTCTCCCGTCCTGGCCAGCAGGTTATATACGATCCCATAGGCAGCCACCGCAGTCAGCGCCAACCACATGGCTACCGCCAGGTTGAAAGCGACGCTGGTCGCCGTTCCGGTGACCTGTACCAGCATTGCGACCATAACGTAACCGAAGTAATAATAGGAAATGGCATAGCCGGAGAGCCAGGGATCGATTGGCGGGAAGCCCGGCGAGCGCAAAATGGCATTGATGAAAGCCAGTTCCATCGGCTTTTCAGTCCAATTTACTTCCGGATTGGCCGCCCGTACGAACGCCCAGATAGCAAACGCCAACGCAAACAGCACCTCGGTGGTAATCACCAACCGTTTCTGCTGCTTGATCCAATCCCATAGCTCCAGCGAGTTGCCTTTCCTGGCTGCCAGGTTCATTCCAGTCAGCAGGATCAGCGCCAGCAGCACGCCACCCGTATTGTTTTGCAGCAACCCCAGGTAAGTCAGCAGCCAGAACAGGTAACCCCAGCCCAGCAAAGCTAGCGGCCTTGCCAGCGTGTAACCGCGATCAGGGAGGAAGCGGAACAGCCGCTGTGCCAGCGGCAGTGTCAGCCAACCGGCAATCGAGACCACCAGATACCACCACAGCACATCGATCAAAGTTCATCCTCATTTTTTGCCAGTCTGGCCGGCCAGGCAAAACTGCCATCGCTTTCGGGCGCAAAAATCAACACCGCCGTCACTGCATCCAGGTTAAGTTGGCCGTACAGGTGCGGGAATTCCTGTCCATCTTCGATTGGCTCGTAGCGCAGCTCCGCAGCCAGCCGTTTAGGGTCAATCGACAGCAATACGACGTTACGATTGCCGCGATAGAACTTATTGGCGGTACGCAGTAACTGGCGACCGGTCGAAAAATGGATGAAGCCCTCGGTTTCGAGCGAGCCGGTGGTGTATGCGCCATTTTCCAGCGCTTTTGACCATTCGTGCGCCAGGGCGATATGAAATATTCGCTTGGGACGCCCTGATTCACTCATGGGATCACCTCGTAAATGGCGGTCGAACCATCCAAATAAACCTGCTGCCAGTATTGACCGGCATAGGTGGGGAATTTGGCGATGCCAAATGGATCGTAGGTCACCTGCTCCAACTGCCCAACGATGATGTATTTAACATTGTACTTCTGCAGGAATTGAACCGCCTGCTCGGGGTCAGTTGTGTTGTAGAAATTGGCTACTTCGTCGATGCGCGCCCAGATGGAGGTGTCCGGAATAGTCGCCCGCTGCTGCCGCTGATGCCAGTTCCAACCGATAGGAGCTGGCAGGCCGGTGTAAATCGAAATGCGCGAACCCCAGCGGTACTCGACGGTATTGGCCTCAACGATCACGGGCGAGCCCTGAACGTTTTCCTGCAGCCAGCGGATGGCCTTGTAGTCCGCGTTCAGGTCTAGCAAACCATTCTGGTCATGATATTGCGAGGTTTGCATGTAGGCCATACCGTCCAGCGTATGAGGCGCGGTGTCGCTGATCCGGTCGCGCATTTTAGATGGAGCGGCGGTTAATGGATAGAAAAGTGCAAATACGACAAACAAACCGACAACTGCAATCCAGGCGTTGCGCCACCCTGGTCTCCAGCGGAGTTCGATTTGCGGCAGCAGCCAGAACAGCCCGGCAGCCGCGCTGAGGGAGAACAGCGTCCAGGCCTGCAAATAAAATTTGAAGACCGTGTTCATGCGGTTGATGTCGCCAACCAGCACAATAATTTCCACTGCCAGCGTCAATATGGCAGCCGTTCCAACCATGAACAGCACCGCCCGTTTCGGATCAGGTTGACCGGGACGCAGCAAGAGCAGCAACGCCCAAATCGCCAGCGACAACGCCAGCCAGGCAACTGATACCTTTTGCTGGTAGGTTAGGAACAGGACCACAATGATGAACAGCGCTGTACCCCCTAAAATCACGGTTTTATATGGGCGCAGCTTATTCAAAGATGACAGCGGAGTCTTTTCCATCCAATCGATGGTTTCCCAAAACAGCCAGGTGACAAGGATTACCAGGAATAAGCCCCAGTGAGTAAAGTAATCGTAAAAGGTGGTCTTTGCGCCCTGCCATAAATCAATCCTGGTATAACCCTGCGCGTACCATGCCTGATAGGGCTGGTACAGCGCGAAAGCCAGCCCGGCCAGCAGAATTACTGCACCAACCGCCACAATTAACCGCCGGATAACCTGCGGCAACCGCGTCAGAAACTTTTCAGGGGGTACGGCGTGACGGATAGCACTGTAAAGAATAGCCGCAATTGCCAGACCGAGATAGGTGGGCATATCCCAGGTATTGGCGGGGTACAGAGCGCCAATGGTCAGTCCACCAAGGAACATCGACAAACCAAAAGCCAGCCACCCCCCTGGGCGCGAGTCAATCTTCCAGCGCCATTTGCCAAGAACGATGGATAAGGCCCAGCCCAACGCCAGCAGCGTAATTGGCAAAGCGAACAGGTGAGCATGCGGATCGCCGTAAAGGAATGTAAAGAATGGGAACTCGGTAATCGCATCGCCGCTCTTGACTGCCCGGCTGGGAATCCAGTACCAGTCCGCCGGAGAGTAAGGCAGTACTGCCCCTTTGAAATATTCTGCCAGGCCGCGGAAGGTCCAACCCATCTGCGTAATCAGGTTGGCGCCCTCGATGACGCCGCCAGGCGCGACCAGCTTCATGATGCCTTCCCATATCATGCGAATCGTGCCAAGGTTGCCAAGGATCAGCATTGCCACCGCAGAAGATACGCCGGCAATCCACGGCGCAATGCCGGGGCGCTCGTCGTCACCACCGTTCGCCTGACGGGATTTAAACCACTGCTGCACATTCGAGCCAAAACTATAAGCCCCCAGCGCGATCAGCGAGAAGAAAGTCGGCAGGATCAAATTGTAGGCAATCGACGGAACGACGCCAAGCCATTTGGTAGGAACAGCAGCAATGACAAAGCCGTAATAATAGTAATTGATCCATCCGCCGGCGTACCACGGGTTGTATGGCGGAAATGTGGTGCTTTTTAAAACGGCATTGAAATAGGCGAAATCCATCGGCTTTTCGCCGCCGAAATTCGGATGCCAGAGGTCGGGGTTTCCCAGCCGGACGAACAGGAAAAGCAGGAAGAAAGCCAATCCCACCGCTTCGACCGTCAGATAGGACCGCCAGCGAAGTTTAATCTCGCGGCCCAATTCCTGGCGCTGCCAGATCGTCAGCACCAGGCTTACCCCGCCCAACAAACCTGCCGCGCCCCAAATCGTCCAGCGGGTGAACGGAATATTATTCGCTCCGGCTATCCATACCAGCCAGGTGATCACCAGCAAACTCGCTGTTTTTGCCAGCGGGTAACCAGTATCCGGCAATCCTTTCATAGCTATGCGCAACACTGGATAGATCAGCCAACCCAACAGCAGGATCATCAGGTACCAGACCACTGCCCCAAGCCCTGGGTAGCGGTTGATCGGCGCATCGACATCGAACAACTCTGACCAGGTGCCGCCGTTTTGTTGAACCGTCAGGCGATCTTCAGGCAGCAGTAAGTCGGCCGGATAATCCGGCGCCTGTCCGGGGATGACATGGATCACATTGCTTAGATCAACCGCTTCAAGAACCCGGTTTACTTCAGCTTGCGAATAATCTGCTGTTTTTTTGAAAATGAACACCTTGGGATGGTCGTATACCGTAAAGGCTTCCTCCGCAAACTGGTCGTTGATTTGAATTGGTCCCAGCGTTGGATATGATTGGAAGACCTGAACCAGTTCGAAGCCCAACCGCCCGCTATAAGTCCCAACCTGGGCAGTACGGTAGCAATCGATCAGGTCCTCTTCTGCCGGGCAGCCAAGCAGTTCGCGATAATAAACGGTGGTCAGCGGGTAGCGCTCGGGCACGCGGGTGGTCGTGCCCCACTGGCGGTTGGAGGTAATGGTAATGACATCAGCGCGTTCGAGAATAGCCTCAAAGCGCGCCAGCTTATCCGGGCTGTCATCCCAGTACATCTCAAAGTTGAGATCACCTTCATACAGCCCGGCGAAAGGATCGTATCCATCCATGCGCAAGGGGACGCTGTCATCCCAGGGAGTTTCTACCGCGATTCCAGAGCCATAAACTGCCAGCTCAGCATCGCTATTCGCTACTTCCATGCGCAGCAGATAGAGCGTGCCGGCCGTCACCTGAATAGAATGATCTAATTGCCAGCGATATTCTCGCCCGCGCGGATCTCCGTCAGCGGCAAAGTCGCTGACGATTTCAGTTTGCGCCAGCGGGGCAGCCAGATTGCCTTCTTCCGAGATGCTAACTCGCAGAGTACTCAGCCCCGGCTCGCCGGTTGTAGCCACCACCCGGTTGAGCACGACCTGGCTTAACTGTCCGCTGGTCGACGGCACAAAGCGAATATCGGCAGGCTGCAAAGCCCGAATGGTTTCTATCATCGGCGGCAGTTCCAGCCGCGTAATGCCATCCAATGTCTGAATGGTCGCGCCGGCTGCTCCCGATAAGCCGAGCGCAACTTCAGATTCCTGCACGTAGAGATCGATCCGATATCTTTGCCCCGCCTGAACTGTCACGGGCTCTTCCAGCGGAACACTCCAACCTAAAAGCTGCCCCCCGCCGCTCAGAAAAGAGTTGGAGAGGATGCCAAAACCCGCCGCCCGTGCCTCTGAACCCACCTCATAAAGGGTGATTCCCAGAGTCTTCGGGTTTGGGTTTGACGACAAATCCTGAATGTTGGTGAATTGAAAACCGGTTAGCAAGCCGGAGCCATCCGGCGTGAAATCAATTGAAATCGTTTCACCGGAAGATAGAATCTGCACCGGTGCGTACTGCAACTGCTGCCGTACCCGGTCATTGTCAGTATCAATTTCCAGGGTAACCGGCCCCGGGACGTTCTGAAACACCCAGCGAGAAGCTTCCACCCGGGTCATCGGTTGGGTATAAATACGGGTAAAAGCGAAGGCCCAGGCAAAGGTGGCTGCCAGGGTAAGAAAGCCGATTGTCACCGCGGCAATCTTCAACCAGCGCCCGGTCTGCAATTTGCCGGCATCCATTTTCTTCCGGCCAACTTCCCAGAGGTTCCAGAGCGCCCAACCGGCAGTCAATGCCAGGGTCGGGTAAATGGGCAGTTCGTAGCGCATGGTCGGGTTGCCCTGCAGCGACTGCCAGATAAAATAGATAGCAGTCCAGCCCCACACCAGCAGGCTGCGCTTCCAGGTTCCATTGAGCTGGCGAACGCCCATCCAGATGAACCCGGCCCATGCCAAAATTCCCATGGGTAGTCCCATACCCCACAACACCATATTGGTGAAGGAGAAGGTTACCGGGCGGCGCGCCCATTGCAGCGCTGGCGGGAAATCGACATTCCCGGTCATCTGGTTCGAAAGCTCCTTCAGGTTGGCAATCCACTTTTCATTGGGCACAATCCCAAAGAAACCCGGCCCACTGAAGGCATACGGCTGTAAAACACGAAATACAAGGAAGGCTGCCGCGCCGCCGACTACCAGGTCGCGAAATGTAGTTTGCCACAGCTCAATCCGTTGGTCGCGGGGATGGCGCATGATCAAAATAAACCAGGCTGCCGGCAATAATACCGCCATCAAAGCGGTGTTGATTTTACAGGCCATCGCGCTGCCAATCGCAACGCCAAACCACAGGCTGTTGCGCACAGATTCACTCTGGTACCATTTTTGACCCGTGCGGACATTCGGGTCAAGGATCGGCTGAGTAGCCAGGCGAGCTGCGAAATACATTGCCAACGTTGTGAAGGTGGTCGAGAATGAATCGGCGGTATAGAAATGCGACTGTTGGATTTGCATGACGGCAAAGGCCGAAAATGCTGCACCAAGCACGCCAATTTTGCGATTGAACAACCTTGCGCCCAATAAATAGACCAGCAATACGGTCACAAGATCCATCAAAGCCGAAAAAACTCGACCGGTTTGCAGAATTTGTTCCCAGAATGCAGTCCCAAATATCGTATCAGCCAGGTAACGGGTGGCAATAAGTGGGAAAGTGCCGTATACGAAAAATGTATCGCCAACATTATGCGGATTGAGCGTCGATTTATCCGTATCGAAATAGTCGCCCAGGCTGTCCACTGCAGAAATATGCGAGGTCACTCCGATAAAAAAGCGTTCATCGGGGTGCAAATAGCTGTATTCGCCCCAAAAGATGCCCGTAAAGCGAAAATATACTGCGCCAGCCATGATGACGAACAATAGAATAGTCCATATTCGCGATTCCCACGACTTTCTGGGAATGGTTTTGATGGTTTCCATTACGGAGGGCATTGTTTGTTCGGTCATGATGGAGTCAGGTTATTTTATATAACGAAAAATGGGCGATAGCATTAATTGTATGCAAGTTTTGCCGCAATTGAAAATGGGGTTTTTCTATCCCCTTATGCCCTTCATTTCATCCTTGATCTCAAGGAACAGGCGCTCATAATTTTCAGCAATCGTGTCGGGAAGGTATTGCACCTGAATGGGCTGTGGCTCGCGAATGAACGCCTGGCGATTGCCCAGAATCTCCAGCAGGCTTTGCGCCAGTGCTGCCGCATCGCCAGCCGGAAAAATTTTCCCCATGCCGTGCATCTTGACCGGCTGACGCACGCCAGGGATATCCGAAGCGACCGTCGGCACTCCTTTGGTCATTGCCTCGATCTGGACGATGCCAAATGATTCAGTCGAGTTCAGCGAAGGCAGGGCCAGTACATCGAGATTGGAGAAAAAGGCCGGCATATCAGCATCCGGAATAAATCCGAGAAATTTCCAGTTGCCCGCTTTTTCATATTCCTGAATGCGAGGATAGAGCCGGGCGAAATAAGCTTCTTCGCCCACGACATTCTTGTAAGCTCCGACAAATTGCACCTGAGCCCGGGGATATTCCTTCAATACCGCTGGCAGTGCATCCAGCAGCACCTCGACGCCTTTCTCGGTGGCAAACCGCGAGGCCAATCCAATGACCGGACGGTGTCCAGCGGGATTGTGCTTTTGCGCAAAGCCATGCGCTGCGTCCGGTGTTACCGGCGGTAATTCGATGGGCGGTGGAATCACTTCCAATTTACCAAGGTAGCGTTTCAGAAATTGTGAATGCTCGGCATAATCGCGGGTATTGGTGACGATTCGGTGGGCAAATCGGGCCGCCAGCTCATTCATGAGCAAAATACCCTGGTTGGCCGCCCAACTGAGCAAACCCGGCGGCATTAATAAATCGCAATGATATGTGATTATCGTCGGTTTTTCCCAGATACGGCCGCGGAAAGCTACCCCGGCAGCATCGAACTGCGGCAGATGCATTTGAATGACGTCGTTCTCACGCACCAAATCAGTAGCCATCCGCCCAAAGCGCGGCATGACGACCCCCTTGCTCACCCGGAACGCGACCGGTACCCGAACGACGCGCACGCCATCGACCATCTCGTCCAACGGGAGGTCGTTGGTGTATTGCGAGGTCATCACCGTCACCTGATGCCCGCGCCGCGCCAGCGCCTTCGCCAACCGTTCAGCGTAGATGGTCAGCCCGGATGCGTGGGGGCGGTAGTAGGTCAAAACAGATAGGATGCGCATATCGTTTTATCGACTGCCTGATGACGGCTTAAGTTCAGGCAGCACTCTTTCGGTTTTGCAGGTCGAGGAACAAACTGCTGAGTGAGCGCCCCTGGCGCACCAATCCAAACAGACCGAGTGCGCCGGTTACCAAAATTTGCATGAAATGCAAGGTGATGGCATAGGCCAGTCCGGTTGTATGGTCGATGCCAAGTATCGTAAGCGCCCCGACCGTTGCAGCCTCAAAGGTCCCCAGCGCTGCCGGCGCGGACGGGATTGCGATCCCAAGTGCCAGTACTGCGTCTGTGAACACCCCCCACCATATCGGCGCCGTTGGAGAGATCGCCAGCAGCCCGACATAATAAACCCCAATGGCAATTACCCAGGAGGCCAACAACAGTAGCAGCGCCAGGACAAATTGACGCAGGTCGGTTAGCGCAGTCAATCCAGTCAAAAGCGAGCGCACTTGCGGCGCCACCCATTTGCCCACGAACTTCCAGCGTGTGCCCAGCCTATCTACCCAGGCGCTCACTTTCAGGTGATGCCGGGCCATAAGAAAAAGGCTCGCCAGCCCGGCAGCCACTACAGCCAGCATGATGATTGCCACCGGCTTTGCCCAGGACATTTCGAGCGCCAGCGGCAGAGTGGAGAGCAGCATGGTGGCGGCAATAGCAATATCCAGCGCGCGCTCGATGATGATGCTGCTAAGGATTTGCGCGGCTGGCAGATTGGTTTGCTGGCCAAGCAGCACCGCCCGGCCAATTTCACCCAGCCGGAACGGCAAAATATTGTTGAGCAGGTAACCCTGGTTGATGGCCCAGAACGCATCACTGAGTTTGGGACGTCCGGAAAGCAGCACGCGGGATACTCCCGCCCGGATCACCAGGAAAATCAAGGTCAGCAGAACCATAATCGCAATGGTCCCCAGCGAAAAACGGCGCAGGGCAGGGCCAAGATCCTGCCACTGCGTCACTCGGGCGACGAAGAATATGGCTACCAGGCTGATTAACATTCCGGGCAACCAGCGCCGCGATTTTTTCCATACCGTCGCGATCATTGCGGTCAATCTTCCTCCAACCGTAAGATCGCCATGAAGGCTTCTTGCGGGATTTCAACATTCCCCACCATCTTCATGCGCTTTTTACCGCGCTTCTGCTTTTCGAGCAGCTTTTTCTTCCGGGTAATATCGCCGCCATAGCATTTTGCCAGCACATCCTTACGCAGTGCTTTGACATTGGCGCGTGAAATAATGCGCCCGTCTGCTGACGCCTGAATCGCGACATCATACAACTGCCGCGGAATCAATTCTTTCAGCTTGGTGACCAATGCCTGGCCTTTATGATACGCGTCTTCTTTATGAACGATGGTTGCCAGTGCGTCCATCTGCTCCCCGCCCACCAACACTTCCAGTTTGGTCAGGTTGCCCGGACGGTAATCCGCCAGGTGATAATCCATCGAAGCATAACCGCGGGTGCGCGACTTAAGATCATCAAAAAAATTTACGACCAATTCGGAAAGCGGAATCTCGTAGGACAACTGCACCCGGTTGGGAGCTGGATATTCCTGTTCCTTGAAAACCCCATGCCGTTTTTTGGCCAGCTCCATGATCGTGCCGTAGAACTCGGTGGGAGCGATAATTTGCAGCACCATCCACGGTTCGCGGATTTCAACGATCGAGCCGGGGTCAGGCAGCAAAGCCGGCGAATCAATCCGGATAGTTTCCTGGTTGATCAATTCGATTTCGTATTCCACCGACGGTGCAGTAACCACAATATCCAGGTCATACTCGCGCTCCAGCCGCTCCTGAATAATTTCCATATGAAATAAACCCAGAAAGCCGCAGCGGAAGCCAAAATTGAGCGCTTGCGATTTTTCCGGCTCGTAGATCAGTGAAGCGTCATTTAATTGCAGTTTTTCCAGCGCTTCGCGCAAATTACCATAATCATCGCCGTCCACTGGATAAATACCGGCGAATACCATCGGCTTTGGATGACGAAAACCGGGTAGCGCTTCCGCAGCCAGGTTCGTCGGATTGGTAATTGTGTCACCTACGCGGCATTCAGCCACTGTTTTTAATCCGGTGGCGACATAACCAACATCTCCGGGCAGCAATTCTTTGACTGCCCGCATGGTTGGCGAAAAAATGCCGATCTCAACCGGGCGCACATCCGTGAAGGTTGACATCATCCGCAGCGAGTCGCCGGCGGCAATTTGGCCTTCAACAACCCGCACATACGCCACCACCCCTTTGTAGGAGTCGTAGTGCGAATCGAATATCAGCGCACGCAACGGCAGGCTGCTGTCGCCGGTCGGGGGTGGGATGGTGCGCACAACCGCTTCAAGCACCTGGTCGACGTTGATCCCCTCTTTCGCCGAGATGGCAATAATGCTCTCCGGATCGACCCCCAGCAGGTTGTGAATGTCGTCAGCTACTTCATCTGTTCGCGCCGATGGCAAATCGATCTTATTGATCACCGGAACGATGGTCAGGTCGGCTTCCAACGCCAGGTAGAGGTTCGCCAGCGTTTGCGCCTCGATGCCCTGGGTGGCATCCACCACCAGAACCGCGCCTTCACAGGCTAATAATGCCCGGCTGACCTCGTAGCCGAAGTCGACGTGCCCGGGCGTATCGATCAAATTGAGTTCGTATTCGATGCCATTTTTGGCGGCATACTTCATGCGCACGGCCGAGGCTTTAATGGTCACGCCCTTTTCGCGCTCAAGGTCCATGCTGTCCAGCACCTGGTCCATCATGTCACGATCGGAGATGGTTCCGGTCAGCTGTAACATTCGGTCCGCCAGCGTTGATTTGCCGTGGTCGATGTGTGCAATAATGCAAAAATTACGGGTGAATTCAGTTCCCATTCCGCGGATAGTATAACCGATTATTCTCAGCCGTTGACGGCTGATTATACGCCGGTCGATTGACACGACCGTGCCAAGGGTTGAGACAGCTCCGAAGGGTACGGCTTGAAACGCTGCGCACCTCATTGCCTGGGTATTCGGTTTTGGCTGGGCTTTTTTAAGCAGCCACGAACATCCGCATGCGTGGCTCTTCGGACTTTTCCACTGCCTCGATCCGTTTGATCGCCTGATCCGCCAACCCGTACAGTGCTTTGGAATACGCCGAATCGCGGCTCGAGCGTAAGGCAGGTTGACCTAGCGCATCCGCCTTACGGGCAGCTTCATTGTCCTCCGGCAGCAACATATTGACCGGGAACTTCAAGCGCTCCCCTAGGCGTTCCGTCGTAATCGGGCTGGTCGGGTCATACCTGGAAATAACAAGTTGAATTCGGTCCTTCGTCATCCCCATGGCGTTCCACAGGTCAAGGAAAAGACGGGTGTTGCGAATGGCATTGATTGATTGGGCGGTCAACAGAACGACCACTTCACTGGCATCCAGGGCAGCCAGCACCGCATCTGATATATAGGAGTCGGTATTGAGCACAACATAATCATAATGGCGGCGCATAAATTCAAGAATCCGCGAGAAAGCCTCGCCGGTAATCTTTTCAGCGAATTCAGGGCGCGGCGGCGCTGGCAAAATCGATAGGCCCGTGGGACGATTGAAAAGCATCACATTTTCGACCAGTTCGATATCCAGTTCATTCAACCGCGGAACCAGATCCATAACCGAAGCCTGTCCGAGTTCATTGAACATCAAATGGACGTCGCCATATTGAATTGCGCCGTCCACCAACGCCACGCGCGCATCGCGATCGCGATCCATCAACGCCAGCGCCAGGTTGGCGGCCACAGTCGTCGTCCCAATCCCACCTTTCGCACCATACACCGCTACAATCTTGCCCTGTGGTCCACTCGGAACGGCTACCTTGCGTTCCGGAGTCGCCACACCTGCAAATGCGGATAACTTGGAGCGGTCCTGTAGCGCCAGCGTGGCGGCGCGCGTCAACACATCGGTCAATTCCTTGACGGAAGCATCGTGGGTGATAAAGTCGCAGGCGCCTGCCCGGACTGCCTGCAGAACCACGTCGGTATAATTGTCTTGCGAAATAACGATTACCTGTGTCCCTGGGAATTCTTTGCGAATTATTTCGGTCAGGTTAATGCCGTTCATATCCGGCAGGTTGTAATCCACCAGAGCGACAAGTGGTTTCAATTCTCGGATGACTTCCAGGGCATCCTGAGCCAGCAAAGAGGTATTGATCAAATCGACTTTATCGATCAAACCCAGCGTTTTCTGCATATGCTTCATCAATTGTGCGTTGTTCTCGACTAACAACACTGTAACCGTTTCGCGCTCGCCACTCATCATAAAACCTCCCTATTAAAAATACAGGCTTCACCGCTCCATACCTGCCACCGGTTATTTACCCCCAATATCAGGATCACAATACAAATCGCAAACATATATAGCAATGCGATTCACCCTTCAATATTGTTATGTGGCCAGACAATCTCACTCTGTATAATAATCTTACCACAAGGCAGATTATAGACACCCCACATAATCGCCAAAGTTTCAAAACAATTGGGTTTATGTTATGATAACTCAGGCACAGTTTTTGCACCTTTTTACACGTGGCGTTACCATACACCCGGGTACTAAGGGGGAAGTTACAAGAACCGTACCCCTGGCATCCTTGATCTTTTTAGTGCATAATATCCGGAGAGGATATATTTGGGATGACAGCGACAGGTCTCTCGCATAAGAGTGAAGGTATGAATTCAGGCGGAAAATTCTTACGCCCTAAACAAGTTGCACATAAAACAGACAGCACAGAACGCGCTTTGTCTGCCAGTTTACCTGTTAATCGGGTTGAAATTGCGGCTGGAGATGATCACAACGCGGCAGAGTCGACGCCCTGGGTGAACAAGATCGTTCGCCAGGCTGTACAATCGGTTGACAATTGGTCAGATTTACAGAAAAACATTCGTTCCAGCCCCGACCGGGTGAAAAATCGAATGAAGGAGATTGAAAAGCAGTTTTCAGTCTATCGCCTGACCTACGCCAGCATCCTGTATAAAGCGTCTACAGTCGAAGAGGACATCTGGGGTGTATTTTCCAACATCATCGAAAATATCCCTCGTCTGGAACAACGGACTAAAAAACGCCCCCTCTTCTTGTATACCAATTCAGGTCTGCGCGACCTGAATCAGGCCTGGGAAAATCTTTCCTCGCTGCAGGACGCTCTATCACGCTTATTGGACCGCGGACCGCGCAAGCTTGAATTCTATAACCGCATGCTCATCTACCGGGAAGACAAGCGGCAGGTGGATGTCCAACGCCGGCAAAATGAAACGCGCATCAATTCTGCCTATGAATCGGTCAAGAAAGCGCTAAATTTTGTTGAACGACAGACCAAGGATGACCAGCCGATTTTCTTTGGCAACGAATTCCTTACCCTGGATGATGCTAAATCGGTCTGGACTGGATCGATCGAAAGTATTTTACAGCTTCGCGATAATCGAACTGCGACAACCGAAACGATTGTTGGACGCTTGCGCGGACTCGAAGAATCCATCCGCGATTATCCTACCCTTTCCAAACAAGTTCAACGGACTGGCGAACGCTTCCAACGCATGATTTCTTATCACGACCTGCTGGTTTCAACCGGAAAACGAGTCGTTCCGCAACCGGAAATTGCGCGCGCATCCGTGATGATGTTCGAGCAAATTCCAGAGTTTTGGACAACCGGGAACTACGCAGAATTAAAAGTGACTCTGGAACGCGTTGAAAACTTCCTCAATTTCTATGAGAGCACAGTGGAATTGGAAGTTGCGGTTGGCGAACGACGCCGCACCGGTTTTGCGCAGGGAATGGCTCCTCCCATCATGGCCGGCGCGACCGGGCTTTCCCCTCTGATCGGTCTGGCGCGGGTATTGGTGTCTGCCATTGACCAGCGCGACCGATTTATGGTTGGACATTCGGAGCAGGTGGCTGACCTGGCTTTGGCGACGGGCCGCAAGCTTAACTGGTCTGCGTCTGACCTTGAATTTCTTGAGCTCGCGGCTTTATTGCATGACATCGGCAAAATTTCCATCCCGGAATCGCTCCTGACTAAAGTTAAACCGCTTTCCAATGACGATTGGGATACGATTCACCTGCATCCCTATTACGGCGCCCAAATTATCCGGCAGGTTAACCAATTCGCCCGCATTGTCCCTTGGGTCTATCACCACCAGGAACGCTGGGATGGCACTGGCTATCCGGACCAACTGAGTAAACAAGAAATTCCCCAGGCAGCATCGATCATCTCGATTGCCGAGTCTTTCTCAGCCATGACTTTAGAGCTGCCTTACCGGAATGCACTCAGCCGGTCCGAAGCGTTGCAATCGATCAAAGCCGAATCTGGAACGCAATTTGATCCGGAAGTTGTGGAAGCCTTCTCGGAAAGCCTCCCCACCGAGGCTGATAAACCATCGCCCACCGAAGAATAACGAAACGCTCAAAAGGCAAAACACCATGGTCAAAGTCCAGCCTGTAATTCACTATGCCCCCGAAACCTGCGCCTTTTGCACTGGAAATGGCAGTGGAAGATGTAAAGACGGCAACATTTACGATGTCTGCCCGGTTTGCAAAGGCATCGGGACGTTATTGGTTGCTCAAACTGCCAAAAAATGCGCATTTTGTTCGGGTAACGGGGCCGGGCAGGCACGTGATGGTTATGTTTATGACCGTTGCCCGGTTTGCAAAGGCACCGGATGGGCTTACGTATTCGAAGGTGAAATCGAAAACATGTAATTTGCGAACAGCTTTAATAAACCATCTATAAGGGGCTGTCCCAAAAGCGGGTGGGCGTGAAAACTCGCCCCTACCTGTAGGGGATGGGTTCCACCCCATCCCGCATATGTGGTGGAATAAATGACAAATTTATACTTTTGGGACAGCCCCTCTTTTTTTTTCTGAAATTACCCCTCATCTGGTTGGAACAAAGCCTGAATATAATCTTCGAACGGGGCTTGGCTACTCGCCGGATATTCCAGCCAGACAAGAAACTCGGTATTTCCCTTAGGCCCGAACAGCGGTGAACGAATTAAACCTTTAATACCAAATCCTTCTTGAGCAGCGCTGGAGAGGACCTCCAGCAGCACTTTGCGATGCACTGCCGGGTCGCGGATCACCCCCTCGCCTTTGGCTGCATCTTGCCGGCCAGCTTCGAATTGCGGTTTGATCAAGGCTACAACCTGACCGCTGCCCTGAAACCAGCCCCTTACAGCCGGCAGCAGAATTTTCAACGAGATAAAAGAGGCATCAATGGTGGCGAGCTGCACCGGTTGCGGCAATTTTTTTAGATGGCGGGCGTTGGTCCGTTCCATCACAGTCACCCGTTCGTCCTGCCTGATTTTCCAGTGCAATATCCCATAACCGACGTCGATGGCATAGACGTGGGCAGCGCCGTGTTGCAGCAGGCAATCGGTGAACCCGCCGGTTGACGCGCCAACATCTGCGCAGACAAAGTTTTGCAGCTCGGTCAGCGCAAATGCCTCCAGGGCTGCCTCCAACTTCTCACCGCCACGGGATACAAAGCGCGGGCCGTGATCAATGGCGATTTCCGCCAATTCTTCCACTTTGTCCGCCGGTTTGAATACCACCTGGCCAGACACTCTCACCTGCCCGGCCATCACCAATCGCTGAGCCAGGCTGCGGCTTTCGACCAGCCCGCGTTCCACCAGCAGGACATCCAAACGGCTTTTCGGCATAGGCCGATTGTACCCGGTTTGCGCCTGTTGAAGCGCATCTGCCTGACATTACTTATGATATGATTACCACATGCTTCGCGCCCTCATCAAATCCATGCGTCTGCGGCAGTGGTCTAAGAACGTGTTTGTGCTCGCTGCCGTGGTATTTGACCGCCAGTTAGGCCACCTGCCGGCAGTACTCGCATCTTTGATTGGTTTCATTCTGTTCTGCCTTTTATCCAGCAGCGTATATCTGATCAATGACGTACTGGATGTTAAAGCTGACCGCCAGCATCCGGAAAAACGCAACCGACCGATCGCCTCGGGCGCCTTGCCGATCCGAGTTGCGCTCGGCGCAGCATTAATTCTCGTATTGATCACCCTTCCGGCAGCATTCCTGTTATCAACGAACTTCGGTTGGGTGGCGCTGACCTATTTTCTGCTCAATCTGGCCTATTCCAACTGGCTGAAGCACATCCCATTGCTGGATGTGATGATCATCGCAGCCGGATTTGTCCTCCGGGTGGCGGGCGGCGTGGTCTTGATTACCGTCGAGCGTTTTTCTCCCTGGCTGTATGTTGTCACAACCCTTGGCGCGCTGTATATTGGCTTTGGCAAACGCCGCTCCGAACTGGCTCTCCTGGAAAACGAAGCTAACAGCCACCGCCGGGTGTTTGACGGGTATACCATTCCGCTGCTCGACCAATTGATCCTGATCGTTTCCAGTACCACCATCATTGCATACAGTTTGTACACCTTTTCGGCGCCCAACCTTCCGGCCAACCACAGCATGATGCTGACGATCCCTTTTGTGCTTTACGGTGTCTTCCGATACCTGTATCTGATCCAGGTCAAGCAGGCAGGTGGCGCCCCCGAGGAACTGTTGATCTCAGATCGACCGTTGCAGGCAGCAATTGCCCTGTGGGGAATAGCCATCCTGATCATTTTTTACCTTTTTTAAACCAAAGATGCCAGCGATCTCTGCAACTGCTCCCGGGAAATTAATTCTATTCGGCGAACATGCGGTCGTCCATAACCGTCCGGCGATTGCCATCCCCTTCAATGGGGTGCACGCAAAAGCCGCAGTATTCGCCACGCCCATTGCCCCGACCGGCCGCGTGCGTATTGAGGCCCAGGCGATTGGCCTGGATCAGACCCTGGATCAATTAGCCCCCGACCATCCATTTGCCATTGCCATTCACGGCGTGATGAAAACACTGGGGATCACCTGGCTGCCCGCCTGCCACATCCGAATTACTTCCACAATTCCCATTGCGGCCGGAATGGGCTCGAGTGCCGCAGTATCCATTGCCCTTTCCCGCGCATTGGCGGCTTTTTTAGGTCACCCTTTGGAAGATTCAGCAGTCAATACGATCGCATTCCAGGTCGAACAGCAGTTGCACGGCACGCCATCAGGGGTGGATAATACGGTTATCAGTTTTAACCGCCCGGTCTATTTTGTTCGCAGCCAACCCATCGAGTTTTTAAAAATTCGTGAACCGCTTGATTTATTGGTTGCTGACAGCGGTATTGCAGCGGCTACCGGCCCGATGGTGGCTGGCGTTTCACAGCGCTTTAAGGCAGACCCCGATACCTACGGAGCTTATTTCGATCAAATCGCCAACCTGGTAAGGCAAGCTCACATGGATCTCGAAAGCGGCGCTGGAAATGATCTCGGTCCGTTGATGACCCAAAATCACAGGTTGCTGCAAAAAATTGCGGTTTCGACGCCGGAACTGGACCGGCTGGTCGAAACGGCGCTGGCCGCTGGTGCTTTGGGCGCCAAATTGACCGGCGGCGGGGGCGGCGGCAACATCATCGCCCTGGCCGCCAATCACCAGATCGAAAAAGTTGTCACAGCGCTGTTGGCGGCCGGTGCACGCCGCACCTGGTTACTAAACTTACCGCGCCACGAGGAAGCCGTCTCGTGATCACGTTTCTCAAATTAGGTGGTTCGCTGATAACTGACAAATCCACGCCGCGCACTGCGGACATGGACGTCATCCACCGTTTAGCGGCTGAAATCCGAACAGCGCAGAAGGAACTGCCGCATTTGAGTTTGGTGCTTGGACACGGGTCCGGTTCATTTGGTCACGTTCCTGCTCGCGAATTCAACACGCGCAATGGTGTCCGAACTGCTTTCGAGTGGAACGGGTTTCTGGAAGTCTGGCGGCAAGCTCGCGACCTCAATCAGATTATGGTCGAAGCGCTTTCCCGGGCTGGCATTCCCATAATGGCTTTTCCACCCTCGGCCATTATCCAGGCCGCCGACGGCCAACCGGTGAGCGTCCAGTCTGAGCCGCTGCTTTCCGCGCTTAACGCCGGATTGACGCCGCTGGTTGCCGGGGACGTTGTATTTGATAAAATCCGCGGCGGTACGATATTTTCCACCGAAGACGTCTTCATGGCGCTGGCGGCAGTCAATCCACCAGACCGGGTGCTGATATGCGGCAAAGAAAGCGGCGTCTGGGAAAATTACCCGGCCAATACAAGCTTAATCTCCAAAATTACCCCATCTGGCTACGAGCAGATGCAACGTTCGCTTGGCAGCTCGGCTGGAATTGATGTCACAGGCGGAATGCGTACCAAAGTGGAACAAATGCTTAATCTGGTCAAACGCTACCCCCAGACCAGCGCAGTCATTTTCTCAGGTAGCCAGCCAGGCGCTTTATATGAGGTGCTGGTAGGCCGCCCCCATGGAACGGTTATTGTAAATACTTAAAGGAGATTGAAATATGATTTTCTCCCGTGAACAGCTCGAAACAATCGAAGATAAATATCTGGCCCCATACGGCTCGCATAGTAAATACTCCCGCGGGCGGCTGCACCGCGAAGATGAACCAGCTTACCGGACGATATACCAGCGCGACCGCGACCGTATCTTACACACGACTGCTTTCCGCCGGTTGGAGTATAAAACCCAGGTATTTATCAATTATGAAGGTGATTATTACCGCACCCGCCTGACTCATACTCTGGAAGTTGCCCAAATTGGCCGGACGCTGGCGCGCGCGTTAGGCGCGAATGAAGACCTGACCGAGACCATTTGCCTGGCGCACGACCTGGGTCATCCCCCGTTTGGGCATTCCGGCGAAACCGCGTTGGCCGGTCTGATGAAAGAATACGGCGGCTTCGAACACAACAAACAATCCTTTCGGATCGTTACCGAACTTGAACGGCGTTATCCAGACTTCCCCGGTTTAAACCTGAGTTGGGAGGTGTTGGAGGGCATTGTCAAGCATGAGACGGAGTATGACCGGGCCGACGCCCGAGACTTCAACCCCGATCTACGCGGCCATATGGAAGCCCAGATTGCCAATGTGGCGGATGAATTGGCTTACACGGCGCACGATCTGGACGATGGCTTACGCTCCGGCATGATCAACGAAGAGATGTTGGAGAGCATCGAACTCTGGCAGGTCATGCGCGAGAGCATCGGGTGGCGCGCTGGCAACCTGGATGACCTCACCCGCCATCGTATCATTCGGCGCCTGATTGGCAGCGAGGTGGATGATCTGGTTGAAACTACCGAGCAGCGCCTGCGCGAAAGCAACCCGGCCTCTGCTGAAGATTTGCAGCGCCTGCCATACAATGTGGTAACTTTCTCAGAGAAAACTCACCGTCGCAACCGCCAGTTGAAGGATTTCCTCTACAATCGCTTATACCGCCACTACCGGGTAGTACGCATGGCCGTCAAAGCAGAGGGTCTCATCGCCCAGCTCTTCAAGGCCTACCGGAAGGAACCCACGGTGCTGCCAGGGCATGTCCAGGTGCGAATGAAGGAAATCGGCCTGGAACGCACCATTTGCGACTACATCGCTGGAATGACCGATCGTTACGCGATCGAAGAATCAAAAAAATTGTTCGACCCGGCAACCCTGCCCTGACGCGGTTCAGAATGCCTCCATCCCCAGGATTGAGCGTTTGATGATATCATTGGGGCTGTTCTTGGAGGCACTAAAAATCAACGTATCTGCTAAATCAAATTGGGTTTAGCAGGAGTGATTGCAGTGCTTTTGATCTTTTATGTCTTCGGAGCTGGCATTAATAATGTCTGATGTTTCTTATTTAACCCTTGATGGCTTAAACCGTTTGAAAGATGAACTGGCCAGGATGAAAGGCCCTGAGCGCGAGGAAATCGCAAAGCGTTTGCGGGCTGCGATTGACCAGGGCGACCTTTCTGAGAATGCCGATTACACCTCGGCCAAGGAAGATCAGTCGTTCCTGGAAGGCCGCATCCAGGAAACCGAGCGTCTTCTTTCCAACGTGGTCATTATTGATAACGTTGCCAAAAATCTGGAAGAAGTGGGTATTGGTGACCACATCACCATCCAGGAAGGTACTTACCCGGTTGAAAAATACCACCTGGTGGGCCCAAAAGAAGCTGACCCCGGAAACGGGCGGATTTCACTGGAATCCCCCATCGGCAAAGCCCTGTTGGGACGAAAAGTTGGCGAAGAAGTCTTGGCTGACACGCCAGGCGGCAGCATTCGCTTCAAAATCCTCAAGATCGAATAAAATCTGGTTTTATTACCGGACACAATAAAAGGCAGAGGATTTTCTCTCTGCCTTTTTGGTTCAAAAACAGGGCCAGCAGGTGTTACGCGCTGGTCTTCGGCCAGACAGCCAGTTCGAGTGTCAGGCGGTCGAAATAGCTGTTTTCGGGTAAAGCCCCGCCGCCCAGGTTGAGGTCAACTACACGGGCCTCCAGCACCAGGGTAGCAGTTTCGAGCACGACGCGTTTATCAGCCTCAACTTCAATCGGTTCGCCTTTGGATTCAAGGCGGGCGCGGATGGCGCTGTCATTCATCGCATGCGGGCTCATCACCACCTTGGTGATCGTTTGAATATCGTTTTTATCGAATAGCCACACCTCGAAGGCGGTCACTTTCTTGGGATCGCCCACGCCGATCGTGTCAGAAATACCAACACCACACTCGCCCAGGAACTCGCCGGTTGGCGAGTCAATGCTGAACGAGTCGTCATAGAGATCATCGCCGATCATATAGGTAGTCATGAACTGTGAGATCGGCGCTTCCTGTCCTTGCGCAGAAAAGTCCGTGCGCGGCGCCTGACGGCTAAGGTCGTGTGCCACCGCGACTGGAGATTCGGCACCCGAACCGCCACGATTGCGGAAGACTAACAGATAAACCAGACCAGCGCCAACCAGCAGGGTAACCAGGCACAATCCAACCACCAGGCCGATATTTTTAGGAGCTGCCGGTTTTTCGGTTTCGACGGGTGTCACCGTGGTGACGGGCAATGGAACGCTGGGTCCAAGCACTACCGCCCGGAAGGCGTTGATTTCAGCTTCATTCAGATTGCAGGTACCCGGCTTGAAGGCATCCAGTTGAGCAGATGCATCCTCACCCAGTAAATCGAAACGGGTTTTGGCTGCTACAGGATCCTGTCTGACCAGAAAAGAATCGATCGTCATGCAGAGATAATCCTGCTTGAGGTCTTCGCGCAGGAATTTAGGTTCTGCGTCAACCCATTTCACTGGCCAAACCGCCCATCCCAGGATCGGCAAACCGATTATCAAGCCGACAACCAGGCCGACGGCTGCCGTAATAATCGGATTGCGCAGTTGTTCTCGGATCTTATCCATGTCTCTGCTCCTACAGGTTTATGTCTATCCCGCCAGATTGACCGATTTATCTATACGTATTGTAGAACGAATATCGGATAAAGGCAACGACTATGGACGGGTAGATGTCAGTATTGTTGCAAGGTTTATGCCCGTTCTACTGTAGTTTCGAGAATTTGTTCCAAAAGGAAAGTGGATTCACACTTTAAGCATTGCGCTTCCCGTTTGTTGAGGATCACCAGTGTCCCGCCGCAAGCTGGACAGGGTTTGGCAATGGGTTTCTTCCACGAGGTAAACCCGCAGGTTGGGTAATTGGCGCAGCCGTAGAAAATGCGCCCCTTTCGGGTTTTGCGTTCCACCAATTCACCACCATCCTCCGGGCAGGTAACGCCGATTTTCTGGAGGAAAGGTTCGGTATGCCGGCAAGTCGGGAAGGTACTGCAACTGATAAATTTACCAAAACGCCCATAACGGTAAACGAGATCATTCCCGCAAACCGGGCAGGCTCTCCCCACTTTTTCGAGTTCAGCTTTGGATACTGGTATTTCGATCTGAGCTTTTTTCACCTGCGGTTCGAACGTTTTATAAAATTTTCCAACCACGTCCTCCCACTGACGCCCACCTGTTGACACGTCATCGAGTGCTTTCTCCATTTGCGCAGTAAAGTTCACGTTGACAATGTCAGAGAAGTGGCGGACCAACAAATCATTGACGGTGAAACCGGTGTCAGTCGGGATCAGCCGCTTGCTTTCCCGCACCACGTAGCCGCGTTCCTGAATGGTCGAAATAATGGGCGCATAGGTGCTTGGCCGCCCAATTCCATTTTCCTCGAGCGCCGCAATCAGGGTTGCCTCGGTAAAGCGCGGCGGCGGCTGGGTGAAGTGTTGTTCCGGGATCAATCGCACCAGTTGTTGTTTTTGATTTTCTTCCAGTCCGGCTGGAATACGAACATTTTCTTCCTCGTCTGCTTTAAAATCCTCATCCCGCGAGTCTTCGAAGACCACCAGGAATCCCGGGAAGCGCACTGTCGATCCCGACGCCCGGAACAGGTAATTCTGGTTGCCCTTTCCCTCGACCTCAACTGTGACGGTATCGAGCAGCGCCGATTCCATCTGCGACGCAACAAACCGCTGCCAGATCAACTGGTACAGCTTGAACTGATCACCGCTCAAAAATGCCTTGACTTTTTCCGGCAAGCGCAGCACGGACGTCGGACGGATGGCTTCATGCGCTTCCTGCGCCCCAACCGCCCGCGTGCGGTATTGCGGCGGGGTGGGTGGCACAAAATTAGCGCCATAAGTTTGTTGCACAAACTCGCGAGCTTCTTTTTGGGCGATATTCGACACGTTCGTCGAATCGGTACGCATGTAAGTGATCAAACCGGTTGCGCCGCCATTGCCAACATCCAGACCTTCGTAAAGTTGTTGAGCGACTGCCATCGTCTTGCGGGTGGTAAATCCCAGGCGGCGTGAAGCTTCCTGCTGCAGGGACGAAGTGATGAACGGTGCGGAAGGTTTGCGTTTGCGTTCACCGCGTTTGATGCGCACAATTTTGTATGACGCTCTTTCGAGGTCAGGCAAAATGCCGTCTGCATCCGCTTTTTGCGCCAGCGTTGGGTCTTGATCGTTAATTTTGACCAGTTTGGCGACAAAGGTCTGGCGGATATGTTCGGGTTTGAACTCTGCTCCGATCGTCCAATACTCGACTGGCTTGAAATCCTCAATTTCCCGTTCGCGTTCGACCACCAGCCGCAGGGCAACTGATTGCACCCGGCCAGCAGAAAGCCGGCTACGTACTTTTTCCCACAACAACGGGCTCAGGCTGTAGCCTACCAGCCGGTCCAGTACCCGCCGGCCCTGCTGGGCATTGACCAGATCCATGTCGATGTCCCGTGGGTGCGAAAAAGCTTCCTGAATCGCCGGCTGTGTAATCTCGTGAAAGACCACCCGCTTGGTTACCGCCGGGTTAATTTCAGCCGCTTCCAGCAAATGCCAGGCAATCGCTTCCCCTTCACGATCAGGGTCAGTCGCCAGGAAGACTTCTTCGGCGGTCTTCACCAGCGCTTTCAGTTCTTTGACCACCGGGCGCTTTTCGTTGGGAACGCGATACTTCGGTTGGAAATTGTTTTCCACGTCTACGGAAAGTTCCGACCGCAACAAGTCGCGTACATGCCCAACTGATGCTTTAACAGTGTATCCTTTGCCAAGAAAGCGTCCGACTGTCCGTGCCTTGGCTGGCGATTCAACAATAACCAGTTTGCCGTTTCGTTTGGGTTCCCGTTTGATCTTTTCCGGCGGTGTCAACTCGTCGTGAGCCGGTGTACGCCCCATGCGGTACATTTTCGTTCCGCAAACCGGGCAAATCCCGTGGGTTACCGGAGCCCCGGCTGCATTAAAATCCGCCTTGGCGTTGGAGATTTCTCTTTTGATTTTGCACTTTACACAATAAGCTTCCAAATTATCCACCTTACAAATAACGAGTTTGACCGGTATCCTTCAACTGCTGTACTGCTTCTTTTACCTTTTGGCTATCGGATCGCCGGCAAACCAGCAGCACATCCGCGGTGTCAATGATCACCAGGTCATCTACACCAATAGCGGCAACCAAACGATGGGTGCCATCTGAGAGAATTAAGGTATTTTGCGTGTCGATGATGACATTTGGGTCATTGAGCAGAATATTACCACTGCTGTCAAGGGGCAACACTTCAAAAAGCGAGTCCCAACTGCCCACATCGTTCCAACCCAACCCGGCCGCCGGCAGAACAGCTACCTGTTGGGCGCGCTCCATAATACCATAATCAATTGTTTGCGCCTTGATGGCCGGCCACAGAGCTGCAACAACCTGGTTTTGCTCCGGTGTGCCCCAGGCCTGGCCAATTTCGCGCAGGGTTGAAGCCAATTCCGGCATTAAATGGTTAAACTCAGCCAGAATATCGGAAACCTGCCAGATGAACATGCCAGAATTCCAATCGTGATCTTCAGCTGCCAGCATTTTTTGGGCAGCCGCAGCCGTTGGTTTTTCTTTGAACCGCTGCACCGAATACACCGCCTGACCTTCGATGTTTTCAAGGATCACGCCGCGCTGGATATACCCATACGCTGTCGCGGGGTGGGTCGGAGTGATTCCCAGCGTGACCAGCATGTTTTTCCGCGAGACTTCCGCCGCTATCCGCAACAATTTTTGAAAATACGGTACATTCTGAATGAAATGGTCGGCTGTTAAAACTGCCATTATTGCCTGCGGGTCGCGTTTTTGGAGCACCGTCGCGGCCAAACCGACCACTGAGGCAGTGCCGCGCGGCATGGGTTCCAACAAGTAATTTTCAGCCGGTATTTCCGGCACCTGTTTTTGCAGCTCAACCGCCTGCTCTGTCACCGTGACTACAAGAATATGGTCAGGTGAAAACATCCCGGCCAGGCGGTCACAGGCAATTTGAAAAAGGGAGCGGTCCGAACCCAGGTTGAGCATCTGCTTGGGGCGGTTAGTCCGGGAAAGCGGCCAAAGACGCGTCCCGCCGCCGCCGGCCATGATCACTGCATAATAATTATTGTTCATGATCCCCTGCATAATATTCTGCCGCTTCGTCTCGAAGGGCCATGTAGGACATGCTGCCGGCATTGCGCACCAACCCCTTGAGTTCCATCATCGCCAGGGTTGCTGAAACGATCTCAACCGGCAAGCCGGATAAAAAGCTGATCTCGTCAACCGAAAGTGTATTCTCGGCAATGACTTTAATGAGCTGCGCCTCAGTTGCATCCGCTGGAAGAATTTCGCGCGCCATTCTGCGCGTATTAACCTGTTCGAGATTGAGTACTTCCAACAGGTCTTCAGGCTTAAGGTATGGCCGCGCCCCGTTCTGGATCAACATATTTGTGCCCTTGCTATTAGGCGAGGTGATATTGCCGGGCACCGCCAGCACATCCCGGTTTTGGTCAGCAGCGAAGGACGCCGTGATCAGCGCGCCGCTGGTCGCGCCGGCTTCAATCACTACCACCGCCAACGACAGACCGGAGATGATGCGATTTCGCGGCGGGAAATTGGTGCTTTCCGGGGCAGTGCCCGGCGGATAATCGCTGAGGAGCGCGCCCGACTTGGCAATGTCTGCACCGAGTTTCTGGTTTTCTGGCGGATAAACCCGGTCAAGCCCGCTGCCAAGCACAGCCAGAGTCCGGCCACCAGCCTGCAAAGCCGACTGGTGGGCAATGGCATCCACTCCCCGCGCCAGACCGCTCACGACCGTGATCCGGTTGCGTGCCAGAAAGGCTGCCAATTCTTCGGTGACGGCGCGTCCGTAGGCAGTAACCCGTCTTGTCCCGACGATCGCTACCGCGGCTTCATCTTCAGGGATGACTTCACCGCGCTGGTAGAGGACTGGCGGCGGCTGGTCGATTTCCTTGAGCATTCGAGGGTAAACATCGTCATCCCAGGTGAGCACCTGAATGCCCTCGGCCTGCATGCGATTCCAGATTTGCTCCAGATTGATCTGGCTGCGCACGCGCACGATATTCTCAACAATGCGCTCGCTGAGTCCAAGGCTCTGGAAGCGATGGATTGGGGCTTCCCAGGCGGATTGTAAATCCCCGTCGAAGGCATCCAGCAGCGCCCGCATCCGGACGGCGCCGATCCCCTTGACGAAGTTAAATCCGACCCAGTAGGCTTTTGCATCCATCCTGGCGACCTGCTACTCCCAATTTGGCGGCGCTACTTTAATAACACCCTGCGCTAAATTTATCTCCAGGATAAATTCATCCACTGCCGGAATCAGGATTTCCTTACCGTCCGCCGCTTTAACCACATACACATCGTTGGCGCGGGTTTCGAGAATATCGTCCAAAATGCCGATTTCTGATCCGTCTTTGTTGACTACACGCAGCCCGATCACCTGGTGATGATAATATTCCCCCGCAGGCAGGGTTGGAAGCTCTGCCGAAGACACATAAACCAGTTGATTGCGTAAATCAGCCGTAGATTCAGGGTTGGTATAACCCTCGAAGGCAATGATCAGCTCTTTATCTTTGGGTCGTAGGCTGCGGATGACCAATGATCGGCGGCTTTCACCGATCAGCAGGGTCTTCCCAACCGATAGCCGCTCCGGAAAGTCGGTATAAACGTCCATAATGACGTCTCCGGACAAACCATGTGACCGGCGCAGCTTACCGATAACCAAGAAGACAGGCTCGCCGCCTTGTGGCGAGCCTGTCCGGTTATTCTCTGGGTTTGAGGAGTCTGGCAAACCCATGCCTAGCGGGGCTCCAGCACGTCCAGGTTGGCTTGTTTTCCTTCTCGGGCAGCCGCTACACGCAGCAATATGCGCATTGCATTGGCCACCCGCCCGCTCTTGCCGATAACCCGGCCCATATCTTCTTTGGCGACCGATAACTCCAGTCGAACTTTACCGCCCAGGCGTTCCTGTTCGACGACAACCTGGGTGGGATCTTCCACCAAAGAACGGGCAATATATTCGATCAACTCCTTCACGATTTCTCCTTTTAACCTGACCGGCACACAAGCCGGTCTGAGACCAACAGGTTTACAGAGGACTTAGTTCGTCTTGGTGTTGACCTTCCGGTTGGCGTAAAACTCTCCTGCTTCCTTGAGGACTGCTTCCGCAGCTTCGCCACCTTTGACGCGTTCGTATCTGGAAGTCAGGCCAACGCTTTTGAAAAGCATGGCGACCGACTCGGACGGTTGTGCACCGTTGTTAAGCCAGTGGTACACCCGTTCTTCGTTCACCTGGAAGGTGAAGGGTTCAGTGCGTGGGTTATATGAGCCCAGGATTTCGAGAAAGCGCCCATCCCTCGGGCTTTCTTTATCTGCCGCAATAATGCGGTAGCTGGGTTGACCTTTTAAACCGACGCGGCGTAAACGAATTCGAACCATTTTAAGACTATCTCCTGTTGCAAATGTGAACTATGCGAATCTTACCATAGGGTTGCCGAACCGGCGGAAAATGTTTTGAGGGACGCTGAAGGAGCGCTTATTTTCCACCTGTTGTCTACCCAAACAGGCGTGGCATTCCACGCCCGCCCGTTTTCTGCAGTGTTTTAAACAGCCGTTGTGCATCCCGGAATTGCTTAAGTACCCGGTTAACATCCTGCACTTCCGTACCGGAACCGCGGGCAATCCGGCGGCGGCGGCTGGCATTGAGTATATCAGGATTCCGCCGTTCTTTCATCGTCATCGAGGACAATATCGCCTCGGTGACTTGCAGCGACTTTTCGGCCTCGTCAGGTGAAACATTGCGCGCCATTTGTCCCATGCCGCCTGGCAGCATCTCCAGAACTTTGGCAAACGGTCCCATCTTGCGCAATTGCTTCAACTGGCTGGCAAAATCTTCCAGGCTGAATTGCCCGGACATCATCTTTTCAGCCTGCGCGCGAGCTTCCTTTTCATCCAGCGCAGCTTCAGCCTTTTCGATCAACCCCATCATATCGCCCATGCCAAGGATGCGTGAAGCCAGTCGGCCAGGATCGTATGCCTCGATGGCATCAATGCCTTCACCGGTACCGAGAAACTTGATCGGTACCCCGGTGACGCTGCGAATGGATATGGCTGCGCCGCCGCGTGAATCGCCGTCCATTTTAGTCAGCACTAGGCCAGTCAAAGTAACCGAGTCACGGAAACCCTCTGCTATGTGCAACGCTTCCTGACCGATCATCGAATCAACCACCAGCAGGATTTCATTGGCAGGTACTTTGCGGGTGATGGAACGCAATTCTTCCATCAAGGCATCGTCGAGCTGTGATCGTCCAGCAGTATCGATAATTAAAGCCGTCACTCCGCCTTTTTGCGCCAGGTCGAAGGCTTTAGCAGCCAGTTCTGGTGGTTTGACACCTTCCTGGGTAAAAACCGGCACGCCGATGCGCTCTCCCAGGGTTTGCAACTGCTTGATGGCTGCCGGCCGGTATGGATCGCCGGCGACCAGCTCCACCCGCTCTCCCTGTGATCGCAACTGGGCTGCGATCTTCGCGGCCGCAGTCGTTTTACCAGAGCCCTGCAGGCCAACCATCAGGATCACGCGCGGCCTGCCGCCGCTCAGGTTCAAACGGGAAGGTTCACCCAGCGTTTGGATCAATTCCTCGTGCACAATCTTGATCACCTGCTGAGCCGGGTTGAGCGCGCGTGATACTTCAGCGCCTACGGCGCGCGTGCGTACCCGTGCAACGAAATCCTTGACCACGCTGTAGTGTACGTCCGCTTCCAACAGAGCCAGGCGCACCTCGCGCATGGCTAAATCCACATCCTGTTCCGAAAGCTTGCCGCGTCGCCGCAGTTGCTGGAAAACCTGCTCTAATCGTTGAGTCAGCGATTCAAACACGCATCACCTTAATGCACAAGAAACGGACACCCCTTTCCGGGGCGTAACCAGGCCAAATTTTAGTCGGGATTAACCCAGCGGTCAAGGGAAAGGTGATTTTTGTAAAGCCGCGCCTTGTAGCGCAAACTTTAGTTTGCGTGGCGAACTAAAGTTCGCCCTACATGCGCTAAAGCATTGAAGCAAAGCGTGTTCAATTAACCACAGCCTCGATATCTCCTCTGAAAACGGCAGTTTTCGGGAGATTTGAGCGTAACTTTTAACCTATTTCCGTGTTACCTTTGCTTGAGCATTGTTCTGCTAAATCGCCGCACGCGCCCCAGGAGGTTGTCATGTCAAAGGTTGCCATCGTTACAGACAGCACGGCCAATCTTTCCGAGGATGCAATTTCAAGCAATGGAATTACTTCCATCCCCCTGCAATTAATCTGGGGGGAAGACACCTTCCGCGATGGCCTTGACATCACGCCGCTGGAGTTTTATACGCGCTTGAAGTCAGCCAAAGTCATGCCAAGCAGTTCTCAGCCTTCGCCGGCAGCTTTCCACAGTGTTTATACGGACCTGCTTGACAAAGGTTTCGACATCCTGAGCATTCATATCTCAGCCAAGCTCTCGGGTACGCTGGATTCAGCCATCCAGGCAAAAAATATGATCGGCACTGACCGCATTGCATTGGTCGATTCGAAGAGCACATCCATGGCACAGGGTTTTTTGACCCTGCTTGCCGCACGTGCGGCCAAAGACGGGGCTTCATTTGCTGAATGCCGTCAGTTGGTCGAAAAAGCAGTCGATCACACCGGTGTTTACTTCGTCGTCAGCACATTGGAATTCCTGCGCCGCGGCGGACGCATCGGCGGCGCGGCTGCCTTCCTTGGCACTGCGCTGAATCTCAAGCCTATTCTCATGCTGCATGGTGGACGAGTGGAACCGAAAGAAAAAGTACGCACCATGAGCAAAGCGCTGGATCGAGTCGCGGATATCCTGGTGGAAAAGGTTGGCAACCAGAAACCCTTGCATCTATCAGTGCTGCATGCCAACGCGCCAATTGAAGCGGAACAACTCTTAAAAAAGGCGCAGGATCGTCTGCCAAACGGCATCATTCAGGAATCCGTCATAACGCCGGTCAGCCCGGTCATTGGCACCCATACCGGTCCCGGAACCGTCGGGTTTGCCTATCTGGCTGGAATGTAGCGACCGACAACAATTTAATCGCCGTCCCCTGCTCCGTTATGTTGAGCAGGGGATTTTTATGCCGTAATCCTTCCTCATCTTGGCTGACACTATTCCTGTTTCCCGGTAAAAAGGGTCGCAGGCTTGGCCAGATTTTGCTACAATGAGCCTGGTCAATCCTCTCATCCATTCCTCATTCCCCGGAGCGTGATTCCATGCGTAATTACCCGAGTATTGGCGTTCAAGTCGCGGATATTTTGCTTCCCAAAAACGGTTTGGAGCCACAAAAGTGGGCTACCATTGCCTGCGACCAGTTTACTTCACAACCGGAATACTGGCAGAAGGTCGCAAACATTGTTGGCTCCGCTCCTTCCACCTATAATCTGGTCCTTCCTGAGGTATTTTTAGGTACGCCGGATGAGAATGATCGTATCCAACTTTCTCAGCAAAAAATGCGCGAGTACGTTCACCAGGATTTGCTGGATTCTCACACCGGGCTGATTTATGTGGAGCGCAGCACATCGCTTGGAAGAATGCGCCGCGGGCTGATGCTGGCACTGGACCTGGAAAATTATGATTTCAACAAAGGATCGCGAACCCTGATCCGGGCAACGGAAGGCACCATCCTCAACCGCCTGCCGCCGCGCATGCGCATTCGTGAAGGCGCTATTCTGGAATTGCCGCACATCCTTGTTTTGATCGATGATCCCGACTGCTCGGTAATTGATCCGATCTCGGCTGAAGCCGCGTCCTTACCGCTGCTTTATGACTTTGACCTGATGCAAGGCAGCGGTCATTTGACCGGGCGTTTGGTGAACAACCCCATCCTGGAAAAACAGATGATCGCCGCTCTGGAGCGCCTGGCATCGCCTGAGGTCTTTTATTCAAAATATGGCGTCACCCCCGAGCATGGCGTCCTGCTGTTTGCGGTCGGCGACGGAAATCATTCGCTCGCCACCGCCAAAGCCATCTGGGAAAAAATTAAACCCGTGGTTGGCATGGACCATCCCGCCCGCTATGCCCTGGTCGAAATCGAAAACGTCCACGATGAAGGTCTGCACTTTGAACCGATCCACCGGGTTGTGTTTGGCTGCCAGAGCAGTTCCAGGGACGCCATGAAAGCCCACTTTGGCGACGCCCTGCGCTTCTCCCCATGCCAGTCGCCCGAGGAAGTCGTTGAAAAAGTCGAGACCTACCAGGGGAATGACCATGTAATTGGCCTTGTAAACGCCACAGGACCTGAATTGGCCATTATCAGCAATCCATCTGCCAATCTGCCGGTAGGGACGCTGCAATCCTTCCTCGATACCTGGATCGGTTTGGGCAACGCCGAAAATTTGGATTATGTCCACGGCGCGGACGTGGTCCTTACCCTTGGCAAGCAGCCCGGTAACTGCGGGTTTTACCTGCCGGCAATGCCAAAGAACGACTTATTTAAAACGGTTATTCTGGACGGTGCGCTGCCGCGAAAAACCTTCTCGATGGGCGAAGCTGTGGAAAAGCGTTTTTACATGGAAGCGCGCCGGATCGGTTGAACCCCTGTGCCGCGATTTAACCCCCTCCACCCGGCTGAAGGCGCCGTCCCCCCGGAACAAGTACGCTTTGTTGATTTGCACGTCGAACCATGGGGTGACAACAGCAAAGTTCGCGTTCACATTCGCCTTACCCCTTTTACGAAAACGCCAAACCTGATCGCCACGCTGACCGACGCAGCCGATCATGAAGTTGCCAGCATCTTAATTGTCGAGAATATCGATTTTGACCTGGTATTTACGATGCACATTCGCCCGGTTGATGCTCAAGGACCGTTTGAATTATCCGCCAAAGTTGAGTATGAGGATTTGGGCGCAGTCGATGCAAGATCGATCCGTTTCAAACTTCCGCCGTCCGAATCAAGGTAACGGTATATTTGTTCTTGCCGTCCGCTGAGCCTGTCGAAGCGTGGTCGCTGAGCCTGTCGAAGAACAATTTTTTTGCAACCAGGCTGCCCGGGTCTTAACAATCCTGTAATCTGTGACCATTTTGCTCCATTTGCCTGCCTGGATTAATTTCCAGGTGCTAAAATGGTAGGGATTCAGAAAATTATCCTTACTCAGGGACGGATCCCATTTCAAATCCTGGCAGGGCGCCCAACATCTCAGATTCGAATGAGAATAAAACAGGGATGCTTCCCCGGTTTTTTCTCGTTCTTACGGCTGCCTTGCTGCTTTTGGGTGCCTGGGTCTTGTGGTCGGGGATGAAAAGGGAACAGGCAGCGATCCAAGCAACTGCCACCCCGACTCATACGTCGCTGCCAGGTGAGACGGTCCAACCACCCACCCCAACTGCTGCTGCCACGCTAACATTAACGAATCCAACACCGGCCGGCGCACCAACCGGAACAGGAGAAGTTCAGTATCCGGACGGATTGATTGTGCTATCGCTTTCCGACGGCTACTATCGTCACCTGTTCGCCTACCATCCATCCGACCTGCAATTCACCCGTCTGACGGATCACCCCTGGGATGACATCCACCCGGCAGTCAGCCCCGACGGAACTCGGTTGGCCTATGCATCCCGCCGAAACGGGTATTGGGATATCTACATTTTTGATTTCACCACCGGGCAGTCCACCCGGGTGACGAACACCCCCGCCTATGACGGCAACCCAACCTGGGCGCCGGACGGTCAGTGGTTGGCTTACGTGTCGTACCAGACGGGAAATCTCGATATTTTTATTCAATCACTGGCCGACCTGTCTCAGCCTGCGCTGCAACTGACCACTGACCCTGCAGCGGATACCGACCCGGATTGGTCGCCGGGCGGTAATTTGCTCGCCTTCACCTCTCAGCGCAGCGGGGAATCAGAGATTTGGACAGCAGCGCTCGACCAACCCGGCAAACGTTTTCAAAACCGCAGCCAAAATCCCGAATCACCGGATAGAGATCCTGCCTGGTCACCGGATGGGCAGCAATTGGCCTGGAGTACTCGCCTGTATGGGATGCAAACCATCGTGGTGGCTGCTGCTGTCGAAAATGGAGAAGATCCTCAAACGCTTGGCGCCGGCATCCGCCCACTTTGGGATCCGGCTGGCGGCCAAATTTTGGCACAGCTTGACCTGGCCGAAGGTACTTCGCTTACTGGCTATAATTCAGAAAACGGCCAGGTGACCTTGCCCCCCAAACCCTTACCAGCCGCGCTTCACGGCGCCGACTGGCAATCTGCTAAATTTGCTAACGCTTTGCACCCCTACCTGTTAGTCGATTCAGGCGATCCGCGTAAGATCATGGCGGGAATCCAGATCAATCAACCTACTGAGGCATCGACCGGGCGAGTCGGTCTGGTCTCCCTGAACGGCATTAATGCGCCTTATCCTTATTTGAGCGACCAGGTTGATGAATCCTTTTTTGCATTACGCCAGGAAATTGCCCGCGTTTCCGGCTGGGATGTGCTGGCCAACCTGCAAAATGCTTATCTTCCGATAACCGAACCCTCACTTCCGGGTATCGGCGATGACTGGTTGGTGACCGGGATGGGGATCGCCATTAATCCCCTGCCTTACCAGGCCGGCTGGATGGCGATCCAACGGGAAGACCTGGGCGGCGAAGTATACTGGCGCTTGTACATCCGCGCCCGTTACCAGGACGGCTCGCAGGGTGAACCCATTACGGCGCCGGTCTGGAACCTGGATGCCCGTTCGAGCGGCGACCCAAATACCTATGAGCAAGGCGGCGCAACGGACGCAGCCCCGGCAGGTTATTGGATTGACTTTACTGAGTTGGCTGCCCGTTTTAACTGGCAGCGGCTGCCTGCCTATCCCAACTGGCGAACATACTATGCTGCTGCCCGGTTCAACCAGTTTGCCTATGCTCTCGACCGGGGCTGGGACCAGGCCATGCAGCGCCTGTATCCGGTTGAATTGGTTCACCGTCCGACCCAGATTCCAACCTTGACCTCCTTCCCAACGAACACGCCGCTGCCCCTCAATGGCCTCACCGCCACTGCGCAAGTGACTCCCTGGCAAGGATTGCCTGCGAACTCTGAACCGCGGCCGACCTGGACTCCAGTACCAGGAGAAACTTTCCCATGAACCGCCGGTTCGCCAGGGAATGGTTTGGTTTTGTCGCTGGATTGAGCGGCCTGCTAATCCTGGCTGGCTGCGCGCCAAAGCCTGCTCAGGCGGTCGTGCTGCAGCAGGCGCCAACGCCGGTTCCGCTGGCTTTCGTCGAAGATAATTCTGTCCCAGTGTCAGAACAGCCGCCTGCCAAACCTGTGGAAGCTGAACCCGCTCCTGCCCTGGAAGAAGAACCGCTTCAATTTACCTTCCCCACTCCGGCAACAGAAGCGGTATCTGCCTGGCGCCCGCCGCTGGTGCCTGTCCCCTGGGCAATGACGCCCTACGACCATTTTTATTTCACCCGGCCGATTGCTACTGACGCGGTCAACTGGCCCTCGGCAGATTATCGGTATGGTGATTTTTTCACCGATACTGACATCGTCCACACCGGCATTGATATCGCCGCCGACCGCGGCACCCCGGTGATCGCCGCGGCAGCCGGCAAAGTTACCTGGGCGGGCGAAGGGTTATACAAAGGTGGCAATGTTGAAGGCGACCCCTACGGTCTGGCGGTAACTATCCGGCATAATTTTAGCTACAATGGCCGTGAGGTTTATACCATTTACGCTCATATGGATCGGGTGGACGTCGTGGTCGGCCAGAATGTCGAAGCGGGAGAGCAGGTTGGGATTGTTGGGACCACGGGTAAAACTACCGGCCCGCACCTGCATTTCGAGGTGCGCATCGAAAGCAACAGCTTTTTCTATACCCGCAATCCGGAGTTGTGGCTGGCTCCGCCGCAAGGCTGGGGGGTGCTGGTTGGTAACATGATCGACCGTTACGGCTTTCCTTTGTATAAAATCAAAATAAAAGTCATCTCTGAGGAACTGGGGAAGACCTGGATGGTACGCACATACGGTCCGACCAGCGTCAATAAAGACGATTTTTACCAGGAGAACCTGGTATTGAGTGATTTACCAGCCGGCGACTACTGGGTTGAGTTTCGGGTGCGTTGGAAGGATTACCGCCACAAAATCACGATAAAACCCGGCATGGTGACTTATCTCAACTTTCTCGAACGTCCTGGGACATTCTCAGACGCGTTGCCAGCGCCTGGAAACGGCAGCGCCTTCGAGCCAGCGGCGCTGGAACCGGTTGTCGAGCCGGTTGTCAACCCTTGACAATTTGATCAACAACCCTGAAAATTCCTGACGCCGGTAATCCGGCTGCCGGATGCGCCAGCTATCAGGTTCATCGCGGGATATTTTTTAGCTTTTAAGTGCAATTCGGAGGTAAAGTTTGATGTTAGGAAATCGTAAATTAGTCGGGGGTATCTTACTGGCAGTGCTGTTGCTGACAACCCTGGCGGCTTGTTCGAAGGCCGATGCCACCCCCACGAACAGCCCGGAAATGGTCTATACCCAGGCTGCCCAAACCGTAGCGGCCGGTCTGACCCAGACCGCTGTGTTAATGCCCACTGCAACCAGCACGCCCACACTTCAGCCGACCAACACCCCCGCACTGACTCAGGCCGTGACGGCGACTTTAAGTGTATCGGTCACCCCGCTGGTGCAAAAATCGGCTACCAGCTCTACAGGTCCCGATAAAGCTGAATGGGTGGCGCAGAACCCTGGTGATGGCACCGTTTTGACCGCCGGACAGGATTTCACCCTGGTTTGGACCGTCAAAAATACCGGCACAACCACCTGGACCACGGACTACCAACTGCGCTACTACCTGGTCGAACAAATGCTGCGCATGGGAGCTGGTGACATCAAGTTGTCCAAAGAAGTTAAGCCCAATGAGTCCATCGACCTTTCACTATCCATGAAGGCTCCCGCCTCCAGCGGTGAATATACAACGATCTGGGTATTGACCAACAAAGAAGGCGTCAACTTTTATCCGTTGACCTTTGGCTTTAAGGTCGGGGCGGCTGCCGCGACCGCAACCGAAACCGTCGCGCCCACCGCAGGAGCAACGGCCACTCCGTAGAAAGTTCACCCGGCCCATGGAACAGACCCGGAATTCCAGCGAATCGTCTGTGGGCTTGAAATCTGCCATTAAAACCGAGGCGGTTGGCCTCGGTTTTACACTTTTCGGGGTGGCCGAACCGCATCCCCCTGACACACTGCCAAATTATCTTTCCTGGCTGGCGCAAGGCCGAAATGGCTCAATGGATTACCTGGCAACCGAGCGAGCGGTTGCGCGGCGCGCCGACCCGCGCCTGATCCTGCCTGATGTGCGCAGTGTGATCATCCTTGGCTTGCGCTACCCACGCCCTGCGAATCTGCCGAAAAGCGCTGCGCCTGGTTTGCATGGACGGGTTGCAGCCTATGCCTGGGGCAAGGACTATCATGATTTGATTCCGCCACGGCTTGAACAACTGGCTAAATTCATCCAGTCTCGAATCGATCATCCCCTGGCCTATAAAATCTATACCGACACCGGCCCTGTTCTGGAACGCGATCTGGCATCCCGCGCCGGCCTGGGATGGATGGGTAAAAACACCTGCCTGATCGACCCGCAGTCCGGTTCTTATTACCTGCTGGCGGAGTTATTCATCAATATCAGGCTGGAGAACGACCCGCCATTTTTCGCCGATCATTGCGGGTCGTGCCGCCGCTGCATCGACGCCTGCCCAACCGGTTGCATCCTCCCCGACCGAACCCTGGACGCCCGCCGCTGTATTTCCTACCTGACCATCGAAAACAAAGGGAGCATTCCAACCGAGCTGCGCCCGCAATTGGGAGACTGGGTATTTGGCTGCGATGTTTGTCAGCAGGTTTGCCCCTGGAATATTCGCTTTGCTTCGCCCGAATTTGACTCCGAACTTTCCCCGCAGCCTGAAAACGCCCGGCCGGATTTAATGGCGGCCATGAGTCTTACCCCCCAGGATTTTAATCGTCAGTTTAAGGGAAGTCCCATTCTACGTGCGCGCCGCCGTGGTTACTTGCGCAATGCCGCTGTTGTCTTGGGTAATGCTCGTGATGCCCGGGCGGTATCTGCATTGGCCAGGGCGTTGCAATCTGACAGTGAGCCATTGGTGCGCACGCATGCCGCCTGGGCGCTCGGCCAGATAGGGGGAGCCGCAGCCAGAAAGGTACTCGATCAGTGTTCCGGCAGCGAAACGGACGTCGAGGTACTGGCTGAAATTGCAGCTGCACAGATCGCCTGCCGGGATGTGGGTAGATCCAGTTAAGGCAGCCAGGCAGGCAGCGCCCCATTTTCCGCTGCAACGATAAATTCACCGCTGACCCGATCCCAGACGAGCACTCGCGGGACAGCATTGGCAGTGCCTGGCGTATATTCCTGATAAACCAGCCGGTTTCCATCGGGTGACCACTGAATCGCAGTATGCCAGGTGCTTGATTCATCTGTAACAGCCTGGAATTGGCTCCCATCCATTTTTGAGATATAAATTTGCCGCCCGGCCTGATTATCCCCGCTCCGCAGTGCAAAGGCAGCCCAAGTCCCATCACGGGTTATCCTCATGCCGCCAGCATCAAAACTGGAAAGTTGCGCCGGCAAAAATAGTTCGATCTGCATGGTAGTGAGGCCAACCTGAAATAACCGGGATTGGAGCAATACCCCGGTCACTTCATTTTCGTTAAAATAAATATAGTTTGAATCAGCCGACCATGTAACTGGATCCGGAGCACTGGTTCGTACCTGCCGCTCTACGCCGCTGGAAAGACCCAGGATGCGGATAAAGCCTTCCTCGGGGTTGTTCATGGCTAATTTTTGGCCGTCCGGCGAGAAGACCGGATTTGTTCCGGTTATAAGCTTGTCGGGCCATTCTGCCGGAAGCTGCCCCTTGACCGGGATAATCGTGACAATACGGGTGTTCTTGTCATTCACCCGAGCTATCTGGCTATACGCAATGTAACGACCATCGTTCGACCAGGCCGGCGTTTCACAGCGCGCCTGGCCGCATTCAACTAGAATCTGCGCATCCCTGCCGGCGCGGTCGGTGCGGTACAACGCGCTGCTTCCGTTCGAATTGTGAACTGAATAAACAATCACTGCGCCATCCGGCGAAATTGCAAAATCATAGACCGTGCCACCGGTCGAAGTCAAACGCTTCAATGAGTTGCCGTCTATTGACACCGACCAGATTTCAGGCGCAATGAGCGGGTTGCCGATAAATGCAATCGCTGGATTTCTTAGTGTAATTAGCGACCTGCTTGTAAGGGAATACAACGCTACCGCTGCCACACCTGCGCAGATCATAACCAAAATAAAAACCCGGTCGATGCGTCTTACAGAATAGATCATCAGACTTTATCGGAACAATAAAAAAACCAGGAGCGGAACGACCAACCAGATTAATCCGGATGCCGCCCGGTCGCTCCCGGAATCTGGATTCTCTTCAGAATCTTCATTTTCAACTGACCTGGAAACCCTTGTTCCAGCCGTTGACAGCACTACCTGAGCCAGAATGACGCAGCCGAGACCGGTCAAAAACACCAGCATCCCCTGTCGCGGATCGACATAATCCACTAGCCGGCCATCCCAAATCAGGCTGAGTTGAAAAAGTCCCAGCACCGCTAGCGCCAGGGCAAAGAACTTGATCTGCACATTGCGCTTCAATGCAGCCCCCCGAAACTTTCGATCGCCAGCCCGGCCAACAAACTCAAACTCAGCGACAGCATTATCCAATAAAGCAAAGCTTTGCGGCGGAAAATGCGCCCATAAAACAAGATCAGCTTGACATCGACGGCCATTCCAACCATTAAATAGGTCCTCTGCGCGCTCGTGGACCAGTTTGCCAGGTTGTTTTGCACGGTATATAGATCACCGACAGCGCTTTGGGCAGTGAGTATCGCCCAAAGGCCGCTCCCGGCATTCTGCCAGGCTGCGCTACCCTGAACCGGCGGAATCCACCCGCCGGGGACCAATGCTTGTAACAAGCCGCCCAGTAGTGCGGCAATGACCAATAGCGGCATCCATTCAAGGAATTCGATGCTGGCCGTAAGCGTGATGGCTTTGGCCTTGCTCACAGGACTTTCGCCTTCCAACACGGAAACGGAATCGCCCCCTGCTGCCGGCAGGTTTCCGATCTTTATGATTCGTTCAGGCTCGCTTTCCTGGGCGAGGATCAATCCAAAAACAAGAGCAAATATGACCGCGGTTGCGAAGCGCAGCCCGGCAAGCCCGATCATTCCGTTTGCACCCAGACCGGCGCCAACAGCGACCAGCGTTACTCCCGGGCCTGCCACCATTAAAGCGGCCGCAGCAGGTAGGCTCGCCCCTTTGCGCAAAAGCTGCCGGGCTACCAGCACGGAACCGCCGTCGCCAACCGGCAGGGTGAACCCGGCCAGAATTCCAATAATCACGCTGCGGAGCGTACGGCCTTGGAACAACGCTTGAATTTCCGCATCCGAAAAAACGTTTGCAATCACGGCCGAAGTAAACGCGCCCAATAACAAAAATGGCGTTGTTTCCAAAAAGATGCGCTCAAACCCGACCGCGAACCGGTGTGCGCTGTCCAGAAACGCAGTCATCCAGGCTGCATTCCCACCTGAGCTTTCCAACAGCCGTGACAGAAGGCCTGCCAGCGCCACAGCCGCGATAACCAACAGCAACTGCGTGTTGATTCTGGAAGAAGTGCCGCTTTTAGATGCAGATGGTAAAGAGTCCACGCTCCGTTTATACCATCTTTTCAACCCAACCCGGCTTTACCCCGCCAGCCCTGGTCCACGCCTTAAACAAAACCCGCTCCTCTTTCAATTGCAGAGGAGCGGGTTTCATTCATTCAGTCTCGTTTAACCGCTCGTCGGCGTGGCGGTTTGCGTTGCACCGCCTGGTGTCGGAGTGAGCGATGGTTGGCGCGTCGGCGTCGGCGTAACCAGATTCACGCGCACGATCAAAGTTTGGCCGACATTGATCTTGTTCCGGTCGGTGAGCTTATTTTGCGTCATAATGTCGTCCACGGTCGAATTGAACTGGCTTGCAATGCTATCCAGCGAATCGCCGGTCTGGACGACATAATTGATTTTCGTTCCGCGCGGCATGTTATCCGGGATGGGGGTCGCGGTCGGCAGCGCCTGACCGGGCGCCGGAATTAAGATGATGTCGCCGGGGCGGATCGGGCATTGGTCCGGAGCGAAATTGTTGATTGCCAGCAGCACCAACAAATCGACATCGTAGGTCAGCGACAGGTCAAAGCACGTGTCGCCCTCCAGGACTGTGTATTCAAATGGCCCGGATGGCGTCAGGGTGAACGTCGGAACGGGCGTTTCGGTAATCGTCGGTGTCAGTGAAGCAGTTGCCGTGGGGGTCATTGGCGTGGCAGTGGGCGTTGCGCTGGCAGTCGGGGTTGCCGATGAGAACAGTCCCAATTTGGGCGCATTCGGGCCGCTGAACCATACCACCAGCAAAATGACCCCGATAATGACCAGCAGGATGGCGATTCCCCACACCATATATGGCATCATTCGTTGGCGTTTCTTGTATGAGTCGATGATACTTTGCGGTGAGCTTTTTCCACTCATGAGTTATTTTCCTATCCTTGGCCGGTCTTTTTTGTTTCCGGCATGTGTAAATATTCAATGGATTCCATCAAAATCGATTTTCAGGAGGGATTCTACCCGAAAACTAAAAATGGGACGAATCCTGAGCCAGAATTTACCGTCTCAATCGACGCCAGGGTATTCCATCAACCAATAATGTTGGATAACTGGGGATTTTCAACAGGAATGTCTATTAAATATCATAACTTTCCCCAATTGCGCAAGGTTTATGGCCGGGAATCAACAAAAGTGCGTAACCTTTCAGCGTGAATCCAATAATCCAGTCAATTACTTTGGCCTCAACTAAACACCATTATGATATAATTTTGCGTACAAACCGACGTCCATATCAAGAATTGGAGTGATGAAAATGGTAATCCAGCACACCGAGCTGAAACGCTGCGACGTGATTAATATCAAAGGCCGGATCGATAGCGCCACTGCCCCAAAATTTGCCGAGGTGGTGAATGAGATCATCGAGGCTGGCCGTTTTCATATCGTCTTTGACATGGATGGGGTAGATTTTATTTCCAGCGCTGGTCTGCGCGTGCTCATCGGTACGCAGAAAACGTGCAAACGTTATAACCGCGGCGAGGTTGTGCTGGCTGCCGTTCCCGAAACCATAATGGCTTCGCTCGAGCTGGCGGGTTTTACGCCTTTGTTCAAGATTTTCAAAGATGCCGTCTCAGCAGTTGGTAATTTTTAAGGGTGGTTTCATTTGGATGCCAGCGGTGAAATTTCCCGGACGGTATGACAGCCTTGCAAAAATAGCCGATCTGGTCAAAAAGGCAACCCAGGAATTCGGTCTGGACCGATTAGCTGCATACGGTGTGGAAACCGCCGTGGATGAAGCCTGCTCAAATATCATCGAGCATGCTTACGGTGGCGAGGGCAAGGGCGAAATCGAATTTAATTATCGTATAAAAGACAATTTCCTGATCATTACCCTGCAAGACACGGGCAAAAGCTTCAATCCAAAATCAGTCCCCAAGCCAAAAATCAACGTTCCGTTGAAGCAGCGTCAGGAAACTGGTCTGGGTCTGTATTTCATGCACCAGTGGATGGATGAAGTCAAATACGACACCGCTGGAAAGACCAATGTACTTACGTTGATAAAGCGAAAAGGATAACTCATTCCATGGATGCCGCCAGTCCGCATTCCAAACCGGATTGGAAGCTTTTTCTAGAGCTTGGCGAGTCCCTTCTCGCCCAGGAATCCCTCGCTGCGCAGAGCAGCCTGATTGACCAGTTTGTAGCCGACCATCAGCGGGCTCGGGCAAAGTTTTGGGGCGCGCGCCCTGCCTACCCACTCCCTGCCGAACCGGACATGCCGCTGCTGCCAGATGCCAGAGCACCGGCTTTAGTCCGTAAAGCCGGCGAAAAAAGGACTATTCAGACCCGAAAATCCAGGTCGGGCAGCAAAGCCCAGGTTGCGCTGCCATTGATTGCGCAAGAAGTTTTACTGGGTGTGCTGCTGGTCGAGCGGTTAGGAGACGACCCCTTTGCCGCCGACGATTTAATTTTCCTGTCCGGCGCCGCCGACCACGCCGCGGTTGCAATGCAGACCATGCGCCAAATCAGCCTGAAAAACTGGCGCTTCGACCAGCTTGCCCTGGTACGCTCGGTGAGCGCACGAATTGCCAACCAGCGTAACCTGGAGGAGCTATGTCGTCAGGTGACCGGATTGATCCAGGAAACATTCGATTTTTATTTCGTCACCATATTTACCCTGGACAATAGCAGCGGAACCCTTCATTTCCAGGCCAGCACGGGAATCCCCGGGCAAGGTTTGCAAGAGAAGGAAGATTTCTCGATAAAAGTGGGGGAAGGAATAGTCGGCACGGCCGCATTAACCGGGCAGGAAATTCACGCGCCGGATGTCAGCACTGAACCCTTGTTTTGCTTTAGTGAAGCGCTGCCAGAAACACGCGCCGAAGTCTCCATCCCGCTCAAAGTGGAAAACAGGGTGTTGGGTGTGCTGGATGTACAAAACGACGAAGCCCGCGCCATCCATGAATTTGACCTGAGCGTCTTGCGCACACTGGCGGACAATATTGCCCTGGCAATCGAGGGCGCTCATTTATACACCCACCTCGGCAAACGGGCGGCGCAAATTTCAGCCGTCCTTGAGATCAGCCACGCGGTCACCTCCACACTTGATTTTAATGAGTTGCTGGACGTGGTGGTCAAATCCATCCGCAAACATTTCGATTACGAGTATATCCATATCTATTCCATCAATCCCGGCCGCCGCAAGATCAGTTACGAGGCAGGCGCCGGCGATCGCAGCCAGTCCTTTGAGGATTTGCAGGTAACCTTCAATCTCGACGACCCAAATGGCATCATTCCGTGGGTGGCACGAGAAGGAAAGACCCGTCTGGCAAATGATGTTTCTACCGAACCGCTTTACCGCCCCGCCTTTCTGCGACCGGAAACAACTTGCGCGGAACTGGTCATCCCGCTGGAATATGCCGGTGAGGTGCTGGGCGTGCTCGACTTGCAATCCGAACGCGTAAATGGTTTTGAAGTGAACGATATCCCGCTGCTTGAAGCCATGAGCGCTTCGATTGCGATTGCTATACGCAACGCGCGCCTCTATAATTCTGAAATCTGGCGACGGCAGGTTGCTGACTCATTCCGGGAAATCGCGGGTCTGGTATCGGCAAATGTGGCGCTGGATGACCTGCTTGACCGCATCCTTACCCAACTGGACCGCAACCTGCCTGGCAAAGCCGCTGCCATCTGGCTCCTGGAGGAAGATCGCACCAAAGGCAATAATGGTCAGCACAATTTGCGCCTGGCAGCTACCCGAGGCGTCGATGCCAGCCGCCTGCTGGCGTTGATGGAAGAAGACAGAACGGTCAGCAGCCTGTTATCCGATATCATGGATTTGGAAGCCCCCTTCATCCGCGGCCCACAGGACCCTGTCGGGCCAATGGGCAGAGCCATGGATTATGAAAGCGATTACTCATCCATCTCTGCGCCTTTGCGGGCGGGTGATGAACCGCTCGGCGTCCTCATCCTGGCGCACCCGGATGCGGGCTGTTATGGCGAGGAAGCCGGTCTGATATCGATGACTTTTGCCAACAATGCAGCAGTGGCGATTCAGAACGCGCGTTTGTTTACTTCTGCCCAGGAGCAGGCCTGGATATCGACCATATTGTTCAAAGTGGCTGAAGCGGCGCAGAACAGCCTGAGCATGGATGAACTCCTGCAAACCATGGCGCGGCTGACGCCCTTGCTCATTGGCATAAAAAAATGTGCCTTTTTCACCTGGGACGAGAATTTGCTTTTATTCTTTATGAAATCGCAATATGGACTGGAAACTCCCGCCCTCGAAAATTGGGCTTTAGGGGTAGATATTCCGGTTGTGGAACAAATGATTTCAACGCGCTTGCCAGTGTTCATTGAAGACCCCGTTCACGAGTTAAACCTGGAAAGTCTGGTGCTCCCAAAAGCCGGCAGTACAGTGGTGATATTGCCTTTGCTTTCGCGCGGAAAACTTCTGGGGGCTTTCCTGGTTGGGCATCAAAGTGAAAATGGTGCCAGCGGCAACCCTGCCTTCGACCAGCAAACCCTCTCCCTTTTGCTGGGTATTGCCCAGCAAACAGCAGTGGCTATCGAAAACCTAGCATTGTTGGAAGCCCGCCAGGAAGAGGCTTATGTAACGGCAGTGCTGCTGCAAGTCGCCCAGGCGGTTGTCAGCCAGAATACCCTCGAAGATATTCTGGACACCATTGTCCATTTGATGCCGATTCTGGTAGGCATCGATGCCTGCGCAATTTATCTGTGGCAACTCGAAGACCAGGGATTTCAGATTGCCAAGACATTCAATAACAAAGGTCGTGAAGACCGTTATCTGGAAGGCAGGCAGTACAGTCTGGGCCAGTTCCCTTTACTGGATGCGGTCAGGGAGAAAGACGAATTTCTGGCAAGCAAGGTAGATGACCCGGATATGCCAATCGAAAATTGGGATAAATTGACCCACCTGATTCCCGGCGACGAATTGAACGACCAATATGTCCCCGGGTCCAATTGGGTGCTTGCCGTGCCGCTCTCGGTGAAAGGGGAGGTGTTTGGCGTCATGTTAACCGCCGAAGCTAATGTTCCCCCCTCTTTCCATGAGCGCCGCCATGAAATCATCAATGGAATCGCCCAGCAGGTTTCCCTGACCATCCAAAATGACCAGCTTAACCGTGAGATGGTCGAACGAGAACGTCTGGAAAAAGAAATTCAGTTGGCGCGCCAGATACAACGCACTTTTTTGCCTTCGCGTCTTCCCGACTTAAAGGGCTGGGACCTGGACATCGTCTGGCAAACTGCCCGCGAGGTTGGTGGGGATTTTTACGATATTTTCAAACTCGGCTCGGGTAAGTTGGGGATCGTGATTGCGGATGTTTCGGACAAAGGCATGCCGGCAGCCCTGTATATGACCGTCGCCCGCACATTGATCAGGGCCTTCGTGCGTGAAATTGCTTCCCCGGCAAAAGTCCTGGAGCGAGTCAACCGCCTGTTGGTAGTCGACTCGCAAGATGGGCTGTTCGTCACCGCTGTGTATGCGGTGCTCGACCTGCGGGAAGGCACCCTGACCTACGCCAATGCCGGTCACAATTTGCCGTTGGTCATGCATAGCAACACGCGTCATAGCGAACCCTTGCTAAAGGGCGGTATGGCTTTGGGAGTGATGGCGAATAGTAAAATTCAGGAACACACGATTGAAATTTGTCCCGGTGACCAATTGATCTTATATACCGACGGCGTGACTGAGAGTTTTTCCCCTTCGGGCGAGATTTTTGGCGAAAAACGACTGGCGGAAGCACTTTCCAGCACCCCGGTAGGCTCGGCGCATGAAACCATCCAGCATCTCAATCAGGCCATCCGGGATTTCCGACAGGGAACGCCAGCCAGCGATGATTTGACTCTGGTGGTGATCAACCGCTTGCAACCAGAAAATCAGATTTGACCGCAAATCGTCTCGGCATAAATCTGGTACAGGCTACCCAGCTTAAAATACAAACTCCCGCGTCCCGCGGGAGATTTAACCTGCAAGGCGCCTGGTCCTTAATCGCCGAAGAACAAAGCCCACCAGATTTGATGGTTTGAAATTTTCACCGGGGTTGGTGTGGTTTCATGATTTAGCTGTGGAACAGGAGTGCTGTTGCCGAGTGGGACGATCAATTTTTCGCCTTCCCGGACCAGGCCGTTGTTGCGGGCATATTCATTGACTGCCGCGTCGGAGGTAGCATATTGGATTTGCTCCTGCAGCCCGCTTTCGGTGGCCTTATTGGCAGCTACCTGGGTCTCCATTTTCGCGAGCTCTGTGTTCAGGCGGTTTAGCTCGTTAATTCTGCTGTTAAAATCCATGAGCAGAAAAAACAACACCACAAAAGCTCCCAGCACAGCCAATTGTTTCCATTTGATTTGGAAATTCTTCATAGCCCAATCTTACAGCAAAATTTCATGCCAGACAAGGAATATTCTGGCTTAAACCAAAATCCCGCTTTATGCGGGATTGGAGTGCCGAAGGAGGGATTTGAACCCTCACGAGCGTATTGCCCACTACGCCCTGAACGTAGCGCGTCTGCCAGTTCCGCCACTTCGGCGTCATACAACGATCAGTATTTTATCGGATATTAACGATTTGTCAACCTTTTGCACCTTTCTGTAAGCCCAAAGTAGAAATGTCCCCTTTTACCAAAGATTAAATGTCTGTTTGCAGTCGTCTGGTTTGACTACCCGCAGTACCCGCCCGCTTTCAGGTACGCATGCTATAATCCAATATGGGGTAGTTTGATAATGGAGTCGCTGCTTTCGCAGATTTTCGAAGTGCTGGTCGAACCGCCGGGGAATTTGATTTACCACCTGGTCATTGTTTTTGCGGCCATAGCCGGATTGCAGACCGTTTTTCTCATGGAATCGCCCCAGAATCGGCCGGCCGCATTCCGGATGAAAATCGGATTCTTGGTCATCATCGCCGGCCAGGTATTTCAATTTGTGGTTAGCGCGCTTGGCTGGCAAGACATTATCGACCTGCAGCTCGTTCTTCCGCTGCTTGACCGGGCATTGATTGCTGTCTCGCTGATTTGGATCGGTTGGATGGTTTTAGGCGCCTATGCGACGCGTTCGTCCGATACCACAGTGGGTTTGTTGACCCTGTTCGCCTTCCTGTTTTTCGCTTACGCCCTGGTTGACTGGGGCCCAATAGCAGGAGAATACGCCAGCTTTAATGGCTCCCCCCTTGACCTTACCTGGGTGGTGTTTCTGCTGCTTCTCGCAGTCTCCTGCGCCATCCTACTTGCCTATTTTCGCCCCGAGAGATGGAGAATCGGCTTTGGCTTTTTCGCAATCGTTTTTGTTGGCGGTATAGTCCATGTCATCCTGCCTTATACGCAGAGCGATTACCCCGCCGCTGTCCGATTGGCTTTACTCTGCGTGTTCCCCTTGCTGCCGGGTTTGGCCTGGGCGCTCAGGCCCGGCCGAAACAAACTGGCTGAAAAGCCTCGCAAAACTACTCCCACGCTGGCACAAAAAGATGCTTCGCCCGGTGACATCCCCGGCAGCCCTGATCGGCAACGAGACCGTTCTTCCCAGACGAACGTTGAGCTTTCCTCGGAGAAAACAGAAGATCTGGAAGGCCTGTATGCTTTATTGGCCAAAAACCAGCAGGAATTGTCCGATGCGCGTCAGGAACTGCGGTTAGTGCTCGAAGAAATGGATGTGATCCGAGCAGAACGAGATTCCACCAGGGCAGAAAACAACCTGGAATCGATCCTGGCTGTACAGCAGGAAGCCGAAAAACATATCGCTGCTTTGGAAGCGGAGAACGCAGCGCTGCATCAATTTGCCAGCGATCAAACATATTCGAACGTCCAGGATGAGACAAATTATCTGGAGCAAGAATTACATGCCGCATTGGAAGAATTAGCCCACCTGCAGAATGCATTGGCCGAAGCCAATATCACCATCATGAACTTGCAACAGCACAGAGCCACTCCTGGACAGCTTTCATCGGACCTGTTATCCAGCGAGGTTGCAGCAGGTGAGGGCACGAAGTCGCAAGATCTCATATCTCACGTTCGCAAGTCGACCAGCGAGATCAAATCCCTGACAGAAGATCTTGTGCAAACTGGCGAACAAACTCCTGGCCCGGTGGAACTGGTAACCGGCCTGGTAGCAGCAAACCCGGTTATTGATCGGGCGGTTAGCGGCATTTCCCTTACCCTCGACCAAAAGAAGGTGGATTTGCACCTGGCGATTCCGGCTTCCCTACCCAGGATAATTGCCAACCCGGACGCACTCCAACAGATTGTGACATACCTGTTACAAAACGCCGCCGCGGTGACTCCTGCCAACGGCGCCATCTCTCTGAACGTTCAATTAATGGAAGGCGGAAAAGATAGTTCTTATCTGGTTATCCAGGTAACCGATGAAGGAGGCGGTATTCCGGAGACTGAGGTAGAAAAGGTCTTCGATAAAGAATATCGTGCGCTTCACCCGTCCATTCCTGGTATCGATGACCGCGGCATTGGCCTGGTGATAACGCGAACGTTGGTGGAAGCACAGCATGGCCGTATTTGGGTGGAATCCACCCAGCAGGGAAAATCGACCATTAGTATCCTTCTGCCCATTGAGGATCTACCCGTTTCGGGTTTTATGCACAGGTGATGAAATCATTTCACAGTGGAGTCCCCGGAGCGATTGGCGCTTTGACAACCGGAGCGCTGCATGCGAGTACTTCCGGCCTGTTATTATTATCCACTCCGGCCCGGCAGTCAGCCCGCATCTCTCAGGGTGCGGTCAACAGTAGCGATGATTTGCACACGCATTGGCAAAAACTCATGGCAGTTCGCTGGAACAAATCATGGTCGAAAACTGTCTTATTTTGGTGCGATTCCCGCCAGTGCCGTTGCGAAAGCCGTGCCTTTTATCCTTCCAACTCCACTCTGACACATTCAACAAGCCCAACCATCCATTGACAAATGCTTTCAATTAATTCAACCATAGCTTAGAATTGAGACCTTATCCGCTTATGAAAAAACTATTCGCAATCTTCGTAATTTTTGGATTAACCGCTATGGCGTGCAATTTGCCAGCCATCGGACTTGGAAAGCAGCAATCGCCCCAGGCCATTTCCCGATTGTTGGTAACCCCTGATCCCAACGCCACAGCGACGCCAACCCCCTTTTTACCGTCCGATGCCCCGGTCCAAACCGGGGTAGGCCAACCCACTACAGAACCAACGATTACGCCCACAGCGACGCCCACTGTGCGTCCAACTCTGGCTCTATCCAAAGATGTGGTCAAAATTCTGCTTCTCGGCTCGGATTGGCGTCCAAATTCCGGGTTTCGCACGGATGTCATGATGCTGGTATCGATTAATAAGAAAACCGGCGCCACAAGCGTGGTCTCATTCCCGCGCGACCTTTTCGTCACGCTGCCGGGACTCAAACAGGAACGCATCAATACCGCCATGGCTTATGGCGGCTTTGACCTCACGCAGGAAATGTTCCAGTACAACTTCGGTTTCACGCCCGATTATTATCTGTTGACCAATTTTCAGGGTTTTGTGAGCATCATTGACAGCCTGGGTGGAATAACGGTGTACGCCGGAAGCCAGCTGTCCGATACCTGTTCGCTCCCGATCGCCGATGAAGAGGGGTATTGCACCATGGGACCGGGGCGACTGGACATGGATGGCGCCACTGCCCTATGGTATGTCCGCTCACGCTACAGTACCAGTGATTTCGACCGTACCCGCCGCGCCCAGGAGGTAATGAAAGCAACCTTCTTCAAGCTGATGAATCTGAACGCCGTCGCCCGCGCTCCGGAGTTGTATAACGCCTTCCGGAATAATGTAGAAACCAATCTGTCGCTGGACGTCGCCGTTAGCCTGGCGCGGTTTGCTCCAGATATTCTCTCGAATACGGATAAGATAAAACAATATGCCATTGGTCCCCGTGAAGTCTGGGCCTGGCAAACCCCCGAGGGGGCGCAAGTATTACTTCCTAACCCCGACCTGATCGAACCACTGCTCTTCGAAGCGTTGAATGTAGAGTAGTAATTCTTAGAATCGCTCCAAAAAGCCTGCCATTTCCACGAAAAGTTTGACTTTCGTGGAAATGTGTTGTAAACTGATAAAATAATAAAGCTATACGCAAATTGACCTTCGCGGAGCTGCCATGCCAAAGGAAATTACTCCCGACCTTCACATCACCTCTCAAACGCCGCTCTTGCCGACCATCGGGTCATGGGAGTTGTTCCTGCTGGACCAGGGGAAGTCACCCTACACGGTTAAGGCATTCCTTGGCGATTTACAATTACTGGCAAAGTTCCTTCCTCCGGATAAAACTGTCGGGACAGTAACCACCAAAGACCTTAACAATTTTCTAACCTGGCTGCAAACCGGGCGCGGCATCCCCTGCAGTCCCAAAAGTCTGGCGCGCCGTATCACATCCATCAAAGCCTTTTTTCGCTGGCTGCATAAGAGCGGGCGGATCATGGTGGATCCGGCTGAAAAGGTTGTGCAGCAATCCGTTATCAGCCCCCTGCCAACAGTGCTGACCCACAGCGAGCAGGAAAAAGTAATCCAGGCAGCCGAGAAATATCGCCAGGCCAAAAAGCCGGACGCCCGTCCATACACTTTGTTGAAATTACTGTTATCGACCGGAATTAAAAAAGGCGAATGCCTGGCAATAAATATCAATCATATCGACCTGCAGGCGCCGGGAGGCCCAATCCTCTTCGTGCGCTATGCAAGTCCGAGCAGTCGCTATAAAGAACGCAAAATTGATCTGCCTGCCGAATGGGTGGAAAGCTACCAGGAATACCTGACCCAGTACCAGCCAAAGGATGTGGTGTTCCCATGGTCGCCGCGCCGGCTCGAATATCTATTAGAGGACCTGGGTGAAGAAGCCGGCATCGATAAACACCTCTCGTTCGACATGTGCCGCTGGACCAGTGTGTTACGGGACTGGCAATCCGGCCTGGAACATGAACAAATTCGTCAAAAATTAGGAATTTCGAAAATTCAGTGGCGCGAGATTAGCATGAAACTGCGCCAGCTTTCTGCTCAGCAAAGCTGATCAAAGCCTTTTCAAGTTTTTTGCAACAGCCGCAACTGAACAAGTTTGCGGCTGTACTTATGTACTTTCGCACCTTCCGCCAGGCGGTACCCGGGCACCCAGATTACCTGACTCCCTGAGAAAACCAACGGCCAACCGACCCTTGCATCCCGGGGCATTTTTACATTGGTGAAAAAATCACCGACCGTCAGGCTGCCCCTTTCAACCCCCAAAGGCTGGAACCGGTCGCCGGAAGCTCGCCGGCGGATGGTCAGCGGCAGAGTCAAACTGTAGGCGTCCAGGATGGCTGTATTGGGGCCGCTGTTGCTGTCAAATTCCAATTCCGTTCCAGCCTCCAGCCACTGTGACTCGATTGCCCAGCCATTTTCAAGCTGTACGACGCCGGGAACAGTCAATTCCAGCGTCTGGTTCGCCGGGCAAACCGGCCATTCGGGCTCGCTGATCAGGCTGCCGGCTAGAACCAGTGTTAACCGGTCGCCTGTAACCTGCGCATCCAGGCCATCGGCCAGGTTGGCCCGAAGACCGCTGGTTGAGCCGTCGAGCAAAGCTGCCGCCCTGACGAGCGCTGCCCGGTCAATATCTTCGCTATTCGGAAGGATTTCTAACGCCGCTCGACGGATGATTTCCAATTGGGTGACAGATGGATGGGCAGCAAGCTGTGCGCGGTTAAAACTGCGAAATCCTTCTCCGGACGCCAGCAGAGCCAGGTTGTATTTCTCGGAAACCGCATCTTCGAGCACATCCAGCGAACCGCGGACATTGGCTGCCAGCCCTATCAGGCGTTCTTTGATGCGCGGATTGTAGTCCGCCAGCAGCGGGATCAATTCCAGGCGGATGCGGTTCCGCAAGTAAGTTGGGTCTGCATTGGTGACATCCACGCGCGGTTGGAGCTGTTTTTCCCGGCAGTAGGCTTCCAATTCCTCCCGCCAGGTATCCAGTAGCGGCCGTACCAATGGTATTTTGCTCGAATAATAGTGCAGGACGGTTCGCGGCTGCATCCCGCGCAATCCATTCAGCCCGGTCCCACGAATAAGGTGCATTAACAGCGTTTCAACCTGATCATCCGCAGTGTGCGCAGTGAGTACCGCCTGCACTTTCAGTCGTTCTGCCTCTGCAAACAGAAACCGATAGCGCGCCTTACGAGCAGCCGCTTCTATGGACAGCTTCTCAGCCGCAGCCATTCGCGCCACATCGCCATCGCCACGAATGAAAGCGCAACCCAGATCCCTGGCAATTTGTGCCACAAACTGGGCGTCCGCTTCAGCATCCTGGCGCAAATGGTGATTAAAATGAGCCACGACCACATTGCACCCGGCGCTGTGCAGCAGGTGCAATAATGCCAGGCTGTCCACGCCACCGGATACACCGACAATCAGCCGGGATTGTCGATCCAACCCAGACGTTTTATACAGGACGTTTTGGATTTGATCTACCAACACGCCCTGATTATAGCATCAGGCCAATTGCAGGCCAGCCTGCCTGGGGCATCCAGACATCGCGCGACATCATTTGAAGTTTCACACGAAGCGGAATAGCTTCCGTCTTGCGAGCCATCCCAGTTTATGCTAGACTACCGTTTATCCAAATAATTACCAATTAACTGGTACAATTTTTCCAGACCAGGATGAAATGAGGAGGGGTGGTTTAATCGGTTTCTCCTGCCATTCATACCGTAGTGTATTGAGTTTGTTCTATCGTGGAGGGAATATTCGATGGCTGAAAAAATCTTGATCGTGGATGATGATCTCGAGACATTACGCCTGATAGGTATGATGCTTCAGAAACAGGGGTATCAGGTGGTATCAGCCAAAGATGGTACGGAAGCTATCTCTCTGGCATTTAGCGAACATCCGGACATGATCGTACTGGACATTATGATGCCAGACCCGGATGGTTACCAGGTTGCCAGGCATTTACGCTCTGATCCGCAAACGGCACCCATCCCCATTCTCATGTTCACGGCCAAATCACAGCTTGAGCATAAAGTTGCTGGCTACGAAGCAGGCGCGGACGATTATCTGACCAAACCCGTCCACCCCACCGAATTGATTGCTCGCATTCGCGCTTTATTCACCCGGGCGAAGTCACGCGGCACAGGCCCGCTGCTCACCCGGCGTGGTTATGTGGTTGGCATCATGGCTGCCAAAGGCGGGCTGGGAGTTTCCACCCTGGCGCTCAACCTGGGTCTGGCCTACTATCAAAAAACCCGCGCCGAAGTAATTGCCGCCGAATTACGTCCGGGGCAGGGAACCTGGGGAGGAGAGTTGGGCTTCACCCAGGATGACGGTTTAACCAGTCTGCTGGCAATGAACGCCAGTGACATTACGCTGGAAGATGTTGAACGCCATCTGACCAGTACCACTTACGGCATCCGTTTGCTCTTAACCACCCACAAAGCTGCGGATAGCACCAGGCTGGTCAATGCCATTCCACAGCTTGAGGTTTTACTCTTCCACTTATTCACGCTTGGCTCATTCATCACCCTGGATATCGGGTCGCCTTACACACCGGGACTGGAAAAAATGCTGAGCATGATCGACGAACTAATCCTGGTAACTGAACCTCAGCCGCATTCGGTTAAACGCACCGGCCAGTTGATCGAAGAGTTGCCGACCCTGGGCTTCTCCTCCACCAAGGCCTTATCCGTGATCATCAACAACCGCGTCCGGGCAGATTTACAACTTTCCGCCGTTCAGATTCAGGAAATGTTAAATCGAATCAAGACCCCTTTTATCCCCGGTGTAACGGAGCAATCCTATCAGGCCGCCATGCGTAACATCCCCCTCGGCTTTTTGCAACCGGACGGAATTTATATGCAGCAAGTGAACGAACTGGCTGCCGGGTATGCCGCTCGACTGAGAAATGATCAATTCCGCAGCGCAGGATTTCCTACAACAAGCAGCTGACCTGATCTTGCGTGCAGAATACTTTGTCGTATTCACCGGGGCAGGGATATCCACGCCTTCGGGAATACCTGACTTCCGCTCTGCCGGTAAGGGCTTATGGACCCAATCCGACCCGATGGAAGTTGCTTCGCTGACGGCTTTCCGTTACCACCCCGAGCGTTTTTTCAACTGGCTGCGGCCGCTGGTGCAACAAATAGGGTCTGCCCAACCCAACCCGGCGCACCTGGCGCTGGCTAAGCTGGAGCAGGCCAGGCGCTTGAAAGCCGTGATCACTCAAAACATCGACGGGCTGCACCAGCGTGCTGGCTCGCAAGAGGTGATCGAAGTACACGGTTCCATGTCCACCCTGAAGTGTCCGCGCTGTGGGGCGGCATATTCCACCGAATTGTATTACCAGGCATTCGTCAAGGATAATGTCTTACCCCGGTGCGCAAAATGCCAGACATTTCTCAAACCGGATATAACGTTGTTCGAAGAAATGCTGCCCGCTGAGGCCTGGGAGAACGCCCTGGAACACAGCCAGGCCGCGGATTGTTATATGGTCATCGGCAGTTCTCTTGAGGTGTCTCCAGCCAATGGCCTTCCGCACCTGGCATATCAAAACGGGGCAAAAATCATCATCAGCACGCTTTCACCCACCTACCTTGACCGGAAGGCGCACGTGGTGATCCGCGCCGATGCGGCGCAGACATTGCCGGCCATTGCCGAACGCGTGCTTCAGGGGTCTTCCTTTGCCATCTAGCGGCTGCCGCGCCGCCCAAACTGTCGCTCTAGCAAGTCCACCGACAGATGGATCATGGTCGGACGTCCGTGGGGACAGGTACGCGGTGACTGGCAGTTCTCTAAATCGCGCAGCAACGCCAGTTGTTCGTCGTTAGCCAGAACCTGACCGGCCTTGACTGCAGCGCGCTTACATACTCGGGCAATGACGCGCGCTTCGATCTCATTGGCCAGCGGGGTTTCATCTTCCTCGAAATCCTCCACCACCACTCGCACAGCGGCTGCCGGGTCAGTGCCCGCCAGGATTGCCGGTAACCCCCTTACCCGGAAGGTGTTAGGCCCGAACAGTTCGATATCAAAACCGTAATTCGTCAGCATACCTACCTGCTGTTCCAGCAGTTGAGCGCTCTGCGGCGGAAGTACGATCAAGACCGGCTCGAGCAGCGTTTGACTGGCTATTTTTTGCTGGTTCTGCCGGGTCATTTTTTCGAACAGGACCCGCTCGTGCGCCGCATGTTGATCGATCAGATACAATCCGTCGGGACCTTCCGCGACAAGGTATGCTGCGCCAACCTGCCCGACCAGGCGCAGCAGCGGAACCTTTCCGGATGGCAGCGCAGGCTGAGGTACAGCTACTGCTCCAACGCCGGTCTCTACCCGCGATTCGAACTGTAGGTCTGCTGCCATGTCCCAGGCGGGATCAACCGCCCGTTGCTGATAGACCGGCGCATTCCAATAAGGCGTGTTCACATTTGGCACTGGCGAATAAGCCAGTAATGCGCGTTTAACCGCCCGCTGCACCGCTGAAAAGACCTGGTCAGGGGAGCGAAAACGCACTTCTGCCTTGGCGGGATGGACATTGACGTCCACTTCCTCCGGATCCAGTTGGATGAAGAGCACGGCCAGCGGGTAGCGCCCTATCATTAGCAAGGTGTGGTAAGCCTGCATCAGCGCAGCAACCAGCGCAGCATCCTGCACCCAGCGCCCATTGACAAAAAAAGTAATTTCACGGCGGTTCGAGCGGGTAAGCGCCACCGGACTGATAAAACCGCTCACCCGAACGCCTTCTTCGAGGGTCACTTCCAGCATCTGGCGGGCAACTTCCACCCCATAGAGCTGCGCCAAAATTTCACGCCGGTCATTGTTTCCGGTTGTTCGCAGCACGATTTTTCCATCCTGCTCGAGTTCGAAACGCACCTGCGGGTACGCCAACGCATAGCGCGTGACCAGGTTGTTGATCTGGTTGCGTTCGGTCATATCTGATTTAAGGAATTTGAGACGTGCTGGAACGTTATAAAACAAATCTTCGACCCGGATGACCGTCCCGATCGGGATGCCCGTCGAAGTCACCTGCCCGCTCTGCCCGCCTTCGATCAACATCCGTGCGCCTAAATCAGCGTTTTGTTCGCGTGAGATCACGGTCATACGGGCGACGGAACCGATGGACGCCAGTGCTTCTCCGCGAAAACCAAGCGACCGGATATGAAACAAATCTTCAGCAGTGCGCAATTTACTGGTGGCGTGGCGCGTTATAGCCAGCGGCAGTTCACCATGGGAAATGCCGGTTCCATTATCCGCAATTTCAATAATTTTTCGCCCGGCCTGCTCGGCCCGAATGGTAATCGTCGTAGCGCCGGCATCGAGCGCATTTTCAACCAATTCTTTAACCACCGAAGCGGGACGTTCAACCACCTCGCCGGCTGCAATCTGGGATGCTACATCGTCAGCTAAAACTCGGATCGCCATAAATTTCCCTCAGTAAGTGATTATACCCGAGCGTGAGAGCTTGCTTCCTCCAGGGTCAAAGAATAATAGTTTGCTAAGAAACTTGCGCAATCCTTTTACCTCGTTCCAGGGGCAATCAGTTTCGAGTATACTCAGGGCATGGCGCTTGATACCCTTATTTTTGACCTGGATGATACACTCTACTCCCCCACTACAGGCGTTTGGGATGCCATCGGGGAGCGGATCAACCAATTTATAGTGGATAACCTCGCTCTGGATGGCGCCGAGGTCAAACAAGTGCGCGATGAGCTGTTCCACACCTACGGAACCACCCTCCGCGGGTTACAAATTGTCTATGGGATCGACCCTTACAAGTATCTCAACTTTGTGCATAACATCCCGCTGGAAACTTATCTTCGGCCTAACCCAATGCTCAACCGAATGCTGAAGCAAATCTCCAACCGCAAAGTGATTTTTACCAATTCCGACCAAAACCATGCGCTGCGGGTTTTAGATCGATTGGGATTAGACGGCATCTTCGAACGAATCATCGATGTCATGGATGTGACACCCTTTTGTAAACCGCAGCCGGAAGCATTTCAACAAGCGCTCAAGCTGTTGGGAAACCCCGACCCGACCCGTTGTGTGCTAATCGATGACTCGCTCCGGAACATCAACACAGCGAGTGAACTCGGCTTCCACACTATCCTGGTAGGGAATCACAACGGAAATGCCCACTCAGCCAGCGCAAGGGTCGATACGCTGGAAGATCTGCCCTTGCTGGCCGACCTGCCCTTCCTGCAAGGGATCTGGAGACCAGAATGAAAGAAATCTCTCCCATTGGTTGGGCATTAATCGGCGTCGTGACGCTCATCGTTTTCTCCAGCTATTGGAGTTTACTGTCGCTGCTACGGAAGAAAAATAAAAATCCTGACGCACCCTCGTGGGCGAAATCCTGGCGTATGATGGCGCATCCATGGGATGCGGAAAATCGTGAGTTGGACAAACTTTCCAAAGAGGTTGCTAACCTTGGGAATCGCAACGCCTCAGAAAGTGGGCAAAAACCTCCTCGGTCGTGATCATCCTTTCGAATTGGTTTGCGGTGTCGCTTACTGCGCTCATTGAACACCTCTTTGGTCATTTTATTGGAGATAAGAATGGAATCTAAACCTGTACGAATAATCGTTGCCCTGATCATCGCGGTTTTCCTGATGCTTGTGAGCTTTGCGGGCGGCATATTTGCCGGGATTAACCTCCCGTCAAATATCAGCCTGCCATCCAATTTCTCGCCTCAAACAACGATCGAAGCCCAGGCCACCCCCAGTGTGACCAACACCCCGGTCGATCGTGAAACGTTGTTCAAGCCCTTCTGGCAGGCCTGGGATCTGGTCCATAAACAATACGTTGACCAGCCGGTTGACGATACGACCTTGATGCGCGGTGCAATCAGCGGGATGCTCAATTCCCTTGGCGACCCCAACACCGCCTACATGGACCCGGACCAATACCAGCAGGCTAATGCGCCGCTGGAAGGTTCATATGAAGGTATTGGCGCCTGGGTCGATACCACGGGTGAATTTTTAACCATCATCAGCCCGATGGCAGGATCGCCCGCAGAAGCCGCCGGATTGAAAAGCGGCGACATGATCATTGCCGTGGACGGTACCAGCGCCGTGGGCACCGATCCAACCCTGGTGCTGCGCAATGTGCTCGGCCCGGCTGGATCGACTGTTGTGTTAACCATTCAGCGGGAAGGCGAAGAAAACCCCTTCGATGTCAGCATTGTGCGCGAAGAAATTGTCATTCCCCTGGTCACCAGCAAAATGCTCGATAATAATATTGCCTATTTGCAAGTCATCCAGTTTGGCGACCGAACTGAAAGGGAAGTCAAGGACGCGCTGAAAGAGCTGCTGAGTAACGATCCGCAGGGTTTGATTCTCGACCTCCGTAATGATCCGGGTGGTTACCTGGATACCGCTATCGCCGTAGTGTCTCAATTCATTCCGGACGGCGTAGTGATGTATGAAGATCATGGAAATGGTGAGCGCGTTACCTTCACAGCCCGGTCGGGTGGTTTGGCCACCGAAATTCCGCTGGTAGTGCTGGTTAACGAGGGATCAGCTTCCGCATCTGAAATTACAGCCGGCGCCATTCAAGACCGCAACCGCGGGATGCTGGTCGGGACAACCACTTACGGCAAGGGCACCGTTCAGTCCTGGTCCACCCTGGTCGACAACCAGGGCGCGATCAAAGTAACCATCGCTCACTGGCTGACCCCCAATGAACGCCAAATTCACGGCATTGGCTTGACGCCTGATGTTGAGGTTCAAATGACCGAAGAGGATATCAAGGCGAATCGGGACCCGCAACTGGATAAAGCGGTCGAAATTCTTTTATTTGGACAAAATTAACCTTGCGATTGAAATTAAACGGCGCTGGATAGCCTGTGCTGACTGCTATCCAGCCGACTTTCGCGGCCAGCGCAATTGTGTCGTTCCTTGCATTTCAGAGTGGAGTGGGGCGTCTATATTTCAGATATAATAACAGACAGCCCCGCCGCTGAAGCTGGCCTGAGGACTGGTGACACCATCACCCAAATTGGCGGCATATCCATCGACGGCGACCATCCTCGCCCGAATTCTTTGTACGGCTTTTCACCGGCTCAGGAACTGGAAATACAATTTTTCGCAATAACCGCGCGCAAACCGTCACATTGGTGTTAACTGAATCCCCCTAAACCTCTGGTTGCTTTACCTTGAAAAAATTCATTGTAGCCCTCATCATCTTGCTGGCAATCATTTTCTTGATCACCAGCTTCAGCGAACTGCGGCAAATCGGGCTGGTGCTGCAAAAAGGTAATATCTTTATTATCAGCCTGGCAGTGCTCATCGAAATCGGCTGGATACTGGTATTGGGACGCTCTTTTCAGACCCTTTTTCGCATCGTGGGCATCCGCAAAGAACTGTTGCCGCTGGCTCGCCTGGTAGCCGCAGTTAATTTCGTCAACATTGTCGCCCCCAGCGCCGGTGTCAGCGGAATGGCAGTTATCTATTCTGACGCCATCAAAAACGGGCATTCATCCGCCCGGGTGACCGTCGGCAGCCTGCTTTTTCTCTTATTCGACTATTTCGGCTTGCTGACCATCATATTTGTCGGTCTCGTAATTCTCTTTTTGCGCAATACCTTAAATGCTGCCGATGTCATCGCTTTTTTGTTGTTCCTGGTTCTGGCGCTAACCCTGGGAGGAATGCTTTACCTGGCTTCGCACTCGCAACAACAATTGATACAAGCCGTAACTTTTATCGCGCGCACCGTTAACAAAATAGTCAGACCGTTCCGCAAACACGAGGTTCTCAGCGAAGAAAATGCACGTATTTTTGCCTGTGAGATCGTGGAAGGCGTCCAGGCATTGCACCATATCCGGCTTGGATGGTTGCGCCCGCTGCTGCTGACCCTGCTAAACAAACTTTTACTGGTCAGCATTCTGGGCGTCATCTTTCTGGCATTTAAAGTTCCTACCACCCTCGCTGTGGTGATTGCTGGCTTCAGTATCGCTTATTTGTTTGTAATCATTTCGCCCACGCCAGCGGGCGTCGGCATCGTCGAAGGCGTGATGACCCTGGCCCTGAAGTCACTTGGTATTCCCCTGGAAGCAGCCATGGTGGTAACCCTGGCCTATCGTTCGGTTACATTCTGGTTCCCCTTATTGCTTGGCATGATTTCTTTCCGCTCGCTGCAGCAGACTTAAGGTGCAACCGGACATAAGTTGCAACTTAATACCGATCTCAGCCAGTCCCAACACCCTCAAGCCCTTAATATTCAAACGAGGGTGTTTACAAACATCCAAATTTGGTCTCATCCTGAGCCACAAGGCAAAATTTTGAATCCAACTTGGGCTGAAGGGCACGCAATGCAACCCAACGCAGGGTAAAACCAGACATAACTTCCGCTA